>Ga0307986_10000007_pt1 | contig 124582 bp, 102 predicted proteins | sample EllFjometageno82_FD_203170 | JGI IMG/M metagenome (GOLD analysis project Ga0307986, IMG submission 203170) | Marine microbial communities from Ellis Fjord, Antarctic Ocean - #82 | ecosystem: Environmental > Aquatic > Marine > Unclassified | place: Southern Ocean | collected 2014-10-09 | reverse complement strand
GGGCATCGAATCGGTCCGGCCCTGGGCCGCCCGAGCAATGCGCCATGCCTGGCACCATGAAAAGCCGATAGAACTCTTGCGTGTCACGCAGTGCGGATCGCGTTCCTGATTCCCCTGCAATAACGTCTACGACGCGGTCGAAATAGTCGATGGAGGCTAGAGGCGAGATGTCTGGATCGCTCCAGCCATGATAGACAATAAGCTTGCCGCCACTGTCGCGGAATGGCCGCAGGTCTGGATCATTCGAATCTACGGCGGGGCCCACTTTTTCCAATGCATATTGCAGGTCGGAATCGAAATCGAAAGTACGGAAATCCCAATCGGGATCGTCGAAGACGAACCAGCGAAAGAATCCCTCGCCGCCACGCCAGTGCAGCGACTGAAAAGGGTCTCGGCCCGTAACCCAGGTGGACCAAGAACCGCGTGCTGCTTCTCCGCCAGGAACCAAGCCCGGATAGATCAACTCTCCAGAAGAATCCTCGACACCGGACCAAATTCGCTCTACGGCGGTAACCTGCTTAGGGGTCAGGCAACTGTCATTGTCCACGCCGACTGGGCAGGTCAAACTCGCGGGCTTAAATTCGCAGGCGAGTGGGTTCTGCAAGATGCCATCGCTGACACCGTCGAGTGCGTCGCAGGCTTCGTTCACCGCGTTGCCGAGCGCAGGTAGCTTGCTTGGCGGAACGTAACTCTCTTCATCGTTGAGCAGTGCTAGTGAATACCACAGATGAGCGCCGGCATAGAATCGGGTCCAATTATTTGCTGGATCGCCGGCGATGATGCCATCGAAATCGTTGGGATAACGCTGCGCCTCCATCAGGCCTTGCTGGCCTCCTTTGGAGCAGCCTACGTAGTAGGAGTAATCGGGCGGTGCTTGATAGAAAGCCTCTGTAACTTGCTTCGCGTTCACTGTCGTTAGATGCAACGCTCTATGGCCAAAGTCTTCTATCAGGTCCGGTCTGCCCGATGCCCAAGATGCATCAAAGGGAATCGGCCCTGCTTCGTGGCCGGTATCGGTGCTTGCGGTTGCATAACCACGTTTGAGTGCATTGCCCATAGCACGATAGCTTATGGTGCCGGCCATGCCGCCATTACCTACGCTCTGATAGTTGCCGTTCCATCTGGAGAGTGGCAGCCAGACTTCGAAATTGACGGCAGGTGTTGTGACACCGGCAAGCCTGCAGAATGCAGGAGTTTGCATCACGCTGTCCGACCCGGGTGCCATGAATGAATCCTGATCAACAATTTCAGTTTGGGTTATACGGGTGTCTTCGATAGCGAGATTGGCAAGCGCGGAGCAGGCCTCAGCAGCGTTGAAGTTTGCCTGTGCCAGGCTCTGTGCGCTGCTGTGGGTAGATAGGGAGGTGGCGCTGAGGAGAAGTAGGCTGCTCGTCAGAAATCGCGTGGTTCGGGTGGTCATGCTTTTCTCCCCCAGTATTTTTCTGTTATGTGATCTTGCTTCCGGAGAATGGCACGAGAGAGGGAGTGCTGGCAACATAGTTTCTGTAGGCCGGATCGTCTTCCCAGCGTTGCATGCCGCTTTTCTCCAGAAGTTTCACGCCGCTCACCTTAATCAGTAAGAACGCTACGAAAATTGGAGATATGAGAGTGACGTACTGCCAGCCCGCTAGTGTTGGCAGAGCGATTACGGCGATTCCAAGCCAAAGTACGATTTCACCGAAGTAATTGGGGTGGCGGGAAAGAGACCATAACCCTTCTGATATGAATTTCTCTTTGTTCTCCGCATTTCTGCGAAATTTTGTTTTCTGCCGGTCGGCTACCACCTCTATGCCGAATCCCAGTGCCCATAGTGCAACGCCCGCATAGAAGAACCCATCCAAGGCAACTTGATTGGCAGAAGTAATGACGGCTAGGCCCGCGGCCATGGTGATGAACACCCAAGCCCCACCGAGAGTCCAGGTAAACATATAACGGAAGAACTTGGTCTTTATCTCATCGAAGCGTCGGTCTTTGCCATCTCGCTTGACACGCTGGAATAGAAAGCTGCCCAGTCGTATCGCCCAGATCGAAATAAGAGCGCAGACGACTAGGCTGCGCGTATCCATGTCGGGGTGATAAATATAGGCAACGACTATTGTCGCAATATAGGAGATGGAGCCGGTGAGATCGAAATAGTGTTCTGTCCGAAAGATGAACGAGGGAACGAAAATAATCCAGTGAAGTATGAAACCCATACTCGCGCAGATCAGAAACAGAGGCAGACCATTTGCCCCCATGCTGTGCTGACTGCCTGCTAGGGCAATTCCATAGCTGATAGCTAGTATTGCAAGTATGCCAATAAGTGGTTTAATCATGGGCGAAATTCCTGACGTCCCAGTTTTTGTGGGTCATCTTTTAGTTGTTATGGGGTTATTCGCCTTCTACGTTTGAATGAGTGGAGTTGGATCACTACAAGCTCTAATCTGAGCACCAATGTCAGCGCTTGGCAGCTAGTCTTGCATTGCATTGACTATGATCTGCCTTCCACTACATTTTCAAAATAATAACATTAGGCCTATTGTCTATGTCCAGTCCTGCGCCAGTTCGGCTTGTTGAATGCGAGATTAAGCTATCCAATTCCCACCGTGGGCGCAATTTTTGGTATTCCCCCTACTAGTTTTATTTGTGAGTTCGGATGGATTTAGGCCGGTGCCAGAATATCCATTGTGGAATAGGCCGGTGGAGATTATAGGGGCTGTCTGGCTTTAAGCAACTCTGAGATTCAGCTCACTTCGACAGTCTCGAAATTCCTTTTCTATATCTGAATTCCTCCGCTCGCATGGCTGGGCGCGGCACTAGTCGAAGTGATGCTAGATTCCTTTCTAGCAGGATAGGCTCTTAAATCACTGATCTGGCATTAATCGACTATGCCAGATCCCATCTTCTTTCTCTTCTTTGGAATATCTACAAATTCTGCCGGACGTTTTTCCGCCGCGGCTGTCATCGCTTCCATGATTTCGGCATTTTGTAGCATGCTGGCGTTCCAGATGCCGATGTAGTCGAGACTGTCGGCGGTGCTGTGATCGCGCGAGTAGTTGATGATGCGCTTGCTGCCATAGATCGCTAGAGGTGCTTTGCTTGCTATCTGCTGCGCTATCTTCATGACTCCTTCTAGCAGGGACTCTTGGTCTGGAAATATCTCGTTTACGAAACCAAGTGATTTCGCTTCCGCCGCAGGCATTCGGCGTCCTGTGTAAGCGAGTTCCTTGACCACGCCCTCCGGTAATAGCTTTGTTATGCGCGGGAAGGTGCCAACGTCGGCAGTCATGCCAATATTGATTTCGAATATGGTGAGAAAGCTGTCGGCTGTCATATAGCGCATGTCGCAGGCGGTGATTAGGTCTACGCCGCCGCCGATGACGCCACCCTGAATGGCTGCCAGCACCGGTACCCGGCATTCTTCAAGGCAAGTGAAGGTCTGTTGCAAGTAATCGACCGTGTCGTAGAGCTTCGCTCCATGAGTACGTCTTTGTTTCTCGGCAATCTTTGGATCATCGCTTTGATCTGCGTTGTTGCTGAATACCGCGGTATCGATACCGGCTGTAAAATGAGGGCCTGTAGAAGATATAACAATAACGCGCGCCTGTGCATTCGCGTCGAGTTCTCTAACGATCCCGGGTAGTTCGTCCCAGAACTCAGGAATCATGCTGTTTCTTTTTTCGGGACGATTCAGAACTATATGGGCGATCTTTTTTTCGATGAAAACTTCAAAGCACTTATAACTCACAGCTTAACTCCAATGATATTTCTAATTTGTGCGGCAATGGAAATCAATAGTATCAGTGCCGGCGCTAATATTCTGTACTGGAGATCCCCAAGATGTCATTCCGGCATTGGCTAGTCGCCGTCGTCTATCGTTCATGTAGGCGCGAAATAGGGGTAGTGACTTTTCATCTAGAAAAGCTTCGATATCGAACAACACGACAGTATAGTACTTCGCGATGAAAGCCTGGGTAAGCTGTTCGCGGGCTTTGTAGGCGGCTATCGCTTCGGTTATTCGTGCATTACCGCTAGCAGCCGATTCATCCCACGCGGCGCACATCGCGCGCACGTTAGCCATCTCGCTGCCGTTGATGAAGCCGCGGGCATTGGAAATAGTAACGAATAACTCTTGTAGCTGACGGTCGCTAAGCCCAATGCGGACTTTGGTGTTCGCCGGATCAGTGCTTATTTCTTGCATCAGACGATTTAAAACGGCCCTATCGATTTGTTCTGCAGAGAGAGTCTGGGTGAGCACAGTCAGCTATCTAGGCTTAGGGTTTCTAATTTCTTGCTTCGCTCTGCGTGTGTCGAATTCCGGGAGATCAGCTTCAGTGGCTAGGGGCGGAGAACCGGATTGAGCGAGACTTGCAGAAGCTAGCAGGGTAAATAGGAATGGGGTAAGCAGATGGGATGAGGGCATTGAAGATATCTTCTGGTGATTCGACTCAAGAATATGGTGTTAGGTTACTTTCTTTTCTGCGGCCTCGCTAGGTTTAGAAGAAGATTCCTCTAGAGCGTCTGTTGACGATTGTAGTGGATAGCAGGAAGATGAGATTGCTTGCGTTTGGTAACTCAATAGAGGGAAGAATAACAGAACGAGGAGAGAGCAAAGATGGGTGAACTTACAACAGGTGTGAATTGGTTGGCTGTTGGCATCAGTGCTATTTTAAGTTTTGGTCTCGGAGCGCTGTGGTTTTCGCCGATGATGTTCGGTGAGAAGTGGGCTGCGGGAGTTGGTGTTGAAATGGGAGCAGAATCAACACAGCCTAAGGCGGCGTTGATATTGCAGTTGTTGGGCACTTGTTTGCTTGCTTGGCTAATCGGAATTGCGGCTGCGAGCGACGCGTTGATGTTGGCTAGTCTGATAGCTCTAACCATTAGTGTGCTAATGATCGCCTCGGGCCTATTCGACGGTAATGGTCGCTATGCTGCAGTAGTGGAGGGTGTATTCCCAACCGTAATGTTTGCGATCATGATGCTGTGTCATGCGGTTCTTTAGAGTCTGATCTAGGGTTTAGTGAGAATGCTATGACGCGAACTGATTGCCGCGTCATAGTCTATTTGCGCAGGCTATGTAGGAGGTGGTCCACCGCCTGGAGGGCCTCCGGTTCCGCCAGCCTTATCGAAGGAGGAGTCTGGAGTCCCCTTGAAGCAGGCTAATACCCAGGGATAGGCATCGGTAACGTAATAGCCGTAAGAGCCGTCGCGCATCATGCCGTTGCACTCATCGAGATCCCCGCTGGCAGCAACATATTCATAGTCATCCACGTACGTGCCATCATAATTTCCGCCAGGATCGTCCGTTCCACTTGGCCGAGAGCCACTGAGTAATTGAAAGCTGCTAGTAACGGCGCGAACCTGTCCGTTGTCATCGATGTAGCTGCCGAAGATAGGAAACCCGTCGGCGGCAAAACCAATCACTGGCGATTCCGACATCGCGTTTTGATCGAATAAGGCCTTCGGATTACCGTGATAGTGGTAGGTGCCATCTGGCTGAGTATGCGCATTATTTGCGTCGGTGCCGAACCCAGTTAGAGGGCTCATTGGGTCAAAGCGCCAAGGCTGATCGATGTCGATACAGCCGATGTTGCCATCGCCCACACCAAAGCATCCCGCTGCGAGGAGGTCTAACTTAACGCCGTTTAGAAAAACGGCATTGTCCGTCGCAAGCGATATCGCGGTGGCTACGGATGCAAATGCCGGTTCTGTGGAGATTCTAAACTCGGCGCTGACTTCGCTGACGTCGGTAGCGAAGGCGGCAGTGGAATCATTGAAGCTGTGGTTCGGTATGCTATTGCTTGCTAATACACATTCGTTGCCTTCAACAGTAATGTTAAGAGTTCCCATAAACTGCATGCTGCGTTTGATGTCGGAAACACTCGAAAAGCGATTCTCTGCGTAGTAGCTACATTCTTCTCGTCGGTTGGTAAGCAATAAGTCGGTGATATCTGTGTCGCTTACGGTAATCAGCGAGCTGATTTTTCCCACGGAAACTAAGTCGGGTCCAACTGCGCCACCAATTGCATACACGTTATCTCCCTGCACGCCTAGATAGATGCCCGTATCTGTGTAGGGTCTGAGGTAGAAGCCTTGGATCTCCTGAATTTCAGGAGCGGCCGGGCTCAGTAGTTCTGGGTAGGCAGCTTCGGCGAAATCGAATACGGCTTGCGCATTGTCCAGAGTGTCAGCAAAAGCTACTGAGGATAGTGACGAGCAAACTAGCGCGAAGCATAGGCCGATTTGTTTTAGTAATTGCATGAGCGATCCTTTTTTAGTGCACGCGTAAATAAGTACTGTGTTGATTATCCCAAGGCCCTAATTTTGATGAGGCTAGGGAGTAGTTCAACCGCTTGTTGGTTTATACGAGTGTAGTGAATAATCCCTTCTCTTTAACTGAGAAGTTTAGGCGGGGTCACAAAAGCGCATATATTTTCCGACCAAGTGTACTTAAAGTACTGTAAAAACTACGGAAAATAACGCAAACTCTGAATATCCGTTACCGCCTAGCGATGAATTAGTTTGATCGTCGCCTTGCCAAATAGAAGTGGGTCTTTGATGAGAATCCTTTCAAAATTGTCTTGTCTATTCGTCCTCCTGCCTGCTATTTGCGCGGCACCCAGCACACTCGCGAAAATTCCGCAGGATTTGCGTGGCACACTCGTCGTGCTTAACAAGAGCGGGCACGACGCGAACTTCATCGATCTAGGGTCTGGAGAAATACTGGCAACTCTCCCAACCGGGCGTGGGCCACACGAGTTAGTTGTGAGCGATGATGGTCGCTGGGCTATTGGAACAGATTACAGCGGCGGCAATAGCCTTACCGTTTTCGATGTCGAGGAATTGCTCGTTGCTCGAACGATAAGTCTGCATGACTACCCCAGACCACACGGCATACTGTTTCTGCCTGGTCAGGAACAGGTCATCGTTACCTCCGAAGCAAGTCAGAAGCTAGTTATAGCGGATTTTCATGCGGGTGAAATAGTGCGGGCTATCGATACTGGGCAAAATGGTTCTCACATGGTGGCACTGTCGGAGGATGGGAGAACTGCCTACACGAGTAATGGTTCTTCTAATAGTGTCTCTGTTATAGATGTAGTGAACGGGCAGCTTCTGAAGACGCTAGACGTGCCGGATCGTCCTGAGGCGATCACTACAAACAAGCGCGGCGACGAAGTGTGGATAGGCAGCAACGATGAAGAGGTGGTGTCGGTTATTTCTGCAGCAAGCGGCGAGATTAACAGACAGTGGAATGGCTTCTCCTGGCCCTATCGCATCCTGCTTACCGATGATGAAAAATACGCGGTTATGCCAGACCTTGGCAATGAACAACTGCGCTTCTTCGATGTAAATTCGGGAATTGAAATGGGCAGGATTGATCTAGTTGGCGCACAGCCGCAGGGTGTCATCCTGTATCCCGACGACCGAACATTGTTCGTATCACTGTCCGGACAGAACAAAGTGTTGGTCGTGAATATACTGACGCAAGAAATACTCGGTGAATATGCTGCCGGAGATGCGCCGGACGGAATCGGCTATTCGCCGCTAGTGCTGCAGAAGACGATTAGCTACTAGCTGGTGAGCGTACCAAAGAGGTCATACTCGTCGGCGTCCTCAATCTTTACCTGAATAAAGTGACCCGCTTCGATATCCGAATTTGGCTGAATGAATACATTGCCGTCGATCTCTGGCGCATCTGCTGCAGATCGCGCGACAATTTGCTCGTCGCTCGCCTCGTCCACTAACACTTCGACTACTTGGCCAATCTTTGCCTGCAGTTTGTTCGTGCTTATTTCTTGCTGGGTAGCCATGAAGCGTTCCCAGCGTTCTTGTTTCAGCTCTTCGGCTACGGGGTTTGCAAGCTCGTTGGCAGCTGCGCCATCCACCGCTGAATACTGAAAGCAGCCTACTCGATCCAGTTGAGCAACTTGTAGAAACCCTAGGAGCTCTTCGAAGTCGGCATCGGTTTCGCCGGGGAAACCGACGATGAAAGTGCTGCGTAACGTGATGTCAGGACACTGTTCGCGCCAATTCAGAATTCTATCGAGTGTTTTTTCTGTTGCAGCAGGGCGTTTCATTGCCTTCAGTACATTCAAGCTAGCGTGCTGAAAGGGTATGTCCAGATAGGGCAGTATCTTGCCCTCTGCCATCAGAGGGATAATCTTGTCGACGTGAGGGTAGGGATAAACATAATGCAATCTTACCCAGATGCCGAGCTGCGCGAGAGCCTCGCAGAGTCCCTGCATGCTTGCCTTAACCGGCTGACCCTGCCAAAAACCTGTTTGGTATTTGGTGTCCACTCCGTAGGCGCTAGTATCTTGCGAGATTACCAGCAACTCGCGCACACCCGCATTCGCTAGTCTTTCGGCTTCATCGAGGACGTCTCCAATGGGCCGGCTAACAAGGTCGCCACGCATCGAGGGAATGATGCAGAAGCTGCAACGATGGTTGCAACCTTCAGATATTTTTAGGTAGGCATAATGCCTAGGGGTTAGCTTAATTCCATGGGCAGGTACGAGGTCTATAAAGGGGTCATGAGACTCATTTTGTGGAAGGAAGTTGTGAACCTGATTAACAACCTGCTCATAGGCGGCGGGACCCGTCACGCCTAATACCTTCGGATGTGCATTGGTAATGATTTCTTTCTGAGCACCTAGGCAACCTGTTACGAGTACTTTGCCATTCTCAGCGATGGCCTCGCCGATCGCGTCCAGAGATTCTTGCTTCGCACTGTCTATGAATCCGCAGGTGTTCACAACGACCAGATCCGCATCGTCGTAGCTGGGCACGATATCGTAGCCATCGGATTTAAGTTGCGTGAGTATGCGCTCGGAATCTACAAGGGCTTTTGGGCAGCCAAGAGAGACGAAGCCTACTTTATTGCTTGATGACATGTGGGATCAGACCTGCGTGAATGCTGGGGGCGGGATTATAGCCAATTCAGCAGTGAATTGGCATGTGCTAATCCCCAGCTGCTTAGCTTTTCGTCTTTAATCGCTCTCTTTCTTGTTCTACTAATACGCGACGTAGAATCTTTCCTGAGGCCGCCTTTGGAATTTCCGAGACGATGTCCAGCAGTCGCACCTTCTTATGGGGGGCAACCCGATGCGCCACCCACTGCATGATTTCTTCCGGGGCGAGGGGCGCTTTCAATACCACGAAGGCTTTCGGAACCTCGCCGGCTTCCTCACTGGGGCTTGGGATTACTGCGGCATCGGCGATTGCATCGTGACTAAGCAGTAAGGCCTCTAGCTCGGCTGGAGCGACTTGGTAGCCCTTGTACTTAATTAGCTCCTTCAGACGGTCGACGATGTAGAAGAAGCCGTCGTCATCAACATAACCAATATCGCCGGAGTGAAACCAACCGTCAGCATCGATTGTGTGCGCCGTCGCTTCGGAATTGTTCAGATAGCCGGCCATGACATGTGGGCCGTAGATCAACACTTCGCCTCTTTCGTTGTAGCCAAGCTCTGTGCCGGTTTCGGTGTCGATGATCTTGGACAGTGTATTTGGTAACACCGGCCCTACGGCGCCAGTTTTGCCAGCGGACTCTGCCGCGGGATTAACATGGCAGGCGCCAGCTACTTCGGTTAGGCCGTAGCCCTGATAGATCTGGCAGCCCAGTCTGGTAGAGCAGGCTCTCTCTAGCTCTTCTCCTAAGGGAGCGGCGCCGCAGCCGATGACTCTCACGCTAGAAATATCATAATTGTCGACAGAGGGGTGTTTCGCCAGTGCGAGTACGATCGGTGGCACGAGATTTAGGCAGCTAATCTTATAATCCTGCACGATCTGTAGAAATTGCTCGATGTCGAAGCGCGGCATGGTAACCAGGGTGGCGCCTCTATAAATGGCAAGATTGAGTATCAACACCATGCCGTAGATATGGAAGAAGGGCAGCACGCCGATCATGCTGTCGTTTTCATCTATCGGATTAGGCTGGCAGGAGAGCACCATATTCGCGATTAGATTCTCATGGGTGAGCATCACACCCTTTGATAAGCCAGTCGTGCCACTAGAATAAGGAAGAGCGACCAGATCGGTTTTTGGATCGATGGCTACAGCGGGTGCTTGGCCGTCATTGTCGAGGAGATCGGCGAACGGGCTCACGCCTTCGATGTCGCTTGCGTCGCCGAGAACGAATATTTGCTCTATGCCAGCCTCATTAGCGGCGGGTAGAGCGCGATCTAGGAACTCGGGTATCGTGAGTAAGAAGCGAGCGCTAGAGTCTTTGAACTGGTGGATCAGGTCGTCAGTAGAGTAGAGGGAATTTACCGTAGTGTTAATTCCGCCGACGGCGGCAACGCCGAGAAACACGACGGCGTATTCCGGGACGTTCGGCATAAAGGTGGCGAATACATCGCCCTTCTTGAAGTCGCGCTGATCAAGGCCGGCAGCGAAGTGTTGGATCTGCGTGCTTAGTTGTTTGTAGCTTAGGGTTCTGCCGCTAGGGCCGTCGATGAGGGCAGGCTTGTCTCCCATCTCTGCCGCACGTGTAAGTACCACCGAGCATAGGTCAGCATCTGGAATTTCTAAATCAGGATGTTTGCTCTTGAATATCACGCGTTGTTTCTCCTTGGGCAGGCGGCTATCAAGTAAATGCGTACTCTATGACAGCAAAGACAAAAGCTCAATCTCTCCTCTACTTATTGTTGAGTTCTATTTATTGTTCAGTTCCACAACCGCGAAATGATGGCTGGTGATATCGAAGCCTTCTCTTAGGTAAAACCTATGCGCGCCGAAACGAGTTACACCCGAATCTAGATGAAGCTGCTGACAGCCGTTGTCTAGTCCATATTGTTTGAGCCAGGCTATGAGAAATTTTCCTGCGCCGGTTGAACGTTGCGTCTCGTTGGTGACGAGGTCATCCACATAGATGTGTTTCGTCCATGCAAGTTTCTGACCCATAACAAATCCGGCAACGCAGAGAACATTCTCTGCGTCCTCAACATAGGCGACGCAATAGCCGTCCGCCTGCTGGGACTGAATCTGCTTTATAAGTGTGTCCTGCGAATATTGCGGTCTGAGTTGCAACAGCACTGGGCTGATCAGTTTGAGCTCTTTTACAGTTACAGCGATTTTAACTTGCATGTGTATTTATCTCGCGGTTTAGTCTTTCAGTTCTTGCTTAGCTAAGGAGAGTTCATCAAGCGGATTCTTCGGTGGATTGCGTAGTCCCCTATTGCTGCGGTAGAGATCGATGAAGATCAAGGTCGCGGTCAGTGCGGCAGCGAAAGAAATAAAATAGATAGGGCCCTCGATGCCTAGCAGGGGGAAGCCGAACCGAGCGATGACCCACAGGGTAATGAAGCTCAGTGATAATGGGCGGCTATCGAGGAGTGCGATTCGCAGTGCATAAAACCAAAACCCTATTAAGACTATCCAGCTTCCTATCCAAAGCATACTCACCTCGAAAATTTCGCTCCACTTAACTGTCGCTCTTCTAGAGTTCTCTTATACAGACAAGCAGGTCAGTGGGGCCAACATCGATACCTGTCTGACTTAGTAACGTTGTAAGCTGCCCCCGATGATGGGTTGGTGATTGAATAAATGCTGAACCAATAGCGCGAGTTGATCGCTGTAGCTATTGCCCTGGAAATTTTGGTAGTCCAGATTCTCTGCCAGCTGCTCATCCGAAATCTCATCAACGAAGCCAATGATGCACGCGCCGAGAATTTGGCGTGCCGCATGAAGAGCTCTTAGATCGTCAAAGAGTAGTGTGTCTAGTGCCTCAGGAGTTTTCATCTTGCGAATACGATCTAGGCTGCGAAATTTCCCGGCTCTGTGGCGAAGCGCCTCAACCAAAGGATGTCGCCGACCATAAGGTGGTTTAGCGTTCCCAACACAGAGGCGAAGAACGTGCCCTTGTCTTGCCTGAGGTCATCCTCGGTGAGCTGCGCGGCAGCAGCGAAGAGTTTCTCATTCATCCACTGATTGTATTGAGCGAATAGCTGGAAGTTCTCTTTCTGTATAATGAGGTTCACTCGTCTATGGGGGATTAGCCGCCGGTGAGAAGGCCGCTCTGCGCGATTCCGTCGAATATAAACTGCACGGCAAGCGCAGATAACAAGACGCCGAAAACGCGTGTAACTACGTGCATGCCAGTCACACCAAACAGCTGTTGAATCCTTGATGCCAGCAATAACATGATGAATGTGAGTAGTATGATGGCAAGCAAGGACGCGACTACAGTAGCCTGCAGAACCAGGTTGCCTTCGCTGTTGGCCATGAGCAGGATTACCGCTCCCATCGCTCCAGGTCCTGCGATCAGCGGGGTAGCAAGCGGGAAGACAGCGATGTCACGCTTGCCCATAGCCTCTTCCTCTTCCTCTTCAGTTGTAGATGTACTGCCAGACGTACGGGCGAAAACCATGTCGATGCCAATGAGTAGCAGCAGGATACCGCCGCCCGTGCGCAGAGCGGCGAGGGAGATGCCTAGTCCGATTAGCAAATATTCGCCCACGAGTGCAAATAGCACTAAGATGCCAGTTCCGATAAGCGTGCCGCGAATCGCCATGCTGCGACGCCGCTTCGGTGTCTCTGTTGCGGTCAATCCTGCATAGACGGCAGCCACATCGAGCGGTCCGATCGTGGCGAAGAATGTTGCCATTGCAACCGTGGCCGTTTCTAGTATTACTGGATCCATAGTCTTAAATTCTTTACTGTCGCCGGCAAGCCGGTTGTGATTGTTGGGATTCTAACTCGCTAAAGCTTTCAATACAGCCTGCTCGGCATGTATTGCAGTGGTGTCATACAGCGCAGTTGCGGTGTGATTCTGCTGCACTAGCAGGGCGATCTCGGTACATCCTAGTATTACAGCTTCTGCCCCGTTTGCTGCAAGCTGTTCAATTATTTTCAAGTATCTTATCCGTGAATTCGCATCGATAATTCCGAGGCAGAGCTCATTGTAGATGACCGCATGCACATCGTCGCGCTCTGACTCTTCCGGTACGATCACCTCGATGCCATATTTTTCTACTAGCCGACCTTTGTAAAAATCTTGTTCCATGGTGAACCGAGTTCCTAGTAGGCCCACTTTCTTGATGCCGTCCTCGCGCAGACGCACGGCAGTGGCATCGGCTATGTGTAGGATCGGGATGGAAATATTTTCCTCTATCTGTGGGGCAACCTTGTGCATCGTATTCGTGCAGATCAGAAGAAAATCAGCCCCGCCTTTCTCTATTGTGACGGCAGCCTCTGACAGAATAACGGCAGTGCCAGCCCAATCCTCAGTATGTTGCAGCCTTTCTATCTCCGCAAAATCCACACTTACCAAGCAGATCTTAGCCGAGTGTAATCCGCCGAGTTTGGCCTTGATGCCCTCGTTGAGTTCTCGATAATAGGTGGCTGTTGATTCCCAGCTCATGCCGCCTAATAGGCCGATAGTCTTCTGTTTTTTGCTCATCGCTGTATCCAATTAGATTGTTTCGAACTAAACAGCTTTACACGCATTGTTACTATGGTTTTCTAGGTGCCACTTCTAATACTAAAAATATGACGAATGAGGTGTCGCCGTTTTTCTCAGGATAACTGCAGTGTTAGTAGCAGTTGGCGGCGTTTCTAGTCAAGAAATGACCTTGGAAAAGGGCCGGTATTCTATTCCGAAATTCTAGGCTATACCACAATTTCCAGAGTTTTCAGTGTCTGGATGGATTACACTATTCTGACAGCTTGGAAGCGAACTTCTATGATTATTAAAATAACGAACAAATACAATAGGTTGCTGATAAAAAAGAGCGTTTTCGCGCTACTGTTTGGGCTGTGCATATTGCAAGGAGAGCAGCGCGCGATGGCTCAGGATAACGACGACACGGCTCCTGACTTTTTTCAGGAATTGCAGGAATTCATTCCCAGCATTCATCTGGAGTTGCGCTATTTCAGTGAGGATAACTTTGTAGGTCAGGTAATTGATGGCTACCATGCGAAGAAGGCTTTCATGACGAGAGAGGCCACCACTGCATTGTCGAATGTGCAGGGCGAACTTGCATCCTTCGGTATGAGTCTAAAGGTGTTCGATGCCTATCGACCACAGCGGTCGGTGGATCACTTCGTGCGTTGGGCTCAGGACTTGAACGACAAAAAGATGAAGTCTGTGTTCTATCCGGCGGTTGCGAAGGAAGACTTGTTCAGCAGCGGGTATATTGCGCAGCGTTCGGGGCACTCTAGAGGCAGCACTATCGATTTAACTATTGTAGATTTGCAGAGTGGGGAAGAGCTCGAGATGGGAACGCCCTGGGACTTCTTTGATCCTTTATCTTGGCCTAGCAACCTAGATCTGCCAACTCAGGCACGCGCCAATAGAAACTTATTGAATGCAGTGATGATTCGCCATGGCTTCAGGGCATTGCCTGAGGAGTGGTGGCACTTTACTCTCGAGAATGAGCCCTTCCCGGATACCTATTTCAATTTTCCAGTCAAATAAAAACAGATGATGCTATGAATAAAATGAGAGCGAGAGCGCAGGAGCACTTCCCCACAGTACTGCTAACACTTATCAGTATTATCCAGGCCTTGGCTCTGGAATTGATGTGGTCAAAACTTGTAGAGAGCGAATGGCTCTGGAGCTTCAATGCGCAGGCATTGATTGGTTGGGGCATGATCCTGGTAGCATTTCTGGGCATTCTGCAGGTGTGGGTGATGTACTCTACGATGGTCATGGGATTCATCTGGCGGCCCCATCTTAGAGACTCCATCGTCCCCTTCATTATCGGTATTCAGCAATTTATGTTAATTACGCTGATTGGCGAGGAATTCAATACGCTCTGGCTCTATGTGCTTGGGACAATCTTCATTTCTGGGAATTGGGTGTCGCACAGTAGTTTGAGACGCGCGCGCCAAGACCCAGAGAATGCTGAGTTTTTCGGTCAGGTTGAGCCGGCAACTCTGCGCGACTTTTGGCCGACTATGACGATAGTAAGCTGCCTTGCTGTTTTTGGGGTTTCGATAGATGTGACTCAGAATCAGACTTGGCTACCGATGATAGCTATCGTATTCTCCAATGCAGTATTAATTTTCCAAACATTCGCGTTTCGCAGGCTGTGGCGCAGAATTATGAACTTTGAGGATACCGAGCCAAGAGCAGAGGTGGAGGAGTAATTTATGCGGTTAGTAAAAATTCTGCTTCTTCTAGTCTGCTGTGGTCCGTTGTGGGCAGATGGAAAACTGAGTGAAGATATTCGTATTTCCAGCGAAGCTCTCGGCTATGACTTGCAATATCGAGTCTATGAGCCTGAAGGCATGCGCAGAAACTCAGAGCTACCCACGCTCTATATCACCGATGGCCAGTGGTATATATCTCGTGGTGAGCTTCCTGCTCTCCTAGACAGAGAGATCGCTGCTGGCAATATAGAGCCTGTGCTAGTGGTGTTCGTGGATAGTCGCAATCCTGATAATCTGCAGCAGAACCGCCGCAATCAGCAGTTTTTCTGCAATCCGCGTTATATCGACTTTTTTACCGACGAGCTGCTACCTACAGTAGATAAAGAATATCCGACGTCTGCTGTACGCGACGACCGAGTGATTCTTGGTTTGTCTTTCGGTGGTCGCAACAGCGCCTGCTTCGGGCTCATGGCACATGACTCATTTGCGGGCATCGCGATGCAGTCTCCTGCAAATAGCGAGATGGTGGATGAGCTGCGTTTTCAATATATGGCGCAGGAAAAATTACCGCTGAAATTTTTCATGAGCGTCGGCACCGTCAATGATAATACACAGGCAGGTCGGCAATTTATGGAGACATTAAAATTTCAGGAATACGATCTGACTTATCGCGAAGTCAACGAGGGTCATGACTGGGACAATTGGGGGCCGCTCTTGGATGATGTGTTGTACACATTCTTTCGTAAGGAGTAAGGCAAAAATCCTCTTTCTGAGATCTACAGGGTGAGTAAGTGGAAGGCAATAGGAATAGCTGTGCTTAGTTTCTGCAGTAAATCTGGGCGGGTCTAAGAGTCCTTTCTGCCAATAGCGGACTTTTACAATCGGGGGCGGTAGAGCAGACGACTGAAACTCCTCGTGTCGGTGGTTCGATTCTGCCCCTGAGCACCAAAGTGTCTCAATGCCAATTCGGCTGAAATCTCCCTAAGGAAACTTCAATCAACTACTCTTTTCGCAAGCATTTTCAACTTCAGCGAAGCCCCTTGTTACTAGCAAAAATAACTCTGTCCCCTTTTATCCTACCTAATAACCACAGGGTTAACTTTCGACCATAACCCGTCATACGGGGCGTATTAGATTTTGGTGCCCCTCACACTTTCGCCCCAATTGGAATGTGGTTGAATTTGTAACAGGCGTCCGAGAGAGACTCTACTAATTAATGTCGGGAAAATAGGTGTCGGTCCATTCTGCATTAGTACACTGCGAGTCTGGCTCTTGAATTAAACCAATGCCGTTACTGCTGTATTCCTCAGCGTAATAAACACTGATCACGACCGGCACATAACCTATTTCAAATCCTTTAGGCGGAGCTATTATCTGCGCAGGATCTATTTTTGCTAGGTTAGGATCCTGGTTGTCTGGGGTACTACTACCGCGGTAATTGATAAAAACAGGATCGCTTGGGTTTGCTGTGGAGTTTTCGTTTACCACAGTGTGCAGGGTTTCAATATGGGTTTGCAGCGAATTCAGATATTCATCGGTATACGTCTCGGGATGGTTTTGCTGTGCTGTTTTCACCGCTGGTTGCTCAATATACTTATACCAAACATAAGTTGCAGTAGAGCCATTCTGCAGTTCAACTTGATAGCGGGTTTTGCCGCTTGTGTCCCAGTTCTGAAAGTCTGGATGACTGGTGTCCCGTTCCTTATAGTTAAAAAAACGGTGGTTTACTCGGGGGACTCTAATAACCTCATCAGGGGCTTCAATTAATTCCGTCTGATAAAGGTTTGGATGATTTTTATATTCATCTGAAGCATAGTCTTCTACTTCCCACTTATCCTCCAGTTTGCGTACGTACATATAACCATTCTGACTACGCTGTGTAGCTTCCTTCTCTGCCGTAGAGTAATCCCAATCGACATAACCCAATGCACCATCAAAGCCCACCTGGTAGGAGGGCACAATCATTGAGAGGTGTTCCTCACCATTAATGTTTTCAACAATTTTCAATTGATTATGAGTGCTTTCGTAAAGACTTTCGAAATTTTTCACCGTGGTTGGAATAACTGTTTCGGACAAATTATTCAATTTCAACGCAGAGGAATAGCTTTCCATATCGACCTGCTCGATGCTTTGAGGCTGCTGCACCAAGTATTCGCGTTCCTTAAAATTTGGCAGATAGGGCGAAGGGAAATAGAATTCATTATTGCCCAGTGCCAGTGCATTGAGACCAACCCTCTCATTGCCATTGCCGCCATTTGGCGATGAGCCCACGGTGGAAAAGGTGCCGAACTGATCGCCATAGTCCTCTTTGCTCTGGGCATAGTTGCCATTGGCAATTTTCGCAGGGTCTATCCAGTTAAAATGTTCCGGCATATAGCCATTGATTGGGCCTTGATAATCATAGGTTTCAATAAAGCTCATCCAATACTTGAAATCACGAGGATGATCCAGGTTGAGATAGGTCCAACCATAACCCTGCCAGATCCCATTATTCGCTTCATAAGGTTCTTGGTCTTTATCAAACGCTATATTGACGCCGGGTACGGTTAGAACCTTATTGGATATTTGGACCATGGTCAGCCATCTGTCACCAATGAAACGTTCATATAAGCCACTGCCCATCTGGACGTCATTGCAAGAATGGTAAGCATCGCCAATGCCTCCCAGAGACAATGTTGGATAATAGTGCGGTCCGGCGGTCTTGGGGATAGTTATCATCCCCCCTTCAATGGAATTATTTCCATAGGAGTGGAGCCATGAGCCAAAAACGCCAAACTGCTGCCCGAATTCGAGACCGTGTTTGATAGCCCGATACACACGGACAAAAGCAAATTTACCAGCCCCAGGATCCGCTGTACCTGGATGGTTCACTCCTTCCAGTCGCCCATCGGTACGGAGAGTTGCATCAAACAACTCGTAGTTTTGGGGAGGCGCTGCTGCGAAAAAAGGTATCTTGGTGCCGTAGTATTCATCGATTGAATCATCACTAGACTTGGAGCCCACAATTTCCAGAGCGCTAGCATCCACTTCCAATATAAAATTTGTTGTATCAATCAGGTTTAATTTCATCGAATATATTGTTTCATCAACCACAAAGCGGGAAATGATTATCGCGCTACCGTCGAAGACGGCATCAGGGTTTGAATTAAGGTTTACTGAATTTGTGACGTCAGCGACGGTGGAAAGAATTATTTGGAATCTCGTATTCTCAGCATTGATTGAATCAAGGTTGAATGCGTAAACCTCATCGCCGACCGCAAGATGAGGGATGTGCAATGTGGAACCATCGAAAATAATATCTGCGACGGCAGTGAATGAAAATAGGCTTAGGTGGACACCTAGAATCATGGCTAGCAGGGGCGAAAGCTTATTGAATTGCATCCTATATCCCGGTTTTCAGTTTGTGGGTAAATGTCTGATTTATCGAATTTTATAAGAATACCATTTATTCGAATCCGGCTAACTATGATCAGGATCTAGCAAACGATAAAGGTAGGGAATTGAAGTTTAAATACTCTACTATCTATACACCAATAGATAGTACTGCCAGTATTTTCTCCGATTCTATCGGGCGAAATAGATAAGTGTCTGCTTTTCTACTCTTCCATTCTTCAACACGCCCCGGGCATTTCTGCGATCCAACGGCCAATAAGATCTACACCCTCGCTGTGAATCAGTGACCTACCAAGCTCCGGCATCATCTCATCGGGTTTATCGGAACGCATTCTATATAACAAAATCGATTCCTCGGGCTGCCCGGGTACGATTGCGTAGAGCAGGTCTCCAGCACCGCCACCGGCCGCGACTGGCGGTTTGCACACGCCGCGGTTCACGGCGAGAGTCTGCGAGCTATCGAGGATGAGCCCTGAAGTATCCGCCGCGCCTTCCGGGTTGTGGCAATGCCCGCACTGCATATTCAGATAGGCCAGTGCGCGGTCGTCTAAGGAAGCAGAAGGATCTTGCCAGGATTCTGAGCGCGGAAAAACCTGCTCATCACTTAGCCAGCCGCGCTGTACCATCTGTTCGAGAGGTGATGCGATACCGGTACCCACATCCACATTGAGTTGGCCGAACACAGCGCCAAGTGGGTGCATATCACCGTCAGGGTGTACCGTCGTATGGCAGGCGGCACATTGATTCTCGTTTGGTACGAAGTAGGTAAAATCTGTTGTCTGGGTGCCGCCTTGAGCTAGCAGTGAGACTTGCTTGCTAGCCCCCGCGATGCGCAGAAAGGCTTCGGTCTGTTCATCGTTCCACACATAGCCGAAGGCATCCCAGCCATCAGTCTTGCGCACGAGTAGGCGCGTCTCAATGAGCTGGTTTTCGCTCAGGTCTATTTTCTGAAGTCCGCTATCGGCGACCTTGGTGAGTGTCGTACTCGATGCGCGGGGATAGTAGAACGTCTTACTCAGTACAGTGCCCACGGGATAACTAATCTCGTCGTTAACAATCTCTGCCTGCAGACCTGCCGGTATCCACAGCGTGCGTAACTTGTGAGCATAATCTGTGAAGAGTGGATTGTTGGGCCGAAAAACTACGCTGGATTCGCTGGGGATGAGCTCGTTCGTGTCGACAGCGAATAGCTGCCAATCGGAGAGGCGCAGCGGTCTTTCGGTATCATGATAGACCGGCGGCGATTCCGTGCAGGCCACGAGGAGTAGCAAGCATGCGCTCAGGACTACGGAGCGCAAACGAAGGTCTGTCATTGACTACTTAGGCTCATGGATATCTCGGAGAGGCGGGGAAGGGCGCAGTCGTGCGCAGCTGCATCGAAAGAAGGCGCAGCGAACCCGTTGCTGGCATCGAGTGAGACAAAGCTAGTATCGGCGGCCTCAGAGAAACACAGCGCCTCGGCGGCTGTCTTGCCCTCGGAGAGCATGCCGTCCCAAATAATATCGGGTAATGGCTGACCCGTTGCGGCCTGCAATAATGCTAGAGGCTCGGAATCGGGAGACTCTCCGCCACCCGTGTATTGATTGTTATGAAGGTAGATAGCTTCGGGGAATGGATCGTAGTTTGGGTCGGTAATAGGTATCTCGTTGATCAGATAGCTGACGATAAGTACGTTCGCACTATTGTTGTCTTCGAAATTGTTTTCAAACACCTCGATGTTGTCATTGGCCATGATCATTAGGCCGGTGCCCGCTGGCACGCCTGCGACTATATTGCCTTCGGGTGCGAAGTTGCCAGTGTTGTTGGCGAAAATCTGATTGTTATAGACGCGAGTATTGCGGCCGCCCTGAACCGGAAGGTTGGGCAGATCGAAAACAAGAATGCCGCCAGTATTATTCGTAGCCACGTTGTCGTGAACGTCGGCGAAGGTTGAGTTTTCAATCTCTATGCCCGCGACGTTGTATTCGGCGCGAGAATTACGAACGATTATTTGTGAGGACTGCCCGACATAGATGCCGGCATCCGAGGCGCCGATGGCTACTGCCTCATCTATGAGCACATTGGTGGACTGCACAGGATAGATTCCATAAGCGCCATTTGTACTTAAAGGGCCGTTTGTCCACTCAGTTCTTACGCGCAACACTTGTACGTTCGTGCTTTCGTTGATCTTTATCGCGTCGCCGATAGTGTCTTCGATGGCTAAATCGCGAATCACGAAATCATTGGCGCTAATGAGCAGACCTTCTGCGCCCTGTACCTGATTCTTAAACGAGAGAATGGATGTATCGATGCCTGCTCCGGCAATAGTCACGCCGGAAACATTTAACGAGAGGCTGCGGGTGATTTCGTGCACGCCGGCAGGAATGGTAATCACATCGCCGGATTTAGCTTGGATCAGTTGCTCTTGAAGCGCCTCTTCGAAGCTGAGTTCGGGCATGGCGGGCTCTTCACTGCCACAGCTGGAGAGTAGTACGGCGACACTGGCGATAGAGAAGATTCTTAATGTTGAAGTTTTCATGTTGGTCCCTTGCTTTTACTCCCATCCCCCCATGGCACGGAATTCGATAGCTAGTGAGTTGCGCTCGCTGGCTGAGTATATGATTCTTTCTCTAAGAGAGTAAACCGGCAAGGAGACTAGTTGCTTCCACCGTTGTTGCTTCACTTAATGTTGAGTGCCGTTAACAATGACTGAAAAGTGTTAGGGGAAGCGATGAAAAAATGGGTGGTCCGAAAGACGGACCACCCATTAAATTTATAGACCTGATCTTAGTGAGGGGTTATCAGGGGCGGCTTGGTGTGGCGTTATAGACTGAGTCAGTCACGCCTTCTAGCCAATTCACTTCGCCTTCGTAGATTGTCAGTTGCAGCACATCTTCGTCGGGGTGAGCGCCGTGCCAGTGTTCTCTACCGGACGGTGTCCACCACGGCTCGCCAGGGTGCATCTCTAGCAGCGGGCCGTCACGGTCTTGTGTCAGGCCACGGCCTTGTTCAACCATTAGCAATTGACCCCAGGAATGGCTATGCCAATTGGAGCGTACGCCAGCAGGGAAGACCAAGCGCAGTGTGCTTATCGCATCGCTGTCTTCGACTCTGGGCGATCCGCCCATGAAATTACTCTGTTGTGCAGACGTTAAGTTGGCCTGTGTACCGAGGACCACCCAGCCTAGCGCGAGTGCGGCGCAGACCGAAGTTACTATTTGTAGGGTTGAAGTCTTCTTCTTTTTTTCGTTGTTCTGACCCATTTCTCTCTCCAAATTAATTTAGATCTTAGCGTGTCTAGAGTTAACCAATGGCTCACCAATGTCAATAAATCCATGGATGGTCGGCCGCGATGGATGGTGTTACTCTGCCTACCGAATAGAGTTTGACTCTTTTCCTTGAACTAAAATAAATTCAAATTATAGAATAATAAGAAGTGCGATGAGTACAGAATCAATTTCCAATCAAACCCGATTAAGCTTGCTACAGCCAGCCCTGTTCTTTGTTGCTTTCGCTGTATTTTTTATTGCATCGACAGCTTCGGCACAGCAAACCAATCCCCTAGCTTCCGACCCTAGAGCTGCCCGCGCGGGTGGAGTGATCTTTCGCGGGCAGTGTGCAACCTGTCATGGAGCCGATGCGAAGGGTATCAGCAGCATCGATGCGCCTGATCTGACCTTGATGTGGACGCAGCCGGGAATGAGCGAGAACCGAGTATTCACGCGCATACAAGCAGGCATCCCTGGCAGCATTATGCCGTCGCATGACTTTCCCGATACTGAAATTTGGATGTTGGTGAGCTATCTGCGCAGTGTGGCCGTTACTGGGTCCACTCGGGAATTTACAGGAGATTCTGGAAATGGCGGGCGTCTGTTTGCCGCTCATTGCAACGAATGTCATCGCGCCGGTATTAGCGGCGGCAGTTTGGGGCCAAATTTAGGGCGCATCACCGAGATACGCTCGCAGGCGGCACTGCGCAACTCGGTTCGTGAACCAAACTCCAGTATCGGTCGCGGCTATAAACCAATCATTCTGAGTACGACTAATGCCTCTAACGTGAGCGGCATCATTAAAGGCGAGGATGCCTTCTCTATTCAGGTCTTAGATAGCAGCCAGAGGCTGCGAGGCTTCGCAAAATCTGAGCTGCTCTCTTCAGATCGAGACATCGATTCTCTAATGCCTGCATTTCCTGAGGGGCAACTGAGTGAGTCGCAGCTCGACGATATTTTAAGTTTTCTCAATCAACAGCTCTGATATCGCAGGTATAAATGAACCAATCCCGAGCATGTCATCAAATCCTTAGAAGAATGGCCAAAAAATCATCGATTGTGGCGTTTGGCCTACTTTTTCCTGCCTTAGTTGCAATGGCACAAGACGATTCGGGGCCGGATTACGGAGATATCCTACAGGGTTTTGCGGATCCGTCTCGGTGGTTGACCTATTCCGGTGACTACAGCGGGAAACGACACAGCCCGTTAACGCAGATAAATACAGAGAACGTCGCCTCGCTGCGGCCGGTCTGGACCTTTCAAACAGGCACCACAACTCGAGGTCGAGGCTTTGAAACGACACCTCTGGTCGATGATGGTGTGCTGTACGTAACGGGTTCGAATAACTACGCCTGGGCTATCGATGCAAAGACAGGCCGCCGCTTCTGGCAGTATCGGCGTAATCTTCCCGATGACTTGACCTATGGCGCGAGCGCGCCGGTTAACAGAGGCTTCGGAATGCTCGGCAATCGCCTGTTCATGGTGACGCTGGACGCGCATCTGCTGGCGTTCGATAGGCGTAATGGCGACATCCTTTGGGATGTTGAGTTAGCTGACTACCGAGTAGGTTATGCATCTACCGGTGCTCCGCTGGTAATCGATGGCATGGTCATCACCGGCGTATCTGGCGGCGAGTATGCGACTCGCGGCTTTATCGATGCCTATGATCCTGCTACGGGCGAACGAATCTGGCGCTTTAATACGATACCAGGGCCAGGCGAACCCGGCAGCGAGACTTGGCCGGATGATCCAGAGATTCTAGCGAAAGGTGGCGGTGGCACTTGGATGAACGGTAGTTTTGATCCCGAACTCAACCTGATTTACTGGGGTGTGGGCAATCCCAATCCAGATTACTACGGCGATAGCCGGCCGGGAGACAATCTGTATTCGAACTCACTAGTGGCGCTTGATGCGGATACTGGTCAGTTGCGGTGGCATTACCAGTTTACGCCTCACGACTTAAATGATTGGGACTCCAATCATATGCCGGTATTGGCGGATATTGAGTGGCAGGGTGGGCCGCGCAAGGTGGTAATGGTCGGCAATCGCAATGGCTTCTTCTATGTGCTCGATCGGGTGTCCGGCGAATTCTTGTTGGGCAAGCCCTTTACAGCAACTACTTGGGCGCGGGAAATAGGCGAGGACGGCAGGCCTATAGTGCTGAACGATGGGAGTAAGGGCTGCGTGCCTGATCCTTGGGGCAGCACGAATTTCATGCCACCTTCCTTCTACCCGGAACTAGGTCTGTTCTACCTCACGGCGCGTGAAACCTGCGCCACTATTGTGCCGGAAGAGCCTAATCTAGTGCCTGGGCAGGCCTCATTCGGTGGTGTCGTGTTTATTGACCCTGAGATCGGTTCCGGCGCTCTGCGTGCTCTCGACGTGCAAACCGGCGAATTACGCTGGGAATTCACTTATCCATCGCCGACCTTTGGGGGCGTGCTGACTACGGCTGCAGGGTTGGTGTTTGCAGGCGATCACGAGGGCAACTTTATGGCCTTCGACGCGGTAAACGGAGAGAACCTCTGGCATTATCAGACCGGCTCGCGCATTTGGGGAGCCGGGGCGATGACCCACATCCTTGATGGCCGGCAATATGTATTAATTCCCTCTGGAACGACGCTCACGGCGTTTGCGCTACCTGAGCGTTAGGTAGTAGAGCTTTTCGCCTTTCGCCCCTGTGAAAGGCTGATTTCGTGGACTTTTCGCTCAAGAGATTTTATTCTCAGTGGTTAACCATGGGCTCGCAGTGTCATTTGAGCCGATGTCCTAACCGAACACCCATTACTAAGAATAAGCGCGCGGCTAAGGCTAAAGCGCAATCAGGGGAATACTGACATGACTGCCAGGCAGCTTCTTGTATTTGCTTCATCTCTAGTCGCACTGACTCTTTCATCTTCGCTTGCCGCGCAGGCGCATGATGCGAGTGTGGCGAATCATCAGCCTCATTATTACGATTCTGCTGATTTCGGTATTGATCCTAAGTCGGTGACATTCGCGGATCATATTGCGCCCATCCTGCAGAGCAGTTGTCAGAATTGCCATCGCCCCGGTGGCGGTGGACCCATGGTGTTGATGACTTACGACGAGGTGCGCCCTTGGGCTCCGGTGATCAAGTATCGCACGGCGATACGGGATCGCATGGGAGCAATGCCTCCTTACTTCTTGGAAAAGCACCTTGGCATAACACGCATGAAAGACGACTACTCACTGTCAGATGTAGAGTTAGCGATGATTCAGGCTTGGGCTGACAATGGAGCTCCAGAAGGGAATCCAGAAAATGCGCCGCCTCTTCTAGAGTTCGATAGTGGCAACGAATGGACTATAGGCGAGCCGGATCTAATTTTACGTTCGGGCGACTTCTCTCGCCCCGCTGTAGGACCGGACTGGTGGGGTGATATCGGTCTAGTGCCTACCGGTCTTACGGAAGATCGCTATGTTTCCGCGATACAGGTTCGCGAGATTAATGATATTCCAGCCGACGGGGTTATTGGCACGGTTGGCGGTCGTTATATCGTTCACCACATGACCTATACCAGCGGCTCTCTCAGCGAAGACGGGTCTGAGGTTATTGATGATGTGGTTAGTTGGCCTATCCATGAGGTCGGCCGCAATGCAGATATTTTTCCCGAGAAGGCAGGGCGATTGCTTCCTGCGAATTCGGCATTGCACCTCGAAGCTACACATATGCATTCCAATGGGCGCGAAACATCGGCCTACGTTGAATTCGGTATCAAGTTCTTTCCCGTAGGCTACGAGCCTCAATACAGTCGCCGCGGTCCGCGCACAGGAAATGGAATCGATATCGATGTAGTGCCGAATAAGGCGAATCAGGAATTTCACAATTATGTGATTCTGCAGGAGCACACCAAAATTATCGCCTTCGAACCGCACCTGCATGCACCGGGTGTACGCATGTGTATGGAGGCAATCTGGGGGCACAATCAATTTACGCTGAACTGTGTTGGTTATGATCACAACTGGGTGAAGCAGTATGTTTATGAAGATGATGCGGCGCCACTTCTTCCTAAAGGTACCATATTGCACACTATAGGCTTCCTCGACACGACTACTGCGAATCCCAATCTGGCTGATGCCCGAAATTGGGCCGGCGGCGGACGTCGTTCGGTATCAAATATGTTTATCGATCTCGGTTACTCTGTGTCGCTTACTGAAGAGCAATTTCAAGAAGAGATGGCGACCAGGCGAGCTAACATGAGGGATCGAAACGAATACGATGTTGGCTGCCCTCTGTGCTGGGCGCCTGAGTCGGTGGATTCGTCATTAGCGCAAGGGAATGATTAATGATGAAGTTAGTAAATTCTAAAATTTCATGGTCTGGTAGTTTGTTGCTAGTCGCCTTGCTCGCTCCCTTGTTAGTAGTTCAGTCCGCCAATGCGCAGACTCGATTCATGCAGTTACGTGGTCAGATCACTTCGCCTGCTTTCGAGGGATGGTGGCCAAACGAGGACGGGACATACAGGTTATTCTTTGGCTACATGAATACTAATTGGGAACAGCAATTCGATCTTCCCATTGGCTTAGGGAATTATTTTACCGAAGTTGAACCAGCCGAGTTAGATGACCTGAGTCAGGAAGGTTTTGATTTTGCTACGGCGGACAGGGGTCAGCCGACTCATTTCTATCCCAGACGCAACCCCTTCCTATTCACCATTGATGTGCCTGCAGATTTTGGTGAGAAGGAACTAGTCTGGACGCTAAAGACTCAGGGTCAGACTAATCGTGCATACGGCACGCTAAAATCCGACTATCAAATTGACCCCCAAGTAATCTCTACTGAAGTGGGCGGTAACTATGGCAGCCTTAGCGATTCGCTGAGAACGAATGTACCTCCCGAACTACGTGTCGAGGGAGAAAGTTTTCGTTCTGCACGTGTGGGGGAGCCACTAAGTCTCGCGGTAAGGGCAAGCGACCCTGATAATTTGCCAGCGCGTCGCGATCGGCCTCGCCGTCAGGGGTCTGACCAACTGTATCGTCCGCCTTCCTCTATTGTGGCTATTAGTGGTCCGGGTTTGCGTTTCTCTTGGACGGTATACCGTGGTCCAGCGGCGAAGGCGAGTTTCGAACCAACACAGTTTAAGACCTATACCGATACCCGAATGTATGCGAACTCACCCTGGGCACCTCCCTTTGAAATTCCACAGCCGCCGGAAGATGGCCGCTGGTCAGCGGAGGTTGTCTTTGATGAGCCGGGCGAGTATGTGTTGCGTGGTATCGCTAGCGACGGATCCCTATTTACCTACCAGAACGTTAACGTTACGGTAACGCGCTAACAGACTCGATTGGCAGTATTTTTTAGGTCAACGCGCGTCTTCTAATTTCCTTTCGCCTAAAGAAACACTCGCTGGATTTTCCAGCGAGTGTTTCTTTGTGAAATGCGGCGAATCAATACTTCTTCTCGTCTTGATGTGGCGCATTGCATTCGCCAGTTTGCTGATTTAATCTGTTTTGAGAGATAGGCCACTAGTGCCTCGAGCCCCGCAGTTCTCTGCGGGTCAGCCAGAATGAATTTTGCTGAATACCTTTCAGCAGGGAGAGTTAATCATGAGCACCGCTTCTACTACTGGCAAACAAATCCCCCTCACTATTTTTCTTATTGTCTCCCTGTTCGCTATTTTAATAAGCGGGTCCGTGTTCTCTCAGCTTGAGCCAATCAATCAAAGGCCTAACCCTTTCTCCACTGTGGACAATTGGGCAACCTTACCCGATGGGCGTGAGTGGGGTTCTACAGCGGGAGTCGATATGGACCCAGATGGTCGGCATCTGTGGGCAATCGATCGCTGTGGGACGAATAGTTGCATTGGCTCTGTGGTTGATCCCATCGTGAAGATCGATCCCGGCGGCAATGTTGTCGCTTCCATAGGTGGCGGGTTGATGTTATTTCCCCATGGTCTTCACGTAGACCGTGACGGCAATATCTGGGTCACCGATGGGCAAGGCCCACTCGAGGACAACCTAGCGACTGCTGGCATGGGACACGTCGTTTATAAATTAAGCCCAGAGGGCGAGGTGTTATTAATTCTGGGTCAGCCCGGTGTGGCCGGCGACGGAACAGATGCTCTGCTGGAAACTCCCTGTGACGTGGTTACCGATGCCGATGGCAATATCTATGTAGGCGATGGGCACAGTGGTCAGAACCCCGATGCCACAATTGATACGGTTGCGCGAATCGTAAAGTTCGACCCGGATGGCAACATGATTAAGTATTGGGGCGGTTGGGGGGCTGAGGCTGGCAAGTTGAAGACGCCTCACGCACTAGATATCGATTCTCGAAATCGCTTGATAGTGGGTGATAGAGGCAATAATCGATTACAGATATTTGATCTGGACGGCAACTATATCGGTGAGTTCAAATCCTTCAGCCGACCTAGCGGAATCTATATAACTGACGACGACACCATCTATGTCGCCGACTCCGAATCGGAGTTCGATGACGTCAGGAACCCCGGCTGGCATGCGGGTATACGGGTGGGCAGCCTGTTAGATGGCATTGTAGATTACTTTATCGATGGGACTGTGGAGGCTTACCCTGCGGGTTCAAACCCTGAAGGCGTGGCTGTGGATTCTGCAGGTAATGTATTCGGTGCGGTCGTGTCCGATGGTGGTGCTCTGGTGAAGTCAGCGCGTCGCTAGTTTGTAGTCTATGACCTGGCTCGGTCTTGGCTGCTGGTGTCTAAATAGCGGGTGAGCATTTCTGGGTCACTGTGCAGTTGTTTCTCAATGACCTTGATTAGATCGTCTTTGGATACTAAGCCGAAGTTTGCAATCAGGTCGGAGCTAAATATCAGCATCGACCTGAGCGCTGTCTCACGGTGAACCTGACGTTTAGCACGCATTACAAGGTGGAAGTCTCTCTCATTCATAGTGATTACACTTATGCGCCGCACGCACCCTTCTAGGATTCAACGTTTAGTCATTGCCTGACTTTATACCCAACAACCGTAGATGAGGACAGTAAACTATAAGTAGTTTTCAAAGCCCGATTTTAAAAAAATGGATGAGGTGAGTCGAGAGGAATCAGAGGCTCTTGTTGGTGATACCACTCGTGAGTTAGCGTGCTTTCGCTTCATGGTGGGTAGGAATGATTGCTCACAGCTTCGATTGAGTGGGAGAATGGGCCAGCGAAGAGGGCTCGGTCGTGTTTCCGTTCTGCCGAACCCAGTGTGAGAAGATCGTTACTCGTGGTTTGAATAGTGAAATGAATAGATAAAGGATAGCGAAGAATGAAGGTAAAAAAGGGCTACAAGCAGTTAGTTGCCGAGGCAGAAAAGCAGATACAGGCTATAGATTCCAACGAGTTAAAGGCGCGGCTGGAGAATTTGGACGAGTTAGTGGTAATTATCGACCTGCGGGATGTTCGTGAGGTAAAGCGCGAAGGTAAGATTTCCGGTTCCCTGCACATTCCTCGTGGCATGCTGGAATTCTGGGTAGATCCAGATAGCCCTTATTACCGCACCGAGTTTGATAAGGCCCAAGAGCTGGTCTTATATTGCAACAAAGGCTGGCGTTCAGCGCTGTCGGCACAATCTCTGCAGAATATGGGTATCGAGGGCGTCGTACACCTTAAGGGTGGCATGGAGCAGTGGCAGAAAGATGGTGGCGTTGTTGAAACCAATGAGAGTTGAATCGAGCTAGAGTTGCTTCGAATTAAATGCGCCCTGAGGTAGACGCTAGCATTGGACTCTAGCTATGATGTCGCGACCAATAAAAGGCGCGAGGACAGTGGCTATGAAGACGAATTCCAAGATCACCAGCGCATCGGCAATGCTCAGCCGACGCACCCTCCTTAAAGCAATTCCGGCACTTTCGCTCAGTCCAGTATTATTTGCACAATCCGATTCTGCGATTGCGGTGCGTAAACTGCATAGCTATGGCATGCGGGTTTCGAATGTCGAGCGATCGGTGCGCTTCTATCAGGATCTGTTCGGTGCAAGCATCCAGTCGCGGCAGGGAGATTCTGTCTGTCTGCGTATTGGCAATGGGCCGAGATTCTTTTCCTTGTCGCCCTTGCTGCCGGGCCAAACGCCTGGCTTCAGTCATATCGGTCTCAGCGTTGAAAATTTCGACCTGGAATCGGTGCGCGATCAGCTAGACGCGTTCGGCGTATCTCGTCGTTCTCAGCCGGGCCCAAATCAAGCCTCCCTAGACATTGCTATGCAATCATGGACTACGACTCGCGCCCAGGGTGAGGGCGGGTCGGCGTCGGGAACGCAAGAGCTGTTTTTCGCTGACGTCGAAGGTCTGATCTACCAACTAAATGGCACGAATCACTGTGGTGGAACGGGCGAATTTGGAGACGTTTGTGAGCGCGTAGAGGAGGCGGCAAGTGATGGTATGTTTCGGTCGGTTGACCTCAGCCATTTTACTAATTTTCTTGCCAACAAAGATCGCGCGAATGAATTTTATACGCGCGCTTTCGGGCTGGGTTTCCAAGCTTATCAGGGGCCAGCGTCGCCAATTGTTGGTGTAGGCGATGGCATACAATTTCTGATGTATGTGGGCGGCGATGAGTCAGGCGCGCCTACACAACCGGGTCGAGTGGATCACGTTTGTCTTAGTGTCGAGGACTTCGATGTGGATGGCATTATTGCGAAGCTCGAAGATTATGGCTTCACCGCTAGAGAGGACGCGTCTAACACTCCACCCTTGGTGCATTGGATTAGCATGCGCATGCCTAATCGCGGCGGTATAGAGGGCGGGACGCCTGAGGTCTATTTCTCAGACCCCGATGGAATACGAATTCAACTGCAGGATGCCGTGTATTGTGGCGGCGGCGGTTATCTCGGAGACGATTGCAGCGCGCCGGTCTAGGCGTTGTATTTGATTATGATTGAATGGTGTAAGAGGGAGTAGTATGGAACATCGATATATAGGAAAGAGTGGACTAAGAGTTAGCCCTATTTGTATGGGAACTATGAGCTTTGGCAGCTGGAGTGATAAGAAGGAGTCGTTCAAGATTCTTGAAGAGTCTTATGAGCGCGGGATTAACTTCTTCGATACGGCGGAAGTCTATCCAGTTCCTCCATCGGCAGAGACCGTCGGTGTTACTGAGCAGATATTTGGCGAATGGGTTCAGACCAAACCCAGAGACTCGCTCATCATAGCGACCAAGGTTGCCGGAGCGGCGGCAGGTTGGTTTGTTCCACCTATCCGTCATGGCCTGACCGCTATCGACAGATTCCATATCGAAGCGGCCGTAGAGGGTTCTCTGCGTAGAATGAATATCGACTATATCGACCTGTATCAAGTGCATTGGCCAGACCCCATCGTGCCTATCGATGAATCGATGGAAGCATTAGATAGACTCGTGCAGGCGGGCAAGGTGCGTTATCTCGGTACTTCTAACGAAACTGCCTATGGATTGACGAAGGCGAATACCGTCGCCGACTATGAGGGGCTGACACGATTTCAGTCCATTCAGAATAATTTCTCTCTGTTGAATCGTCGTTTTCTGGATGAGTTGGCAGAGGTATGTAAAAGGGAGCATGTATCACTCTTGCCGTATTCTCCTATTGGCGGTGGTGTTCTCAGTGGCAAATATAATCAGCCAGAGATTCCAAAAAATTCTCGTTTTGCAGAGTACGGTTCTGCCGACCCAAGGCAGAAGGCTATGTCTAGCCGGTTTGTGAACGAAGGAACCTTGGCCTCTACCGCTAAATATATGGAGATTGCAAAAGAAGCTGGTATGTCTCCAGTGACTTTGGCAACTGCCTGGAGTATGAACTTCGACTTTGTCGCATCGACCATTATCGGTGCGCGAACTGCGGATCAGTTAGAAGAGTCGTTGGCGGCCCTCGATGTAACACTTAGCGAAGAGACAATGAAGCAGTGCGATGAAGTACATAAGCAAATCCTTTATCCGATGGGCTAGTCTTTTTAGTCTTCTTGTCGCGGCGACAGCCAATGCTCAGACGGTGCATATATCTCACTGTATGGATGGCTGTCCGGTTGCCGCCGGCAGTATAGCGGTCGAAAATAGCGAGCTTATCGTGCGGCAATTGTATGTCGCCTCTATTGATGCGCAGAGTGGGCTCGCCGACTGGCAGGCCTATCGCGTGCTTGCTGATAGCGTCGGTGTGGCCTCTCTATTGCCGCGTGTTTGGTTTGAGGATTCTCTCGTGTCTCGCGCTGCAAATCTGCTCGAAACTATCGACAGCGCGCATCAGGTCGAACAGGCCGTTCCTATTGATGCGGAAGAGCGCAGCTATCAGCTAGGCGGAATCAATTTACTCTCAGAAGATCAGGGTCGTTTAGTGCCGATGAGCAGTTTCGCCGGCACCCCGTATTGGTCTGAACTGAATTTCCTCAGCAATATGGCAGCCCTACCGTTTGAACTGAGAGTTGGCAGTTGGTCTCGGCTAGATCAGGCGATCAATGCACTGGCGGATAAGATTGGAGAGATCTACGTGATCAGTGGGCCAATCTATAATGGGCGCGGAGAAGGAACAGATGATCAGGAAGGCGAGAACGAAATAAAGCCCTCCGCTTATTTCAAGGTCGTTAGTACCCCTGAATCGTTGAGCGCTTTTATTTTCGACAGCGATGCCCTGCAGCATGTAAGTTTCTGCGACCAACTGAGCACTATTCAATTGATAGAAGATGCGACTGGTCTCACTTTGTTTCCGCAGCGCGAAAATGTAATTGCTGATACCCTGCATGCGCAATTGACGTGTACGTATTGAAATCGACAACCACAGAGAACTCATCGCTATGGAATTTGTAGTAGAACAACAAAAACCTATCACAGTGCCAGTGAGGATTGATGCGCAGGCTGAGGTAAGTGAGCAGACTCCACGATTCCCCGTTCATCGAATCTATTGTGTAGGCAGAAACTATAGCGAGCATGTGAAGGAGATGGGTGGAGATCCGAAGAGCGAGCCACCTGTTTTTTTTAGCAAGCCAGCGAGCGCCTGCGTTACTTTCAACAAAGACGTAGCCTATCCACAGGCAACGAGGGACCTTCATCATGAGGTTGAGCTAGTTGTTGCCTTACAATCGGGCGGCAAAGACATTGATCTCGAATCGGCGATGGACTGCGTCTATGGTTATGCTGTTGGCATAGACTTTACGCGTCGCGACCTGCAGGCTGTCGCAAAGAGTAAGGGGCGGCCCTGGGATCTAGCTAAGGGTTTCGATCAGTCGGCGCCAATCTCGGCGATATTGCCTGTGAGCCATGTGGCGCAGCTTGGTGATAGACAAATCTCTCTAAAGGTAAATGATGAAATCAGGCAGCAGGCCAGCCTCAGTGAGATGATTTGGTCAGTGCCAGAAATAATCAGTGAGCTTTCCAAGTTCTTCGAATTGAAATCCGGAGATATTATCTACACGGGTACTCCTTCTGGTGTGGCCGCTGTATCCAAGGGTGATCGACTATGCGCCTGTGTCGATGGTGTTGGGGTTCTGGATTTTAGAATTGCATAATCAGGTTTTTTCTAGATGACTACTGACCAAAGTGTTCTGCTGCTTATACTTTTTGCCCTGTTAGTCTTGTTAGTATGGGGGCGATGGCGCTACGACATAGTCGCGCTCGGCGCACTATTTACCGCCAGCATCTTCGGTCTTGTACCACAAACCGAGATGTTCGCTGGATTTGGCAATCCGGCGACTGTTACGGTGATAATGGTATTGATAGTAAGCTTTGGTTTGACGAAATCTGGAGCTGTCGAATTCATAGCCGATGCCATAGAGCCTATTTCCTCGAAGCCGTTTCTTCATATTGCTGTATTAACCTTTCTCGCCGCCTTTCTGTCGATGTTTATGAATAATGTTGGCGCCTTGGCACTGTTGATGCCGATCGCAATTCGATCTACGAACAAGGCAGGCCGATCCCCGGCTACGGTTTTGATGCCGTTGTCATTTGGTTCGATCTTAGGAGGCTTGGTTACCCTAATTGGTACTCCACCGAATATTTTGATCGCAAACTATCGGCAGCAAATGACTGGCGAGGCCTTCACGATGTTTGACTATGCGCCTGTAGGTGGTGGCATAGCGGTATGCGGCATTTTTTTTATGCTGTTTATCGGTTGGAAATTGGTAAAGGTACGCAAGCAAACTACCGGCCTTGAGCTTTTCGATGTAGAGAAATATTTGTTCGAATTGAAGGTTACGGAAGAATCGACCTTTTTCGAAAAAAAGGCTGGGGAGTTAAAAGACAGTCTTGCAGAAAAAAACCTGACGCTGTTATCGATGGTACATAGGCGAGAAAACATTCCAGTTGTTTATCGGCGGCAGCTTATCGCAGCTAGCGATTTACTAATGATTCAGGGCTCGCATGATGATGTCGCCCAGTTCTCTAAGAATCACAATTTACAGATGGTGTCAGCGGAAAATGCGCAGAAAGAGGTGCTGCACTCGAAAGATATGCAGGCTGCGGAAATTGTGGTCACTCCAAATTCGCCCATCGTGGGGAGGACTCCCAGTCAATTGAGGTTTAACCGAAAGTTCGGGGTAAATCTATTGGCGGCTTCTCGATCGGGTACCCCGCATAGAGAAAGGCTGCGGAACTTCAAATTCGCTGTGGGAGACGTGTTACTACTGCACGGCGAAGTAGCCGAAATTGAAGAGGCGATTATTAAGCTGAATTGCTATCCCCTAGCGAGCCGGGTGCTTGGCCTAGGAAGAAATACCAAAGCCATCCCTGCCATGCTTACTTTTATTCTCGCGATCGTGGCAGCCGCGAGTGGCCTAGTTACGATTCAGCTCGCTCTAGGTATGGCTACCGTTGCTATGGTTCTTCTGAATATAGTGCCTGTTAGGGAGTTTTATGATGGTGTGGATTGGGCGGTTGTCGTACTACTTGGTGCGATGATTCCACTTGGCGCAGCATTGGAGACAACTGGCACGACGACACTGTTAGTCGATGGCATTCTTGCAGTTGCCGGTGATCTGTCTCCTGTATTTTTAATAGCAATGATACTGATCATTACGATGACTGTTTCCGATGTTCTTAACAATGCGGCTACGGCAATTCTCATGGCGCCAATTGCATACAATATCGCTCTTGCCCTCAACCTTAACCCTGATGCCTTCTTGATGGCGGTAGCGGTAGGTGCATCATGCGCATTTCTTACTCCTATAGGGCACCAGAATAACGCTTTGATAATGGGCCCGGGCGGTTATAAATTTGGTGACTACTGGCGTATGGGCCTACCCTTGGAAATTATTATAGTCGCCGTCGCGTTGCCGTTGCTACTGATTGCGTGGCCTCTGTAGGCGAAGAACTAGGCATCAAGATTGCCAGTAACCTCGGAATGCTTTAACTTAGTGATTCAACTTTTTTGAGAAATTCCTATGCGCGTCAACTGGAAGACTTACAATTCGGGAAAATTCTTCGATGAGATTATCAGCTCTCCAGGATTTGCCCGCAAGCCAGCACGCCGCCTAGCGAGTCACCTTGCTTCTCTCACCCATGACGAGTTGTTAGAGAAGAAGCGCGCCGCTGATCTTGCGATCAAGACAATGGGTATCTCCTTCACTGTTTACAGTGACGCTGGAAATATCGATCGCGAATGGCCATACGACATCATTCCCCGCATCATTGCGGAGAAGGAATGGGATCAAACCAGTCTTGGTCTGCAACAACGACTACGTGCGTTGAATTGCTTCATCAACGACACCTACAACGGTCAGAAAATTTTTAAGGATAAAATAATTCCCAAGGAACTCGTCCTCGATTCGACGAATTTCAGGAAGGAGTGCATGGGAATAAATCCGAAGTATGGCGTGTGGGCGCACATATGTGGAACTGATTTAATAAAGGGTGACGACGGCCAATTCTATGTTTTAGAAGATAATCTGCGAGTGCCTTCCGGCGTTTCTTATATGCTGGAGAACAGGCGCGTTACGAAGCGAGTGTTCCCTGAGTTATTCGAGAATCACCGTATTCGTCCTATTACCGAATATCCGGCACAGTTGTTCGATACACTCGCTGCGATCTCGCCGCGGCCGTCTGACTATCCCGAGGTTGTAGTACTTACTCCAGGAGCTTTTAATTCTGCCTACTTCGAGCATTCTTTCCTTGCGCAGAGAATGGGTGCGGAACTGGTTGAAGGTGGCGATCTTGTTGTTGAAAAAGACAAAGTCTTTATGCGCACGATCGATGGTCTGTCTCAGGTGGATGTGATCTACCGTAGAATCGATGACATGTTTCTTGATCCAAAAGTATTTCGAAAAGATTCCACCCTTGGCGTTCCCGGGCTTTTCAAATCCTGGGTAAAAGGCAATGTAGCTCTCGCCAATGCTCCTGGTGCGGGCGTCGCAGACGACAAGATAATCTATACCTACGTTCCTGCAATGATTAAGTACTATCTCGGCGAAGAGCCTCTTCTGCCGAACGTAGAGAGTTTTCTCTGTGTCGATAAAGTTCAACGTCAGCACGTACTACAGAATCTAGACAAACTTGTGATAAAGCCAGCTAATGAATCTGGGGGCTATGGAATGCTCATTGGCCCGCAGGCCAGTAAGCGTGAATTGGCTGAATTTGCTCGAAGAATTAAGGCTGACCCTAGAAATTATATGGCGCAGCCACTGATATCGCTTTCCACGGTGCCCATATTGGGTGAGCGAGTTGTTGAGCCTCGACACGTAGATCTACGCCCCTTCATACTGCAGGCTGACAAGACGCATGTAACTGCTGGCGGCCTAACGCGAGTCGCAATGAAAAAGGGTTCATTCATAGTTAATTCATCACAGGGTGGCGGCAGTAAAGACACCTGGATAGTGGGAGGTAAATAGCCCATGCTTTCTCGAGTAGCTGAACGAATTTACTGGCAGGCACGTTATTTGGAGCGGGCCGAGAACACCGCGCGTCTCCTCAGCGTCTTCTCAACTCTATTGCTAGACTTGCCTCCGGGTATGAAACTAGGCTGGCGGTCATTGGTTGAGATTACCGGAACTGTCGAGGCCTTTGATGAGAAATACAAACAGGCAAATGAGCGTAATGTAATGCGCTTCCTGTTGCTTGATAGCGCCAGTTCGCTTTTGAATACATTGGCGAATACCCGCGAGAATGCCCGTACCACACGGGAAATTATGCCGTTGGAGGCATTCGAGCAGATTAACGATTTGTTTCACTACGCAAAAGACAATGCGGCAGATTCTATCTCAGGAGGCTCGAGGTACAAGTTCCTGGAAGAAATCATCTCAAGCTGTCATGAGATATCAGGATTGATGGCTGGTAGCATGAGCAGGGGAGCGGCGTACAGTTTTGTGCGTTTAGGTAGGTCTCTAGAGCGTGCTGATATGGCTACCCGTATTGTCGATGTTGGTTCCGGTAATCTGCTTCCCGATATAGGTAGAGGCGCTAAGCAGGCGAAATCTAATGAGCCTTATGAGAACACGTTGTGGATGAGTATTTTGCGTTCACTAACTGCCTATCAAATGTATAGGCAGCACGTGAAGCATCGAGTAAACGGTGAAGATGTCGTAAGATTTCTATTGCAGGATGATGATTTTCCTCGTGCGGCAACTCATGCACTGACAACTATCACCAAGGTGCTCAAGCACCTACCGAAAAACGGCAAGTCTACTGCGCAGGTGAATAAGACGCTGCGCATGATAGAAAAGGGCAATATCAGCAAATTGCTCGATGCAGGCTTGTTTCAATACCTGGATGACTTACAAGTAGAGATCGCCAAGACACACACCAGCATTGCAGATACTTGGTTCCTTCCACACAAGTAGATGAAAAATTTCAACTGTAAATGCGGGCAGATGCTCTTTTTCGAGAATACCAAATGCCTTACTTGTGGCTACGGTGTTGGTTTTGATCCCTATAGTATGAAGATGCGTAGGCTGGCCAACGATGACTTGGGGCAGCCTATCTCTCGCGATTCCACACTGCATCGCTGCAAGAATTCGATTAACTATGACGTGTGCAATTGGCTGGTGAATGACCCGGGGGCCGACTACTGTCTCTCATGTGAAATGAATCATACGATTCCTAATTTACTCGATGAGAATCGCCGAGCCTGGTGGAAGAGTTTAGAGTATGCCAAGCGCCGACTAATCTATTCACTGTTGAGTCTCAATTTACCCGTTGTGAGTAAGCAAAAAGATCGAATGGGTTTGGCTTTCAAATTCATGGAAGATCAGCGCACCAATCCTGAAGTCTTCGAGCAACACGTTAACACGGGACACTTAGATGGCATGATCACGATCAATATCGCAGAAGCGGATCGTGTGAAGAGCGCAATAGCGCGCCAATATACGCGGGAATTGTACCGAACTCTTCTTGGGCATTTTCGTCACGAAAGCGGCCACTACTATTTTCTGAAGTTGATAACAACTGACGAGAGAAAGCAGCAGTTCGTAGATTTATTCGGAGATTATACTCAGGACTATGGGGCTGCTCTTAAGGAGTACTACGAGAACAACTTCGTAGCACCCCACGACCCGAATATGATCAGCCACTACGCACAGTCGCATCCCTGGGAAGACTGGGCCGAAGTCTGGGCACACTACTTACACATGATCGATACGCTAGAGACGGCGAATCAATATCGAGTGAGTCAGAGTTCCGCGCAATTCGATGATATCGACAATACTTTGGATAAATGGGCAGAGTTGGTGCTGCTGCTGAATTCACTGAATAGGAGTATGGGGCTGGAAGATGCTTACCCCTTCGTGCTTTCCGAATTATCCCTTAGGAAGATCCGTTTCGTTCACGGCTTGATCTGTCCCAGTTAGTTGCCCAAGTTAGGGGCGGCATGCGCAAGAAGGCATCCTTGAGAAGTTGATCCCAGGATTTCTTTAGATCGCGAAGGAATTCGCTGTCATCCTCGAAGCGGTGAAGGTTCTTTGCCATGAGAGAGCCAGTCTTATAAACCAGCATTTCTATCGGTGGCCCTACGCTAAGATTACTGCGCAGAGTTGAGTCCATGGAAACGAGTGCGCACATGGCACAGGTATCAAGGTCGAGATCGGGCTGCAGGATGCGGTCTAGAATCGGCTTGCCGTACTTGCTCTCGCCGATTTGCAGATAGGGCGTGTCTTTGGAGGTAGTGATGTGATTCCCCTCCGGATAGACGAGGATGGTTTCATGCTTGGAATTGCCAATCTGGCCGCCAATAATAAAACTGGCCTCAAATTTTTTCCCTTCAATTGTGCGCTTTTCTTGTTGCTCTCTGGAGATATCGCCGATGTAGTCGGCTGCTTCTTCTAGAGTTTCTATATTCAGCAGGGTGACATCAGCGTCTTTCTTAATATCAGATTTAATTGTGGCGATAGTGGCCTGGCTTGTGGCCAAATTTCCTGCGCAGAGGATGATGATTTGTCGTTCACCGTCGACACCGAAGTGGAACATTTTGCTATAGGTAGACACCTGATCGATGCCGGCGTTGGTGAGTGAGTCGGAGCAAAAAACGATGCCCGCATCCACGGATACTGCTACACAATAAGTCATTTTCTAATAATTCTGATCAAACGAGCGGCCAATCATACTAACTATGATAGTGAGTGGATAGCGGTTTTTTGAGGAATTTTAGTGACGCCAAATGCCACGAATATCGTGATATTTGACTGAAGGCTAGTAGTGCTCAGCAGGCCAATAAAGCCGGTAGCAGGCGAGTACTGACGGCGGGCTAGCCTAGCTTAACTTGTCGAGCAGACCATCCAAATTGTCGTATTCAAACTCATGATCGATGCGTTTACCATCTAAGCGCTCTTCGATGCGTCGACGCAGATCGGTAAAATGGCTCTTCGGCGAGACTGCCTTCACCGGTGCTTCGCCTGCCTCATCGAGAGGCAGTATTACAGCAGCCTCAAAATACTCTTTCGAGTCGTCGATTGAATCATCCCACTGGAGTTCTTTCATGGCGATTCTCACTCTGTCACTAAACGGGTTCAACATAGAGCTAAAGCTCCTATGTAAACCTATCGTTTGTTCAGGCGTGAATCTTCAGCAAAAAAGCAAAGATTTTTTTGCTAATTTTCCCTCTAGGGAAAGGTTAATAAAATCAGAGTGTTATAGCCCCCGAAAGAGCTATATGTCAGGCGTCTACACCGAGAAAATCCATGGTTTTCTTGCGGAGTTCCTTCTTTGCTATCTTGCCAGTCGCTATGCGCGGTAGTTTCTCATACTGGAAAAAGAATCGCTCAGGTATCTTGAAACCGGCTATTCGTGAGCTTAGAAAGCTGGTCAACTGCTCAGAGTTAAGCTCGCTCCCCGCTTGCAGCATGACTGAGCCGCAGAGCATTTCGCCCAGACGTTCTTCGGGTATGCCATAGACAGAAACTTCACTCACCTCAGGATGCTCGCTGACTGCATATTCTACTTCGGCGCAGCCTATATTTTCGCCGCCACGAATAACGATGTCTTTGGCGCGATCGAGGATGATGAGAAAACCCAATTCATCTAGCATGCCGATATCGCCGCTATGAAACCAACCGTCTTTAATTACTTCGGCGGTGGCCTCAGGGTTATTCCAGTAGCCCTTCATGACCGTTGCACCCTTGATGCAAATCTCGCCAACTCCTCCATCTTCCAGAGTGTTACCCTCGTCATCGACGACCTTTACACTCGTTACCGGAGGCGTCGGTCGCCCTGTGCTATTCGGTCTACTGGCGTAGAACTTGCCGGATATTATTGCACCAATAGCATTGGTCTCAGTCAGCCCGTAGCCAAGCCCCGGAATTGCTGCACCGGGAAATTTCTGCATGATCATATTGAGGTGTTCTGGCGGGCGAGAGGCGCCACCGCTTTGAACACCGCGCAAGCTACTTAGGTCTGTTTTTTCGAAGTTTGGCGATTGCATGATCTCCCATGCCATCGTGGGCACACCATGAAATACTGAAATTTTTTCTTCCTCTATCAATTTCAGAGCAGCCTCAGCATCCCATTTGTACATCATCACAAACTTGCGTGAGTAGATGAAGCTGGCCAAGAATTGCGCGTGGCTGCCGGTCACATGAAATAGCGGCACATTCGCGAGCAAGGCTGGTGGGAATTCTGGGTTCTCTTCCAATAACTCAGGTCTGAGGATCTCAGTGATCTCTTTGACGAACTTCCAAGTGTAGAGGGCGTTGATTATATTTCGGTGGGTAGAAAGCACGCCTTTGGGCATGCCCGTAGAGCCGGAGGTATACATGATTGAGGCTTTGTCTTCGGGGAATACCTCTATCTCATTCAGCTCATCTTGAGAAAGCGGTTCCACTGACCGGGCTAGCTCATAAAATTCGGGAAATGCAGATTCGGCCTCGGGCTTGAACATCACTATTTGCACGTGGAGGCTATCTAGAAATGGCTCTACTAAGTCTAGTCGCGCCGGGTCTAGAAAGATTAGTTTGCTGTCACTGTCGCTAAGGCCGTATTTTAATTCAGGGCCCTTCCACCAAGAGTTCATGGGCACCGCAATTGCGCCCACCAGCGTGATCGCCATATACGCAATGCACCACTCGGGGGAGTTGCGTGCACAAATGGCGACACGATCACCCAGTTGAATCTCGTATTTCTTTTTGAGTACACGCGCCATGCGCAGTGCTAAATCCAAGCTCTCGGCGAAACTAAAGCGTTCTTCCTGATACACCAAAAAGGTCTGATCGCCTGCTTCTAATCCAAGCTTATAGAGTTCGCCTAGGTTCGTTGGAACGTGAGCGAAAACAGTCAAATCCTGGCCATCGATGGCGACGGTTTCAGTTTCGAGTGCGGCGCCTGGGGCCATATGTGCGGCGGCAATGGTCTTTAGCTGCCTGAGGTCATCGCTTATTTGTTGTTCGGACAGCTTGTTGGCTTGAATTGTCACTCTTTGTTTATCTCCAGCGTCACTTTTCCCATGACTTTGCGTTCGGTGAACACATTGAACGCGTCTACAAAATCAGTCATCGCGAAAGATTCGGTGACGATGGGTTTTAATTTTCCTGCGTCGTACATGCTCAGCAATTCTGCGAAGTTCTTCTCGTATTCTGCAGGTTCTTCTTTTCTGAAGCGCCCGAGGAATACGCCGACCATGGATGACCCCTTGAGCAGAGCGAGGTTAGCCTTGTACTCAGGAATGCGCCCGCTGGCGAATCCGATGACTAGAAGTCTTCCATTCCAATTTATGCAGCGACAGCTTTGATCGAAGAGGTCGCCGCCGATTGGATCGTAGATTACGTCGGCTCCTGCGCCGCCGGTAAGTTCTTTTACTCTCTCTTTGAGCTCGCCATCGCCATAGTTGAGTAATGCATCGGGGTTCAAACGGTTGACGAAATCAAGTTTCTCATCGGAGCTTGCAGCAGCAATCACCTTGGCGCCCATGAGCTTGCCGAGTTCAACGGCGGCTAGGCCGACACCACCACTGGAGCCGAGAACGAGCAGAGTTTCGCCGGGCTGCAACTGTGCGCGTTGCTTCAGGGCGTAGTAAGACGTTGTGTAAATCATCGCGAAGCCAGCAGCTGTCTTGAAATCCATGCTGTCTGGAATCTTACGAAGGCCATCGGCCTTGACCGCGACCTGTTCAGCTAATCCGCCGATACCGGGCGTGGCCATGACCCTATCGCCTACAGCGAAGCCTTGTATGCCTGCACCAACAGAGGTGATTATTCCACCAACTTCTGAGCCCGGTGTGAACGGCATCGGTGGTTGGAATTGGTATTTTCCCTGAATTTGCAAGCCGTCTGGAAAATTCAGCGATGCGGAGTAAACCTGAACGACCGCCTCATTCTCTGCGGCAACAGGATCATCGACCTCTTCTAATACAAGATCTTCAGGGGGACCGTGGGTCTTACAGACTATCGCTTTCATGGGATTACCTCGAATACAACGAACGCGGATTCAATCACGAATAGGGCTCTACTTCAATTGCGTAGGAGTATTCCTCGATTAGCCTCTAGGGGTATTGGGGATTGTATTGTTGTGGCCGTTGCAAACGCGTATATTTACCCCTAGATTTTTCTGCAGTGTGCTCCGCGATGAATGAACGAAAACGACAGGCTTATTTAGAGGCCATGGATATTCAAACCTATTTCCCCCGGCAACAGTTGCCAGGTGCGAAGCCTTCGCCGCTATACGATTTTCCAGCTGTAAGTTCGGTCGTTCCTGAGTTGGCTGAGTCAAACCAGGTGATGACGGCGATCTCGGCGCAGAGCGAGAGAAAAGCCAATGGGCTAGCGGCGGTAGAAGAGCTACGCGCCCGCCCGCCTGCCGCTCGCAAAGCAACGGTAACGCCAATCAGGCAACCGACTGAGGTGCCTGAGAGTGCGAATGAATCTGATTCCGCACTGGAGCAAGAGAACAGCCTAAGCTTTACACTGCGCTACTACCGTATAAATGAAAGACTTGCAGTCCTCGATGAGGTGCCTGAACAGGGCTCTAGGCAACTCAGTAAAGAATCCCTGACGTTGATGCAGGCGATTCTAAAGGCCTTGGGGCAGGATGGCCTCGAGCCAAACCCGCAAGCGGAAGAGTTTTCCTGGCCTTTGCAGGGCGGATACTCCATGAAGAACACGCCGAGGATAGAGGCGGCGAAAGCGATCTCAGGATTTCTGCAGATGCGGAAAGAGACGGATGGCTTTACTAACCTGCTGGTGTTTGCAGGACAGGTTGAAGATGTTCTACTACAGGTTGATGCGAGCAAGAGCGCGCGAGATTTTGAGAGCAGCAAGGGCTACTTTATTACGGTAACGCATAGTTTAGCCTCGATGCTGGCAGTATCCACCCTAAAGAGAGATGTATGGCAGCATTTGCAGGCTCTGCGGAAGCGAATCGATAGTTCTAGCTAGAACTTCGTTTTTAGTCTGCCGGAAAACTGCATGCCAAGCCCACTAACTTATGCCTCCTGAAACGAATCCCAAGACCGATTTTTTTGCTAGAACCATGCGGACCAGCGATGTCGAACTAGTCGCGCAGAATGAAGCCGCCGCTTATGACCACCCTTGGACTAAGCGCATCATCGTCGATTGCCTTAGAGCTGGTTACCAATGTTGGGTCTTGGCCAATAAGCAGCAGATAGTCGCTCATGCTGTCGTGTCAGTGGCAATCGGTGAGTGTCATCTGCTAACGCTCTGTGTACACCCGGATCATCAGCGAAATGGCTACGGTAGAAAGTTGTTTAAGTTGATGTTGGATCGTGCTCAAAAGCAAGAGGCTGAGGTCTGTTTTCTCGAGGTTCGCCGCTCCAATGAGGGTGCCATCGAGCTTTATCGGTCAATGGGTTTCGTGCAGATCGGAGAACGCAAAAACTATTATCCTGGCAAAGGTGATAAGGAAGACGCGTTGATCATGTCCCGAGATTTGCCGATGCCCTGATCTTAGAAGTAGCTTCGCTGCGGGCTACTCATTCGGAACTGTTTATTTTACTCAGCAATTTCCTAAGTAACGAGAATACGGCAACAAGACACAAAGCCACTAGCATTATACCGCCAAGAAACAGGATGCTACCCAGTAGCATGTTGAGGATCTCCGCCATGGAGAGATCTTGCCAGGTCGCAACTACCCATACACAGGCGATACCACAAAAGATACCCACCAGTACTGCTGCTGTTTTTTTGCGTATTTTTAGTAGTGAAAAAATCAAAACTTGGGCCTGTTGTTATCGTCGTTATAACTGGCAGTACAGTTGGGGTAATCGCTGCAGCCCCAGAATACACCATTTTTACCCCTGCGTTTAACGAGCAGGTGATTGCACTTTTGACATTGATAGGCCGCTTCGGGCACGCCATCATGGTCGGGAAGGGTCACCTTACAACCCTTTGAGTATCCGCTGCAAAACCAATAATTGCCTTTTTCCTTATCCGCCTTTACCAATCGGCGTGTACACAGCGGGCAGCGGTAATGTTCGTCCACATCTTCTGAGGGCTTGCCATCTACATCATTGAGCGAGGTGCGGCAGTCAGGAAACCCGCTGCAGCCCCAGAAAGGGCCCATCTTTCCCTGAATTCGACGCAGCGGTTTCTTGCATGTCGGACAATAATGCAGTCGCTCGTTATTGCTGCTGTTGTCAGTTTCGGAGTTAGTTTCGGGCATAGTTTCGGGAATAGTCTAGTGGTAGCGGGGAGCGAGAAATGTCAGGCACTCGAAGCCCGTAGGTTTTAATTATGGTAGCAGAAGCAACTAGGCAGCACAGCGATTTACTGCTCCGATGAGGACGCTATTGCTATACGAGGTGCGCTAGTTCTTTTACCGCAGCGACTAGTGCCGCGTTCTCTGCATCCGTACCAATTGAAATACGTAGCTTATCGCGCAGTCGATCTTGGTCGAAATAACGCACTAGGATATTGCGTTGCTTCAATTGCAGGTAGAGGTTTTCGGCGCCTATCGACTCTGGAACCTGAGACAAGATGAAGTTGCTCTGACTCGCTGGAGCGGTAAGACCTAGTTCGTGTAAATCTGCGCGCAATTGCTCGCGACTTTGGCGAATGTGTTCACAGTTTTCTCGTGTGTATTCGAATGAATCTAGTGCGGCGGTCGCGAGGCTCTGGGCGATGTGATCGGTGTTATAGCTGTCGCGTGTCTTAAACATCATCGGTTCGATAAGTGATTTCGCTCCAATACCGTAGCCAAAGCGCAGGCCTGCTAGGGAGTAGGCCTTGCTCAATGTTCTGAGTATCAGAATATTATCGTGAGAATTAATCAGCGATATCGAATCGTAGTTGAGTTCCGGGTCGACAAAATCGACATAGGCCTCATCGATTAACAGTAGGCCTGAAAAGCTTTCGGCTATCTCAGCGAGATAGTCGGCGGATAGCAGGGCGCCGGTGGGTGCGTTAGGGTTAACCAGAATCAGCAGCTTAGCTGCAGACTTTTTCAATCGCTCTAGAAAATCCTCGGGCATGCTCCAGTCATCACGGAGCGAAATCTCTTCTAATCGACATCCCTGAATTTCAGCGAGAACCGGATACAGAGAATAGCTGGGTTTGCAGACCGCTATGGTGTCTCGTTGTTCAACATAGGTAGTCAAAACGAGACGTAATAATTCGTCACCGCCATTGGTGGGAATGATCTGCTCGGCGGGGATGTTGTGCAGCCGGCTTGCGGCTTTCCGAAACGAATCAGCCATCGGCGACGGATAGCGCCTGAGTGCGGATACGTCGATCGATGCGAGGGCCTTAGCCACTTGGGGGCTGGGCGGATAGGGGTTCTCATTGGTGTTGAGCTTAATGGTACCCACGGCTGAAGTTTGTTCGCCGGGGGCATAGCCCTGCATTTTCTCAATATTTTTACGTTCGAAAGTCATACTGAAGATTCATCAAGTGATTGTTCAACCCTAGAGAGTCAGATCAATGGATCGAGTCAATTGATCTGCAAGCGGTAGGGGGAAAAGCTTATAGCTTTAATGGGTTTGAGTCTAGCGTCTATAGCCCGGCAACCCGGCTAGCTAAGCCTCTACTGGTCCGGTAAATAGGTCTGCAACCTATTGGTCCAGCCGGCAATCCAACGCTGCTCTCTGCGTTGAATGGGAGCATTTGCAACGCGTCGCTCCAGTACCCGAGTAGCGGCTGCTACGAAAGAGTCGAGATTGACAGCGCTGCCTTGCAATTCCAACAGAGCCTGCAGCAGCCCCCAGCCTTCGCCCTGGTAGCGTTCGCTAGTTGCAATACCGGTTCCCTTGAAATGAACATAGTCGATCAGGGCATACATGCCATAGGGCGTTTGTGAGTTGGCGATCTCATAGAAGCCGGCCTCTACAGAACGCCGCTGTGAGGGTTCTAATTCGCCAAAGAGATCGGCAGTCGAGTCCTGCAATCTTTCGACGATAAATAGCACTTGAAGCTCGGTGGTCGAGCCTAGGAATTCGCGCAGCTGGCGCATCCTCTGGCTGTCGAAATCGGCCAGAAATTGCTCTCTGCTCTGCCATGGAGAGTCAGGGTTTTCTAGGACCTCCAGCCACTCAGGTAATGCATAGCCGTGCTTCTTGTAGAAGGCTAACAAGTTTGGAAAGGTTTCTTCGAAGCGCTCGTCCTGCTGCGACCTGTACCAGATAAAATGACCTATGCCGAGTGAGGGAAAGTCTTCTCCTTCGTTCCAGCTGGTAAGGCAGCTAAAGTTTCTATTGCACTCGTTCGCAAAGACGCGGTCGCCTAGCCAATCCATCTGCTGTGGATTGAACTGTGGTAATTGCCCCCAAGCCACCGGAATTACTGCGATCTGCAGCAGTAATAACAACAAAAAACTATTGAAACTGATTGAAATAACTGGCATTTTGGCTTGTTCTGACAATATTGAAGAAATATAGAGCATGATAGGCTTTGTTATCGGCCAAAACCTCGAGATATGCGGGATTTGACAATGTTTTCGTCACATCCCTGCGCGCAAAGCACGTAGAATGGACTTCAATTGAGGCCAGGGTCGAACAGGCCGCGTAAAACATCTGATTAATAGATGCTGGAAATACTAACAAAAAATGACTGAGACAGTTAGCACAGACATAGAGATCGAGACTCCACCGCCACGGGTTGTGGAGAAACAGGACGAGTTTGTCACTAATTTGTCCAAGATCTATCCGCGCCTCAAATACAGCAAGAAACTAAAGACGGCCATGAAGGAAGTCGAGCAGGATCTGCTCGGGTTGCTCGACGTCAAACTGTTCACGGTTTATCAAAGCGTAGACAACGGTAAGGAAATTCTCGCCAGCTTCAAGGGTGGCGATCCGGACGACGATGATTCCATCGAGATCGGAGTGCCGTTCAGCCCAACATCACTGGCCGGTTATGTTGCGCTTAGCCAGAGAGCTCTTGTTATTAAGAATGTTTTAAATAGTGAAGAGCTGATCGACATCCATCCGCGACTGCAATTCGATAAGCGTTTCAGTGAAGCCAAAGGCTGGAAAGTAAAATCCATGATCATAGTTCCCATCAAGGATGAAATCCTGTTGGGTGTCATGCAGTTGATTAATTTCGAAGGCGATCGAGAATTCACGAAAACCGACCTGAAGCACGCGATGATGGTTAGCCAGATGCTGGCTAAACAGTTTCGTTCTTCTCTGCAAAGCACGCAGGGTCCTTACGATTATCTTGTACAGAAGAGCAAAATCTCTGGCGTCGAACTCGCAGAAATGCAGAACAATGTTTCACTCTACGGTGGTTCAGTTACACGCAGTCTCATGGAAGAGTTCAATATCGAAGCCGACGACATCGGTAAGTCGCTGTAGCACTACTACCGCGTTCCTTATATGAAGTATGACTCCGAACATGAGCTGCCCTTCGATCTGCTAGAAAATATCGGTGTGAGTTACCTTAAGAGTAACCTCTGGCTGCCAGTTGCAGGCAATAAGGAAGAGGCAGTCATCCTCATTGATGATCCTTCCGACTATCAGCGCATCATGGAGATTCAGGGTGTTGTAAACGCCAGAAACTACGTGTTCCGCGTCGGACTTCCTGAACATATTCACCAATTCCTGCGTGGCGATGCCGATGCAGATATGGAAGCTGGCTTCGATGATGTGTTCGATTCACTGGGAGGTGAGGGTGGCATCGAGGTCGATAGCAGTAGCGATGATGAAGATGACGAAGGTCTAGCGGCGACATCCGGCATCATTCAGTTGGTTAATCGAATCATCACCGAATCGGAGAGGTTGGGTGCCTCGGATATACATATCGAGCCTGGTAAGGACGATTCACCAGGTGGTGTCCGGATACGTGTCGATGGTATCTGTAGAGAATTACTGAAGGTACCCAAGGAACATTGCGCGGCAATGATTGCTCGAGTCAAAGTTATTTCTCGATTGAACATCGCTGAGAAGCGCTTGCCTCAGGATGGTAAGTGTAAGCTCAAGGTTAGAGGCCAGCGCCTGGAACTACGTGTGGCCACCGTGCCCACTGTACAAGGTGAGAGCGCGGTACTGCGTATTCTCGCGGCCGGTAGTGCGATGCCACTTGATAAGCTGAATTTAAGTCCGAGAAATTTCGAGAAGGTTATCGCGGCATCGGCTCACCCACATGGATTATTCCTAGTTGTGGGGCCAACCGGTTCTGGTAAGACTACTACCTTGCACGCCGTGCTTGGGCACATCAATAAGCCCGACAAAAAGATTTGGACGGCGGAAGATCCCGTGGAGATAACACAGCCAGGTTTGCAGCAGGTGCAGATGTTGCCGAAGATTGACTTCACGTTTGCAACGGCGATGAGAGCCTTTCTTCGCGCCGACCCTGACGTAATTCTGATTGGTGAGATGCGTGACCATGAGACAGCCAGTATCGGTGTCGAGGCGTCTCTAACGGGTCACTTGGTTTTATCCACCTTGCACACCAACTCCGCACCCGAAACGATTACTCGTCTACTCGATTTGGGTCTTGATCCGGTTAACTTCTCCGATGCGCTTCTGGGAGTATTGGCACAGCGTTTGATGAGAACGCTATGTGGTAAATGCAAGCAACCGTATAAGCCTGATAAGAAGGAGCTCGATCATCTGGTCGATGCCTACGGCCGCGAGGCATTCAAAGAATTGCCTTATGATCTAGACAATATCGAATTGCAGGGCCCTGTAGGGTGCGATGACTGTGGCGGAACTGGTTATAAAGGCAGAACCGGCATTCACGAATTACTCATGGGCACTAACGAGCTGCAGGCCATGATTTACAACAAGGCGAAGCTTGACTTGATACGCGAGCAGGCGCTGAAAGATGGTATGCAAACCATGAAGCAAGATGGCATCGAGAAAATATTCATGGGTCTCAGTGACTATCTACAATTACTGCGCGTCGTTGCCGAGTAGGTAGGGCGCCTGAAGGTGTCATAACATAGTTTAATAATGGGCCTGACAGGGTCCAAGTATCCCTCTTTATCGATTGACGAAAACCTTACAAGCTCCCGCTGTATTTAGGGGTTTGTGCGCTATATCACCCCTTCACAAAAGTCCGTTCTCTGTAATCTCGGGAAAAGTGATGCGTAGCGCACAACTTGTGTTTGAACCAGTTCATGTTCTGGGCGTTTGCCCACCCTAAACCCTCCTGCTTGTTCTATATTGATTCTGAAGCTCACTGAAAGTGATCAGCTTTAGAGGTGTTATTATGGAACGACAAAAGCAGTTAATTCAGCCGCTTGTTTATTGTGCAGTAGTTTTCATTACCTTAGGGATAGCCATAGCGAATGAGATCCTCGCCCGCTTCGGACTAGAAAGTAATTACATTATTGTGTTCTCTGTTGCCTCTATGGTGGCGGGGCTGTTGCTTAGCAAAAACCTTGTTCTGCTATTGTTTGTGCTGGTGGGAGTATTTGCCTTCAATCTGCCGGATGCGACACTGGTGCAGTATCACCTAGACTGCGACGTGCTTCTAGCAATGGTTTGCGCGACACTGTTAGTACCTTCCGTGTACCAGCTCATCGTAAATTGAGATGGAGGCTTAGTCGTTAAGTAGGTTGGCTGATAGTCCAAAAGCCGTGATGAGCCAGCGGCCATCAACCGTCACCATCTCGATAGTTACGCTTGCAGGTGAATTCTGAAAATCGAGATCTATCTCGAATTTTGCAGAGCTCGCAGTTTGCCCGTAGGGAATTCTTGGTATATTCGTAGATCCCCTGATTGCAATTAATGCAGTGAGTGAACCTAAGCTTCGCTTCGTGTTCTCTATATAGCGCAGGAGCTCCTCTGAGGGGAGTATTGCCTGGTAGTCCGGATGAGAGTTCTCTATTAGGGTGGTGGGGTATTCAGCTTCAAACGCTCCTCGGGTGGCGGGGTATGCAGCTTCAAATGCTCCTCGAGTGGCAGCGATTGCCAATTCTTGAGCGGCATTGTCGAGCCGGTTTACGTACAAGATACTAGAAGCCAATACGGCGATAATAGCAATCAGTGCTAGGCAAATTAGAGCTAGGGACGTGCGTCGAATTCTTGGCATTGCAGCGAGTCTAAATCTCAGAAATAAGCGGTAAGAACGAATGGTATTATAGGCTGAAAAACTTCAATAAAAACAGTGATAAAGGAATTCTTACATTTCGTAAATTGCGTTTGATGCGAGAATTTATGCACAAAAATGAAGCTTCTGTCACAAAACACTAAGAATAAGCGGGTTTTATTTTAGATCGTAGCTTCCAAAACTCATAAGCCATTGAATTATAAAAGAATAACCCATTGTCTAAAATTTGATCAATTCGTGTCATAGAGGCGTATTTTCGAGGCTTGAAGCGATTCTTGAAGAATTACCCACCGACTTATCCACAGAATCTGTGGAAAAAACTTTGCGATGGAATAGTCGAATTCTTTAGCATCCTCAATGGCTTAAGAAAGCTTGTTGGAGAGTGCGTTAGCAGTGTGCTCTAAGTGCCCCAAAAAAAACCGGCCTTAAATTGCTCGATATCTGAGTGACTAGGAGTACGCACATTGAGATTATGCCAACTAAGGGAATGTGCTATGTTTGCACTCCCACTAGTTGTACAGCATTTTAATATGATCGAATTAACAGCCGAAATTCCATTCCTATGGCGCTTAGGCGCCGAGAGCAGCGAAGGGTACTGCTCCGTATCTATGATCGTACCCTGTCCGCCCGAAACCGAGATCAAAGACCTTACCATCGAAACTAGTGTCCTGAGTCTTTCCTCTGACAGTACTCGCTCGGAAAACGAAGAGACGCTGGAATGGAATCAGGAAGACATTAGTTTATTCTTGAAGCTAGTGAATCAAAAGCAGCTCGCCAATAAGCAGCCAATATCAGATACGGTCCGCATCGACCTAACTGATCCTGTGATTATCGATATCATTCATATCGTCGCGGCGGCAGGATTCGGCGTGGCGTTTACGTCTTACGGATTATTGAAAGAGTCCAATGGTTTGTATCCCGTACACAGTTGCGAGATTGGTGCACTTGCCTCGTTGAATACCATCATCGGTTTCAGGCCCTGCATCGTTGTGGATATCGAAGACGACGATGTCGTTTGTGTCTTATTAGATGACATCGATGTGCCGGCTACAGATGAGTATGATCGGCTTAGTCGACACGACCTGCTGCTAGCGAAGCGCGGAGATATACTGCATCCCGAGTTTGCCGAATCTAAGGCTAAGCCTGAAACGGCTGTGCTGCACTAGCATTTCCTTCGCCTGACACGGCAGCCTACTTTGCACGCTGATTGAAGCGCTTACCTACAAGCGCTGCGGCGATATTCGCTTTTTGGATATCGATGGCGCCGCCGGCGATTCCCCATCCCCAAGCGTCCCGCAATTTCTGCTCTAGCGGATACTCCTTCGAATAGCCATAGCCACCCATGAGTTGCATTGCCTTACCTGTTACTTCGCGCGCTGTTTCATTGGCGAAACATTTGGCGACCGAACTCTCGGCGATGGAGGGGAGGCCCTTCTCTGCGTTCACGACGGCCCGATAGAGCAATAGTCGCGATGCTTCTAGTTTCATTTTCATCTCGGCGATCTGCAATTGCACTGCCTGGAAATCGATGAGTGGTTTACCGAATTGCTTCCGCTCTTGAACATATTCCAAAACATAATCAAAGGCTGACTGGGCGACTGCCAGTGACATCGTCGTGTTGCCGCAGCGCTCTAGGTCGAAGGCATCCATCAATTTTCCGAAGCCTCCCGCTGCTACGAGGATGTTCTCTGTCGGTACTTCTACGTTGTCGAAATACATATCGGCGCTCGCGACACCGCGAAAGCCCATGTGGTGATCACGTTTGCCGAAGCTGAAGCCGTCGCTGCCTTTCTCTACAACGACTGCGCCTATCGCCTTCGCGCCGGGACTGTCGTCCATGCGGCAGTAGACAACATACGCCTCCGAATGACCGGCTCCCGAACACCAGCGCTTACTGCCATTGATTACTACTCGATCGGGTTCAACTTGAGCGTTGGTAGTCAGATCGGTTAGTGCCGATCCGGCATTTGGCTCCGACATGGATACGGCGACCACGATCTCGCCTGAACATACCCTAGGCAGTATTTTCTCCCTCAGTCGATCGCTGCCGAAATGTGCTATCGCTAAACTCGGGCCGAAACAGGACTCGAATATGGGAAAGGCTACCGCGATTGAAACTTTGGCAATCTCCTCCAACACGATCACGGCATCGAGGTGGCTCATGCCGGCGCCGCCATATTTCTCGTCGAGGTTAACGCCGAGATAGCCCAATTCGGCGTAGCGCTTACGTAGTTCGATTCCTGGCGGTTCGTCACTGAATTCTATTTGCTTGGCGATAGCTGGCAGTTCCTGCTGCGCAAACTTGCGCACGGATTGCTGCAGGGCGATTTGTTGTTCGGATAGAGTGAAATCCATATCTGAGAGTCCTCGGGCTTCTGTTCTTATTGCTGTGGCGGGTATTGTAGAGTATCCATCAGTTTACCCATAGAGCAGCGTTCGCGGCCCGTTTCCCTACTCTTGCTCACAGCTGTTATAATCGCGCCCGATTTCACTGGGCATGGAGTAGGAATAGATCCTACCAAGCCTGCAATTAGAGCTTGAGAGCATGCCATCGCATTATCTCTGGTCATAACACGGCAATCATTAGCATGGGTATTGATTCACTAATAGACGAAATAGGGCGCCGCCGTGTGTTGGCGATTATTTCGCATCCGGATGCCGGCAAGACCACCATCACTGAGAAATTGCTGCTTTACGGCAACCTGATCCAGGTCGCAGGCTCCGTGAAGAGTAAGAAATCGGATCGTCATGCAACATCTGACTGGATGGCTATGGAGCAACAGCGGGGCATCTCGGTGACCTCCTCGGTGATGCAGTTTCCCTACAATGGACGAATGGTGAATCTGCTCGATACGCCTGGGCACGAAGATTTTTCCGAAGACACCTACCGTGTACTCACGGCAGTGGATTCCGCGCTGATGATCGTCGATGGGGCGAAGGGCGTGGAAGAGAGAACCATTAAGCTGATGGATGTCTGTCGTCTGCGTGATACTCCGATCTTCACCTTCGTTAACAAGCTCGATAGAGATATCCGCGACCCTATCGAAGTTCTCGATGAGATAGAGAGTGTTCTCAACATCAAATGCGCGCCAATTAATTGGCCGCTAGGCATGGGCAAAGAATTTAAGGGCGTCTATAACCTGTATGAAGACAAGGTTCATGTCTATCAGCATGGTCAAGGGAGCCAGATTCATGACGAGGTGATAATCGATGGGCTGAATAGTCGCCAGACTGCGGAGCTGCTTGGTAGCTATACCCAGGACTTTATAGATGAGATCGAGCTGGTGCGCGGCGCCAGCCACCAATTTGATAGAGATGCCTATCTAAAGGGAACGCTGACTCCCGTCTTCTTTGGTACAGCTTTAGGGAATTTCGGCGTTAAGAAAATGCTCGAGGATTTCGTAGAGTGGGCGCCTGGGCCTAGAGATCGGGAAACCGAAACCCGTGTCGTGGAAGCGAAGGAAGAAGACTTCAGTGGGTTCGTCTTCAAGATTCAGGCGAACATGGATCCTAAGCATCGCGATCGAATCGCGTTTATGAGGATCTGCTCGGGCGAGTATACGAAGGGCATGAAGATGCGCCACACCCGCATAGGCAAGGATATCAAAGTGGCGGACGCCGTGACCTTTCTCGCTGGCGATCGAGAACAGGCAGAATCGGCTGTGTCTGGCGACATTATCGGCCTGCATAATCACGGCACAATTCAGATCGGTGACACCTTTACAACTGGCGAGGATTTGAAGTTCCGAGGAATCCCTCACTTCGCTCCTGAACTGTTTAGACGTATTCGACTGCAAGACCCGCTCAAGTTGAAGGCGTTGCAGAAAGGACTGACGCAGCTATCCGAAGAAGGGTCTACGCAATTGTTCATGCCACTTCGTAACAACGATCTGATCGTCGGCGCTGTGGGTGTGCTGCAATTTGAAGTCGTGGCCTTTCGCTTGAAAGACGAGTACAAGGTTGATGCCATCTATGAGCGGGTTTCGGTCTTTGTTGCAAGATGGGTCGATTCCGAGAATAAGGCAAAGTTAGAAGAGTTTCGCAAGAAGGCGCATGAACATCTGTCCATCGATGGTGGAGGTTACCTCACCTATCTCGCACCTACTCGGGTTAACTTGAGCCTGATGGAAGAGCGCTGGCCAGACATCGAATTTCGCGCGACCCGCGAACATTGATCGGTATTTATTAGCCGGCTACCAAATACAGCCAACCATCAGATAAGTATTATTAAGTAATCCTAAACCCTATGCCTAATTGTCATATGCAGTTCGAAATCAGCGCAACCGACGGCAAAGCTCGTACCGGTGCTATGCAGTTCCCTCGCGGCGAAGTCGCAACTCCCGCATTCATGCCGGTAGGTACCTATGGCAGTGTAAAGGGTTTGAACCCGCAGCAGATTCGCGATACCGGTACCGATATCATCCTCGGCAATACCTTTCATCTGATGCTCAGACCCGGCACGACAGTCATCATGAATCATGGTGACCTGCATGACTTTACTGGGTGGGAGCGGCCGATGTTGACCGACTCGGGAGGCTTCCAGGTATTTAGTCTCGGCGAGATGCGCAAGATCACAGAGGAGGGTGTTAAGTTTAAGTCGCCTATCGATGGCGCGGAAATTTTTCTCGGCCCAGAAAACGCCATCGAAATTCAGCATCAACTCGGCTCCGACATCATCATGGTGTTTGATGAATGCACTCCATACCCTGCTACCGAAACAGAGGCTAGAGATTCGATGCAGCTTTCTCTGCGTTGGGCAAGGCGCTGTGTGCAGGCGCATGGAGATAACAGTGCGGCCCTGTTTGGTATCGTGCAGGGAGGCATGTTCGAGGGATTGCGAGAGGAGTCCTTGGCGGGCTTGCTTGAACTTGGCTTCGATGGTTATGCCCTAGGCGGGCTTTCAGTAGGCGAGCCGAAAGAAGAGATGAAGGCGGTTGTCGAGTTCTGTGGGGAGAGATTGCCAGCAGAGAAGCCGCGCTACCTAATGGGAGTCGGCACGCCTGCAGATATTGTGCATGCAGTCAGTCAGGGTATCGATATGTTTGATTGCGTGATGCCCACAAGAAATGCGCGTAATGCGCATCTATTTACCTCGAAAGGCCTGCTGAGATTGCGCAATAGTCGCTTTCGCAATGACACCGGACCGCTGGATGAAGAGTGCGGCTGCTATACCTGTCAAAATTTCAGTCGCGCCTATCTGCACCATCTCGATAAATGCCGTGAAATGCTGGGTGCGCAACTAAATACAATCCATAATTTGCACTACTATCAGGCGCTGATGGCGAGTTTGCGTGAGGCTATAGAACAAGGTAAATTGAGCGCCTTTGTCAGCCAGTTTCAGGAAGATCAGCAAAAATTGTCCTGACATTTTTCCTGATCTGAGCGCTAGGCACTTGAAAATAAAGCAATAATCCCAAGTTAGAGTATATGCGCTACTTCAGTAGGCCTAGGTCTTTTGCAGAGCATATGTTTGAAAAGAATAAACAGCATTCGCAGGCAATCTGAAGCGAACGCAATAATCGATATAAGAACTGCATTGAAGCCGGTACAATCACCGTCTTTTCTGCCTGAGCAGAACATCTAATTCCCTGAGAGAGTCATTTATGAATCTAATCTTCCCTACAGCCTATGCCCAAGAAGCAGCTGGGCAACCTTCGATGACTTATAATCTGATTCTATTCGGCGGCATGTTCGTGCTGTTTTATCTGATCTTGTGGCGTCCGCAGTCCAAGCGTGCCAAAGAGCACAAAGATCTGATTACCAGCGTCTCCAAGGGAGACGAGATAATGACTTCCGGTGGACTGATGGGCAAGGTTGCCAATGTAACTGATGACTATATCGCCGTTGAAGTTGCGGAAAATGTAGTACTCAAATTGCAGAAATCTTCAGTCGCCGCGGTTCTGCCGAAGGGCACAATTAGTCAGATCTAGTTGCGTTGGGATTTAGTCGCACGCGTTTATTCACCAACGATAAGATAAAGAGTTAGCTGGTAGCACAATATGTTAAACAAGTACCCGGCCTGGAAAAACATTCTCATTCTTATAGTGGTTATCTTGGGATTTCTGTATTCCTTGCCGAACCTCTATCCCGACGATCCTGCCCTGCAGATTTCCCATGAGCTCACCGAGTTGAGCCAAGGAGATATGCCTGTTATTACGTCGGCACTAGAAGCGGCGGAGGTCAATTTCTTCGGTGAGGAAATAGATACCGAGAGCATTCGCATTCGCCTGAATAATCTTGATGATCAACTTCGCGCGAAGACGGCTATTGAAGATGCCTTGGGTGAGAGCTATATCGTTGCTCTGAATCTTGCCCCCACTACTCCAGGTTGGTTGCAGGCCATAGGCGCGGGCAAGATGAATCTTGGTCTGGACTTGCAGGGTGGAGTGCACTTTCTGATGGAAGTGGACATGGACGCGGCGATAATACGTCGCATGGAAGACAATCTAAGCAATGTAAGAACCATATTAAGAGAGCAAAGAATTCGCAGTCGTGGTTTGAATCTGATTTCGAACTCACATCTAGAAGTGCGTTTCGCAAATGCTGAGGATCGTAGCCAAGCCAGATCGGAACTGGTAACTATCTTTCCGGAATTACAGATGCAGAGCCGCGAAGCAGAAGGTGTATTCATTCTCGATATGCGGATGACACCGGCTACCGCGCTACAGATTCAAACTGATACGCTGCAAGCAAATAGAACTACATTGCTGAATCGTGTCGACACACTCGGTGTGTCGGAGCCAACTGTACAGCAGCAGGGCTCGGATCGAATCGTGGTCGAGCTTCCTGGCATGCAAGACCCTGCGCAAGCCATTCGAATTCTTCAGCGTATCGCTACATTGGAAATTCATCTCGAGTCTGAATTAGGCGCGCCTAGCCTCAGCTACGAGACCTACGACTACGAAGGTATCCCGGTCAATGTCGACAACAATGTAGTCCTGCAGGGCGACAGTATAAGTAATGCAGTTTATCAGCTTGACCAGAACAGCCAGCCTTCGGTGGTCTTGAGTCTCGATGCGCAGGGTGGCAATCAGATGAACCGTGCGACTCGCGACAATGTGGGTCGGCGCATGGATATACTCTTAATCGAGACTAAATCGCGTACCATCACAAGCATTAATGAAGGCGGCGAAGAAATCGAAGATATTGAGTTCTATGAAGAGAAAGAACTCATCATGCACGCGACTATACAACAGGCTTTGGGTCGCCAATTTAGCATCACCGGGCTGACCCCGCGTGAGGCGAGCGACCTAGCTCCGCTTATTCGCTCGGGATCGTTAGCAGCTCCTATGACGATTGTTGAACAATCAGTTATCGGGCCGTCAATGGGACAGGAAAATCTCGATCAGGGCTTGTTGGGCGTGCAAGTAGCGGCCGGTCTCGTCGTGCTCTTTATGATGTTTTATTACCGTGCTTTTGGTATGGCCGCGAATGCTGCGCTTATCATGAATATTCTGATGATTGTAGCGGTGATGTCTTCGATAATTCCGGCGACACTGACGCTGCCGGGTATCGTTGGTATCGTGCTTACGGTGGGTATGGCGGTTGATGCGAATGTGCTCATCTTCACGAGAATTCGTGAGGAGTTGGGGGTCGGCGCACCGCCGCAACAGGCCATCGACGCGGGATATAATCGTGCTTTCACGACTATTATCGATGCTAACCTGACTACCTTCTTAGTTGCAGCGGTGCTCTACACGATCGGTACAGGCCCTGTGCGCGGCTTCGCAATTACACTGATGATTGGAATCATCACGTCTATGTTCACTGCCATAGTTGGCACGCGAGCAATTGTAAATTTGATCTATGGCGGCAAGTCTGGCAAGACACTCTCCATAGGCAGTTACAGAAAAATTGCCAAGCAGGACGATCTGAACATAGCTGCGGGAAAATAGATAAATATGTTACTACCTGAAAAACAAATTGATTTTATGGGTGCGCGCAAGATTGCGGGCGTGGCATCTGCTATTTTGGTAATCGTTTCCATCCTATCGCTAGCGTTTAATTCGCTGGAGTTTGGCTTGGATTTTACTTCCGGCACATCGGTCCGATTGAGCTACTCAGAAGCTGTCGTCATCGAAGATGTTAATCAGACACTGCGTGACAATGGTTATGAAAGCGCGGTGGTCGTAACTTTCGGCTCCGATCGAGACATTCGAATTCTTCTGCCGGTAGATGAAACTGTTGCCGTGGGCGAACAGGCTGCGCAGGCAGTTATCGTTGGTGAGTCTATTGACGAAATGCTGCAGAACAGCAGCGGAAGTGAGATCACGCTGTTAGGCTCCGACTACGTGAGCGCCAAAGTTGGCGGGGAATTGGTTGAGTCAGGCGGCATCGGCATGCTGGTGGCCCTCGCTATTATCATGGTTTACATCTCCATGCGTTTCCAGTTTAAGTTCTCGGTAGGTGCAGTGGTGGCTCTTGCGCACGATCTTATTATAACCCTCGGGATTTTTTCCCTGTTCCGAATCGAATTCAATTTGAATACATTGGCTGCGCTGTTGGCAATCATTGGGTATTCATTGAACGATACCATCGTGGTATCTGACCGTATTCGTGAAAATTTCCGTCGTCTGCGTAAGGGCACGCCGCTTGAGATGGTCAATATCTCTCTCAATCAAACACTGTCACGTACATTGATTACTTCATTAACTACGCTACTGGTGCTCTTCTCTATCCTCTTTATCGGTGGCGAATCTACTCAGGGATTTGCAGTGGCGCTTATCATCGGTGTGGTGATCGGTACTTATTCCTCAATCTATATTGCCTCGAATGTCATTCTGTACATGAACGTGACCCGTGAAGACTTGATGCTGCCCGTAAAGGAAGGCGCCGAGTTGGACGATACTCCCTAGTAAGGGTTCGTAACATGTCGGCATCTTTCCGAGCTGGGCTAGTCCTGCTATAAATAGCACTTGGCGATCACTCGCATAATTGCTATGTTTTAGCCCGTCAAAATCTAATGTTCATGTAGGGCGTTTATAGAGGGCGGTTCAGTTTGATTCACACAGGGCAACAACCTCAGCGCACTAAGCAGATTCTCTTTAGTAGGCGCCTCGCGTTTTCAGTGCTATTGCTGCAATTCTCTCTGTTTCTACCCCTCAAATCGCTCGCTCAAGATCCCACCTTATTCCCTAGACCTGCTGAACTGGAACCAGCCATAGGCTTCTGGGTTCGCGTATATACCGAAGTCGACACTCAGAGTGGCTTCCTGCACGACTCACAGCATCTAGATGTTATCTATACTGACTTGCGCTTAAACCGCCGCGCGATAGAGGCTAGGCGTAGCCAAATCCAAGAAGACTTGCGAGTGCTCGCAACCGGTGAGCGTGATCAGCTTACAGATTCACAGCGTGAGATCCTCGCGCTCTGGCCAATTGATGTGAGTAGTCAGACCCTGCGCGCGGCGGCTTCCAATGTTCGCTGGCAGTTGGGTCAGTCAGATAGGTTCCTTGGTGGATTGCAAAGGTCGGGTGCGTACCGGCAACACATAAACAATGTGATACGAGAAAAAGGTCTTCCAGCGGAGCTTGGGGTGCTTCCTCACGTCGAATCGTCGTTCAATCCCGGTGCTTTTTCTAGCGCATCGGCGGCAGGCATGTGGCAGTTCACTCGTGCCACCGGTCAACGCTTCATGCGCATCGATCACATAGTCGATGAGCGAATGGATCCTTATACAGCGACCAGCGCTGCGATGAGCCTGCTTGAATATAACTACAGTGTGCTCGGTACCTGGCCTCTGGCTCTAACTGCCTATAATCACGGAGCTGGTGGAATCGCCAGAGCAGTAAGGGAAACGGAAACTACCGATATCGAAAAGATTGTCGCAAACTATAAGGGGCGATCCTTTGGGTTCGCTTCGCGGAATTTCTACGCACAATTCCTTGCTGTCAATGAGGTAGAAAGAAATGCCGAGGAACACTTCGGTGCTGTGCGTTTTAATCCCGCGCCAAATTTTAGAGAGGTCGAGACAGACGCCTTCATCGATGCTGAAGTGTTTGCGAGCTCTGTTGGTATCAGCTTGGAGCAATTACGCGCTGACAATCGAGCGCTTCGCCCGGTCGTGTGGGAGGGAAATAAGAGAATTCCTGCGGGTTTCAACATCAAGGTACGCGAAGAGGTTGCTCCCTCGGGGGATATCTTGGCGATGGTGCTTGCCGATTTCAAATTCCCTGTACAGACACCCGATATAGCCTATGTGGTTGAGCGCGGCGACAGTCTTTCGGTAATCGCTAGGCGCTTTAACACGTCTGTGACAAGGCTTGCCTCATTGAACCAACTGCAGAGCCGGAACAGAATTCAAATCGGCCAGCGTTTATTGCTTCCTCAGGATAGTAGCCAACAGACCTCGGTTGCGGCTGTTGTTACCGAAGATGGATCGTACACAGTTCGCAGAGGCGATACCGTTTCACTAATCGCTGCACGCTATGGCGTTACTGAGCAGGCGCTTTTGGGTGTGAATGGCATTCAAGACCCACATAGAATTTATCCAGGACAGCAGTTAACGATGCCTGGCCAGGGCGATGCCGGAATTCAGTTAGCAGGGATAGACGCTACCACCGCGCCAACTTCGATTATCGAAACGCAGCTTGCAGAAGAAGTCGTGGCACTCACTGAACCGGTCATGGAGTCGGCTGCATCATCGCAAGAAGAAGTAGAGCCGCTCTCCTTAGTGCGTCTGCCTCCTGCCGCGGTCTTGCCGGACAATCAAGAATTGGACGCCCCAGTTACCGATGACCAGAGCACTGCTGAGGCATTGGATCCTGTGATAGACGTTAGTGAGAGTAATGAGCAACTTGTCGAAAACTTGTCTTCGGACCCGTCAGATTACACTGTGGCGGGCAACAACACTGTCGAAGTTCAGGCATCAGAAACCCTAGGGCATTTCGCCGATTGGTTGAGTATTCGTGCTTGGGATGTGCGCAGGTTAAACAATATGGCATTCCGCGACCCAGTTATTGTGGGCAAGCGTCTGACTCTGGATTTCTCGCGGGTGAATATTGCTGAGTTCGAGCTTAAGCGTCGAGAATTTCATTCGACTTTGCAGCAGGAATTCTTTAGTAATTACCGAATCCAGGGTGTCGAACAGTATGAGATCAAGCGTAACGATAATATCGGCGCCATCGCGAGGAATCGCTATTCCACTCCTATCTGGCTAGTGCTGCAGTACAATCCCGAGCTGGATTTCAATCGCATTCAAATCGGTCAGAAAATTGCCTTTCCACTAGTTGAGCAAGCCGAGTAGTCGCGCTACTTTTCCTTTTTATTCGATACTGAAAAAGTCATCCATGACTTTGTCAGTATGTCGTGCGCCAAAAGGCTGGCGTGAAAGTGTCATTTCACTTGCTTTTGGCGCACTCGCATTGCCCTATCGGACAATGGTTGCACATCCCTGCGCAACTTAGTCGGCCAAAAAATGCATGAAACTTTAGTTCGCCGGTCGAATTTTAAGCTGCACATTAAGCTAAGTGATTGAACCCATACCGAGATGCATTTTTCATGGTCGACTAAAAAGCCTTTCCAATAGCTCCGCATACTTGGGTTGAAGTGTCTTCTGAGAGAAGGCGCTTAGCGCGACCTTTGGGAGTGCTATGTTCTTGGTTAGCATTGTTTGCCAGTTTTCAAGCTGGTGAAGAATGGCCATACAAATTGCCTCGTCTCCACTATTTTCATCAAAGGGATAAAGAAATTCACTATCGATGTATTCGGGATAGACCAGTGCATCGGGAACAAGAGGCGTGCAGCCTAACGTGCAGGCTTCCTGTATAGCGAGGCCCTGAAAATCATGTAGTGCGGTGGAGAGCACGACGTCACAGTGCCTAAGCAGGCTTATATAGCTCTCTCGGTTCTCGATAAAACCGAAGCTACCCTGAACGATCGCTAGGGCCGCAGCATGCTGCTCTAGTAGTGCTGCTATCTTCTCGAACTCGTCAGGGGAGGATCTGAATTGCTGTCCTACGACATGGAGCCTGATCGGCAGTCGCTGTGTAAGGATTGCCTGAGCCAGGCACTGCAAAAGTTTTGGTCCCTTGTCATATTCCCAGCGATGATTCCAGATTACGTCGAGAATTTTCTTGGAATTTTTTCGCACTGCAGATGTTGTTGGCTCGAATGGGAATTCTTCTAATGGAACCGGGATGACTTCGCTCTTCTCAATCCTCTCAAGCAGTTCCGGAGACAGTTGGCCCGGTAATTTTTTCAGTAACTCCTTGGCCCCTTGCAAGAAAGTGGATCGGTTGTAATTACTGTTGAAGACGATGGCATCCGCACAGAGTGTTGAATACAGAGGAACTAGCTGTGGTTCTACGTTGTTGCTTCTTTGCTTGCTGCCTAACGGATAGACGAACTGATTCTCATGAAAGTAGAGTAGGGTGGGTAACTGTGCGAGGCTGGGTATGAACCCTCGAAGGCTCGCGAGATCGACCATCGAGGTCGCAATGAGCAGATCGTAGTCTTGATTGAGCCGGTCTTTTTCGTTAAGAGCCCACTGCAAGCTATTGCCTCGAATTCGCCAGCTGAAATGGCGCGGCGGCAGTACCAGTTGAGTCCAAGTGTGCTCGGGAAACATCTCGAGCAGCCTGCCGCGCCACATTTTGTGGCTCATGGCGTCGTAAGCAGAAAGCAGTAAAATTCGGTAATTCATCAAAGGTTCTTTCATTGCAAATCAATCGAGGAATAATTCTGGCATAATTTCAGCTATTAGCTTAGCGTGCGTGATCGAATAAGTCTTCAGCGACGCCACGGCCATTCAACAATCAGTCACGGACAGTGACTTTGGGGATACAATGACAATTAAACTGCACGGCATGACCTATAGTAACTATTACAATATGGTTAAGGCCATCATGATAGAAAAGGGAATGAATTTCGAGGAAGTTCATGTGTTGCCAAACCAAGAGTCGGAATTCTTGCTGAAGAGCCCAATGGGTAAAGTGCCCTGCTTGGAGACTGAGCAAGGCTTCCTGACTGAAACAGGGGTCATGATCGACTATATCGATAGCCTGGAAATTGGACCTTCACTCTATCCAGAGGATCCTTTTGCATGCGCCAAGGTTAAGGAGTTGATAAGACATCTGGAGCTCTACATCGAATTGCCCGCGCGACGCTTGTATGGCGATGTGTTCTTCGGGAATCCGGCTACTGATGTGTTGAAAGCAGAGGTTAAGCTGCAGCTGGAAAAGGGCTTCGCCTCATTGCAGAAGCTGGCGAGTTTTGGTCCCTATCTGGCTGGAAAAGAACTGAGCTACGCGGATTTTTATTATAGGTTCAGCGTAGGGCTAGCAACCATAGTGTGCAAGAAGGCGCTAAATTGGAATGCGTTGAGTGAGCTGCCAAACATTAAGGCGCTAATGGATCTAATGGATGAGCGTGCATCTATTCAAAAGGTGCAGGCAGATCAGGCGCGAGACGCCTGATCTATCCAGAGCAAATAAAAGCCAGCTAGCGGTGGGGCGTTCTTTCTAGAATGCCTGCATTGCTGCTCATATCGAGAATGGTCTCGATATTTTCTTCGATGTCCTCAACCGATGCGCCCAGACCTAGGTCTACGCCAACATTCTCTCTGACGTCTGCGGAGTAGTAACGCCCGCCTGCGGCCTGAATGATGCGGCCATTGGGAGCCTTCTCCGAACAGAGATAGACCACAGCTGGTGTAACCAACTCTGGAGCTAGTTTCTCGGCGCTGTCCTCAAAGCCGGGTAACTCGACAGTCATTCTTGTCGCGGCGATGGGAGCTATTGCATTGGTGAATACGTTGTACTTGGCGCCTTCAAAACGCAGCGTATTCATAAACCCAACTAAACCGAGCTTCGCAGCACCGTAGTTGGCCTGACCGAAATTTCCAAACAGGCCCGAGGTGGAAGTAGTCATCACGATGCGACCGTACTTCTGTTCGACCATGATGGGCCAAACACACTTCGTTACATTGAGGCTGCCGGTAAGATGAACATCAATAACAGCATGCCAGTTCTCTAGCTCTAGCTTTGAGAAGGTCTTATCTCTTAGGATGCCGGCGTTGTTAACCAAAACATCGATGCGACCCCACTTTGCAACGGTTTCATCAACCATTGCCTGAACTGCTTCGAAATCGGTAACTGATGCATCGTTCGATATCGCTGTGCCGCCGTTATCGCGAATTTCCTGCGCTACCTGCTCAGCGGCTGAGGCTGAGGCTCCGCTGCCGTCTACTGAGCCGCCCAGATCATTGACTACGACTTTCGCGCCGCGTCGACCTAGCTCTAAGGCGTGCTGCTTGCCTAATCCACCGCCTGCACCCGTTACGATCGCAACCTGACCTTCGAAATTGATGTTCATGCCTTTCTCCTGCTATTACTGAATCGACTATGCCTGCCCATTTCTCATAGGTTCCATCAGCAGGCTCTTTCAAATGTGGGCAGGATTCTATTCCGATGGCGCGTCAGCTGCAATGCGTGTGACGCCGCATGCTGTAAAAAGCTGGAAGTAATACGCTAGCGTCGTTGCTATGATAGGGCTATCGGTTAGTCTGCTTGGGCCAGCCTTTTTCTTAGCGAAACAAGGTGGTAGAGAAGGACTATGACAGATATCAAACCCGTACCGGCGGCAACCGTGGTGGTTCTTCGAGAGACGGCTAACAAGACGGATCTTGAGGTATTGTTACTTCGACGAAATTCTAAACTAGTCTTCCACGGAGGCCACTGGGTATTCCCTGGGGGGCGCGTTGACGCGGCAGATTTCGCGTTAGACGAGCAAGGCTTGGAGTATAGGGCCGCGATGCGAGCGGCAGTGAGGGAAACGAAAGAGGAAGCAGGTATCGATATCGATATCGATCAATTGGTTCATACGGCCCATTGGACTACTCCTCCCAAGCTGCCTAGGCGATTCTGCACCTGGTTCTTCCTCTGTCCACTTAAAGAGCCAGCTACGGTGGTGGTAGACAACGATGAAATACTTGAGCATCGCTGGATTACGCCGCGCGAAGCTCTGGCTGATGCGGCGGCTGATAATTGGGTCTTGCCGCGACCAACGATGGTGACTCTGCAGGATATTGAGACGCATCGCAGCCTCGAAGAGCTGCTGGAAGATGCCAGTCAACGGGGTATTCGTGTGTTTCCTAAGGATTCAACCTACTACCGTCCTCAGGAAATGGGCTGCTAAGCTCCCATTACGCTCCTGCAAAGCGAAAGTGCTTGCTTTCATTTCGGGCAACATCTCGCCCAAAATCGGGCATTTTACGGCTGCATTCGGCCAATCCTCAGACTAGCTGATTTTGCTGGTCCTTTGTCGGTATTCCCACCCATAAGCCCTTGCAATTCCGGGCGGGTTAATGGGATAGTTAAGTCGTACGACTGAAACAGTCTGTCAGTGCTCGCGGTCAGTAAAGCTGTGGCTTTGCGCCTTTTTCCGCGCCAAATATCAGTGACCGAGTCGCTTTCGGACGTCGCCTAGCGAGGAGCAATAAGTACCATCAAGTCTTCCTATTCATTGTAGCCAGAAGAGCCTTTATGTCGTCTCCCACATTCGATAGTCTTCGAGAAACCCTCAAGAACCTTCGTCGTCGTCGCAGTAACCTGTTTATTCTGAAGCAGGTTAGCTATTTCGTTATCGCCTTTTCCGTATTAATTTTGTCGCTTAGCGCGGCGACCCTCTGGTTAGAACCCGATAAAACCGGCACAACAATCCTATTTGCTGTGTCCGTGCTGAGTATTGCCTTGCTAATCTGGCGCTTGATTCAGGTTTTGGGGAGGCAGACTACTGATGACCGCAGGCTCGCACATTATGTAGAAGATCATATTCCGGATTTAGAGCAGCGGCTGCTAACCTCGCTGGAGTTTACCGAAGAAGATTTAGCGAACGGCAAGCGTGGTGTTTCCCAGCAGTTCATTCAACAGCTGTGGTTGGATGCCCAAGAGCATGTACAGATTCAACAGGAACAGGTAGAGACGGTTGCGCCTGCTAGAACTTCCTATCTTTCCCTTGCATCGGCCGCCGGCGTTGCCGTAGTCGTGATGGGCCTATTTCTTAGCTCCGACGTCCTATTCAATGCGGCAAGCCGACTGGCATGGCCATTCGCGATCAGCGAGCCGGTAGTCGTCGTTGAGGTGCTGCCAGATATCGAAATTAGTGTTGAACCGGGCGATCTGGAGATGCAGCGCGGTGATAGCGTGACGATCATCGCCCGAGTTAGGAATGCGATACCAGGTACGATCAACCTGCGCCTCCAAGATGACAATGTGAATTGGCGCGACGCCACAATGAATCGCGATGGCAGTGGCAGCGACAACGCTACTTATAGCTACTTCATTCCTTCCCTTGCGGAAGACACCACTTACTACGTCACCTTCGACGAGCGTGGCGAGCAGAGTTCAGCGCAATATCAGATCGACCTGTTTGATCTGCCACAGATCGAGAAAATCGATCTAGCTATGGACTATCCCGAGTACACGGAGATTGAAGGCATCACGGAGGAAGACAGTGGCGACTTGGTGGTGCCCCAAGGGACCGAAGTCGAACTGCTAGTAACCTTCAATAAGAATATCAGGGCTGCAGTTGTAGAGTTCGATGAGAGCTATAGTGCGGATGAAGATGAGATCAATCCACTGCCCCCTTACGAAGACATTAGTCTAGTAATGGATGGCAATATTGGGCGCGCTAAGTTTACTGTGAATCAAGATGGTGTCTATCGCATTTCCGCGACTGATTTCTCTGACTTGCAAAGCAAGAATCCGCTCGACTATTTCATTCGCTCTATCGAAGACACGCCACCCGAATTGGCACTGGTCAGACCAGGACAAGATCAGGACGTTATGCCTCTGGAGGAAGTCGTACTCGAGATTGACGCTAGTGATGACTATGGCCTGAGTAAGTTCACCCTGAATTACAGCGTTGTAGGCGCGGACGAAGTGCAGGTAGATTTTCTGCCAGAACAGAATTTGCGCGAGGTATCTGGTGACGAGCTTATCTATTTGGAAGACCTCGGTGTAGAGCCGGGCGACTTCGTTAGCTATTTCCTCACTCTCGCTGACAACAACGGCCTTGAGGGGCCGGTTGAAGTTATATCCGACATCTACTTTCTGCAGGTTATTCCCACTGATCAGGAATTTCGTCAATCCGGCGGAGGCGGCGGAGGAGGCGAAAGCGCCGATAGCAGCGCCCTTGTGCAGATACAGAAAGACATCATCGCGGCCACATGGAAATTAAAGAACAGACAGGCGAATGTATCGCCGGAAGAATTCGCATCCGATGCTGAGATTATTGCAGAGTCTCAACTCGAGGCGACGCAGCGGACGCGTCGCTCTATCGACCGTCTTGCAGAGCGTGTCAGTTTCTCCGATGCGAGCTACGATGCCGCCGTAGAAAACCTTTCACTCGCCATAGATCAAATGAATCAGGCGGCGGATGAGCTTGGCAAGGAGCAAATCACCAGTGCATTGCAGCCCGAGCAGTTAGCACTGCAATATGTTCTGAAAGCAGAGGCGAATATTAATCGTACCAATATCTCCATGCAACAAGGTGGCGGTGGTGGTGGTGCCGCTCAACAGGAGCGTGAAGATCTACGCGAACTGTTCGAGATGGAGATGGGGCAGTTAGAAAATCGCTATGAGACGCCGAACAGTGCAGGCGGCGGTGGCGACTCGCAGCAGCAAACCGAAGAAGCGAATAAGCTAGAAGAATTAGCGCGCAGGCAAGAAGGCCTGACTCGAGCGCAGCGCAATCTAGCGCGTCGCGAAGAACAAATGAGCGAGGAGCAGAAGCGCCGCGAGTTAGAGCGTCTAATGCGTCAGCAGGAGCAGCTCAGTCGTGAGGTTGCGCAGCTAGCCGAGCAGTTGAATCGTGACCAACAGAGTCCACCCTCACAGCAGCAGAATCCACAAGCTTCCTCTCAATCACAGTCTCAATCTAGCAGCAGCTCGCCTTCTTCCGGGAGCTCTAGTGGTGGGCAACAACAGCAACCGCAGACGGCTTTAGAGCGCGCAGCACAGCAAATGCAAGAAGCCTCCCAGAGTGAGACTGCAGCAATTGCTGCGGCTAGATCGCAGAAGGCACTGGAAAATCTACGCGAGCAGCAACGTGAATTGAGCCAGCAGTCAGAGCGCTCCGTAAATCAGCTCGCGAAAAATCTTGGGCAGCGCGGGCAGCAACTGCTGCAACAACAACGCGACTTGCAGGAGAGCCTGCAGGAATCTATTCGAGAGCAGGGGCTAGGACAGACACGACAATCTGTTCGCGATGATGGCGATCTGCAAGAACTTATCGAGGCACAGCAACAACAGCAGAAAGACCTCGAAGAAATCGAGGACATGCTAAGAGCGATCATTGCTCGTGGTGATAACGAAGATCAGCGTCTGATGTCTCAGGCACAGGCAGCGAGTCGTGAACTGAGACCAATTCGTGAAGAGATGCAGACTAGTAACCGCGTCTTGCGTAATGGCATGGTTAATCTTTCGGTAGACATAGAGCAGGAGCTCGAGGGCTCAATCGAAGACTTCGTGCAAAGCCTAGCTGCCTTGAATCCATCGAGTAGTGATTCCGCATCCGATCAAGTGCAACAGGCCGCAAGTGATGCAGCTCAATTGCGTCAACAGATAGAAGATCTTGAGCAGCAAGCCTTAGCGTTCAATGAGGCGGGGCAAGAGGCAGGAGGCGACGTGCCATCGCTACGCGAGATGCGCGAGCAATTGGAGCAGACGCAACAATTGGCGCAGCAACTCACGCAACAATTACAGGATCAGGCGCGTGCTGGCGGTAATCAGCCGGGTCAGAGGGGGCAGCTGGGCCAACAACGAGGCCAGCAGGGTCAACAAGGAGAGCCAGGTCAACAAGGTCAACAAGGTCAACAAGGACAGGCAGCAGGCGGCGGCAGTGAGCAGCAACCAGGGTCGGGCGGACGTGTAGGTGCTCAAGGTACGCCGAATAATATTGGTAATGCTAGGTCGATCCGTCAGCAATTAGCGCAGCAAGATATCGAAGACTTTCTCAATCAACCAGAACTATTTAGACAACTACTCCAACCGATAACAGAACTCGAGGGAGCACTGCGCGCTCAGGCAGAGCTAGATAACATCAACAACAAACTGTACGCCACAGTTGATGAAGATATCCCCGATGAATACCGAGATCTGGTGGAAGAATACTATCGTGTATTGTCTGAGAATCAGGGATCATCGAATACAGATCAGTAGCATGGCATACACTCAACCTAACTTTTTAACGGCTCTCGAAGACGGCACATTCACTTTTGCTTACGGCATTAGCCCGTGGCTATTTGCTTTGCTGGTTGTGCTGATCACGATTGGCGTCTGGTTCACTTATCGAAAGACAACTAGGCAGCTCAGCAAGCCCTGGAAGATATTCTTCATCGGCATACGTTCCAGTGTGTTGGTGTTGCTGCTGTTTTGTTTGTTAAGGCCGGTAGTGAGTACACTGCAGGTATCGCCACAAGAAACTTACCTCGCTGTATTGATCGATGATTCGCAGAGTATGGCTATCGCCGATCTTCCCGAGGGGCAAACGCGGCAGGCTGCTGTCGAAGAGCAGCTGTATGAAAACGGCCTGCTCGATGAACTCTCCGAGTCCTTCCAGATTCGTACTTTTCGTTTCGATAAAGAGACGCAGCGAATTGCGGGGATAGAGGGATTAAGCGAGGAAGGCACCGCTTCATCCATCGATCAGGCGCTGAGCTATGTAGATGATCAGCTAAATGGGCTCCCTTTAGGTGGCATAGTTTTAGTTAGCGACGGAGCTGACAATAGCGATGACGATCCTCTCGCTACTGCTCAAGATTTCGGAGCGAGACAGATACCTGTCTTCACCATAGGAGTAGGACAGGAAGATATTCCTCAAGACATCGGTATTGTCGATGTGAGCGCTGCCAAGACAGTCTTGGAAGGCTCTGTATTCAATGTGCAGGTTGCGGTAAATCACCAGGGCTATGAGGGGCAAGAAGTCGAGCTCTCCATAATGGATGGGGACACTAAGGTCGTGTCGAATGTGGTGACTTTAGGGGCAGAGGGCGTAACGCGCCGCTTTGAGTTGGAGGTAACACCAGAACGTCCTGACCTGATCGTTTATGATTTGAATGTCGAACTGCAGCTCGGTGAGATCATCGAGAAGAACAACAGTTACAGCTTCCTGGTTGATAACACCGAGAAGGAACAGCTCGATATACTTTATTTGGAAGGGCACCCACGTAATGAATACAAGTTTATTCGTCGCGCGGTATCCGGTGACAATTCCCTCAGGCTGGCAACCTACCTGCAAACGGGGCCGGAAAAGTACTATCGTCAGGGCATCGAATCGGCTACAGAGCTGAGTAGTGGTTTCCCTGAGAGTCGTGAGGAGCTGTTTCAATATGAAGCGCTCGTGCTGGGCGACATAGAATTCGATTTCTTCGATGCAGAGCAACTACAAATGATAGACGACTTCGTTGCCGAACGCGGCGGCGGTTTTCTCATGAGTGGAATGGTAGACGAAGAATTTATTGGCACCCCAATAGCCGATATTCTCCCGGTTACTCTTGTCGAAGAGGGCTTCTTGCCTAGTCATCTGCGCGGCGGGGTTCGTCGCGGCGATCACCCTACGGGCGAACTATTCTATCCACGACTAACTCGTAACGGTGAGTTCTCACCCTTGCTGCGTCTCTCCGCTGATGATTCAGAGAATCAGGCACTCTGGCGAGCGTTGCCCGAATTGCAGGGTGCGTATGTAACTGGCCGCATCAAACCTGGCGCGGAAGTGTTAATTGAGCATCCTTTACTGCAATACCAGAATCAGGCGCTCCCGCTGCTTGCATCGCAACGCTATGGCTCTGGCCGCAGCATGTCATTGACCACCGCAAGCACCTGGCGTTGGCAGATGATGCTACCCGCGGCAGATGAATCACACGAAACACTCTGGCGCCAGATATTACGTTGGCTGGCTGTTTCAGCCCCAGAACGCATTACAATCGAGTTCGATCGCGAGTTTTACAACGTGGGCGATGAGGTTAACGTAAGGGCGATCGTATTAAACAACGAGTATGAAGCGGACAATGATGCGACGCTGTGGATGCAGACTTCTAACCCTCTCGAAGAATTTGTCGACGCTCCGATGGAGTGGGGTATTGAAGAAGACGGCGTCTATAGGGCGAGTTTCATAGCTGCCGAGGAAGGAGTCTATAGTCTGCTTGTGGATGTGGCGAGTGCGGCGGGAGAGACTAGCGATTCCAGCGCAGAGAAGACGGCGGCCTTCGTAGTCACACCATCGCTGCGTGAATACACAAATGCCGAACTCGACAGCGCTCTTCTGGCTCGCATCGCCGAGGTCAGTGGCGGCAGTTATTTTAACTTGTCGGTGGCGAGTGAGTTGGCCAATACGATCGAATTCACTCCGAATGCCTATTCTCGCGAAGTGCAGATAGATTTTTGGGATCGGCCCTGGTTGTTAGCCCTATTAATTCTATTACTCTGTGTAGATTGGGTAAGCAGACGAACGAAAGGTTTGTCATAACGGATGAGCGCAACGTAGATAAACTTATGAAGACTATGAACCTCTTAGTGAAAACTTTCGCAGCTGGCTTAGGTGCATTGCTTGTCAGTGCAGCAAGCGCGCAGGGCGATGGTAATTCCAGCGAGAACGATTTCTTTCTCGATAGGCCAGATTCAACAAAGTACGCTGTGATTCTTGCCGGGCCAACAGTCGGTGACGAGAACAAATCGCAATTTCAGCAGTGGGCATTTTCACTTCACGATATTTTAGCTAGAGACTATGGCTATAGCTTCGACACGATCTCTCTGTTGTATGACCGTGGTGAGGTGGAAGGAGCGGGTAGTCAGAGAATCGATGCCGCCTGCGACTTGGCCGGCATTCAGCAAGAACTCGCTCGTTTGCAGTCAGTAGTTCAAGCGGGCGACCAAATAACAATCTATCTGATTGGCCATGGCAGCGGGGCGGAAGAAGAGTCGAAGTTTAATATCGTCGGCCCGGATATTACCGGCGTGCAATTTGCTGACATGTTGGATGTCTTCGATCAGCAGGACATGGTCATAGTCAACACGACTTCGGCGAGTTACGGATTTTCAGCGTCTTTATCTAACGAAGGGCGCGTTGTAGTCTCATCTACGCGATCCTCCTCAGAAAAATTCGACCCAGTCTTCTCGAACTACTTCATCGAAGCGCTAGATAATCGCAACGGCGATAGAGATAAGAACAATCGAGTGTCTGTTTTGGAGGCATTCAACTACGCCAAGAGCAGTGTTGCGGAATTCTATGAGGGGCAAGATAGATTGGCTTCCGAGCACGCAGGTCTCGATGACAATGGCGATGCGCTGTTTAGTCTGAACCCAACTGTGGCTGAGATTGATGGCAGGCTGGCAGAGATAGCGTATATAGACAATCTGGTAGATGACACGGCGGGCTTGTCGGCAGAGGCAATTGGCTTGAAGAGTAGCATGCAAGATTTAGAGCGTTCGGTCTTCATACTGAGAGGGCGCAAGGTAGAATTCTTAGAAGCAGACTACTGGCAACAGATGGAAGAGTTACTCGTAGATCTGGCTAGAGGCACAGAACAATTCAATGCAGTCGTTAACCCGGGTGAATCAAGTGAACAATAAACCTATGGCGAGAAAATACTCTACAGCAGCTGTGTTCTTATTGGCGAGTCTGGCATTCAGCGTTTCTGCGCAGGATTCTCCACAGACCAATACCGGTGAATCTCCGCTGTTTCGCGGCGAGCAATTATTGATGACAGGCTCCTATGCGGCCGCCATCGATATCTTTCAGATGGCCGATGGCCTAGATCGCAACGAGGGGCTAGTTGGAGCAAGTAAGGCCTTCGCGATGATGGGCAACTATCAGGAGGCGATGAGCGTTGTTGAGGCAGCAATAGTAGACGATGAATATGCGAGTTTCCCCTTACTCAGCACACAGCTTGCCGAGGTTAAGCGAGCAGTAGGAGAATCGAAGGAAGCGCTGCAGATACTGGAATCGGTTGTGGCTGGTTTGGCAGAGCCGCCTGTACGCACCTTGGTTCAATACGGCAGCTTGCTCGACTTCGTCGGGAAGAAGCAGATAGCGTTTTCGATACTGGATCAGGCTGTACAACGTTATAACAATGGTCTTGTGTTCGCCTCTGAGGATGTCGCGATGGTGGCGCTGGGAAGCTGGCTAATGGGGAACTTCCATGATGCGAATAGCCTCTTCAATGAAGCGACGCGCGCAAATCCTAACAATCTAGAAGCACATTCCCTGTGGGGCGATCTATTCCTACAGAAATATAACGCCTCCGATGCCGAGCGTTCTTATCAAGAAGCGATAGATATTAATGGTCGCTATGTGCCTGCTCTTGTAGGGCTTGCAAATGTAATCGGTGACGAGCGGGCATTGCAGCGCGCGCTAGCGGTAAACCCTAATTCGATTCCTGCAATGGAAACCTATGGTCAATTGCTGATGATCAATGGAAGGGAAGAGGAGGCGCAGGACTACTTCGAGCGCGTGCTGGCACTCAACCCAGAGTCGTTGAAAACACTTAGCGTGCTGGCGTCCCAGGCGGCTTTGGAAGAACGCAGCGCAGAATATGAAGGTTATCTTGCGCAGGTTGAATCCTTCAGCCCAAACAATCCGATCTTTTTAGGTAATGTTGCTGACAGCTTTGGCAATAATTACCTATTCGATCAGGCGGTGGAGTTCGCTCGTGCCGCAATTGCAGCAGACCCTCAGTATTGGCAGGGATACACGCTACTCGGAAGTAATCTGATTCGTTTAGGCGAAGAGGAAGAGGGCAAGACCAATCTCGAGATAGGCTACGAAAACGATCCGTTCAATGTGATGACCTCAAATATGTTAAAGGTCTTCGACACCCTGGAAACTTATGCGACTCTTCAGAGCGAGCATTTCAAGGTACACATGAGTGAGAACGATGCGGACATACTCTGGCCTTATCTTGAACCTTTGTTAGAAGAAAGTTGGGACACGCTGACGGCGAAGTATGGCTTCGAACCCGAAGGACCTATCCTGATTGAGGTGTTCGAAAAATCTGAAGATTTTGCTGTGCGCTCGGTGGGTCTTCCAGACATCGGACCGTTGGTCGGAATCTGCTTCGGCAAAGTTATAACGCTGATCTCTCCCGATACCCTTTCTGCAAACTGGCAGGAAATTGTCTGGCATGAGTTCATGCATGTAATCACCTTGCAGATGACCGGTAATAGAATGCCGCGTTGGCTCTCCGAGGGGATTTCGGTCTATGAAGAGCGTGAGGGCAGGCCTTACTGGGGCCGAAGCCAAGGGCTGGACCTAGTGCGCGCCTCTGAGCAAGATAAACTCTTGCATGTAGCCGACTTGAATTCTGGATTCTCCGGTGCACAAAATAGTGCCGACCTGGGATTTTCGTATTTCCAAGCCTATTTGGTAGTCGATTTTATAGCCGATGAATACGGTTTTGAAAAGTTGGTTGAGCTGGTTGACCAATATGCTTTTATAAAGAAAGAAGAAGATCGATTTGATGAAGTCTTCGATCAGAGTCTGGAGCAATTCGATGGGGCTTTCAGAGGCTGGATCGATCGCCGCGTCGCCGAGATTAACGTCTATGTGCATACTGAAGACTTGCCCGACGAAGGCGATGGACACGGCCATGGTGTGCGCGAGAACTCAAGCGCGATACTCGCCGAACTCTATAATAATGTATCTCTGAAGCAACATATGCGGGCGCGTATTGAAGAAAATGACCGCGACTTCCAAGCCTACCTGCAGCTAGGTATCGTTTTGTTCAAAGAAGAGAGTTTCTTTGAGGCGAAGCAGTATCTGAATCAGGCGTATGAACTCCTACCTTCCTATACTGGGTACCCAAGTCCTCCTCTGGTGCTATCACAGATATATGAACAGGAAGGTAACCGCGAGGCGCAACTACAGCAGTTGGAATTGCTCCTACAGAATCTACAGCACGACTACACCTCGGCAATCACCCTGGCGGAGGCGGCCTTAGAAGCAAATAATTTCGAGCGTGCCGAGTACTATATCGATCGTGCTATCCAGGTAGATCCATACAGAGCTGATGTGCACCAGTTGAAGGCCAGCTACGCAGAGACGATTGGTGATAGTCAGCTGGCTGTTACCGAATACGAAGTGCTACTGAAACTCGAGATCAATGACCCTGCAGAAGCACAGACGAATCTGGCTCAGGCCTATTTGAATAATGGGCAGGCGCTTCAAGCGAAGGAAAATATCTTAAGGGCGTTGGAAACCGCGCCTAGCTATCAGCGTGCACAGAGAATATTGCTGCAATCAATCGATGGAGATTCCGACTAAATTGACGATTCTCAAAAAACTCGTACTGCTTGTTCCCGCGTTTTTGCTGTTTGTCAGCACGATCGTGGCTGCACAGGTTCTGCAGTTCGACAATGAGGACGATCCTGAAATCTACGGAGATGAGATTACTGATTTTCAGTGGATAAGAGGTCAGTACACGAATCATGCCGGCGGTAGCAGAGGTGGATACGGAATGCGTCGCCGTGGCGGTTGGTGGGATACAGATTACCCAGACTCCGATCAGAATTTCCTGCGCGGCGTGCAGCGTTACACAAATATCGATACAAACCCGGGCAATCATGAATTTATCGAATTAACCGATCCTAAGCTTTTTGAGAATATCTTCCTCTATATGAATTGGAAGAGGGTGCCAATCGGCTCATCCTTAAGCGGGCCGAACTTCACTGGCGAGGAGGTCGAGGCGCTACGTGAATTTATGTTTCGTGGCGGCTTCGTTATGGTCGACGACTTTTGGGGGCAGCCGCATCTCGATGACATGTTTGTGGAGATGGGAAAAATCTTTCCTGATCGTGAAATAATAAAGCTGAACAATACACATGAAATATTTCATGTGTTCTTCGACATCGATGAGGTAGCTCAGGTGCCCGGCCGTATGGTGACATGGGACTTCGGTGGATTCATGAAAGTTGATGATCCCAGCTATCCGCCCGAGGTATATGCGGTTCTGGATGACGACGGGCGCGTCATGATGGTGGCAAATTACAACACGGATTTAGGGGATGGTTGGGAGCATACTTTTTATAAGGGCTACCCTACCAAGTCCACGAATGATGCGTATAAAATCGGGATTAACTTTCTGATGTATGCGTTCAGTCATTAGTTACGAGTCGAGCTCACTACAATACATTGCAGCAAACAGAAAAATCGAGAAAACTGGAAGACAGGAATTAGACATGACAGACATTGAAGAAGTAGCAACAGACGCGGTCGAGGACGAGGCTATCGAAAGCCCGGATGATCTTACGCTCGTTAAGAAGATGCAGGATGGTCGCGATCAGATCGTCACCGAGATTAAGAAAGTCATCATCGGCCAGGACGATATAATCGATGAACTGTTGATTGCCCTGTTCTCGGGTGGTCACTGTTTGATTACTGGTGTTCCCGGATTGGCGAAGACATTGTTGATCAAGACAGTCGCCGACATTCTAAAAGTCGATTTCAGCCGGATTCAGTTCACACCTGACTTGATGCCGGCGGACGTCGTCGGTTCTGAGATCGTTGAGGAGAAAGATGGGAATCGAACACTCAAGTTTGTCAAAGGTCCTATCTTTACCAATATTCTGCTCGCGGATGAGATCAATAGAACGCCGCCGAAGACGCAGTCATCCCTGTTAGAAGCGATGGAAGAGAGACAAGTAACTGCAGCGGGTGTGACTTATCCAATGACGGCTCCTTTCTTCGTGCTGGCTACGCAAAACCCAATCGAGCTCGAAGGCACTTATCCATTGCCAGAAGCACAGCTCGACCGTTTCATGTTCAAGATTGAACTTGGTTATCTGACCGAAGATGAAGAGGTTGAAGTGGTACGTAGCACCACGCAGACCAATAACACAACCTTATCGCATCCCCTGAGTGGGGAGGATATTCTGGAATTCCAGCGTATCGCGCGCCAGGTGCCTGCTGCCGAGGCGGTGATTCAGTATGCGGTTAGGCTAGTGCATGCATCACGGCCGCAGACTGAAAGTAGTCCGCAGTTTATTAAAGACTGGGTGAGTTGGGGAGCGGGTATTCGAGCCTCTCAGAACCTGATCCTTGCAGGGAAGGTTCGTGCTCTCTTAATGGGTCGCTACAACGTATCCTATGGGGATGTGCGCGCACTCGCGCCTTCGATATTACGACATAGGGTCTTGCTGAACTTCCACGCTGAAGCGGAGAGAATTACTACCGATCACGTTATTCAGCGTTTGCTTGAAGAAGTGCCCGAGCCGACTTCGAACCTGTAGTTTGAAGGTCACGACCTGATACCCAAAACCTGAAATCAATAACGCTGAATTTCGCATAAAAGAGTAAAAATTTTAATGTCAGAATCGTTAAATTTTCTCGACCCTACCGTCCTCGCCGGTCTCGACAACCTCGAGCTGCGTGCGCGGGTGGTTGTGGAAGGTTTTCTTTCCGGTTTGCACAAAAGTCCACACAGGGGCTTTAGTGTTGAGTTCAATGATTATCGTCACTACCAACGTGGCGATGATATGCGACACATAGACTGGAAGTTGTACGCTCGAAGCGAAAAATTTTATATCAAGCAGTATGAGGATGAGACGAATGTTCGCTGCATGGTCGTGTTGGATACCAGCGCTTCTATGTCTTATTCATCCGGTGGCACGAGTAAGCTGGACTATGGCATTACTCTAGCTTCGGCGCTGGCCTATTTTATCAATAGGCAGCGCGATGCGGTCGGCCTGATTACTTTTGATGAGAAGGTCAATGAATACCTTCCTGCGAAGTGCCGTCAGCCACATCTCATGCGCATATTGCGAACTCTTGCACAAATCAAACCAGGCAAGAAAACCGATGCTGTTAAACCGTTGACTGACCTTGCCGCCTCGCTCAACAAGAAGAGTATGGTGGTGTTGATAACTGACATGCTCGACGACGAAGAGCGCATCATAAAGACCCTGCAGACTCTGCGCGGCATGGGGAACGATGTTATCGTTTTTCAAGTCATGGACGATGCCGAGCTGAACTTTACCTTCAACGAGGCTTCGGAGTTCGTAGATATGGAAAGTGATGAGACGTTTATTACTACGCCGGCAGCGATTCGCAAGGCCTATCTCGAGAACCTGAACGAGTTTCTAGCGTTCTGTAAGAAGCGGTGCCAGAGCAGCGGCGTGGATTACTGCCTACTAAACACATCAGAACCTCTGGACTCGGCTCTGTCATCCTATATGAGCAAAAGAGCGAAGAGCTTCTAGATGGTATTCCTGACCCCCTTATTTTTGCTTGGTTTGCTAGCGGCGCTAATCCCGATAGCGATTCATCTCATTCGTAAGGAAAAGCCACCAAAGGTGATGTTTAGTACCATTAGATTTCTGAAGAAAACCTCGAAGAAGCTCATCCTCTTCCAACATATTCAGCAGTGGCTGTTGCTGTTACTAAGATCCGCAGTTATCGCCCTATTAGTTTTCGCGTTCGCTAGGCCGCTTTTCGATCCTACCGTGGCGCGACTATTAGATGCTGACCCTATGTCAGCTGTGATCATGCTCGACGTCTCTATGAGCATGCGCTACGAGGACAATTTCGATAGAGCCAAGCAGGAGGCTCTTGATATTTTAGACGGGATGACATCGGGTGACGAGGTGGCGTTGATAGGCTTCTCGAATTCCGCCGCAGTAGTGCGCGAGTTGAGTACGGATATCGATAGTGCTAGGTCGCTTATCAATGGTTTAGATGAACCTGGCTATGGAACTACGCGCTACATGCCAAACCTGCGCCTCGCCGATCAATTGCTTGAAACTTCTCGCTATGAGAACCGTGCCATCTATCTGATAAGCGATTTTCAGGATGTAGGTATGGATAACGCAGAAGAGGGTTGGAAACTCGCCCCCGGCACAGCGTTTACTGGTATCGATGTGGCGACCGCCCTGAGTAGTAATCTTGCACTTACTGACGTTAGGTCACCTGAGCAGTTGTTGGAGGACGCCGCCGAACAACAGATTCTCGCTAGAGTTCGTTCGACTGGCACGCTCTATTTAGAGCAGGGCGATGTTAGTCTCTACGTCGATGGAGAGCTGATAGAGAGTGTTCCAGTAGATCTAAGCAATCGCTCCGAACAGGTAGCCACCTTCACTGCCAGTTTCGATGCGCAGGGCACACACAGTGGCGAGGTGCGTGTGACGGGTGACAACTTCGTAGATGATAATTCCTATTTTTTCACTGTCGATGTGCTGCCGAAGATTCGTGTTCTATTGGTCAACGGCGAAGCATCAGACGATTGGTTTGATGATGAAGGGCACTGGTTTGGCCTCGCCGTAAGTAGCGCCGCGCAATCGCCTTTTCTATTACAGACTATCGAGCCCGCTGAACTCAGCCCTGCTTCACTTAGACAGAACGATGTTGCTGTATTGTTAAATGTAGGTGACCTCAGTGCCGGCCAGGCAGCCGCTATCGAAAATTACGTGCAGGAAGGTGGGAGTCTGCTCTTGGCGCCGGGAGATAAGGTGACACCGGAAGTATTCAATCGCCAGTTCTCTGAAATCACACCGGCGATAATTCAAAGCAGAGGGCAATTAGGCCTTGATGACTATCTTGTGATCGCTGATTTCGATCGTCGTCACCCTATTCTGAGTCCGCTCAGTAGTGATTGGTCAGCACGGTTTCAGAATCACTGGTCGTTGTTGCCAAACGAGGCGGCAGACGTATTGATGCGGTTCGATAATACCGACCCCGCGCTCTTGGAACGTAGCGTGGGGGAGGGAAAAGTCATCCTGTTTGCCTCATCGCTAGATTTGGAGTGGAATAATTTAGCGCTGCAAGGATTGTTTCTTCCGTTCGTGCACGAAACTCTCAGACACCTTGTACAACAGAATCCCAAGCAGCGTGCATATCAGGTTGGAGACAGTCTGGACTTAGATCCCTCTGGTACAGCGGAGATAATCGAAGCTCTTGATGCGGCCGGCAACACTATCCAATTCGCGAATGACAATTTCGTCACTACAGCTACAACCCCTGGCATGATTGCCGCGAGGGTCGATGGGAATTTGATCAACTTTGCAGTCAATGGCATTCCTGAAGAATCGAATTTTGATCGTACTCCGGTCGCTAACTTGTACGATCAAATAATTAATCCAGATACGGAACCCAATCAATCGCGCGAAGTTAGAACGGCGCAGCTGATAGAAGAGTTGGAGCGGCCACAGAGAGTCTGGTGGTGGATTCTGTGTCTAACGATGTTACTTATACTCACTGAGGCCTTCGTAGCCAACCGTACCTACCGGTAGTCAGTGGACTCCTATCTTTTGTGGATGTAATTTCAACACATTGATATTTAACGGTTTAATTTTACCTTTTCTCACAAAACTTTTACAATTCTGTAAAATAAGTTCCGAATCTGATTGAATAATCATTTTTTTTGCGCCATATTTAGACCACTACTGGCGCAGGATTATGACGAAATTAGACGAACTAGAATCAGCCACTTTCTCCGTAGACCCTCAACTAGTTGTATCTCAACTACTGGCGACGTTGCTCGCTATGTTGAGTATCGCACTCCTGCCTTCCGACAGTTTCGCGCAAGGCTTGTCTCTCAATCTAACGAATGATTTGGTGCCGTCTATCGACCCAGCCTCACGAGCGATTACGACTCTCGAGTCTGACTTCGGTGCCTACGATCAGCGCCAGATCGAGTCGTTGGAGGATTTAGGACGGCTGAATCTGTCTACGGGCGAGCACCAACAGGCGTTAGTGCTTTTTAAGCAAGCTTTACACGTTGCCCGAATTAATCAAGGTCTGTATCACGCATCTCAGATTTCAATTGTAGACGACATCATCTCCGCTGAGATTTCTCTGCAAAACTGGGAAGAGGTGAATAACTACTATGACTATCAAGAACATCTCTATCGCCGGCTCTACGGCATGGACGATAGTCGTCTTGAGGCGGGGCTCAGGAAGGTCAGTGCTTGGCATATCACTGCATTAAATGTGAACCTAGATGGTAATCGCATCAAACACTTACGTAAGGTGAACAAGCTATTCAGACTGCGAATGCAAATTGCAGAGAACACGCTGACCCTAAATGATCCGAGGTTTGCCATGCTGGCACGAAATATAGAGACCTTTGAAAGAGAGCTCTTCCTATCCTCTGACCTGAATCGAGAGATGTTGATTCGGCAACAGAAGGATCCCCTGTCACGACGAAATTCCTTTCGTCAGAGCGATCGAAGATTTGTCGTTACCAACGATTAAGCGCGTCACACGTCATTTAGATTTTCTTAAGTAGAGCTCACTCTAAAGTTTGGACTGCCTGCGCCACTTTCACGCGGCTTAGCGCCTGAGTGTGAGTTGATTTGCTGGCATTAGAATATTAGGTGAGTGTTCGAAACGGAATAGCGATGGGCAGGGGTCTTACTGAGAGAAATTTTAGGCGCTAAAGTGGAAACTTGAAGGCTGGTCGATGCTATAAGAAAAGGGAATAGCGTAGGGTCGGAGTCTTACAGGAAGAAATTTTAGGCGCTAAAGTGGAAACTTGAAGGCTGGTCGATGCTATAAGAAAAGGGGGAACAAAGAATAACCCTCAAGCTCCATGCTTTAGCTCTTTACGACTTCGCGTTATATTCCTTATAACGCTAATTCCTAAAGTATAAAAATATTATCACAGACCATTAGTCAGTAACTGAGGGGTTACAAATTGTCACAATCCCCCGAGCTAAGGCGGTTGCAGAACGTTCGATAGGAAATTTCTAATCGACTAGATCTAAAGCCTCTAAAAAACCGAACGAGCGCTTGGTATTAAAATTCACTCTAGAGAATTCATCAGCGTCGCTCTAGCCAGGGTCGCGATCTTTTACTGGTTCATCTGTGGGTAGTAGCCCTATCCTACGTGCGCGTATTTCCCAGTTCTTTCGCGCTAACGCGCGCATGTCCTCGGCACTGTCCATTTCGTCGACTATCTCGATGCCAAGCAGCGTCTCGATAATATCCTCCATAGTCACGATCCCTTCCATCCCTCCATACTCGTCGACAACGAGGGAAATGTGCTCGTTCTCGGCAATGAATTTGTCTAATAGATCTGGGATCGGTGTGGCGCTATGTGAAATGATGATGTCGCGACGCAGTGAATTCAAGGGTTCGTTGCCTTTTCCTTCCACCAACTTAAGTAGAATTCTATCCTTAAGAACATAGCCCGTTACTTTGTCATTACTGTCTTGATATACGGGTATACGGGAGAATGGTAGCTCGGAATTTCTGTCATGGAATTCTTTAATGGTAGTGGAACCGTTTTCGGCCACCACCACAATGCGCGGTGTCATAACATCCTTTATAAGTATGAAGTTAAAGCGCAAAAGGTTCTTGATAATCTTCTGCTCGCTTTCTTTAAGAATTCCAATGTCTTTACCGAGTTCAGACATAACTAAGAAGTCGCTTCTAGTCAGCACCGGCTTGTCTTTATCTTTCTTCAGATTCTTAGTGATTAGCTGGCTTAGCCAGATCATAGGCGCGAGCACTATCATGAGTAAATTGATGACTCGTATAGAGAGTGGGGTAAGCGCCTGCCAATTGTTCGCGCCCAATGTCTTTGGAATCACCTCAGAGAAAATTAATATAGCCATGGTCATCGCGCCAGCTACGAACCCTTCCCAGCTAACGATAGCAAAGCCGAAGAACTCTATTTTGGATGCGCCAAATATAACGGCTGCTTGTGCACCGACGCCTATAGCGCCGACTGTGTGAGCGATGGTGTTTAGTGTGAGGATTGCTGCGAGCGGTCGATCGATATCTTCTTTGAAACGCGAGAGTTTTTTGGATATGGCGGAATTGTCCCTGTCCTGAGTTGCTACATAGGCAGGCGTAATACTAAGAAGTACCGCTTCCAAAATTGAACAGAGAAAGGAGAAGAAGATACTGGCGGTGAAGAATGTGACTAAGAGCCCCATCAATGAACCATTTTTTTAGGAAACAAGTTTGTATTCTCACACGAACGTAAAACTGGGTACAGCGATTTGCTGCCCCAGTTAGCATAGGCCTGAGAGCCTTATCGGCCCCTATTGGCTGAGGCTAGGTTCGGAATTTTTCTGGAATTTTGGCGCTCTACCTAAGAGTACACGCAGACGGTCAGGCAGCGCGAGCATGGCTGGCGTTACTACCAGTGTCAGGATCGTTCCAAAGGACAGGCCGTATACGATGGCAGAAGCGAGGCTAACCCACTGAGATGTAATCGGGCCGCCAACTTCGATTTCAGCTCCGATCAGATCCACCGATACGTGCATGGCGAGAGGAAGCAGGCCGAAACCGGTGGTAAACGTAGTTAGGAACACAGGGCGCAGTCGTTGTACCCCCGTTTGTACAATTACGTTCTGCAGCGTCCAATCCTTATGCTCTGCCTTCAGATGATTGAAGGTGTCGATCAGTACAATATTGTTGTTCACGATAATTCCGGCCAAGGCGACAATGCCGATGCCGGTTAATATCACACTGAAGGTCTGGCCAGTAATCAGCAAGCCTAGTAATACCCCAGCCGTGGAGAGCAGTACTGATGAGAGGATCAATAGAGCCTGATAGTAACTATTGAATTGAGTCACCAACAAGATCGCCATCAATGCCATAGCTAGAGTGAAGGCTTGGCCCAAGAAAGCAGCCGAATTGTCCTGTTCCTCGTTAGCGCCGCGGAATTGATAGGTTACGCCTCGTGTCGGAGGGTTTTCTTCCATGTATATCTCTAGCTCTGAAACCTTGTTGTCAGCAACGAGGCCAGGCGCCGCGTTAGCACGGATATACACGACACGCTCTCCATCGACGCGCTGAATGGCGCTTACTGCGGGCTTGGCAACTCGAGTAACGAAGCTGCTAATTGGCACTAGGTCACCGTTAGCCGTGTTTATACGGATGGTGTCCATTTGCTCCAAGCCGCGATATTCAGCCGGGTAACGCACACGAATATCTACTTCTTTTTCGCTATCGGTAGGGCGGTAGTCCCCCATGAATACGCCATTGGTCATGAGTTGAATAGCAGTGCCTATTTCAGCCATGCTAGCGCCGGACATCGCAGCTCGTGCACGGTCCACAACGATCTCCCACTCAATGCCAGGAACCGGAGCCGTATCATCGACATCGATCAGACCCTCCATGGTGTTTTCCATGTAATTGCGAATACGCGTGGCTTCGGCGAATAGCACTTCAAGATCGTCGCCGGATAGCTCCAATTGGATTGCTTTCCCCACGGGAGGTCCTTGCTCGATAGTCACAACCTCTGCTCTAGCTCCGGGTAGATTGGAGACGGCTTCCCGGTATCGGTTTTCAACTTCGAAACCGTCGACATCCTGCCTGTCGCGTCGATCGGTCATTTCGATAAAGATCGTACCGATAAGGTCAGGAGCAGATTGTTGACCCCCACCTAAACTATTTCCAGATCCGGATTGAGTAACAATGCCCTTAATGTACCCAACCTCGCGTATCCGGGATTCAGCATCGAGCATCACATCGCGTAGCTCCGCTGGTGAGGAATTACCTCTAGCAAAGACTTGAACTTGAGTCTGGCTTGGTTCGACGCCAGTAAAGAACTCCACGCCTTTGCCGTACTGGCCGTAGGCCCAAACGATGACAACTAGGGTTGCGATGCTAGTAATAAATACAACTATGGGAGAACGCACAGCGAAGGTTAGAACTCGCGCGTAGAAAGCGGTGATGCCGCCAGTCTTAAGCGGGTCGTCACTTTCGAGGTTCTGATTATAGGCTTGGTTGGCGGCGCTGGACTTGCCAATCAGCGCACCAATAGTTGGAGCGAACAAGAGCGCATAAAACAGTGATCCAAATAGTACTGCAAATACAGTGATTGGCAGATAGCTCATAAACTGTCCAGAAACGCCGGGCCAGAACATGATCGGTAGGAATGCTGCAAGCGTCGTAGCGGTGGATGCCAATATAGGCCAATACATTCGATCTACGGCGGCTCTATAGGCGTCTCTAGCATTCAGACCTTCGGCCATCTTGCGGTCAGCATATTCGACCATCACAATAGCGCCGTCGATGAGCATACCTAGGCCTAGTAGTAGGCCGAACATCACCATGAAGTTGTAAGTAAAACCTAGCAGTCGAATAATGATGAAGGCGAAGAAGAAGGAGAAGGGAACCGCCAGAGTTACCAGCAGACCAGAACGGACGCCAACGGAGGCGATGACCACTATCAGTACTAGAATCATGGCTGTTGCCATGTTTCCCTGAAGGCCCATGTTTTGTTCAATAACTAAGGGTGCCGTGTTGTTGATATAGGACAGACTAACCGCGGGCGGCAAGCTAGGACGTAACTCTTGAACAACAATATCTATTTGCTCCATCGCTTCGGTTACGCTGGTGCCTTTACGCTTCATTACATTTAGCGAGATAGCGGCGGTGCCATTGGCGTAGGAATAGCGCGTAGCGTCTTTAAAGGTACGGCGCACGTCAGCGATATCTGCAACTGTTACTACGCCGTCGGCGTTCGACGCAAGCGGAAGGTTGAATAAGTCGTCGGCATCTTCGATAAGCCCAGGTACCTTAATTGAAAAACTTCCCTGGCCTGTATCTACCTGGCCCGCCGGAATCAATCGGTTGTTGCTGGAAACGGTTTGTATTATCGAGGTGTTGGAGATTCCATAGGTTTCGAGTTTCGCTGGATCAATTACGGCCTCTAACAGCTGCTCTCTATCACCAACCATCTCCGCCTCAAGAATAGTAGGAAGAATTTCAATCTCTCGCTGCAGTTCTTCCGCGACCTGTAACAATACGCGCTCTGGTATGCCAGCGCCGCCAATCGCGATCTGAACTACCGGCAAGGTTGCCGCTGAGACTTCCTGGATCAATGGTTCTTCAGTGTCTTGTGGAAATCGCGCCTTCGCTCTATTTATTGCTTCACGCACTTCACTTAGTGCGTATTGAGACTCGAAGTCGATATCAAATTCGGTAACGATAGTTGACGCGTTCTCACTTGAGAAGGAGGTAATCTCTGTAATGCCATCGACTGTCTTCAATTCCAATTCTGCAGGCTTCGCCAGTAGTCGCTCAGCATCCTCGGGCGAGATACCCTGATGTATTATCGTCGTGATAACGATAGGTACTTCAACGTCGGGATTTAACTCGGCGGGAATTGCGAGATAGGAAACGAATCCTGTAATCATAATGGCAACGAACACACTCAGCGTGGTTCGTGATCGCGATACGGCGGCATCAATATAGTTCTTCATGAAGTGAGCTCTCTTCAATACTGCAAATTATTGGTAGGACTAGCGAGACCAGTCGAAATTGCTTTCTACTTGTTGCCCGGGAAAAACAATTTCCTGACCCAGCGTAATAAGATTGATAGTGCCGTTTAGGCCGGTAACCCAAACGCCTGGGTTCATCGCGCTGGTGTTGTCACCAACGATTTCTACGTTGTTAAATTCCACCATGTTATTAGCACCGATAGTCTTAACTCCGATTAGCCCACTGTCGTCCAGTGTGAGGGCGGAGGAGGGAATCAGATGTGCTTGGATATCGGCTGAATCCACCAAAATTTCGGCGGTAATTCCTTGGCGAAGGTCATTGAAAGAAGAATCTACTTCTACCTCAATCCGATAACTTCTGGACACGTTATCAGCTGCGCGTGCGAGGTAGCTCACGGTGCCAGCTATGCGCTGTCCGGTGAGTAGTTCGGCGGCTACTCCGGCACCAACACTCAGGCTGCCTATATCTTGCTCTGGAACTAGTCCTACTAATAGCATCGGGCTATCGTCTAGTACGGAAGCGCAAACTGTTCCTGCGTTTAGCAAGTCGCCTAGTTCAACAGTTCGGGTTTCCACGATCCCATCGAAGGGTGCGACGATCTTAGTTCTTGCTAGCGCCAATTCCGCGCGGGCTACTCCGGCTTTAGAAGATTGCAGTGCCGCCTTGAGTTGGGCAACGATCACATCAGATTGCAGCCCCCTATCTTGTAAGTCTAGGGAAGCAGAATATTCGAATTCAGCCTGCTCTTGTCGGCTTTGGGCCTCTAAAAGGTTTGAGCCACGGTCATCTATGGCTATCTCGCAGAGGAGGTCGCCTTCGCTGACTCTCGCTCCGCGCATAACAGGTTCGCTCACGATTCGGCCAGCCTGCTCAGCCCGTACTTCTACGTGACGAAATGCCTGGGTGCGTCCCCTCACGCGAACCTTCTTGCCGTAGGTCTGCTGATCAATTCTGGCGGCACGTACGATGTAATCGCTAGGATTCTCTCCTGGAGACACGCCCTCGGGTACTGCCATGATAGTGCTAGGGGCAGAAGCATTACTCTCGTCTGGCTCTTCAGCGCTCTGTGGAATAACCATCCATAACACTACGGCAATCAATATTCCTGCTGATACGACATGTTGATTCTTCACTACAATCTCCGGCGATAAGATCTATGGGTTCTGGCGATTTAACTTTACAAGCCGCTCCATCGTTTCGTCTTAGAAGCAGGCGTAACTATTACGCCTATAAGAATGGCTCGCGGTACTAGATTTTAGGTGGATCATCCCTGTTTTTGAGAAGCTCTAGCTAACGGTGCTCAAGGTGCTACTCTTTTGCTTAGAAATCCAATACAAAAGTGTTACGTATTGTAACCCTTCAAATTCCAATTGCAACGCGTTTGTCCCTTATATACGTGCCTTCGGCGTATTTGGTTGCCTTCTCAGTTTTGGCTGGAATTGGCGTAAATCTATGGTAGTTTCCTGTCTAACAGGAAATTGTCTATTAGAGGGTTAAATGCGTGAAAAATTTAAGCAACAGAGTCGCGATTATCACCGGATCCAGCAGTGGAGTAGGGGCCGCAACGGCTAAGTTATTGGCAGCCCAAGGCTGCAATGTTGTCATCAACTACAATTCTAATTCTGAGGGTGGCGATGCAGTGGCTGCGCAGTGCAAAGCACTGGGGGTTGAGTGTCTGGTTATAGGTGGCAATGTAGCAGAGGATGCTAACTGCCTTGCTATGGCGGCTGCAGCGATTGAGAAGTGGGGGCGTATCGACATTCTCGTCAACAATGCCGGCACCACCAAGTTTGTAGACCACTCCGACCTGCACGGTTTGAGTAGTGATGACTTTCAGCATATCTATGGTGTAAATGTGATCGGCAGTTATCAAATGATTCGTGCCGTGAGCGAGCAGATGCAGTCGCAGGAAGAAGGCGGAGCGGTAGTCAATGTCGCCTCGACGGCGGCAGTTACCGGCATCGGCAGCTCGGTGGCATATGCCGCCTCTAAGGGTGCGCTGGTGACGATGACTCTGTCTTTGGCGAGAGCATTGGGGCCTAAATTGCGAATCAATGCGGTATGCCCCGGCTTTATCGAAGGCGATTGGCTGCGCGAAGGACTAGGCGATCAGAAATATGAAGAGCTCATGGACTTTCATAGAAAAAATTCACCGCTTGGAGTTACAGCAACGCCAGAGACGGTAGCCGATGCTATTGTGCATTTCATCAGCGGGCCTCAGGTAGTAACGGGTGAAACCTTAATAGTTGATGGTGGGCGACACCTGACCATGACGCCTCTGGGACGGCGCTAACTAGAGGCGCTTCAGAATACGATTCGTCGTTACTTAGCCACGGGTCTCTTTTGTAGTTTCCGTTGCAGGGTGCGGCGATGCATCTTCAGCTGCCGGGCTGTTTCGGAAATGTTTCCATCGTGCTCATTGAGCACTTTCTGAATATGTTCCCACTCCAGCCTACGGACAGACATAGGCTCGAGGTGTGCCGAGTCTGGATCAGCAACCGTATCTGGTTGATCGGTACCTAGTAGCGCGGCAAGAATTTCATCAGCGTCTGCCGGCTTCGCTAGGTAATTGTCCGCGCCAAGCTTTATCGCCTCAACTGCAGTCGTGATGCTCGCATAACCGGTAAGAATTAGGATGCGGCTACTTGGATTGCTTTGCTTTAGTGGAGCGATTAACCCTAGTGATGTATGGCCGCCCAAGTTTAAGTCCAATATGGCGTAATCAAACCGCGTGCTCTTTATCAGCAGTAAGGCTTCTTCTTCGTTGGCCGCGTGCGAAACCTCATATTCGCGATGCGAGAGGGCGCGAGTCATTACCTGTGAAAAAACCTCATCGTCTTCAACCAGTAAAATATGTTCCTTGCTCATTTCTCTTGTCCTTCAAACAGTGACGCTAGCGCTTATGGCGCAGGTTGGGGAAGGCGGATGACGCTAAGTGCGCCGCCTTCTTTCATGTTCAACATCTCGATTGAACCACCGAGGCGCTCGATCGCAGCATTGGCGAGAAATATACCTAGGCCCATGCTCTCTTTTCGTCTGGATATAAAGGGCTCGCCAAGCTTCTCCATAACATCGCTGGGAATTCCTGGGCCGTCGTCCTTAATCGAGATTTCGAACTTTGAGGGCGAATCTTTCGTAATGCTAAAGTGGACGCTTACATTACTGTGCGCAGCCTTGATGGCATTCTCGATAATATTGATCACAGCATGCTTGACGCTCAGATTCGAGGTAACGACCGATTCCGACTTGTCGCCGATATGAAAATCGATTGAAGATGTTGGATGTATGTTCACAATATAATCTTGGATGTCATCAGCGAAGGTCGAGAGCGATACGTTTTCTATTTCCTCGGGATTGTCTTTGTTGTAATAACGAATAAGTTGCGTCAGAGAGTCTTTGCAGCGCGTCACTTGCTGCCTTAGTAGCGATATGTCGCTTTTGATATCGCTAGCCTTAAGCTCTTCAGAACTTAAGTTATCCAAATCTGTTAGCAGCACGGCCATCGTAGAGAGAGGTGTACCCAGCGCATGCGCTGTACCAGCGGAAAGTGTGCCAATGGCCACCAGCTGCTCATTACGTAGTTCATTCTCGCGTGCCTCAGCGAGATTCAGCTCACGAATTTTTATCGCATTGGCCATGCGCGTGATAAGCACGGAGATGAGAATGGCGCTTACCAAGAAGATAACCCACATACCCACGAGGTGGAGTTGGAAAGTCATTACTTCGTTCTCTGGGGACATGGCCATGTTGTGATCGGATGAAAGATCCAGAAGCAAGAACGAGGTGTAAATTATAATTCCCCCAACAGAAAATATATTCACATAGGTTTGCGGGAGCAGCGTGGCTGCGAGTGCTAGCAATACCAGCAAGTAAGAGATCAGCGGATTGCTCGCTCCGCCGGTATTTAGTAGCAGTACGATCAGGAAAAACACGTCTACGAGAATGTGGCAGAACAACTCGAAGTTGCTGATAAAATTCGACGCAGCAAGGCGTCGATACCCGATCAGCACGGAAAGCAGGATTCCCGCGATTAGATAGATGATAAAGGTGACCGGAATTACCAGCTCGGAAAAGGCTTGGAGTACTACAACGGCTACCACACTGGCTGCGGTTACGAAGGTGCGTAACAGCAGAAGCCGCTGCAGACCCTGTCTTCCGAGGCTTGCGCCATCGGAGGAAACGGGGATGAGGAAGCTGAGGAATTCGGATATTTTAGTTTGTGCTTTCATTCCCCTATTCTAACGCAAAGGTAGTCCAGCGGAAGCTAGTAGCTGCGATAGGGACAATATGCCGCAGCCCCTGTACGCAGTAGGACTGGGCTATGCAATGGGGTATTGGCGGGTTATATTGCATCGTCACTAGAGCAAAAAGCGAAGAAGAACCCAAAGCAGCAATCCCACGAAACGACCATGACCTATAGCTCCAAACCTACAACCCTGAGTTTGCTAAGCAGAGTGCTCGAGCTTGAATTCGGCGAGTCTCGATTACAGCACTATGGCCTTTTTGAAGATTCGAGTCACGCGAGCCCAGGTTCTGATGCTGAGCTACTTGATGGCCAGCAGCGATTCACCCAGGGCCTTGCCGCAATGGTCGAGAAGAGCGACGCGAACGCGGTTGTTCTCATAGTTGGTGATACCCTCCTGCCGCTTGCCATTTCACTAGCTGAGGCCGGCAAATCTGTCTGCTGGTTTGGGTCGAGTGGCCTGCTGAATAGGCAGATTGATGCCCTAGCAAGCTTTCAGTATGCCGGTGATGATTTTGTGGCATCGACTACACCTAGTTCAGCTGACGTGCTGATTCATGCGGGTTCGATTCGTTATCTAGACCAGATGGCGCTGCTCAGCAAGAGTCGGGATTTACTCGGTGATTCTGGTCAGCTCATTCTGTTTAGCGAATTTCTTGTTGATGATTCTCGCATCGAGTATTCAGCACTACCCAATCTTAGCTCCTTCAAGCAGCTTTCCAAGCGTCTTGGTTTTGAGCTGTTAGAAGATAGAGACCTGTCGAGCAGCGCGTTGCATACTCTGGAATTGGTGCGTCCATTATTAGAGAGGCATGGTGCAGCACTTGCCCGCGAAGCTTCAGTGAATACTAAGCTGTTGGAGAATTTGCCTGCGGAATTTGCTTCGATGCAAGACGAATTCTCGACCGGTAGACGCGGATTTCATCTATGCGTGTTACGCAGTGAGCCTGATTCTTCGTATGAATGGGCGAGCGCGGAATTCGGCGACATTCAATCCTTTAGTCCACTTGAGGTTGCAGGTCTGTTTGAGAAGAGCTTCAACGTCGACTTCGATGAGGAGCTATGGAATTGGAAATATGTTCAGGGTGACGGTAAATGTATAGTCGCGCGCCTAGACAAGAAAGGCGACATCGTGGCGCACTACGGTGGAGCTCCGCGAAAGATTGCTTATTTTGGCGAGGCATCTATGGCAATACAGCCCTGTGATGTGATGGTGCATCCAAGTATCCGCAAGCAATATGGTAAGGGCAGTCTCTTTTTTGAGGTGGCCGCTACATTTCTGGAACGAGAGATTGGCAATACGGTAAATCACCTGCTCGGATTTGGATTTCCAAATCAGAAGACAATGAATATTTCAAAGCGTCTCGGCTTATACGAGAAAACTGATGATTTCATCGAAATTGTTTATCCACTCTCGCAGGCGAATGGGGAGTCGGAGCAGGGTCAAGCTACGGTCATGGATTACGATCCGCTTGATGCCGCGTCTCGCGAAGAGCTTGATAGCCTATGGGTCGCCATGAAGGACGACTATAGAGATGGCATTATCGGAGTTCGAGATGCGGAATATATTCAGCACCGCTACGTGAATCACCCTTTCTCGAAAGCTAAGCAGTATCGCTGTGTATTTATACGGGCAGATAACTCGAAGCAGGCGCTGGCGTTCGCGGTAATGAAGGAGCACGATGGTGGTAAGTTACTGATGGACTTGGTATGCCCGGTAGCGATGATGAAAACGGCAATTTCTACATTAAAACAAGAGCTTAGAGGAAAAGAAGGCAGTGCATTTCTGCGCCTTTGGGTTTCCAGTTCGGGCAAGGATAAGGTCTTCATCGCCGACGCGATTGTGAATGAATTAGGTATTGAGATACCCTGTAACAGTTGGAATCCCGGGCCCAGCGCAGAGGTTCTTAATGGCGCCTGGTGGCTGACTGCTGGGGATATGGATTTTATCTAGTCCGACCTGCCTAGCGTCGTGAATCGGCTTTGTGATTCTCAGACTTGCTTAGGAACTACGTACTCAGGCATTTGAAAATAAACTCAGAAAAACAGAATTGAATAGTTAATAGGAACAATAGCAAACATGAGTAGCAAAAATATTTATGAGATCGATCTCGATCAGAACCAGGCTAACTTCGCGCACTTAACACCACTCAGTTTTATAGAACGTTGTTCTAGTGTTTATCCACAGAAAATCTCGCTGATTCATGGCGACAAAACATATACCTGGTCGGAGACCTATAAACGCTGTTGCCTGCTTGCTTCGGCGCTGCTGAAAATGGGCATAGGCAAGGGCGACACAGTTGCGTTCATGGGAGCCAACACGCCGGAAACATTCGAGGGACACTTCGGCGTTCCGATGACAGGGGCGGTGCTGAATGCATTGAATGTCAGACTAGATGCCAAGGCAATCGCATTTATCCTAGAGCATGCAGAAGCCAAGGTGCTATTTACCGACAGAGAGTACAGCGACACAATAAAGGCTGCGTTAGAGCTAGTGCCGCAGGATCTAACAGTCATTGATATCGATGATCCATCTTTCTCCGGAGGAGAATTGTTAGGCTCAGAAGACTATGAGGATTTCCTAACGAAGGGCGATGACGACTACAGTTGTTTTCAAATTGAAGACGAGTGGCAGGCCATCTCACTTAACTATACCTCGGGGACCACGGGCGACCCTAAAGGGGTTGTCTTCCACCATCGTGGCGCCTACCTGAACGCAATTTCAAACAATCTGTGCTGGGATATGACAGCACACCCGATCTATCTATGGACACTGCCGATGTTTCACTGCAACGGCTGGTGCTTCCCGTGGGGGTTGGCCGCCGCAGCGGGAACGAGCGTCTGCCTTCGCCACGTGCGCGATGCAGCTATATTAGATTCTATGAAGAAGCACAATGTCACACATTTTTGTGGCGCACCTGTCGTGCTGAATACGATTGTGAACGCAGACGATAGCCTCAAAGTGGGTATCACGAAGGGGATAAAAGCGATGACAGCCGGTGCTGCACCACCTGCCGCAGTTATCGCAGGCATGGAGAACATGGGCTTCATCGTTACCCATGTATACGGATTAACTGAGACATATGGTCCCTGTGTTGTCTGTGCCCCTCAGGAGGACTGGGCCGAACTTTCGATTGACGATAGAGCTGAGCTTCTAGCCAGGCAAGGTGTGAGAGCACCACTGCAAGATGAGCTCATGGTCGCCGATCCAGAGACTCTCCAGCCAGTTCCTAAGGATGGCAAGACCATGGGTGAAATATTCATGCGCGGGAATCTCGTCATGAAGGGTTATCTTAAAAACCCAAAGACTACTCAAGCTTCTTTCAAAGGGGGCTGGTTTCACTCTGGTGACCTCGCCGTCTGGCATGAGGATGGCTATGCGCAGATCAAGGATCGTTCCAAAGATATAATCATCTCGGGTGGGGAGAATATATCTTCGCTGGAAATTGAGTCGGTGTTATTCAAACATCCAAAGATATTGGAGGCAGCAGTCGTGTCAAGTAGCGATGAAAAGTGGGGCGAAGTGCCTTGTGCCTTTGTATCACTCAAATCGGGGCAGGAGTTACCAGCAGATGAGTTGATTGCCTACTGTCGAGAGGAATTGGCGGGTTTTAAGATACCGAAGAAAGTTGTGTTCGGCCCGATTGCAAAGACATCCACTGGAAAGGTGCAGAAATTCTTGTTGCGTGAGAAAGCTGAGCATGTTGGTTATGCACTGAAGAAATAGGCTCAAATAGTTTCACTCATAAAAAACGGGTCATATGACCCGTTTTTTATGAGTGAAACTATTTTCTCGCTCTAGAAGTGTTCGATGACATCGGCGCCCTCGGCTATATCGAGATTGACTTCACGATACAGGTGGATGTCACCCATGACCGATGACTCGGCATCGATAGTGATTGTTGACGATGTTCGATCGAAATTAAAGAAACGGCCGATCCAGGTAGAGTGTCGAGCTTTCACGATGACATCACCTTCAACTACGCTACCATCGGTAAGTAAAATGTCGCCATTCCTGGTTTCAACGTTCTCTCCGACGGGAGTGTCGCGGAGTCGGGTCTTTCCGTTTACCGTGCTAACCCGATCCTCGACCACAGTGCCGGGATTCGTCTGAATACTACCGTTTACCGTAGACAAGGACCCATGAACGGTTACATCCTGGCTGACCCGAATTTTACCATTGACGGTTTTGGTGACTTCAATCTCGGCACGCTCATCTAGGTCGATGCCGCCGTTTACAGTGTCAAGTCGCTCGGCGCTCGCTCCGCTGCCTAGATCGATGCTGCCATTCACCGAAGAGATGTCGCCGACACGCTCCTCTGCTGACACCCGGATACCGCCATTCACTTTCGAGATATCATGAACCTCGGCCGCGTTTGCCGATGAGGAGTAGAGGTAGCTGCCTAGCAGCATCGCCAACATTGTCGCTGCACTCAATTTCATTGTATGGCTGACTTCTTTCATGTTCTGTCTCCCTGGATTCCTTTTACTATTTTGATTGGCATTCGCCTTGCCGAATAATATAGCAATAAGCTTGCCAACTTTTAAATTCTATATAAAACAACAAGATATAAAATTTTCTCTTTGACATGCCCTGTTAAGTGGCCATTCTCACCAAGTATTTTGGCGTAAGTAACAGCATTTACCGTATCTTTACAGGGTTGAGCCTATGCGCTAATGTGCCAAAGCTTAAGGACTCTTCTAATCTCTCTTTGAACTTAGACGACTCAAAGTATGATTAGGTTACGAACTCTTTCTCTATTATCTTATCTACTCCTGTGTCTGAGCGCTGCGGCGCCTAGCGAGCTAGTCAATCAGAAATTCATATCAAGCGAATAATTAATTGAACAACGTACTACTAAGGTAAGCATTATGATTCTAAGAAAAATAATTGCAGCATTTTCAATCCTCCTGCTACTTCCTGCGTTGGTTCTGGCTCAGGGTAGGGTGGTTGAATCCGACAGCCATCGTTTCGAGGAGGTTGCAGAAGGAGTCTGGTTGGTCACGGGCACAGGTTCTGTGTTCACGATGAGTAATGTCATGGTCTTGGTTGGTGAATTCGATACCTTGGTTGTGGATTCTCATGTAACACCTGCTGCGGCTCGTGCGTTGCTCGATTCGATACCGGTTATCACTGATAAGCCTGTTCGCTATCTTGTGAACAGCCATTACCATTTCGATCATGCTCATGGGGCGCAGGTGTTCCCGGAAGGGATCGAGATTATCGGCCATGAGTTTACCCGTAAGAAATTAACTGGCGAGCTAGGTAATGTATTAAAGGAGGGTACTTTCAAGAGTTTCTCCGACCCGGTACCCGAGGCAGTAGCGAACCTAGAGCGTCAGGCGGCTGCAGAAACTGATCCTGCGCGTAAGGCGCGGTTACTCGAACGTCATCGCGTACAGCGTGATTACATGAACGCGATAGGCGAAGTGCAGCCTACGCCACCGAACATTACCCTCGAGACCAAGATGACCTTGTTCCAGGTAGTCGCCGACGGTAGTCGGGAGATTCAGCTACATCATTTCGGTCGTGCTCATACTGGCGGCGATGTGGTTATCTATCTTCCTCAGGACAAGATCGTATTTACCGGCGATATGATGCTGCCCGGGCTCGCGTATATGGGCGACGGGCATGTGGATGAGTGGCCAGCCACACTCGACGGGCTACTAACGCTAGACTTCGATACATGGCTTCCAGGCCATGGTCCAGTGATGCGTAGCAAGGAGACAATAGGGAACTTTCAGGGCTATTTACGCGACTTGTGGAGCAAGACCTCGCAGATGCATAGCGGTGGCGTGAGTGCAGATGAGGCTGCGCAGCAGATCGATATGACCAACCACAGCCAAAACTTTGCGCAGATTCGTGGAGCCGGTGTGGACCCTAGGGCGATTCGTCGAATCTACCAACTGCTGGATGAGTAGCTCTTACACTATTAATGTCTCATACAAAAAAGGGGTTCGTTTGAACCCCTTTTTTGTGCACAGCTGTAACTAGCTTCCTGTCAGTCTAGTTTTGTATAGGGAGCGACGGAATAAGGCTTATTGCTGTAACTGTCGATGATGGACTGCATCGCAGTAACGCCCACATCCTGCCGAACGGTAAGATGTCTGTAAGACGTGATCTGAGTCATCATGATGCCGATCATGTTTGCTACCGGATCAACCCAAAATATCGTGCCCCAGGCACCACCCCAGCTAAACGTTCCCGGAGTGAGTGGGTCGCGCGCGGTGCCCGCATCATTGACTAGACCAAATCCAAGCCCGAAGGTATATCCCGGTCCGCGAATGTACACATCATGCTCGCCACTATGATTGGTAATCATTAGGTTCACGGTCTTAGGGCTCAACAAGCGCACCCCATCCAACTCGCCACCATTCAACAGCATCTGGCTAAAGCGCCAATAATCGGAGACCGTGGAGGAGAGCCCTGCTACTCCGCCGAAATACGTTGTCTCCCGATACTCGGTCTCCCGGAAAAGTTCGATCGTCTGGTTGGCCCACTCGGGCTATAGACAGCGGCGACGCGATCGACCTTGTCCCTAGGGACAATATAAGAGGTGTCGTGCATCTGCAGAGGGTCGAGTATTTTTTCTTGCAGGTAGTCTATTAGGCTCTGCCCTGATATGCGCTCCACTCATAGCGCCACATAATCAGTTGAGCTTCCATATTGCCAGTCGTCTCCTGGGTGAAAACTTAGAGGCAACGGAGCACGATTGATTAGCGCTTCTTCCAGAGTCGCCATGCGTGGTAGCAGGGTCAATTCTTCTTCGGTTAACACCTTGCGACTTGGGTCGACCCCGGCCGTGTGCGAGAGCACGTGGCGAAATGTAATGGGTCGATGCGCCGACATGCGATAGTTAGTGCCATTCTCTTCGATGACAACCTGCTTGCCTTCTAACTCGGGGATCCAGTCCGTGATGGAATCGGTTAACAGGAAATGACCTTCTTCATAGAGCATCATCAAAGCAGTCGACACTATCGGTTTGGTCATCGACATGATGACGAAGATGGAATCGTCAGTCATCGGTTCGTCGTTTTCTTTGTTTTTCCAGCCCTGCGACTCGACGTGTATTACCTTGCCGTTGCGCGAGACCAAAGAGACTGTCCCCGACAGCATATTGCTATCGATGTAGCGCTGCATAGTGTTAGAAAGTCTCTGCAGGCGTTTGGATGATACGCCGACACGGCAGTTGGGAAGTCGTTTCCCTGTGCAAGATTGCCGGCGATCAATAAGGGCAATGCGATCAGTAGAGCGCAGACCTGCTTAAGGAACTGATGGAGATCCTTCATGACTTACTCCGAATTATTATTTTAGGTGGATAAGTAGTTTGCTTGGATAAAACGGTCTGAGTCAGTATAGATGACGCCGGCAGGATTTGACCAGCAAACGCTTTTGCTTCATTCTCGCCACCTTTATTGAGTCGGGGCTGGCCTTGAATTGGTCTCACAGAAGGAACAGGCAATGACAAACGAAACAGAATTGGATCGTCCTATATTTTTGAAGCCGGGCCACAATGCAGGCGATCTGGTGGAATCCAGCAAGTGGAAGATTCTTCGCGAGGAGCGAGGCCTAGTGGAGGTGGATGCTCATCTACCTGATCATCTGTTGAATCCGAGAGATCAACTGTTTGGGGGTTTTACCGGCACTTATGTCGATATGATCTCTATATTCACTGTGCGAACACTATTTGATTCCCAAGAGGATTTTAAGTGGTCGGCCACCGTAAATATGCGTATAGATTACTTCGCGCCAGTTTTAGGGCCGAGGTTCTTGCTGAAGGGTGAACTGATCAAAGATGGTCGTACTACCTGTTTGGTGGCTACGCACTTCACCGATACTCAAGGCAATAAATTAGTCTATGCCATAACGACGTTGCGTAAGAGCATCTAGCGGCGGGCGGAAATGTAGAGGCCAATAAAAAGGCTGGTGGGGTTTCTCCGACCAGCCTTTTTTCGTCTTGTAGTTAACTACAAAGAATAGCCTCTCTCATCGTGATCTGTAATATCGAGACCCATCTGCTCTTCTTCTTGAGTGACGCGAATTCCAGATGTTATTGCGCCGACTATCTTCAGAATTATGAACGTGAGTATGCCTGTATAGGCGGCCACCGAGAGAATGCCGATGATCTGCACCATGACCTGGGAGCCCATAGTCACGCCCTCGGCGAGTCCGCTGCCGCTGAAGATCCCGAGGTCGGCTGATACTAATATGCCAGCTAGGAAGGTTCCGACGATACCGCCGACACCGTGCACAGGGAAAACATCGAGAGAGTCGTCGATTTTTATTTTCTGCTTTAAGTAGGTAGTAGCGAAATAGCAGACAACACCGCCGCTAAGCCCAACAAGGAGTGCGCCAGCTGGTCCGACGGAGCCGGAGGCGGGAGTGATTGTCGCGAGGCCTGCCACCATGCCAGTGATTGCACCAAGCCCGCTGGGCTTGCCAAACTTTATCCATTCTATGGCCATCCAGGTCAATGCGCCGGTCGCTGCAGATATGTGTGTCACGAACATGGCCATGCCGGCGCTGCCGTCTGCCGCTAGGGCACTACCGGCGTTAAATCCGAACCAGCCAACCCAGAGCATGCCTGCACCGGTGAAGCTCATTGTCAGGTTGTGCGGCATTATTGGTGCCGTTAGGAAGCCTTCGCGCTGTCCGATGACTAGCGCAAATACGAGCGCGCCAATACCTGCGGTTACGTGCACTACCGTGCCGCCGGCGAAATCGATCAGGCCCATCTGGCCAAGCCAGCCGCCACCCCAAACCCAGTTTGCTACAGGGAAGTAAACAATCAGTGTCCACAGAGCAGAGAACAACAACATGGCTGAGAATTTAATTCTTTCTGCGAACGCGCCGACGATCAGAGCCGGAGTAATGATTGCGAAAGTCATCTGAAAAGAGGCGAAGACAGTTTCCGGAATGTCACCGGAGAGGGAGTCGACAACGACGCCGTCAAACATCATTTTGCTCAGTCCACCCCAGTAAGCCAATTCAGAAGGGCCAAAGGCTATGCTGTATCCAACGACCAACCACAGGATAGAGACTACAAAGGCAATAGAGAAGCACTGCATGAGTACCGAGAGTACGTTTCGAGTCCTGACAAGTCCGCCGTAGAAGAGTGCGAGTCCTGGCAGCGTCATAAAAAGAACGAGAGCAGTCGAAGTTAAGACCCAGGCAGTATTTGCGCCGTTTAATACGTCCTGTGCCGACGCCACGCTAGGTAGAAGGAGTAGAAGTGCTGCTGCGAAATATTTTGTTTTAAGAATTCTAGTAATCATTTTTATCGGATTCCCTAAAGCGCGTCGTTGCCAGTTTCCCCAGTTCGTATTCGAATGGTTTGTTCCAAATTGCTGACAAAAATTTTGCCGTCACCAATTTGTCCGCTATTCGCTGCCTTGCAGATTGCTTCAACTACTTGATCCGATAACTCGTCAGATACCGCTATTTCGAGTTTTACCTTGGGGAGGAAGTCGATAACGTACTCCGCTCCACGGTAAAGTTCCGTGTGCCCCTTCTGGCGACCGAAGCCTTTGACCTCAGTCAGGGTCATGCCGCTTACGCCTAATTCAGACAATGCTTCACGTACATCATCGGCTTTAAACGGTTTAATAATTGCGGTAATAAGTTTCATTGATTCTCTCCGGCATCATTATGAGTCACCTCCAAAGTTGGAGGAGGCAAATTTTCGCTATTTTGGGTCTTTTAGTTGCAGCTAATTTTTGATGGCAAATCTATTTGATAGTAATACTTCTGTTACGGCTGTTTGTGGCTGTTAGTCCTTCTGATGAGTCTACGAGCCCACTTTGTGTACTAAACACACACTGTGCAGTCACAAAACTTTAACATGTCATTTCCTAAAGCACCAATTAGGAGCGTTGATTTCTCGCTCGATTCGAAACAAAATTTTATTCTGGTGCGCTAACAAAAAACAGAGCCGCTTTTTAGCAAAAAGTGACCCTTAATGGTGCGTTTATTTCAGGGAAAGCTGAGTAAAAATGGGGGCAACCACTCACGGGGGGATTTGTGAGCAGTTACCCCCTAGCGGGGGTGGGATTACTTATGCAGCAATTCTCTTCGGTAGTGCTTTGACCGATTGAATTAACGGAACCATCAGCAAGGAAAATAACAAAATTGAAGTCAGCCCTAGAGCATTCAAAGTAATTTCTAGACCTCGGACTTCAGCCAGGTAGCCGACAATTGGTCCAGTCATTATGAATGCCAGTCGAAATAGAAAACTGGTAAACGAATTGGCTGTAGCTCTAAATTCGCTCGGTATTCGCCGATTCATAGCGTTTACTAGAATGACCTGGCTCAATCCGCGGGAGGCAAAAAGCAGCAAGCCAATTAGAATTCCGCCCCACCCTTGGGCCCACGCCATACCGAAGTGTCCAATGATGGGTAGTAGGCGCATTAGTAACAAGGAAAAACAGCGCCATAACGGCGCTCAATAACGAAGCCAAATCTCGCGGCGGCCGCCACCACTATGCTTTGTGAAAACCAGAGCAAGCCAAACATCGAAAGCGATATCCCCTGTGCCGCCCAGTTGGGTTGCATAAGCCAGGCGACATGAAGCGTCGCCAGGTTGTATAAGGGAGTCGCTATGACCACATTTCTCAGCACAGGATCACTAGTAAATAAGTGGCGCAATATCGCTGAGATCTCAATTCGCTTCGATTTCTTGTTAGCATTTTTGTATGGTGGTTCAATAATTAATAGAGCTAGAATCAAGCACATCCATGCCGCTGCCGATTGAACGATAACCATAGCCTCGAAAGACCAGAGCGCCAATGCGCCGCCAACGAGGGTGCCTAAGCCTTCGGAACTACTTCTGAAGAAGCCTAATTGTGAAATAGTTTTGCTGTGTTCAATGTCATTATCGTCCTCCAGCGCCTTCTGTGTGTCATACAGCAATGCCAAGTCGGCTCCTGATAAAAGGCTGGCTGCAATTCCTGCCATAATTTCGAAAAGGATCAGGCTCGCAAAATCATCAGCAAAGTTTAAGTAGAGATACGCCAATCCATGAATGATGCTGCCGATCACCAGCGCTGTCTTGCGACCAAACATATCGGCGAAATACCCGGAAGGTGCCTCAAACACTACAATCGAAGTCGCAAACACGGTCTGCAGGTAGAAGATATCCGCGAGGCTTAGCCCCTTCGCCATGAAGAAAGGCGCGATTACCGGCACGATCAACATGAAGCTATAGAAGAAAGCGAGTCCGTAGATAGTCCTTATATTTTTGTGCAACTTTCTTGTGCACATTATTTTTCACAATAGTTCCCCAGTACCCACATGACTGTGAGTATTCGATGAAAGTTTAAGAAAAAAAAGACCTCTAAGTTTGATAACTTAGAAGTCTTTTTTTGAAATCGATGGTTAGTCGTTTAGTTGTCAGAAATTCACTCTAAGCAGGTCTCCCAATTCGTCGCCACACGCGAACAGAGCTGATGACCCATAATGGTCGCAGTTGTTGGTATCGTGTTGAGAATTGTTTGAATGTTCATTTTCTTCACAAAGAGCTAAATATCGAATGCGCGGATTTTAGTTTTCTCTAAAAATATGTCAAGCGTAACGGATTATTTATTCAAAAATCATCAAGGAAGCAGTGATGCAGTAAATCTCGCTGCATCACTGTTGGCAGTAATTCACTTGGAGGGCCCAGCGGACTCTTCATCTTTCAATAGGTATTCGAGCGATGCCCTCTTGCTGCTCCACACTGACGCCAGCAACGAACCGCTGATGTTGTGCCAAACACTGAACAGCGCGCCGGGTAAAGCTGCTGTTGCGGAGAAGAACTGAGTGGCCAGCGCTACACCTAGGCCGGAGTTCTGCATGCCTACCTCAATAGCGATGGTCTGACTCTGTTTTATATCCAACCCAATTAGGCGGCTAATATAATAGCCACCTGCTAGCCCAGAAAGGTTGTGCAGAATTACGGCGATTAAGGTGATCAGACCCACATCAAGAAGCCTGTCTGCATTCAGTGCTACGACTATCGCAATAATAAGCAAAATGGTGAGTACTGAAAGTGTCGGGATGAGGGGTTCTGCTCTATTCGCGAAATCATTCAGGAAAAACTTACAAGCAAATCCAAGAATTACTGGAACGAACACAATCTGTACTATGCTAAAAAGTAATGCCAGAGTATCAACACTGACCGTTTCCGAAAGATAGAATGCGCAAAGTAGCGGCGTCGCTATTACTCCTACGAGAGTTGAAACCATGGTCATGCTGATAGAGAGCGCCACATCGCCCTTGGCCAGATAGCAGACGACATTGGATGCGCTGCCACCAGCACAACTGCCTACGAGTACCATGCCTATGGTTAGCTGGTTCGATAGCTGCAGCATCTTGGAAAACGTCAACGCTAGAACGGGCATCAATAAGAACTGTAGGATCACTCCCACTAAGATCGGCTTAGGATCTTTCACAATGCGTTCAACGTCGTCCTTGGTCAGCGTGAGCCCCATCATGAACATGACCGCAGCTAACAGCGGGACGATGGTAGCGTTGAGTGCGGCGAAGGGTGCGCCTAGAAAGAAGGCGGTTAGGGAAATTAGTAATGCCCAGAGGGGGAAAAGGCTGTTGAATCTAGCGAGCATTCTGAATCTCTTAATTAACGTAAGTAGCGTAGCTTGTCAGTTTTTAGTATACGGGGGATAAATTGATCAATTCGCGATTTTTCTTTAGTTCCAAGGACGAAAACCTGTGTTCAGCTTAGATTCAGCAAGATGCCTTATTATAGCAATCTCCAGCGCTGTAACTTTTATAGCGCTGCCACGTCTAAGAGTGCAGGAGCCTAAATTATACAGCTCTTTTACACTACACTCGAAGGTTTGCGGATGAGTGAAGGGCGAAGGTGGTGAAATAGCAGGGTGAATATTGGTCGCTGCCGGAAAATGGTCGATCTGAATAACAAATTTAATTAGAACGGGGAATGTTAAATGATTAAGAAAGCTCTATTGCTAGTTATGAGCATCGCACTGACAGGTTGTCTGGTTACCGTCGATTCGGACTCGCGTCCTTTGCAGACAGTATGGAATGAGGCTGATGTATCTAGGTTGCAGCTAGGTGAAAGTAACCTAGATTGGGTAAGTACGTCATTTGGCAACCCGATATCCAAGCTGACCTACGCCGATGGTACGGAAATCTGGAAATACAGAAACCGATCTGAGAAAGATACTGAAGTGGGATTATTTCTCGTCTTCTCCGTGGACATCGAAGAAGAGCGTACAGAAACGCTTTCGATAGAATTTACTGACGGTGTAGTTACCAACTATTGGATAGAAGAAGACCGATTCTAGAATTGTCATGAAGTAGCCTGGTCCAGCTATTCGCGGTCAGGCTACTTTAGATCTCCCAACCAAGTTTCAAGGCTCTCCCAGTCTAGCTGGAAGACGTGCCTTGCATCCTCAACGATCGCCGCATCTACCTGGGCCCCCGCCGAGAGCAGTCTCTGCGACATAGATTCGAGCATGCGATTCCAGCGAAAATCATCTTTCTCTCCAATCCTGATATAGAACGGCAGGCTATCTAGCTCATCAAGTGACGCGTCGGCCTTGATTCGTCCGGGTGTGGCTACGACGCCTCGAAAGGCCGAAGGGTTGAGGAAGGCGATCGCCATCGCTTCGCTACCGCCGCTAGACATCCCTACCAATAGGGGTTTGGAATCCTGCAGGGTATGAGTCGCGTGTAGTTGTTCAATAATCTGCGGAAGGGTGGAGCTATCCCCCGCAGCGAAGCGCTCGCCGTCGGGCGAAATGGGAACAGCGATAGCCCAGCCACGATCAACAAACTCCTTCCCTAGCCAGAATTGAGCCTTAGCCATGAATTCATTATTCAAGCCACCTGCTATGAATATCGCCAGTGGCGGCGGGGCGCCCGTGTCCGCTGACTCATCATGGGGCTCGAAGAAGAACAGCTTAACGGAGGCCCCATCATGCAATTGCACAGTCTGCTCCGCCGCGGCAAGCATGCCGGCAGATAAGAGAGTCAGGAAAGTGACCGAAAATAGTCGCCGCAGAGCCATGTTAAAGCCGTTTAAAGTGAGTTTTACAGGCACTGAGTATAGCAATCATTGCATTTTCTACGCAGGCAGATGAGATAGAACAACTGTTTAAGCCGTTGATTTTCCTTTAAAGAAGGCTTCCAAGACAACCCCGATTGCACTACTGTAACTTTTTTTCTCATATTGCGTCTTTAACAACAAATGCGAGCACTTTATCTACAAGCTATAGATCAGCACCGGCACAGGGTTTTATCCTTTGCCCACTATAGCCTGCGTATTAGAGAAGATGCCGAAGACGTGACGCAAGAAGTGTTCATTAAACTGTGGCAGCACTGGCAAAAGATAGATCATGAAAAGCTAGGTGCATGGTTGATGCGAGTGGCTCACAACAGCGTTATTGACCATGTGCGGAAGCAGCGACCGCAGCAGGCGAATCTCGATCATTATGCGGAAGTCGAGGATCAGGTGGGTGAGGAGAGTGATGCCGCTCATTTGGAGCAACGCCACTTTAAGAGTCAGTTGCAGAGTGCAATTAAGTCCCTAGAAGACCCGTTTCGTAGCATCGTAATCATGCGTGATATCCAGGGCATGAGTTATGAAGAGATCCAGGGAAGTCTCGAGCTAAGCGCTAGCCAGGTTAAAGTCTATTTGCATCGTGCTAGGCGGAAATTGCGAGAGAACAGTAAGCTACGTCAGTTGTTTGAAGAACAAATCGCTGACAGATCAGACGTCAAACAACCCATTGCCCTAGTGGCAAACAATAACAAAGGAAACGGTCATGCCCAGTAACGGTGAATCTAAGTGCTACTTCATTCAGCTGCAGATAGACGGCTATCTCGATGGTGACTTGAGTGAAGCACAACAGGGCGTATTCATGTCTCATGCGCAGGATTGTTCTGCGTGCGCGAGTGAGTACCGATACGCACAGACTGTGCAAGATGCCGTAATGGAGTTGCCACAGATCGAATGTGGAAATCTTGTGTTAGAGCCCATTCATAGCCTGACTGCAGGTGGGCGACAGGCGAAAGAAGACGCGCAGAGAGGTTCGCTGGCCACGCAGATCGCTGGGCTGCTGAATTCTGTGCCGCTCTACTTTCGATACGGTATGTCTGCTGCATTGGTCGCCGTCGTAGCGGTGGCAGTGAGTTTCAGTGTGGTGACGCCGATTGAAGAGCCTGGACAGTTGGTTGCCAGCGAGTCGGTTGAGCAGTATAGCCCGGAAGACATCACGCTGGCCCTGCAAGAATTGAATGTGGCTATCGACTATTTGAATCAAGTTAGCCAGCGTACCGAAGTGATGATTGGCGACCGCTTCCTAGTAACGCCTTTACAAGATTCCATCAATGCCTCGTTTCAGAGGGCAAGGATTAGAGAGAACAATCCATTGAATAATGGGCCGATTTAAAAGTTTGTTTGCGTAGTTAGTTAGCGAATAGAAATTCACGAAGATTTAGAGAATATTTTAATGCGAGGTACATGTTATGAAAATTTTTAAAAATGTATTGGCACCGTTATTTTGTTTGAGCCTTATTCCTGTAGTGCTGGCGGCAGACAGTGATGTTGAGAGTCATGCGGGCTATGTGGATTTCTCCACGCTAACCGCGATAGCGGCAACTGAGCCTACCGTAGAAATCAGCCTCAAGGGTCCGCTGCTGAATATGATTACGAACCTCATCCGAAGCGAGGATGAGGAGGCAGCTGACTTTATCTCTAAACTACTACGGGTCACCGTAAATGTTTTTGAGAGCGATGATATCGATATCGATGAGGTTGCCACTTCCATGTCTGTTGTGGCCGAAGACCTGGATTCTGCAGGGTGGGATCGGGTGGTTAGGGTACGAGAAGATGAAAGCCATGTGGATATTTACTTCAGATTGGCTGCTGACGCAGATGTGATCTACGGCATCGCCATTATGGTGGCTGAGCCGGGAGAGACTGTTTTAGTCAACATCGTTGGTGATATCAGTACAGATGATATCAGCGCTCTTGGGCGTCGCTTCCAGCTCGAAGAGCTCGTCGATTTAGAAGTGGTGGCTGACAACTAGGTTAGCTGTTAGCAAGGATGTTCCGTTTAACAGTTCACTGCTGAAATGAGGCCGTAATCATGAAAAGAATACTACTAGTCATAATGCTCACTCAGCTAGCAGCGTGTATGTCCTTCAGCGATAGGTCCTTTAGATCTGCCCGTAACTCGATAGAGGAGCAGGTGCCCGATATCTCTCTTGAGAAAGAATTCGCGATATCGTTGGGAAATAGCATGCTCGGTTTCTTGGACGTGTTAACCCTAAATGAGGCGGATATCTCAGAGCTAGATCACGTGCAGGTGGCCATCTACAACGTAGAGTTGGGTGGGCAGGAAATAGATTTCTCGGATACGCTGCGCTCGAGGGGCGAGAATCTGCACTGGGAAACGATTGTCAGGGTGCGTAAAGAGGGAGAACAAGTCTGGGTTTTAGTGGGCATGGACCTCGAACGTAATTCCCTAGATGCCGTGTCAGTATTTGTCTTAGAAAATAGTGACTTGGTAATGATCAATGTGGATGGTGACTTCGATCACATGATCGAGTTCGCACTACGCCCTGCCTCCGATAGCCGCCGAGACCGTGGCGCCGGCTAGTGCAAGCTGAAGCTACTTAGGCCGCAGCTTTCTTGATCGACACAGAAATTGATTTAAAAGAGGGGGTTCGACTCCTCTTGTCGACAGACTGCGGTACAAGTACGTTGGCCTCCGGGAAGTAACACATCACATTGCCAGGCTTTATATCGTACGGCGCTATGCTTAAATTGCGCAGTGTGCCGGTCGCATTGCTCACGTCAATTTTGTCCTGAACGTCTAATCCGAGTTTCTCTAGATCCTCCGCGCTAATAAACAACACCTGACGATGTGACTGTCTGCGATAGACATCCTCTTCGCTATAGATAATGGTATTGAATTGACCTTCGCTACGCACCGAGGTGAGGGTGAACTGATTGCTGCTCTGCGTAGTTATGTCACTCTTGGTGTTCCAAGAGGTTTGCGAGGGTATGCAAAAGTTGGCTTTGCCAGACTTCGTCGCAAAGTGTGGCTTCACCAGATGACGCCCCTCGATATGGAACTCCGCTTTAGTCTCATCGATATTGGCGAGTGCTGCAAATCCAGGTATCAGCTTGGCGATGGCTTTGCGAATAGAATCATGACGTTTGAATTCTCGAAAGTCTAAAGTGTCGCTGTCTATTACCGCTGCGGCGATGGAACTTATAATGTCGACTTCCGAGCGCAGTGCCTCGATTCGATCGAAGCCGCCGTCACTCATCCGTAGATAGTTAAACATGGATTCCTGCGTCGTCGCCTGTGTCTCTTCGTCGCGCACTCGAATAGGCAGAATTAAATTCTCACCGTCGACTCCGTTGAGGTGAGTCTGATTCAGTGTGGAGTTAACCATAACTTTGAAGGGGATCTGACTCAGCGCCTTCTCTGAAAAGCTCGTGTCCGGATTGGCGGCGAACAGATTGCCGCCTAGCAAGAAGGCGAAATCGATTTCCCCTCTTGCTGCTGCCTGAATGCAGGCTAAGGTGTCCATGCCTTGGTGTTTTGGCAGCTCCACTGCAAATTCTTTCTCGATAGCGGAAAACACCTCTGCCTTTAGAGTAGGAGTGACACCCATAGAACCAACGCCCTGCACATTGCTATGTCCGCGCAGCGGCAGCAGGCCCTTGCCCTCGCCGCCAATCATGCCGCGCAACAGGGCGAGGCTAGCGATGGCTTCGATGTTGTCAGTGCCATTGTGATGGTGGGTGAGCCCCATGCCCCAAGAGAAGACTGTTCTTTCACTCTGCGCATAGAGATTGGCAAGTGATTCAATCTGCGATCGTTCCAGTCCGCATTCGCTCTCGATCTCGGCCCAGCTAAGCTCTGCTATGAATTGCGAGTAGCTCTCGAACTGCTCGCAGTAGGAGTCGATGTATTCCCGATCCACTAGGTCGGCTTCGATTAGGTGTTTCGCCATGCCGCTAATCAGAGCAACATCGCCACCGACATGGGGTTGTATATAGTGCGAGGCAACTTTTCCGCCGCCGGTAATCATAGATTTGAAGTTGCTAGGGGACGCGAAACGCACCAGTCCAGCCTCGCGCGCCGGATTTACTACGACAACCTGTCCACCGCGTTGCCGGCATTCGAGCAGCACTTTGACGAAGCGTGGATGGTTAGAAGCTGGGTTTGCACCAAATACAAATATTAGGTCTGCCTTGTGTAGATCGCCATATTGTATGGTTGAGGTTCCGCTGCCGATGCTGTTGCCTAGGCCGACGCCCGAAGCCTGATGGCAATAATAGGAACAGTTGTTGATATGGTTGCAACCGTATAGCCGTGAAAATAGTTGCAGAATAAAGGCTGCTTCATTCGATGATCTGCCAGAGGCGTAGAAAAAACTGTGCAGGGGGTTGGTAGCTTGAAGTCGTGCGGCGATGAGCTCAAAGGATCGATCATAACTTATCGCTTCGTAATTATCGGACTGCGCCGATTTGTGCAGTGGAATCGATAAGCGGCCAAGGTCTTCGAGTTGCTTGGCGCTAAGTTCCTTGAGTTCACTGATGCTGTTCTGTTCGAATATCTGTGGCGGTATCGGGTCTCGTATATCGCTCATCTGTGCTTGGATATTCTTATTGCAAATTTCAATGCGGCTGCTGTATTCATTGTGCAGACCGCCCCGTTGCCCACCGGTGCCAAAGGCACAAGCCTTGCAGGTATTCTTCGACTGTACGGCGCTGGCTAGCTTGCGGGCACCCACTTTCTGGGCGCAGGACAGCACGTACTGCATGGCCTTGAAGCCACCCCCGGTTATATCTTTGTTGGATTTATCCTTGATGCTGCTTTCCTTATTCGAGCGCTATAGGCCTTCGACTTCCATACGCTCGCTGCTCGCCACCGTGACGAGGATGCCATCTAGGGTTGTGAAGGAACGCTCCGCCAGTTCAAATTTATAGACTTGATACACAATGGCTTCTCTCTGGCCGTCGCTGTGGAGCCGCACCGTTAGAATAGAGTGGTCGTCTTGCCATTGGAAATAATATAGCGCGGCACCTAAGCCGATCACAAGGACGAGGAACATATAGGCACCGAGTCTTAGATCTGCGGACAGATTATGATCTTCTGGCTCTACTGCCTTTTCCTTAGATTTTGCTGGGGCTAAAGCTTTTCGGGCAAGACTACTCTTTCTCTTCATGTCGCGCTGGCGCACAAAGAAGAAGGCGATAATCATCACCGCCAGAGTTAACAGTATTTTTCCGAGCATGCTGTAGGTTTTCCATGTGCGTAGCAGAATAGATAGTAACAGCGGGCCTGACGGCTTCGCTACTGTATTAGCTATCGGCAGAGCCGCTGCCTAGTTCTGGAAAGCTTCGCCATCACGCAATTTCGAATATCAGCTCAGTCTGATTGAGGCTTTCTTGTACGAATGCGATAATCGCGCTGCTTTCCAAACCGCCACATAGCAATACTGATGGATAGAAGTTGGAACAAATTTGGATCGAACCGGTCTGCTACTCATTGATTGAAGGAAACTCCTACAGATTTTGCAAAAAACCAGTGCAGACTCTACCAGCTACGTACCCGCAGGCATGCCCGCGCTCGACAACTCGGGGCGTACTACCTCATTCTTCGAATTTTGGCCGATTTGGCTGATGTACATACCGGTAGCTATTCAGTGGTTACTCCTAGCGGTACGCTATCGGAGCTTGAGCCTTCCTCTTATCGCGAATCCAGGAATCCCGCTATCGGGCATGGTCGGGGTATCTAAGTCGGCGGTATTCGACCTGGCAGGTGACACTGCCCGGCAGTGGATTCTGCCGTGGATACTATTCGAGGTTGAGGGGCAGCCTATCGAGTGGCAGTGCCAAATGGCGAAACAGGCATTAACGGCGGCAGGCTTGGAATTCCCCGTGGTTGGGAAGCCGAATATGGGTTGTCGCGGCGTAGGAGTAAGGCTGCTGGCCAATGATGCCGAGCTTGCCGACTATTTACAGGGGTTTCCTGTAGGTGGCTGGATTCAATTTCAGAAGTTGAGTCAATGGGATGCAGAAGCTGGGGTGTTCTATGTTCGCGACCCTGAGAAGGCGCGGGGAGAGGTCACCTCACTTACGCTGAAGTACACGCCTTTTGTCGTGGGCGATGGAGAGAGACAGCTAGGCGAGTTGATTGCCCAAGATCCACGGGCAGGCGAGTTACTGCATCTGTATCGAAGCCGGCACGTGGCCCGCTGGCACGAAGTCATCCCTAAGGGCGAGCCCTACAGGCTCGTATTTGCGGCGAGTCATAGTCGCGGCGCAGTTTTTCGAGATGCAGCCGAATTGATGGATCAGAGGCTGGCACAATCCCTCGATAGAATATTCGAGGATATTCCGGGCTTCTACTATGGACGCCTGGACGTAAAGTTTAAAAACGTAGAAAGCCTCAGCGCCGGAGTGAATTTCAACATTATCGAGATAAATGGAGCAAGCTCCGAATCCATTAATATATGGGATAGAAATGCGGGGCTAAGCACGGCGATTAAAACCTTGTTGCAGCAATATCACACGCTGTTTAAACTGGGTAACATAAGCCGCAAACGGGGCAGTAGACCCCCAGGGTTGATGGCTCTATATCGCGCTTGGCGCTTTGAGAATAATTTGGTGAAGCAGTATCCGCAAAATGACTAATCCCTGCCGCTTACCCTTTAAGCCACGAATCGTATCTGCCGCTCTCGAGAAGGCGCTAGGGCTCGATCGTCTCGCAGAAATATATGATGGGCGGCCAGAGGGCTGTACGCCGCATGAGTTTCTGCAGTACACCCTCGATGCCCTCGGTGTCAGTCTTGACCTGGTCAACGTCTCGAATCTTGAGGAAATACCGAGAACCGGCCCCGTTCTCATCGTAGCGAATCATCCGCTAGGCGGTCTTGAAGGGGTTGCGATAGCGAAGGTGATTTCGGGTATCCGGCCCGATTTAAAGGTATTGACCAACGAGTTATTGCGAAGGATCCCGGAGCTTGCCGATATTTTCATCGGTGTAGATGTCCTGTCTAGTGATGCGGCGACTGGTAATGTGTCCAGTATTAAGCAGGTTCACAAGTATCTTAAGAATGATGGTGCCGTGTTGATTTTTCCAGCAGGTATGGTGTCCGCCTATGAACATGGTTACCGCAGAATTCAGGATCGTTCCTGGAATCGCCTGGCGGGTCAACTATTGAAGCGCTACCAGGCAACGTGCCTGCCCGTTCATGTGGGTGGCACCAACAGCTGGCTATTCTATGCAGCCGGTATGATTCACCCCAGACTGAGAACTGCATTGCTGCCACGTCAGTTGGCAAACAAACAAGGCTTTAAGTTAGAGCTGCGGTTCGGCCGACCGATTCCCGCGGCGGAGCTTCGGCTGCTGGAGAGCCCTAGGGCGATTACCGATTACCTGCGAGTTAGTACCGATGCTTTGGTAAGAGAAACGAAAAAGCTGCCGGATACGAAACACCAATCGGTAGCCGATTCTAGCCCTGCAAGCGGAAGTGCGGAATTGTTCTCCGCCATTGCGGGCCTCGAAGAATTCCGATTGATCGAGCATGAAGAGTTTGACGTCTATTGCGCACCTTACGACAGGCTCGGCCCCATCATGGAGCAGATTGCGATCGCGCGAGAGATTACGTTTCGGTCCGTCGGGGAGGGCACAGGTCTTTCGAAAGACTCGGACGAGTTCGACCCGCACTATCTACACCTGTTTCTCTGGGATAAGGCCGCTCTTAGAATCGCCGGCGCCTATCGCGTAGGTCTCGTGGATGAGATCGTCGCCGAACATGGTGTGAAGGGACTGTATAGCCGTTCGCTCTATAAATACGATGAGGCTTTTATCAATAGATTGGGGTCAGCAATAGAGATGGGGCGGAGCTTCATCCATCCCGACTATCAGAAAAAACCAGTATCGCTTAACCTGCTTTGGCGGGGTATCGGTAGGATCTTGGTAGAAAGGCCCGGGTATCACACTTTATTCGGTTCGGTGAGTATATCGCGAGAATACAGCGACCTTGCTCGCGCTCTTATCGCAGATACTATGATGACGAATTTCAAGGCAAGCGAATTCGATCAGTTAGTCAAGCCAATAACGCCGCATAAGATTATGAATCGCGTATGGACAAGCGATATGCTGCTAGAGCTGTCGAATGTAAAGATGTTGAGCAAGTTGATAGGGCGTTGTGATCCAGGCAAGGCTGTTCCGGTACTTCTGCGCCATTACCTCTCAGTAAATGGTAAGCTTGCCTGCTTTAACATACACCCGAATTTTAGTGACTCCCTTGAGGGGCTCATTATAGTAGATGCTCGCAAGACAGACGCGAAGATTCTTCGCCGATTTCTTGGTGCCGATGGCTCTGAGCATTTCATGTCGTTTCATAAACTGCAGGATAGTGCCTAAACATGAACAAGCTAGTAGCTGTGATTCAACTCATTATTTCCGCGCTGGTGTCCGTAATGGCTTTGGCCACGCTGACCAATCTCATCTTTATCTCTACTAGGCCTGAAACAATTTCCGTAGTCAATACGCTGGTCGGGCAAGGCGTGCTTATCATCCTTCTTCTGGTAGCGGCGACGGTCTTGTTCAAGAAAGGCCTAGCAGGCTTGAAGCAGGATAAACGGCCAGCAAATTCCGATACGGCGGCATAGCGCAGGCTCCGCCGCCTCAGCGAGTTACAAAGACTTGGATCTCATGCCTGTTTCTGGCTGATTTCGCCATAAAAGAGTATAATTCCGCGCTTTTCTGCGTCGCAGCCTTAATCAGAGACTCCCTTGCAATGGTCATCTTCGAAGAAACTAATCGCTTCTCTGCACTGCAGGAAAGCTGTGTTGCTACCATCGGTAAGTTCGATGGTGTGCATCTAGGACACCAATTAATACTAGATCAGCTAAAACAGAAGGCCGAACAGTTCGATCTGCCGTCCCTCGTTATACTGGTCGAGCCTCACCCTGAAGAGTTTTTTGCAGGGGATGCCGAGAGCTGTCCCGCGAGATTGACGATCTTGCAGGAGAAGTTAGAGCTATTGGAAAGCTTCGGGATCGACTTTGTGTTTCAGCTGAAATTCGATCGACAGCTCAGTGAGTTGAGCGCGGAAGACTACATCGCGGATATATTGGTTGAAGGACTGGGAATTAAGAGCTTTATCGTCGGTAACGATTTCCGCTTCGGTCACAAGCGTAAGGGCGATTTTGCCCTGCTTAGCGAAGCTGGCAAGCAGTTTGGCTTCGAAGTAGTAGAGACGGCGGCCTACGAGCGTAATGGGCATCGAATTAGTAGCACCTTCATAAGAGAGCAGCTAGCAAAGGCTGACTTTACTCTCGTCGAGCAATTGTTAGGCAGGCCTTATTCTATCAAGGGCGAGGTAGTAAAAGGAAAGCAGCTTGGTACCGACATGGGTTTTCCAACTTGTAATATCAATCCGCAGCGCCTACGTATCCCCTTACACGGTGTTTACGCCTGCGAAGTCAGATTGGTCGATCAGTATCGACCTGCGGCGGTCAATATTGGTTATCGTCCCACGGTAACGGAATCGGGTGAGGCGCTGTTAGAGGCCCACATACTGGATTTCAATGAGGATCTGTACGGTAAGACAATAGAGGTCATTTTTCGCCAGAAGATACGGGAAGAGACGAAGTTTTCCGGCCTAGAAGAGTTGAAACAACAGATCAGTGCCGACGTTGAACAAGTAAGAGAGCTTTTTGGAGTTACTAGCTAAGAATATTCGGCTAGTAACAGATACATAATAGAAGAAACCAACACAGCGTGTAGTTCAAGCTATGAGTGATTATAAAGACACATTAAACCTACCGAATACCGAGTTCCCGATGAAGGCCAACCTGGCTCAGCGGGAACCTGCTATGTTGCAGAATTGGCAGAAGCTCGATCTCTACAAGCGTATTGCGGAAAAAAACAGCGGTAAGCCTAAATTCGTATTACACGATGGCCCTCCCTACGCAAACGGTGAGTTGCACCTAGGTCACGCGATCAATAAGTCGCTCAAAGACTTCGTCGTGAAGGCCAAGTCACTGAATGGTTTCGATGCACCTTATATTCCTGGATGGGACTGTCATGGGCTGCCCATTGAGCACAACGTAGAAAAAAAGAAAGGCAAAGCCGGTCAAAAAATATCCCATGCCGAATTCCGTAAAGCCTGTAGAGACTATGCAACGAAACAGGTAGATATTCAGCGGAAGGGCTTTATTCGCCTTGGTGTGCTGGGCGATTGGGAAAACCCCTATCTGACGATGAACTTCGAGACAGAGGCTGACATCGTTCGGTCGCTGGGTAAAATTGTAGAGAAGGGCCATCTGGTCAAGGGTTACAAGCCCGTGTACTGGAGTGTTGTTGGAGCTTCTGCGCTAGCCGAAGCCGAGGTCGAATATCAGGACAAAGATTCCTTCGCGATAGATGTGCGTTTCGCGCCGCAAGATAGAAATTCATTTCTAGCTACGTTTTCAGATGTTGGCTCGACTGTTGGCGCTGACGAGCCTGTTTCTGTTGTTATATGGACTACCACACCTTGGACACTGCCATCGAATCAGGCAGTCTGCCTGCATGCAGAGTTAGACTATGCGCTGGTTCGCTGTGAACTCGATCAAGGTAGTGAGTTGCTCGTTGTAGCGAAGGATATGCTCGAAAAAATCATGAGTCGGTACGAGTGTGAGTCATTCGAGATAGTGGCCCAGGCGACCGGCGCAGCACTTGAAAATCAAATCCTTAAGCATCCCTTCGTCGAAAGAGAAGTGCCGCTGATTCTAGGTGAACACGTAACTACTGAGGCAGGTACCGGAGCTGTGCACACAGCACCCGATCACGGTGTCGACGATTTTAATGTCGGTGCACTCTATGACTTAGGCACCTTGAACCTTGTCGACGAGAACGGGGTCTTCACTCAAGCGGCTGGCGAATTCGCGGGCGCTCACGTATACAAAGTCGATGAAGACATAATTGCTAAGCTGCGTGATGTGAAGGCGCTAGTCGTCGTGGATAAGATTACTCACAGCTACGCACATTGCTGGCGCACCAAGACTCCTCTGATTTATCGCGCTACGCCGCAGTGGTTTATTAGCATGAGCGAGCAAGACCTGCTGGGTAAATCATTGGCCGCAGTCGAGAATGTGAAGTGGATTCCCGATTGGGGCAAGGCGCGCATGGAACTCATGTTGAAGGGTAGCCCTGATTGGTGTATCTCACGCCAGCGGACCTGGGGCGTGCCTATTACACTGTTCGTCAACAAGGAAACCCAGGCTCTGCATCCGCGGACTAGTGAGTTGATCGAGCAGGTAGCGCAGCGTATCGAGAAAGCCGGCATCGAGGCATGGTTCGAGTTAGAGCCGCAGGAATTACTCGGCGATGATGCGGAAAATTACGAGAAGGTAACGGATACACTCGATGTCTGGTTCGATTCTGGCGTGAGTCATTATTCTGTCCTAGGCAAAAGAGAGGAATTAACCTGTCCGGCCGACCTCTACTTGGAAGGCTCAGACCAACATCGTGGATGGTTTCAGTCCTCATTGAAAACGTCCGTAGCAATGAATGACTCGGCTCCCTACAAGGAAGTGCTTACTCATGGGTTTTTCGTGGATGCAGATGGCAAGAAGATGTCGAAGTCCTTGGGCAATACCGTCGCGCCAGATCTAATTTTCAAACATTATGGCGCCGATATTCTGCGCCTCTGGGTTGCCGCCACAGACTATCGTGGTGAGATGACTGTCTCGGATGAGATTTTTAAAAGAGTTGCGGATTCATATCGCAGGATTCGAAACACCTCGCGATTCATGCTTTCGAATCTCAACGGTTTCGACCCTGAGAAAGATCAGGTAAAAGTTGAAGAGATGATCGCCGTCGACTATTGGATAACTCGGCAGTGTCAGCAGCTGCAGAAAGAGATTATCGAGCACTATGACAACTACAATTTTCTGAATATCTATCAGAAGATTCATAGTTTCTGTGTAGTCGAGCTCGGCGGTTTCTATCTTGACGTAATCAAAGACCGGCAGTACACAACTCAGGCAGATAGCCTAGCTCGACGCTCGACGCAGACGGCTTTATTTCACATTCTGGAGATGTTCAGTCGCCTGATCGCACCAATACTCAGTTTTACGGCCGACGAGATATGGCAGAATATTCCGGGCGCTAGAGAGAAATCGGTGTTTCTATCCAATTTCGCAGATTCGGTCGCAGACTATCCAGAGTTGAGTGCCTTCGACGATGCATTCTGGCAGCAGTTACTTGCAGTAAAAACCGCAGTGAATAAAGAGCTTGAAGCTAAGCGAGCAGCAAAAGAGGTCGGCGCCAGCCTGAGTGCGGAAGTCGATATCTATTGCGACGATGCTCTCGCGCAGTCACTGGCGAGCCTAGAGTCCGAGCTGAAGTTCGCGTTCATCGTGAGCAGGGTGGCCGTGCATTCGCTGTCGGAGGCGCCAGCTGATGCTAGTTCTACCGAGCTAGACAATGTGAAGCTGGCAGTTTCTGCCTCGAAGCATGAGAAGTGTGAACGCTGCTGGCACCATACGCAGGACATAGGCCAAAGTGCCGATCATCCAACACTGTGCCAACGCTGTGTCATCAATGTTGACGGAGAGGGAGAGCCGCGCGATTACGTTTAGGTAATTCGGATAAAGCAATGACCCTAGAAACAACACAGAGCATAGCGGCAGGCTCACTCGTCAGTCTGCATTTTTCTCTCGCGCTCACCACTGGTGAGTTAATCGATAGCAATTTCGAACAACCGGTCGCCAGTTTTCGTTTGGGTGATGGCAGCATGCTGCCCGGCTTTGAGCAGGCATTGCTTGGCCTAAGATCGGGCGAAGAAATTGAAACCGCATTAGCCGCAGAGCAGGCCTTTGGAGAAGTTAATCCTGCAAACAGGCATCGATTCCCCATTGCCAAGTTTCGGAGTTTGCTGGAAGATGACTTGATACCTACCGAGGTGGGTGCTGTTGTTTCATTTAAGGATGCTGGCGGATTTGATCTTCCCGGTGTCATAGCAGAACTAACAGAATTCATGGTGGTGGTTGATTTTAATCATCCACTCGCAGGTAAGGAAATAGTTTTCAAGGCGCGGATCAATTCGGTAATCGACGCCGGCGTGGAAGCTGTAGAAATAAAAGTATAGCCATCTTCAAACTACTCATCTCGAGGTCACAGTGGATATCCAAGCAGTAAACGACACATCGACTGCAACATCCATACGCCTGGCTAATCCCAGGGGCTTCTGTGCGGGTGTGGATAGAGCGATAGATATTGTGAATCGGGCCTTGGATATTTTCGGTGCACCAATCTATGTTCGTCACGAAGTGGTTCACAATAAATTTGTTGTGGATACGCTGCGTAAGCGCGGAGCGATTTTCGTCGATGAGCTCGCTGATATTCCAGTTAAAGATGAACGTGGAAGATCGTCGATCGTCATCTTTAGCGCCCATGGCGTGTCGATCGCAGTGAAAGACGAGGCGCGTAACAAAGGCTATAAGGTGTTCGATGCAACCTGTCCGCTAGTGACGAAGGTGCACCTTGAAGTAACAAAGTTTAGCCAGGAAGGCAGAGAATGCGTCTTGATTGGCCACGAATTCCATCCGGAAGTTGAAGGTACGATGGGCCAATACGACAAATCCGCTGGCGGTCAGATATATTTGGTTGAGTCAGTAGATGATGCAAAGACGCTTGAGGTAAGTAATCCAGATAACTTGAGTTATGTAACTCAAACTACATTGTCTATGGACGACACTTCCAAGGTCATCGATGCGCTGCGCGAAAGGTTTCCGTCGATAAAGGGCCCGCGCAAGAAAGATATTTGCTACGCGACACAGAACAGGCAGGACGCTGTTAAGCAATTAGCGCTAGAGTGCGAATTGCTGCTCGTGGTGGGTTCGCCGAATAGCTCGAACTCAAATCGGCTGAAGGAGTTGGCGGAAAGGCTGGGCTGCGAATCTTATCTTATCGATAGTGTCGAGGACATGGACCCACAATGGTTCGATGGCAAGTCGAAGTTTGGTATTACCGCTGGAGCCTCGGCGCCGGAGGTTCTGGTGCAGCAGGTGGTAGAGCGGTTACGGGAGATCTGCCATCAGGAGCCAGAAGAGTTAGAAGGGGTTGAGGAGAACATCGTCTTCAGTATGCCTCGTGATCTGCGCGGCTAAATCCGTATTCTCCACATCCACCCAACCTTACATCTTCACTAGCTCTTCAAGTTTTTCCTGCAGGGCAGCCAATGCGGCTGACATCTGCTCTGCCTTTCCACGTTCCTTTGCGACAACCGCTTCTGGTGCATTGTCCATAAACTTCTTGTTGTTCAGTTTCGCAGATACAGCCTTCATGCCAGATTCTAGCTTCGCTATTTCTTTCTCCAAACGAGCGCGCTCTGCTTCGACATCGATAAGACCAGCCATCGGCACGAGGATTTCAATATCGCCATGGAGTTGAGTTGCCGCAGCAGGCACTTCCTCCCCTGAGTTGAGCCATTGGATACTTTCGAGCTTCGCTAGCTTCTCAAGATAAGGGCGGTATTCTTCGAGCTTCGCCTGATCGCTGGCTGTTCCCTTGTTGAGAAAAACTGGAATGGCCTTGGCGGGTGAGATATCCATCTCGCCACGAATATTTCGAATTGCGACAATGATGCCTTTGATCCACTCTATGCTCTGCTCAGCGTTCTGGTCGACGTTCGCCTCATCAGGTTGCGGATAGGGCTGCAACATGATGCTCTCGCCCTGAATGTTTAGCAGGGGCGCGATACGCTGCCAGATCTCTTCCGTGATATAGGGCATGAAGGGGTGCATTAGCCTTAGACTCTTCTCCATGATGTTCAACAACATCCATCGTGTTGCTTGAGCCTCTTTCGGGTTATTTTCCTCATCCCATAGCACTGGTTTAGACAGTTCGACATACCAATCGCAGTACTCGTTCCAGACAAATTCCTGCAAAGACTGAGCGGCAAGATCGAAGCGGTAGTTCTCCATGGATTCTTCGATGCTTGCTGCAGTCTGTTCGAAGCGGCTGCTGATCCATTTGTCGGCAATCGATAGATGTTCGCTAGGTATGCTGGAGCCGTCTACAACGGTCTTATCCTCACAGTTCATGAGTACATAGCGTGCAGCATTCCAGATTTTGTTGCAGAAATTTCGATAACCTTCGGTTCGGCCTAGATCGAATTTAATGTCACGGCCCGTTGTAGCTAGAGAATAGAACGTGAATCGCAGGGCATCGGTGCCGTAGCTTGCAATGCCATCAGGAAATGCATCACGTGTATGCTTTTCGATCTTTGCTTTGAGCTGCGGCTGCATCATGTCTGCCGTTCGCTTCGCTACTAGTTCGTCGAGTTCAATGCCGTCAATTAGGTCGATTGGGTCGAGTATATTTCCCTTGGACTTGGACATTTTCTGTCCCTGCTCATCTTTGACCAATCCAGTGATATACACTTTCTTGAATGGGATCTCACCGGTAAATTTCAAGGTCATCATGATCATGCGTGCGACCCAGAAAAATATGATGTCGAAGCCGGTCACCAAGACGTCAGTAGGATGGAAGCGGTCGAAGAATTTGCGGTCATCTGGCCAGCCTAGCGTAGAGAAGGTCCATAGGGCTGAGGAAAACCAAGTGTCTAAGACATCTTCATCTTGACGCAGCGAAACATCGTCACCCAGTTTGTGTTTCTCTCTGATCTCGGCTTCGGTCTTACCAACGTAGACTTCCCCATCTTCGTCGTACCAGGCTGGAATACGGTGTCCCCACCAGAGTTGTCGACTGATGCACCAATCCTGAATGTTTCGCATCCAGGCGAAATAGGTGTTCTCCCAGTTCTTGGGCACGAATTCTATGTCACCATTTTCGACAGCTTTGATCGCGGGGTCAGCTAGTGATTGCACGGCAACATACCACTGGCTAGTCAGATAAGGCTCGATAATTACGCCGCTGCGGTCGCCTCTAGGCACTTTCAATTTATGTGGTTCGATCTTGTCGACGAGTCCTAGCGCTTCCAAATCTTTTACAATTTTCTTGCGCGCCTCAAATCGATCTAAACCCTGATACGCTGCCGGTGCATTGTCGTTTATGCAGGCATCGTCAGTGAGTATATTGATGATCTCTAAGTCATTGCGCTTGCCGACTTCGTAGTCGTTGAAATCATGCGCTGGCGTAATCTTTACGCAGCCTGTGCCAAACTCGGGGTCGGCATAGTCATCGGCGATTATGGGTATCTGTCGGCCACAAAGTGGCAGTTCAACAAATTTCCCGACTAGGTTTTTATAACGCTCATCATCTGGATTAACGGCGATCGCGCTATCGCCTAGTAAAGTTTCTGGCCTAGTTGTTGCGATGATTACATGTCGGCTAGGATCGTCCGCGAGCGGGTAGCGGAAATGCCACAGCGAGCCATTCTCTTCCTCAGAGATAACCTCTAGGTCGGAAACGGCGGTAAGTAGTTGTGGGTCCCAGTTAACGAGGCGATTGCCACGATAGATCAAGCCCTCTTCATAGAGTTCGATGAAGACCTTCTCAACCACGGAGGAGAGCTGTTTATCCATGGTAAAGCGTTCGCGAGTCCAATCTAGCGAGGACCCAAGGCGACGAATCTGCCCGGTGATTATGCCGCCAGACTCTTCTTTCCAATCCCATACTTTCTTAACGAATTGCTCGCGACCAATTTCCTGGCGCGAGGAGCCAGCTGCGTTTAGCCTTCGCTCGACAACCATTTGAGTTGCGATCCCAGCGTGATCGGTGCCGACCTGCCAAAGCGCCGAACGGCCAAGCATGCGGTGATAGCGGATGAGTGCATCCATAATCGCATTCTGGAAGCCATGACCCATGTGGAGTCGGCCTGTAACGTTAGGAGGTGGGATGACAATGCAATAGGGGTCGCCATCGTCTTGAGGTGCAAAATAGCCACGCTCTTCCCAGGTCTTATACCACTGACTTTCTAGCTGTTTTGGTTGGTAAGTTTTGTCCATACTGATGAGTGTTTGCCATGCTTAAAAAAGGCGCAATTATACATGATCAGACGGGGCTTTGCCGGATAAAGCGGCATTGGTGACCCGTCGAAAGTTCAAAGTTTGAAGGTTTCGATCTGGTAATTTTTTTCCTTGTAGTCGCGATATCTATTCCGACCCTGCTCTAGGCTCTCGGGATCGGCACTAATGACTTCATTGATGCGACTGAACTGATCTCCAGCCTGACTGGCTTGCTCGCCAAGGTTAATCAATACATCGGCATGTTTGGCGCCTGCCAAGCTTGTACCGACAGACACGGTATCGCGATTGTTGCTACTGCCATCTGCTGTTGTATGGGGGATAAAGCTGCTGGGGGCATACTGCCAGAGCAGATCGTCTAGCAATTTCGACTGCTGCTCCGATTCTGTCTGAATATGAACGCGATGGCCGAGTGAGTAGACTTTTTCAGTCAGCCTGCACACAAACAGCAGTCGAGACTGCGCCTCGCTGCTTGTGAGTGTGTAGAAATTAACTTGAGTCACGGCTTCTAGCTTCTGCTTCTGTTGTTTTAGGTCTGCGGATCTAGGCTTTCTGCTGGCTCAGATATTCAACCAATAGAGCGACAGGGCGTCCGGTGGCGCCCTTCTGTGCGCCGGAGTGCCAAGCACTGCCGGCTATATCCAGATGTGCCCATTTAAACTTCTCTGCAAATCTAGAGAGAAAGCATGCGGCAGTTATGGTGCCGGCTCGAGGGCCGCCGATGTTAGCGATATCAGCAAAATTACTGTTTAGCAGAGGTTGGTATTCCTCCCACAGCGGTAGTGGCCAGACGCGGTCGAGGCTGCTCTTTCCACTTTCGATCAATGCTTCGGTTAATTTATCGTCGTTACTGAGTAGAGCGCTAACGTGCGATCCAAACGTTGCTACAGCGGCTCCAGTTAGCGTCGCAACATCGATAACACTGCGTGGCTTGTAACGTTCTGCATAAGTGAGTACATCGCACAATACTAGGCGACCTTCGGCATCGGTATTAAGTACTTCGATAGTCTTACCGGCCATGCTGGTTACGATGTCGCCGGGCTTGGTTGCGGTGCTGCTAGGCATGTTTTCAACAGCTCCAACCAGACCGACGATATTAATGGGTAGCTTCAATTGGGCAACGGTTGCCATGGCGCCTATGACACTCGCCGCCCCGCACATATCGAATTTCATTTCGTCCATCCCGCCACCGCCTTTCAGGCTGATGCCGCCAGTGTCGAAAGTAACTCCCTTGCCAACCAGCACATGGGGTTTGCTGTCCGCTTTAGCTCCCTTGTATTCCATCACGATCAGCTTTGCTTCCTCAGCCGAGCCGGCGGAGACGGAGAGCAGTGAGCCCATTTTTAGCCGCCCCATCTGCTTTTCACCAAGAATCTTCACCGTCATAGAGCTGTACTTCTTGCCAAGTGCCGTAGCCTCATCAGCCATGTAACTTGGCGTGCAGACATTGCCAGGTAGGTTGCCGAGGTGGCGTGCACGGTTGATGCCGCTGCCAATAGCGCTACCAGATTTGAGGGCTTCCTCCAGTGACTTCCTGCGCGCACCCTTGTTAGGCGAGATGCTGATTAGGTTTACGCTGACTGCCTTGCTCTTCTTACTCTTGGTTTCGTTGTATCTATAGCTCGCTGTTCCGGCTTCTTGGGCGAGTCGCTTGCAGACCCATGCAGCAGTCTCGTCTTTCACGTTTAGACTGGCTAGGGCGAAATGGACACTGGCAGCATTCGATGCAAATACAGCCTTGAGTCCAGCTGTGAGCATTTTAGCGGCGTTCTTCGCGTCAAGTTTCTTGCTATCACCGCCCCCTATTAGCAGCAGGCGCTTGCTCTTTAGGCCGATAGGGTTATGCACGAGCTGCGTCTGACCCAGTGTGCCTGTGAAGTCTTCCGAGCGGACGATCTTACTAATGCCTTTATTGCTTACCTTATCGGCGAGCTGCGCTTCCTCGCTTAAGCTTCCCTTGTTCCATACGACTACAGCGATGCAATCGGAATTAATCTTATCTGTGGCGCCGGCCTTGATTGAATACTTCATGTTCTGATGAGCTCCTGCTAAGGCCGAAAACGACCTGAATCCTATTGAGAGATAATCCTAATGATATTCAGACACTTAAGCAACAGCGATGGCTCTGGAGGGAAAAGGAAGAAAATTTAGAAGTAATAAAGTTCACTTTTTTAGGATAAATTGACTAAAATCTTGAACCTATTAGATCGATGCCTGTCTTAGTAGTGTTGGTGCAGTAACGATTAAAGGAGTAGCTATGCCAAGAGTAAGGGTCACCCCACCTGATCAATTTTTGTTCAGCATGGAACGTCGTATTGGCATCAGTGATGTGAATTACGCAAAACACCTCGATAGCATAGCGATGGTGAAAATTCTGCACGAGGCGAGGCTGCAGTTTCTTGCGAGTCTTGGCTTTACCGAAGGCAATATATTTGGCCTAGGCATGGTGGTCACTGATCTCGCGGTTGAATATCGCTCCGAATCGTTCGCCAATGACATGCTTGTCATTGATGTGGGCGTTAGCAGCTTTAATCGTTACGGGTTCGACATTGGCCTGCAGGTTACGAACAGCGCACTCGAGACGGTGGTCTGCAACGGCAAGATGGGTGTCGTCTTCTTCGACTTCGATAAACATCAGATCATAGACGTGCCGCCTGCATTTAAGGCATTGCTTGGGCGTCAGGAATCTCAGG
>Ga0307986_10000006_pt1 | contig 132710 bp, 130 predicted proteins | sample EllFjometageno82_FD_203170 | JGI IMG/M metagenome (GOLD analysis project Ga0307986, IMG submission 203170) | Marine microbial communities from Ellis Fjord, Antarctic Ocean - #82 | ecosystem: Environmental > Aquatic > Marine > Unclassified | place: Southern Ocean | collected 2014-10-09 | reverse complement strand
GATATTTTAGAAGAATGGTTTGGTAAAACAGTAATTTATTCCGATCATCGTTTTGCATATGAAGAAGCTCAAGAATTAATAGAAACAAAAAAAAACAAGGTTTCAGAGGAAATTTCTCTTACAGGAAAACCATATACTGTTCTTGATGATGTTTTGTTTGCCGTTTTAAATTTAGATGACATAGCTAAAAAACTCAGATCTAAGAGGATGAAAGCGGGAGCTCTTTCTTTTGATCGGGTGGAGGTGAATTTTATTTTAGATGATAATGACACACCAGAAAGTGTATATTTTAAAACATCTAAAGACGCTAATAAGTTAGTTGAAGAGTTTATGTTACTTGCCAACAAACAAGTTGCATCTTTTGCGGGAAACAGAAAAGCCCCACTACCCTTTGTTTATAGAATCCACGACGTTCCCGACGCAGACAAACTTAACAACCTTCAAATGGTTGTTTCTAGTTTAGGGTACAAATTAGATTTAAAAACTAAAGATGTTAGCAAGTCTTTGAATGTTTTACTTTCAGATATTCAAGGAAAACAAGAACAAAACCTAATAGACACCCTAACCATAAGGTGTATGAGTAAAGCAGAGTATAATGTTGATAATATTGGACACTATGGTTTAGCTTTTGATTTTTATTCCCATTTTACATCACCCATACGACGTTATCCAGATGTTATTGTTCATCGTTTGTTAGAACAACATTTAGCGAAACAAAAAGTTAAAGACCCCGAAACAATTCAAGCTGCCTGTGTTCATTCTTCTCAAAGAGAAATGATTGCAACAAAAGCAGAAAGAGACTCCATTAAGTTTATGCAAATTAAATTTATGGAAGATAAAGTTGGAAAGGTTTTTGAAGGAGTAATTTCAGGAGTAACCGACAGAGGAATATACGTAGAGTTAGTCGACAATAAATGTGAAGGAATGGTCCGAATAAAAGACATAGTAGGAGATTTTTTTAATTTTGACGACAAAACGCACTCGCTTATTGGGGAACGTTCTAAAAGAAGATATCAGTTAGGGGGTTCCATAAATGTAAGCGTCCTTAAAGCCGATTTAATTAAAAGACATTTAGATTTTAAATTAGAGGAAAGTAATCTCAATTAGAATCACTAAATTTATTAAAACATAAAAAAGTATCACATGAAACTTCCCATTTTCTTAATCTTACTATTTACCGGATCTTTTGTTTTTGCCCAAGAACAAACCCAAGACACCATAACGGGAACTGATGTTCGTTTTAAGGTTCAAAAACATCCACAGCGAACAAAAACGATAATGATTAGCCCTTTTGCGGGTATCAAACTATACTCAGGCATACAAATAAGGCTAATCCCCTCTTCTGAAAACAAATTAGTTCTTTCTGGAGAAAACTTTGAAACAGTTGTAACCACTCTTAAAAATGATGTTCTAAAAATTAAGCATTCACTCGATCAAATTTTTAATCCAAAAAACACCTATGTTGAGGTGTATTTCTCAAAGCCCCTAGACCTTATTTATTCATTTCAAGGCTCCGTAATTGAATCAAAAGCGACTTTACAATCAACAAAGATTGATTTAAGGGCGCACGAAGGGTCAAGTATTGAATTGAACATTGAGGCAGAAAAAATAACATCTGTTGTTAACACAGGAGCTACACTTAGCCTTAGCGGCAAAACTACGAACCACGAACTTAAAATTCTAGCAGGAGGTATTTGCGAATCCGAAATGCTGTTAACAGAACAAACTACGGTTAAAGTGACTGCGGGAGGAGTTGCATACATTCATGCGTCTGACTTATTAGAGGCTACGGTTAATGTTGGTGGCGTTGTACGTATTCACGGGAGACCAACTAAATTAATCAAACGAAAAAGGATTGGCGGAACCATCATAGAAATGAATTAAAGAAACCTCTTTTTAGGCACAAAAAAACCCGTGAATTTTCACGGGGGTTTTTTTGAGGCATCGAGCGGATTCGAACCGCTGTAGAAGCTTTTGCAGAGCTCTGCCTAGCCACTCGGCCACGATGCCAGTTCGGCAAAAGTAGTAAATTAAATGTTTTTCTAAGCCTTTTTTCTCTTCCCTTTTCTTTCTAAACTAACTTCTTCAACTTCACCTCCAATTGGCGGGTTTTTCTTGGCAACATTAACACGCACCATCATAACGGTTTGGTGTTCTTTCATCACTCGATCAATAATTCGCTGAACAACCACTTCTAAAAGCTTAGCTCTGACGTCCATTTCTTCTTTTACAATATTGAAAATGGCGACATAGTCTACAGTGTCTTCTAGCCTATCTGTCTGAACAGACTTATCCACGTTTGTTTTTAGCTTAACATTGACCACATAATCGCTTCCGATCTTCCCTTCTTCTTCCATGCAACCGTGGTATGCATAAAGCTTAATATCCTTAACTCTAACGGTTCCCATAATATTACTTTGGGCAAATATAAAAAAGAGGAGCTAATAATAGTTCTATCCCTTTTTCTTTTTCGATATCTTTGCTAAAATTTATTACATGTCTGAGCACAAAGAATCAAGTCATTTCATAGAACAAATTATCCAAGCAGACCTAGACGCAGGTTTTCCATCCGAAAAGTTACGCTTTCGTTTCCCCCCTGAGCCTAATGGATATTTACACATAGGCCACGTAAAAGCAATTGCCCTTAACTTTAATTTAGGTAAAAAGTTTAATGCCCCAGTTAATTTACGTTTCGACGACACCAATCCAGCAAAAGAAAGCGTCGAGTATGTCAATGCCATAAAAAATGACGTTCAATGGCTTGGCTATGAATGGGCAGAAGAAAGATACGCATCGGATTATTTTGATCAACTTTTTGTTTGGGCAAAAGAATTAATATCGAAAGGCTTAGCTTATGTAGACCCTCAGGATTCTGAAGAAATGGCGGCTCAAAAAGGAACCCCCACCAGAGAAGGAACAAACAGCCCCTTTAGAGACACTTCCCCAGAACAAAACCTTGTCCTGTTCAATGAAATGCAAGCAGGCAAACACTCAGAAGGCTCTATGGCGCTTCGAGCTAAAATAGACATGAGCTCTCCCAACATGCTCCTTAGAGACCCTGTCATATACCGAATACTAAACAAAGATCACCACCGTACAGGCTCTACCTGGTGTATTTACCCCATGTACGACTGGACCCACGGAGAGTCAGATTATATAGAAGGAATCTCACATTCACTTTGCACACTTGAGTTTAAGCCCCACAGAGAACTTTACGAGTGGTTTTTAAGCAACCTACCTCCGCTAGAACACCATTATCCAAAACAAAGGGAGTTTGCCCGCCTCAACCTCTCCTACACCGTGACAAGCAAGAGAAAACTCGCAGTACTTATTGAAAACAAAACTGTTTTTGGCTGGGATGACCCTAGAATGCCAACAATATCTGGCTTAAGAAGAAGAGGGTATACACCAGAAGCACTTCGTAACTTTGTCGAAACAGCAGGCGTCTCTAAAAGAGAGAATGTAATTGACGTATCGTTATTAGAATATTGTGTTCGTGAAGACCTTAATTCAAAAGCGTCAAGAGTCATGGCAGTTCTAGACCCAATAAAATTAGTTATTACGAACTACCCAGAAGGAGCAACCGAAATGCTTGAGGCGGAAAACAATCCAGAAGATGAATCTAAAGGCTCTCGTCTAATCCCTTTTACGAAAAACCTTTTTATTGAAAGAGATGACTTTAAAGAAGAGGCCAACCGAAAATATTTTCGTCTAACCCTAGGAAAAGAAGTACGCTTAAAAAGTGCTTACATAATCGAGGGACAAAGCATAGTAAAAGATTCCGCGGGGAATATTATTGAAATACACTGTACATATGATTCTAACAGTAAAAGTGGATCAGGATCTGAAGCCAGTCAGAGAAAAGTAAAAGGCACAATCCATTGGGTTAGCCAAGAAACTTCTATTTCCGCGCAGGTTAATGTATACGATCGTTTATTTAGTGATGAAAGTCCTGACCAGCATAAAGATCAGGATTTCACAGAATTTATAAATAGAGACTCTTTAAGCCAATTAACAGCAAAAGTAGAACCTTCTTTAGTCAACCTTATCCCAGGAACGAATGTACAGTTTCAGCGTTTAGGTTATTTTGTAACCGACATTAACTCTACTTCCGACAACCTTATTTTTAATAAAACGGTAGGGCTTCGAGACACCTGGTCAAAAAAAAGTAATTAACAAAAAAGGCCTAACACTGTTGAGCCTTTTTTGTCTTATAAAAGAAAGTTTATTCTTTTTTATCCTTTAGGTTTTGTTCTTTCATTGCCTCGCCAATTTGGTTGCTTGCGGAAAAAGAAGCCACCATATTATTTAACATATCACTTCCGGCTTGTGGAGAGTTTGGCAGCAATATTAGGTTAGAGTTTGTGTGTTCTCCGATGGATTGAAGCGTGTCGTAATGCTGAGTAACAACAATAAGCGCAGAAGCCTCTTGCGAGTTTATTCCAACACCGTTCAATACATCTACCGACTCCTCTAAACCACGGGCAATTTCTCTTCTTTGGTCTGCAATACCCTGTCCCTGCAATCGTTTACTTTCTGCTTCCGCTTTTGCTTTCTCAACAATTAAAATCCGCGCAGCATCTCCTTCGTATTGCGCAGCAACTTTTTCTCTTTCTGCAGCATTAATTCTATTCATGGCTTCTTTTACCTGTGCGTCGGGATCAATGTCTGTAACCAATGCCTTTATAATGTCATATCCATAATTTGTCATGGCTTCGTTTAGCTCTCCCTTTACGGCATTTGCAATGTCGTTTTTCTTTTCAAAAACGTCGTCTAACTTCATCTTAGGAACCTCTGCCCTAATTACATCAAAGACATAAGAAGTGATTTGATCTTGAGGATAGTCTAATTTATAAAAGGCATCATAAACGCTGCCCGTTACAACCTTGTACTGAACCGAAACCTTCAGTTTTACAAATACGTCATCTTTAGTTTTGGTTTCTACTATAACATCAAGTTGAAGAATTTTTAGACTCATTCTCCCTGCGACTTTATCGACTAGAGGAATTTTAAGATGTAATCCAGGCTGTCTAACTGCAACAAACTTTCCGAAGCGCTCAATAATTGCTGCGGTTTGTTGCTTTACTATAAATAGCCCAGAAGCAAGAAGCGTAAAGGCTAGAAAAACGAGAATGTAATTTGCTATATTCATAAGGTTTAATTTAGGTTATTAAATATGCTTTCTTAGCATTTCTAAACGATCTAATGTACTACTTTTTCCGATTACTTTTATTACCTCTATTATGTCTGGACCAGATAAGTTCCCTACAACGGCCATTCTTAGCGTTTGCATTATTCCGCCCACCCCAATTTCTTTTTCCTTGCAAAATAAAAAAACAGCATCCTTTAGACTTTCGAGTTGGTTTTTATCTACCAAGGTCTTAATCTCTGAAATTAAGTTGCTTATGTCCAATTTCAATATTTTCTGCAACGCTTTTTCGTCATATGCCGCAGGAGCTTCTAGAAATAGAGCACACAGCCCGTGGATGTCGTTTAAAAGGACAACACGCTCCTGTATTAGTTCGCTTATTTTAGATATTTCACCCATGTCAAATGTATTTGTTAAGTCAGGCCTACGCTCTTTAATCAGAGCCTTCATTTCTTTTTGCTCTAAACGCTGTACGTGTTGTTGATTAACCCACTTAGCTTTATCATAATCAAATCGCGCACCGCCTTTTTGCACATCCTTTAAGTCAAATTCGACAACAATTTCGCTTAGCGACATAATCTCATCTTCGGCTTTAGTGCTCCAGCCTAATTGGGCTATATAATTTAGATGTGCTTCTGGAAGAAACCCCTTTTCTTTATAGCCACCGAATTCTTTTTTCCACGCAATCGGAAATACAGGATATCCATTTTTGTCACCATCTCTTTTGCTTAATTTTCCTTTTCCAGAAGGGTTTAAAATCAGCGGAAGGTGAACGAATTTTGGCTTTTCCCAACCATAAAACTCGTATAACAGGGTGTGAATCGGTAATGATGGCAACCATTCTTCTCCGCGAATAACTGTTGTTATTTCCATGCAATGGTCGTCAATTACGTTGGCCAAATGATAGGTTGGCGTTCCATCTGCTTTTACTAAAACTTTATCCTCAAGCTCGTTGCTGTTCACCCGAACAGTCTTTCTAATTTCGTCCTCACTAATGACTTCAACATCTGGCCGAACCCAAAGACGAATCGTGTAGGAAGCTCCAGAATCAATTCTTTTTAAGGTTTCTTCCTCAGAGCAATTAAGAGAATTGTTAAAGGACCCTCTATTTAAATAATTGTATTTAAATGCTCCAGTCTCTTCTTCCGCTAAGGCTCTCGCAGCTGAAAGATTTTCTGCAGAGTCAAAGGCATAGTAAGCACCTTTTTTCTCTAACAACACTTCTATGAACTCTTTATATATTGACTGTCTTTCACTCTGTCTATATGGGCCAAACGACCCTGGTTTTTTCACGCTTTCATCTGGGCTTATTCCCGCCCACTCCAAGCTTTCGAATATATACTCTTCACTATCTTCCACTTTTCTTTTCTGATCAGTGTCTTCGATTCTTAAAACAAAAGTGCCTTTGTTTTTTTTTGCATATAAATAATTGAATAGTGCAGTTCTAACCCCACCTATGTGTAGAGGGCCAGTTGGACTCGGAGCAAAACGTACGCGTTCTTTCATTGCCTTTTTAGTTTTTCACAAATATACTCTCTCTTCTTCATTATCCCATCACATGATATTCTGTATATTTGCTGAGATATGCAAAAAGTTCGTATTCACAACCTGCCTACAAAATTCTTATCTGCTAAAGCGGTCAAAGATTGGGTTGTTAAATTAGCCAATCACTATGAAGTGCAAATTGATAATTTTGCTGTTAACTTCATAAACAAAGAACAAATGTTAGAAATGAACCAAAAGTATCTTAATCACGATACACATACCGACATTTTGACCTTCGACTATGGTAATCAACACGTTATAAATGCGGAGCTATTCGTGTCAGAGTATATGTGTCCTCTAAATGCCGAAGAAAACACTCAAACAACTGAAAACGAGACACTTAGACTTATATCACATGGTTTTTTACACACTTTAGGTTTTTCTGACAAAAAGCTAGATCAAAAAAAATTAATGACAGAACAAGAGGATTTTTGCCTCTCAATGTTCCACGTGAAACAATAAATATGTTTAAATCCACTTATGACGTTATTGTTGTTGGAGCGGGACATGCTGGCGCAGAAGCCGCAGCCGCTTCGGCAAACATGGGTTCCAAAACGCTTTTGGTAACCATGAACCTACAGACCATTGGACAGATGTCATGCAACCCGGCTATGGGAGGAATTGCCAAAGGGCAAATCGTTCGTGAGATAGATGCGCTTGGCGGGTACAGCGGAATTGTTTCAGACGTAAGCGCCATTCAATTTAAAATGCTTAACCGATCAAAGGGTCCTGCTATGTGGAGCCCTAGGGTTCAGTCCGACCGAATGATGTTCGCTCAGGCTTGGCGCGAGCGTCTTGAGCAAACCCCTAACCTTGATTTTTATCAAGAAATGGTTCATGACTTATTGTTTGAGGATGACTGCGTTGTAGGTGTTGTAACAAGTTTAGGATTAAAGATCCATTCGAAGACCGTTGTTTTAACTAACGGAACCTTTTTGAATGGCCTCATACATATAGGCGAAAAAAACTTTGGTGGAGGAAGAGCTGGCGAAAGTCCATCCACAGGATTAACTTCAACTCTTTTAGAGCGCGGTTTCGAGTCAGGTAGAATGAAAACAGGAACACCCCCAAGAGTAGATGGTCGTTCTCTTGATTTTGATCTTATGGAAGAACAACCAGGAGATTTGGACCCTGTTAAGTTTAGCTATTCTACCGAGACAAAGCCTTTAACAAAACAAAGAAGCTGTCACATTACGTATACAAGTGATGAGGTCCATGACACGCTCAGAAAAGGATTTGATCGCTCGCCCATGTTCAACGGCAGCATAAAAAGTTTAGGCCCGAGATACTGTCCTTCTATTGAAGACAAGGTAAATAGGTTTGCAGATAAAAATAGACACCAGATATTTGTCGAACCTGAGGGGTGGAATACGGTTGAGTATTACATCAACGGCTTTTCTACTTCTTTGCCAGAAGACATTCAGTTTAATGCCTTGAGTAAGGTAAAAGGGTTTCAGAACGTCAAGTTCTTTCGCCCCGGTTATGCTATCGAATATGATTATTTTCCTCCAACACAACTAACCCACAGCCTACAAACAAAACTGGTAAAAGGACTGTTTTTTGCTGGTCAAATAAATGGGACTACGGGTTATGAAGAAGCCGCCGCCCAGGGATTAATCGCAGGAATTAATGCACATCGGTTTCACAAAGAAGAATCCGCTTTTATTCTAAAGCGTAATGAGGCTTATATTGGGGTCTTGGTTGATGATTTAATTACAAAGGGCACAGAAGAGCCTTACAGAATGTTTACATCACGCGCGGAGTACCGAACTTTGTTAAGGCAGGATAACGCAGATATACGCCTAACCCCCATGGGTCATAACTTAGGCTTGGCCAGTGAAGAGCGCTTAAATGCTGTCAACATAAAAAACGAACACACGGCGCTATTAAAAGATTTCTACCAAAAAACAAGTGTGATGCCTGATGAGGCCAACATTTTTTTAGAGCCTTTGGGATCATCCCCCATGAGGCAGTCTGATAAAATGATTAAAATATATTCGAGACCCGGCATAGGGCTAGAGCAAATGAAATCTATTCGCTCAGTTTCTGACTTTTTACACAAGCACCAAATAAACACAGACGTCCAGGAACAAGTAGAAGTTCAAATAAAGTATTCTGGTTATATCGAGAAGGAAAGGCAAAACGCAGATAAGCTTAACCGTCTAGAGGCAGTTGCCATTCCCTCGTCATTTAATTATGACGAGTTAGCATCTTTGTCCCATGAAGCAAAAGAAAAGCTTAACAAGATAAGACCCAAAACCATATCCCAAGCCTCCCGAATTAGCGGGATTAAACCAAGTGACATAAGTGTTCTTTTGGTTAGCCTCGGAAGGTAATGTTTCACGTGGAACAAAAACAAGAATGATGACTAACAAGGTGTGCACAGTTAAAGATCATTTAGTTTCAGGAGAGACTTTCGACATCTTGTGGGACAAATCGAAAGGCTTTGCAAGGACGCATCCTCAGCCTTCAGAACAAAAATTAGGCTCCTATTACAATTCAACCGACTATATTTCTCATAATCAAAAAACACAATCCTTGGTTGGGCTTCTGTATCGGATCGCAAGAAGAATGATGTTCCGAATAAAAACAAGAATGTTTAAAAATGAGCTTTCTGATCAGGGCTCGATTTTGGATTACGGTTGCGGTACGGGTGATTTTTTACAATATGCCGCCTCTCAATCCTATAAAGTTTGTGGTGTTGAAACAAATTCAGGAGCAAGAAAACAGGCCAATGAAAAGGGGTTTTTGGCGGTAGACTCTTGGGAGAAATTGCCACACAACCATTTCGATTTAATTAGCCTGTGGCATGTTTTTGAGCATGTTTTAGATTTGGAAGGGTGTATAAACGAATTCAACCAACGCCTGAACAAAAATGGGACCCTGTTAATTGCGGTCCCCAATCTTAACTCTTATGACGCAAAACATTACAAAGAATACTGGGCAGCTTACGACGCGCCTCGTCATTTATGGCACTTTCCTCAAACAGGAATAATAAGCCTCATGGACTCTAAAGGGTTCGAACTGAAAGCAATACACCCTTTAATTTTAGATGCGCTATACATATCATATGTTTCCGAAAAGTACAAGGGATCAAAAACACCCCTGATTAAAGGGGTTTTAAAAGGAATAGTTTCAAACCTTAAGGCAAAAAAATCGGGAGAATATTCGTCTCTGGTTTATATTTTCAAGAAAAAAAACTAGGCCTCTTTTTGGTTTAAAATGCGAGTCATTTTTAAAGCAAAGTCAGAAAAAAGAATTTTCCCATTCGCGTTCCTATCAACGGCATAACAAGTCTCTTCCAATAATTCTACTAGCTTTTGTGCGTTTCCGCCATGTACAAAAGGAGCAAATTTTTCTAAATGGAAGCCTGTAAGCGATTGAAAATTTACCAAAGCTTCTGTTTGGTAAGAGACCAATAGCGCTTGTCTAATAAAATTAAGGCTGTACAATAGAAATTCTTTTTGTACAGTTCTCCCTAAAGCACCAACAGTATTTGCCCAAGTCATCAAATCAATAACTACACTTTTGTTCCCGCTAGCCTTAAAAGCTCCACGTAAACAAGCAACAAAAAGTTCTTCATGCGTCTTTAATTGTGCTATGTTTTGGAAAGATTCGATTGCTTTTCCAAGACTTCCCTCAGAATTAGAAGCGTAGAAGCCAGCTAAATTTTCTTCACAACCTAGTTTTATTAGTGCAGCTTGAATCGCCTCAAGATCAATCGGCTTTAATGAGCTTATTTGACAACGCGATTGAATCGTTGGCAGTAAATCTGATTCTGATTCTGCAACAAAAACAAAGAAAGTATTTATCGGAGGCTCTTCAATTAGCTTTAGCAGCTTATTACTTGACTCAATACTTAGCTTTTCAACCCCCCAAATTATACAAACCTTAGCGCCTCCTAGAAAAGATTTTAGCCTCAACGATTTATACAATCGCTCTATCTCCTCAACGCCAATATTTCCTTGTTTATTTTCAGATCCAATGGAGAGCATCCAGTCGTTTGAACTTCCGAAGGGACTGCCGCAAATAAAAGACCTCCATTGTTCAATATAATCGCTGCACTTTGGTTTACTAGTAACAAAAGGTGATGTTGCTACAGGAAAAAGAAAGTGTAAATCTGGATGCTCTAGAAAGAACGTCTCCTTTTTTCCGTTTCTTTTATTAGCTTCAATAGCTTCTTCCCCCCAGACCAACTGTAATGCTATAGCAACAGCAAAAGGAAGACCTCCCCTCCCATATACCCCCGTAAAGCATTGACTGTGAGGAATTTGACTTGAAACCAAAGAGGATTTTAATTGTTTTTTTAGGGTTTCTTGTCCTAGAATTTCATTGATAAACATAATCAAAGATAATCTAATTTTAATTTCATAAAGCTTTATACCGTAGAAGCCTTATGTTTCATTTTATTCTTTATTTTTGCGTAAAATTTAAAAAATGAAGACCCTAGATAAGCTTTCGCTTAACAACGAGAAAGTATTAATACGAGTTGACTTCAATGTTCCTATAAACGAGGAAGGCAAAGTAACTGACGACACCAGAATTAGAGCTGCAAAACCAACCATAGACTATATCCTTTCAAAAGGAGGATGTTGTATTTTGATGTCTCACTTGGGCCGCCCTGACGGCAAAGACGAAAAATTTTCTTCAAAGCAGATTCAACAAACAGTTTCAGACATCATCGATGTCCCTGTTTTGTTTGCAGAGGACTGTATTGGCACAGAAACACAAACCTTAGCCAATAACCTTCAAAATGGGCAAGTTTTATTGCTTGAAAACCTTCGCTTTTATGACGAAGAAACTACTGGAGATGAAACATTTGCTAAGCAATTATCCAAGCTTGGATCAGTTTATGTTAACGACGCATTTGGCACCGCACATAGAGCTCATGCATCAACAGCAATTATTGCTTCTTTTTTCAAAAACAAAAAAGCCTTTGGAAAATTATTAGAGCAAGAAGTTTTAGCAATAGACCAAGTAATGAAGACTGGAGAAAAGCCAGTTTTAGCTATTTTGGGAGGAGCTAAAGTTTCTTCAAAGATTACTATCATTGAGAATATTCTGGATAAAATTGACCACCTAATTATTGGGGGCGGGATGGCTTATACCTTCATCAAGGCAGCTGGCGGAAACATTGGAGACTCGCTTTGTGAAGACGAATATTTTCAATACACTAAAGATTTACTTAAACAGGCTGCCGACAAAAACGTTAAGATTCACCTACCAATTGATGTGGTTTGTACAGACGATTTTGCAAACGACGCAAACAGTCAAATTACCCCTATCGGATCAATACCCGAGCACTGGATGGGCTTGGATTCGGGCCCAGAAAGCATAGTTAAATTTGCAGCTGTAGTTGCTGAATCAAAAACAATTCTTTGGAATGGCCCCGTTGGAGTTTTCGAATTCGAAAACTTTTCTAAGGGAACTATTTCCCTAGGTGAAGCAATTGCACAGAGCACAACAAAAGGGGCTTTTTCTCTTGTTGGAGGAGGAGATTCTGTAGCGGCAGTGAAACAATTCGGTTTTGAAGACCGAGTAAGTTATGTTTCTACGGGAGGAGGAGCAATGCTAGAAAGCCTTGAAGGGAAAGACCTTCCGGGAATAGCAGCTTTAATGGATTAATAATCAAGGATTTAATACCTGTTTATTGGAATGATTTTTGTTAATTATACTAAAGAACTTCTCAAATTGATACTATGGACAAAAAAATTCTGATTTTAGCTTTTATTTTTACTGCCTGCTCTTCCAAAAAAGACCAACGTTATGTCCCTGTTTCTAATGGAAACCTCAACCAAGTTACTGTAGTTATGGGTAACGAAGAGTGGAATGGAGTGCTAGGAGAAACCGTTCGAAACGAAATCGCGACTATTTACGAAGGGCTTCCAATGGATGAGCCTCGTTTCTCATTAAAGCAACTTCATCCTAAGATTTTTGATGGTTTTGCACGCAACAGCCGAAACATTCTTTGGTTCATAAAAGACAGCACTCCCTCTTTCAAATTAGCTCAAGACCAATTCGCAAAACCTCAAATTCTTGCTTCTTTTAGAGGTGAAGATCAAGAGCTTATGGCAGAGTACGTTCGAGAAAACGCGACCCTAATTCAAGGGTTGTTTCAAGAAAACGAACGTAAAGAAAAGCTCAGAAGAATTGACAAATCTAGAGCAAACGACACTTCTCTTGAAGATCGGTTTAATTTTAGATTGACTTATCCAACAGCATATAAAACAGTTAAAGACACAACAAATTTTGTTTGGATAGAAAAATCGGTACAAAAAGGAACCTTAAATTTAGTTGCCTATACAATACCATTAAAGGAAATTTCTTTAAACCCGCTTACTGTTATTAAGAAAATGCGTGATTCAATTGGCAAGCTTTATGTTCCGGGAAGGCTACCTGGAAGCTATATGATCACAGAAGAAGCTTATTTACCTTATTTGTTTAAAACAGAATTAGACGGTAAAGAAGCTTATTTAACAAAGGGGATGTGGGAAGTTAAAAAAGACTTCATGGCAGGACCTTTTGTAAACTATAAAATTAAGGACGAGTCGAACAATAGGTGGATAATAGTCGAAGGATTTGCTTTTGCACCCTCACTAAGTAAAAGAGATTATATGTTCGAACTGAACACCATTATATCTTCATTTACTCAAAAAGAAAACAGAGAAAATTAGTCTTTCTTTTTGTCAACCTTTGCGGTATCATCATCTTCTTCTTTAGAAGCATTTTTAAACTCCTTGATTCCGCTTCCTAAACCTCTCATTAACTCTGGGATTTTTTTACCACCAAAAAGCAATAAAACTGCGAACACAACAATTACTACCTGGTAAGGGCCAATTGCTAATGTTGGTAGAACTACAAAAACTAATAAACTTGTCATATCATTGATTTTACACAAATGTAAAATAATTATTATAGCGAATCGATATTTTGTAGAGGGAAAGCGCTAATTTTTAACCAAGGGTTTCTTTATATTTGTAAAATATCATGGCAAAATCAACAAAGAAAAGAGGAAAATTAAAAGAAAAACTGCTAAACAAGTACCGTTTGGTAGTATTGAACGAGGAAACCTATGAGGAACAACTTTACTTTAGGTTAACTCGCTTAAACGTAATGATGATTTCGATTTTAGTTATTTCAATTTTTGTTTCAGGAACTGTTCTTCTGATAGCTTCAACCCCGCTAAAAGAATTCATACCAGGATATTCTTCAACAGAAATGAAGGCGCAAGCAGCCGAAAATGCATTTAAACTGGACTCTTTAAGCAACGCTTATAATCAATCAATTCAGTACCTAAACTCCATCCAGAGAGTGCTAGTAGGAGACCTTAAGTTTGATGAACTAGAAGAGCGAAAAATTGATTTAGACACTGTTTTAAAACGATCAAAAGAAATTGTTCCAACCAGCAGACAAGACTCGCTTCTAAGGGCAATTGTAGACCAAGAGGACAAGTATAACATTCAATCAATCTCGAACAGCAAAGTAGATTTTGTTTTATTTCCTCCAGCGAAAGGCGATTTGTCCCAAGAATATGATCCAACAAACAAACATTTCGCAGTGGACATTGTTTTAAAAGAAAACGCACCGATAAAATCAGTAGCCGAAGGAACCGTAATTTTTTCTGAATGGACGGCGAGTACAGGACATGTAATAATCATTGAACACCCCTACGGACTTATCTCGGCATATAAGCACAACGCATCTTTGAGTAAAGAACAAGGTGATTTTGTTTCTGCAGGTGAAGTTATTGCAACAGCAGGAAACACAGGAGAGCTAACAACAGGGTGGCATTTACATTTCGAATTATGGAGCGACGGTTATCCTATGGATCCTGAAAACTTTATAGACTTTTCTAAAGAATAACCCAAACATGAAAATAGCTGCTGCAAAAATATTTGCTAGATATATTGTAAATAAGAACAAAAAATGGGTTAATAATCCCGTTAGTTCTCAAAAAAAAACATTTAAAAAATTAATTGCCTCAGGGAGAAAAACCCTTTTTGGCAAAAACCATAATTTCAATACAATAAGCGACCCGACGGATTTTACCAAACAAGTTCCTGTCAGAGACTACGAAGGACTTCGCTCTTATATTGACCGAATTGTTTGTGGAGAGGAAGATGTGGTCTGGCCAGGGAAACCCCTTTATTTTTCAAAAACAAGTGGAACAACTTCAGGAGCAAAATATATTCCAATCACCAAGGAATCCATGCCAACGCACATCAATTCGGCGCGCGACGCCTTGCTTACTTATATCAACTTCACAGGTAAGACAGATTTTATTCAAGGCAAGCAGATTTTTATTCAAGGGAGTCCAGAATTAGATTATAAAAACGGAGTATCATTGGGACGGTTGTCCGGAATAGCTGCCCATTACGTCCCCTCCTATTTACAAAAAAACAGAATGCCGAGCTGGGAAACAAACTGTATTGAAGACTGGGAAAAAAAAGTGAATGCAATTGTAAAAGAAACAATCCACGAAGACATGACTCTAATAGGAGGAATTCCCTCGTGGGTTCAAATGTATTTCGAAAAAATAAAAGACCAAACCAACCAGAATGTTGGGGAGTTGTTTAAAAACTTTTCTCTCTTTGTCTATGGAGGGGTAAACTTTGAACCCTATAAAAGCGTTTTCAGAAACCTAATAGGAAGATCGGTAGACACCCTAGAGCTTTTTCCCGCTTCGGAAGGGTTTTTTGCTTATCAAGATATTCCAAATGAAGAAGGCCTTTTATTACTTCTCAACAACGGAATTTTTTACGAATTTATTCGAGTAGACGAAATTCAACAGGAAAGCCCTAGGAGATATACTTTAGGCGAAGTAAAAACGGGCATAAACTATGCTTTAATCATTTCTACAACAGCAGGGCTGTGGGCTTATAATATAGGAGATACCGTTCGTTTTGTTTCTACTGCCCCTTACAGGCTAGTAGTTACAGGAAGAATTAAACATTTCATTTCAGCATTCGGAGAACATGTAATAGGCAAAGAAGTGGAAACAGCGATGAAAGTAGCAACAGCAGAAACTTCAATTAGAATAAAAGAATTTACCGTTGCACCGCAAGTAAAACCAGAAGAAGGTTTACCCTATCACGAATGGTGTATTGAGTTTGATCATCCGCCCGAAGACATGACCGCTTTCGAATTGAAACTAGACGCTGAAATGGAAAAGCAAAATGTGTATTATCAGGATTTGATCCAAGGAAAAGTATTGAGAAAGCTAGTTGTTAAGCCGATCAAAAAACAAGGCTTTGAAGCTTATATGAAATCTATTGGAAAACTAGGAGGTCAAAACAAAGTACCCCGATTATCCAACGACAGAAAAATTGCAGACGCACTAGAAAAAATAAAATGAACACAAACAAGACACTCATTACAGGGGGACTAGGATTCATAGGGTCTAACTATGTCGATTATATTTTGGAGACAAAGCCACAAGAGAACCTTTTGGTTTTGGATAAGATGACCTATGCTGCAGATCCAAACGCATTGAAACGCTGGCAAGAGAATAAGCAGCTTAACTTTATTCAAGGCGACATTTGTGACGCGGACCTTTTGCAGCAGATATTCAAAGGAAACAACATTCAAGGGGTAGTTCATTTTGCAGCAGAATCGCATGTAGACAATTCAATAAGCAGGCCACAAGCTTTTGTTGAAACCAACATAATGGGTACATTTCATTTGCTAGAAGTTGCTCGAAAAACATGGCTCAACGAAAGGCAAACACTGAAAAGTGATTATAAAAAGGCCCGCTTTCATCATATTTCAACCGATGAAGTTTATGGAGCATTAGGCCCAACTGGAGCCTTTTCAGAAGAGACAGCTTATGCTCCGAATAGCCCCTATAGCGCGTCAAAAGCAGCGTCCGACCATTTAGTTAGAAGCTATTTTCACACCTACAGCCTACCCGTAGTCACAACGAATTGCTCCAATAATTTCGGCCCTTATCAACATTCCGAAAAGTTAATTCCCACCATCATTAGAAAAGCAATTCAAGAAGAGCCTATTCCTATATACGGAACAGGCGAAAATATTAGAGATTGGCTTTTTGTTCAAGACCACTGTTCAGCAATACAAAGGGTCTTTGAAAAAGGAACACTAGGAGAAGTTTATGCTGTTGGAGGTGATAGCGAAAAAACAAATTTAGACCTTTGTAAAGCAGTGCTTGAAATATTAGACAAACACAAGCCTCGACCCAATGGAATTTCTTATTCTGAATTAATTACACACGTAACCGATCGATTAGGCCACGACTATCGATACGCAATAGACGCTACTAAAATTAAGACCACTTTAGGTTGGTCAGCCCAAACCTCTTTTGAAGATGCCTTAGAAATAACCGTTTTTCACTACCTTAACCAAGGGAAATAAAATACATATGAAAGGAATTATCTTAGCGGGTGGAAAAGGAACACGACTCTACCCCTTAACCAAATCTGTGAGCAAGCAACTAATGCCAATTTATGATAAGCCGATGGTTTACTACCCATTAGCTACACTAATTGAAGCAGGAATTCATGAAATACTTATAATTACCACCCCAGAAGACATGCCTTTATTTCAAAACTTATTAGGAGATGGGTCTAGAATTGGCTGTAAATTTAGTTATGTAGAGCAGGCAGAGCCAAACGGTCTAGCACAGGCATTTATTTTAGGAGAAGAATTCATTAAGAACGACCCCGTTGCTTTAATATTGGGAGATAATCTATTTTACGGAACCCACTTTGTCGAGCAACTGAAGAAACACGCTTCTTATGATGGTGGGATGATTTTTGCCTGTAAGGTAAGTGATCCGCAGCGCTATGGAATTGTTCAGTTCGATGAAAACCAAAAAGGAATTGACATTGAAGAAAAACCAACGAATCCAAAGTCATCTTACGCGGTTCCAGGGATATATTTTTACGACGAAACGGTAGTTGAAAAGGCAAAAAAGCTCAGTCCAAGTCATCGAGGAGAATTAGAAATAACCGATTTGAATCGTTTGTATATGGAAGAAAACCGATTGCATGTCGAAGTTTTGGACCCCGGAACTGCATGGCTAGACACCGGAACAATAGAATCGTTAATGGAAGCCAGTCAGTTTGTTCAGGTTATACAATCTAGACAAGGAATACTTGTTGGAGCAATCGAAGCTGCGGCGTATAAGTCGGGAGCCATAGACAAAAAACAACTTAGTTTTTTGGCAGATGAACTCGAAAAAACCGTTTACGGAATGTATTTAAAATCGTTGATTTCAGAATAATATGGACGTTATAAAAACAGCTATTTTTGATTGTTGGATTATAAAACCAAAGGTATTTAAAGACGACAGAGGTTATTTCTATGAAAGCTTTCAGCAAGAGAGTTTTCAACAATTAACAAAAACATTATTCAGCCCCATTCAAGACAACGAAGCCTTTTCTACCTATGGTGTTATTCGAGGATTACACTTTCAGGAAACTCCATTTGCACAAGCGAAATTAGTTCGTGCTTTGCAAGGAACCATTTTAGACGTAGCAGTTGACCTTCGAAAAGACAGCCCTAGCTATTGTAAAGTAGTGACCCAGGTTTTAAGTCAAGAAAACAAAGAACAGTTGTTTGTTCCAAAAGGATGCGCACACGGTTATTCCGTGCTAAGTCCCGAGGCAGTTGTGTTTTATAAAACAGACGCCTACTATAATCCCGAGGCTGAAGAGGGAATTTTATTCAACGATTCTGAATTAGCAATCGATTGGCAGATTCCAAAATCAGACCGAATATTAAGTGAAAAAGACCTCGAATGGCCGACCTTTAAAAACCTTTAATTGTGAAAAAAATTCTTGTTACAGGAGCCAACGGTCAATTAGGGAAAACGCTCAAAAAGCTGAGCCCAACGACATCAGATCACTGGATTTTTAGCACTAAAAGCGAACTGGATATTACCAACAGTAATTCCATTAATTTGTTTTTTACAGAAAACGAATTTGATATTTGCATAAACTGCGCAGCATACACGAAGGTTGAAGATGCTGAAAAAGAAACGGAAAAAGCAAGCGAAATTAATGTAGAAGCGGTTCAAAAACTCGTTTCGGCTTGTAACGAAAAACAATGTTCGCTGATCCACATATCAACAGATTATGTTTTCGACGGTACAAAAGGAACACCTTACACAGAAGCAGATCCTACTGCTCCGCTGAATCAATACGGAAAAAGCAAATTGCTAGGAGAATTACAAATTCAACAAAACTCCAATTCGTTTTACATCATTCGGACATCCTGGCTGTATAGCAAAACACTCGGCTCAAACTTTTATAGTGCTATTCTAAAAAAAGCTCAAAACGGAGATTCCCTAACTGTGGTTAACGACCAAATGGGAACTCCAACCGATGTAGCCAATTTAGCCGCGTTCATCCTAAAAATAATAGACAAAGAACCCGCTACAGGATTGTATCATTTTTCCGATGAAAAAATAATGACCTGGTATGATTTGGCTGTTCAAATTTTAAAAGAACACGAACTCACGAATCCAATTGTACCCAGCAGTACAGAAAAAGGAGGAGCTGTTCGTCCGAAATACAGTCCACTTATATCGATCAAAAAGTTTTGAAAAACTACAGTGTAATCATACCCGCGCACAACGAAGCAAACTTTCTGGAAGGCTTGCTGCAATCATTGTGCAAGCAAAGCGTTCAAGCATCTGAAATTGTTTTGGTGAACGACAACTCTACAGACCAAACCGAAGCGTTGATGGAACGTTTTGCCAAGGAACACAAAAACATACATTACGTAAACCACCCATCTACAGATCAGCATTTGCCGGGGGGAAAAGTGATTCAGGCTTTTTCTTTTGGTTTGAAAAACCTGAAGCAACCGTTTGAAGTTATAGTAAAATTAGATGCCGATTTAATTTTACCCAACAACTACTTCGAAGAACTGTTACCTTTTTTCGAGAACCCAAAAATTGGCATTGCAGGAGGATTTTGCGTCGAACAAAATGCTAAAGGACAATGGAAGCGGAACCACCCCATGGGCCACGATCATGTTCGCGGAGCATTTAAGGCGTATTCTAAAGAATGTTTTTCTGCAATCGGCGGTTTGCTCCCAGCAATCGGCTGGGACACCATAGACGAGCTTTTGGCGCGGTTTTTTGACTTCGAAACACAAACCCTAGCTAAGCTTGAAGTAAAACATTTGCGCCCCTTAGGCGCAGCCTACTCAGTTCAGGTAGCACAACTGCAAGGAGCGGCATTCTATTCCATGCGCTACGGGTTTTTACTATCTGTTTTGGCAAGTCTAAAAAATGCCCTTAACAAAAAGGACACGAATGTTTTTTTTTGTCTACTTAAAGGATACCGAAAAGCAAAACAACAACAACATCCTTTTTTGGTAACTGTCGAACAAGGAAAATTCATCCGAAACTACCGTTGGAGTAAAATTTGGGGCAAAAATTCCCGATAGTGCAACCTTCTTTTTTACCGTCTATTACAAAAGCCCTACCGTTTACGCAGAGGCTTTTTGTAAAAACAAAAAGCACCTAACTTATTGGTTTAAAGTTGTTTAAAAGGCGGATGAAACCATAAAACCTACTTAAACAAATAAGAAGCACCGTTAGTACGGCGACCTCCGTTTTGACTGTTTAGATTCTGTTTTTTTGGATTTTATATTAGGGCAATGGAAAGGATTCGAGATTATAACCGGTCACCCCACGGAAGGGCTCTTGGAAACTTCGGGCCGGTATGGGAAGTTATTTATAGACACCGAAAATGTGCAAAAGCAGCCTTGTTTAAAGGGGCTTATTTTCCTGCAACAATTTCTCCAGCTTCATTCACAAAATCAAGTCTGACATTTTTAAGCGTTTAAAGGAAAGGCCAAAGGGATTCACCTAAAAACAATCTGGATATTTAGGGTCTCGACGTGTAATATGTCCAGCAACTCCCTCAGAAAAGCTCTATTTCCCAAAAATACGGTAGGCTGCAGCTAACATTTTTTTTCGAAAATGTCTTTCTTCTTTAATGGAAAAAAAATCAAGATAGTTTACCATTTTCTCGATTCCTGGAGGGTTCTTTACAGCCATCTTTTAGTTTTTTTCATTGTAAGACAAAAATCAGGACATGTTTTGAAAGGTTCAATAAATGATTCCCATAAGTATTGGGAGCCTTATGGTGAATCTCAACCAAACATCCATTTATTTCATTTTGTAAAATCCTTTTCGAATTACAATTGTAACCAACGACACTTCTGTGATTAAGTATTTAAAATCAAACGACATTCTTCTAAACTACAATTTCTATCATTTTATCCATAAGTAATAAACAAAAAGTGATTGCCTGAGGGGCGCTTATTAACAGTCTGTAATTAAAAATCATTTGCAATCTATTGTCTAGATTTACATTCCGCCTCCAAAGTCTAGTTATTATTTCTTAAGTTTATTCAAATTAAAAACTAAGCAGTGGGCCTTTTTAAATTTAGAATTAAAAAACGACACAATCATTTTGGAAGGTTTTCAGAGCGAAAGAGTATGGTTGGAACCCATTCAAAACGAAGAAAAATTAAATCAAAGTTTGATCACCATACAAGTTCAGGTCACGGTATAGAAGCTTTAAGAGATGAAACTAAAAAAGACCAAGAGAAGACAGATAATTTAGCAAATAATAGGGCACTTCTTCTTTTCACACTATTAATTGTTGTAGTCTCACTGATTTATTACACATAAAACAACCCGATTAAACGTATTTAAAAAAGTATTTTTAACCCTATATTATCATGAAAGAGAAAATCTGGTTGACATTAAAGTTCGTTCTAGCAATTTTTATAATTTATGCAGGGGTCCAACATTTTATAGATCCAGATAAATTCATTCCTTTTGTACCCTCGTTTTTACCTTATACCGATGCCATAATATATATCTCAGGCTTGGTTGAAATTTTATTTGGTCTTGCTTTATTCTTCAAAAACCAAGCACACCGGGGCGCATGGGGAATTTTCATTTTGATGCTTATTTTTTTGCCAATTCACGTATGGGATAGTTTTTCTGAAACCCCTGCGATAGGAAGCCATAGTGCGGCAATGATAAGATTGCCTTTTCAGGGTTTAATAATCTTTATTGCCTGGGGGGTAAAAAACAGTGTTTCAGCTCACAAACAGTTTAAGAAGCCATGAAAGACCACAAATTAATATTCTTTCTTTTACTGTCGTTTTTTTCTTATGGTCAAGAAAGAGAAGAAGCCTTAATTGCTCAAAACAACATATTTACGGTTTCGTATAATGAGATTTATGAACAACCCAATTGGGTAGAATATAAAGTCCGGAAGATTGCTAAAAAGGCCGATAGGAAGGACTTGAATTTTTATACCGTAGACAGTGTTTGGACTTCAAATAATGCGGACTATAAAAACAATATTTGGGACAAAGGGCATTTGGCACCAGCTGCAGCCTTTACTGACTCTAAAACAAACCTAAAGGCAACATTTTCTTATTTGAACTGTGCCTTGCAGCACAATAAATTAAACAGAAAAGAATGGAAGGGGCTTGAAGAACAAGTTAGAGCTTGGGCTAAAGACTATGGCGACCTGGGGGTTCGGGTAGAGCTTCATTTTGAAAAAAACCATCATATTTTACCTACGGGTGCTCACGTACCCTCTGCTTTTACCAAAATAATAACCTTCCCCGACGGAGCTACAAGGCGCTATTATTTTCTCAATCAGGACACTTATAATAAAGATTGGAAGGAATTTGAAGTTCAATGCTCCTAAACAGTCCAAATCAAGTAGATTTCCGCACCTTCTTTTTAATTAAAAACGGATTGATAGAAGCTTAGTTTATTTTTAAGCATAAAAACAACAAATTTATGAACAAATATTTAAAACAGTGAAAGATCTCTAAGCTCTTTGTAAGCCTATGCTTTTCTCTATTAGCCGAAAACTCAAAGCTTCAAAATTAAGTTTATTAACATAATAATGGTTTTACATTGATATAATCCCTACATTTGCAATCAATTAAAAAATATAATTATGAGTAATCACAACGGAACTGTAAAGTTCTTTAACAACGCAAAAGGATTTGGATTCATCACAAACGAAAGTGGAGAAGATATTTTTGTACACGTAAACAATACCCAAGACGAAATTACTGAAGGAGACAAAGTTAGCTACGACGTGGAGGAAACCCCTAAAGGTCTTAGCGCTATCAACGTTAGTCTAGAAGACTAATTCGTATAAAGTATAGTGTAAGAAGCCCGATCATTTGGTCGGGCTTTTTTTATGCCTAAAAACCAATTTATATCAACCCATTTCTATTCCCACGATAGGTTCAAATGAATGTCTAGTATGACGATAGTGTTTTTTTGATAGTGTTTAAAAAATTAAATCACTAATTCTGAGTTTATACTTATTCTAATCAAAAATGAGCTTTAGAACCCTTTTTTGAGTAAGAGAACAAACCGAATTTATTAAATATATTAGTTTAAGATCGAATGATTTTATAAATTTGATTCGAATTTTAATAATACAATGGACAATAAAAATCAGTTTGTTAAAAACATAATTGCAGAATTGCTTTTGATGTCTTTGTTGTTACCTACTGTTTTTCAATTTGTATCGGTTTTTGAGGACCACCAACATATTGTGTGTTCCGAGCAGCAGGTTCATGTCCATAAATCTATTATTGATTGTGAAGCCTGTTCTTTAAATTTCACACCTTTAAATTATAATTTAACTCAGCACCAGCCCCTTGAAGTTCTTTTGATTTCAGAAACAACTCAACAGAATTTTACTTATTTGTTGTTTCATTCGTTTACCACAACCAACATTAAACTTCGTGGACCACCCGCTTTAGCATAAAATAACAAACTATTTTTTATGTTAATTCAGCCAATCTATGCGAATTTATTTTCTAATGATTCTGCTTTTAAGCAGCTTTCCATTATTATCACAAAGTTGTGATTTTAAGCTTTCGGGTGTTCTCAGAGACCTTCATGACGGATCTGTACTTGAGGGAGCAACTATTATTGTTGCAGGTTTTGAGCGACTTACAGTTACTGATTTTGAGGGGAAGTTTATGATTTCAAACCTATGTAATGAGACCTATTCCATTCAGGTATCTCATCCCTTTTGTTTGACTAAAGGTTTTCAAGTTAGAATATCAGGGGATACATTCAAGGCCTTTAAGTTGGAGCATCACTTGCAGGAGCTCAACGAGATAATCGTTGATGGCAAAATCATGATTAAAGAATCCAAAACACTTCAGGAGAATACAATTGTAAAAGAGGAATTAGAACGTTTTAGCAGCGCAACACTTGGAGACGCTCTTAACAGCTTGAGTGGTGTTTCGTCATTGAATACAGGAAATACAATTGTAAAGCCAATGATCAATGGACTTCATAGTAGTCGTGTTGTTATAATTAACAATGGTGTTCGCATGCAAGATCAAGAATGGGGAGCCGAACATGCTCCAAATATTGATGTGAATTCAATCAACAGACTAACTCTGATTAAAGGAGCTGGCGCACTTCAATATAGCGGAGATGCAATGGGAGGGGTTGTTGTTGTTGAGAGTGCCAAAATCCCTGTTAAAGATAGTCTTTATGGGAAAACACTATTTGCTTCAAATTCAAATGGAAAGGGATCTTTAATTACTTCAAAACTAATCAAGAGTTCTGCAAGCGGATGGTATGCAACTTTACAAGGTACATTCAAAAGGTTTGGTGATTCTGAGTCACCAGACTACGTTTTGAGTAATACAGGAGTAAATCAACAAAACATTTCTGTAAAAGTTGGTCTAAATCGATTTGATTATGGAATGAATTTTTATTATTCATTCTTTAAAAATGAGATTGGTATTTCAAGGGCATCTCACCTAGGGAGTGCCCAAGATTTATATCGTGCAATTAATAGTGATATTCCTTTAGTAATAAATGATTTCACTTATAACCTTTCGGCCCCCAAACAAGATGTTGGTCACCAATTAGCAAGAATGATAGCTTACAAAAGGTTTGGCTTTGGAAAGTTAAGCTTTCAGTATGATTATCAGCGAAATGAACGATTAGAATTTGATATAAGACGGGGTTCAGACAGGGGCACAGCATCTTTAGACTTGCAATTAGACACCCATTCAGTATTACTTGATTTAGATACTAATTTGAGCGATAACGTTGATTTAAAAACAGGTTTCATGGGAAGCTATCAAAAAAACTATGCATCCAATACTGGGGTTCGTCGTTTGATTCCAGATTATAAAAAATACGATTTTGGAATTTATGCTGTTTCGGATTATCAGTTTGATAGCAATTGGCTTTTTGAAGCAGGAGCGCGTTTTGACTTCACCTACATGGATGTTTATAAGTTTTATCGCACCTCTTTTTGGGAATTGAGAAATTATGATGAGAAGTTTTCTAATTTGGTAGTCGAAGAATTGGTTAATCAAGTTTTAACCAGGCCTCAATTTAATTATTACAATGGCTCAACTACATTAGGGGCAACCTATGATTTTGGTGGGGATTACAAGTTGTTTCTGAATTATTCAATTGCTTCAAGAACTCCTAATCCATCTGAGCTTTTTAGTGAAGGTTTACATCACTCTACTGCTCGAATTGAATATGGTGATCTGGAGTTTAATTCAGAAGTTGGTCATAAATTATCCTTGACACTTGAGCGAATTAATGAAAATTTTAGTTTTTCGATAAATCCGTTTATAAACACGATTTCAGATTTTATTCTTATTGAACCTGTCGGAATCAATAATTCAATACGAGGAACTTTTCCTGTTTGGGAATACAGACAAACCAATGCCCAGCTTTTGGGAATTGATTTCAATGCCTCCTATGTTTTTTCGGAAGAGCTTCGTTTTAATCATCTGTCATCAATCATCAAAGGATATGATCGTTTGCAAGATGAGCCCTTGATAAGCATACCAGCTATAAACACTAAAAATGAGCTTGTTTATTTTAATCCCAAAATCAAAAATTTACGATTAGCGCTGCAGAGCGAATATGTATTTCGTCAAAATGAATATCCTGATACTAATTTTGAAATATACATCCCACAGACCGAAACCAGAGAATTGGTTGATGTAAGTTCATCCCCAAATGCATATCACTTGCTTAACTTTAATTCAAGTATTAATTTTGATTTTTCTGAAAAATCAAAATTAAGTTTGGGTTTTGGTATTTCAAATCTGTTAAATACATCCTACAGAAATTACCTAAATCGCTTGCGTTTTTATGCTAACGATTTAGGTAGAAATTTTTTATTAAACATCAAATACAATTATTAATTTTAAAAATCATAAAAAATGAAAAAATTCAATTTATTAGTATCAATTCTTTTTACAACACTATTATTTGTATCCTGTTCAAAAGATGATGAAGCGCTTCCAGAACCTGTAAATGAGGAGGAAGTTATTACAACTTTAACTGCTACTCTTGAACCTGCAGGTGAAGGAACTACCATTACACTTCAATCACAAGATTTGGACGGTGATGGTCCTAATGCCCCAGTAGTAACTGTTTCAGGAAACTTGACGGCCGGTGTTACTTACAATGGCAACATTGTACTTCTCAATGAAATGGAAAGTCCTGCTGAAGACATAACTGAAGAAGTGGAAGAAGAAGATTTGGATCACCAGTTCTTTTACACCATTGGGAGTGGATTAAATGTAACAACATCTTATGAGAATAACGATTCAGAAGGAAATCCATTAGGAACAGAATTCACTCTAGTTGCCGGAGCTGCAAGTTCAGGAGCTTTAACATTTACCTTACGTCATGAGCCAACTAAGCCTAATACTGGGTTAGATGACGCGGGAGGTGAAACAGACATATCAGTGACATTTAATTTGACTATAGAATAGGTTGAATTAAATTTCTTTTGATGTTTAAAACAAACGCCCTTTACAAAATACTGTAAAGGGTGTTTTTGTATTCAATCCTGAAGGGAAAGATGTGTTTCACTAGGCGAACCTAAATGCAGTTAAGCATTAAAGCTACATCCTTGTTTGATAAGTGTAGAGTTCGTAATATCTCCCTTTTGTGGCAATCAATTCTTTGTGTTTTCCACGTTCTACAATATCTCCATCTTCGATAACTAAGATTTGATCTGCTTTTTGAATGGTACTGAGTCGGTGTGCAATCACAAAGGTGGTTCGATCTTGCATCAAAACAGCAAGACTTTTTTGAATAAAAGCTTCACTTTGTGTATCTAAATTTGAAGTAGCCTCGTCTAAAACTACAATTTTTGGGCGAGCCAATAATGCACGGGCAATTGAAATACGTTGGCGCTGCCCACCCGAAAGCTTTACACCACGCTCTCCAATCAGAGTATCCAAACCATCATCAAACCGATCTGTAAACTCATTAACATAAGCGCCATTAACAGCCTCTAAAAGTTCTTTTTCTGTTGCGTCAGGTCTTGGAAACAAAATATTTTCACGAATGGTTCCTTCGTATAAAAAATCGTCTTGAAGCACAACCCCTAACTGGCTTCTAAAGCTCTTTAAGTCAACCTGAGATAAATCAACTCCATCAATCAAAACTTGACCTGAACCTGGATTCAAAAAGGCAGTTGCCAAACCAGCGATTGTAGTTTTTCCAGAGCCTGAGGATCCAACCAAAGCGGTTACACTTCCTTTTGGAGCTTCAAACGAAATGTTGTGTAATACTTCTGTTTTATCGTCATAACTGAACGTAATTTTTTTGAAGGATATATTTCCTTCAATTGCATTTAAGGTTTTGGTTCTTATCTCAAGGTCGTTTTCTTCTGCTACAGCCATCAGTTCTTGGGTCCTGTCCAGACCAGCAAAAGCTTCGGTAAGCTGACTCCCAATATTACTCATCTGAACTATGGGAGCAATCATAAAACCAAGAAATAATGTGAAAGAAACAAACTCACCATAGGTCATCGTTTCTTGCATTATAAAATATCCACCCATTCCCATAATACTTGCCGAAGCAAGGCCTAATAAAAAAGTAGATGAACTAGTCATAAGGGCAGTTGCCGTTAGACTCTTTTTAACATTTTGGAATAAATCGTCAACTCCTTTTTCAAAAACTAGCTGCTCCTGTTCTTCGGCATTAAAACCTTTGATTACCCGAATACCGTTTAGGGTTTCAGTAAGACGCCCAGTAACTTCGGCGTTTATTTTTCCTCGTGCTCTAAAAATAGGTCGGATATAGACAAAAGCTTTTAATGCAATTACAGCAAAAATGGCAACTGGAACCAAAACAAACAAGGTCATCTGAGCGTTTATTTGAATTAAAATAACCAAAGAAATAACCGCGGTAATACTTCCCCCAATCAGCTGAACTAATCCCGTACCGACTAGGTTTCGAACTCCCTCAACATCTGTCATAACCCTAGAAACCAAAGCTCCAGACTTGTTGTTGTCAAAAAAACTGATGGGCAACTTAAGTAGTTTTTGTTGCACTTTTGCTCTAAGAATAGAAATTAAATGTTGCGCTTCTACACTTAAAAGGCGCGTCAATGAAAATGAACTTATTGATTGAAACAGTAACGCCGCGCAAACAACAATTAGCAACATCATTAAAGCATTTGTGTCCTTTGAAGGAATTACTTCATCAATCAAATTTTTACTTGCATATGGGAGAACCAAGCCAGTCAAACTCCGAACTATAATAAGAAACAAGCCTAAAGAAACTATTTTTCTTCTAGGCCAAATAAATTCTTTGAACGCCCAACTGAAGGAAACATTATTTTTACTCATATATTTGTTTAAGCTACAAAATTAAGCCAAAACATCGACTTCGAATCTTCTGGATCCAAGTCTTTCGAATAGATTATATATGAACGAAGAATTATTATTGCCGTTTCCCCTTGAAGTGTACATTGCCATTGGCGTGTTTTTTGGTGCAGTTGGCGCATATCTTTCAGAAAAAAGAGAAAGAAGTCATTCTTTAGGGTTTTGGATTGGTTTTCTCTTCGGGTTTTTAGGCGTACTTTTTTTGCTTGTTTTTCTAAAAAAACAAAAAGACACTTCTTCTAAAAATTAATTTTAAATCAAAAAATGAACCTTGGTATTGTCGTGATTTTAAAATCAGAGTTTAATAAATGAAACAACTACTCTTAAAAATAGCTTCCGCACTGGCACTTGTTTTTACTTTGCTTTCTTGTCAAAGTGAGATTGTAAAGATTAATACATCTAGCGGAGCAATAGAAATTCCATCTGAAGAGTTTTTAGAAATTGTAGTAGAAGCCTATTTCTATGGCTATCCATTGGTCCTAATGGATTATACAAAAAAGGTTTCGACAAACATCGAAAGCCCAGACCCTATGCACCCTTTTGCTCCGATCAATCAAATAGGCCATTTTAGAGTATTTCCAGACCATAATCTTACGACTGTTGTTAAGCCAAATGTAGACACCTATTATTCTATTGTGTGGTTTAATTTAAGAGAAGAGCCACAAGTTCTCTCAATGCCTGCTACCGAAAGGTATTATTTGCTACCCTTTATGGATGCTTATTCGAATGTCTTTGCTTCTCCTGGCACACGAACTACCGGGACAAAAGCTCAAGACATATTACTTGCTGGACCAAAATGGAAAGGGGAGATTCCCGAAGGGCTCCAACTAATTCAAGCACCTTCTGAAAATGTTTGGATGTTAGGAAGAATACAAGTAAATAGCCCTGAAGACGGTTCTACCACCGTGAGAGATATTCAAGACAAGATGCGTTTGGTACCACTAAGTGCTTTTGGCAAAAAAGAGTATGCTTCCCCCAAAGGAACTTTTGAAACAGAAAACGCAAACATTTTACCCGTAAAGGAACTTCGGAATCTAGATATAAAAGCATATTTCGATAAAGTTCTCCATTTGATGAAAGAGAATCCTCCAAGCGCAAAGGATTCTTTGATCGTAAACAAAATGGAAAGAATTGGATTAATCCCAGGAAATAAAGCCCAACTTCATTCGGACAGTTTTATTATAAATAAAAAGCTTCAAGTCTTACCGGAATTCATACATAAAAAAATGGAAGATCAGCGCGCGAATCCTAACCCTAATTTAATTTTTAATGGATGGACTTTCATTTACGAGAACATTGGGACCTATGGAACTGACTATAAACGGAGAGCCTTTATTGACTTTATAGGGTTAGGAGCAAACATTCCCGAAGATACAGTTTACCCCAATTTAACTTATGATATCAACGGAAACCCTCTGGACGCAGGGACAGATTATCAAATCCATTTTGAAGCAGACAAACTACCTCCCGTTGATGCTTTTTGGTCATTAACAGCCTATAATAAGAATGAGTTCTTGGTTAAGAACGACCTTAACCGATTTGCCCTTGGAGATCGAGATGATTTGATTTATAATAAGGATGGGTCATTAGACCTGTATATTCAATCCAGTCCAACAGCAAAAGAAAAGCTTAACAACTGGCTGCCAGTTCCAGAAACAGGGCCTTTTTATTTAACCCTAAGACTCTATTGGCCAAAAGAAAAAGTTCTAAAAGGAAATTGGAATCCCCCTTTAGTACTCCCATCAAAACAAGACAAACAGTAATTCAATCGAAAGACTTTTAAATAATGAAAAACACTACGCAACAATTCTTAAAAGACACAGGGGCAAAAATACCTCTTGTGTGTGGCCCAATGTATCCAGGATCTAACCCTGAATTAATTGCAGCCGTATCGGAAGCTGGTGGATTTGGAGTTGTCCAGCCGGTTTCACTAACCTCACTTTATGGACATGACTTTAGAGAAGGTTTACGGTTAATTAAAAAATTGACCAACCAACCTTTTGGAGTTAATTTTACCATTTTTGGCGGGGCTAACAAAAAGTACCATCAGCAGATGCAAGAATGGATGGAAATTTCTATTGAAGAGGGAGTAAAATACTTTTTGACTTCATTGGGGAAGCCGCACGCTATTGTCAAAACAGCAAAACAGCATGGGATCAAAGTTTATCATGACGTACCCAACAAAAAAGTAGCCTTGGCAATGAGAGATTCAGGTGTAGATGGGTTGAATTGTATTAATTGGAGAGGGGGAGGTCAAACGGGTATTCAGTCTGCCGAAAAATTCATGGAAGAGCTTCACGACATTGATATTCCTTTAATTTGCGCAGGGGGCATTGGAAATGCAGATGATTTTCAAAAGGTACTTGATATGGGATATGCTGGTGCACAATTAGGGACACGTTTTCTTGCAACTAAAGAATGTATTATTACCAATGGGTATAAGCAAGCTATTTTAGATTCTAAGGAAGAAGACATTGTTTGGACGAATAAAATTGCAGGGAATAATTCTTCTGTAATAAAAACAAAAGACATTATGCGCGGCGGTTTACGGACGGGGCCATTAATTAATTTTATGCTGCGACAACCTAAATTAAAAAAATACGCTCGCATGTACTTAATGAGCAAAGGAATTAAAAATTACAGCAAAACTACTTTTGATGATTCAGTCCAGTTTTGGCAGGCAGGGAAAGGAGTTGGGAATATAAAATCTATTGAGACTGTTTCAGATGTAATTAAGGAATTTAGTCAAGATTGGTAGCACTAAATCATCAACATAAAAGGATTTAAACAGGAATTTAATTCAAAACAAAAGTATTTGAAGAGCTGTTTTATTTTCTTAAAATTAGCTTAGTAGCTTCATAAAGTAAAACCCCCACAGGCCCCAGCATAAATGTTGCCAACAGCGGAATTATAATCCAGAGGTGTTTAATTTTTTTGGCTTTAGCCTCTCTTAATATCCAGCATCCTGCCCAAAAATCGAAGGCAAGGTAGTGCAGCCACCCTGCGGCGATTAACTCGGGAGTACTGTTTTCATACAAAGCAATAATACCATCTAATGATGAAAAATCGACACTCCCCATTCCACCATTTACAGTCATGAAATAGAGATAAACAAAGCTCAGTAACAAGGGTATAAATGGACGTTTCGAAATAACAATTGTGAACTTCCAATTAGGGACGAAAAGCAGCAAGCCCCAGGCGCCTAAAATACTCGTGTTACAAATTGTAAATAAAAGTTCAGTTGTTTCCATGTTTATTTTTTTATTAAACCGAGTTCAATCAATCGTTGATGTAAAAAGGCTCCGGCAGTTGTATCATCGTATGCTTTGGGATGTTCTTTAGAAACACAATTAGACAAGCAATTTAAGGGCATTTCAGCGATAGGATGCATAAAAAACGGAATGGAATATCGAGAATTACCCCATGCTTCTTTAGGAGGATTAACAACCTGGTGAAGAGTAGATTTTAGTCGGTTGTTTGTTAGCCGTGACATCATATCGCCCATATTAATGATTAGCTCGTCTGGTTCGGCTAAAGCATCAATCCATTTTCCTTGATTTGTCATGACTTGCAACCCCTTTCCTTGAGCACCCATAAGTAAGGTAATTAAGTTTATGTCTCCATGAGCAGCAGCTCGGAGTGCGCTTTGCGGCTCTTGTGTTATTGGCGGATAATGAATTGCTCGCAAAATGGAGTTTCCATTGGCAATAAAAGCATCAAAATAATGCTCCTCTACTTTTAAGTGAATTGCAATTGCTTGAAGCACGTGTTGAGCTGTTTTTTCTAGGAGCTCATAGGTGTGTTTTCCCACTTCATTGAATTTAGGGCACTCGTTCACAAGAAAGTTTTCGGGGTAAAGCCTTGAGACATGATTTTCATATTGTCCAAAATGCCAAAACTCTTTTAGGTCTCCTACTTTTCTGTTTTTAGCGTGCTCTTTTCCAAATGAAGTGTATCCTCTTTGTCCCCCTCCACTTTTGACCTCATATTGTTTTTTAATTTCTAGTGGAAGTTTAAAAAAGCTCCTGATTTCGGAGTAAAGAGCTTCCATGAGTTTAGAAGACAGAAAATGCCCTTTTAGAGCTACAAAACCAATTTCTTCAAAAGCAGTTCCTAACTGTGAAACGAATTGTTGTTTTTTGTTTTTATCGGAACTTAAGAAGTCATTTAAATCTACTTTAGGTATATGTTGCAATGGATTGATTTGTTAATGGTGTAATAAATTTAATTTAATAGTTGCATTTTGGCAATGTACTTTCCAACCACGTCAAATTCTAAGTTCACACGGGTTCCCGTTTTAAATTCATGAAAATTTGTGTGTTCATAGGTGTATGGAATTATAGCAACAGAAAATTCGGAAATACCAGAATCGATTACCGTTAAACTAACTCCGTTAATGGTTATAGATCCCTTTTCTATGGTAATGTTTTTCATTTTAGGATCATATTCAAAAGTGTAAGACCAGCTGCCGCCTGTTTCTTTAACTTTTATGCAACGACCAACCTGATCAACATGCCCTTGAACAATATGACCGTCTAGGCGAGCACCTAATTTCATTGCTCGCTCCATATTAACTTTTGCACCAACTGTCAAATCAGAGAGGTTGGTTTTGTCTAAACTTTCTTTGATAGCAGTAACGGTGTATTGATTATCAGAAACATCAACTACAGTTAAGCAAACGCCATTATGGGCGACGCTTTGATCTATTTTCAATTCAGTTGTTAAGCTACTTTCCATAGTAATGTGAAGGTTTTCATCTTCACGAATTAATTTCTTTACTTCTCCAAAACCTTCTATGATTCCTGTAAACATTTCCTAGATTATATTGATTAACTTTGTTGATCTAAATTACTAATAAATCAAGGATTTGATGGAAGAAGCCCGAAAAATAAAAGTAGGAATTTCAATTGGTGACCCCAACGGAATTGGAATTGAAGTCATCTTAAAAATTTTCGAGCAAAAAGAGCTCTTTGATTTTTTCACTCCTGTACTTTATGGAAACATGAAGCTAATTAGTTTTCAGAAAAGACATTTGAACCTAAAAACCTCTCTTAGCCCCTATAAGAAAGGGAGTTCGTTAAGTGCTAGCCAAATTAATGTTGTAGATGTTTGGACCACAGCATTCGAGACCACCTTTGGAAAGTCTACTACCGAGGGAGGAGCCCAAGCACTAAAGTCCTTAGAAGCAGCTACCAAAGCCCTTAAAAACCGAGATGTAGACGTTTTGGTTACCGCTCCAATTGACAAACATAACATTCAATCCGACACCTTTAATTTTCCGGGGCATACCGATTATTTGGCAAATGAATTAGGAGGCAAAAGCCTTATGTTCATGATTACCGAGGGACTAAAAGTCGGTTTGCTAACAGATCATGTGCCGGTAAGTGAAGTTGTCAGTTTAATTACCCCTGAGCGGATTGAAGAAAAAGTGTTTTTAATGATTCAATCCCTTCAGCAAGATTTTGGAATTTCAAAACCTAAAATTGGAGTTTTAGGAGTAAACCCACACTCAGGAGATCAAGGAATTATAGGAAGTGAAGACGACCAAGTCCTCCGACCCGCTTTAAAAAAAATATATGAAAAAGGACATCTTGTTTTAGGCCCTTATGCAGCAGATAGTTTTTTCGGAGCTCAAACCCATGCTCAATTCGACGCGATTTTAGCCATTTATCACGACCAAGGCTTAATTCCATTCAAAACGTTATCTTTTGGTCAAGGGGTTAATTATACAGCAGGATTATCTAAAATTAGAACCTCCCCAGATCATGGAACAGCTTTTGAAATAGCAGGAAAAGGAGAAGCCCACACAGACTCCTTTAAAGAAGCTCTGTTTACTGCTCGCAACATCTATTTTGAGCGAAGCGCAAACGAAAATATAAGCGACTAAACCTTAGTAATTGACAATTTTCTAAGGAAAGCTTTTTGGTTGGTATTTTTTTGTTAAATTTGCAGGCTCAATAACTATTGAATGGAACGCTCATCTGAATTTATGTTGCCCTTTGTTGGCCTTAAAGAAGGTGTTCACCAATTCAACTATGATATTGAAAATACGTTCTTTAAAACATTTGATTTTAATGACTTTTTCGACGCAAAAGTAAAGATATCGTTGACTTTAGATAAAAAGTCAACCCTTCTGAAACTTAATTTTAAAGCCCAAGGAAGCTTAGAAGTTGCTTGTGATGTTACCGACGAACATTTTGATTTTCCAATTGACACAAACTTTGATTGGATTGTAAAGTTTGGAGATGATTACAACAACGACAACGATGAAATCTTGATTATTCCTCATGGGAGCTATGAAATTGATCTAGCTCAACCCATATATGAAATGATTGTTTTAGCGATTCCAGCTAAAATTGAACATCCAGGGATTGAAGACGGATCATTAGAATCAGACATATTAAATAAACTAGAAGAATTACAACCCAAAGAGCGTTTACTTCCGCAAGAAGAAAGTGACCCTCGATGGAATAAATTAAAAGACTTACTAAAACAATAAAATGGCGCATCCTAAGAGAAAAATATCGAAAACCAGAAGAGACAAGAGAAGAACGCACTACAAAGCGACTCCCTCTCAAATAGCTGTAGATTCAACAACAGGTGAATCTCACTTGTACCACCGTGCCCATTGGCATGAAGGAAAACTATTCTACAAAGGTAAAGTCCTAATCGACAGTACAGAAGTAGCTGAAGCTTAAAAATCATTTAACTTTACATGAAAACGCTCTCTAATTTGAGAGCTTTTTTTGTGAAAAAAAGTTTGTGTCGAGTAAAAATCTAGTATATTCACTATACAAATGCTAGAAAATTAAGCAAGCATTTCAATGAAAAGCAAAAACTCAAAAGGGATCAAATCTGCCATTACCGCTGTTAGTGGTTACGTCCCCTCTGATGTTTTATCCAATAGCGATTTGGAAAAAATGGTAGACACAAACGATGAATGGATTGTTAGTCGAACGGGAATTAAAGAGCGTCGAATTGCTCGAAACCCATTAGAACCAACTTCATTCTTGGCAATTCAGGCGGCAAAAAAGCTCCTTGAAAAACAAAAAATTGACCCCCTAAGTATTGATTTAATAATATTAGCCACGGCCACACCAGACATGCCTGTTGTTGCAACAGCTGCATATATAGCATCCGAAATCGGAGCTCACAATGCCTTTGGGTTTGACCTACAAGCAGCCTGTTCAGGCTTTTTATATGGAATGTCAACTGCCGCTGCCTATATTGAATCAGGGCGTTACAAAAAAGTACTTTTGATAGGCGCAGATAAAATGTCTTCAATTGTAGACTACACAGATCGCGCAACCTGTATTATTTTTGGAGATGGAGCAGGTGCTGTTCTTTTTGAACCCTCAGAAAACCAATTTGGATATGAAGACTCCTATTTAAGAACAGATGGCTCAGGAAGAGATTCCCTTACCATTAAATCAGGAGGCTCATTATACCCTTATAACGAAAGCACATTTGCAGAAGGCGGACATAACATAAAGCAAGATGGACAAACGGTATTTAAGAACGCAGTTAAGAACATGGCTGATGCCGCAGAACAAGTATTAATTCAAAACGATTTATCGGGAGATGACATCGCATATTTACTTCCTCATCAAGCCAACAAAAGAATTATCGATGCAACCGCAAGAAGAATAAATCTTTCTGAAGATCGTGTATTGATGAATATAGAAAAGTACGGAAACACTACCGCAGCGACCTTGCCTTTATTGATTTCAGATTTCGAATCAAAATTTTCGAAAGGAGATAAGTTAATTTTTGCCGCATTTGGTGGAGGTTTTACTTGGGGAGCTGTATATTTAACTTGGAATTACGATTATAAAAACTAAATAGTTTAGCATATGGATATTAAAGAAATTCAGAACCTTATTAAATTTGTTGCTAAGTCAGGCGCATCTGAGGTTAAACTTGAAATGGAAGACATCAAAATCACCATTAAAACAGGAGGTGAAGATCGCCTTGAAACCACTACAATTGTTCAACAACACCCGGGCATGGTTGCTAGCGCTCCTGTTGTTCAAACTCCGGCAGTTGAAGCTGCAGAGCCAGCTTCGGTAAACGCAAAAGAGGGAGACAATTTAATTACTGTTAAGTCTCCAATCATTGGAACTTTCTATAGAAAACCAGCACCAGACAAACCTACTTTTGCTGAGGTTGGTCAAGAAATTAGCGAAGGTGATGTTCTTTGTGTAATTGAAGCGATGAAATTATTTAACGAAATAGAATCTGAAGTGCGAGGTAAGATTGTAAAAATCTTAGTCGATGATTCTACACCTGTAGAATTTGATCAACCATTATTCTTAGTTGACCCTTCCTAGAAGTTTCATAAAAAACAGATTCATGTTTAAGAAAATATTAATAGCCAACCGAGGAGAGATTGCGCTTAGAATAATTCGTACTTGTAAAGAGATGGGAATTAAATCTGTTGCAGTTTATTCGAAAGCTGATGAAGAAAGTTTACATGTTAAGTTTGCAGACGAAGCAGTTTGTATAGGACCACCTCCAAGCTCAGAATCCTACCTTAAAATGTCTAACATACTTGCCGCAGCTGAGATTACAAACGCAGATGCAATTCATCCTGGATACGGGTTTTTGTCTGAAAACGCAAAATTCTCCAAAATGTGCGAAGAACATCAAATTAAGTTCATCGGAGCATCTTGTGATATGATCAACCAGATGGGAGATAAAGCTTCGGCAAAATCAACCATGAAGGCAGCAGGGGTTCCTACCATTCCTGGTTCCGAAGGTATTTTAAAGGATTTTGAAGAAACTCAAAAACTAGCAGCAGAAATGGGTTATCCAGTAATGCTTAAGGCAACTGCTGGTGGTGGAGGTAAAGGAATGCGAGCAGTTTGGGGAGAAGAAGACCTTTTAAAAGCATGGGATAGCGCCCGTCAAGAAGCTGCTGCAGCTTTTGGAAACGACGGCATGTATATGGAAAAACTCATTGAAGAGCCCCGCCATATTGAAATACAAATTGTTGGAGATAGTTTTGGAAAAGCTTGTCACTTATCAGAGCGCGATTGTTCTGTTCAAAGACGTCACCAAAAACTAACCGAAGAAACACCATCCCCATTTATGACGGATGATCTTCGTGAAAAAATGGGAAAAGCAGCCGTTTTAGCAGCAGAATATATTAAATACGAAGGAGCCGGAACGGTAGAGTTTTTAGTGGACAAGCACCGTAATTTTTACTTCATGGAAATGAACACGCGTATTCAGGTGGAACATCCAATTACCGAGCAGGTAATTGACTTTGATTTGATTCGTGAGCAAATTTCTGTTGCTGCCAAAATTCCAATTTCAGGAAAGGACTATTTGCCAAAAATGCATTCGATAGAGTGCCGTATTAATGCAGAAGACCCATACAATGATTTTCGTCCTTCTCCAGGAAAAATAACAAATCTTAATGTCCCAGGAGGCCATGGAGTAAGATTAGATACTCACGTGTATTCGGGATACACAATTCCACCTTACTACGACTCTATGATTGCAAAGCTAATAACCACAGCACAAACTCGAGAAGAGGCAATCAATAAAATGAAGCGTGCATTAGGAGAATTTGTTATTGAAGGAATAAAAACCACGATTCCGTTTCACATTCAATTGATGAATCATCCGGATTATATAGCGGGAAATTATACCACAAAATTTATGGAAGATTTCGAAATGGAATAGTCTATATTTTAAAAAGAATAAAATTTCATCCTTTAATTTTAGTGTTCATTTTTTCTGGAAGCACGCGATACCCCATGTTGTATAGCGTAAACCCAAAAATATCAGCATATTGATCAATGGACTTAGTTACAGGAGTTCCAGCTCCATGCCCTGCATTTGTTTCTATTCGAATCATAACAGGGTTTTTACCTTCATGCTTGTCTTGAAGTTCGGCGGTAAATTTAAATGAATGCGCTGGTACCACGCGATCATCATGGTCGCCTGTAGTAATTAAAGTAGCAGGATATGAAGTACCTGCCTTTACATTGTGAACCGGAGAATATCCTTTCAAATAATCGAACATTTCTTTAGAATCTTCAGCAGTTCCATAGTCATATGCCCAACCTGCACCAGCGGTAAAGGTGTGATATCGAAGCATATCTAGAACGCCTACAGCAGGCAACGCTACCCGCATTAAGTCAGGGCGCTGCAACATGGTTGCACCTACTAAAAGACCACCATTAGATCCTCCTCTAATTGCTAGATACTCTGATGAGGTGTATTTTTCGGCAATTAAGTATTCAGCAGCAGCTATGAAATCGTCGAAGACATTTTGCTTTTGCAGTTTTGTCCCAGCGTTATGCCAAGCCTTCCCATACTCTCCGCCCCCGCGTAAATTGGGAACGGCATAAACACCGCCTTGCTCCATCCAAACGGCATTAGGAATGCTGAAACTGGGCGTTAAGCTGATGTTGAATCCGCCATATCCATATAAAATTGTGGGATTCTTACCGTTGAGTTCAATTCCTTTTTTATATGTTATAATCATAGGAACTTTAGTGCTGTCTTTGGATTCATAAAACACCTGTTTAGACTCATACATTGAAGGATTGAAATCAATAGGAGGGTTCCAATATAATTCACTTTTTTGGGTTAAAGGATCATAGGCATATATACTACTTGGATTTGCGTAATTTGTAAAGCGATAATATAAAATGGCATCTTCTTTTTCTCCTGAAAACCCGGAAACACTCCCTACTCCTGGCAAGGAAACTTCTCCTAGGTTTGTTCCTTTGGAATCGTATTGATGAATTTTAGAAATTGCATCAACCATATATTCTGCAAAGAAAAACCCACTCCCACTACTTGGGCTTAAAACATAATCTGTTTCTGGAATAAAATCTTTCCAATGCTCTTGCTCCGGCTTACTTGAATTTGCTTCAACAACTTTTTGATTGGGCGCATTGAAGTTGGTTACAATAAATAAGCGATCACCATTACTGTCTAATAAATAATGATCATTTTCATAACCGTCTGTAATTAGAACTAAGGGACTGTTGGCTTTTCTTAAGTCTTTAAATAACAATTTATTTCCAGAAGTCGACTCGGAAGCAGAGACAATTAAATATGCATCATCTTCTGTAACTTGAGCGCCAACATATCTGTTTTTTTCAGATTCCACTCCTCCAAAAATAACAACATCTTCACTTTGAGGAGTTTTTATTTTATGAAAGTAAAGCTTGTGTTGGTCAGTTTTAGCTGATAGCTCGCTTCCTTTGGGTTTGTCATAACTGGAGTAATAAAACCCTTCATTACCTTTCCATTGAATTCCGCTAAATTTAAGGTCATTAATTGTGTCTTCAATTATTTCTTTAGTTTCTGAATTCATGACCAAAACCCTTCTCCAGTCACTACCTCCCTCAGAGATTGAGTAAGCCGCTAAAGAACTGTTTTTAGAAAAACTAAGACCGGCTAAGGAAGTGGTCCCGTCTTCAGAAAATGAATTTGGATCTAAAAACACTTCCGCATTCTCGATTTTATCCGCATAACGGTATATGACATATTGGTTCTGTAGTCCGTCATTTTTATAAAAGTAAGTGTATTTTCCTTCTTTAAATGGGGTACCAATTTTTTCGTAATTCCAGAGTCCAGTGAGGCGCTCTTTGAGTTGTTCTTTAAACGGGATTTTGTCAAGATAATCAAAAGTCACATCATTTTGAGCCTCAACCCAGTCTGCGGTTTCTTCACTTCTGTCGTCTTCGAGCCAGCGATAATTATCGACGACTTCTTGGTCAAAAAAGACATCAATAACAGGCTTTTTTTGTGTTTCTGGATAGTTCATTTGTGGGTTGTTTTCACAACTCATCAAAATACAGGCGAGTATTCCTAAAATTAGATTTTTCATGAGAATTGCTTATTTATTTGTAATATACAGAATAAATACCAGCTCTATAAACCCAACGGAAATCCTATATCCAGCCTTTACTCGCTAAAAATTCAGCAATCTGAATGGTATTGGTTGCTGCTCCCTTTCTTAGGTTATCTGAAACAATCCACATGTTTAAGGAACTTTCTTGTGAAAAATCTTTTCGGATTCTTCCTACAAAAACTTCATCTTTACCTTCAGCATATATCGGCATTGGGTAGGTATTTGTGTCAGGATTGTCCTGAACAGTTACTCCAGGGCTTTGATTTAGCAGACTTTGAACCTCGAAAACCGATGCGTCTTTTTTTAGCTGCACATTTATAGATTCACTATGCCCTCCTACAATAGGAATTCGAACAGCAGTTGCGGTAATTCTGATGTCCTCATCTCCTAAAATTTTATGGGTTTCTTGAATTAATTTCATTTCCTCTTTTGTGTATCCATTTTCTTGAAAAACATCACAATGGGGAATTGCGTTTCTATGAATAGGGTAAGGATAAGCCATTTCCCCTTTTTTACCTTGATATTCGTTTTCTAACTGCTCTACTGCTTTTACTCCTGTACCAGTAATTGATTGATAAGTTGAAATCACTAGACGTTCTATTCCAAAGTTTTTTTGAAGTGGAGCTAGTGCAACCAGCATTTGTATAGTTGAGCAGTTGGGGTTCGCTATAATTTTATCTTTAGGTGTTAATTCACTCGCATTGATTTCAGGGACAATAAGTTTTTTAGATGGATCCATTCTCCAAGCAGAAGAATTGTCGATTACTGTTGTTCCTGCTTCCGCAAATTTAGGCGCCCATTCCAACGAAGTTTCTCCCCCCGCAGAAAACAAAGCAACATCTGCTTTCATTGCAACCGCAGTAGCCAAGCCAACAACAGTATACGAAGTTCCAACGAAGTTGATTTTTTTACCAACAGAGCGTTCAGAGGCAACAGGAATTAATTCTGTAATCGAAAAATCTCTTTCAGCGAGCACTTTTAACATGACTTGACCTACCATTCCAGTAGCTCCAACAACGGCAACTTTCATCTAATCTTCTTTAAATTATTGAATGCAAAAGTACTTATATATTCGTCTGTTCCAAACGAATATATTGTTTATATCAAACCTAAAACAAATCGTTATATATATAACAATCTTAAATATAAACCCTTTTAATTCTTGGGCTTAGTCCGGTTAAAACTTCATAAGAAATGGTGTTACTTAAGTCTGCAAGATCCGCAGCTGTTGTGATTTGATCAAAAAGAATTACTTCTGTTCCGATTTCACAATTAATAGAAGAGATGTCTATCATAAGCATATCCATACATACGTTTCCTATTATTGAGGCAGATTGTCCTAAAACCGAAACTTCACCTATTCCATTACCATATTGCCTCCCAATTCCATCGGCATGCCCGAGTGGAATTACACCGATAAGGCTGTCTTTACCTGCTTCCCAACCTTGATTATACCCGACACTTTCACCTTTTTTTAAAGTATGGATTTGACAAATAGGAGCACTTAGTTTAGCGATTGGTTTTAATTGTTTATCCCATTCTGATCGGTTTGCAAAACCATAAAGGGCAATACCTGTCCGCACTGCGTCTAGTTGTAATTCGGGATAATTAAAGATTCCAGAGCTGTTAAGCAGATGGAACTTTGGATGTTTTGTAGAAAGTTCAATTACAGTAGCTTTTATAAGTTCAAAAGCGTCAATTTGTTTCTGAGTAAAGGAACAAGGTTTTGGGTTTTCGGAAGCTCCCAAGTGCGAGTATACACTTTTTATATCAAGAGATGAAGTGTCAATTTCTTTTAAAAAACAAATAAATTCTTCATACGAAAGACCAATTCTATTAAGTCCTGTATTACATTTTATGTGAACAGGGTATGTGGTTATTTTTTTCTTTTTCAGTAAAGAAATAAAAGCCTTGATAATTTCTAGAGAATAGAGTGCTGGCTCTAAATTATGTTCAATTAGTTTTTCTAGCTGTCCCATTTGAGGATAAAAAACCAGTATAGGTTCTTTTATATTCGCTTTCCTTAAAACAGCCCCTTCCTCAGCATAAGCTACTGCAAAACAAGACGTCCCCAACCTTGATAGTTCATGAGCTATTTTAGAGCTGTCGGCACCATAAGCATTGGCTTTTACTACAGCAATCAGATCGGTTTTTTCTTTTAACATAGAACGCAAAAGGGAGTAGTTGTGTGCCAAAGACTTTAAGTCAATCGTCAGACGCGCTTCTTGGATCATGAATTCTTCTTTTTAACTTTAGTTTCAACGGAGTCTAGGTTTCTAGCTTTATAAAAAGCCGCCCTACTAAGGGGTTCATAAATTTCTTTTTCTCCCAAAACAACAATGTTATTTTCTTTTGATTTCCGATGACTGTACTGTGCTAAATTTCCAGTTTCAGTGCATACTGCGTGAACTTTAGTCACATATTCTGCAGTTGCCATTAGTGCAGGCATCGGTCCAAAGGGGCTTCCTTTATAGTCCATGTCTAAACCGGCAACAATTACGCGAACTCCTCGATTAGCCAAATCATTGCAGACTTGAACAATTTCGGAATCAAAAAATTGGGCTTCATCGATTCCAACAACATCGCAATCAGACGCTAAAATTGGAATGTTAGCGGCGGCAGGTACAGGGGTTGATCGAATTTGATTTTGATCGTGCGAGGTAACTAATTCATCGTCGTATCGATTGTCAAGCGAAGGTTTAAAAATCTCAATGCGTTGTTTTGCAAATTGAGCCCTCTTTAGGCGCCGAATTAACTCCTCTGTTTTACCAGAAAACATAGAGCCGCAGATTACTTCAATCCAGCCAAATTGTTCGTTTTGATTTACCGTGTTTTCTAAAAACATTTTTGTAATTTTCAGCAACGCTTTTTGCTGCTTACAATAACAAAAGTATTAAAACTAATTGTTGAAAAGAATCAAAATTAATGATTAATACACTTCTCAAAGAATTAAAAGTCATCGCTCAGTCTATTTTAGACCAAGAAGATGCCCTTAATCTTCAAAAATTAGAGGATCAGGTCAGAGCGCTTCAGAAGCAAATTACAATTTTAGAACACGCCCTAGCTGTGACTGATTCTGAGACTGGAATAAATTCAGAGGGAGCCGAAAGAATACCTAAAGAACAAGAAAAGGCACCAGAACATACCCAACTCACAAACCCAAAGGAAGAAACACCCGCTTCTTTTAACAATTTATTTTCGCCCGTTGTAAGTGATCCGGTTTTTGTAAAAAAAGAAACCCACAAGGAAGAAGACAATGTAAATTCAGAATACGTTCCTCGAAATCTAAACGATAAATTAGGCAAGGGACTTAAAATTGGATTAAATGACCGTTTGGCTTTTATCAAAAATTTGTTCGACGAAAGCGCCGAAGATTATCAACGTGTAATTTCGCAAATTCTTACTTATGATGATCTAGAAGAAGCCCAAAATTTTATTGAAAAATTTGTTAAACCAGAATATAACTCATGGGAAGGAAAAGAAACTTTCGAGGAACGTTTTTATAAAATAATAGAACAAAACTTTAATTAAGCTTTATGGATACACAAAAAATTATTTATTGGAGCTCTACAGCACTACTCTCAATAATGATGCTAGGCCTTGCAACTTTTTATTTTGTAGACACAGAAGAAGCCGCAAAAGAGTTTACAAAATTAGGCTTTCCTACATACCTGATTTTCCCATTAGCAACTGCAAAAATTTTGGCGATTATAATGATTTTGCGCGCCAGACCTAATAAGTTAGTTGATTGGGCATATGCTGGGTTGTTTTTTGATTTTTCTCTAGCGGCATTAGCACATTGCTATGCTAAAGACGCTGATATTGGAGGAGCTTTAGTCGCTCTTTCTCTCTTGTTTATTTCATATTTATATAAAAACAAAGTCCGATAATCTGTGGGAAAATTATTTTTAGTTCCGACCCCAATAGGGAATTTAAAGGATATGACGTATCGAGCCGTTGAGGTGCTTTCTAAAGTGGATATCATCTTAGCAGAAGATACTCGAACCAGTGGCAAGTTAATGAAGCATTATGAGATTATGGCTCCTTTACACAGCCATCATATGCATAACGAACACAGCACCTTAGCTTCAATTATTTCTAAACTGAAGCAAGGAAAACAAATTGCCCTTATTTCAGACGCAGGAACTCCTGCAATCTCTGATCCTGGTTATCTATTAGTGAGGGAGGCAATTGCAAATAACATTAAAACGGAATGCTTACCCGGCGCTACAGCATTTGTGCCGGCTTTAGTTCAAAGTGGATTACCGAATGACCGTTTTATTTTTGAAGGTTTTTTACCTCCAAAAAAAGGAAGACAAACCAGGCTTCATCAACTCGCAGCGGAAACACGAACAATTATTATATACGAATCTCCACATAAGGTTATAAAAACACTAACACAGTGCATCGAATTTTTTGGCGCCGAAAGACAAGTTAGTTTATCGAGAGAGCTTACCAAATTGCACGAAGAAACCTTTCGTGGAACTATGGAAGAAGTAAAAAAACACCTTGAACAGAAACCTCCGAAAGGAGAATTTGTTCTCTGTATTGCAGGAAAATCAAAGAAATAAATGCGCTGGGAACCCAAATTACCGCCAAACCCTTCTAAAGTCATTAGTATTCAGGAGGATCTAAAAGTCCCCGAAATAATTGCTAAACTTTTGGTACAAAGAGGAATTGAAGATTTTGAATCTGCCAAATCTTTTTTTAGACCTCAATTATTTGATTTACATGACCCTTTTTTGATGCAAGACATGCAACAGGCAGTCGATCGAATTGATCAAGCCTCTAGAGATCAAGATTCTCTGATGATTTATGGAGATTATGACGTTGACGGAACAACTTCTGTTTCGCTTGTTTATTCATTTCTTAAACCCTACTTTCAAGAAATAATGCCTTATATCCCGGATCGTTATGCTGAGGGATATGGGATTTCGTTTCAAGGTATTGATTTAGCAGCTTCGAAAGGCGTTAACCTTATTGTTGCTTTGGATTGTGGAATAAAAGCGGTTGAAAAAGTAGCTTATGCTAAAAGCAAGGGTGTCGATTTTATTATCTGCGATCACCATTTGCCTGGAGACAAATTACCCGAAGCTGTTGCTGTTCTTGATCCAAAACGAGAAGATTGTAAATATCCTTATAAAGAATTATGTGGCTGTGGAATCGGATTTAAATTAATTCAAGCATTAACCACTTTTTGGAAGGAGGATCCAAAAGAACTCCTTCCTTATTTAGATCTAGTAGCGACAGCTATTGCGGCTGATATTGTTCCGATGACTGGTGAAAACAGAATCCTAGCTTTTCATGGAATCGAACAATTAAGGAGTCATCCTCGTCCGGGGTTATCACCGTTTATATCGCAGCTTAAAAAACCAGTTACGGTTACCGATCTAGTCTTTGTAATTGCACCACGAATAAATGCAGCGGGACGAATGAGCCACGCTCTAAATGCAGTAGAATTATTAATTGAAACCAATACTGATTTATTAGAGACTAAGGCCAAAACCATCGAATCTTATAATAGCGACAGGCGAGCTACAGATATGCGAATCACCAAAGAGGCATTGGTAATGATAGAAGAGCTGGAGGAGCAAGATCATTATAGCACAGTTGTTTGTCAAGAAGATTGGCATAAGGGTGTAATTGGAATTGTTGCCTCCAGGTTAATTGAAACTTACTATCGTCCAACAGTAGTCTTCTCTGCCATAGGAGACACCATGGTGGGCTCGGTTCGTTCTGTAAAAGGATTTAACATATACGAAGCACTGGAAGCCTGCGAGGAGTATATAGTTCAATTTGGAGGCCATAAATACGCAGCGGGACTAACCATTGAGAAAAAGAACTTTAAACTCTTTAAGGCAAAATTTGAAGCGGTTGTTAAAGAACGTATTCTTCCGAAACAACGTACTCCAAAAGTTATATATGATACCACAATTGCGCTTGAAGAGCTTACCCCTAAACTGTATAGAATTTTAGAACAATTAGGCCCCTTTGGTCCTCAAAATATGCGCCCTGTTTTTAGAACAAATAGCGTTCTGGATTCGGGTTATTCTAAAGCTGTAGGAGCAGACAATTCCCATTTACGATTATCCTTAAAAACAGCAGCGAACCCAATGATTGGGATTGCTTTCGGACGTGGAGATTTCTTGACTCATATTCAAACAAAGCAAGCGTTTGATCTCGTATATACTCTTGATGAGAACGAATGGAATGGCTCTATTTCTCTACAACTTAAAGTAAAAGATTTAATGGCCTAGGCGTCCAAATGATCCAAAAGACCTTGGGTCGATTGATCGTGTTGATTTTTAGTTTCTTTTGTGATGTCTGTCAAAATTACAGAGGCTAATTGTTTCCCTAATTCTACACCCCATTGGTCGTAACTAAAAATATTCCAAACAACACCTTGAACAAATATTTTATGTTCATACATAGAGACTAACTTCCCTAAACTCTCTGGCGTTAAACTATCGATCATTAGAGTATTGGTAGGGTTGTTTCCTTTAAATATTTTAAAAGGGAGCAAGGCATCGATTGCTTCCTGATTTTTATCTGTTTTCATCAATTCTTTTTTCACAGTATCTTCATTTTTTCCAAGCATCAATGCTTCGGTCTGTGCCAAAAAGTTTGCCATTAATTTTTGATGGTGATCTTCTTCCCCATAAAGTGATTTCTTGAAACCAATAAAATCTGCAGGAATTAATTTAGTCCCTTGATGAATCAACTGAAAAAAAGCATGCTGAGCGTTTGTTCCAGATCCACCCCAAATTATCGTGCCCGTTTGATAGCCAATAGATTTTCCTGCTCTATCTACACTTTTACCGTTACTTTCCATGATTCCCTGTTGAAGGTATGCAGGAAGGTTTTTAAGGTATTGTGTGTAGGGTATAATCGCTTCGCTTTCTGCGCCCCAAAAATTGTTATACCAAACACTTATCAACGCTAAAACAACAGGTATGTTTTGATCAAAAGGTGTTTTTCTAAAGTGGGTATCCATTGAATTAGCCCCTTTTAGAAGCGCTTCAAAGTTATCTGCTCCAACTGCAAGAGCAATACTTAGCCCTACTGCAGACCACAGTGAAAATCTTCCACCAACCCAATCTTTCATTGGGAATACATTTTCAGGATGAATTCCGAAGGCTTTGATTTTTTCTAAATTAGTAGAAACTGCAACAAAATGTTTAGCAATTGCCTCCTCTTTTGCGTGTTGTAAAAACCACTTGCGAATGGTATTTGCATTAGTTAGTGTTTCTTGAGTAGTAAAGGTTTTTGAAACAATTACAAACAAGGTGGTTTCTGGGTTTAGTTTTCTCAGAATTTCACGAACATGGTCCCCCTCAACATTAGACACAAAATGTGTGTTAAGGCGATTTTTATAGTGCTCCAATCCTTCAACAATCATAGCTGGGCCTAAATCAGATCCGCCAATTCCAATATTTACAACGTCGGTGATTACCTTACCAGTAAAACCTTTATGTTCTCCAGAAATGATGGATGAGGTAAACTGACTTATTTTTTCTTTGACCGCAAAAATTTCAGGAATAACATCGAGTCCATTAACAAAAACTTGATCGCTCTCTTTTGCTCTAAGCGCAGTGTGAAGCACAGCCCTTCCCTCAGTTTCATTGATGGCATCTCCTCCAAAATAAGCTTCAATTGCCTTTTGAAGGCCACATTCTCCTGCAAGGTCGTTTAGTAAGTAAAGAGTTTCTTTGCTCACGCGGTTTTTAGAATAATCAACTAAAAAGTCTTCCCAATGAATAGAAAAATCCTTGAAGCGATTGTTGTCATTTTTAAAAGCATCTTGAAGACTAACATTTTTTTGTGACTTAAAATGCTCTTCTAGCTTTTTCCAGGCTTTTGTTTTGGTTGGATTTAATGTATTTAATGCCATAAATTTAATTCATTACTAGGTTTGGGACTTTTTCTTTATTCTCAAAAGACAAACAATTAAGTTGTGTTATTGTGGGATCGATATGGGCAAGAAACTCTTGTTTTAATTTATTCGATATGGGTTTTGCTTCCGGGAGTTTTTGTTTGAACGGATCTACTTGTCTTCCATTTTTCCAAAAACGATAACAAACATGTGGCCCAGAAGTGTTACCCGTCATTCCAACCCAACCAATTACATCTCCCTGTTTTACAAACTCACCAACCCGAACTTTGCGGCGCTTCATATGAAGATATTGTGTTGAGTAAGTGTTGTTGTGTTTTATTTTGACAAAATTTCCATTCCCCTTGTTGTAGCTAGACTTCACGATTGTTCCATTAGCAGTAGCCATTATGGGTGTTCCAACAGCCGCAGCATAATCCGTTCCCTTATGCGCACGAACCCTGCCATAATAGGCAATTCTTCTTTTAAGATTATAGCGTGAAGAAATTCTGCTAAAAGAAACGGGCGCCTTTAGAAAGGCACGACGTAGATTTTTTGCATTATTATCAAAATAATCAACAATCCCCTTGACGCTATCTGTTTTAAATTCAAATGCGTAAAGTGGTTTGTTACGATGTTCAAAATAAGCAGCTTTTATTTTTTCAATCCCTACAGAAACACTATCATCTACAAAACGCTCGGTATAAATTACCTTAAAACGATCGCCTTTATCCAATCGATTAAAATCAATTGTCCAAGCATATACATCTGCAAGATAATACGTAAGATTGTTATTATATCCGCTAGCATTCATGGTGTCGTATAATGAAGTTTGGATTACTCCAGTAGCCTGAAGCTCAACAACACGGACCGGTTTTTTAACCTTTTTAGCAAATAAACTGTCTTTGAGTTGAATTACGTCATAACTTTCAACACCTGGGGTATAAATAAATGCTAGTGCCTTCGGAAGACTATCCTTTGTATACAACAAGGTATAAGGTTTTCCGATTTGTAGCTTTCGGATATTAACTTCTGATTTATTGATGACCTGAAGAATAGTATATACTTCGGGATAATCAATCCCGTTACGCTCTAATATAGCTCCAAAAGTATCTCCCCGTTTAATCTTAAATTCCTTAGCGTTGTATAGATTATAATCATAACCATATTTCATCTGGGGTTCCGGAACGATAATTTCTTCTGGAGCAGATTCTTGTAATTTTTCATCCTTTTTGGTTGCACAAGCCATAAAAAAGCTTGCCATAATAAAAATTAAGACAATTTTCAGCGAGGATTTGGAAGAGATGGTTTTGTGCTGCATAGTTGCAGACAAATTTCGGGATGTTTTGTTTATCAAAAGGGTTTTTTAAAAAAAACTTAACAACAATAATCAACAATTTTACATTTCAATTTTAAAGGGATATTTCAAGTTTTTAAAATTTTCGAGATCACATTTAATTGATCCAATGGCTATATTGGCCTGAATTCGTACGGGAATTTTATTTTTATCATCACTAACCCAAAGAATAACGCTTTCTTGAGCCCGAAATACCCTTCCGCTTTGAACGTATGGAATATATTTACGGCATTTTATTTTTCCAAATTTAGAATCTATGGTTTCTGTCCCTAAGTACTTAAGCTTGAATAGGTAGTTCTCAGCATCAAAAAACATGTTAATTTCTATACTTTCTCCGATATTCATCGAAGAAGTGCTTTTTACATTTCTTAAATAATAAAAAGCAGAAATGAGGTCTTGTGCGCTAGGGTTAACTTTTAACTCTTGAATTCGGTTGTTTTTTTTATCATTGATTTTAGCAATTTGGTTCTGATGATCAAACCTAATTTCTAGATCTTTTGTATATCCTCCCTCATTGATATTTCTAACGAACCATAGGGGCAATCCACTGTCTTTACTGAAATAACTGTCATAATAATCTTCAACTTTATATAAAAATCGTGCAATCCCTGTTGTTGCACCATAACCTTTGGCATGAAAAACGGGGACACCTTTTATGGTGTCTGTTTCTAGCCCTAAGGTTACATAACTAGCGTTAAAAAAGCCGTAATGGATTCGAAACCGAAACCACTCACCTTCTTTAAATACATTTCTCTTTTTTTCTAACGAAGTTGCATTAGAATTAAACTGTCCCCAAGCCCCAAAAGAAGACATAAGAATACCAAAAAGAAGGAGGGTGCTTAATCGATTCACTTTAATTTTTTTATTATACAAGATAATTAAATTAGCTTCAAAGGAAACATCCTTTGTGCTAAGAAAATGTTATTCTTTTTTATTTGTATCATGAAGTTGTTTAAATAAGCGCTTCCCTTTTGAATTCCCAAGGAGTCCAATTAATTCATCCTCAGAAGCTTCTTTGATTCTTTTAAATGATTTGAATTTTTTCAAAAGATTTTCTTTTGTTTTAGGGCCTATACCAGGAATAGCATCCAAACCTGATTGAATTGCTCCTTTACTGCGTTTATTTCTATGGAGCGTAATTCCGAAGCGGTGTGCTTCATTTCTCAAGAATTGAATCACCTTAAGACTTTCGGATTTTTTATCTAAATAAAGGGGTACCGGGTCTTTTGGAAAGTAAATTTCTTCTAAGCGCTTTGCTATACCTACAATTGCTATTTTGCCTCGTAAACCCAGTAAATCTAAACTTTTTAGCGCCGAAGACAATTGTCCTTTACCGCCGTCAATTATAACCAACTGGGGTAGTGGCTGGTTTTCGCTCAAAAGCCGCTTATATCTCCTAAAAACAACCTCCTCCATTGAGGCAAAGTCATCTGGCCCTTCAACGGTTTTGATGTTATAATGACGGTATTCTTTTTTTGCAGGTTTCCCATTTTTAAAAACTACGCAAGCAGCAACTGGATTTGACCCTTGAAGATTAGAATTGTCAAAACACTCTATATGTCTTGGCTCAAACGAAAGTCTCAAATCTTGTTTCATTTGGCTCATTAATCGATCTGTATGTCTCTCGGGATCTACAATTTGGATTTTCTTGAAGCGCTCCATTCTAAAATACTTAGCGTTCCGTTCAGAAAGGTCCAAGATTTTCTTTTTATCTCCGAGCTGAGGAACCGTTACTTTTATTTTACTTCCAAAATTTAAGTCGAAAGGCAAATAAATTTCGGAAGATTGAGAATTGAAACGTTGTCGAATTTCAATAACTGCGAGGGTTAATATTTTTTCAGGAGTTTCATCTAGTTTTTTCTTGATTTCTAAGGTGTGTGAACGAATAATTGATCCGTAAGAAAGTTGAAGAAAATTTACATACCCGTATTGCTCGTCAGTGATAATTGAAAAAACATCTACATTGCTGATTTTGGGATTTACAATGGTAGATTTTGATTGATAATTTTCTAAAATCTCTAACTTTTCTTTTATTTTTTGGGCGTCTTCAAATTCCATTTTTAAAGCATGTTTACCCATTTGAGATTTGAAATCTTGTAAAGAGTCTTTAAAGTTTCCTTTAAGAATCGAGCGAATAGCTTTTATGTTTTGATTGTATTGCTGCTCGGTCATTTTATTTTCACATGGAGCAAAACAATTTCCCAAATGAAACTCTAAGCAGACTTTATATTTTTGAGCAGCTACTTTTTCTTCGGACAAATCAAAAGTACAGGTCCGAATAGGATAAAGTCCGCGAATAAGATCCAATAAAATATAAACCATTTTTTTATTGGTGTACGGGCCGTAATAATCGGAACCATCATTAATAACCCTTCGAGTTGAAAATATCCTGGGGAAGCGTTCTTTTTTGATGCAAATCCAAGGGTAGGTTTTATCATCTTTTAAAAGAATGTTATACCGAGGCTTGTATTTCTTGATGAGGTTGTTTTCTAGCAGCAGCGCATCTATTTCACTTTCTACTACTATGTGTTCAATGCGAACTATGTTTTTTACTAATAAGCGGGTTTTATTGCTGTCGTGGGTTTTTGTAAAATAAGAATTTACCCTACGTTTGAGGTTTATAGCTTTTCCGATATATATAATTACTTCGTTCTTATCAAAGTATTGATATACTCCGGGCTCTTCCGGTAGGGTTTGAACTTGTAAAGTTAAGGCAGAGCTCTTCATCGATCTTTTTAAAAGGATTAGTTCTTTGGGTTCATTAACGAAAATAATTATTTTCTTTGTGAGTACAATTTTAACAATGGACAAATCTCAAATAAGAAAGCAATATAAAAAACTACGAGAGCAACTTTCGGAAGAAGATATTATAAATAAGAGTTTGCTTATTGCAAATCGATGCCTTGAGATTGATGTTTGGTCAGAGCAAGTATTTCATTTATTTCTAACCATTAAAGATCAAAAGGAGATTGATACCTCCTTAATTCTTACCCTTTTACAAGGAAAGGATAAGGAAATAGTTGTCCCAAAAATAACAGGAGAGACTCGTTTGAAGCACTTTTTACTTACAGATCAAACGCGCTTTAAAAAAAATGCATGGGGTATTCCTGAACCAGTTTCTGGAGTTAAAATAGATGCTCTTAAGATTGACGTTGTTTTTGTTCCTTTACTAGCTTTTGATTCAAAAGGGAGTAGAATTGGCTATGGGAAAGGTTTTTACGATCGGTTTTTGGCTTCTTGCAAGCCTAATTGTATAAAAATAGGATTATCTTTATTTGAAGAAAATAAGATAGATTTCGTTTCGGAAACAACCGACATATGCCTAGATTACTGTGTTACCCCGGATCAAGTATATTCGTATTGGTAGGCTTATTTAAAAATTCGCTTGTTAAAAAACAATAAAACTCCAACTCCACAACTAATTGCAAAATCCGCAACATTAAAAACGTATTCAAAAAAAGTATAGGTTTCACCTCCAACAAAAGGCATCCACTCAGGCCATACCCATGTTGCTAATGGAAACTGAAGCATGTCAACTACATGGCCATAAAATAGGGAAGCATACCCATGATCAGGCATAAATTCTGCAATTTGACCGTAACTGTGAGAAAACCAAACTCCATAAAAAATAGAATCAATAAGGTTACCGATTGCACCAGCTAGAATTAAACAAAGTGCCCATCGAAGTAGTTGCAAGCTTTTGTCGGACAAAACTCTCCACAACCAATTTCCTAAAAATACGATTGCAACGAGTCGAAAAAGAGTTAAAATCAGTTTACCTACTTCTTCACTTATAAAAGGAATGAGATCACTGATTTTAGTTCCCCAAGCCATACCCTTATTTTCTATAAAAAGAATTTTAAAAAACCCCCAGTCTACAATTGCAGGGCCTCCATAGATTGAAAGCGGATAGTTAAGTTTGATGTAAAATTTTGAAACCTGATCTGTAACTAAAATCAGCAAAATTAAAAAAAAGGCTTTCTTGCGGTTGAGTTTCAAAACGGAGGTACTAAATAATGTCATAACGTGTTAAAAGTAAATATTTTAATTGGGGTGTACCACTAAACTTCCAAGGGAAGAACTTGCCTTAAGTTTTTTTGGAAGTTGTGGGGAATTTAATCCATAAAAATGAAGGTCTGCAGCCAACGATTTGATTGTTCCTTTGGGGTCAGCGATGTTAAAAGTAGCTTCTCCGTGCTCAATTCCGATATTCAAACTTTCAAAAACACCCGAACATTTCAATTGGGCTTCTTTCAAATTTAGATTAAGGACTAGGTTGGTTGGGATTTTAATTTTAATCTTATTGGCAACAACCTTATGAACACTAAGTTTGTCTACGGGTCTTTCTGAACTGGGAATTTCATGTTCTTCCAAATAAAAACCAGCTCCTTTTATTTTACCTTGAAGTAAAAACAAATTTTGATACTCTCCTTCTTTCAGATAGTTGATTTCAATCAGTAAGTTGTTGTGCGTAGAAACCGATACCGAGCTCGCCCATGGAAAGTCTAAATGTATTGACTTTATTTCAGAGGCATCCCAAGTCTTTATTTGTTCTACTTGGCTAAAAGTTAAACTGAGAGTAAAGAAACAAAAAATGAGCAGCATTGTTTTATTTCTGAATGTTTTTTGCTTCTATGCTGAGAGTTGCATGAGGAACTAAAACCAAACGCTCCTTGCGAATTAATTTTCCCGTAACACGGCAAATTCCGTAGGTTTTGTTTTCAATTCGAATCAAAGCATTTCTTAGATCACGAATGAATTTTTCTTGACGTATAGCCAGTTGTGTATTAGCTTCTTTAGACATGGTTTCTGAACCCTCTTCGAATGCTTTAAATGTTGGGGATGTGTCATCAGTACCATTATTCCCATCATTCATATAAGTGCTTTTCAGAAGCTCTAGATCTTCTTGTGCCTTTTCTATTTTTTGCTCGATTAGAGCCATAAATTCTGATAAGTCTTTATCAGAATATCTATTTTTTATTTCAGTTGACATACTAATGTTGTTTAATTAATATAGACGTTGATACCTCATCAAATTCAATAAAAACACCTTGATCCACTTTATCTTGAATGTAGATTTCTTGTGTAAGTGTTTCTGTTTTTATATACTCTAAATTATTATTTAAAGCTGCGTTTAATAACTTATGAGGTGTCAAATATAAAATAATTTTATCAGTAACCTCAAAACCGGCATCTTTTCTCAAATTTTGAATTCTGTTGATCAATTCCCGAGCAACCCCTTCTTCAACTAATTTTTCATTTAGTTGAATATCTAGAGCAACAGTAATACCATTATTATTAGCAACTAACCAGCCCTCAATATCCTTCGATTGAATTTCAACATCAGCGTTGCTTAGGGTTATTTTTTCACCTTCAATTAAGAGTTCAATTTCTTCTTCAGCTTCGAGATACTTTAATTGACTTTCATCTAACTTTTGAATTGCTGCTAAAACAAAGCGCATGTTTTTCCCAAAACGAGGGCCTAAAGTTTTAAAGTTAGGTTTTATTTCTTTGACCAAAATATCACTAGCATCATCTAAAAGCTCCAGCTCTTTTACATTTATTTCAGAAAGGATTAATTCTTCCACAGCTTGAATGGCTTCTTTTTCGGCTATATTTCGAACAGGAATCATTATTTTTTGAAGAGGCTGTCTTACTTTTATTTGTTCCTTTTTACGAAGCGAAAGAGCCAAAGAGGCAATGGTTCTAGCCTTTTCCATTCGTTCTTCCATTTTCGTATTCCGGGTGTTTTTATCAGCTACAGGGAAATCAGCTAAATGAACTGATATTTCTGCCTCAAAACCAGTTGCATCGCATAGATCTAGATACAAGCGATCTGCATAAAAAGGAGCTACAGGAGCCATTAATTTACTAATGGTAAGCAGGCACTCAAACAAAGTTTGGTATGCCGATATCTTATCTTCTTGGTATTCTCCTTTCCAAAATCTTCTTCTTGAAAGGCGAACGTACCAGTTACTTAAAATTTCTTGAACAAACTCAGAAATTGCCCGTGTTGCTTGAGTGGGTTCATAATCACTGTATGCATAATCGACTGTTGCTATGAGCTTATTTAATTCCGACAAAACCCACTGATCCATTTCATTTCTCTTTAAAAGAGGAATAGCTTCTTCTTTATAAGTAAAACTATCAATGTTAGCATACAAACTAAAGAACGCGTATGTATTTTGAAGGGTTCCGAAAAACTTTCTAGAAACCTCGGCAATTCCATCCAAGTCAAACTTTAGGTTGTCCCAAGGATTTGCATTCGAAATCATATACCATCGCGTTGCATCTGGGCCATAGGTTTCGAGTGTTTTAAAAGGGTCTGCCGCGTTACCTAAACGTTTAGACATTTTCTGACCACTTTTATCCAAAACCAATCCGTTTGAAACGACATTTTTATAAGCTACGGAGTCAAAAACCAGAGTTCCTATGGCATGAAGTGTATAGAACCAACCGCGTGTTTGATCTACTCCTTCGGCAATGTAATCTGCAGGGAAGGCTTCGTTTGAATCAATTTTTTCTTTATTTTCGAATGGATAATGCCATTGAGCATAGGGCATTGAGCCCGAATCAAACCATACATCAATAAGATCAGACTCCCTATTCATAGGTTTCCCTGAAGGGCTACAAAGAATGATTTTGTCTACGGTGTTTTTGTGCAGGTCAATCAGATCATAATTTTCTTCTGACATGTTTCCAACCTCAAAATCAGCAAAAGGATTTTCGGTCATTATTCCGGCTGCGATTGTTTTTTCTATTTCCTGGCAAAGCTCTTCCATAGAACCAATTAAAACGGTTTCTTGACCGTCTTCTGTTCTCCAAATGGGCAATGGAATTCCCCAGAATCTAGAACGGGATAAGTTCCAATCGTTTGCATTAGCCAACCAATTTCCAAACCGGCCTTCACCTGTTGACTTCGGTTTCCAATTAATTTGCTTATTGAGTTCAACCATGCGCTCCCGCTCAGAAGAAACTTTAACAAACCAAGAGTCTAAAGGATAGTATAAAATAGGCTTATCCGTTCTCCAGCAGTTTGGATATGAGTGAACATATTTCTCTACTTTAAAGGCTCTGTTTTCTTCTTTTAATCGAATTGCAATTTCAACATCTACAGATCGTTCTGGAGCAGTTCCGTCACGATAGTATTCGTTCTTCACATACTTCCCTCCAAGGTCTCCTAATATATCGTGGAACTTCCCTTCTAAGGTTACTAAAGGCTCTTCATTTCCGTTTTGATCAAGGACTAATAAAGGCGGAATAGGGGGAGTAGCTTCTTTGGCTACTTGAGCATCATCTGCGCCAAAAGTAGGAGCGGTATGAACGATTCCAGTTCCATCTTCGATTGTTACAAAGTCTCCAGAAATAACACGAAAAGCATCTTGAGGATTTGTAAGTGGCAGAGGAGCATCTTTCCATAGCTGTTCATATAGAATTCCAACCAAGTCTTCTCCTAGTATTTCATTGGTTATTAGATAAGGTATTTTTTTTTCGTTAGCAGAATATGCTAAAAGCTCTTCTTTCGATTCAACAGCTACATATTTTCCAGAAAATTGCTTCCCAACTAGCGCTTGAGCCAATAGGACTCGAATGGGTAAATGAGTATATTGATTATATGTTTCAATCACCACATAGTTTATTTTCTTACCAACGGTTAATGCTGTATTAGAAGGTAGCGTCCAGGGTGTAGTAGTCCAAGCCAGAATATAAAGGTCCGCTTCCGCTTGCAAAGTCGATGGGAGTGATTCTTTGATTGTTTGAAATTGCGCTGTAATTGTAGTGTCGGTAACGTCTTGATAAGTTCCCGGTTGATTCAATTCGTGAGAACTTAATCCGGTTCCTGCTTTAGGAGAATACGGCTGAATGGTATAGCCTTTATACAACAGTTCTTTGTTGTAAATCTGTTTAAGTAACCACCAAACAGATTCTATGTATTTAGATTTATAGGTAACATAAGGATCTTCAATGTCTACCCAATATCCCATTTCTTTGGTCAAACGATTCCACACATCGGTATAGCGCATAACAGCATTTTTACATGCCTCATTGTATGCTTCAATACTGATGGTTTTACCAATCGCGTCTTTGGTTATTCCAAGTTCCTTTTCAACACCAAGCTCAACAGGCAAGCCGTGGGTATCCCATCCTGCTTTTCTTTTTACCTGAAACCCTTTTTGAGTTTTATAACGGCAAAAGATATCTTTAATGGCGCGGGCCATTAAGTGATGAATTCCAGGCATTCCATTGGCAGAAGGGGGACCTTCATAGAAAACAAATGGTGTTTGCCCTTCGCGAGAAGTAATACTTTTTTCAAAAATAGAAGCTTCTTCCCAGTAAGATAAAATCTCTTGAGATACTGTAGAAAGCTTAAGTTGTTTATGTTCTTTAAAACCCATTGGGAATGTATGTAAGGTTGCGAAATTAAGGAATTTTATACATTTATACTTTATAATAACATTAAGCTCTAAGAAATATATGAAATTCGATTTCTCACAAGCCATAAAGTTAGAAAATGATCGGGTGCTGTTGCGCCCTTTGGAGCAAAAATATTTTGAAAATCTGCTTCTTTTTTCTGAAAACGAAAAGATACTTTGGCGATATTCTTTAACCCCTGCAGGCGGAGAAGACAATCTGCACAAGTACATTGAGCGCGCAATTGCCACTAGAGAAAACCAAAACGGCTATCCTTTTGTTGTTTTCGATAAACGGACTCAAAAAATAGCAGGATGTACTCGATTTTATGACATTCAAAAAGTGTACAATACATTGAGTATTGGCTATACTTGGTATGGAGAAGAATTTCAGCGAACAGGATTAAACCGAAACTTTAAGCAATTATTACTTTGCTATGCTTTTGAGACTCTTGAAGTCGAGCGTATAGAGTTTAGAGCTGATTTAAGGAATAAGAAATGCATCCAAGCAATGAAATCAATTGATCGTGCAGAAGAAGGAGTCTTGAGAAGTAACTGCACTTCAACTAGCGGAAGAAGAGACAGTATTGTTTGGAGTATTTTAAAATCGTAATAGAAGAAAAAAGTTAAAGCTCATTTGGAGACTAAACTTTATTAGAATTCATATCCAACTCCAACCATTAAACTTCTGCCCGATGCGGATATACCAGATGCAAATTCACGATAATGAACATCAAAAATATTTTCAATACCTGCCCTTAAAGTAGTTTTCTCATTCCAAGAATAAGAACCCGAAAGATTTAAAACAGACCAACTCGGAGTTCCAATATAGTTCGTAATTCCCTGTGGATTTATTTGCTCAGGAGTTTCATCTAAACCATCTTCTCCTCCTAAACTATAGTCTTGAGGACTTTTAGAGCCACTGAATCGACTTCTAATTCTAATCGAAAGCTTGTCTTTGTTATATTGAAGCATGGCAGCACCGTAGAATGGTAGAATTGAGGGAAGGGGACCATAACCCTTCAAAAACTTTGCTTGTGTATAGGTTATATCAGAAGAGAATGCCAAATGAGGAGTAAAATTCCACTTTCCTTCAAAAGAAGCGCCTTGTATCGTAGCGTTACCCATATTGGCATTAATTTGGGTTTCTATAATATCATTTTCAAACATCAATTCAGTAACCTCACCACTGACCTGATCGGTATAGTTTGGAGATAATTTTCTTCCGATGAAGTTTTTTAGAAAAGTGCTGTAAAAGCGTAAAGCTAGCACCCCTTTTTTGTTTGGAGTGAAATAAGAAACACCAAAGTCGAGATTATTCGCATATTCAGGCTTTAAGGTGGGATTAGGAATCAAAAGCATGCCTTTGTTTTCTCTTATTTTACCGAGGTCATCAATATTTGGTGATCTAAACCCACTAGATGCAAGAAAGTTTAACTGCAGGTTTTTTGTAGGTCGAAAAGTAATCGACAAGCTGCCTGTAAAAGCATTGTTTTTAGACTCTATGTTGGTTAAGTTTCCAATAGGAGAGTTGAGGAGCCACAAAGGGTAAATCCCATTATTTCTATCCCATTTAGCTATCAGCAAGGTATGAGTATAACGACCTCCAGCAGATAATGTAGTCTTCGTGTTTAAGGCCCATTTAAAATTACCATAAAAAGCACTAGAAGTATAGTCACTTCCGGCACTAGGATATCGAGTTGGAATTAGGATTGGACTAGATTTTCCTACAACTTCATTACCGTTAAGGATTAATTCTTGAGAAAAGGCTTTTGAAACAACTTCGTTTTTAACCCACTCAAAACCGAAAGCAAAACTTGTTTTGTCAGTTTTTTTAGTTTCAAAATCTCCATTAAAACTCCAAACATGCACATTTTCACTTTGATTAGAACGTCCTAGCTCATTAAATTTCCTGTTAATTCTAGACTCATTGACGTTTTGATATGCCATGGTCAGATAGCCTTTGTAAAAGAATTTCTTTTTTGGGAAAAATTTAAATTGAGGAGAAATCAAGAACCTTTTCTGAGGACCATAATTCCATTCGGCAAAACGAAGAGCCCCATCCTTATATTCATTTAACTTATCGAAACGGGGGATGTCTGAAGAGTTAGAAAGCTGAATGTTGAGAGTAAAAAGTTTTTCATTGGGAAGTTTAACAATGAATTTTTGCAAGAAATCTATTTGCTCATATCCTGAGTTTTTTTGAACATTAGGATTATTATTCACAGAAGGTAATTCTTGATATGCTTCTGTATTATTTTCAGAGTAAAAAGGCACTAAGCCCCAAGATTTATAACCGTGTTTTCTGTTTTTACCCATTTTGAGTTCTCCAAACTTAGAAACACTAACACTGCTATAACTAGCCCAGTTTTTAAAGCTTAGTTCCGTATCAAAATGATTTACAAAGGATTGATTTGCAGAATTAAAGTTTGAAGAGAAGCTGTTTTTAATCTTATCCTTACTATTAATTCGAGGTGTTTTAGTAAAATAATGAACTACTCCACCAAGAGCATCTGAACCATAGCCCACAGAAGAAGACCCATAAACAACCTCAACCCTTTCAATAGTTCTTGGATCAACCGTTATGGCATTTTGTAAATGGCCAGACCTGTAAATAGCATTATTCATTCTAATACCATCTACTACTAATAACACACGGTTAGCTTCAAAGCCTCTTAATACAGGACTTCCACCTCCACCTTGAGATTTTTGAAGTCGAATACTAGGCGCTAATAATAGTAAATCAGCCCCAGTAAGGGGACTGCTTCTTTGAATTTGCTTTGCATTAATGATAGAAACCTTTTCTGCAATTTGATTTTTTTTAGTCGGAGTTCTGGCAATCGACAGGATTACCTCAGAAAGTTCTTTGAGGTCAATATTGAGTGAAACGATATTATTTTTTTGCTTAAGCTCATTTTTACTTAAACTCTGTAACTCAAAACCCATAAATTGGAACGAAATGATGTCTTTAGAAGAAAACATAGACAGGGAAAATTTTCCATCCACACCTGTAGTTGTATTGCTGCTATTATCTTGGTTGTATAGGCTAACACCAAAAATAGGCTCCTTAGTGAGCGCATCTATGACAGTGACTTCTTGAGCGTAAGCAAAGCAACCAAAAAAGAAGAAAAAGGTCAACAGCCCGTTAGGAAACATCATCAAATATTTCATTGAGAATTTGCAATGATTTTGGTTTTGAAAAGCCCGACAAATGTAACTCAAAATACTGAATGAGCGTTTCCAATAATTCACGTCTTTTTGTTCGATTTAACTTATAAACCATTATACCTCCAAAATTCATGCCTAATAATTTTTTAAACAATACAAGTTGATCATCGTCTATGTGTTTTTCTCTGGGCATTATGGAATCAAAACAGCCTGTTTCTAAATTAAAATAAAGCGCATCGGAGTGATCTTCATTTGGGAAAAACCCTAAATACTTAGTAAGATTAATTAAAAAAATTAAATGAAAATTACTAATTTCATCATGAGAATCTAGCCAGTGAAAAGCGGTTTCAAGAAAAACATAAAGCGACGGGTTTGCTTCTTCTTCAATAATTGCGTTTTTGAGAGTTTCTGCAAGAAATTGAGCCAAAGCGTTTTTTTCAATCTTATTAGGAATGGTTACATATGGATATATGACTTTAACCTCCTTGAGAAACTGTAATTTTCTATTTTTCTTATGATCAAAAAGAATTTCGAGTTGTGAAAGCACTTCAAATTGAGACTTTCGTATGGATCCTTTTTTGACGGTTAATATCCCTTTTAGGATAAATGACTGCCTTCCCAACACCTCGGTATAGCAATGCGTAATTAGGCTAGTATCACTATACTTAATTGTATTTAAAACAATAGCTTTAGTTCTAACCAACATAAATTAAACTACGCCTTGTGCTAACATAGCATCAGCTACTTTTACAAAGCCAGCAATATTTGCACCCTTGACATAGTTTACATAACCGTCTTCTTGGCCAAATTCTACACAAGATTGATGAATTTCACTCATGATATTTTTCAGTCGGGAATCTACCTCTTCGCGAGTCCAATTATACCTCAAAGAGTTTTGAGCCATTTCAAGGCCAGATACTGCAACCCCTCCTGCGTTGGATGCTTTTCCAGGAGCAAAGAGAACTTTATTTTCTGTAAAGGCATGAATTGCTTCAGAAGTTGAAGGCATATTGGCTCCTTCTCCGACACAGATACAACCGTTTTGAATAAGCAGTTCAGCATCTTTTAGATGAAGTTCATTCTGAGTCGCACAAGGAATTGCAACATCACAAGGAACCCCCCAAGGGGTTTTCTTTGCATGAAACTCAGCGTTTGGATAGCGTTCTAAATACTTTTGAATTCTACCTCTTTGAACATTTTTGATGTTCATGATGTGATTTAGTTTTTCGGAATCAATACCATCTTTATCGTATATATACCCACCAGAATCAGATAGTGTATAAACAGTACCACCCAGTTGAATCACTTTTTCGGCAGCATATTGACCTACATTTCCAGAACCTGAAACTACCACTCTTTTACCTTCTAAACTTGTGCCAATGTTCTGAAGCATTTTCTGTGTAAAATAAACTACTCCATAACCCGTCGCTTCAGGACGAATTAAAGAACCTCCCCAGCTAACACCTTTTCCTGTAAGAACTCCAGTAAATTCATTTTTTAATCGTTTGTATTGGCCAAAAAGGTATCCAATTTCTCTACCTCCAACACCAATATCACCAGCAGGAATATCTCTGTTTGGACCAATATGACGGAAAAGTTCAGACATAAAACTTTGACAGAAACGCATTACTTCATTGTCGCTTTTTCCTTTAGGGTCAAAATCAGAACCTCCTTTACCTCCTCCCATAGGAAGGGTAGTAAGACTGTTTTTGAAGACCTGCTCAAAAGCTAAAAACTTCAATACACTCAAGTTAACGCTCGGGTGAAATCGAAGCCCACCTTTGTAAGGGCCTATTGCAGAATTCATTTCAATTCGATAACCCCGGTTTACTTGAATTTCATTTTGATCATCAATCCAAGCGACTCGGAAAAAAACAACCCGCTCAGGTTCTACCATTCGCAGTAAGATGTTTTGTCCATAATAAATGTCGTGTTTAACAATGTATGGAATTACGTTTTCAGCAACCTCAGTAACGGCTTGCATAAATTCGGGTTCATTTTGATTTCTCAGTTGAACTTCAGCTAAAAATTGATCAATTATTTTTTTCATACTATTATTTAAGAGAACTAATGTAGTTTTATTGTTTGTTTTTATGCAAATAAAAGTGCAACAACTTCTTCAATTTTAGTTAAAGCTAAAGCGTTTATTCCTTCTACAAGGACTATGTTTTTAGCCCCTTTAGAATTCACGATTGTTTCAAAGCCTAACTTTTCAGCCTCTGCAATTCTTTGATCCAGTTTAGGAACGGGTCTTAGCTCTCCAGAAAGGCCTATTTCTGCCGCAAAACACATTTCCTTTGGAAGAGCAATGTCATGATAACTGGAAAGAATTGCCGACACTACAGCCAAATCTATTGCAGGATCTTCGCTGCTAATTCCGCCAGTAATGTTTAAAAAAACATCTTTGCTTCCTAATTGAAATCCAGCTCTCTTTTCGAGTACCGCAAGAAGCATATTCAGACGTTTTGCGTTAAATCCAGTTGTGCTTCTTTGAGGAGTTCCATATACGGCAGTACTAACCAGGGCTTGCACCTCTATCATTAAAGGACGAACCCCTTCCATAGTAGCCGCAATAGCATGGCCGCTCATTTCACGATCGGTTTGTGAAATGAGCAGCTCACTGGGGTTAGTTACAACCCGAAGACCTGAGGATAACATTTCATAGATTCCTATTTCTGCTGTTGAACCGAAACGATTTTTTTGAGCTCGGATGATTCTATAAACATGATTTCGGTCTCCTTCAAAATGAAGAACAGTATCAACCATATGCTCTAAAACTTTAGGCCCAGCAATTGTCCCATCTTTTGTAATATGTCCCACTAAAAGGACGGGTGTATTTGTTTTTTTGGCAAACTGGATGAGCTCTGAAGTACATTCTTTGATTTGGGAAACACTCCCAGGGCTACTGTCTATGTATTGTGTTTGAAGGGTTTGAATGGAATCAATAATAACAATGTTGGGTTCTAGCAATTCAATTTGCTTAAAAACCTTTTGAGTTTGAGTCTCACTCAGAACATAGCAGTTTTCGTTTTTTGAGTCAATTCTTTCCGCCCTCAATTTTATTTGTTTCTGACTTTCTTCTCCAGACACATACAGTGCTTTACCTCCAATTTGAAGAGAAATTTGAAGTAGTAAGGTAGATTTTCCAATTCCAGGTTCACCCCCCAAAAGAGTAACTGATCCGGGTACAAGACCTCCGCCCAGAACCCGATCTAATTCAGAATCGTTGGTAGAAATTCTGGCTTCTTTGTCGGTTTCAATTTCTTGAATCCGAACGGGAGCTGCCGTTTTAATTTTCAGTGTTTTAGGTTTAAGCCACCCCTTTTCTTTGGGTTTTTCTAGAACTTCTTCGACTAGGGAATTCCATTCTTTGCAACCGTTGCATTGACCTTGCCATTTGGAATGAGGAGTTCCGCATTTTTGACAAAAGAAAGTAGTTTTTACTTTACTCATGGAGCTTTTTAGTTTAGAGACTCTATTTTGTTTAGAATTATTTCTTTAGTAATAAAATCTATAGGCTCGGATGAATAGGCGCGCTCATAGCTTTTAAGTGCTTTTTTATAGTTTTCTGTTATTTCATATCCGATACCGTTAAAGTAGTGACCCATCATCGTTTCAGGATATTGATCTATGCACAACTCACCCAAAACAAAAATAGACTCTGCATCAGATTTTTTTTGAGCAGCAGCAAAAACCGCCATAATATCGTTTAGGATATATGTTTTTTGAAAGCCTAATTGGCGTGAAATTTTTTGATATTTATCAACCATATAGCTGTGAGCAATTACTGTATCGGATAACATTTGCTCCCTGTATTCCTTAGGGCTAATTGGCTGATAAATTCTAAAAACAGTTTCTAGGGCTATTGGAATAGAATAAGCTGGAGATGAGAATTCGTCTGGAAAAGAAAACAAGTCGTAGGTAATATTTAATTTATCATTCATTATGTTTTTGAGTTCATTACCTAAAAAAGTTATTTTGTTTTGCTGCCTTTTAGGTAGATTTTCTGAGTTAAACAAGTAGTAACTAGTTTGCTTAGAGGTACTCGAAGCTTTTTCTAAAAGGGGGTCAATAATTTGAGCAGGAAGATCGGGGGTAATGGCAATGTATGAAGAAAACAGATTGGAACCATCTAGTAAAAAATAGTTGAGGAAGTTTGCACCCTTGTTTTTCCCAATAATTACCTTAAGATTTGATAAAGGATATTGAATAGCAAGTCGTTTAACAACATCAGAACGAACAAATTGTTTAAAATCAGAACCTCTAGAAGTTAACTGACCTGAGTTTTTATCAATTTCGAAATCTCGAGACATTTGATAAGGCTCTTCCTGACGAATACCAGCAACAATTGCCTTGGGCATGTACCCTATTTTCGAAAAGAATTTCACATTAGTCACTACTAGATCAAACAATTCGTGCCCCTCAAAAACAACAATCAAAGGCAAAGGGTCAACAGCGCCCTCCTTCATTTCTGGAACATACAAATCGATTGTTCTAGATTTTCCCAAAACCGATGAAGCAATAGTTTCTGAAGTTATTTGCGCGGAAAGTGTTAAGCTCAATAAAAAAGTGAGTAAAAATAAAGAACGGATCATAAAATTTATATTATTGTATAAGGGAAAGGTACTTACTTTTTTCGATTTATTAACGGTAATGCAAAAAAGGAAAGGCTACCAAATAGTATAACCATAATTGTTTGAGCCGACCACATTATCCATCCAAAAGCCAAGCTAGATTCGTTTGAAATATCATAAGTAATCAAAACCAAAGAAACAGAATATGGATAGATTCCAACACCTCCATTGGTAGCAGAAATAGTTATAGCGCCAACTAAAAACCCGATTAATAAAGCTTCAAAAGGAAGATCTACTGTTTCTGGTAAAGCAAATTTAATAAAGTAAAACATTAAAATATAAAGCCCCCAAATCAAAAATGTATGGAAAATATATGCGCCTTTTTTTGGCATTTTAACCAAAGTCATCACACCTTCTTTAAGGCCCTTTAGAAGTTCCGTGATTTTTAAAGCAAAAGCAGAATTAGACTTTTTAAGTTGGTTAATTAAAACCCAAAAAATCAATCCACCTAAAGCCAGAGTAATTACTAAGAATGTAGGATTGAAAGATTGTTCTTTGAAAAAACCAAGAATAAATTCAAATTGAAGTATTAAGGCAATCCCGATGACTAGAACTAACATTATTAAGTCAACTACACGTTCTGCTATAATGGTTCCAAAGCTTTTTTCAAAAGGAATATCTTCGTAAGTTTTCATTACGGTAGCCCTAAAAAACTCCCCAGATCTTGGCACACCTAAATTGGCAATATAGGTAATGAAAATCGCTAAAATATTATTAATTAACCGGGGCTTATATCCCATGGAATTTAACATAAAATTCCAACGATAGGCTCTTGACAAATGGCTTATTAAACCCAATGCTAAAGAGAATAAAACAAAGCGGTAATCTGCACTTTTTATTGCTCCATATATGGTTGCTCGATCTTCTAGGGTAGTGTCTTTAACAGATAAATAAATGAAAACAAACCCAATCATTAAAGGAAAAATTATTTTCAAAAACTGAGTTATTTTTTTTTTCACGAAGCTTATTGCAATAAATTAGTTTTTTCGTTTGGAAACAAAAGTACAGGCTTGTATTCACGAGCCTTTTCAAAGGGAACAGAACAATAACTGATTATAATAAGCACATCTCCTTTTTGAACCTTTCTGGCCGCAGGACCATTTAGAGTTATTTCACCAGAATTTTTTTCTCCTTCAATCACATAAGTTTCTAAGCGTTCACCGTTATTGATGTTTACAATTTGTACTTTTTCACCAGGCACAAGGTTTGCAGCTTCAATTAAGGCACTATCAATGGTAATGCTGCCAATATAATTAAGATCAGCACCTGTAACTGTTACTCGGTGAATCTTAGATTTTAAAATTTCTATTTGCATCCTGCAAAGGTATTAAAATTTAATGTTGTCAATTAAACGAATACCGCCTAATTTTAGGGCAATAAATGCTCTTGTCTGAACACCGTTTAAATCAATAATTTTTTGCAAGGATTTTTCGTCAGCAATCATAAAATATTCTAATTCTATTTCCGGCTGATGCTTAAAGAAATCTAAAATCCAGAATTCAATTTGTTCTGGACTACTCTTGCCTTTTAAAGCAACTGCCTTTTGAAGGGTTTCGAAAATTATAGGAGCTATTGCTCTTTGAGTTGAATTTAAATGCTTATTTCTAGAGCTCATTGCAAGACCATCATCGTGCCTTACTATTGGACAGGGAACAACTGTAACCGGAATTTTTTCATTTGCTACCAATGCCGATATGATTTGTAATTGTTGGAAGTCTTTTTCGCCAAAATAAGCTTTCGAAGGCTTGAGAACTTCAAATAAAAGCTGAACAATAGTAGCAACTCCTTGAAAATGTCCTTTTCTGTGAGCACCCTCCATAATAGCTTCAAGGTGACCAAAATCATAGCCTTTGGACTCAACTTGTTTTCCATATAAGTCGGATGTCTCAGGGGCATACACCCAAATATTGTCTCCTAAAGTTTCGAGTTTTAGTAAATCAGAATCAAGTGTTTTGGGATAATTTTTTAAATCATTAGAATTATCAAATTGTGTTGGGTTTACAAAAATAGATACAATTACAATGTCGTTCTCAGATAAGGCCTTCTTTACTAGGGTTAAATGCCCTTCATGAAGCGCCCCCATTGTAGGAACTAACCCTACAGCTTTAGTATTGTTTTTGTTTTTAAAGGCATTTAGCTCTTTAGAATGGTAAAAAACCTTCATTTTTAGAAAAAATTATCAGCCTAAAAGTACTGTTTTTTCTAATGAACGGAAGAATTTTCGTAATTTTGCTAAACTTTCTATTTAAGGAAGCTAAATCCGTTTTTATGCAAAACAAGAGAGTATTAATAATATCATCGGAGGTAACTCCCTATTTACCTCAAACAGATCAGGCTATTAATTCATTTCAAATTCCAAAAGCAATTAATGATGCTGGAGGACAAATACGAATTTTTATGCCGCGTTATGGAATGATTAATGAACGAAGGCATCAGTTGCATGAAGTTATTCGTTTGTCAGGAATGAACATGGTTGTCAATGATATGGATATGCCTTTAATCATAAAAGTTGCTTCTATTCCTAAAGAAAGAATGCAGGTTTACTTCATTGACAATGAAGAATATTTCAAAAGAAAAGCGATGCTTAAGGATGAGAACAATGTCTTGTTCCCTGACAATGACGAGCGTATGATTTTTTTCACAAAGGGAGTTATTGAAACCGTTAAAAAGCTGAATTGGTCTCCGGACATCATTCATCTTCACGGTTGGTTTGCCTCCTTATTTCCATTATATCTAAAAACATATTTTTCTGAAGACCCTATTTTTGAGTTAAGTAAAATTGTAACCTCAGTATATCCAAATGATTTTGAAGGTGAACTCTCACCAGCATTAGAAAATAAAGTTGCTTTTGATGTTGAGGATGAATCGGCAAGAGGCCCTTTAAAAGAATCTACCTATGAGAATTTAATGAATTTAGCCATTAACTTTTCGGATGGGGTAGTGCTTTCCGGAGAAAATATTGCGGAAAGTATTTTATCGAATATAGATTCTAAAAAGATTCCCACGTTAACACTCGAAGAAAGTGCAAAAGATAACGCTTATGTAGATTTTTTCAATAACCAAATTATTTAATACCCTATGAACTTTAAGGTGTCTTTTCGAAAGAATAGTGTATTCTTTCTCTTAATTACTCTCGTTTTATTTTCTTGTAACGAAGATTTTAATACTGTAGGATATGACCTGATCTCATCCAGTGCATTTGAAACAGAGCGTATAGATTTACCGGTATTTTCTTATCAAAAAGAAACCCTCGCAGACGTTCAGTCAGATGGTTTAAACCTTCAGCAATTAGGGTCAATTGATGTGCCAAATATTGGTCAATCATCCGCATATATTATTTCTCAGCTAAGTCTAGCTCCAAAATCTTTTTTCGGCCTGTACAGCCCTGAAGATGAGCTGGGAGTAGAAGATAATATCTACGCAATCCCAGAAAACGAACAAGTGGTTTCGGTTTATTTAGAAATCCCTTTTATGAACAACACAAGAGATCAAGATGGAGACGGTGTTATAGATAGTCTTGATTCAGATCCAGAGAATCCCGAAAGCGACTCCGACGGAGATTCAATAATAGATGCTTTAGAAACGCAGAACGGGACAGACCCCTTGAACACAGATAGTGATGGAGATGGAATTCTAGATGCAGAAGACACCGATAATTCTGGTTACGAAGTCGGAAATAGAACATATGATGTAGACTCTATTTTTGGAAACAGAAATGCAAGTTTTAATTTAAAAGTAGACGAATTAACATACTACATAAACGAATTTGATTCTAGTGATAACTTTGAATCTCCTCAAGCGTATTATTCTTCTAGAGATCTTTATGAAGAAGGTTATGTTGGCGAAAACTTATATAACGAAACCTATCAATTAAATTTTGAAGAACTAAGATTCAATTATACTCAAGATGATCCAGAAACAGAAGATGTAGACGAGACTACATTAATTCAAACTCGAAGAACCCCCCGAATACGAGTTCCTTTGAATGCCGATTTTTTTCAAAGACGCTTATTGGATATTGAAGGCTCTGATTCTTTAAAAACAACAACAGAATTCCAAAAATACATGAGAGGGATTTTTGTGCGTATGGAAAACCCATCGGATGATATATATATGCTGCTCAATTTTAATGCAGCCAGTATTATTGTTGGTTATGAATATGACCGATATAATGATAATGGAACCCCTGATGACACTTCGGACTTTACTATAGACCGAAACGAAAGTTCTTTTGTTATAACGCCTTCTAAAACTATAAATCACTTAAAAAATGCGCTTATCAATCCGGAAATCAATGAAATTATAGCACAAACTTCTGGGTCGAGTAAAATATTTTTAAAAGGGGGAGTAGGATTACTCTCTAACATCGAGTTATTAGGGAATTTTTCTGATGGATCTGCAGACTCTAAACTTGAGGAACTTCGAGCCAACAGTTGGTTAGTGAATGAAGCAAACCTGATTTTTTATGTAGATTCTAACTCTGTCGAAAACTGGACATCCGACGCTTTAATTGCGGAACGGTTATATTTATACAAGCAAAAAGACGCCTCTCCTTTATTAGATTATTTTACAGACGAAACCATTGATGCCGCTAAGAATAATGCTGGTAAATTCATTCACGGAGGGATTTTAGAATACCAAGACGGAATACCCTATCGTTATAAGTTTAGAATTACCCAGCACATCAACAACCTCATTCGAAAAGATTCGGCAAACGTTGTTTTAGGTCTAGTAGTTTCTGCGGACATCACTAATGTTTCAACAAAAAAAGCATTCTTAAATGGAAGCTCTGAAGAGTTTTTATACCCTGCGGCATCGATCTTAAACCCTTTAAGTACCGTTTTAATTGGCTCACACCCAGACCAAGAATTCGAAAGTCTTAGACTGAAATTAGAATTAATTTACACGGACTTTTCAAACTAACTTTTTTTATGTGTGGAATAGTAGCTTATATTGGTCAACAACAGGCATCTCCTATTATAATAAAGGGGCTTAAAAGACTGGAATATCGTGGTTATGATAGTACAGGAATCTCTCTTTTTGACGGAATTGAACTTCATACAGTAAAAACAAAAGGAAAGGTAAGTGACCTAGAGTCAAAACTTGAGACTCAAAACTCAATCAGTGCACAAATAGGAATCGGACATACCCGATGGGCAACTCACGGCATTCCGAATGATTTAAATGCACATCCCCAAGCATCTAATTCAAGCAACTTAGTAATAGTTCATAACGGAATTATTGAAAACTATGCTTCAATAAAAGAAGAACTAATTCAACGAGGATATATATTCAGCTCCGACACAGACACAGAAGTTCTGGTAAACCTTATAGAAGATGTTCAAAAGAAAGAAAAGGTAAAACTTGGAAAAGCCGTGCAGATTGCCTTAACTCAAGTAATCGGAGCCTATGCCATAGTAGTTTTTGACCGCAGGAAGCCAAATGAGCTTATAGCTGCAAGGTTGGGGAGTCCATTGGCTATAGGAATAGGAAAGGAAGAATTTTTTGTTGCTTCTGATGCTACCCCCTTTATAGAGTACACAAAAAATGTAATTTATCTGGAAGAAGAGCACTTAGCTATAATTCGTTGTGACCGTGATATTACCATTCGAAAAATAAATAACGATAAAGTTATTAAGCCTTATGTAGAAGAGCTTCAAATGAGCTTAGAAAACATCCAAAAAGGCGGATATGACCACTTTATGCTTAAAGAGATATTCGAACAGCCACAAGCCATTCGAGACACACTTAGAGGCCGATTACTTTCTAACGAAGGAAAAATTACTCTTTCGAGTTTGCATGAGCATGAAAATAAATTTTTAAAAGCAAGACGTATCCTAATTGTTGCCTGTGGTACATCATGGCATGCAGGTTTAGTTGCCGAATATTTACTTGAAAAATTCACTAGAATCCCGGTTGAGGTTGAATATGCTTCCGAATTTAGATACCGTGATCCAATTATTTTTCAGGACGACATTATTATAGCAATTTCTCAGTCTGGAGAAACTGCAGATACTCTTGCGGCTATTAAAATAGCTAAAGAGCGTGGTGCATTTGTATTTGGAGTTTGTAATGTAGTAGGTTCTTCTATTTCACGAATGACAGATACCGGATGTTATACGCACGCCGGACCAGAAATTGGAGTTGCTTCTACAAAAGCATTTACAACTCAAATAACGGTTCTGTCTCTTTTAGCATTACACTTAGGAATGGTAAAAGGAACTTTGTCACGTTCGGAATACCAAAAACATCTAGCGGAATTAGAATCAATTCCAGACAAAGTTTCCGAAATTTTAAAACAAGAGAAATTAATCAAAGAAGTAGCTTCTTCGTTTACCGAAACTAGCAACTGTATATATTTAGGAAGAGGATATAATTTTCCGGTAGCGCTAGAGGGTGCGTTAAAATTAAAAGAAATTTCATATATCCACGCAGAGGGATATCCGGCTGCAGAGATGAAACATGGTCCAATTGCACTTATTGATGAGCAAATGCCCGTTGTTGTAATTGCTACCAAAAAAGGGCACTATGATAAGGTTGTAAGTAATATTCAGGAAATAAAATCGAGAAAAGGGCGCATTATCGCCTTAGTAAGTGAAGGTGATGTTAGAGTAAAAGAACTAGCAGATTATTGCATTGAAGTCCCAGAATCTTTAGAATGCTTTACACCTATTTTAACAACCATTCCACTTCAACTATTGTCCTATTATATTGCGGTTCAAAGAGGTTGTAATGTAGATCAACCCCGAAATTTAGCTAAGTCCGTTACTGTGGAGTAAAACAATATGGTTATTCTTACCCCCAAAGGCTGAACGTAAGTTTTAACATATCAATTACTACAACCAAACTTTGGGAATCAAATTATTCAGAATATCAACAGTATTTATTCAATCGAATTTGTGAATACAAAGACAATAATGTAACATCTATTGGTTACAGAAAAATATCTAAAATATTCAATGAAGAAGGATTAAGAACTTCTCGTGGAAAAATATTTAAGAATACCCACATTCACTCTATTTTCAAAAAAGGAAAAATTAGAGAAGAGAGAAATAATAGAAAAGATATCGTTGAGATTTCTCAAGTTACAATTGAGGAGTTAAAAAAACATTTTTGATTAAATGTAAAGTTTTTTTGTCATAATGTAAAAAATACTTTACATTTGTTGAAATTTAAAAAATTATAATATGAGTTATTTATTTAGTAATAAGTTTAAAAAAACAAGTGGTATGATTTTTTATTTGTCAATACCAATCGGATTATTTTTATTGTTAACAGATAGAATACAAGATATTTTTGTTGTTAACGTTTTTTCAGTTTTTTCATATGAGTGGTTTGGATCAGAAAAAACAGGTTTTGGGTGGATAGAAAATGGTTTAGGTGACGAAGTTTTCACCTTATTAATTATTATTTCAGGGTTAATAAACTCTTTTAGTAAAGAGAAAATTGAAGACGAATTAATTTCGAAGATTAGATTAGAAAGTTTGTCCTTATCTCTATTTATAAGTTTTGGATTAATAATTATATCTACATTTTTAGTTTTTAATATTAACTATATGTACGTATTAGTGTTCAACTTATTTTTAATAATTGTCTTATTTAATTTAATATTTAAATTCAGACTATTCAAACACTATAACTCATGAAAAATAATTTAAAGTTATATCGAACAAAGTCTGGATATACACAAGAAGATATTTCAAAAAAAATTGGTGTTTCTAGACAAACAATCAATTCCATTGAAAATAACAGATTTCACCCCTCAATACTATTGTGTTTGAAACTTTCAAAAGAATTGGATTGTCGGTTAGATGATTTGTTTTTTCTTGAAAGTTGATGTAAAAAAAGTTGAAAGGGTAAGGTTAACCGTATAGTAAGAATAAACCATCACTGTTGAGTATCTAACCACTTAATTATCAATTAATTGCTTAAGTCTATTTTTAAACCTTCTATTTTTTAAATAAATTGTACATTAGAAGTAGAAAAAACACGATTACACAGGTGTAAGTTATTATATCTATTATCATGTGTTCAATTAAACCTTCAAGAAAGTAACCGTTTATAATTACTATAAACATGCATATGGACATGATCTTTCCAGTCCCTTTTGGTTCAGTCTCAAGTCCTAATAATTTCCAGTATTTCATTATCTAATAGTTTTCAGGTTCTCTTTTTAATAGTTAAACGTCTAAATATACAAAACTATAAAAATTCATAAAATTTGATTATTTTTAAGCTTTCTTAGGAATGATTAATCTTTAATAGATTTCAATTACATTTGTGTAAAGAATTTTAATATGGAAAAAGAAAACACAAAAATCACAATAAAACCCAACGGACAAATAGCGATACAAGGTTCTGTAGATATAGTCGACATAGAAGGAAATGAAATAAAGCACGCCCCAAGATTTGCTTTATGTGGATGTTCAAAATCCAGTAATAAGCCTTTTTGTGATGGCTCTCACAACGCATAAATACTATTTATTTAGAGGATACACATATTTAATGAATTTAAGAACCCAAGAATTTCGAGTACTGCTTTATCGCTTTTCTTTAGGATACTTGTTTTATTTCATAGCCAGAAGTCTTTTCGTTATTTTCAACATCGACTTGCTAGAAGTCGATTCATTTATAGGGTTTGTATTACTCTGCTTTTATGGATTAACTTTTGATACGGCCGCACTTTTTTACTTAAATGCAATTTTCTTATTAGCCTCGATTCTACCGGGGACGTTTACAACCTCTAAAGCCTACCAAAAAGGGCTTTTTTGGATCTATATGGGATTCAATGCTGTCGGTTTAGGAATGAACTTTATCGATATCATATATTATCGATTTAATTTAAATAGACTTACAAGCAAGGCGTTTGAGGTTTTAGAAAACGAAACCAATGGTTTTGCATTAATGTCATCCTTTGTATTGGACTATTGGTATGTTTTTGGTTTGTATGGATTGTCTATTTTTTTATGGTCAAAAGCATATAAATTATTTAAGGTTAAAAGGGTTAAAGCGGATCATATACCTTCCTATATTTTTTCGTCTATCGTTATATTTTTAATTACCACGGCAACATCTATAATTGGAATTCGTGGAGACTGGAGGCACAGTACTCGTCCAATTACGTTAGTTCATGCAATGGAAAAAGTTAAACATCCTTCTCAAGCAGATGTTGTGCTTAATTCCCCTTTTACATTTATTAGGACCTACGGAAAAAACAGTTTCTCCTATTCCGATGAATTTGAAGAAGCTGAAATAGAAGAAATAATTAAACCCATAAAAACGTACACTCGATCTACAGAATTTGACACGCCACCAAACGTTGTGGTTTTTATATTGGAGAGTTTTGGGCGAGAATATTGGGGAGCTATGAATGGTTTGTCCGGAATTGAAAACTTTCAAAGTTTTACTCCTTTTCTAGATTCCTTAGCGCAACACAGCCTTGTATTTTCAAATGGTTTTGCAAACAGCAGGAAGTCCATTCACGGAATGCCTTCTGTATTGGCAGGAGTTCCTTCTTTCGAAACCGCTTATACTTCTTCACAATACGCAAATCAACCCATTCAATCACTGGTTTCAATCACCAAAGAAATGGGATATTCAACTTCTTTTTTTCATGGTGCACCAAACGGATCAATGGGCTTCTTAGGATTTTCAAAAGCTTTAGGATTTGATTCTTACATTGGGAAAAATGAATACAATAACGAAGCTGATTTTGACGGTATTTGGGGAATTTGGGACGAGCCCTTTTTTCAATACACACAAAAAAAATTATCAGAAGAACAAACCCCGTTCTTAGCAACTGTTTTTTCTATAAGTTCTCACGCACCTTTTAAAATTCCTGACCAATACAAAGGAAAGTTTAAAGCGGGGTATATTCAAATGCACGAATGTGTTCAATACACAGATTATGCTATTGAACAATTTATAGCTTCGAGTAAAAATGAACCTTGGTTTGATAACACGCTTTTTGTATTCACCGCAGATCACGGAAATCAATCATATTATGAGTTATATCAAAAAACCATCAATCGATTTGCAACACCAATTATGTTTTATGCACCAGGGAAATCTTGGAGTGAAGAAAATTTTGAATTGGCTCAGCACATGGATATTATGCCAACTGTTGCTCAGTTAATTGGATATAAAAAACCCATTCGAAGTTGGGGAAGGAGTCTTGTTAGTGCCGACAAATCTTCTTTAGTGGTCAATTATTTTGGGGCGGGAACTTACTTCTTTATGAATGAAGAATATATTTGTATTTACAATGGTACAGGTGCTACAGGGTTTTATAAAAACGATGATCTTGGGCTTGAAAAAAACCTAATCAAAGAACGAAATGAACTAATGGATGCTTTAGAAGAAAAAGGCAAAATGTTTCTTCAAGATTATAATAAAAGAATTGTTACAGGAACTCTTGGGGCTGATTAAAGATGAAAGACAAAATACATTTTATTGTTAATTCACGATTAGTTAAAGCGAAGACTATTCTTGAAAGGGAGTTGAAAAACAACTCCTATTGGGAAAACAATTATCAAGTTTTTGTGTGGGAATCTTTATACAAAGGTCATGCTCTTGAGCTTACGCAAAAAGCAATTCGGGACGATTCTAAAACCGTTGTAGCTTGTGGCGGCGACGGTACAATAAACGAAATTGGACGTTATTTAATTGAAACCGACATACCTTTAGGAATAGTCCCTTTGGGCTCGGGTAATGGCTTTGCGCGACACTTTAAAATACCATTAAACATAAGAGCTTCACTTCAGGTTATTCAGGCCAAAACACGAGTTTCTATCGATGCAGGTTTAATTAATCAACATTTTTTTCTTTCTAATGTTGGAGTTGGCTTTGAAGCTCATTTTATTAATTCGTATCAAAAAAAGTCAACACGGGGGTTTATTTCATATTGTAAGGCACTTGTAGTTGCCCTTAGAGCCTTTATAGTTAATAAACACAGGATTTATTATGCTGGTAAAACCCGAGAAATCACTCCATTTTCTTTAATGGTCTCAAACACCAATCAGTTTGGGTATAATTTTTCACTTACTCCTGAGTCTTCTATTTCGGATGGGAATTTAGAATTGATTATTTTTAAAAGCAAGTCAGTTTTGGCACTTTTTAAACTGTTTTTTGCCAGTCGATTTGGCGTCAAATTATCTCAAGATTTATTAGAAATCATACCCGTTTCCAAAGTTAGAATTGCACTTGAATCTAGCGAATTCTTGTTTCAGTTTGATGGAGAAATTAATCAATGTAGCTCGAAGGAAATAGTTGTTCAATTACACCCCAGAAAACTTAAAGTATGGGTGCCCTAATTTTATTATTTCTATATCTTTAAACAAACTTAATTTATGAAACAACATCTTCCAATTTTAGCTCATAACAGAGCGATTTATTCTCGTTTTCTAAAGAGTTTTTCTTTAGAACAACTCAATTCCGTTCCCAAGGGTTTTAATAATAACATCATCTGGAATGTTGCACACGCTTTGGTCACTCAACAATCGATCATGTATTCCCTTTCGGGCTTACCGGTTTTAGTTCCCCAAGAATGGGTCGATGGTTATCGAAAAGGCACAAGACCAGAAGGCGATGTTAGTCAAGAATTTGTTATCGCAATCGACGAAGCATTGACCTCAACAATGGATCAGCTACAAAAAGATTTGGAAGCAGGTATTTTCGAAAACTTTCAGCCTTATGCTACATCAACTAAAATGGAATTAAGTTCTATAGAAACAGCCTTCCCTTTTGTTTTGTTTCATGACGGAGTCCACATAGGATCTGTTTTGGCTTTGGCTAAATTGGTTTAAAGGGCAGCTATAGAGTTTACAATTTGTTCAGCATGTACTCTGGAGTTTTCAATAAACCACCTGTTTGTTTTTAATCCCCCACATACAACACCAGCAAGGTAAACCCCTTTTTGACTGGACTCCATAGTGCGTTCATTATAAACGGGAGTTTTATACTCATCTGCGTGAAATGAAACCCCTAGCGACTTTAAAAGAGAAAAGTCTGGCTGGTAACCGGTCATTGCTAAAACAAAATCATTTGGAATTTCTAGGGTCTCTTTTTTTGTTTTAACACGAACACTTTTGTGTTTAATCTCAATCAAATTTGATTCAAAATACGCAGGAATACTCTCTTCCTTTATTCGGTTTAAGATATCAGGTCGTGCCCAGTACTTGACGTTTGACCCAACTTCCTTTTCACGAACAACAAGGGTTACGCTTTTTGCTCCTTTTCTATAGGTTTCTAATGCAACATCTACAGCTGAGTTTGCTGCGCCTACAATCACAATATCCATACCGAAATATGGATGGGCCTCTTTGTAGTAGTGAGTTACCTTTTCCAGTTCTTCGCCAGGAACATTAAGTTTATAGGGGAGGTCATAAAAGCCTGTTGCAAGCACTATGTTTTTTGTGGTGTAATTTTTTTTTGTGGTTTGAATTTTAAATCCACCTGTGGTTTTCTCAAAAGAAACAACGCCTTCATATAGATTAACATTCAACTCCCAGGAAGAAGTAACGCGCCTGTAGTATTCAAGAGCTTCTGCACGAGTTGGTTTTGGGTTGTGAGATATGAAAGGAATTTTACCGATCTCTAAACGGTCTGAGGTAGAAAAAAAAGTCATGTTTTGTGGGTAATTATATATAGAGTTTACCAAAACGCCTTTTTCGATGATGGTATATTTAAGCCCTTTTTTTTTAGCTTCAATCCCACATGCCAATCCAATAGGGCCTGCCCCAATAATGATCAAATCTTCCATAAATCAAAAGTAAATAAAGGACTGTTAACTTCTATCACCAGAAGACTATTTTTTTAAATAACTAATACCTATAATTATTAATTAATAATCAATTTACCTTATGAATATGTATATATTTAAAAATTATCAATCGTTTAAGGGCGGTTTTACGCTTAATTATAATTTTTAATTATAGTTTTTATTTTAAAGTAGAAATAATCTCTTGTCTTAGATATAAAAGCACTACAGACCCTATAAATAAAAACAATCCTAAATATATACCTTCAAAATAAATACCGAAAAGAAGAAGAATTACCCACCAAATCGCAAAAATAATTAGGCCAAAAAGGTATTTAATAGCGTTGTGGAATACTACATCAGAAAAGAGTCCAACCACTTTTCGAACCATCAGTAACGGGATTATGTTTACAAGTCCAAGAAGTTTTATAACGACGTTTAGTGATTTCCCTCCGGATTTAGCATGTTTTAATTTCGATTGCTCATTTACAAGCGCTTTTTTAAATTTAAAAAACCCCAGCTTAGAATTTTCGAGATGTACATACTTTTTCTTTTCTAAATAGGAGTAATCTTTGTCAGGAAGCCAAAGGCATTTTTTCATTCCAATCTCTAAGGCATCTCTCAATTTATTAATAGTGACACCCTTATTTTCTTTATAATCATTTAAAAAACTTCCAACTGGAACTGCCTTACCATAAACAATATGCACTTCTTGCCACGGCATTTGATGATGGGAATAGTTTATCCCAACAGGAATAATATACATTTGTGTTTTGGGATATTTTTCTTGTGCTTCCAAGGCAAGTCTGCTGCTTCCCTTTGACAATCGTTTCAAAAAATACTCATTGTGATGACTCCCTTCAGAAAACATAATTAATTTTTTTTCATCTCTTAATAAGTCATAGCATATTTCAAATATTACATTGTTTTTTTTAAGACTACTGAAGCCGTTTCTAATCCGATATACTGGCAACATTTTTAGGGCATCAAGGAACCACTGAAAGGGACCTCTAAAAACATCACTTCTAGTAAGTGAGTTGAGTTCATGTCCACAAGTTGCTCCTACAAGTAAAGGATCTAAAAAAGCTCCTTGATGATTTGGCGAAAAAATTAGACCTGCATTTTTTGGTATATTCTCAAGCCCATACACCCGTACTTTTTTGAAATAAAAATGATTGTAGCATTTGAAAAGCACAAGTATTGTTTTGTAAAAAAGGGTTTTCATAAACCAGGACATTATCAGACATGAATTTAAAAACAATTCAGAACATAAGCTTTGTTTCCAAAGCTATTTTTGATGACTTATTTATAAGCCTTTGAAGTCATAAATGTAGCTGATTTTATTTCATTCAAAACCAAAAACAAGGGGATTACTTTTTTTTAGTAAAAACTTGAAAATCGAGGGGATTATTTTTTATGGAAACGCTATATTTGCAAGCGAAATAAAAGACTTAAAACTAATTCAATTTCATCATATGGCAGCGACTGCAGGAAAAGTTTCTCAAATCATAGGCCCAGTAGTAGATGTTACCTTTTCAGGAACAGGCATCAAACTACCTAAAATTTACGATTCACTAGAAATTACAACCAAATCAGGAGGGCTTTTAGTCCTCGAAGTGCAATCTCACGTTGGAGAAGACACTGTAAGAACCATCTCAATGGATTCGACTGATGGTTTAAGTAGAGGAACCGAAGTTATAGCTACAGGTAACCCAATCCAAATGCCAATTGGCGACGACATTTACGGAAGATTATTCAACGTAATTGGAGATGCAATTGACGGAATTGGAAATTTACCAAAAACAGGAAAAGATGGATTGTCTATCCACAGACAGGCACCAGCTTTTGATCAGTTATCTACAGCTACTGAAGTTCTTTTTACAGGAATTAAAGTAATTGACCTTATTGAACCTTACGCAAAGGGAGGAAAAATTGGATTATTTGGTGGAGCCGGAGTTGGAAAAACAGTATTGATTCAAGAATTAATAAATAACATTGCCAAAGGGCACGGAGGATTATCTGTATTCGCAGGAGTAGGAGAACGTACTCGTGAAGGTAATGACTTGCTTAGAGAGATGTTAGAATCTGGCATCATTAAATATGGTGATGAGTTTTTACATTCAATGGAAGAAGGTGGATGGGATCTTAGCAAAGTAGATAAAGCCGTAATGAAAGAATCCAAAGCAACCTTTGTATTTGGACAAATGAATGAGCCCCCAGGAGCACGTGCTCGAGTAGCATTATCTGGATTAACTATAGCAGAATACTTCCGTGATGGAGCTGGAGAAGGACAAGGAAAAGATGTTCTTTTCTTTGTTGATAATATTTTCCGATTTACTCAGGCTGGTTCTGAGGTTTCCGCTTTATTAGGTCGTATGCCTTCAGCAGTAGGATACCAACCAACATTAGCAACAGAAATGGGAGCTATGCAAGAGCGTATTACATCAACTAAACGAGGGTCTATTACCTCTGTTCAGGCAGTATATGTGCCTGCGGATGACCTTACGGATCCTGCACCAGCGACTACATTTGCTCACTTAGATGCAACAACAGTATTGTCTCGTAAAATTTCAGAATTAGGAATTTATCCTGCAGTAGATCCATTGGATTCTACTTCAAGAATTTTGACTGCAGAAATTTTAGGTGACGAACATTATGATTGTGCTCAACGGGTGAAAGAATTATTACAACGCTATAAAGAGCTTCAAGATATTATTGCCATTTTAGGTATGGAAGAATTATCTGAAGAAGACAAATTAGCAGTATCTCGCGCTCGACGTGTTCAACGTTTCTTGTCTCAACCGTTTCACGTTGCAGAACAATTTACAGGAATCCCAGGGGTTTTGGTTGATATTAAAGAAACCATCAAAGGATTTAACATGATCATGGACGGAGAATTAGATCACTTACCTGAAGCTGCTTTCAACCTTAAAGGGAGTATTGAAGAAGCAATCGAGGCAGGTGAAAAAATGTTATCTGAAGAATAATAAATATGTATTTAGAAATTATATCTCCAGAGTCAACCCTTTTTACGGGTAATATTGATTCTTTAACTGTACCTGGAACTGATGGGTCTTTTCAAGTACTAGAAAATCACGCAGCTATTGTTTCTAATTTAATTTCAGGAGCTATAGTTTTCAAGGGAACTTTCGACGCTTCAAAAAGTTTTGATGCACCCTTTTCGAAAATTGATTCTAGTTCTGTTGCACTAAAGATTTCCTCTGGAACACTTGAAATGCAAGACAATAAAATTATTTTATTGGTTGATTAAGGGTTCTGAAACGATTTGAGAATACTAAACACCTGTAAATTAAAACTAATTACAGGTTTTTTATTTTAGACTAAATTTATATTATGAGAAAATTAAGCCTCATTTTTCTATCACTATTTTCAGTTTACAACATTCACTCTCAACAAAAAGACTTTCTTGAAATCAAGACAAATAAGCTGAAAGAGGTAATTTTAAACTCAACTCGTATTGACCTACCCCTTTCTCAACAGTCCAGAAACATTCAGGTAATTAGTTCTTCAGATATTCAAAAAAGTGGAGCTACTAATGTTGTTGCTTTGCTTCAGCAAATTTCGGGCATCGACATTAGGCAACGAGGAGTAGAAGGCATGCAAGCTGATTTATATATTCGTGGAGGAAGTTTTGATCAAACCTTACTTTTGATTGACGGAATTAAATTAGAAGACGCCCAAACAGGACATCACACCCTTAATCTTTTGCCTCCTGTAGGTTTAATAGAACGCATTGAAATTCTGAAAGGTCCTGCAGCCAGAATTTACGGTCAAAATGCTTTTACAGGGGCAGTTAATATTGTCACAAAAGAAGCCGGATTAGGAGTAAATCAGCTGAATGTTTTGGCAGGGTCTTATAAACAAAAGCAATTCAAATCTACCTTACAATCAAAAGGCAAACTCGGAGGGGTTTTAGGTCATTTTTCATACAACACATCCAACGGATACCGTCACAACACCGATTTCATCAATAGAAATTATTTTGTAAAAGGAAATTTTAAAACTAAGGAAATTCCTTTTCAGTTTTTGGGATATTTTTCTGATCGTGAATTTGGAGCCAATGGGTTTTATGCTACTCCTTCTGCAACAGAGCAATACGAAGAAACCCAAGCAAGTTTAGTTGCCCTAACCTCAGTAATTAAAAAAGAAAATTCGATTTTTAAACCAAGAATATATTGGCGTCGAAGTCAGGATATGTATGTTTATATTCGAGACAACCCAAGTATTTATAGAAACCTACACATTACCAATAAGGTTGGAATTGCCTTAGATTATAGTTTGTTCTCTTCTCTTGGTACAACCGGAATAGGGGTTGACTTTTCTCGCGTAAACATAAGCAGTAATAATTTAGGAGAACATGATCGCATGATGACTAATATTTTTGCTGAACATCGTTTTCTTCTTTTGGAAGATAAATTGGACATAACCCCAGGAATTGCTTTTAATAATTATTCAGATTTTGGGACTCATTTTTTCCCAGGAATTGATTTAGGCTTCGCCTTTAACACACAATTTAGGGTTTATGGAAATATTGGTACAACATACAGAATACCCACCTATACCGACTTGTATTATAGCGATAGGACTACTTTAGGGAATCCAGATTTAAAGCCTGAAAGCGCATTAGCTTCGGAACTAGGTATTCGATATGTTACTTACAACTTTTCAATTAGTGCGGCGTATTTTAATCGGAATTCTGAGGATTTAATTGATTGGGTAAAAGACACTGAAGAAGCATTGTGGGAAGCAAACAACATTCAAGAGGTAACTACGAGTGGTTTTGAGGTTGAATCAAAATTATCTTATTCCTTTTTAGAAAAACCACAAAGTATCCGAATAGGGTATACGTATATAGATGATGATGTTAAGGGAGTAACAGGCTATAATTTTTCACGTTATTCTATTAATTCCCTAAAAAACCACTTCACGCTTAAAGCCTTCAACACCTGGCCCAAAAGCTTTTCCACTACAGTTGTACTCAAACAAGCCGAACGCAGCTTAGGAGACCCCTATACGGTCTTAGATCTGAGCGCTCAATGGACTTCTTCGGTCAATCTGATTAAGGTTATATTTCTTTTAAATAATATTTTTAATGAAGTCTATACGGAAACGAATTTAGTGCCAATGCCAAAAGGTAATGGAAGTATTAGATTAGAATTTTCCTTCTAAGAATTCTTTCCTTTTTTGTCTCGAATTGCATCAAAAATTAGTTCATTTTCCCAGCCTCGGTATTGTAAACGATTACATACCTTTTTCTGACAGTTTATAAAGTCCAGATGCTGATATTGATTCCAGATTTGATCGAACAGCGTTTCAAACGTATCAAGATATTCCCCAGAGTTAATTTCTTGCATTCCTTTTTTAATATTCCAAGCACTAATACCACGAAACTTTAGCTGACTTAAGATGCGTATTTTACCCCACTTTTTGATTCTGAATTTACCTCGAGCATAACTCTGAGCAAATCGGGTTTCGTTCAAATAATTATCGGTAATAAGTTTTCCAATAATCTGATCTATAGCAATCTGAATCATATTAAGGGATTTTAATTTTTGAATTACTTCTTGATGGCATCGCTCTTGATAGGCACAGTAGTTTTCCAGTTTTTTTTGAGCTTCCTGGATCGTAAAAGACTTGCTTTTTAGCATGGTCAAAAATACATTTTTAAATTGATTTTTTAAGGGTAAAAATTGAAACCGTAGCCCTGCGAATCTTTATATAAAACAAAAAAGCGGCACTCCTTCGAGAGTGCCGCTTTACTTTTTTAAACACGAATCGATTTTTTGTTGTTGTCATAAAAATGATAGTGTAGATACTGATAAGCATCTCGGGGTATAATTTTAACCCGTTTTTTATGCTTTAATAGCCATTGAGTTCGGATGGAAGGGAACCCTTGGCTTAAATAAGCAGCAATAAAAGGATGAATATGTAATTCAATTTTCTTTTTTTGATGCTCTGCGTTGTTAACAATTTTGTTAAGGTCTGCGTTGATTTTGTCAAGTAAAACAATAGGTGCTTCAACCTCTCCATTTAGGTTCGGGTTTGGCTCCTTGGTTTTGATGTTCATTTCGGGACGAACCCGTTGACGGGTTATCTGAATGAGACCAAATTTACTGGGTGGTAGGATTTTGTGTTTGGTTCTGTCAGAACTCATTTCTTTCTTAAGATGTTCAAATAGAATACGTCTATTATCACTAGATCCGAGATCGATAAAGTCGACTACCACAATTCCTCCCATATCACGAAGGCGAAGTTGACGTGCAACTTCAGAGGCCGAAATCATATTGACTTCCATGGCTGTTTCTTCTTGGTTTCTCGATTTATTGGATCGATTACCACTGTTGACATCAATTACATGTAATGCTTCCGTATGTTCTATAACTAAATAGGCTCCCTTTTGCATGGAGACTGTTTTCCCAAAGGCTGTTTTGATTTGTCGTTCTACTCCATATTTTTCGAAAATGGGTAGCGATTCGGTATAATGTTTTAAAATACCTGCCTTTTTGGGTGCAATGGTTTGAATATAATCACCTATTTCACCGAATAACTCTTTGTCATCTACATGAATTCCAGTAAAAGAATCATCAAAAATATCACGCAATATAGAAGAAGAGCGATCAATTTCGCTCAACACTTTAGTGGGATATTTGTTGATTTTTGAAAGACGAGCACACATGTTTTTCCAACGTAATATAAGTTGTTGTAAATCTGCATCGAGCTCTGCTACTTTCTTGTCTTTGGCAACGGTTCGCACGATTACACCAAACCCTTTTGGTCGGATGCTTTGCACGAGACGTTTGAGACGATTTTTTTCTTCTCGGTCTTCAATTTTTTGTGAGATGGATATTCTGTCAGAAAATGGAACCAATACCATATAACGTCCGGCTAATGAAAGCTCAGAACTAATTCTTGGACCTTTGGTCGAAATGGGCTCTTTAACTACTTGAACCAATATTTGTTGGTTTGAGCTAATAACATCGCTAATCATTCCATTTTTTTGAATATCTTCTTCAAAACGAAAGTTTTTTAATAAATAATCTTTTGTTTTACCTGTACTTACCTGTTTAATAAATTTCAATAAAGTCGGAAGCTTGGGACCGAGATCATGATAGTGTAAAAAACCATCTTTTTCGTGGCCTACATTTACAAATGCAGCATTGAGTCCCCCAACAGATTTTCGAACTTTGGCGAAAAATATATCACCAACCGAAAATTTGTTGTCCTCTATTTCTTTATTGAGCTCAATTAGTTTTCCATCCTTGAGTAATGCGAAATCAACTGCAGAGGAATTCGATCGTATAATCAATTCTTTATTCACTCTGAGTAATGTTGTGTTTATACGTAATATTATGTATAAACGGATTAAACAATAATTTTTCAGGATTTAACCTGTGAAACGCAATCTACTGATGCGTTTCATTTCAAAGAACAATGAATGTTTTTAAGTGTATTCTACACTATTTTTTCTTGTGACGGTTAGCTCTGCGTCTTTTTTTACGTTTGTGAGTAGCTACCTTATGTCTTTTACGTTTCTTACCGCTTGGCATAGTGTGTTTAGTTGTTAATTAATAAATTATTTTACTGGAACATTAGATTTGATCCCTTCAACAAATATTTTTGCTGGTTTGAAGGCTGGGATGTTGTGAGCTGGAATTTTTACAGCAGTGTTTTTTGAAATATTTCTACCTGTTTTTTCAGCTCTAGTTTTCACCACAAAACTTCCAAAGCCTCTCAAGTAAACATTTTCATTGTTTTCCAGAGAAGTTTTCACTTCTGCCATAAATTTTTCTACAGTTGCCTGTACATCACCTTTGTCAATTCCTAATTGTTCCGATATATTCGAAACGATTTCTGCTTTCGTCATGTTAAATATAAATTATAGTTTTTCTTATTTTGGAGATTGCAAATATATAAATTTATAATTAGAAATATATTAGCCTAATCCATTAATATTTACCTTTTTAAATCGCAGCCGAAGCGTTACTTTTGTAAGTAATGACTTGGACAAATCTATTAATGGCTTGGTATAAGACAAACAAAAGGTCTTTTCCTTGGAGAAAAAGCCGAGACCCATATAAAATATGGCTCTCAGAAATAATTTTGCAGCAAACAAGAATTGCTCAGGGGACTCCTTTTTATACATCTTTTATTGAGGCTTTCCCAACTGTAAATGATCTTGCTGCCGCAGACGAACAACAAGTTTTAAAACTATGGCAAGGCTTGGGCTATTATTCTAGAGCAAGAAATTTACATCATACTGCTCAAGTTATTGTTTCACAATACAATTCCGTATTCCCCAAAACCTTTGAAGAGTTGCTCCTGCTGAAAGGAGTAGGCAATTATACTGCAAGCGCAATTTCTTCTATTTGCTTTGATGAACCACAGGCGGTTGTAGATGGGAATGTTTATAGAGTTCTAGCACGTTATTTTGGAAAAGAAACTCCAATTGATTCCTCCTATGCATTAAAGGAATTTAAAAGTTTGGCTAAAGAATTAATGGGCACTGAAGTTCCGGGAGAATTTAATCAAGCGCTTATGGAGTTTGGGGCTTTACAATGCACCCCTAAAAACCCGTCATGTGATACCTGCTCGTTTCAAATAAAATGTGTTGCGTTTAATCAAAGTCTAATAAGTAAACTGCCCTTTAAGAAAGGAAAAATAAAGGTTACTTCCAGGCACTTTAATTATCTCGTTTTTGAAACTCCTAAAAAAGAAACAATCCTTACCAAAAGGATTAAAAAAGATATTTGGAAACAGTTGTATGAGTTCCCATTACTTGAGAGTATTGAGGAACTAACCCTAAAAGAGTTAATTGCAGACCCACTAATATCAAACTATACGGATGCTAATGGAGTTTCTATATCGAAGTTCAACGAAAAACCAATTAAGCATAAGTTGTCGCACCAACAGTTATATATTACTTTTTGGAAAGTAAATACGGAGCGCCTAATGGGACCAGTTGTTTTAGGGCAGGACGTTTGTAACTATCCGGTTCCCATTGTTTTAGGTAAGTTTATTGCAATTTTTTATAATTCAAAGCCATGACTTTATTATATTTGATAATCCTTAACCCTTTAAATCTATCATTATGAGTGGAAGCCTTAACAAAGTTATGTTGATTGGTCATCTAGGCGATGACTTAAAAATGCACTATTTCGAAGGAGGAGGAGCGATCGGAAGATTTCCTTTAGCAACCAACGAAACCTACACCAAAAAAGCAACTGGCGAGAAAGTAACTAATACAGATTGGCACAATGTAGTTGTAAGAAACAAAGCGGCTGAAGTTTGCGAAAAATATTTGAGCAAAGGAGATCGTATTTATGTTGAAGGAAAAATAAAAACCCGCAAATGGCAAGCTGAAGACGGAACGGACCGTTACAGTACAGAAATTGTTGTAGATGAATTTACCTTCTTGACTACCAAAAAAAATTCTTCGGAAGTAACTACTCCAGCACAACCCCCAGCGCAAGATTCTTCTAAAGAAGAAGATTTGCCTTTTTAATTTAAAATTAATCTAATTGGACCCAGAACCCTTAAGCCTCTATTATCTTTTTATTTCAATTGAACCAATAATAGGTTTGAAAATAGTATTACTTGCCTTTCTGCTTATTTGCTCAGCATTAATTTCAGGAGCTGAAGTTGCCTTTTTCTCTTTAACACCGTCGGTTATTGAGGAGCAAAAAGAGGCTTATCCAAAGAAAATTTTAAAAATTGAAAATCTATTAAAAAAGCCTAAAAGGTTATTGGCTACAATACTTGTAGCTAATAATTTTATAAACATAGGCATGGTGCTCTTGTTTGCTTCTTTGGGTGATTTGATTTTTGGAGATGTTGTAAATGAATTTGTTCGACTTTTCATAGAAATAGGATTAATAACCTTTATTATTTTACTTTTTGGGGAGATCCTGCCTAAGATTTATGCTAATAAAAACAGCATGATTTTCTCTAGGTTCATGGTAGGGATCATTTATTTCTTGGATCGTAAACTGCTCTTTTTTATTACCTATCCAATGAGTAGTGTAACCTTATTTTTGGAACGTAATTTTGGTCAGAAATCAAACACATTCTCAGTAAATACGCTTTCACAGGCATTGGAATTTACCGAGCAAAAAGACACGACCAAACAAGAGGATCAAATTTTACAGGGGATCATTAATTTTGGAGCTACCGACACCAAACAAGTTATGTGCCCCAGAATTGATGTTTTTGCCCTAGACAAGGAAATGACTTTTGAAGAAATCTTACCCTTAATCATAGAAAAAGGGTTTTCTAGAATTCCAGTTTATAAAGACAAAATGGATCAAATAGATGGAATTTTATATGTCAAAGATCTAATGCCCAACATCAGTACACCAAATTTCAAATGGCAAGATCTACTGCGCGAGCCATATTATGTTCCTGAAAACAAAAAACTAGATGATTTGTTAAATGAATTTAAGGTCAAAAAGATGCACATGGCAGTTGTTGTTGATGAATATGGAGGAACCTCTGGAATTGTAACTTTAGAAGATCTAATTGAAGAAATTGTAGGGGATATATCTGACGAGTTTGATGAAGAAGAATTAGAATTTTCTAGAGTAGACGCTAAAAATTTTATAATAAATGCAAAAGTCAGTTTAAAGGATTTTTATAGAATTATCGACCTTGAAGACTTCGAGGGTTTTGAAAAAGCAAAAGGAGAAGCTGAAACTTTAGCCGGTTTTATTCTTGAAATTGCGCAGCAGCTTCCTGTTTTTGGTCAAAAAATCGAATTCGAAAACATCCTATTTAAAGTAGAACTGGTTGATAAAAAACGAATCAAACAAATCAAAGTTACCTTGCCTTAAGCCTAACTTAAATTATCTTTATGCTATGAAGCAGATTGTACTAGAAGGTTTTATGTTACTAAGTTTAATTGGTTGTGCGGAGAATACACTTCCAAAACCAAATGCTTATTTGAGCTTAAATTACCCATCACCTTCTTATCAAAAAGTGGAACACGATTGTCCTTATAATTTTGATTTAAACCAAACTGCAAAAATTATTTCTCAGCCTAATTGTTGGAATAAAATTGTATACCCAGAGATGAAAGCAACCGTTTACCTTTCTTATGTTCCGGTAAAAAACAACCTAGACTCCCTTTTGTATGATGCCTACCAAATGCCGAGTAAGCATGTTGTGAAAGCTGAAGAAATTCCTGAAAGTGTTTTTCAAAATCCAGAAAAACGGGTTTACGGTACACTATTCAGTGTTGTTGGAGAAGCAGCATCTCAAGTACAATTCTTTTTGACAGACAGTACGGATCACTTTCTTGTAGGATCTTTATATTTTTATACTAGGCCAAATTATGACTCTCTTCTGCCAGCAGCTCAATATATAGAAAATGACATGATGCGGTTAATGGAGTCTTTTGAATGGGAAGATTAAGATCTATTCCGACTTGATCTCACTAAAAATGTCTACGCGTTCGTTTTTTGTTACACCATAAACAGGCCCTACACTTTTTACTACAGAATTTAGTTCTTCATCTTTAATCAAATTTGGATCAAAAATAATTTGAGCCACAGCCCCTTCAAAACTTACTTTAGCTGACTGTATTCCCGGAGTCGCATTTAGCTTTTTTTCAATAGACGCTGCACAACCAATGGCACAAGTCATCCCCGTTATTGTAAGTTCACTTTTAACTAAATTTTCGGGGTTCAAAACAATTTGTTCTGGGACAATAAAGTCAATTGTTTTTACTTTTGCAGCTTTTTGCTTACAAGAAACAGAAAGTATTAAAAGAACAAGGATAAGGATGTTTTTCATCACTTTTTTTTCAAAAATACTGAATTATTGGGAAAGCATTTCCCTAAAAATGATCACTTTTGCAAAAAATATATAATGTATGTCGGTAACACATAAGAAGTGGGCGTATCTAATTACACTTTCAATAATCTGGGGGAGTTCATATATCTTAATTAAAAAGGGACTTGTGGGGCTTACCCCTCTTCAATTGGGTTCTTTTAGAATATTATTTACAACTTCAATACTGTTGCTGTTCGGTTTTAATGCGCTCAAAGGTTTGACAAGGGTTCAATGGAAATGGCTTGCTCATACAGGTTTCTATGGAACTTTTTTCCCGGCCTTTTTATTTGCTTTTGCAGAGACCGAAGTAGACAGTTCTGTAGCCTCTGTTCTTAATGGCTTAACCCCTTTATTTACACTTATTTTCGCTTTCTTTTTTTATCAAGTTAGAATAGTCAGAAAGCAAGTGTTTGGAGTCTTGGTTGGACTTTTTGGAACCTTTCTATTGGTAGCTCAAGAATTTTCATTCAGCACCTCTAATGATCCAAAGTATTCCCTACTGGTTGTTTGTGCTTCTGTTTTTTATGGAATCAATGTCAATATTTTAAAAAATAAACTTTCGGATGTTTCTCCAATGGCGATTGCTCTTGGGAACTTTTTGATGATTACTCCAGTAGCATTATTGATATTAATTTTCTCCGAATTTAATTGGACTGGGTTTTATGAAGATGAAAAAATAACAACCTCTTTGGGGTATATATTAATTTTGTCTTTAGTCGGAACAGCTCTTGCTAAAGTTATGTTCAATAGGCTTCTAGATCTCTCTTCTCCTGTTTTTGCAGTTTCTATAACCTACCTTCTTCCAATTGTTGCAATTGGTTGGGGTCTTGTAGATGGTGAAATTTTTGGTGGCTTACAATGGGTGGCTGCCCTTCTAATAATCTGCGGAGTTTATTTGGTTACAGAAACAAAAAAAGCGCCTAAATAAGGCGCTTTAAAAGTCAATTTAAAATTATTGTTAGTTAAATTCAGTTCTGTTTATAGTCCCGTTTAAAACAATAGATTTTGTTATAAAGTCAATGGATTGAGGGCCAGATGATTGAGTTGTTTTATGTGGAAATAAAACACCTTCAATAGCTTTGTAGTCTCCTATTAACTCTTCTTGAGTAATAGTATTTCCTTGGTCTTTCTGAGTTGTAGAAACTTTAATTTTTAAAAAGGTTTTCTGATCATAAAAAAAAGACTTGCTTTCTGATACTTCTAATTCAAAAGCTGCAATACCATTTACATCAGCAACCCTAGCCTTTACAGCAGAAGGATCTAAACTCAGTTCAGCAAATATTTGACTATCCATGATTGCATTTTCAAGTTCTTCTCCGCTTAATTCAATTCGTTTTCCTTGGGCCTCCACATAGCCTTTGTCCTGATTAACAACTTGTTTTTGCATAACATTACCCATCATACTTACGGTTCCGTAGAGCTGTTGAGAGTCCGTTTTTTTAGAAACAACTTCTAATTGCATTCCTTGCAATGTACCTTTACTGATTTCAACTTTTGACTTAATACTTTTTAGTTTATCAAGACCACCAAGTGCATCAAAGTAATTATTTAATATACTCGCTGATGTAACGCCTTCTGGAAGTTGACTAGAATAGTCTGGGCGTTCAGTTGGAGTTCCGTATTGATCGTAGTAAGAGACCTTAAGTTTGTTTCCAAAAGGAGCAACTTTTTCTAGGTTCTCCAAAACTTCACTTCCTTTTCCTGCTACAAAAATACGAGCGTTATCAAGTTTAATGTGCTTTTTGGTAGTGGCTAAAACATCAGCTACAGTTACTGCATTAATCTTTTGCAAGTAGGTTTTATAAAAATCTTCTGGAAGATTTTCTATACGAATGCTCAAAGCATATTGCGCGATAGTTGTTGGGCTTTCTAAAGCTAAAACAAAGTCACCTATATATTTAGCTTTTGCTTTGTCTAATTCTGCTTTAGTTACCTCCTCAATTCTAATTTTATCTAGCTCTTTCACCAATTCAACTACAGAGCTATCTGTAACTGCGTTACGAACACTAGCAAAGGCTTTAATTCGTGCTCGAGTATACTTGTTGGTTTGCATTCTAGAATAAGATCCATAAGTATATCCTTTGTCCTCTCTAAGATTCAAGAACAAGCGTGCTTCACCACCGCCGCCTAGTATACTATTCCCTAAAAGCATTGGAAAATAGTCTGGATGTGTTTTTTTAATTGAATTTGTAAAACCAACAGAAACTTCAGATTGAACTGCATTGGACATTTCTGTAAAATGAATTTCTAACTCTGAGCTGTTTTTTGCAGGGTCGAAAACATAAGCAGAAGGCGCATCTCCTTTCCATTTCTTGAAAAGCTTAGAAACTTGCTTCTTTATGGTTTTATAATCTACATCACCAATAATAATGAGGTATGCGTTTTTAGGGTTGTAGTTAGATTGGTAGTATTTTTTCACATCCCCTAAATTGATCTTAGAAACGGTTTCAATTTTACTGTATTCTCCAAAAGGATGGTTTGCACCATAGGTAATTAAGTTCTCTACGCGAGCAGCAGCAGCAGGAACGCTTTTCTCGTCAGACTTGATTCCCTCAATTAGTTTTTCTTTTTCTTTTTCAAATTCTTCATTTAAAAAATTAGGATTTAGTGCAGCGTCTGCCATCAGCTCTAATACTCTTGGGAAGTATCTGGATAGGGAGTTTGCAAAAGCTATTGAAGAACCAAAGTTAATTGAAGCGCCCATGAAATCGACTTCTTCTTCAAAGTCGTTTTTAGCAACACTTAGAGATCCTTTTCCTAGCATGCTTCCAAGTAGACTATTTGCACCGGCTAAATCTCCTTCAAAAATGGGAGGATTATCTATGTTTAGGGTTACAGAAACTCGAGGTAGTTTATGGTTTTCAACAACCATAACAGTCATACCATTTTTAAGAGTGAAGCTCTGAGGCTCGTCTAATTGAATTACCGGAGCTGGCCCTGGAGTTGGTTGGACACTTCTGTCAATCTGAGCCGAAAGACTAGAAAGACTAAAAAGGGCGATATAAAGGATGTATATATTTTTCATTTGTAAAAGAGTTTATTATTTAGATGATTCGGGTAAATAATCAAGAACTAAACGCTGGTTAGGGTTCAGATATTTTTTAGCAACTTCTTGGATTTCTTCTCTACTAATAGACCTGTAGATTTCGATTTCAGAGTTTATTAAGTTCGTGTCTCCAAAAAAAACATAGTATTCTGCCAAAGAATTTGCGATACCTTCAACAGATGAATTAGAATCTACAAAATTAGCTTCAAATTTATTTTGAAGTTTTTGGTAGTCCTTTTCGGTGATTAGTTCTTTTTGAATTTTCACAACCTCTTCATCAATTCCAGTAATGATACTTTGAAGTGGTGTATCCCCTAGAGGTAATCCGAAAATAAGATACATTCCGTAATCTTCTTGACTCACATTGAACGCTCCAACTTGAAGTGCCATTTTTTCTTCATCAACCATTTTACGGTATAGTTTAGACGAGTTTCCATCACTTAAATAAGCAGAAATCATGTCTAGAACTCTCGAGTCTCTGGTTTTTATAGAAGGCATTCTATAAGCAGCAACAACCGCTGGAATTTGAATGTTAGAGTCGTATGCTTTTGCGGTAAGAGGCTTTGTTATTGGCTCTTCTACTGCCACTGTGCGCACAACTTCAGCGCCTCTGGGTACATCACCAAAATAATCTTCGATCATTTTTTTTGTTTTGTCAAGCTGAATGTCTCCAGCTACAACAAGTATGGCGTTGTTAGGAACATAATATTTTTTGTTAAAGGCTAAAAATTCATCTAAAGTTGCATCATCTAAATGTTGCATTTCTCCAATGGTGGTGTGCTTATACGGATGATTAATGAACAGATTTTTCTTTATATTCTCGAAAAATTTACCATAAGGGCTGTTGTCAACTCGGAGCCTTTTCTCCTCTTTTACAACTTCGTTTTGTGTATCAACACCAATTTTATTAATAACTGGATGTAACATACGCTCAGATTCTAACCAAAGTCCTAATTCTAAATTATTTGATGGAAAAACCTCATAATAATAAGTATAGTCATCGTTTGTGTAGGCGTTGTTTTTACCACCGTTTGAAGAAACAATGCTAAACCATTCACCTCGTTCGATATTTTTAGTTCCTTCGAACAAAAGATGCTCAAAAAAATGTGCAAAACCAGTTCGATCTGCTAATTCGTCTTTAGCTCCAACATGGTAAAGTACCGATGTTGTTACTACAGGAGCGGTATTGTCCTGATGGAGAATTACGTGAAGGCCATTGTCCAAATCATACTCTATGAACGACACCTCTTGAGCGTGAACACCAACTAGAAAAAGACTAATGATAATATAAGAGAAGTATTCTTTCATAATAAAAATTTTGATTAACACTAAATTAGTAGCGCAAAGTATTAAAATGTTACATTAAATTGAAATTTTTAGAGCTTATATTTGAATTTTGTAGCTTGGAATCTTTAAATGAAGTTAATATATTATAATATGTAATTTTTAGAATATTTTAATAAGTCTTTCCCCTTTCTCGTTTCATACTGTGCCTTAGCCTCCTTGTTTTATCCGCCTCTTTTTACTTGGTTTCCTGGACCATGGATTACTTATGGCTTAGGAGGAATTATGTTAGGCATAGGGCTCACCCTCCAATGGAGTGATTTTAACCAAGTACTTAAAACTCCAAAGTTGGTTGTTTTGGGGGTCTTTTTACAATTTACAGTTATGCCTTTTTTGGGCTGGATTTTGGCAATCCTTTTTGACCTTCATCCCTTTTTTGCAATAGGCCTTATTTTGGTGGCAAGTTGTCCTGGAGGAACAGCTTCAAACGTAATTGTATATTTAGCGAAAGCTAATGTTGCACTCTCAGTTACCATGACAACAATTTCTTCATTAGCAGCAATTATTATGACCCCTTTATTAATAAGCTATCTATCCGGAAGTTACTTGGAGGTTGACGCTATGGGGTTATTTTACAGTACCCTAAAAGTAGTTTTATTCCCGGTGACTCTAGGGGTTATTCTAAACTGGTACCTTCCAAGAGTAACCAAAAACATAATTCCATTTGCACCTCCAGTTGCGATGCTTTTAATTACACTTATCGTTGCAAGTATTATTGGACAGGGGAAAGAAATAATTTTGACTTCTGGAATTCAATTGCTGGGCGCAATTATGGTGTTGCATTTGTTTGGGTTCTTACTGGGATATTTAACAGCAAAAATTGTTTTTAAAAACGAACAGGTAAGCAGAACAATAGCGATTGAATTAGGCATGCAAAATTCAGGATTAGGAGCAGTTTTGGTTCGAGAGAATTTCACAAATCCACCTACTGCAATCCTTGCTGCAATTTCAAGTTTGGTTCATTCCATATATGGTAGTATATTCGCTTCAATAGCAAGTAATTCTTCAGTTAAAAAAAGTATATGAAACTCAAAAAAGTGGTAATTGTTTCCGCAAAAAGAACACCAATCGGAAAATTCATGGGAGGACTATCTTCTGTTCCAGCGCCTAAGTTAGGCGCTATTGCAATAAAGGGTGCTTTAAAAGCTATCGGACTAGACGCAAATGAGGTTGATGAGGTATATATGGGAAACGTTTTACAGGCAGGTGTCGGTCAAGCACCAGCCAGACAAGCCGCTATATTTGCTGGAATCCCGGATACTGTTCCTTGCACTACAGTTAATAAGGTTTGTTCCTCAGGAATGAAAACCATAATGATGGCAGCCCAAGCTATTGCATTGGGTGATGCAGAAACAATTGTTGCAGGAGGAATGGAAAACATGAGTTTGGCTCCACATATTGTTCCTATGAGAACAGGGGTTAAATTTGGTGGAACCCAAATGGAAGATGTCATGCAAAAAGATGGGCTAGTAGATGCTTTTGATCAAGTAGCTATGGGTACTTATGCAGATGCAACTGCAATAAAGCATGGTGTTTCTCGCGAAGAACAAGATTCCTTTGCAGTCGAATCATATCGACGAAGTGCTACTGCATGGGAAAGTGGTGTGATGCAAAATGAAGTTGTTCCTGTTCCAGTCCCACAAAGAAGAGGAGATGATTTGATTATTTCGGAAGATGAAGAATATACTAACGTCATGTTAGAAAAGATACCGAAGCTTAGACCAGCTTTTACAAAAGAAGGAACCGTAACAGCAGCAAACGCTTCTAAAATAAATGATGGAGCTGCGGCTGTAATTGTAATGTCAGAGGACAGAGCAAAAGATCTAGGATTTACTCCTTTAGCAACCATAGAAGGATATGCCGATGCCGCTCAAGATCCCAAATGGTTCACAACAGCTCCCGCAAAAGCTTTACCAAAGGCTTTAGCAAAAGCGAATGTTTCATTGGATAACGTTGAACTTTTTGAATTCAACGAAGCTTTTTCTGTTGTAGGAATAGCTAACACTAAAATTTTAGGGATAGAGACTAATAAAGTGAATGTTCAAGGTGGTGCAGTTTCACTTGGGCACCCATTGGGTTGTTCTGGCGCAAGGATTGTTGTAACGCTGTTGAATGGAATGAAACAAAAAAATTTAAAAATTGGAGCGGCAGCAATTTGTAATGGAGGCGGAGGAGCTTCCGCCATGGTTTTTAAAAGAAACTCTAGTGGTTAGGTTTTTAACTAAATATTAGCCTGAAGTCCTTTTAGACTTTAAAAAGAATATGTTAAATTGCCCAGAAGCACTTTAGCCTTTTTGATTATGAAAAAAATACTTGTATTACTGGTCTTTTTTAGCAGTTTTTCTTACAGTCAATTTTCTTTTTATAAGCCCTACCAAGTAGAAGTCATATCGGATATTCCTTTTGGTTCTTTAGCTTCAGAAACGGATCAATTACACTTAGGATTGGAAGCACAACAATGGTCTGTAGAGGTTTTAAAATACTGGTTAAATGAAATGAGAAAAAACCCCTTTATTTCGGGGGATCAAAAAGTTAACTTTATACTTTTTGATAGTCAAAAAAGAAGGAGAATTTTAATTCAAGTTCCTATAAAAGAAAAAACAATTGACGCTTTCAAAACCGAAGCTGGTTTTCAAGATCATTATGTAGACTTTATTAGGGAAACTTATGAATGGATTCTAGAAAATTTTTAACAATGAACCAATTCCTTTATTCAGCACAATACTCTTCTCCTACAGAAAAAGAATTATAAACAGATTCGCTTACTTCCCCACTAACAGAATTATCTGGAACATATGAATTAAGATCATTATTGTTGGTGTTGAATATGTTGCTTTCGGCATTCATTATGAAATAGAATTTTGCGTTCACTATTTGTTTGTCAATTATATCACCACAACGACTATTTTCTGAACCACAACGTACACTTAGCATACAGATTAGGAAACAAAATAGCTGGAATTGAAATTTCATAGGATGTTTTTTTAATAAAATAGATAAAACAAAATTAAACTAAAAAACACAAACCAAACAATCATTGTACTTAATAAAATTGATTAGGGCTTACGAATTTCATCGATCATGAGTTGTACGTTTTCAGGAGGTGGATCTGTTCGATAAGAAACTACTAAAGCAACTACTATATTTGCACACATTGCTAGAGTTCCAAAACCTTCAGGTGAGACCCCAAACCACCAATCTTCAGAAGTTCCCCCACCAAAGAATCCAAGTTTGAATTTCATCATATAAAACAGCATAAGCGATATACCAACTACCATTCCACTGATTACACCCTCCTTATTCATACGTTTACTAAAAATTCCCATCACAATTGCGGGGAAGAAGGAAGCGGCAGCTAATCCAAATGCAAGCGCTACTGTTGCAGCCACAAAATCAGGTGGGTTTATACCAAAGTATCCAGCTAAAATAACAGCAAAAACGGAAGCCGTTCTAGCAGCAATTAACTCTCCTTTTTCAGAAATATCTGGTTTAATCATCTTTTTAAGTAAATCGTGCGATACCGAAGAAGAAATAACCAATAAAAGACCTGCTGCAGTAGAAAGCGCAGCTGCTAAAGCACCCGCTGCCATAAGCCCAATAACCCAATTTGGGAGGTTAGCTATTTCGGGGTTTGCCATTACAATAATGTCCTTATCAATTATCAATTCGTTGATTTTTGGGTCGGCAACATACTGAACTAAGCCGTCTCCATTTTTATCGTTATAAGAAAGGAGTCCGGTAGATTCCCAATTAGAAAACCATTCGGGAAGAGTTTCATATGGTTGGTTGCTTACTGTTTGGATGAGGTTGGTGCGTGCAAAAAGAGCGATTGCAGGGGCTGTTGTGTATAAAATAGCAATAAACAATAAGGCCCAACCTGCTGATTTTCTGGCATCTCTTACTTTTTTAACCGTAAAAAAGCGAACAATAACATGAGGCAGTCCTGCAGTTCCAAGCATCAAAGCGGCTGTGATTAAAAACACATCCAATTTAGATTTAGATCCCGAAGTGTAGAGGTGAAAGCCAAGCTCTCTATGTAACCCGTCTAATTTTTCTAATAAATAAACACCGTCGGCTCCCTGAGAGCCCATTCCAATTTGAGGAATTGCGACTCCGGTCATGATCATTGAAATAAAAATAGCAGGAACTAGAAAAGCAAAAATCAAAACACAATATTGTGCGACTTGGGTATATGTAATTCCTTTCATTCCTCCAAGCACAGCATAGAAGAGAACAATTGCCATTCCAATAAAAACGCCTGTATTGATATCAACCGAAAGGTATCTAGAAAAAACCAATCCTACCCCACGCATTTGACCAGCTATATAGGTAAAGGAAACAATTAAGGCACAGAAGACTGCAACCGCTCTTGCGGTGTTTGAATAGTAGCGATCTCCAATAAAATCAGGAACTGTAAACTTCCCGAATTTCCTTAAATAAGGCGCCAATAGAAGTGCTAGAAGAACATAGCCTCCAGTCCAGCCCATTAAATAAACCGATCCATCGTAGCCGGCAAATGAAATGATTCCAGCCATTGAAATAAACGAAGCAGCAGACATCCAGTCAGCTGCAGTAGCCATGCCGTTTGCGATTGGAGAAACTCCTTCTCCTGCAACATAAAATTCTTTAGTTGATGAAGCTCGAGACCATATTGCAATTCCTATATAAAGAGTAAAAGTTATTCCAACCATTACCCATACCCATGTTTGTTGTTCCATACCTAATTTGGGTTTTTATCGTCTAAGCGATTCATTAAAAACACATACACAAAAATCAAGACAACAAACACATATATCGAACCTTGTTGCGCGAACCAAAACCCAAGTTTGAACCCTCCAACTTGAAATTGATTCATAAAGTCTACAAACAAAATCCCAAAGCCAAATGAAACTATAAACCATACACTGAGTAGAATACTCAAATACTTTAGGTTTGTTTTCCAGTAATTATTCATAATAGATTTTTCTGGTTAATAATATTAAATGCTAATTTAGAGTATTAATATACTTCAAAAATTTGTGTTATTTATAGATCCGAAAGTATACCTAATTTATAAAGTAATATTAATAAATTATACCAACACCCTGAAAGTGTGGCTAAAAAGATTAAATATAAACTATATGAAAAAGAATAGCTTTTTTTTGTTGATGAGTCTATTGAGTATAAATTTGACCGCACAAGTATATACATTTACTTCTCAAGACAGGGGCCGCCTTATTACTCACAAAATATTAAAGGATTCAAATTACTTAATTGAAACGCAGTACACCAGCAATTCAAATGAATTTATAAGTACACGTGGAGGGTTTTATAAATCAAAAGATGAAAATCATTTGGTTCGCTTTGAGTTCAATTCAAACTATTCTGAAGACAGTCTCAAAATAAAAACCTTTAAATCCTCTAAATGGATAAAAGACGTTACCTCAAAACAAGATCATTCTGGAAAATGGCTTATGGTCGGAAGGATTCGGGACAATATCGAAAAAAGGCGCAGTACTGATGGTCCTCGTAAAACCCTAAAATTTTTAATAGATGGTCATTTTCAGTGGACTGCTTTTAATACCCAAACCTTTAAGTTTTTTGGTTCAGGCGGAGGTACCTATACCGCTATTAACGGAGATTATGTTGAAAGTATTACCTATTTTTCGAGGGACAATTCTAGAGTAGGTGCTGTGTTGCCCTTTCGTTATGATTTGAAAGGATCAGATTGGCATCATCAGGGATTGAACAGTAAAGACGAGCCCATGTATGAAATTTGGACACTAAGGGGAAATTAAATTTCTGATTTATTTCCATACTCATCAATTGCAACAAAGACGATGTCGCAGGCGCAGTTTTGTTTCTTGATTTTTTCTATCAAGCCTTCGCTAGATACATTTACATGAATGCGTAAAGAGGTATTACCAACTTTAATTATTTCTGCATCGAGTAGTACCAAATCTCCAATATGGATAGGCTCTAAGAATTCAATATCATCCACAAATTTAGTAACACAATATTTCCCAGCATACTGAACAGATAAGGCATAGCCTACCTCATCAATCCACTTCATTACTTTTCCTCCATGAACGTTTCCACGATAATTTGCATCAGATGGTTCTGCAAGAAAAGACATTTTGAGTTTCATTTTTAGCATAATCGAAGTTATGATTTTTTTGTTAATTTGTCATTTTTATTTTAAAACCGAAGAGTTTACCGACATAATCCTCCCTTATTTTATATCTTTACTTTAATATGAAATATACTATATTTTTATTATTCCCCTGGTTCCTTATGGCACAAACAGAAGAACAAACGTACGAGGTTATCGAAACCAAATCAAATTTTGAAATCCGTTATTATCCCCCTGTAATGATGGCAGCCTATGATTCTCGAGGAGGTAGTTCTTCCGGCTTTCGGGCTTTATTCAGATATATTTCAGGCTCAAATATGTCAGCAACTAAAATAGCAATGACAACTCCAGTTCACATGGAGAATCAAGAATATGGTAATACGATGGCTTTTGTATTACCAAAAAAATTTGATTCTGAAACGGCCCCTCAACCCAAAGAAACACAAGTTCGGGTTTACGAAGCAGCAGGCGGATACTATGCTTCTTTTCGATATTCAGGCTATACCAACCCATCTAAAGAAAAGAAATATGCGGCAATTTTGATTCGGAACTTAAAAGAGGAAGGAATTGAAACAGCAGGCTCTGCTAAGGTTTTTGTTTACGATGCTCCTTACAGTTTTATTAACCGCCGTAACGAAATATCAATCCCAATTGTATGGGAACCTTAGTTATATTCTTTGTTGCTGATTCTGAGTAAAAGGTGTTTCTACTTCTCCAGTGTGTTTCGTGGAAGCCGGCTCAAAAAGTAACAACCAAACCTCTTCTTCTGCAATAGGTTTGTGCGGAACTCCTCTTGGAATTATAAGCATTTCTCCTTCGTTCAACACCACGGTTTCTTTTTCAAAAACCAGTTTTAAACTTCCTTTGATAATCAAAAAAAGTTCTTCTTCATCTGCGTGATCGTGCCATACAAATTCACCTTTTACCTTTGCAATCTTCACTTGTTGACCGTTTAGGTCACCTAAAACTTTGGGACTCCAATGTTCATTAAAAAGGCTAAATTTTTCTTCTAAATTAATTTTCTCCATTAACGTTAAGATTTCACAATTCGAATAGAATCATTTATTATCATCGAAATTAGCTCGAGTTTTTCTTTCTTATAAAGGTCTGTAAGTTCATCAAGGGAAGTGTTTTTTTGGGCTTTATAATTTTCATAATCCTGAAAAACCACCCCGTCTACTGTTCTGCGATTAACAACTGCTCTGAAACGAATACCTCCTCCATCACTATGGTATTGATATGCCAGATAGTCTAATTTTTTAGTTTCCTTATCGATCCAATACCTAAAGGTGTCTTGATAGTCTTCACCCCCATTTCCTGCAGTAAAGGTTACATTTATTTTTTGGTATAATCGATTTTTTATTTGTTCTGAGTTTAGTGCTGTTTTGACTGCCCCGGTATCTTTTAAACTAAAAGGGAGCCTAAAGAAATATAAAACAGAGTTTAAAGATTCAGAATAAACAGATGCTAAAGAATCTGAAAGAATCACAGGTTCATTATTAAGGGTTCTGGAAAACCCATTTTTTGAATGCAGAACGTCAATTTGCTCTGTTGATTGTTTTTTACTCCTAGTATAGATTATTCCTTGCGCATCTTTATTTTGAGTATAGTTAAATTCACGAAAACTAAAGGCAACTTTTTTGTTGTTAAAATCATCCATTCGATGCGACTTAATGCAAGCATTAACCCAATCTTCAGCTGAAAGTATTTGATCTTTTTTACAGCTTCCCATACATAAAACAACAAGAAGAAGCACAATATATTTGAATGAATTCATGGATTTGTTTCTAATGAAATACAAGGTGTAATATAAGTAAACTAATAATAAGCATGATCCCCCAAAATTTATGTTTAGAAGAAGCAGCCTTAAACAAGGAGCCTATAGAGACAAGTTGCGATTGGTTTCCTAATAAGGCAAAAAGCATTCCAGTAAAGATCACCCAAAATGCACGAATAAAATAGTTCATTTCCGGAAAAATTAGAAGAATTAATATGTTTATGGGGACAGTAATTATAAATGCAGCAAGGATTATTTTTGATTTAGGTTTTAAAATCAAAACAGCGCTACAAATTAATACAACAATTCCGCAGTTTATGAAATATCTGAGATTATTAAGGGTATGAGTAAATGCAGAATCTGGATTCTCAAATTTGAGGTAAAGCAAAATCATTCCCATCAACAAAGCTGTTCCCAGGCTCACAAGAATTGCTTTCCTACCAGCACTTATTTTTTGAGAATCGTTTGCTTTTGGATTTAAATAGGTGGCGTAAATATCTACAGACCATAGGGTAGCCAAAGAATTAAAGGTAGAGTCAACAGTACTCATTAAGGAGGCAAAAAGGCCACACAAAATAATTCCTTTTACACCAACTGGAAGGTAGGTTTTAACTAAATAAGGAAAAGCTAAATCAGGTTCTCCTAGGGTGTCTCCAATAATCCCATAAAGTGCAATTCCTGGAACAACAATAAGCACCGCCATCACATATTTTATTAATCCACCAACCATTAATCCAGTTTGCGCATGAGCAATACTTTTTGCTGCAAGCGCGCGCTGCATTACAGTTTGGTTAGCACACCAATAGTTAATGTTTAGAAAAAACAAACCAAAGAGATGCGTCCAAGGAAGAGTTTCGTGAGATGCAGGAAGGTGGAGGTGCATTTTCTCGGGAGTTTTAATGTACAGTTGCTCCCAGCCTCCGAGATGGTATACAGCAGTCAAACAGACTACTATTCCACTGATTAATAGTACGCCAAACTGAACAATATCAGTTCTAACAACTGCGCTAAGTCCACCAAAATAAGTATAGACCGCAGAAAAACCACCTAAAATTAAAATCAAAATCCCAATTCTAATAATTCTATTTGTATGTATAAATTGTAGTTGTTCTCCAAAAACCATATCTGCGGCATAAGCTCCCCAAAACAGGGCAGCTCCCAGGGTAATTGTTGCAAATAGACCAATGTTCGCTATGGAATAAAATAACGCAACGCGAGCACCTAATTTTTTTTTGATGTACTGGGTTATCGTTGTGATTTTTTCTTTTAGAAAAAGGGGAACAAAAACGAAGGTTCCGATTAAAATCCCTTGAACTGCATTAATTTCTAGATTTGCTTGAGCCAAGCCATATAAGTATGCCGATCCCATCATACCTAAAAACTGATAGCCTTGAATGTTGGTGGCTATTGTTGAAACTGCAATAGAATACCAAGGGAGGTTTCTTGAACTTAGAAAATAATCGTCTGCTGTTGTATCAGAATTTATTTTCCCTTTTAATGCAATAAGAAGAATCATACCAAAATACGCAAGAACAATTATAAAGTCAATCATAAACTAGGTTCTAGGTCCTTTTTCTAAAGGCGTATTAGGAGTTTCCATAGGAATTCTACCCAAAACCTCCGGAAGGGAAATCGTTTTTAATCTGGGCAATACGAGTTCTGCAAAATAGGCAGCTTCTTTTTTGTGCGGGTATCCTGAAAAAATAAAAGAACGGATTCCCATTTTAATATAGCGTTGAATTTTATCATAAACCTGATCCGGGTTTCCAACAATTGCAGCTCCGCAACCTGATCTAGCCAAACCAATTCCGGTCCATAAATGTGACTCTACGAAATACTCTTCATCTGCAGATTCTCTAAGATCGGACTGCCTAGAAACTCCAAGAGACTTCGCATCTTGTGCACGGTCTTTGATTTCGTTACCTTTTTCTAGATCAAGGTTTGAGATTAAATATTGCGCATAGGCTTTTGCCTCTTCTTCTGTTTCTCGAACAATTACATGAACACGAAGTCCGAATTGAACTGTTCTTCCAAAATCAGCGGCTTTGTCTTTCATAGTATTCATTAGTCCTTGAAGCTTATCTTCTGTTTCGGGCCACATTAAATAAACATCGCAATGCTCTGCACAAAGGGCAACCCCATCAGGGGAATACCCGCCAAAGTACAAGAGAGGCCCTCCATTTTGTTGATATGGTTTTATCGGCGCAGCAGGAAGCTTTATATTATAGTACTTTCCTTGAAAATTTATTTCATTTTGCATCCATGCTTGTTTCAAAATTTCGATTACTTCTCTAGAGCGAGCATAGCGCTCAGAAGAAGGAAGAACTGTGCCGGGCAAATCCGATGAAATAATATTGATGGTTAGTCGTCCTTTTAGAATATGATCAAGAGTTGCTATTGCTCGAGCAAGCATTGGCGGATGAACTTCTCCGCATCTAATCGCCGTTAGCAAATTGATTTGTTTAGTTGAGGGGGCAATAGCAGAAGCAAAGGTCAAGGTATCTTGTCCTACCTGGTAAGAAGAAGGGCATAAAATGTTTCGGAAACCAAAAGAGTCTGCTGCTCTAACAATTGCTGAAGTATTTTCCCAGCTGCTTTTAAATTCAGGGTTTCGATGTCCCAAAAAATCATCATCTCCATCACACAGCGGTGCAAACCAAGAAATTTCGGCTCCTTCAAAAATAGGCTGCTGTGTGGGCTGTTTTTTTTTCATTTAAGATAATCCGTAACAAGATTAACAAGAATAATTTATCTAAACAAAATTTTGAGCACAATCTAAAGTCAACGAAAGCGATTATTTTTTTTCATAAAGAAAAACATCTTCAATTTTGAGTTCAAATAGTTGTGTAATTAAAAAAGAAGTCGGTAAACTTGGATCAAACTTTTCCTTTTCAATTGCATTTATAGTCTGTCTAGAAACTCCTATGATCGAGGCAAACTCTTCTTGAGTTAAATTTTGTTCAGCTCGTAACACTTTCAATCGATTTTTCATTTGTACTTTCTATTATTAATCAACAAAGCCAACCAATACACAAGGCCAATAAAAACAACCAAAACGCTAATTTCTGCATCCATAGGTATTATATCTTTTTGATCCAGTAAGGAAAACGAAAGCCTAAATATAACGGTTAAACCTAGAGTACGGCCTAAAAATTCTAGTTGAATTTTCTTTTGGAGTTAATCCAAGTTTTTAATTAAATTTCTGTTTGCGAGTATCATTTTAACCCCAATACCAAAGCTTAATAAAATTCCGATTACAGTCAATGAAGTTTGATCGGCCCAAATAAATCCAGGTCCAAAGGTGGCTAAAGCCATAGAGAGTGTCCAGGCAAATGTCCAAAAACCAAGTTGTTTTGTGTTTTTCATATTAAGGTTACAGTATGTAACGTTTACTTTACAAGTATTCATTTTAAAACAAAGTAAACAAGACTTTACATCTAAAAAAACAAAAGAAAAAACCCTTCAAAATTTTGAAGGGTTTTAAGGTTTTAGTGTAATATAGCGGAAAGCTAAGCTTGCAGTTAAAATATTAATCTTTAACAAATGTAATATATTTTCTTTAGATTTCTCGGTAAAATCCTCAATTTCATGAGGTTTTCTTATTTGGAACCATTGAAAAAGAGAGAAAACGAAAATAACACACATTAAAGCATATATTTAAAGAGCAGTCAGAGTAGTAGATTTTAAATAATTTTATTAATTATAACTAACAGATTAAGCTGTTGGCACTATATTTGAATTTTAATTGAGTAATTTCAATCAGACAAAAAAATGGAAGAAAAAATAATTGTAACGGGAGGATGTGGTTATATTGGATCTCATACGGTTATTGAATTGATTGAAAACAAACATCAAGTTCTTATTCTAGATAATTTATCAAATTCCTCGGAAGATTCTTTAGATAAAATAGAAAAAATTACAGGAATACGTCCAGGTTTTATCAAACTCGATTTGACTGATTTAGAACAAACTCTAGCTGTTTTTCAAAAACATAAAGGCGCTAAAGCTGTTATTCATTTTGCAGCTCATAAAGCAGTAGGCGAGTCTGTTTCAGATCCTTTAAAATATTATCAAAACAACTTATATACTTTGATAAACACTTTAAAGGCTCAACGAGAAAACGGAATTAATAATTTTATTTTTTCTTCATCAGCTACAGTATACGGTGCTCAAGATCAATTACCTGTTACAGAGAAAAGCAAACTTAAACGCTCTTCCTCTCCTTATGGAAACACAAAAAAAGTTGGTGAGGAAATCCTCGAAGACCTCAGTTTATCTGACCCTATCTTTTCGGCAATATCCTTAAGATATTTTAATCCAATTGGTGCTCACTCTTCTGGATTTATAGGAGAAATCCCTAAAGGGATACCAAACAACCTGATGCCATATATTACACAAACGGCTGCAGGTATTCAAGATCAACTCTTGGTTTTTGGAAGTGACTACCCAACTCCAGATGGAACTGCAATTCGGGATTATATTCATGTTGTAGATTTGGCACAAGCACATCTAATTGCTTTAAATCGTTTGCTAGGAAAAAAGCAAGAAAGTAACCTTGAAGTTTTTAACTTAGGAACTGAAAAAGGATATTCTGTTCTTGAGGTTATTCATTCATTTGAAGCTGTTTCTAAAATTCAATTAAATTACAAGCTAGTCGACAGAAGGGCAGGAGATATTGCATCTCTTTATGCCTCTACTCAACATACAGAATCCACCTTGGGATGGAAAGCTAATCATGGGATTGACGAGATGACGCAATCGGCATGGGAATGGGAACAGTATTATAGGGGCAAGAAATAAGTAATCAATAAAATAGTCAAGAATTATCAAGCATCATAAATGACAGAGGAAACTCAAAATACTGCATCAAGTTTTTCGGTTTTAGACCGTGAAAAGCAACTCAATTCAATTCAAACATCAATCTTTGATTTAGTTATAATCGGAGGAGGAGTTACAGGTGCAGGAATTGCCTTAGACGCTTCTTCGAGGGGGTTGAAGGTTTGCTTGATTGAAAAAAACGATTTTGCTTCAGGCACAAGTAATAAATCAACCAAACTAATTCACGGAGGACTTCGTTATTTAAAACAATTCGAAATAAGTTTGGTAAGAGAATCGGGATCAGAACGCGCAATTGTTCATGACTTAGCTCCTCATCTAGTGGTTCCTGAAAAAATGCTTTTACCTCTAATTAAAGGAGGAACTTACGGCAAATGGATGACATCAATAGGATTAATGGTTTATGATTTTTTAGCGAATGTAACAGGCAGTGACCGTCGCAGAATGCTCACCAAAAAACAAACCCTAGCAAAAGAGCCTCTTTTAGATAAAAGCACAATTATAGGAGGTGGTTATTATGCCGAATATAGAACTGATGACGGAAGATTAACTTTGGAGATTCTTAAAAAAGCAAATGAATATGGCGCTGCGATAATCAATTATTGTGAGATGAAATCGTTTGTTTATGATTCTGATTCCAAGATAGACTTTATCAATTGTGTTGACAATAATACGGGCAAAAACTTTAAGATTAAAGGAAATTCCTATGTGTCTGCAACAGGCCCTTGGGTCGACTTGGTCCGTAAAAAAGATAATTCTATTAACGACAAATATTTACACCTAACTAAAGGCACCCACATTGTTTTTCCACACAAAAAACTACCTCTTAAGCAATCGCTATATTTCGATGTTGAGGATGGACGTATGATTTTTGCAATTCCACGAGGGCGAACAACTTATGTAGGCACTACGGACACCAATTATTATGGAACACTGGACCGTGTTGTTGCAACTAAAGAAGATGCAGCATATTTATTAAAAGCACTAAACCATACGTTCAAAGGTTTGGATTTAAAGATTGACGATATTGAATCTAACTGGACTGGTTTACGTCCGTTGATTCATGAGGTAGATAAAGACCCTTCGGAGCTGTCTAGAAAAGACGAACTTTTTATTTCAGGCAGCGGCCTGATTTCTATTGCTGGCGGAAAACTTACCGGGTACAGAAAAATGGCCAATCGAGTAATCGATGCTGTTTTAAAACAAGTTTCGCCTGAAGTTAAAAACACTCTTAAACGATCCTCTACTAGAAAAATATCATTGGTAAGTCCCGCTTTAAAAACAGATCGAGAAGTAAATATTTATCAAGATCAACTAACAAAAACCCTTAAATCTCTAGGGGTCAATGAACACTTTTTTACTACATACTTATGCACAACTTACGGTAGAAATTCAGATTTAATTTTAGAAAAAATCTCCTCTTTTGAAGGAGAAACCTTTCCCGAAAAGTTAATTCGTTCAGAGTTATGGTATTGTATTAATCATGAAATGACGAATAGTCTTGCAGACTTTTTTGTGCGTAGAACAGCACGCTTATATTTTGATATTGGCAGTGTTTATGAATTTTTTGAGCTTATTCTTAAAGACTGTATTGAATATTTAGGATGGGATAATAACCGGGTTATCCTTGAAAGAAAAATCATGAATGAACTACTACGAGACGCTACCCAATATTACGATAAGGAATTTGAATAGCCCCAAAATTTTGATTTTGTAGCTTTACATAAAATAAGCAAACCCTATAGATTATGAAAAAGGCACTCTTAGTATTAATATTCTTAGCTTCTCTTACTTCTTTTGCTCAAGAAGTAACTACTTATTATTTAGTGAGACATGCAGAGAAAGACAGAACAGACAAGACCAACTCAAACCCTGAGTTAACCCAAAAAGGAATGCAACGTGCAGTTCAATGGAGTCAGGCCTTTGAATACGTAGATTTTGATGCGGTATATTCTACTAACTACAAGAGAACGTTGTCAACTGCGAAACCAACAGCTGTTGCAAAAGATTTAGAAGTACAATTCTACAACCCAAGGGAACCATACTCTGTTGATTTTAGAAAGGCAACTTCAGGAAAAACTGTTTTGGTTGTAGGGCATTCTAACACAACACCCCAATTTGTAAATGCAATAATAGGAGAAAAAAAGTATCCCCAAATTCAAGACGACAACAATTCTAATTTATATGTGATAACCCTAGTTAATAATGCAATCACATCAATTGTATTGAAGATTGATTAATTTTTTCAAAGATTTTAAACTGAGGCCGTTTGTGTTCTGCATCCTTTATGTGGTTTGTGTTGAGATTATTATTGATTAAATGAATAATGGTTTTAGATACTAGTTAACCTAAATAGTGTTGAAGATCAAATTTTCCACATTTGCTAAATTTTAAAAAAATCATTAAATTGATGATTATTAACTATTTAATAAATAAAAAATGAAAAAACTATTTTTATTACTTGTTGTAACTGCGTTTTTGGTAAGTTGTGATCAAGCACCAAAAGAGGCTCCTATCAATCCAAAAATGGATGTATTTAATACAAACGTTGCCACTACCAAAGCTTTTTTAAGTTCGTTTATGGAAAATGATTCCGTAACTTTTTTTTCCGACAAGTATATCGGTAAAGACTTTATCTGGTCACCGCCAGCAGTAGGAATGGATTCACTACCTCGTGTGCAATGGGAAGGAGCGTTTAAAGGTTTTATGGCTAATTTTGATAACAAAATGCTCATGAACACCAAATACTACGCTGCTTTGGACGAAGAGAACTTGCCAGATGGTAATGTAAGAGTTTATGGAACTTGGAATTCTACTTTTGCTGAAACAGGAAAGAAGAGTATGCTTAAATGGTATGCAGTTTTTAGATACGACGCGGAAGGTAAAATTGCTCATTATATGGAGTGGTACGATTCTGCAGATTTATTAAAAGAATTTGATTAAACTAAAAAGCAATCTAATTTCCTAAGCTACTTATTAAACAAAAAAAAGCCCTTCGCGATGTTGCAACGGAGAATTGAGGTTGATTTACCCCCTGAACCCACTCATTACATAACTGCTTCAAAGCTTGTGAATAAAGTCAAGTGGTATTGACGCTTTGCAGTCCTCACATAGTAGTCGCTTTTGGTGGGGGTTTTTACGATTTATTTTTTCTTCTTATATATTCAATAAATAAACTTGTAAATCCACAGATTAAAAATAAAATAAGGTAAAGACCGTTATCGTCTACAAAGAAATAAATAATACCTAATATCTCACTAATTAGATTGAGAACCTGTAGAAATAAAAAAGTTGGTCATTAAGGTTTTAAAAAGTGGTAAAAAAAGACAAGAGTTCATTTTTGACCTCTTGTCTAATATGGCTCCCCCTATTACTCGAAGTTGCAACCAACTTTTCGTAAATTTACCGATTGATGATGTGAACCACCATCTTTAAACCTAACAAAATTGTTAAAATCAGTCCGCTTTTTGGTGATGATTTAAAGGATTTTAATTATTTTTTAACGACTTGTGCAACGACTAACCTCTGTTATATTTTGTAACGACTCTAGTGTATTCATAGTTTTATTTAATGAGTTATTATTTTTTGTCGCCTTCAATTTCCATTTTAGGAGTTTCTCCATTAACAGGAAGATTTTCTTTTTTAAGATATGTGTCTAAAAACTTAAGTATTCTGCTATATGCTTCTATTTGATTTTCTTTTTTTATAAAACCATGTCCTTCATCTTCAAATAAAACATATTCCACTGGTACGCCATTTTTACGGACTCCTGCAACAATTTCATCAGATTCAATTTGTAACACTCTCGGGTCTTTAGATCCTTGTAAAACAATTAATGGTTTGGTTACTTTATCGGTATGAAATAATGGTGAAATTTGTTTTAAACGAATAGAATCTGCTGAAAATGGATCACCTAATTCTAGATATAATGACTTTCTAAAAGACTCCCAATAAGGTGGGATACTTTTTAAAGTGCGCATCCAATTAGTTACACCATAAATATTAACACCTACATCAAATTCTTCTGGAGTGTAAGTTAATGCGGCCATTGTCATATATCCACCATACGATCCACCAATAATTCCTATTTTTTCACCATCAATTTCAGTTTGTTGCGCTAACCAGTTTTTCCCTTCAACACAATCTTGTAAATCTTTTTCTCCATGATTTTTATCATCCATTTTGAAAAATGTTTTTCCATATCCACTACTTCCACGGTTATTAACTGCTAAAACAGCGTAGCCATGATTCACCATATATTGTATTAAGGAACTAAACCCTTGACGTGATTGTCCTCCTGGACCACCGTGAACCCAAACCATTGCCGGGACTTTATTTTCTGCAGAAGCTTGGTGAGGTAAATAGTAAATTGCTGGAATTTCTGTACCATCAAATGATTTGAATCTAATTACTTTTGCAGTTATTAGATCTTCAACATCAATAGCATCATTTAAAACATTGGTAAGTTTATATTGTTCTTTTGTCTCTAAATTATAGGTAAACAAATCTGAAGGAGTATTAGATCCACCAACATACATTCGCATCCATTTTTCGTCGTTGCTAAAACCAACATTTGTAATACTTTTACCTTCAAAATTTGGCAAATTAATAGGCTTCATTGTTTTGGTATCTAATATTTCTACAGCATTTTTAGCATCTTCATTAATATATACTACCATGTATTTTCCTTCAGAAGTAAATCCACTTCCCGAAACATCCCAAGATTTCTCAATAACTTTTTTCTTTTCCTTGGAAGCTAGCGTGTATGATATTAAATAAGAAAATTCTCCACCATCATCTGTTGTATAATAAAAGGTTGAGTTATCCACTGAAAAATCTTGAGCAGCATTTGAGCTCAGGTTTTCATTTATTTTTGTCATTTCTTTAGTTTTTACATCATAAAGAAACAAGTCACTATCATTGGTGTTTATTGTTTTAGATAAGGCCAAATAATTTTCATCATTAGGAATTCCACTAAAATCTAATCCGTCGTTATTTTGATAAATCATTTTAGCAGTATAATCCTTAATAGAAAGTTTATAAACATCAAAAAAACTTGGATTTCTTTTATTTGAACCAAAATACAAATACTGTTTGTCTTTTGACCATCCATAGAAACTAGATTTTGCACCTTTTTCTGGCGTAATATCTTTAATTGTTCCGTCTAATTCACGCACAAATAAGTGACTAATCTCATCACCATTTCCATCGGCACTCAGTAGCATTCTATTATCATTTGGAAAATATGACTCTGCAAAAATAGATGTGCTATCCGATTGTGTGATAGGCCTCATTTCTCCTCCTTTGCTAGGAATCGTATAAACATTATAAATTCCTGAACGATTACTTGATAGTAATAAATTACTATTGTCTGATGAAAAACTTCCACCACTAACAGCTTCATTTTCCATAAATTGTTCAATAGAGTATTGCTTGATTTCTCTTTGAGTAATTTTATTTTCTTCTTTGCAAGAAAAGAATAGCAGTACAATTGCCAATCCTAAAAGGTTAATTTTCATAATAATAGATTTTATTTTTTTATTAAATATATTCAATTTTAATTAGGAATATATTTAATTAAATACTTAGGTGCAAATCAGGTAATTTAAATCCAACAAATTGCCTATAGAAAATACTCAGGAAAAAGTTGAGAAGTCTTGATGATAATCAAAAATCAGCCAAAAACAAAAAAGCCTTAACAAATTAATGTTAAGACCTGTTTTGCTCCCCCTATTATTCAAAGTTGCAGCATAACTAAATCCAATAATGAACTAAATGAGATTAAAGCAATCCATTATTAAGGAGCCGAAATCAGGATGTCTCTATTCAAAATCAATTAAACTCCTTCTATCATTATTGCCTTACCATCATATGAGTTATCACTAATACAATCCACAAAAAACTTAGCGACATCAGAACGCGAAATGAATTTTGGAAAGAAAACGGTTGGCTTGTTAATTAAATGATATTTTTCTTTCCCTTTTTTATCTGTGAGTCCCGCTGGACGGATAACAACAAACGAGACATCCTTTTTTTCGAGTACTCGTTTTTCGGCGTTTTCAAAATCTGTAAATCCTTCTTTGCCTCCAATTTTTTTAAGAAGGAATTTCACAAGCCATGAAGATCCACCTATACCGATACTCGATATCATTAGACAGCGTGGCGATAAATGGGAAGCGGATGCTGCTAACATTATGTTAGAATGAGCCTTCTCCATGATATATATCTCTTTCTTTTGGGGATTGCCTAAACAGCTTACAACTATGTCTGCCCCTTCCATAGCGTGTTTAACATTTTCAATATTCGTAGCATTACCTTTGACTGCTTCAACATCTTGACCTTTAGTCAGTGTATATTTTTCAGGATTTCTGACAAAGGCTTTGATCTTATAACCCTTATCTAACGCTTGATTGACAACATGGGTTCCTAATTTACCGTTGGCGCCAAAGACTAAAACTGTTTGTTTCATTTCTTTTGATTGAGAATTAATAATTAGGTAAAATTATAAAAAACTCACTATATAAAGTATAGCGCTATATCAAAGTATAGCTTACTTTTGTGGAAACAATGAATTATGTACAGGTCTTTAAAAGAAAGAATAGAAGAGTTCAAAAGTTACAGGATAGAGAAGCCTCCTTTAGAAATAATTGAACACTATAAAAGGGATCTACAGGCCATTCAGGATTCCATGGAGATTATTCAAGGAAGGTGGAAAATGTCAATAATAGCATTGCTATGCAATGGGGAATTTAGGTATTCTGAATTAGAGAAAGGATTGCCAAAAATCACTCCAAGGATGCTCTCAAAGGAGCTGAGAGCATTAGAAATAAACGGCCTCATTCTGAGAACTGTATATGATTCTCTACCACTTAAGGTCACCTACAAGTTGGCCGATTATGGTTATACACTTGTTCCGCTAATCATAGAGTTGACAAATTGGGGAAAACAACATCGTGAAAAAATAAAAACGGCTACACTATAAAAGTATAACCGTTTTATCATTATAAGTTGCTCCTCCTCTTAGGCTCGAACTAAGGACCCTCTGATTAACAGTCAGATGCTCTAACCAACTGAGCTAAGGAGGAATTTACACTGTTTATAGGACTTTCGAAAGCATTTACTTGTTAAATAAACTTCTAGTTAAATCAAAATCACAATATAAATCACAATATTGATTAAAACACTACTTTCAAGATGTCAAATAATCTGAGTGCAAATATAAACGTATTTAGAATAAAAAAAAGAATTACCGTTAAAATTATGCAATGAATATTATAGGTGTCTGTCTGTCTACCCCAGACACCAGTAAAACTGTCTAAATCATCAAAAGACGTCAGCTAATGAAAGCATACTTTAATTAAGTTTTTCATTACATAAATTTATAGTTGAAGTGTAATATAGAATATAAGTTGCTAAATACAATTGATATTGTGTATTATCTTCTGTTATTTACCTTGATCAAAGAAAAATCTAGTTTCAATTGTGCCAAGGCTGAGTAAAAATGGAAGGGTTAATGTGTTTGTTGTTGGTAGCTTTGGTGATACAATCGGTAGGAACTATCTAATAGATGGTATAAAAACCAACGTTTATGTTTTGTGTTTTTTTTTAGGCGCGCCGCTCTTGATAAGAATAAATATTCCGAGTATATTAGACCTTAAAAAAAACAACCCTTATGATTAATAAAAGACAACTATTAGCCGAACGCCCAAAAGGAATGCCAAACGAGAGCACCTGGACCTTTGTAGAAGAAACAGTTCCTACTCTCAAAGACGGCGAAATCCTAATTGAGCAAAGCCATATATCACTAGATCCAGCTATGCGTGGGTGGATGAATGATGCCCGTTCGTATATCCCTCCAGTAGGTATCGGAGAAGTAATGCGTGCCGGAAGTGTTGGAAAAGTAATTGACACCCAAGGAGACACCAAATTTAAGGTCGGGGACTATGTAACCGGTTGGGGTGGTGTGCAACAATATTATGTGGGCGATGGATCTGGTTTTGTTCAAATTGAGCCGAACCCCGACAACCACACCAAGTATCTTGGTGTTTTGGGAATGCCAGGAATGACCGCTTATTTTGGAATTTTGGAAGTAGGTGAAATCAAAGAAGGAGACGTAGTTTTAGTTTCTGGTGGTGCTGGAGCAGTAGGTTCTGTTGTAGGACAAATAGCTAAAATAAAAGGCTGTACTGTAATCGGAATTGCCGGTGGTCCAAAAAAATGTGCCTACATGACCGATGTGCTCGGATTTGACGGTGCCATAGATTATAAAAATGAAAATGTTGTTTCTGGAATCAAAAGAAACTGCCCAAAAGGAATCGACGTATACTTCGATAATGTAGGAGGAGACATCTTGGACGCTGCTCTGGTTTTTATCCGTAAAAACGCACGTATCGTTATCTGTGGAGCCATTTCACAATACAACACCACTACAGGCATGCAGGGACCTAAAAACTACTTGTCGCTGTTGGTTAATCGTGGAAGTATGAAAGGAATGGTTGTTTTGGATTATGTAGACCACTACCGCGAAGCCATGCATATAATGGCGGGCTGGATGCAAGAAGGAAAACTAAAAGCCAAAGAAGATGTGTACGACGGGATCGAGAATTTTAGAGATACGTTTTACCGTTTGTTTAGCGGAGAAAAACTCGGTAAACTTGTGCTAAAAATCAAACCTTAATTTTTAATGAAAAGACGGGTATCGGTTCAATACGATATGGAAACGGAAATTATTGGGTTCTATAACAAAGATACAGGCGAGCTGGATTTTGAATGGGATGATGTAATAACTTCCGAAGCGGTGAACCGTGCATCGGAACCTCAACTGCTTATAATCCACGAATTGTTCCGCACCAAATACGCACGAAATGCGAAAACCAGAGGCATTTATCGTCGATATTTAACCTTTATAAAAAGGGCTTCGGGGCTGTCCTAACGACCTCGATTTCGGCTTCTGCCACCACCATCAGAGCGATTGAAACTTCCTTTTTGACGGCTGTTTCCTTTTTTCTTAACCGGTTCCGGCTTGATGTTCGGATCGGGTTCAAAGCCTTCTTTTAATTCCGACGGAATGCGCATACCTACGACTCTTTCGATGTCGCGTAAATATATTTTTTCGTCGATGCAAACCAAAGAAATGGCTTCCCCTTTTGCTCCCGCACGACCCGTTCTTCCGATACGGTGAACGTAGTCTTCAGGAATGTTAGGAAGTTCAAAATTGATTACATGTGGCAGTAACGGAATGTCCAATCCACGGGCTGCAATATCGGTAGCTACCAATACTTCAACAGTTCCGTCTTTGAAACCTGCAAGGGCTTTGGTTCGCGCACCTTGACTTTTGTTTCCGTGAATGGCTGCAGCTTCAATGTTTGCTTTCAGCATGCGTTTGGTGAGGTTGTTGGCTCCGTGTTTGGTTCTTGTAAACACCAAAACTTGATTCCAATTCCCATCTTTAATCAGCTTGATGATGAGCTCCGTTTTCCGAGCCTTGTCTACTTTATATACCCGCTGAATAATCGCATCAACGGTTGTGTTTTCGGGAGTTGCTTCAACCAGTACCGGCTGATTTAGAATCCCCTGAGCAAGGGTTTTTATTTCTTTAGAAAAGGTTGCCGAGAACAACAGATTCTGTCTTTTCTTAGGCAAGAAACCCATTATTTTATTGATGTCGCGTTGGAATCCCATGTCGAGCATACGGTCGGCTTCGTCCAAAACCAAAATCTCTACGTGTTGTAAAGAAAGTACTTTCTGGTTGTGTAAATCAAGCAAACGCCCTGGGGTTGCAATCAACACATCAACACCTCTGCGTAGAGTTGCTATTTGTGGATTTTGGTTTACCCCACCAAAGATTACCGAAGAACGGATGTCGATGTGGGTACTGTATTCTTTTACATTTTCATAAATCTGAGCAGCCAATTCCCGAGTTGGTGTAAGTACCAATGCGCGAACTTTGCGGTGTCCCGATTTTTGTTGTTTCGATAAAAGCTGAAGCAGCGGCAGTGTAAAACCAGCTGTTTTTCCAGTTCCTGTTTGGGCAGACGCAAGCACGTCTTTTCCTTGAAGGATTTGCGGGATTGCTTTTTCTTGTATGGGTGAAGGCTCTGTATATCCTTTTTCTTGTATTGCTTTTAAAAGCGATGGTGCTAGGCCGAGATCAGTAAATTTCATAAGGGGGGGAGCTTGTTTTCTTGCTCCTAAGTGCACAAAGATACAATATCTTTATCGGGTAATAAATTCGGGTTTTTAATTTGGCTTCTTGTCGCTTTGCACCAATTCAATTCGGTCGTCTAACAAAACAATCAGTTTGCGTTTGTATAGAAAACCAACAGCTTTTTTAAACGCTTTTTTACTCATGCTGAGTGCGCGCTTAATTACTTCTGGGGAGCTTTTATCGGTGAGCATCAAGCTGCCTTTCTCTTTCAGAGCGGCCATCACAGCATCACAATCTACGTCGATAACGTTTAGAAAACCTTGTGGGCGAAGCGAAACATCAATTTTTCCGTCTTCTCTAATGTTCTTGATATAACCTCTAATTTCTGCATTACGATTCAACGGCTGGAAGACTTCGTTGTGGAATAAGAGTCCTTCAAATTCATCATCAATAAGCACTACATACCCCAGGTCGGTTGCTCTTTGGATGGTTAATTGTACGCGGTCTCCTATTTCGTATTCCATGGTTTTAAGCTAAAGATTATAGTGGCAGCAAGGTAGTTCTTTTTTGAAGGTAAAAGTTGCTGTATGGCGAACTACTTTTTTTGAAAGAGTCTGTGAATCACTTCAAAAGCAGCTTCTGCCATGCGGTTTCCTTTGTTGTCCAAAAGGGGGTTTACTTCGGTTACCTCGAGGGCCAGCACTTTTTGAGAAGCAGTTATTTTTTGAATAATCGCAACCACTTCGTCTATGTCAAAACCTTTTGAAACCGGAGTTCCGGTTCCCTTAGAAATTAAGTCACAGTCCAAACTATCAACGTCAAAAGAGATGTAAATTTCGTCTACATCTTTGAATTTTTCTAGGGCTTCGCATACGCATAAAGACAAACCTCGATGTCGGATTTCGTGTACCGGATAGTTTTTGATGTTACTTTGCTCCATCACTTTATCTTCAGGTTCTTCGGTATCGCGCACCCCAAAAAAGATTAAATGCTCGGGAGCAACTTTTGGTTTATCGCCTCCGACTTTTTTAAGATTTTCCCAAAGTTGAAGCGTTTTATCGTTTACTTGATTTACGGCTAGAGTTTCGTTATCATATCCTAAGGCAGCAGCCAAAGGCATTCCATGTACATTGCCCGAAGGAGAGCTTAAAGGGGAGTGTAAGTCGGCATGGGCATCGATCCAAATCACACCCAGAGTTTTTTTGGGTGCTGCTTTTTGAATCCCAGCAAGCGACCCAAAGGCAGATGAATGATCTCCAGAAAGGATTAATGGAAATCGGTTTTGGCCTAAAACTTCAGAAACTGCAGTACATACTCGCTCACATTGTTCCAAAACAAAGCCCAAACGGTGCTCTATTTTGAGGAAATTCTTGTTGTAAATAGTTTCGTTATGTGTAGGAACATCAACGTGTTCATGGGCGTTAAAGAAGCCGTTTTTTTGATTGATTGCTGCAATTTCAATTGCATCTACCCCCAAATCTGAACCTCGGGTTCCTGCCCCTATATCCGATCGATTTTTAACTATTGTGATGGGTTTCATGCGTTTATTTTTGAACTTGTTTTCTTCTTTTTATTTCCGAACGAAGCAATTCCATTTCGCGTGATGTTTGGCTGGCAATGGAACTGTTTTCTTCTGCACGCCTAATTAAATAAGGAATTACTTTTTTGACAGGACCATAAGGTAGGTATTTCACAACATTATATCCATGATCCGAAAGGTTATACGAAATGTTATCGCTCATTCCGAACAAATGTGCAAAACACACACGCGGATGGTTTGAAGCAATTCCATTTTGTTTCATTTGCTCCATAGCTTTTAGCGTACTGAGTTCGTTATGGCTTCCGACAAAAACAGCGGCCTGATCTAAATTCTCGAGCAACAGTTGCAGGCCGTTATCAAAGTTTTGATCGGTTGCTTCTTTAGAAGGACAAACGGGATTGGAAAGCTTGCGGTCTAATGCGCGTGCAGTTTCTTTTTCGATGTATGCGCCGCGAACCAATTTAACACCTATCTGGTAGCCTTCTTTTTTTGATTTTTCTATCAAGGTTTTGAGGTAAGGTAATCGTTCCGATAAATACAACTGCAGAGTTGCATAAACCACCACCTCTTTTTGGTTGTAGGTTGCCATCATTTCTTCTAGAAGAAGATCAAGAGCGGGTTGAATCCAGCTTTCTTCAGCGTCAATCAATAACTTAAGGTTGCGTTGAACTGCCTTTTTACAGCTGCTGTGGAAACGTTCTTTTACTCGACCCCAAGCTTTGTTTTCTTCGGTACTTAAGGGCAGTTTGGCACTGACCTTTTCGAACAGTGCTGTAGCTCCGTATCCTGTTGGTTTGAAAACGGCAAAAGGGGTTCCTGCATCTGGACTAGATGCGTCCATCGTTCTGAGGATTTCATTTAGTGTAGCATCAAAACCTACTTCAGAATTAATTCCTTCGATAGAGAAGTTTAAACAGGAATCCATGTCATTAGCACGAAGTTTCTTGACTGTAATCTCAGTTTCTTCGAGGTTTGTTCCTACGCAAAAATGATCGAACATGGTTTTGCGGACCAAAAAATTAATAGGTAAACCTACTTTGATTAAAAACTGAATAAAAGCACTTCCTACTTTAGTCAAAACTGGAGATGAAATAAGCTTGAAGAGTACAAAACTCTTCTTTAATTCAGCATCGGATTTTGACGCAAAAGCAATTTGTGTATTTTCGAAAATACTCTTCATCTCAATTAAGCATCCATATATGGATAGCGATAATCTGTAGGTGGGTTTAATGTTTCTTTCACGAGTTGAGGGGACACCCATCGCAAAAGGTTTTGTCTAGATCCAGCCTTGTCATTGGTTCCCGAAGCACGAGCTCCACCAAAAGGTTGTTGTCCTACAACAGCTCCACTAGGTTTATCGTTGATATAAAAATTCCCGGCACTGTTTTCCAAAGCCAAACGTGCTTTTTCGATCACAAGACGGTCCTTCGCCATAACGGCTCCCGTAAGGGCATATTCTGAAGTTGAGTCGACTAGTTTGAGGGTTTCTTCCCATTGGTCGTCTTCATAAACATAAATGGTTACAACAGGTCCAAATAACTCTCTTTCCATGGTGTCGTAAGTCGGATTTGTAGTTACTAAAACTGTTGGGTCAATAAAGTACCCTTTAGAATCGTCGTAAGTTCCTCCTAACAAAATCTCAACGTCTGAGTCTTTTTTAGCTTGATCAATTGCTGAAGCAAGTCGGTCAAATGAGCCTTTATTAATTACCGCAGTCATGAAGTTTTTTAATTCTCTTGGAGAGCCGAGGGTTATGGTTTTAACATCGGCAGCTACTTTGTCTAAAATGGCTTTAGAGGTAGATTTTGGAAGGTAAATCCTAGAAGCTGCAGAACATTTTTGTCCTTGATATTCAAAAGCTCCACGAACCACTGCAGTAGCTACTTCTTCAGCATTAGCTGAATTGTGAACTGCGATGTAGTCTTTTCCGCCTGTTTCTCCTACAATTCTAGGGTAGGTTTTATAGCGGTGGATGTTACTCCCTATTTTATTCCAGATGTTTTTAAACACATGGGTTGAACCTGTAAAATGAATTCCAGCAAAATCAGGACTTTTTAATACGGTATTGGTTACCATTTCTGGATCTCCATTAATCATATTAATTACGCCTTTAGGCAATCCGGCTTCTTCAAAAACATCCATGATTATTTTGGCAGAGAACATTTGATGATCGCTTGGTTTCCAAACAATTGTATTCCCCATTAATGCAGGAGCAGCAGAAAGGTTCCCTGCAATGGCTGTAAAATTAAAAGGACTTACTGCATAAATAAAACCTTCCAGAGGTCGGTAGTGTACATGATTCCAAACTCCTCCGGAAGAGGTAGGTTGGTCTTGATATATTTCTTCGGCAAAGCGAACGTTGAATCTAAGAAAGTCAATAAATTCACACGAAGCATCAATTTCTGCTTGGTGTACTGTTTTGGATTGCGCCATCATCGTTGCAGCATTAATTATTGCGCGGTAAGGTCCCGCAATTAAATCGGCTGCTTTAAGAAATACAGCTGCACGAGCAGCAAAAGGTATCAATGCCCATGTTTTTCTGGCTTCTATGGCGGCAGCTATGGCTTGCTCAACATGTGCTTCTGAAGCTAAACTATAGGTCCCCATACTGTGTTTATGGTCGTGTGGAGGATGCATGGTATTAGCCTCAGTAGAACTTACCTCTTCGCCGCCAATTTTCATTGGAATGTGGATTTTCTTTGAGAAAAAAGCATCATAGGCTGCAGTTACAGCAGCTCGTTCGGGTGTGTTTGGTCCGTAAGATTTAACGGGCTCATTTATTGGTAAAGGCGATTTTAAAAAACTATTTGACATGGCATTTTTTTTATCCTAATTATTTATTATACTTTCAAAAGTACAGATAAAATCAAATATAGTATGCCAGTTGAATGTAAATTTTAACGACTAAAAACTTCTATAATAATGGAAAGAAAACTGATGTTTTTTTCTTGTATTCAATGTAGTCTTTGTCCGCACCCCATTTTTTGTCAGCGCTTGCTTCGAGTAAGTTCACACCACTTACACGAGTCAACAACAAATAGGTAAAAACAGGTGAAATTAAGGCAAGGTATTGCCACCCACTAAAGGTCGGTAAAGAAATAACAGCAATTCCGGTCCACAATAATACTTCGCCCACATAGTTTGGGTGCCTAGATAATGCCCAAAAGCCAGTTGACATAAACTTTCCTTTGTTTTTAGGTTCTTGATTGAATTTTGATTTTTGACGGTCGGAGATAACTTCCACTAAAAACCCAAAAACCCATAGGATTGCTCCACCAATTAAAAAGTAATCTACTTCTTTCGATTCCGAAGCAATTGCTGTAATGGCAGGGAGTGTGCACATAAAGACCCAAAACCCTTGAAGAGCCCACGCAAGCATAAAGCGGGTGAAATTGGTCTTTATTTTATCGAAACGGCTGTCTTTTCCTACTTTTTTAACTCGCATAAACAAAAAGGAGCTCAATCGAATTGCCCATAATAAAATTAGAGATCCCAAGACAATTGAACGATAATCTAATCGGTCTTGTAACTCGTTTTGATAGAGTGCATATACCATAACGGAGATGTAGGTAATGCCTCCAGTAAGGTCGTAATAGTGTTCAGTTTTTAGCGCATAAGAAATCAGAAAAACCACGAGTTGTATCGCATAAATAATAAGCAGCACATGATAGCCAACAACAGCTGCTTCTGGAGAAACAATGTCTAAGGTGGTTGCGTAATTTAGGCCTACACTTAAAAAAACAACAGTTGCTGTTGCAAGTATTCTTTGAATGATAATTTTCATATATTTATGTATTGCTTATCGCAAGTAATTACATTAACTTTAATTATTATTTAAAAAATCATGAAAAAATTAATTGTTGCATTCGTTCTATTCGGAGGGTTTGTATTTGCTCAAGGACCTAACAGTACCGGAAAAATTCGTTATGATAAAAAAGCAGAGCTTATAAAAGAGCTGCACAACAACTATGCTGATAATAACTTTGAGTTATTTGAAAGCTTGATGGCTGATGACGTTTCTATTTATTTAGGATCAACTGTGAAATCTAACAAAAAAGATTTAATTGAAGGGTTTAAGTCTCACCATCAATTATATAAAAACATAAGCTGGGATAACTTTAATTCAGAAACTGCAACTTATAAAAGTGGAAGTAAATGGACCATGGTATGGGCCTTATGGAAAGGCGAAGGTAATTTCACAGGAATTGCTAGTGAAGTTCCGGGTCATTTTGCCTACGAATGGAAGGACGACAAAATAGTTACCGCTTTATACTACTTTGATCCTACTAGTCTTAATGCAGAAGTTACTGCTATGACAAATCAATCGATTGATTACGGATATGAAGCGATTTATTCTAGCTCTTGGAAAATTGGAAACCCTGAGAACTCAAAAATGATTCTTGATTTACAAAAGGCAGCTGTAGAAAATGACTTTGAAAAGGCTATGAGCTTCATTCACCCGGATATCGAAATTAATAATGCTGACGGTACTTCAATTAAGGGAATAGATAATTTTAAGGAGGCTTTTGAAGGCTATTTGAAGGCTTTTAAATTCAAAATCACTCCTGTAGGCTGGATTTCTGTAGACACCTCTGATGGGGATGAATGGGTAGTTTTGTGGGCAGATGAAGAAATTACTGCTCCAGATGGGTCAATCGATTCTCACTATGCTCATGAAGGATTTAAAATTAAAGACGGTAAAATAATTACAGTAAATCAATATTACAGACCCAAATTAAAGGAATAGAATTACAAACAAAAAAACCCTGCCATTTGGCAGGGTTTTTTTGTTTGTAATAATGTAGGTTACTCTTTTGGAACTGTAGATCCCATAACTTTCATTAAGGGACGCATAGTCCAAGGGATGTTCGTTATTTTATCTGACGGTAAGCCCGAAATAACACCACCACCTGATAAGTGTATCATGGCATTTTCTAAAGAGTCGTAAGAGTCATAAGTCATCATCGTTGCTACATCTTCTCCTTGCGGAGTAATCTTAGAAGCAACACCAAAACCAACCATTCCATGTTTACGCATCTCCTTTTTAAAATGTGGGAGAACGTATTTTTCGAGTTCTTTCAAATGTGTATCTACTTGATCACTGTTAGAGAAATTTAGAATTACATAACCTGCTGCTGCAATTGATGGCAGCGTGATGTCTTGTTTGTAAAAATACCTTCTGTCCATTTCTATGTAATCGAAAATGCTAAACAATAAAGGGGTTTCAACACCAACAACATCCTTAGAATTATTCCACCAACCCCCTTCGTTTACAGCAGAAGCAATGTCCTTGTAAACATTTACCCATATGTAATTATATCCATCGGGTTTTGGATTGGTGTTTTTGAGTAATGCCCAACCTTCAAGTTGTCCTTTATTTACAGCATCTTGAGCTGTTTTTTGACTGTAATTTAGCTCAATGTCTAAGAACTTTTCGTTCAATTCAGCCGGTACTTTTACGGGATGAAATACGATAATTTGTGCTGATACTGCCATAGAAGCGAGAATAGCGAATACTAAAAATAATTTTTTCATAATATAAATTTTATAGATTATTGTTGTGGAATTCCTACTCCATCTTTGTTTGGCGCCCATGAACTATGCATGATTTTCCATCCATCTGTGGTATTAACCCAAACTGAAGATCCTCTAGTACTGTAGGCTACCTTTTCTTTGGTTTCATTGAAAGTATAGCTTCCAGATCCGTAAAAGGTTAAAACAGCCGTTTTCATGTCAGGAGAGTAATTTACTTTCATGTCGTTCATGTCTAATCTGTCCCAAGTGATTCCTTGATCCTCTTCAAATGAAGACTTGTTGAACTCATAAAATGGAGATAAATTTGAGTCACCAGTAGTATGTGTAATCTCTGGATGCTCATACTTTGAAAAAGTTTTGTAATCCTGACTCGTAATAGCATCTTGAGCTTCTCTCTGAATTTTCATTAAATTTTCTGAAAGATCATCTCGATTAATTTTTGCGTAATAAACTCGAGCAAGATTCCCATAAGGAGATCCAAAAGCTGCAAAATCTACTGCTTTTAATTGTAATTCAAATGCCTTATCATAATCTCCTAATGAAGCATAGTGCTCAGCCATTGAGTCATAAGAATTTGGTCCATCGTGAAGATTTTGAGACTTAGCAACATAATTCATTGCCATATCCTGATTGGTCTCACCAAAATCTCCTCTTAGATATCCGTATGACATCATGTTATAAGAAGAAGCAGCTTGCTCTGGAAATTTTTCCGCAAATCCTGAATACGTTTTCATGTCTGCAGGAGAGGTAGCAAGATAGTTAAGGATTGGACTCTTTGGGTTCGTCACTATTGCAGATTTTAAAACCGTTTCCTTATTTTCAGGTGTAGACATTAAAACATCATACCAAGCTGATTCTTCGGCACTTAGTTTAGAAACATCAATTGCTTCAAGTTTAGTTTTTTGGCTTCCCCAATTTGGATTTGAGCCACTAATTGCTGCAATAGTTAATTGAGCACAACCACAATCAGAATCTATAATAAGTGCTGCTTTAGCCATTCCTAGCGCAGTTAAATATTCTAAGTTTGCCATCGATTCAATTGCTTGGTTAGAAATTTGTGCAGCCTTTTTGTTACAAGAAGTTTTTTGTACCCATTGAGCACTCGCAATACTAGTACTTAAGGCTAAAATAAAAAGTAATTTTTTCATAAAATATAATAATTTAATTTATCCGAAAAATATCAAAATTAATTTTGGTCTGCAAGTAATAGTTTAATTATTTTACTCTATATTTAATTTACTATTTTATAAAAAATCTATGAAAAAAATACACTTTGCTCTTGTAAAATTACCTGTAATTTCAATTACTTTGTTTTTTTGTTGCTGTTTAGTTGCTGCACTAATTCATCCAGGGTCAGAAAAAGAAATCATTAACTTTAAAATGGATCGCTATTCGTTTACACATAACTTTTTGAGTGAATTAGGAAGTTTCAAAACCAATACAGACGAAACAAACCCATTGATTACTCAAGAGGATAACACACCCTCAATGCTTCTTTTCAACGGAAGTTTAATTTTTATAGGAGCAACATTAGTACTTTTTTATATACAATTTAAAGAAGTCTTTATTCAGATATCCGACACCAATAAAGCCCAGAAATACGCTGCGCTTACAAAGCCTTTAGGAATTTTAGCAGGTATTCTGTATGCTGGTGTTGGTTTAGTGCCTCATGATTTACATTTCGAGGCACATGTTTTCTTTGCTAATGGTGCTTTTTTAGTACTGTTCTTCCTTTGTGTTTTTCATAGCATAAGTGTTTTTCACTCAAAATTTATGAGTAATCGATATGCTCTTGGGTACTTGCTTTTTTGCGTTATTCTATTTGTTTACCTTAGGATTATATTTTTTGGACCACAAATTGGACCTGGCAAAATTTTTACCGAAAATGAACTGATGTTGCAGGTTATTGCACAAAAATCCATTGTGATTACTTTTATGATTTCTATTCTAGCTCAGGTTTATGGGTTTAAACAGATTCTCAAAAATTATTAAATCATTTTATATTATTACGAAGATCCATTAACAGAAATGGAGCCATCGTTTTAATTTCCTATATTTGAAATGCCATCAATTATTTTTTAAAAAACGACTCAATATTGAAAATTTCTTTATGTTTAAAAAATATTACTTATTTTTAACATTACTTTTGACATTTGTAATTGTCGGGACTAATGTTCAGGGGCAATTTTCTAGCGTAACCGCTACTAGTATTGACAATAATAACCTGAAGATTAACCTAACTTTTGATGAAGATATCTATTCAAATTCATCTTGTAGTACCCTTACCTGTGTTGACATAGCAGATTTTGGTCTTAGTTTAAGTGGAGGGACTGCCACGCTTGCGTCAAACACCCCAATAACGATTACAAAACTGGGGAATTACAACTTTACAGGTCAATGGAATAACCCACCTGTGGAACCCAATAATTCAGGAGGGAATGAAGACTATGCTCAACATGTTAATACTGGTCTGTTAAATGACTTAGCTAATGGGGTTATTTTAGCTGGAGTTTTAGAGGTTATTAATCCAATACAAGAAGTAATTCCTGGTTATACATATATAACATCATATCCAATTGGATCTGAATGTGCCCATTCTTATTATAGGTCTACAAATTCTAGTAGTTGGACGTCTCAAAAACTAAAAGCACAAAATGCTGGAGGGGATCTATTAGTATATAATTCTCTGGAGGAGTTTAACTATATGGTTCCTGGATTTAATAGCCCTGCAACTGGAGTAGGTAATACTTGGATTGGTCTTTCTCAAGATCGAAGCTCAGCTGATTATTTGGAAAGAGGTACTCCTGCCCTTCAAGTGTTGCCATATACAAGTGGTGGATGGTATTGGGATGACGGAACACCAATGAACAATAGTGCTTCAAAACTTAAATATCAAATAACAATAGCCTTAAACGGAATCCCAAATGGAGACGAATTAGTTACTATTAACCCCATTACCGCTCCAGCCTCTATTTTTACCTGTGCAGGGGTTTCGGCAGTTAGTCAAGTAAATCGACTTAATCAGGTATATTTAAATGATAAGATAAATCCTTATATAGTAAGTTCTTCAATTACTGATGACAATACTAAGGTTCGTGTCGTTTTTAATGAAGATATTTTTACGGACGCTGCCGGTAATCCGCTTCTTAATACTGATTTTACATTAAGTCTGGTTCAAAACGGAAGTGCAGCAGACTTAATCTCAGTTAATCCAACCTCAATAGCAAATTACGGCGATAGTGTATTTGATTTACTTCTTCCAATGAATGGTCTACCAATTACAGGAAAAGAAGTACTAACAATACTTCCTTCTGCTGGAATTGTTCTTGATGCAGCAAGCAATGTAGCCTCGTCAGTTCAATCCAATAATGTTGTGAATTTTAACCCCCCAAAAACAGGACCAGTTTACTTGAGTAATGTATATAAAACTTCAACTGTTTCAGGATCAATAGTTATTGCTTCTGAAACATTCTTATGTGATGGTATTACAAATGCTAACTACAACCAAGTATATCACGACGGTATTATTTTAGAGCCTCAAGTTGGGAATTATATGATATACAATAATATATATTCTTATCCTTCAAAAATGTTAGATGGGTCTAATTTTGGGTATTTTCATCTTCGAGGATTTAATAGGATTTTAGAGATTCGTAAATCAGATGGACTTGTTGTTGCAAAATATTCATGCTTTTAAATAAAGAGTAAGACTACTTTATAATTTCAAATATGATATGCAGCCACTAAAATCTACTGCTTCAATTTATCAAATTATACTTCTAATATTAGCAGGGGAATCTGTTTTTATATTACCCTTTGTTTTACCTCGTATTTTTAGATCTACCTATTTAGATGTTTTTGTTCTTACTAATTTTGAGCTTGGTACCTGCTTTTCAGTTTATGGAGTTATAGCACTTTTATCCTATCTATACGGAGGAGCTATTGCAGATAAATATTCTCCTAGAAAACTTATTGCAGCCTCATTGTTTTTAACTGCTTTTGGAGGGTTTCTTATTTCTACTTTCCCCTCTATTCAAGTATTAAAACTTGTTTATGGTTATTGGGGATTCACAACGATTTTTTTATTTTGGGGAGCAATGATCAAAGCCACTCGAGTCTGGGGCGGAACCTCAAAACAAGGGAAGGCTTTCGGGTTCTTAGAAGGCGGAAGAGGTTTTGTTGCCGCTACTATTGGCGCTATTGGGGTTTATATCTTTTCTATAATTTTGCCAGAAAATTTAGCGAATGCCTTACTTGTTGAGCGCCAAGATGCTTTTCGATATGTAATTCTTTTTGCGGCAACATTGGCTAGTTCTGTAGGTCTTTTAGTTTACTTTTTCATGAAGGATCCTGAAGAGTTAGATGCACCTGTAAAAAGTTCTGTTTCCTCCCTTGTAAACATTAAAAAAGTTTTGAAAATACCCTCCATTTGGTGGTTGATGTTCATTGTACTTTCTGCTTATGTAGGGTATAAATTAACCGATATATTTTCTTTATACGCCAAGGAAATAATGCTATTCGATGAAATAAAAGCCGCTCAAATCGGAACTTTTCAACTTTATATTAGACCTATTTTAGGGGTTGCAATTGGCTTTATTGCAGACAAAACAAAAGGTTCTTTATGGATCATCATAGGCTTTATAGTGATGCTTATAGGCTCTTTAATCTTTGCTTCTGGTGTAGTTCAATCAGATTTAAACTTCTTATTTTTCTTGTCCCTAATTATTACAGCAACAGGGGTTTATTCCATCCGGACACTTTATTTTGCAGTTTTACAAGAAGGTAAAATACCCCTAGCAATTACAGGAACTGCTGTTGGCTTGATCTCTGTAATCGGATATACACCAGATATTTTTATTGGACCTATAATGGGGTACTTGTTGGATAGTTCGCCGGGAATTCAAGGTCACCAGCAAGTATTTATGATGCTGTCAGTTTTTTCTGCTTTGGGATTATTCGCTTCTATACGATTTTCGAAACTAGGGATGCAAGAAAAAACATAAAGCAGTTTTTACAGTGGCATGATACCCTTCCGTTTTATTTGAATTTCCTTATCGTGGACAAGTAAGTTCAAGATTTTGTCCGAATTTGTGGAAAATAATATGTTTTTTTGGGTGATTGTAACCGTCAAAATTAGGTTTCTAAAATTTATTATGAACTCTAGTTCGCTCCATACCTTTGGTAAGCTCGGACGAAAAGAAAGCTGGTTATTTTGAACCCGCATTCCAGCAAAACCCTCTACGATACTCATCCAAGTTCCAGCCATACTAGTAATATGAAGTCCTTCTTCAACTTCAGAATTATAATCATCCAAATCTAAGCGTGCTGTTCGTAAATAAAATTCGTATGCTTGGTCTTCTTTTCCAAGCCTAGATGCTAAAATAGAATGTACGCAAGGAGATAATGAAGATTCGTGAACGGTTAACGGCTCATAAAAGTTATAGTTACGCTTAAGAGTCTCGAGATCAAAATGATTTTCAAAAAAGTAAAACCCTTGTAAAACATCAGCTTGTTTAATATATGGAGATCGTAAAATTCGATCCCAAGACCACTTTTGATTAATGGGGCGTTCAGAAGAATCAAGACTAGAAACAGGAAGCAGCTGTTTGTCTAAGAATCCGTCTTGCTGCAAAAACACTTGTTTTTCTTCGTTGTATGGGAAATATACATTTTTTGATATCGCATTCCATCCACGAACTTCCTCAAGGTTTATTTTTGTCTTCTCCGCAATGCGTTTAAAATTTTCAGGGGATTTCTCCTTAGTTTTTTCAACTTGCTCGGCTGTATATTCCAAACACCATTTGGCAATATAGTTTGTGTACCAGTTGTTGTTTACATTATTTTCATATTCATTAGGCCCAGTTACTCCCAGCATAACATAGGAATTTTTGTCTTCTGAAAAATTGAAGCGCTGTACCCAAAATCGACTAATCCCGATAAGTACTTCGAGGCCCATTTCCGGTATATAAGAAGCATCAGCCGTATAGCGTTCATAATTAAAAATTGCAAATGCAATTGCTCCGTTTCTATGAATTTCCTCGAAAGTAATTTCCCATTCGTTATGGCATTCTTCCCCATTCATAGTGACCATTGGATAAAGCGCAGCTCCAGAAGTAAATCCAAGTTTAGCAGCATTTTCAATGGCACGATCAACTTGATGATAACGATATGCCAACAGATTTCGGGCTACCTCTTGCTTTTTGGTAGCCATATAAAATGGGATGCAGTAGGCCTCTGTGTCCCAGTAGGTACTCCCACCGTATTTTTCTCCTGTAAATCCTTTAGGGCCAATATTTAGGCCTGCATCAGCACCAGTATACGTTTGATTCAGCTGAAAAATGTTAAACCGAATTGCTTGTTGGGCTTTTACATCACCGCCAATCCTAATATCGGCACGTTCCCAAATTTTTGCCCATTTTGCTTTATGATTATGAAGAAGCCTGTCGAAACCGAGTTTGCTTGCCTTTTGAAGCTCAGTATCTGCTAGTTTATTTAATTCAGCTTTTGGGTGTTTACGATCGGTAATATAACCTCCATATTTAATCAACGTAATACTATCTCCTTCAGATAGATGATGGCTATAATTTAAAGTAGTTTTATTGATTTCTCTTTGAGGCTTCTCCTTCCGTTTTATCTGCGTCTTACCAGCCCAAAATTCTGTATCCATAAAGGTACACACATGAAATTCTGTTTTGAGGGTGTGTGAATGAATAAAAGCTTTGCTTTCTTTTGTTGAAACCTGGTCAATTTCCCAAAATTGATCTTCCCAGTTGCTATCCTGATTTGTTATTCCTGCATCAAGATAAGGGATTAGATCAAGCTTTGTTTCTCCGCTAATTGCAGTTACAGTATAGTGGATTGCACCTAGATTTATTTGATCTAAAGAAAGAAATCGTAAGCTTTTGACATGAATCCTAGTTTCGTCTTGAAGTTTACACTTAAAAGTTCTTGTGTAAGTTCCTTCTTGCATATTAAGCTCGCGTTCATATTCAGTAACTTCTTTACATAAATTCAGGTCTAAATTTTGACCATTTACTTTTACATGAATTCCTATCCAATTGGGTGCGTTTAATACTTTAGCAAAATATTCGGGATACCCATTTTTCCACCAACCAACTCTGGTCTTATCCGGATAATAAACCCCCCCAATGTAACTTCCTTGAAAGCTAGGTCCAGAATAATCTTCTTCAAAATTTGCACGCTGACCCATAGCGCCATTTCCAATGCTGAATATACTCTCGGAAGATTTAACATTTTCAGGGTTCCATCCTTGTTCTATTATTTTCCAAGGATTTTGGTGGTAGTGAGATGCGTTCATTAAATAGCTGCTAGTTTATTGAGTAGGGAAATGTTTATTTGTTCAAGCGATTCGAAAACATAATCTGCTGCCTTAAGTTCTTCAGGATTACCTATACCAATAGCTGTCATTCCAGCTGTTTTGGCTGCAGCAACACCTGCGCTTGCATCTTCGAAAACAACACATGATTTGGCAGGGGTGTTTAGGTTTTTGGCACCTAATAAAAAAACCTCAGGATTGGGTTTTGAATGCCTAACATGAGTTCCGTCTACAATGACACTAAAGTAGGGAGTAAGGTTTAATTTTCCTAAAATTAACTGGGCATTTTTACTAGCAGACCCTAGAGCAACAGGCACATTATTATTTTTTGTAAAATCTAATATATTCAATACTCCTGGAAGGATTTCTTCCGATCCCATTTCTTGAATCAGTTGCAGATAATGCTTGTTCTTTTGGTTTAAAAGCATGTCTTTTTTTTCTTGAATCAGATCTTTTTTACCCCACTGAAGCAGCAAATCTAATGAATCTGATCTACTAACCCCTTTTAGGTTTTCATTCTGACTCTCTGTAAGATTAAAATCAAAGGTCTCTGCTATTGTTTTCCATGCAATGAAGTGGTACTTGGCTGTATCGACAATCACTCCATCTAGATCGAATATAAATGCATTCATAAATTAAGGTCAATAGTTTTGAATAAAAACAAATATATTATAATCCTTTTTTTAATTGGAGAAGAACTGCAATAAAAAGAC
>Ga0307986_10000005_pt1 | contig 134311 bp, 136 predicted proteins | sample EllFjometageno82_FD_203170 | JGI IMG/M metagenome (GOLD analysis project Ga0307986, IMG submission 203170) | Marine microbial communities from Ellis Fjord, Antarctic Ocean - #82 | ecosystem: Environmental > Aquatic > Marine > Unclassified | place: Southern Ocean | collected 2014-10-09 | reverse complement strand
TTATTCCCCATTCATCTACCGGTACTCCATTAGGTAATCCTTTGCTTCCTCCGCCAGCCATTGATAGCCAAGCGTCAGTCATTCTCCAACCTAAGTCAGGAGCTCTTTTACCGTAGTCCATGTGACCATATATTCTAACACCGTCAATATTCTTTACATCGTTTGAAAAGAAATCAGCGATATCTTCATAAGCAGACCAGTTAACTGGTACGCCTAGGTCATATCCGTTTTTCGCTTTGAATGCTTTTTTAATTTCAGGTCTATCAAACCAGTCTTTTCTAAACCAATAAAGGTTAGCAAATTGTTGATCTGGTAACTGATAAAGGTTTCCATCTGGACCAGTCGTAAATTGCAGACCTATAAAATCTTCAAGATCTAAAGTTGGTAAAGTAACGTCTTTACCTTCACCTTTCATCCAGTCAGTTAGATTAACAGCTTGTTGCATACGCGCGTGCGTACCAATCAAGTCTGAGTCGTTAACGTATGCATCGTAAATACTAACGTTAGTTTGCATTTGTGTTTGCACAGCCATTACAACGTCACCTTCACCAATGATTTGATGTGTTACTTTAATGCCGGTTACATCCTCAAAAGCTTTTGTAAGAACTTTTGACTCATAAACGTGAGTTGGTATTCCTTCAGAAACTACTTTGATAGACATTCCTTTGAATGGCTTCGCAGCATCTTTGAACCATTTTAGTTCTTTAATTCTTTCTTTTTCAGAAATAGTTGAAAGACTAAATTCACCTTTAGCTAAGTCAGTAATAGCATCAGAATATGCAGATGAAATTACTAGCGAGTAAGTAACAGCAACAGCAAGAATTGTTTTTAATTTATTAAACATTATTTTTCCTTTGTTGATATTAATTTATTGATTTACTAGTTTTTTATTATGTAATTAAAACCTATCTATATATTTATGTAAAGCTGATTTAGCATAAGTATATGGGGGTAAAATTAAAAGATTCAATCCTAGATTGTTTTAGTTAAAGTTTTTTTGATTGCTGCAGACCAGCCTTTAACTAAATTATTTCTTTCTTTAGAGCGCATTTTAGGGGTAAAATTTTTACTTAAATGCCAATTTTTTGAAATATCTTTTAAAGATTTGTAAACACCAATTTGAAGTCCAGCCATAAAGGCAGCTCCTAAAGCTGTTGTCTCTTGAACTTTTGGTCTTAAGACTTTTATGTCAACTACATCAGATAAAAATTGTGAAAACCAATTATTCATTACCATGCCTCCATCAACTTTAACAAGTTTTGGTCTTAATCCATCGTGTTTCATAGCTTCAAATAAATCATATGTTTGGTAGGCAACAGACTCAATCGTAGCTCTAATAATTTCTTTAGGACCTGTGTCTCTAGTAAGACCGCTCAAAACACCACGAGCATTTGCATCCCAATAAGGTGCGCCTAACCCAGTAAATGCAGGAACTAAATAAACTCCTTTATTGTCTTTTAAAGATTTAACAATATTTTCTGTTTCAGATGCCTTTTTAAAAAAGTTTAGTTTATCTCTTAACCATTGAACACCAGCTCCTGCAATAAAGATTGATCCTTCCATTGCGTAAGAAGTTTTACCTTTAATTCGGTAAGCAATAGTGGTGAGTAACCTATTTTTTGAATAAATAATTTTAGATCCAGTATTTAAAAGAACAAAAGCACCAGTTCCGTAAGTGCTTTTTAATGAACCTGGTTCAAAACAACATTGGCCAATAGATGCAGCTTGTTGATCGCCTACTACACCACTAATAGAAATTGATTTTCCAGTAATTGAAGGATGTGTTGATCCGTAATCGTCAGCACAATCTTTAACAATAGGTAAGATATTTTTATCTATTTTAAGAATTTTAAGAATTGTTTCATCCCATTTATTGTTAGTAATGTTATAGATCATTGTCCTACTCGCATTAGTTGCGTCAGTCGCATGAACTTTTCCTTTTGTGAGTCTCCAAATTAAAAAGCTATCGATCGTTCCAAAAAGTAATTGTTTCTTTTTCATTAATTTTTTAGCTAAAGGAACGTTGTCTAATATCCACTTAATTTTTGTGCCCGAGAAATATGAATCTATTAAAAGACCAGTTCTATTAAAGATAAGTGTTTCTTTGTTTTGCTTTCTAAGCTTCTTACAAAATTCTTCTTGTCTACGATCTTGCCAAACAATTGCGTTATAAACAGGCTTACCTGTTTTTTTGTTCCACATAACAGTAGTTTCTCGTTGATTGGTAATTCCAATAGTTAGAATTTTTCCTTTAATTTTTTTACTTTTTTTAATAACATCATTTAAAGTTTTTTTAGTTGTAGACCATATCTCATCTGGATCATGTTCAACCCAGCCACTTTTTGGAAAATATTGAGTAAATTCTTTTTGAGAAGAGTAAACTGGTTGGCCTTTAAGATTAAAAAGTATGGTTCTGCTTGATGTGGTTCCTTGATCGATAGAAATAATAAAATTTTTATCTTTTTTCATTTTTAATTAAAATACTGCCAGTCAAGTTCTAATTTTTCATCATTCATTATAGCGTTAATCATGCCGAGCATTAAAGGTAACTTTTTTTTATCAAAGTCTTGATTGACTTTTTTTCCTATTTCAATCGCAAGTTCAGCTCCCTCTACTGTAACTTTTTCCATTTTTGATTTTTTTGCTTCAGTAAAAGTCATGCCTGCACCAATATATGAGCCCATTTTACTGTTTCTACCTCCTCCTGAGCTAACGTACAGATCTCCAAGACCAGCTAAACCTTTAACTGTTTCTTTTTTTCCTTTTAAATGCTCTACAAAAATTTCCATTTCCTGAATTGACTGTTTGATTAAAGCTGATGCGGTATTTAAATAATTTTTTTCTCTTATTTCTTCTGAAATATTATTGCTGCACAAACCCTTTGCGGCTCCTACTGCCATTGAAAATATATTTTTTATAGCTGCTGATACTTCTACGCCATTTAGATCGTTTGAATAAGATGTATGATAATAATTTGTGTTAAGCATGCTTGCTATTTTTTTTGCTACAGACATATCTTTATTTGCAACAACAATACTACTGTGGACTTTATTAATTAAACCTGTGGCAAGACACGGTCCACCTATTGCTGATATATTTATTTCTTTAATACCTTTTTCTGAAAGTAATCGCTCTAATTTATCAACTAATAATTCGTAGTTATTGTTGTAAACACTTAGTCCTTTGGTGAGCATGAGGAGATTTGGTAATTTTTGATCCTTGTAAACACGGCTGAGCTGTTCTGATACCCACTCAACTCCTTTAGAACTAATACCTAAAACAATTAGGTCAACACTTGAATTCAATGTTGAGTCAAAATTCTCATATTTAATTAAATTTATCCCTTCTGGAATAATTGCATTCAGACCCGGATGTAGTCTTTTATTTTTTACTACGCTATCAATAAAATCATTCTCAAGATGAGTTCCTACAATATTAGTGTCATGGTTATTATCTAAACATGGAACAGCAAAGGCGGTTCCCATCGCGCCAGCACCAATAATAACAATTTTTGACATAAGTTTAATTCCTACTAATTATTTTTTTGATGATTAAAAATAAAGATATTAACTCAATTTTACCAATAACCATAAATATAATTATAGATATTTTAGACGATGTTAATAAATTAAAAAAATCAATATCATTTAGGCCAAATAAACTAGAGTTAACTGTATTTGTAATAGTCAGTATAGAAAGCTTAAAAGATCTTTCAAAGTTAAGTTCTCCAGCGGTCAAAATACTTGATAAAATAAAAATACTTATAAAAAAACAAATAAAAATAAAAAAAGAAGAACTTAAATTTTCGTTATCAATTTTATGTTCTGTTTTTAAAATTCTTTGATCAATAATTACGTTTGGCGAAACTAGTTTAAAAATTTCTAAAACTGTAGATTTAAATAGTATATACAGTCTTACGAATTTAATACCTGATGAATTTGAAATAACAGAGCCACCAATAATAGTTAAAAAAATAAAAAATAAATAGAAATTTTCAGGTGGTTTAAAATCAGTTAATCCAGAATTACTTAAACTACTAACAACCGCGAAAAGAATATTTAAAAAGGAAGTTTCATGTATTGAAAAAAAAAGTATTAGACTAAAAAATAACACCCCAAATAAAATCAAAATATCTTCATAATGTTTTTTAAAGGTATTTTCATTTATAAAAAGACTGTAAAAAAAATAAACATTTAAAGCAGAAAATAATAATGTGATAGTTAATATAATTTTTTGTGAAGAATGTTTAATAATCTCCGAAAGTTCATTAGTCGGAAGAAAAGCTCCTGTTGAACTTACGCTCATAGCTAAATTAAAACTATTAAAAAGTCTAATACCTGAAAAGGTAAATAAAATAAAAATTAAGCCAGTTAAAAAAGTATATATGAAAAATACTTTTGCTATAATTTTTTGAGTATCTTTAAAAAGATTTGTAGCTTTGTCGGGATTGTAAACAAGATTGGTTAATTTATATTCATTTTTAAAATTAGAAAAAATAAGAATTAAAAAAATTAAAAAAAAAAGCCCCCCTATCCAATGAGATGAGGATCTCCAAATTAACAATGTGGGGTCTAGAAATTTTACATTGTAAAAAATTGTAAACCCTGTTGTCGTTAAGCCTGAAATAGCTTCAAATAAAGAGTCAATAAAACTTATCTGATAGTTGCTAAAATAATAAGGAATTGAAATTAGCAGTGAAATAAATATATAAACTATAAAAATTAATATTAATTTTTCATGAAATTTGATATTTTTTTCACTATTTTTACTAAATAAATAAAAAAATATACCAGATAAAAAAGAAACGACTAGTGTTAAAATGTAAGAATCTAAATTTAAGTAATGATCAAAATACGAAGAATAAAGAATATTAAAAAAAGATAAAAAAGTTACTGGAAAACAAGATAGACCTAGGTAGTATGAAATACCTTTAAGATTCATTTTTATATTGAGCTTAATCTAAATATGCTCTCAACTTCTTTTAAAAGCTCTCTTTTGGCAAGAAAAACTACAAGATCCTCTTCCTCAAATATAAAATCTGACCTTGGAATAATAACTTTTTCAGCTCTTAGAACTGCACCAATCCTGATGTGCTCGGGTAGGTTCGAGTCTTTTATCGACTTATTAAGAAGTTCAGACTTTGCTAAAATTTCGGCTTCTATAAACTCATATTCTCCATCTAACAAAGAATATACTGTTTCTATGGTACCTTTGTGCACGTGCTCCATTATTCTGGATACCGTCGTCATTCTAGGATCTACAAGATCATCTATGTTTAAAGACTTTTGTAATAAACTATAATTAGATTTATTAACTATCGCTATAGTACGTTTGTTGGGGTTATATTTTTCAGCTAAAACACATGCCATTATATTGTCTTCGTCGTCATTAGTAAGCGCTAATATAGTTTCTGTTTCTTCTATATTGGCTTCCTTTAATATCTCTTCATCTAAAGCGTCACCACAAATAACGATTGATGAAGTTAATTCTGTTGCTAAAATTTCAGCTCGTTCTTTATTTTTTTCTATTATTTTAACACGAGCACCTTCGAAATTTATTTCTAGTAGTTTTGCTAAATTTAAACCAATATTTCCACCTCCAACAATAAGTATTTTTGTTGCTGCTTTTTCTTCATGACCAAAAGATTTTAAAATTAAATTTAACTGGTCTGTACTAGCTACTACGTAAGCTTTATCTCCTTCTAATAATTGATCATTTTTTTTTAAAAAAATAAATTTATCTTTTCTGACTGCTCCTAGTATATTAGCTTTAAAATCTGGAAATTTTAGAGTTAGATTTTTCAAAGGTGTGTCTACTACTGGACAGTTTTTATTTACTAAAATTTCTAGAACTTTAATTTTATCATTTGCAAAAGGTACGTTGTCTAACGCTCCTGGAGCCTCAAGTTTTCTAAAAAGAGACTTAGCAACTTCAACCTCTGGCGAAATAATTACATCTATAGGCAAATTTGACTTGTTGTAAAGCTTGCTCCATTTCCCATCTAAAAATTCTTTAGATCTTATTCTGGCAATTTTTTTATTAATATTAAACAAACTGTGTGCCATCTGACATATAATCATATTAGTTTCATCATTTTTTGTAACAGCAATAATCATATCAGTATTCGCAGCGCCTGCATTTTCAAGAACTGAAGGGAAAGTGGCTCTACCGACAATTCCTTTGACATCCTGCGTTTCGTTAATTTTTTTTATATCTTCTGAAGCCTGGTCAATCACAGTAATAGAATGACCTTGAGCTGAAAGTTGTTTGCTAATTGAAAAACCAACTTTACCAGCACCGCATATAATTATATTCATGATTAGTTTACGCCTTTAATTCTTAGGGCTTTTAATTTCCTATGAAGAGCAGATCTTTCCATGCCTATTAAATCAGCTGTTTTAGAAATATTGCCATTATTTTTTTTAAGCTGACCAACTAAATAGTTTGTTTCGAATTGCTCACGTGCTTCTTTTAAAGGGTAAGACAAAGTTTTGCTTAAGCCCGTATCATTTAATGTATCAGGACTTTCATTCAAAATATCAGTTAGTATTTTATTTAAATCTTTCTTATTTTCATGGATAGATAAAATTGTAACTCTTTCAATTAAATTTCTTAACTCTCTGACGTTGCCGGGCCAATTGTAAGTATATAAAAGATCGTTATTACTGTCTATTTCTGCTTCAGGTATGCCATTAATTTCTGAAACTTTCTTTTTAAAATAATTAATTAACAACGGTATGTCCTCGGTTCTTGATTGTAGTGTGGGTAAATTTATTGGAACAACATTCAATCTATGATAAAGATCTTCTCTAAATTTATTTTCTGAAATCATTTTTTTTAAATTTTTTGAAGTTGAGGAAATTACTCTAATATTTACGTAGATATCTTTAGTTCCATTAATTCTCTTGAATTTTTGATCCGTTAATACTCTTAAAATATTTGATTGCAGTCCGAATGGTATTTCTGAAACTTCATCTAATAACAAAGTTGCATTATTTGCTTTTTCTAAAATTCCATAATCAATATTACCATTTAAATATTCTTCACCGAAGAGTTGTTTTTCGTAATTTTTTTCTCCTAATAAAGCTGCATTAAAAACAACAAAAGAACTTTTTGCTCTTGTAGAGCTTTTGTGAATTTTTCTAGCTATAAGCTCTTTTCCAGTTCCAGTCTCCCCTGTGATTAAAACTCTACTTTCTGTTAAAGCAAGTTTACTTATAGTTTTTAGAATCTTTAAAATTTCTGGGTTTTTTCCTATAAATTCAAACGAATGAAATAATTTATTTTCAGCATTACTTTTTTCACTTTTAAGATCGCTTACTTCAAGCGCACGTTTTGTATAGTTCAACAATTTTTCAGAAGAAAAAGGTTTTTCAACAAACTCGTAAGCACCAATTCTAATTGCTTCTACGGCAAGTTGCACACTGGCATGTCCTGATATCATAATAGAAGGTGTATTTTTATCAAAGCTCATTATTAATTTTAAAAGATCAATTCCATCTTTTTCTCCTTTATCTAATTTAATATCAATAATTGCTAAATCTGGAAGTTTTTTTGTAATCTCTTTAACAGCTTGATTATAATTTGCTGCTTCACGAACGTTGTATCCGTTTTCTTTCAAAATGTTACAAATTAGGAATCTGATGTCTGTGTTATCGTCAATTACTAGAATTTCATTTTTCATTTATTTATTTTGGAAGTGAAATTAAAATTTTTACACCTACATTTTTATTTGTGATTACAATATCTCCAAGATGTTCATTTATAATTTTACTAACAATAGGAAGTCCTAAGCCGGTACCATTTTTTTTTGTTGTAAAATATGGTGTCATAATTTTTGAGATATCATTTATACCTATGCCATTATCAGTCAGAGTAACAGTTATATAATCTTTATTGCTCTTAATTTCTACAGAGATTTTACCCTTAAAATCAATACTTTTATTTCTATTTTCGTTAATTGAATCTTCAGAGTTTTTAATTAGATTTATAAAAACTCTATATAATTGTTCTTCATCACCTCTAATACTTATGTTCTCTTCAAGAGAATGACCAACAATTTCATTTACTGATGACATCTTAAAAAAATTGATAGCTCTGTTCACAACATGGTTTATTTTAATCTTTTTAAATACAGGTCTAGGCATACGGGCAAAACTCGAGAACTCATTAACTAAGTTTTCAATGTCTTTAATTTGTCTATTAATTGTAGATAGATAATTTTTAAACTCATCCTTACCGTTTGTAATTTTTCCATAAAATTTTTCTTGAAGTCTATCTATCGATAATTGAATAGGTGTTAGTGGGTTTTTTATTTCATGAGCTAGTTTTCTGGCAACAGTTTCCCATGCGGAGTATCGTTCTGCTATCAAAAGTTTATCTTGTTGTTTTTTTAGCCTATCTATCATGCTATTAAAATTTTTATTTAACATTAAAAACTCCTCATCTGTATCTATTTCAGGTACCTTTGAATTTAAAGCACCCTTACTAATATTTTCTGAAGCTTTAATTAAATTTATTATTGGTTTGGTTAATCTGCTAGCAAAAGAAATTGCAAAGATAGTCGAGATAAATAATAATAATCCAACTAACAAAATATAAATAAAAGCAAAAGTTACCTTTATGCCGAATTTTTTATTTTCAACTGTGTAATAAAAATTAACAGCCTGTTCTGTTTCTTTTAAATATTTAATAATTTCAGGGTCTATATTTCTTGAAATAAGTAAATAAGTATCAATTAAATTATTTAATTTAATCATGGCGGATGTTTTGTTTTCTAAATTATTTGTAATAATTACTGGCACGCCTTCCAATGCCTGATTAATTTCTCTCTCACTAGGTTCAGAAAAGTTATTAATAGATTCAGATACTGCCATGATAATATTAAAAGAACTATCAATTAAATAGATATCGTCAACACGCCTTAATATTTTTTCAGAAAGAACAACAGATTTAAATCTTTCAGGAGAAGAATAAAAAAAAGAAGACGCTCTGTTTATGCCAACACTCATTAGAAAAACATCAGACTCTATAGTTTTTTCATTTTGCGCTGAATAAATTTTTGCTACATCGTAGGAATTGTTTACTGCTTTTGTAATTTGTGAGTTAAAAAAATTTTGCAATCCATAGTTAAAAAAAAATAAAGAAAAAATTGCTACAACTAAAGATGGTATAAATGTAAATAGGGTAAAAAATGAAATATATTTTGTACTAGTGCGTGAGCCAATTTTTTTATTTTTACTTAAATAATATAAATTGTAACTTTTTTTAAAGATTATACTTAAAAATATAATTATTAAGATAATGTCTATAGCTAGTAAAATTTGTAAATTAAGTTCAGAAAAAAAAAATAGTTTTGGATTAATAAACGCTAAAAAAGTTAGTATACTCAATAAAACACAGACAATAGTGAGTCCTATAATTCCTTTAAAATTTTTAAAATTATTTAACATATAAAAACTATATTTAATTTATATAAATATAATATAGTTTAATACAATGGGATTTTGTTTTATTTTACTTGGAGGTGGAGATAGCAGCAGATTTAAATCTAATATACCCAAACAATATCACAAAATAGGAGGAAAAACTTTAATTGATATTTCAATAGATAAAATTAAGAAATTTAAAGAAATTAAAAAGATACTTTTTGTCTATAACAAAAAACATAAAAAGTATTTAAAAGAACTTAAGTTAAAAGATATCAAGTTAATTGAAGGTGGTGCCTCCAGAGAAGAGTCAACATATAACGCGTTGAATTACCTGAAAAAAATTAAAAAAATTAGCAAAGTTTTAATTCATGATGCGGCTAGACCAAATTTTTCAAAAAAATTAATAAAAAAGATTCTTGTATATGCAAATAAAAATAAAATAATTATACCAGTGCTAAAAATTCAAGATGCTTTGAAAGTAAAAAAGCAAAATAAAATTATAAATATTAAAAAAAAAAATTTTTTTACTACTCAAACTCCTCAATGTTTTAATCTTAAGGAAATATTTAATCTTCATAAAAAAAAACAAAAAAAATATTTAGATGATGACTTTTCATTGATTGATAATAAAAAAAAAGTAAAGTTTATAAGTGGAGAGAAAAAAAATCTTAAAATTACCGATCAACAAGATTTTGACTTATTTAAAAAAATTAACATTTCTAATATAAAAATCGGCATAGGTTTTGACGTTCATAGATTAGTAAAAAAAAGAAAACTTTATTTAGGTGGAGTTAAAATTCCCTCTAAACTTGGAACACTTGGACATTCAGATGGAGATCCAGTTTTGCACGCAGTCATTGATGCACTTTTAGGTGCCTGCGGTATGGGTGACATAGGAGAAAAATTCTCAGACCAAAATAAAAAGTATAAAAATATAAGCTCATCTACACTTATAAAGAAAACAATCAAAGAAATTAATAAAAAAAACTATCGCATCAATAATATTGACATAAATATTATTTTAGAAAACCCAAAAATAAAAAAATTTAAAAAAAAAATTCTTCATAACGTAGCTAATTTATGTGAGATTTCTGCAGATAATATAAATATTAAAGGAAAAACTACTGAAAAACTTGGAGTTATAGGAAAAGAAAAAGCTGTAGCTGCAGAGGTTATTATGACTGTAATCAAATATGATTAAGAAAATAAATATTTTATTTCTTTCTATGTTCGGCCTTGGGTATTCAAAATATGCGCCTGGTACTGTAGCTTCGTTTATAACATCTTTAATCTTTATTTTTTTTTACAACTATCAAATAAATATTTTTTTTTTAATTCTATGCACAAGTTTAATTTTTATCTATTCGGTTTATATTATAGATATTTATAAAAGTTTCTTTGACGAAATTGACTCTAAGGAAATTGTTATTGATGAATTTGTTGGTCAGTCAATTCCAATTTTAACTATATATGGTCTACTTCAAAAAAATGATATTGATAACTTTTTATTATATACCTTACTCTCTTTTTTTTTATTTAGATTATTTGATATTCTTAAACCTTATCCAATTAACAAAATAGATGAAAAAATGAAAAATGGATTTGGTGTCATGCTTGATGATGTTATGGCTGGTGTTTTTTCTTCTATAGTTATATTAATCATTATTTTATACGTACAATATGATTAAAAATATAAAAAAAATTGTATCTAAACTCAAAGATAGAAAAATAAATATATCTTTTGCTGAATCTTGTACTGGAGGAATGTTGGCTCAAACTATTACATCTGTGAGCGGTGCTTCCAAAATTTTTGCTTTTAGCATTATTACATATTCGAACGAATCTAAAATTGAATATCTTAAGGTTCCATCAAATATAATTAAAAAATATGGATCTGTAAGTCAAGAGTGCTGCACATCAATGGTAAAAAACTTAGCTAAAATTTCAAAGGCAAAGCTTAATATAGCAATAACAGGTGTAGCTGGTCCAAATGGGGGAACAAAACAAAAACCTGTTGGTCTCGTGTATATAGGTGTTAAAAAAAATAAAAGAATTAAAATAAATAAATATCTATTTAAAAATCAAAATCGAAAAAATATTAGAAAAAACTCAGTAAAAAAAACATTAAAATTAATAGAAGAATTTATTTAAATAACTTTTTTGCTCTATTTTCAAATGCATCAGTAATCTTTTTTAAACCGAAATTAAAATAATTTTTCATTATTATGTTTAAAAAACTGTTTTTTACTTCAAAATCAATGTTAAATTCAAGCTGAGTATTATTAGCAATCTTTTTAAACTTCCATTCATTTTTAAGATATTTTAAAGGACCTTCGATATTAGTTACAACTATTTTATCCTCTTTTTTATAATACAAGACTAAGCTTGAGTAAACTTCATTTATAAATTTTTTACCAACTCTCAAATCTGCTTTAATTTCAATATAATCAACTGTCTCTTTTTTTTCATTTATTTTACCTTCAAGACACCAGGGTACAAACTCAGGATATTTTTCAATATCAAGAACTATATTGATTAAGTTTTTTTTAGTGCAAAAAATAATTTTTTTTATTGAGGCTGATGACATTCCAAAGATCTGTATCTAGCATCTCTTAGTATTTTAAAATCTTCATCGGCATGATAAGATGATCTAGTTAAAGGTGTTGAGGAAACAAGTAAAAAACCTTTTGCTAAAGCAATATTTTTTAATTCTTTAAATTCATTAGGGTGAACATATCTATCTAACGGAAAATGTTTCGTTGTAGGTTGCAGATACTGACCTATCGTTAAAAAATCTACTTCAGCCATTCTTAGGTCATCCATTACTTGCATAACTTCATCTTTTTTTTCTCCAAGACCTAGCATAATTCCTGACTTTGTAAATATATTAGGTTTATTAATTTTTACAGATTTAAGTAATTCAATCGAAGTAAAATAACGAGAACCTGGTCTAACTTTTAAATATAAACTTGGAACTGTTTCTATGTTATGATTAAAAACGTCTGGGCTTGCTTCTAATACTTTTTTATATGCATTGCCTTTTTTTAAAAAATCTGGGGTCAGAACCTCTACGGTAGTTGCAATATTATTCTTTTTAATTTGTGTTATCACTTCTTTAAAATGGTTTGCCCCTCCGTCTTCCAAATCATCTCTGTCGACAGATGTAATCACAACATGGTTTAATCCTAGTTCTTTTACAGCTTTAGAAACTTTAAAAGGTTCCATTGAATCTAAAGCAGAAGGTTTTCCTGTTTTAACATCACAAAAAGCACAGCCTCTTGTACATGTGTCACCCATAATCATAAATGTTGCGTGTTTCTTACTCCAACACTCAGTTATATTTGGGCAATTTGCTTCCTGACAAACAGTAGTTAGTTTATTTTTATTTACAATCTCTTTTGTTTTAAAAAATATTTGGCTATTTGTTATTTTAGTTCTAATCCAATTCGGTTTTTTTTTAAGAGGATTTGGTATATTTTTAATTTTTTCAGGATGTCTTGTTTTCATTAGTTAAGCTTAATTAAAACTTCATTTTTTTTCCCAAATTTAAGCTTGGAACGGTATAGAGTATCTAAATAGTCATAATCAGGATTTCCGGATAGTAGCTTATTTTTATGTTCTGTTAGTACAAGTTGATTTTTTAACATAGAGTTTTTAATAGAAAGTTTTTTTTCGTAGCTACTTTTTTCGAAATATGAAATTAAACCTCTTTCTCCACCAATTAAGTTAATCCCAATATAGAGTGTTAAAAAAATTTGAAAAAAAATTATTTTTTTAGTTTTTAAAATTTCAAAAACATTCATAATTAGATTCTAGCGATTTTAGAGGATTTTCCAAGCTGTTCTTCTATTCTTAATAACCTGTTATATTTAGCAACACGCTCTGATCTTGCAAGTGAACCAGTTTTAATTTGAGTTGATTGAGTTGCTACAGCTAAGTCTGCAATAAAAGTATCTTCTGTATCTCCAGATCTGTGTGAAATAACTGTACTAAAGTTATTTTTTTTAGCTAACTCAATAACATCTAAAGTTTCTGTTAATGTTCCAATTTGATTTACTTTAATTAAAATAGCATTAGCAGATTTTTCCTTTATACCTCTTTTTAATCTACTGACATTAGTTACAAACAAGTCATCTCCAACAATTTGTACCTTTTGACCTATTTCTTTTGTTAGTTGGGACCAGGCTTCCCAATCATTTTCACCGAAAGGATCTTCGATAGATTTAATGGGATATTTAGTAACTAGTTTTTTATAATAATCTATACATTTTTCTACTGAAATAAATTCGTTTGAGTTAAGTGAGTAGAAGCCATCGCTATTCATTAATTCATTTGCCGCTATATCTAAGCAAATATTGATATCTTTTCCCGGTTTTAATTTAGATTTTTCTATTGATTCGATAATCATTTCTAAGGCTTCTTCGTTTGAATTAATTGAGGGAGCAAAACCACCTTCATCTCCAACATTGGTTAGTAAATTTTTAGATTGAAGAATTTTTTTTAAATTTTGTATAACTAAAAAACATTTTTCCATTGCGTCCATAAAATTTATCGCAGAATCAGGTCTAATCATAAATTCTTGTATCATTAAATTATTATCAGCGTGCGCTCCACCATTAATAATATTTACTAGTGGATTTGGTAACAAAAATTTTTTTCCAAGATGTTGGTATAGTTCTTTTTTTTTTGAGGCTGCCGCTGCCTTCGTTGCCGCAAGAGAGACAGCTAATAAAGCATTTGCTCCTAACTTTTTCTTATTATCAGTACCATCTAAATTTAACAAAATTTGATCTATTTTTTTTTGTTCCCCTATTTTAATATTTTTTAAATTTTTGTTAATTATAGTGTTAATATTTTTAATTGCTTTTAAAACACTTTTACCTAAAAAATAATTTTTGTTGTTATCTCTAAGTTCATAAGCTTCAAAAGCACCTGTGGAAGCGCCAGAAGGAACAATAGCTGAAGCTTTTGTTTTATCGTTTAAATATATTTCTGCTTCGACAGTAGGATTGCCTCTGCTATCAAAGACTTGTCTTCCTACTACTTTTCTGATTTTTGACATTTATTAACTTTTAATCAACGTGTCAATTGACACCAACTGTTTTAAAAGATTTTTTATTTCATTTAACGGAACCATATTGGGCCCATCTGAAGGGGCGTTGTCAGGATCTTCATGTGTTTCCATAAAAATAGCACCTACACCGACAGCAATGGCAGCTCTTGCTAAATATGGAACAAACTCTCTTTGCCCACCACTTTTTTCTCCCATCCCACCAGGTTGTTGAACGGAATGAGTGGCGTCAAAAACAATTGGGTATCCAAACTTAGCCATAATGGGCAAAGATCGCATGTCAGAAACTAAAGTATTGTATCCAAAACTTGCACCACGTTCAGTTATTAAAATATTTTTATTGCCAGAATCTTCAAGTTTTTTTACTACATTTCCCATATCCCATGGTGCTAAAAATTGACCTTTTTTGACGTTAATAATTTTTCCAGTTTTAGCAGCCGCAATTAACAAATCTGTTTGTCTGCATAAAAAAGCTGGTATTTGAAGAACATCTACATGTGGAGCTACCAAGGAGCACTGTTCAGCAGTGTGAACATCTGTCAAAACAGGTACACCTACTTCTTTTCTAATTTTATCAAAAATTGATAGAGATTTTTCTAAACCCATGCCTCTTTGTCCTTTAATGCTGGTTCTATTGGCTTTGTCAAAAGAAGTTTTATAAATTAAATTTATTTTCAAGTCTAAAGTTATCTTTTTTAATTCTTTAGAAATATTTAATGCATGTTGTTCACTTTCGAGTTGGCACGGACCAGCTATCAAAGTAAAAGAATTGTTGTTAGCTATTTCAAAATTAGCACACTTAACTTTATGATTAGTCATTTATATTTTCTGAATTATTTTTTGCTGCTTTGATAAAGGATGAGAATAGAGGATGTGGTGCAAAAGGTCTAGACTTAAATTCAGGATGGTATTGAACGCCAATAAACCACGGATGATTTTCAAGCTCAATAGTTTCAGGAAGAGATCCATCGGGTGACAGTCCAGAGAAGATTAAGCCTTTTTTTTCTAATTTTGATTTTAAATTTTTATTTACTTCATATCTGTGTCTATGTCTTTCGTGAATTAAACTAGATTTGTAAATTTTTCTTATTAAAGTATTTTTTTTTAATTTAGCTTTATACGAACCTAACCTCATCGTTCCACCTAAATTTTTTTTACTACCTTTTTGAATATTTTTTCCCTTTATCCATTCTTGCATCAAACCAACTACGTGAACACCGCCACTACCAAATTCACTAGAGGTTGCTTTTTTTATGCTAAGCATATTTCTAGCCGCTTCTATTATTGCCATTTGCATACCAAAGCAAATTCCAAAAAAAGGTACTTTATATTTTCTTGCATACGATATAGCTTCAATTTTACCCTCTGTACCTCTCGACCCAAAACCGCCAGGTATAAGTATTGCACTATATTTTTTTAGAATATTAGTTACATTTTTTTTATTAATTTTTGTTGAATCAATCCATTCGGTATTTAAATCTACATCATTGGATAACGAACCGTGTATCAATGCTTCATCTAAAGACTTGTAAGCATCTTTTAAATCAACATACTTTCCAACTATTGCAACTGAAATTTTTTTTCTTTTCGATTTTATTTTACTGACTATATCTTTCCATATTTTTAAATTTGGTTTATTTTTCTCTTTAAGTTCAAATATGTTTAAAATTTTTTTGTCTAATCCCTCTTCATTGTATTTAATTGGAACTTCGTAAATAGATTTCACATCAATAGATTGAATTACATGATCTTGTTCCACGTTACAAAATAAAGATATTTTTCTTTTTTCTTCTTTGGGAATATCTTTTTCAGATCTGCAAATTATTATGTCTGGTTGAATCCCTATGCTTCTTAGTTCTTTAACTGAATGCTGTGTCGGCTTTGTTTTTAATTCACCAGATGCGCCTATATAAGGAACTAAAGTTAAATGAATAAATAAACTTTTACCCTTTCCGTCTTCATTTGAAAATTGCCTAATAGCCTCTAAAAAAGGAAGACTTTCGATGTCTCCCACAGTCCCGCCTATTTCGCATATCACAAAGTCTTCTTTGGAAACTTTATTAGAAATAAATTTCTTTATACTATTTGTTACATGGGGAATAATCTGAACTGTACTACCTAAGTATTCACCTCTTCTTTCTTTTTCTATTATATCTTTATATATTTGCCCTGTAGTAATGTTGTCTTCTTTAGCAGCCGGTCTATTTGTAAATCTTTCATAGTGGCCTAAATCTAAATCTGTTTCGGCACCGTCATCTGTAACAAAAACTTCGCCATGTTCAAACGGATTCATTGTTCCTGGATCTACATTTAAATAGGGATCTAACTTTCTTATTCTTACTTTGTAACCTCTTAATTGAAGCAAAGAAGCCAACGATGCTGAAGTTAAACCTTTGCCTAAAGATGAAACCACGCCGCCAGTTACGAATATATATCGCGCCATGGAAAAATATTATAGCGATTTTTTTTTTAAAAACAAAGATTATTTTTGATTTTCAGGAATTTGTGGAAAATTTTTATTTTGTTCTTTTTCTTTTTCAGAATCTATAACTGATTGAACTTCTTTAATTTCATCATGGGAAATTACGACTAGAGCTATACTAGTAATAATAAAAAAAATAGCAATTATTGATGTAAATTTAGTAAGAAAATTACCTGCCGTTCTCGAGGTTGTGAAATTGTCCTGTGAAACACCAAGACCCAATGCGCCACCTTCTGATCTTTGAAGTAGAATAGTTATTACTAAAAGAACTGCTAATATGATGTTTATGGTTAGTAGAATGCTTTCCATGGGTCTTATCTATAGTAATTCTTTATTATATCAATAAATTTTTTGTCTGACTTTGAGGCTCCTCCAATTAAAAAACCATCAATTTCATTCAAGTCTTTAAATTTACCTATATTTTCACCATCAACAGATCCACCGTATAATACTGCAGGTGAGTTTTGTTTATTAAAAATATTTTTTAATATTTTTTTTATAAATAAGGTTGTTATTTGTAAATCTTTAGCTTCAGGAATTTTTCCAGTTCCAATCGACCAGATTGGTTCATAGGCAACTATTATATCATTGTAGTTATATTTTTTTTCTAAAACATTCTCAATTTGTTTTTTTAAAACTTTAAAAGTTCTATTTTTTTTTTTATCAACCTTGTTTTCTCCTATACAAAACACTACTTTCAATCTGTTATTTAGTGAGTTCTCTACTTTACTTTTAAGCATGTTATCAGTATCTCCCTCAGTGCGGTTGTCAGAATGTCCCACAATCATGTATTGAGCTCCAATACTTTTTATCATTAGCGGACTAACAGAGCCTGTGTTTGGTCCAAAATTATCTTTGTGGTAGCAGTTCTGGGCGCCAATAGAAATTTTTTCATTAGAAAAAGACTTTGCATAACTTTCAATTAAAGTATGTGGAGGCGTTATAATAGTTTTGTATTTCTTGTTGAACCTTTTGTCGGATTTAACAAATTTATTTATCTTTTTAAGAATACTGATGGATTTAGGAACACCAAACATCTTCCAATTTCCAATAAAATACTTCATGTAATTTGCCATATTTAATGTTTTAATCTATAGGTGGTAAAAATATATTGTTTTAATAGATTAAAAAAATGCTTACATCAATAAGAAAAATTACAACTTCCTTTTTAGCTAAAGTTTTAATAGGTATAATTATTCTGCCATTTTTATTTTGGGGCATGGGTGACGTTTTTAGAGGCGGGAATCAAAATATTTTAACTTCAATAGGCTCTGAAAAAATAAGTGTTCAAAGTTTTGTTGAGTATGTGAATAGACTTAACTTAAGCGAACAACAAAAAAAAAATTTAGGGAAAACTGATTTATTAAATCAAATTTTATCAGATTATATTGGCAAAAAAATTATTTCTTTAGAAATAAAAGATCAGGGGATTAATTTAAGCAATCAATCTCTTAGGGAGATTATAACTTCTGACGAAACATTTATGGAGGAGAATAAATTTTCTAGAACAAAATATGAGAAATTTTTATTAGAAAGTGGGATAAGCGCACCAGTATTTGAACAAAATCTTTCAGAGCAAGAAAAGAAAAGACAATTACTAACATTTTTATCTGAAGGAGTACTTTTGCCTGAAGCTTTAATTAAAAAAGAATTTGAAAAAGAAAATCAGATTAAAAAAATTCAATACTTAGAACTAGATGAATTATATAAAAGTATTCAAATTAAAGATGAAGAGATTAAAAAAAGTTATGAAACTAATAAAAAACTTTTTGAGCAAGAATTTAAAAAGATAAATTACACTGAACTTCTGCCGAATAATTTAACGGGGCAGAAAGAATACAACGAAGCTTACTTTAAAATAATCAATGAAATTGAAAACGCTATTTTAGATGGTGGCAAGATTAAAGAATTTATAAAAATATATAATCTGCTGTTATTAACTATAAATGAAACAAATAGACTTAAAAAAGATAAAGCAGGAAAAGATATATTAAAGATTAATGATATTCTTTTCTCTAAATTATTTAACACAGCTAATGTTAAAAAACCTGCTTTGATAAATATTAAAGGTAAATATTACTTAGGTGAAGTTGAAAAAATTGAAAAAATAAATAGAACATTAAGGGATAAAGAAATTAAAAAAGCAATAACCTCTCAATTAGAAATAAAATATATCATTGAAAGTAACACGGACATTGTAAAAAAAATGTCTGAAGGTAAGTTTGCAAAAGAACAATTTGACAAGTTTGGAAAAGATAATGGTTTAGAAATTAAAAAAATTAAACTTCAAGATGTTAAAAATGAATCAGTTTTTACAAGTGAAATCATTAAAGAAATTTTTAAAGTAAAAGATGGTGCATTACAGTTAATTACAAATAGCATGTTTACGAAAAATTATATAATTTTTTCAGAAAAAACCGACCAATTACCTTTTAGTAAAAAAATAAATAGGTATGAGCAGTATAAGTCTAAAGCAAAACTAAATTTAGCTAACCAAATATACAGTACTTTTGATAAGGCTATCAATGATAAATATAGCGTTGAAATAAATCAAAAAGTTTTAAGCCGTATTAAAAATACTCTCTAATGAAACTAAATATTAGTTTTAACTCTTTTAAAAAAAAACACAAATCAAGAAAAGATCAGCTGGTTTACAGAGTAAAATCTTGCAAAGACTATAAACAAGTTGAAAATATATTTAATTTTATATTAGTCGAAAAAAATAGTTTTATATTTGAGTCTGTTGAAAAAGGGACAACAAGAGGAAGATTCACTATTGTAGGTCTTAAGCCAGATAAGATTTGGGATATAAATAAAAATATTATTAGTGAAAGATTTGAAGGAAAAAAGAAAATTATAAAGCAAAAACCTTTAAATTTTTTAAATAAACTAATTAATAATTTTAACTTCAAAATTCCTAATGGGGTTCCCAAAATGGCAGCGATGTTGGTTGGGTACTTTTCCTATGACATTATTAGATATATAGAAGCTATACCAGACAAGTGCGTTGACGATCTTAAAATTCCAGATGTAAGGCTGTCTAGGCCTAAAAGCTTAATAATTTATGATAATTTTAAAAAAAAAATTTACTTTATTGAAAATATTTACGCTGATACAAAAATTCAAAATTATTTTGACAAATATGAATCAATTAAAAAAAATTTTTTAATTTTTGAAGATTACAGCAATATAAAATTACCTATAAAATTTAACCATAAAAAAAATAAAAATAAAATAAAAAGTAATATTTCTAAAAATCAATTTAAAAATTATATAAAAAAAGCCAAAGAATACATTTCTAAAGGTGATATATTTCAAGTTGTATTGAGTCAAAGATTTGAGCGAAAAATAAATAAAACACCACTTGAGATTTATAATTATTTAAGATTGTCAAATCCTTCTCCATTTATGTTTTATTTTAATTATGGTGACTTTAAAATTCTTGGGAGTAGCCCTGAAATATTGGTTAGGTTAAGAGATGACAAAATAACTATTAGACCTATAGCAGGAACCCGTCCTAGAGGAACTTCAAAAGTACAAGACCTAAAATATAAGAAGGAACTTTTAAAAGACAAAAAAGAGCTATCAGAACACCTTATGTTACTTGATCTTGGCAGGAACGATGTCGGTAAAGTATCTAAAATTAATACCGTAAAAGTTACAGAAAGCTTTAATGTAGAAAAATATTCTCACGTTATGCATATTGTTTCTAATGTAGAGGGGCAATTTGATAACAAAAATGCAATATTTGAAACTTTACTATCTGGTTTTCCCGCAGGGACAGTAAGTGGAGCACCAAAAATAAGAGCAATGGAAATCATTGATGAATTAGAAAAAAATAAAAGAAAACTATACGCTGGTGGTATTGGGTATTTTACTTCTAACAAAGAATTTGACACTTGCATCACACTAAGAACGGCCTTGATTAAAGATAACAAGTTTTATGTTCAGTCAGGTGCTGGCATTGTTGCAGATAGCGTTCCAGAAAAAGAATATCAAGAAACTGTAAACAAAGCTAAAGCCTTAATGAAAGCTGTAGACTAAATGAAAGTTTTGCTTATAGATAATTACGACAGTTTTACTTATAACTTATTTCACTATATCTCTAGATTTAATTGTAAAGTCGACGTAGTTAGAAATGACAAAATAACACCTAAAGATATCATTAAGAACAAATATAAAAAAATTGTTATTTCGCCAGGTCCAGGCAACCCATCTAGCGCCGGAAATTGTCTTAAAATTGTTCAACAACTTCACAAAGATTTTTCAATTCTCGGTGTTTGTTTGGGTCATCAAATTATAGGGCAAGCTTTTGGTGGCAAAATAATAAGAGCAAAAAAATTAATGCATGGAAAAGTGAGTAAAATATATTTTAAAAAAAATTGTCTTTTTAAAAATATTAATTCACCATTTAATGCCACAAGATATCATAGCCTTATTATTGATAGGAATGTATTTCCGGATAGCTTGACTATTACAGCAGAAACAAAAAATAAAACAATTATGGGTATTAAACATAATGAATACGATTTATATGGCGTACAATTCCATCCTGAGAGTATAAACACAAAAGTTGGTATGCAAATAATTAAAAATTATATAGATCTGTAATTAAAATGACTAACTTTATTAAAAAATTAGAATCCAATAAAAATCTTTCTTTCGAAGAAAGCAAAATTCTATTTTCAAATATCATGAGTGGTGATTATGACGAAGTAAGCATTATTAGAATTCTTGTTTCACTTTCTGCTAAAGGTGAGACAAAAGAAGAATTAGCTGGCGGAATTTTTGTGATGAGATCAAAGGCCACGAGTATAAAAGTCCCTACAGGAACTATTGATACCTGTGGTACAGGTGGAGATGGTCAAAATTCACTAAATATATCTACGGCTGCAGCAATTGTTTTAGCAAGTATGGGGTTAAAAGTTGCAAAACACGGTAATAAAGCAGTTTCATCTAATTGTGGATCAGCTGATGTTTTGGAGGCTTTAAAAATTAAAATAAATTTACCTCCGAGTGAAGCTGAAAAATCTATAGAAAAAGTTAATTTTGCATTTATGTTTGCACCTAACTACCATCTGGCAATGAAATATGTTGCGGGTGCTCGAAAAAAAATTGCAAAAAAAACAATTTTTAATCTTATTGGTCCTTTAAGTAGCCCCGCTCAAGTTAAAAAACAAATAGTTGGTGTTTATGATAAAAAATGGATGATGCCTTTTGCTGAAGCTTTAAAAGAAAATAAAGTTGAAAAAGCAATGATTGTTCACAGTGAGGATGGAATGGATGAAATTTCACCTTTTTCAGAAACTAAAATAGTAGAACTTAACAACGGAAAGATAAAAAATTTTATAATTAATCCTAGTGAACTGAGTATTACAAATAAAAATAAAGAAAACTTAAAAGGTAAAAATGCTGAATACAATGCACAAAAAATAATTGATATATATAAAGGTGAAGATAATGAGTTTTCTGATGCTGTTGCGTTAAATGTTGCGGCTGGTTTAATTATTACTGATACAGAAACTAATTTTAAAGACGCTTACAATACTGCAAAACAACATTTAAAGTCAAATAAAGTTTTTGATCATTTGCAAAAAATTCTGTCTATATAATGAAAAATATCTTAGAAGAGATTGTTAAACAAAAAAAAGAAACTTTGAAAGAAATAAAAAAAAAAAATTCTTTAGATGCCATTGATAAAAAAATAAAATCTACAAATAATTATTTAGATTTCAAAAAAAATTTAATTGATCGTGAGCAAAAAAAATTTGTTTCTATAATTGCTGAAATTAAAAAGGCTAGCCCTTCAGCTGGTATAATAGTTGAAGATTTCGATCATATTAAAATTGCTGACTTGTTCTCAAATAATGGTGCTGCCTGTTTGTCAGTTCTTACTGAAGAAAAATATTTCCTTGGTAGTTTAAATTATATTAAGGATATTAAAAAAAAAATTAAACTTCCTATACTTGCTAAAGACTTTTTTATTGATCCCTTTCAAGTTTCTTATTCTAAAAGTTTTGGGTGTGATTGCATTTTAATTATATTGTCTGCCTTATCAAAAAAACAATCTGATGAAATTTACGATGAAGCATTAAAGAATAAATTAAGTGTGATTGTAGAGGTACACGATGAAAAAGAAGCTGAGTATGCGCTAAAATATGAAGAAGCTATAATAGGTATTAACAATAGAGATCTTAAAAGTTTAGAGATATCTTTGGAGAACTCAGTAAAAATGCAAAAAAAACTTGTCTCACATAAAAGTCCGTTGGTTTCTGAAAGTGGAATAAAAAATAAAATAGACGCACAATATATTTACGATAAGACTGGTATAAAGATTTTCCTAATCGGTGAATCACTTCTCGCTAGTGGCGAAACTGATAAGTTAATTAAAGAAATAATGTCAATAAACTAATAAAATTGCGGTTAATTAGCCATTGATATTAAAAAAGAACTTTTGTAGAACATAGATGTACAGGGTTTGTTCTTATGCTTACAAAAAAACAAAAAAATCTACTTATTTATATAAATAAGAAAATCAGATCTTCAGGTGTTTCGCCTTCATATGAAGAAATGAAAGTTTCACTCAACCTAAAGTCGAAATCAGGTATACATAGGCTTATCTCAGCTTTAGAAGAAAGAGGTTTTGTTCGAAGGTTAGCGCACAAAGCAAGAGCACTAGAAGTTATTAAATTGCCAGAACAAGCTAGTGCAAATGATATTTTCAATACTTTTACCCCAAGCGTGATTAAAGGTGGATTAGACACAACACCAAATACAGATAGTGAGATTTCAGTGCTGGGTAGTATTGCTGCGGGAACACCTATTGAAGCAATACAACAAGAAGTTGATAGAGTTAGTCTACCTGAAAATTTACAGAATAATGGTGAGCATTATGGTCTTAAAGTGAAAGGTGACTCTATGATCGAAGCTGGAATTAACGATGGTGATACTGTAATAGTAAAAAAAACTAGTAATGTCGACAGCGGGCAAATTGCTGTAGTCTTAATTGACGATCAAGAGGCCACATTAAAAAGAATTAGGAAAAAAGGTAATACGATTGCACTAGAGGCAGCAAATAAAAACTATGGAACTAAAATATACGCTGCTGGCAGAATAAAAATTCAAGGCAAACTAGTCTCTTTATATAGAAACTTTCATTAAAATAGTCTAATTAGAACATATGAGTTTTGTTTGTAGGTTTGCCCCCTCTCCTACTGGGCCTCTTCATATTGGTGGTGTTAGAACAGCGTTATTCAATTGGTTACTAGCTAGAAAAAATAATGGAAAATATTTTTTACGTATTGAAGATACTGACAAAGAAAGATCAAAAGATGAGTTTAAACATCAAATAATAAGTTCATTAACTTGGCTAGGTATTGAGCATGACGGTGAGGAGTACATTCAATCAGAAAATATAGATAAACATAAAGCTGTAGCAAATGAATTAATTAAAAAAGATTTTGCTTACTACTGTTATTGTTCAGCTGAAGAACTTGAAGAACAAAAAATTTTAGCTAAAAAAAAAAGCTTACCTTTTGTTTACAATCGAAAATGTAGGGATTTAAAAGATCAGAAAGATAAACCTGCTGTTTTAAGGTTTAAAAGTAAGATTTCGGGATCAGCTTTAATTAAAGACCTAGTTCAAGGAGATAAAAATATTTCAAATTCAACAATAGAGGATTTTGTAATTTTAAGAAAAGATAAGACACCTACATACCAATTATCAGCGACTGTGGATGATCATGACATGAAAGTTACACATATCATTAGAGGTGATGACCACATGATAAATTCTTTTAAACAAAAACAAATCTATGAATCTATGGGTTGGGATATCCCAAATTTTGCTCACATACCGTTAATTCACAGTGATAAAGGTAAAAAATTATCGAAAAGAGATAATGCCTCCACGTTAGAGGACTATAAAAAAATAGGAATTATGCCCGATGCATTAAGAAATTATCTATTAAGATTAGGTTGGTCTCATAAAGATAAGGAAATTTTTACCAAACAAGAGAGTATCAATTTATTTGATCTAAAAGGTGTTGGGAAATCTCCATCAAAATTGGACATTTCTAGAATACTTTCAATGAACGAAACTTATATAAAAACAATCGATGAAAAGGAACTATTCAAACTTTTTAAAGAATATGTATCGATATATAAGAAGCCTTTTAATACATCCAAAGATGATATCCTTATGAAGTGTATGGTATTTTTAAAAAACAAAGCAAAAACACTAGAAGATATTTTTAATAATGCCCTATACATAATAGATAATGAAGTAAAGATTGGTGACGAAGATCAAAAGTTATTAGATGATCAGTCTAAATTAATAATAAAAGACTTCGTGTCTAAGTTCGAAAATTTACCATCTCTAAATAAAGAGGCTTTAGAACCTTTGATTAAATCATTAATTGAGAAGTATAAGACTAACTTTAAAGGAGTAGGTCAACCATTACGAATAGGATTAACAGGTTCTAGATTTGGTCCAGGCTTGTACGATGTAATTTTATCTCTTGATAAATCTGAGGTGATAAAAAGATTAATTAAAGTATAACTAATGAAAGAAGCTGCCTCTTTTAGAATTAGAAAAAGTTCATTTTATGATAAAAAATCAAATATTCCATTCAAAATTAGTAGATCTAAATTAAGTAATTTTTTAAGCTGTAAAAGATGTTTCTATTTAGATCGTGTTGAAGGATTAAAAGAACCTTCTATGCCTGGATGGGCATTGAACAGCACTGTAGATGAACTTTTAAAAAAAGAATTTGATCAGTATCGAAATAATCAAAAGCCTCACCCAATGATGATTAGTCACAACTTAGACTTTGTGCCATTTCAACATAAAGATTTAGACGTGTGGAGAAACTCTTTAAAAGGTGGAATTTCATACTTAGATGTAAAAACAAATTTAATAATACATGGAGGTGTGGATGATATTTGGTTTGATCTTAAAGAAAAGAAACTTGTAGTAGTTGATTATAAAGCTCAATCTACAAACTACCCTGTAGCGACACATTCTTACTTAAATAGTGAATGGCATTTAGGTTATAAGTTACAAATGGATATCTACGTTCATATTTTAAGAAAAATGAGTTTTGATGTTTCCAATATGTCTTATTTTTATGTCTGTAATGGTGAAAAAACTAGTAATAAATTTGAAAATAAAATGGATTTCAAAAGTACTCTTGTACCGTACAAAGTAAATACATCGTGGATAGAAGAAAAATTATCTGAGATGAAAGAAGTGCTTAACCTAGATAGTCCACCAGATATTGTGCCCACTTGTGAAAAGTGTGCATACTTAAAGGGTGGAAAAAATTACTTTTAAAATTTAAATATAAATGAAGAGATATATTAAAGAAATTCAGACAATTGCATTCTGTGGACTTATTACGTTTTTTTTTTTGATCATTTCATTAGAGTTTTTAGAGTGGGCAGTTAAATTTTCATTTTGGGATGGTACTTTAGGTGTTTTGTATTTATCATTAAACATACTCGAAAAATTGATTGCTTTATGGTTTTTAGGAATTCCTCTTTATTTAATAAAAATAATATTCCAGAAACGGCAGTGTTTATGACAAATGATACTTTTAACTGGATCAGTAAAAACACATGGAGAAAAAGTGCTAAGAATACTATGTGGTGCGTTATTGGATGCTCAATTGGAGATTTTGGAACGATACTATTTTTTCAATTAACAAAAATACCCTTTCCTATTTCTGCTATAATGATTTTAGCTATCATTAATGGTTTGTTAACGAGCATTATACTCGAAACATTTATTTTAATTAGACAAGATTTCAAATTTATTAAAGCATTAAAAACAGCTTGTGGTATGAGCTTCATTTCAATGGTGAGTATGGAAATCACAATGAATTTAACAGATTATTATTTAACTGGTGGTGCCCAACTTACTTATTGGGTAGTGCCTATTATGTTAATTGTAGGTTTTTTAACTCCATGGCCTTACAATTATTGGAGGCTTAAAAAATATGGCCTAGAGTGTCATTAAACTTTTATTGGTTTATAAAATTTCTTAATTGTTGATTTTCATCTTTATACTGATCAATAATATGATTTACCACGTCTCCAATAGAAACAATCCCCAATAGTTTTTTTTTTTCAATTATTGGTACGTGTCTAATTTTATGACTAGAAATTATTTCCATTAGTTGTGTTACAGAGGTATTCAAATCACAAGATATAATATTTTTAGACATTATTTTACTAACTGATAAGTTGCTTTTAAATTCATCTTTACAGATATATCGAGCTAGGTCTCGCTCAGAAATAATTCCAATTACGCTTTTATTAGTTTCATTTAATACAGGCATAACACCAACGTTATGTTTTTGAATTTTTTCACTTGCTGTCTTTAATGTATCTTTTTCAGTTAATGTAAAACATGGTCTTTTAGAAAGTTTTGTAACTAGTTTTCTTGCCATTATTATATTTTAAGTTTTTTTTATTAAAGTAAATATCCTAGCATAAATAATTAGGTTGTAGATAGAATATAGTTTACTTGATATATATGACTTTTTTAAAAGCTATTTTATTGATATATTGAGATTTTAGACACAATCTAGTCCATACCGTGTAACAGAATGCCACTTGAAGTTAAAAAATAAACTTAGTATTAAAAATAATGAAAAAAATTCTTACAATAATAAGTTTATTTTTAATTTGCACATCGTGCGCTACTCCAACTGTAGTGAACATTATAGGCCCAAACGATAGTACTCTAAATTGTAAAGAATTGAGTTCTGAAATTGCTAAAGCCAATCAATATGCCGATGAAGCTCAAGCCGCTAAAAAAATGGGTAATACTCATAATATAGCTGCCATGATATTTTTTTTCCCAGGATATGGAGTTACAATGGCTAATGTAGATATGGCAACAAAAGCAGCAAACGACAGGGCATTTCATCTAACCAAATTGAAAGAAAAAAAGAACTGTTAGGTTTGAAACACTGGGTAACAGAATGCCACTGTGACAATTAATTGTTTTATTAACTGCTTTTCACATATTAATTTAAATTTTTTAAACTTTTAAATGAAAGGAAAATTTATGAAAAAATTTTTAATATTATCGATACTAGTTCTTTTTACTGGTTCAGCATATGCTGGGTCATGTCCAATGATGGCTAAAACCTTGGATAGTAAAATTGAAGAAGCTAAAGAAATGCGTGACGCAGGCATGAAGGCGCATAAAGCTGGAGACCATGCTAAGTCAGAAGAATTGCTAAATAAAGCAATGACGCTTTTTAAAAGTTAATAAATAGTACTTTAGGGGCGTGTGATAACAGAACGCCCCTTACAACTCTCCTACTTCTCTTTATTTATGATGCTGATTAGTGTTTAGATTATTTTTGGTCGCACATACGTCGCAATTTCAATTGAAATTCTGCTAGTTTCTACATTAAGTTGCATCAACTTTGCTGCATAATTAACTTAGGTTAATTATAGAAGCACGGTCTGGGGCACCGGGTAACAAAACACTTCTTAATTAAATATTTCTTAGTTTTTTTTGCAAAAGTTATAATGTTTCTATATAAAACTTCTAATGACAGGCTATTTAGTTTATTCAATTTATTTATACGTTGCCTCAGCAATCAGCTGGAGAATTGAAAAGCTATACAGAAATCAGAATGAAAATAAGCAGATAAAAATATGGCTAGTATTGAAAAATATTTTTAGAGTTACAGGTACTGCTCTTTTAATAGCCCATTTATTATCATAAATATAAAATTTAAAACACTAGGCAATAAAACATTTAGTGAACTATAAAAATTTAAAGAAGACAAATAAAGTATACATATATCCAAAAATATTTATCAAAGCTAAGGGACCAAATATTACATAATTAAATAAAGTATATTTCCAAGAATCTTTTTGAAATTCAAGTGTGGTTTCAGAAAAATAAAATAAAAATATAAAAAATCTTCTTGAGATATTCCACCAGAAAAATGTTACCAAAGCAAAAGTAAGAAAAAAAATTGGTAAGGGAAAAAGAACAGAGCGTATATTTTCCATTAAAATTTATTATTAATATTATCCTTCAGGTTTAAAAATTAAACACAAACCATTACTACAGAATCTTTTTTGAGTTGAGGTAGATCCATCATCAAAAACATGCCCATGATGCACGCCACATTTTGCGCAATGATACTCTACTCTTTTTATTCCAAACGAATAGTCAATTTTTGTAATAAAAGCTCCAGGCAAAGACTCTGTAAAAGAAGGCCAACCAGTACCACTGTCAAATTTTGCATTTGAAGCAAAAAGTTTTGCCCCACAATTTGCACAGTGAAAAAAGCCTTTTCTTTTTTCGTTATTTAAAGGACTCGAAAATGGTCTTTCCGTCGATTCATTAAGCATGATATTTTTTTGTTCTTTTGTAAGATTTTGATTAATAATCTTTTTTGTTCTTGAGTATAAATAATTAGAAGGTGATAAAAAAAATAAAAAATATGAAAAACTAAGTAGTTTTAAAAACTTTCTTCTATATCTTTTCATTACAGTTACTATAGCTGATCACTTTATTAGACGCAATGTTATCATGATTTAAAGATTAAGTATTCAAGATATATAAAAATAATTACATGTAAGAGCTTAAAAGTAAAATTTTAAATTTAAGAGTAAAATACTTATGTTGATATTAATTGTAATTAATTTACAACTTAGAAAAATTAAAATTTATTTTTAGAAATCAAACCTAGCAAAAATATGAAAAAAAAAATTATCAAAGGGACTTTTTATAAAATAAATAAATTAATAAAAATAAGAATTAAAGCGAAATATCATAAAATAAAAGATTGGGTTATGGATCCAAAAGGATATTTTTTAATTGCAATCGATAGAAAAAAAAAGTTATTGAGAGTTGGTTATTGTATTTTAAAAAAAATGGGCGACAAACCTATAAACAATATGGTGTCAATAGTTTCGGGAAAAACTGCTATAGAAGTTGTTAATACTCTTGTCAGATATAAATATATATCAAGCCTTCAACATGCTGCTGACATGGGCATAGAACTATGTAAAGCTGAAATAGCTTTGGCATATAAATTAGATTATGTTCAGGATAAGGATTTACAAATAAAAAAAAAATACTTAAAAAGTTCTTTCAAACAAACATTTTAAAAAATTATTACTAATAACGTTATTGGTTTGTCTTGCACATGTAAAAATTAATAACTTAAATGCTTTAAATATTTAGTATTAATAATATTATTTACGTTGTTACTTTTTTATTAATATATCTTTGGCTTTCAATTTAAGTTTTTTTAACGTTCTTAAATCTTGCCAACTTTTTTGTCCTCTTTTTATGTTTCTTACTTTTTCAGCTATGATAACTTTTTTTTTTAAATCTTTATGTTTTTCTTTTATTTTCATATTTTAAAAACTATGGGCTTTTTTTAAGTAAATAATTATAACATAAAAAAAATTTAACATACGGTCGGGATTACCTTAAAAAATTAATTGACCTATAACTAAATTAGAATGTTAAGAAAGTATTTTACTATTTTTGATTGTTCTCATCTTCATCTTTAACCTGTTGTTGTTCTGTAGTCTCTGATTGAAGCTCTTCTTCAGCTGGTTCTTGTTCTGTAGTCTCTGATTGAACCTCTTCTTCAGCTGGTTCTTGTTCTGTAGTCTCTGATTGAACCTCTTCTTCAGCTGGTTCTTGTTCTGTAGTCTCTGATTGAACCTCTTCTTTAAATTCTTTTCTCATGTAGTCACTTACAGTGTTTGAAGAAGAATTATTTCGAAATCTTGAATATAAAAATTTTCCTCCACCTATAATCAGTAATGCAATAAATATATATAGAACTTTATCTAACCAACCTGTCCCCTGGTTGTTTTCTTTTTGTATTTCGTTAACTGCTTCTACAATTAGTTCTGGTTTCTTTGGTTCAAGTTTAACTTCTTTGATTGGTTCTAATTTCTTAGGTTCAGGTTTAACTTCTTTTATTGGTTCTAATTTATTCGGTTCAGGTTTAACTTCTTTTATTGGTTCTAATTTCTTCGGTTCAGGTTTAACTTCTTTGATAGGTACTGGTTTCTTTGGTTTTGGGTTAGTTTCAAGTACGTTAGTTTTTTTTTCAAGATCCTTCTTAAGTGCAACTTGAGTTTTTTTCTCTTCGGTTGTGATTTCAGTTTTACTACTTATGTTCTCAACAACTATAAACCCAAAAATTATAGCAAAAATTATTCCCATAATGTAAATTAGTATATTTCTTTAATCACAACTTTCTAGTGTATTATTTATCATATTGTGGGTAATTTTGAATTTAACTTAATTTCTTATTTAAAATTTTCTTTCTAATTTACGTTAATAAACTCTGAATTTTAACTTATATAATGTTTATTTAATTATAAGTTGTCTAAATTATTTCCCTTTATAATTGAAATTTTTAAATTTTTTTATTCTTTATAGTTTTAGTATTGCTAGAGGTCGTTATTATAAATAATTATTTAAGGATAAACTCGCCAATTCTGATGATGATTTTTTAGTTTTAAAATTATTTAAAATATTTGCAGTCTTAGCTACTTGGTCTTTGATTTTATTAGGATTTTCTAAAAATTCATTCACATGTTTATATATATTATTAGAATTACATTTAGACTGTAAAAGTTCAGGAATTATTTCTTCTTGAGCTGCAATATTAATTATGTTGGCATACTTTGTTTTTACTAAAATTTTAATTATTAAAAAGTTAATGAAATTCATCTTATAGAGAATAATCGAAGGAATTTTTGCATTACAAATTTCTAATGAGACCGTTCCTGATTTTGCAACAGCAAATATTGATTTTTTTAAAAGATGAAATTTAATTTTATCATTGCTGACTACTTGACAGTTGTGATGTTTGCTCTTTTTAATATAACTATTTATTAGTTCACTTTGATCTCTATTTGAGTGAAAAACAAATGTAATATCATTGTATTTACTGTCCATAAGTTTAATAAAATTAAGTAAAATTGGCATGAGTGTATTAATTTCAGAAATACGGCTACCCGGAAACACAGAAATTATAGCTTTATTTTTACCCACTATTTGATTGATGTCTATTCCGTTATCATTTTTATCTTCTAGTAATGGATGGCCTACAAACTCGCAACTTATTTTCTCATTTTCAAAGTATTTTTTTTCAAAAATAAATAATAATAAAACATGATCTATAAATTTCTTAATTTTTTTTAATCTACCTTCTCTCCAAACCCATACTTGTGGAGCAACATAGTGAACCGTTTTAATATTAGAATTCTTATTTTTTACTCTTTGAGCAACTCTTAAGGTGAAATCTGGACTATCTACTGTAAAAAGAACATCTGGGTTAAAATCTAAAATTGCATTTACAGTTTGATTAATTTTATTATTTATTTTAAATAAATTTAAAATTACTTGTGTAAATCCTATGTATGTAATTTCTTTTAAATTATAAATAGATTTAATTCCTATAGATTTAAGATTTTCACCTCCAACAGACAAATATTCAACATTAGGATTAATCTTTTTTAAATTAAAGATAACTTTTGACGCTAACTTATCACCAGATGGTTCTCCAGTTAATATAAAGATTTTTTTCATATTACTAAAATAAACATTTTGTTTTTATTAGCTGATTCTATTAGTAATTTTTTATCTAAACAAATATTTTTTTTATTTTTTAATACTATACCCTTCAGGCCTGCTTTTTTACATTGTAGCAAAGTTTTTAATCCAATTGTAGGAAGGTCAATTCTTAAATCTTGTTTTTTTTTGGGAAGCTTAACTAAAACTCCGTTAAGAAATTTTTGTTTTTTTTTAATTGTACTTAGCATCTGCTGTGTGCCACTGTTTTGTTCAATCCTCAAAACTTTTGTATTTCTAACAACTGTACCTTGGCTAAAACTATAACTATTCAAACTATTTAAAGTTGATATAGCTTTTTTAATGTCTTTTTTATCTATTTTATTGGGTTTTATTTTTGTGTGCGTACCTTTTTTTAAGCTAAGCTCAGGTGTGAAAGATAAAGAGTCTATTGTTTTAATTTTTTCTTTCTTAAAAATATTAATTATTTCCTTTAAAATAGCCGCATCACCAATTTTTGATGCTTTGATAATTCTTGGCATATAGTAAATACCTTTGAAATCCAATTTTAGTTTTGAAAAATTAGGTTTTATTACTTTTCCTGCGAAAATTACTTTTTTACACTTGTGTAGTTTAAATATATTTATAATTCTACCAATTTGTCCAATTGATACAGCATGAGAATTTTTGTTTTTTTTGAAAATTTTACTTTTAGTTAGATCTATAATTAAGTAATTTTTTTTTATCTTTTTTATTTTTTTAAGAATAACTTTTGGAAAATTAGTTTCACCAAATATTAATCCGATCATATTACTCTTTGTTAATTGGTGAGCAAATTGGTCTTTTTTTGTCCGTGGATATAAAATTAATTACTTCACTCACAAGTTCGTTATCTTTAAACTCACCATTAATTTTACTTAAGCTATCGTGTATATTTTTTGAAGAAAAAATTGCTTTATAAGCTTTATCTAGGTCCATTATTTTTTTATTTTCATAATTTTTTCTTCTTAGGCCAATTAGGTTTAAACCTTGTAGATAGTTTCTGTTTCCAACTGATAGTCCAAATGGTATTACGTCTTTTAATACTCCTGTCATTCCACCTATCATTGCTAACCTTCCTATTCTTGTAAATTGCTGAACTGCAGAATTGCCGCCTATTATAACAGAGTCTTCTATAATTACGTGACCTCCTAAAGGTACATTGTTTGCTACAATAACATTATTTCCAACTTTACAATCATGAGCAACATGAGAAGAAATCATAAACAAACAATTGTTGCCAATAATTGTTTTACCTCCACCACCTATTGTTCCTGGATTAATCGTTACATGCTCTCTAATAGTATTATTTTCTCCAATTATTAGGTTGTTGGGTTCATTGTTATATTTAAGATCTTGAGGGTTAGTTCCTAAACTCGCGTACGGAAAAATTTTAGTTCCGTTTCCAATTTTAGTATTTCCCTCAATATGTACGTTTGCGATTAATTCGACATTATCTTTTAATTCTACTTGATCACCAATATTACAGAACGGTCCTATCTTAACATTTTTTCCAATTATTGCTTTTTTTGAAATAATGCTAGAATTATGTATCATTTTTTATCTACTATAGTTGCAGTCCATTCAGCATCAGCCATTCTCTTTCCGTCGACTTCTGCTGTTCCTTTGTACTTCCAGACTCTGCCGTGTGATCTTATTGCTTCAATGTGTAAATGAAGTTCGCAATCAGGTATAACTGGGCTTCTAAATCTAGCTTTATCTACGCCCATTAAAAAAACTAATTTATTCGCATATTCCTTAGGGTCAATGCCATATGCAGTTAATGCGGCAGCAGCTTGACCAAATGCTTCCACAATTAATACACCAGGCATTACTGGCTGACCTGGGAAATGACCCTGGACATAAAAACCATTTTTTTTTACGTTCATAATTGCAGTAGCAGATTTTAAATGAACAATATTAATAAGTTTATCTATTAATAACATTGGCTCCCTGTGTGGTAGCAGGCTTTCTATTTTTTTTTTGTCAATGGTGTCGTTCATTTTTTTGAGTTTCTTATAAATTCTTTCAGTGGTACTGCAGGATAACCCATAACTACTGTCTCGTCTGGTATATCTTTTACTACACCACTCCCTCCGCCAATTTTAACATTATTTCCAATTTTTAAATGACCTGAGATACCGGCTTGACCTCCAATAGAAACGTTATTTCCAATAATTGAACTTCCTGCAAAACCAACTTGACCTGCAATCATACAATTATTTCCAATTTTTACATTGTGTGCCATATGGACTTGATTGTCTAAAAAAGTATTTATACCTATAACGGTGTCATCTACAGAACCCCTATCTATTGTACAATTAGCTCCAATTTCAACATTATCTTTTAAAATTACTTTTCCAATATGGGGAAATCTTAAATTTTTATCTTTAATAGGAATAAAACCAAATCCTTTTAGTCCAACTTTACTGCCATCTTGTATTACCACATTGTTTCCTATTAATGAGTTTCTAATTGTAACTTGAGATCCAATAATACAGTTATTACCCACAACAACATCATGCTCAATAATTGTATTACTACCTATAAAGGTATTTTTCCCAATACTACATTTTTTTCCAATTAAAACATTTTTTCCAAATTTTACTGTAGGGAAAATAGTTTTATTTGGTGTTTTTAATGTTAAATCTGGTCTATCTAAATCAGCATCTGGATAAAATTTCCTAACAACTTTACATAATTCAAAAAGAACATTTTTAACTACTATAGGTGTACAATTTTTTGGTAAATGAATTTTTAATTTTTCTGTTGTTATGCAAAAAGAAGCTTTTGATGATTTTGCTAAATCTGAATAAAAAATAGAATCTAAAAAAGTTAAATCTGTATTATTAGCTTCACTTAAAATTTTAATGTCAGAAATTTTTTCTTTTTTTTTTAATAAAATTTTATCAAATATTTCATTAAGTAAAAAAGGCCCTTTTTTCACGAAGAAAATATTTTTATTCATTAACTTTAATTAATGGCTAGAGATGAATGTGCTTCGTTTAGAGACTTTATTATTTGATTGGTAATTTCTAAAGTAGCATCACCCATCAGGACACTATCCTTATCTACAACTAGTCTAATCTTATTTTCTTCCATGTATTTTTTAATGATTGGATTTATTTTTTCCAATAAATCATTTTTGGCTTTAGCTCTTGATTTAGCAATATTTTTAAAAGAAGTTTGTTTGTTATTTTGGTGATTGGCAACTTTTTTTCTGAGCACGTCAACTTTTTTTCTATACTCTTCATTTGTTATAATTTTTTTTTGAGAAATAATATCAGTTTCATTTTTTTTTAAATCTTTTTCAATTTTTTTGTATTTCTCGGACTCACTTTGAAATTTTTTTTTTAATTGTACTTGAGCTGAAGCCCCAGCTTTACTTTGATTCAATACTTTATTGAAATCTAAAAAAACAAAATTTTCAGAAAAAGAATTTGAAACATAAAAAAGAAAAAGGGTTGTTAATAAAAATATTTTTTTAATCATATTAAAATGTAGTTCCTAATTTAAAATTAACAGCCTCGGTTATATCTGTTGATGCTTTTGTAATAACATTTGAAAAAACAAACGTCATCGGACCAAGGGGTGAAGACCAACTCGTATTAACTCCAACAGAAGATCTGATTTTATTCGAATCATCTATTCCTGAACCATAGTCTACTTCCCATAAATTTCCGAGATCAAAAAATAGACCTACATCCGTTTTAGTTGATTCAGGTAACAAATTTGGTAAAGCTACTTCAAAGTTAGCGGCCATGGCGTAGTTTCCACCTATATAATCTAAACCATCTTTAGGCCCAAGTTTACCAGCTTCAAACCCTCTTAGTTTATTGTTTCCTAAACCTAATCTTTTGCTAACTCTTACATCTTTATTTTGCAATCCATTTATAGCTGAAGCATGAAACTTAAATGTTCCAATCGCATTTGGCGTTAGTCCTTTGTATGTACTAAAAGAGACTGAGTTTTTTAGAAAAGGTGAATCTGCGTATAAAGGTATTGTTTGATTAAATGAAGTTATGGATCCGTCTGTAGGAGCGTAGACTTTATCTCGATTATCTAAAGAAACTCCATAATTAAAAGTTAAATCTGTAAACGTTCCTTTTTGTTTTTTTAAAGAATCAGTCGCAGTATTCTGTACTTCTAAGACATCACGAGAAAAATCTATACCTGGTGATATATAAACATTTCGATATTGCTCAAACTTCGTGCCTATTCCAGTTCCAATAATATTATTTTTGAAGCCTGAATCTGGTTTATTATTACTTGTATTTCGCACGTAATATTCTAATGAATTTCCTAAAAAATTATAATTTGGATCAAAAACACTCACAGATCCTGTGAATGTCTCTTTACCAATATCCAAGTTTGTTGAGACATTTATACCTTTTCCTAGCCAATTATTTTCTGAAACTTTAAAACCAAAATTAGCGCCATTAGTACCAACTCCGGCGCCAGCACTTATTTCACCTGTTGGTTTTTCTTCTACAGCTATTTCAATTATTTTTTGATTTTTTACAGTGCCGTTAGTAATTTTTTTATTTACCTCAGAAAATATATTTCTTGCTTTAATTTTTGCTACAGACTGCTCAAGTTTTAAAAAATTAAATGGGTCTCCTTCATCTAATAGAAGAGACGACCGAATAACAGCTTCGTCGGTAACTTTATTTCCGACAATATTTATCCTTTCTACTAATTCCTTGCTACCTTCGTAAATATTAATTTTAATTGCAATTTTTCCGTTATCTAAAATCTCATTTACATCGTGTTCAATAAATTGAAGGTCATTCGAGAGGATCAAAAGATCTAGTTCATCTAAAAGTTTTTTAACAGTAAATGGTGAATAATACTTTCCTACGATTTTTGTGAAAGTTTTCTCTAGTGGCAAAAATGTTTTTTTATTTAAAACATCACTAACATTAGTTTCAATTTTATTTATTCTGTAGCGTAAACCTGCATTAATAGTATAAGTTAATTTACTTGTTTTATCTTCATTAATTTCCGCACTATCAGACAAAACTTGCACATCATAATAACCTAAACCTTTGTAGTAGTTAACTAATAATCTTTTATCTAATTTTATATTGTTTTCACTCAAAAAAGTATTTTTGGATAAAAATTTCCAAAATTTCATTTCTTCTGAAACTATAACTTCTCTTAATCTTTTTTCTTTTATTTTCTTATCGCCAGCAAAACTAATCTCAGAAATATTCGTTTTCGTTCCCTTGTCTAGAGCATAAATAAGATTAATTCTGTTTTCATCAAATCTTTCTACTTTAACTTCAACTTTTACAAAGTTGAAACCCATTGAGCTATATATTTTTTTTAATAAGCCTAGATCTTCGTTTAATTTGTTCTCAATAAAACTTTCTTTATTCTTTAAATTTAAGGATTCTAGAACTTTTTTTTTTATCGATTTTGAATCTTCACCCTCAAGACTGATAGAATTTATAATTGAATATTCTTTAACTTTAATTTTTAAAATTCCGTTGTTTAAAGAAAGCTTAATATCTTCAAAAAAATTTGTCTCATACAAATTTTTTAAAATTAAGTCCAGGTCAAAGTTAGTATAATTTTTATTTTTAACAATATCTCCATAAACTTTAATGGTTTCTGCGCTTACTCTATTGTTACCTTCAACTTTTACATCCTTTAAAATTTCAGCTGATAAGCTAAGGCTTAACAATAGATAAATAGGTAAAAAATACTTTAACATTTTTTTTTTTTTATAATTTTGTAAGCAAGGCTTCTTGCCCAATGGTCAATTTTATATATGCTTTTTATACTATTAGAAGACATATTTGAAGTTTTTATATAGTTTTTATCTTTTAAAACAAGTTTCAAGTAAGTGAATATATCGTTAAAATCTATGTTGTTTTTCAAAAATTCATCAACAAATATTTCATTTGCAGCATTTATAATAATTGGACCCGATTCACTGTTATTGATCATTGGAATTAATTTGAGTGTTGAAAACTTTATTTCATCAGCTTTAAAAAAATCTAGATGTTGTTTTGAAAAATTATCAACATCTTTGTTTTTAAAATATTTTGAATAATCAAAAATACCGTCAAACAAAGCATTCGAAATAGGTATTTTCATGTCTGGTAAGTGGTATAGAAAATAAGTTGTACCATTTTTAAGTTTTACTATTGCATGAACTAATGACTGAGGGTGAATTATAATTTTATATTTTTTAAGATCAAATGGAAACAATCTTATTGCTTCCGTTAACTCTAAAACTTTATTCATTAATGTGGCTGAATCAACTGATATCTTTTTTCCCATCTTCCATTTCGGATGTTTAATTGCATCTCTGGGCTTAATATTTTTAAATTTATTTTTATTTAATTTTAGAAAAGGTCCTCCAGAAGCAGTGATATAAATTTTTTCAATCTCATCATTAGTATGTTTTTTTGTTAACTCTGAAATTGAAAAGTGTTCAGAATCTATCGGAACTAATTTTGTGTTGTATTGGTCTGATTTTTTTTTTATAAGCTTCCATCCACAAACAATAGATTCTTTATTTGCCAAAAGCATCTTCTTACTTAATTTAATAAAAGTTAATGTAGGCACTAAACCAGCTATGCCTGGTATAGCTGATATGGTGATATCAACTTTTTTAATATATTTTTCTATAGATTTAATATTATTCAAAATAATAGTTTTTTTTATAAATTTTTGGAATTTTATCTTGTTGTAAACTTTATGGTTGTTAATAATAACAATTTTAGGTTTAAAAAACTTTATCTGTTGTATAATTTTTAAATAATTAGAATTTGCAAAAATTAAAATAACTTTAAACTTTTTAGTTTTTTTAACTATTTCTAATGCTGATCCACCAATAGAACCAGTTGAGCCAAGTATTGCTATAGTTTTTAATTTCATCTTAAATTAAGTCAAGCCAGCTAACTAGAAAACTAAAAATTAAGACAAAAATTAAACCGTCTATACGGTCAAGGACACCTCCATGTCCAGGTAACACTTTGCTAATATTTTTTATCTTAATTTTTCTTTTCCAAAAAGATACATAAAGATCTCCAAGTTGACAGATAATAGAAATAAAAATAGTTATAAAAAAATATTTTAATTGACTTAGATAAACTAATTTTTCATTTAAAAAAAAAAATTGCAGTGAATCTAAAAGTGGCAAGGAGACAAGACTAAAAACAACAGATCCAATTGCCCCCGAGTAGGTTTTGTTTGGACTTATTTTAGTTAGTTTTTTTCCTTTAAAAATTTTTCCAAAAATATATCCACCTATATCGGATAAAAAAGTGGCTAATAAAATCCAATAGAGAGTTACTAATGCGAAATATGTATTACCACGTAAAAAATAAAAGGAAACTAAAGCAAAAATTATAATAATATTTGAGCTTAAAATAAATAGTAAATTTTTTGTGTTTTTTATAATTTCATAAAAAGACAAAAGGTAAATCAAGCTTAAGAAAAATATAAAGTATAACCCTGAATAATATGTACTGTAAATTAAAATAGTAACCAGAACTAAAGATGTGATTATTCTATTTATTAGTTCTAATTTCATTGTTTAAATGTCCCCAAAATTACGTTTTATTTTATAATACTTTTCAATTATTTTACCTAAATCTTTTTTTGAAAAATCTGGCCAAAGTTTATCTATAAAAAATATTTCCGTATAAGCTAGTTGCCAAAGCATAAAATTACTTAATCTTTTTTTTCCTCCTGTACGAACTAAAATATCTGGAAAAGGTAAGTCAACGTACAGATTACGACAAATATTTTCTTCATTTACTCTTTGTGATTTAAGATTTAATTTTTTAATTGAGTCTATGATTTCACTTTTTGATCCATAGTTAATAGCTAAATTAATTGTGAGCTTTTTATTTTTTTTTGTTTTTTTTTCTACATCTTTGAATGTTTTTTTAATATCTGAAGGTATTTTATTAAGACGTCCTAAGATATTAATTCGTATTTTTTTTTTAATAATATTATTAATTTCCTTTTTGAAGTATATTTTTATCAAATTAAATAAATATTTTACTTCAGACTTAGGCCTCTTCCAGTTTTCACTAGAGAATACATAGAATGAAATAATAGGTATCTTAAAAAAAATTGAAGCTTCAACTATTTTTTGAACAGTTTTAACTCCCTCTAAATGACCGTAATTTCTGTTATTTTTTTTTTTTATACCCCATCTTCCATTACCATCCATAATGAAGGCAATGTGATTAAGATTGTTCATACTTGAAGAATTTCTTTTTCCTTCTCTTGAGAAATTTTATCTATATTAGCAATATTTTCATCGGTGATTTTTTGAATATTTTTTTCGAATAATTTATTTTCATCTTCACTAATTTTTTTATCTTTAATAAGATTTTTTAAATCATCATTCGCTTCTCTTCTAATGTTCCTAATTGAAACTTTATTTTTTTCACTAATATTTTTTAAAACTTTGATTAAGTCTTTTCTTCGTTCCTCAGTTAAATCGGGAATTCTAATTCTTAAAACGGATCCGTCAATCTGTGGATTGATCCCTAAGTCAGATTTTTGGATGGCGGCATCAACTGCTTTGATATTTGTTTGATCCCAAACTTGGATAGTTATTAGCCTGGCTTCGGGCACACTTATACTGGCCAACTGGCTTATGGGCATCATTTGTCCGTACACATCGACTTTGATCATATCCAACATGGACGCATTCGCCCTTCCAGTTCTTAACGTGGATAAGTCTTTTCTGTAGGACAAAATAGTTTTATCCATTTTAATAGCATAGTCTTTTTCATTAAACTCTGAGCTCATAATTAAACTCCTTCACCAACTTTATATCTTATAAAATCAATAATTTTTATATCAGTATCCTTTAGTATATCTGACACTTTTTTCTTTGGGTCCATAATCCACACTTGATTAATTAGTGTATTGTCAGAGATAAATTTATTAATTTTGCCTTTTGATATTTTTTCAATCATTTCAGATGGCTTTCCTGAGTTTAAAAGTTCCGCTTTAATAATTTCTAACTCTTTGTCTATAAGATCTTTATTTAAATTTTTTTCTTCTAGTGCTACTGGAGATAACGCTGAAACATGCATTGCAATTTTTTTTCCTACTTCATCTTTTTTAGAAGTTTTAACAATTGATATTATTTTTCCAATTTTAGCTTCTAAAGCACCATGAATATAAAAGGAATTTTTTCCATTTAAACTGTCAAAAAAAGTTGCTCTTCTTATAGTTATTTTTTCACCCATTTTTGCAATTAAATCAGTTAAATTTATCTCTACAGGAAAATTATTTTGCATTGTTGCTTTGTTCACTTTTGATAAATCAGATCTGTTTTCGAAATTTATTATTGAAACCTCTTTGCAAAAAGAAATAAATATTTCATTTTTTGCAACAAAATCTGTCTCACAATTAATTTCTATTAATGAAACATCACCATTATTTTCGTGTAAAAGGCACAATCCCTCTGCTGCTGTTCTGCTCATCTTATTTGAGGCTTTTGCTATACCTTTTTTTCTTAAAAATTCGATAGCTTTCTCAAGATCTCCGCTTGATTCATCTATAGCAAGTTTGCAATCTTTGAAACCAACTCCCGTGACTTCTCTAAGTTTTTTTACACTTTCAAGTAAATCTTTGCTGGACATAAAATTTAATTAAATACTTTTTTCTTCAGCTTTTTTCGTAACTGTTTCAGTGTTTAATTTTTTTAATTTTGATTTGTCTTTTTCTTTTTCTTTATCGTTAGATTGTACTTCAATAAATTTTGAAGCATTAACAATAGTACTTTTTAATAAGTCACAATATAAATTGATTGATCTTCTAGCGTCATCATTTCCAGGAATTGGAAAATGAATGTTAGTTGGGTCAGAATTAGTATCTAAAATTGCTGCAATTGGAATATTAAGTTTTTTGGCTTCGGCAACAGCTAAAGATTCAATATTGGTGTCTATAATAAAGATCATCTCAGGCAGTTTTTTCATATCTGCTATACCGCCAAGTGATCTTTGAAGCTTTTCTTTTTCTTTGGTTCTTTTTAAAATTTCCTTCTTTGTAAACCCAGTGTCTTCTTTTGCAAGAGATGTTTCAAGCATTTTCAATCTCTTAATTGAATTTTGAATAGTGTTCCAATTAGTTAACATGCCACCTAGCCACCTATAATTTACATAAAACTGGTCTGTTTCTTTGGCTAAATTTAAAATTTGTTCTGAAGCTTGCTTTTTTGTAGATACAATTAAAATTTTTCCACCCTTAGAAATGCACTTGTATACTTCGGTTAGAGCATTTTTAAAATAAACAACGGTTTGCGTAAGATCGATTATATGTATTGAATTTTTTTCTCCAAAAATAAATTTTTTCATTTTTGGATTCCATCGAAGTGTTTTATGACCTAAGTGAACTCCAGCTTCTAATAATTGTTTTATATTTACTTCAGGTATATTCATATTTTTTTCCGGTTAATCCACCACAGCAAACCTCTTTCGAGACCGGTAGGGTTTAACCCCTTAACGCTGTGTGCGAAATTACGTCTTCATATAGTCAAAAAGAGTACAAATCAAGCTTCTAAAAACTTATTTTTCCAACATATTCCTTATTTTTAATTAAGCTAAACAAGTCAAAATCAAACTTTCTAGTTTTTTCTAGTACAAAAGAGTAATTCTTATTGTTATCTTTCAAAATAACATTAATTTTAGTTTCACCATTTTTTTTTAACAACTCGTTGAGCTCTTTCAATTTTTCTCTGTTATTTAATTCTATAGATACACTCTCATAAGTTTTATTAACTAAATCAGAAAGATCCACTATTTTTCTAATATTAACTCTCATTAAACTGTTTTCATTAGTAGTTTTCTCCTTATGCAGCGTTAAAATAAAAGAGTTAGATTCTTTTAGTTTTTCTCTATTTAAAGAGAAAAGATCAGAAAATAGAAATATTTCAAATTCACTTTTGTTGTCACTAAATTTCACAATTGCATAAGAGTTTCCTTTAGCACTCTTTTTTTCTTGAATAGACATTATTGTTCCTGCAACAAGAGCATCTGATTTGCTGCCTACTAAAAAATCTTTATATGATTCAATTTCAAGCTGAGTGAAAAATTCTTTATATTCATTAAGAGGATGATCGGAAATATAAAATCCTAAAGAAAAAAATTCTTCACTTAGTAATTCTTTTTTAGACCAATGTGTAGTGACTTCAAATTCAAATACTTTATTGTCTTCGTCATTAATATCGTTAAATAGGTTTGTTTGATTGCTCATTTTTTCATCATATTTACTTTTGATTGTTTGAATAATTTTCGGTATTGCCTCAAATAATTTTTTTCTATTTACGTCAAGTTCGTCAAATGCGCCAGCTTTAACAAGTCCTTCGAGTTGAAGTTTATTTACATCCTTTGGATCTGTACGGTTTATAAAATCTGTAAATGTTTTAAATTTACCATTTCTTTCTCTTTCATTTACAATATTTGAAATAGCTTCAAAACCAACACTTTTAATAGCTCCTAACCCGTAAAATATTTTATTTGTATCTGCCTTAAACTCAGCAAAACAATTGTTTATTGAAGGTCTGATGACTTCAACGTTTAATCTTTTTAGTTCCTCAACATATTCACGTAGTTTACCTGTGTTCGTTAAAGTTGTAGACATTGAAGAAGCTATAAACTCTTCTTTATGATAGGTTTTTAAGTAAGCAGTTTGAAATGCTATTAAAGCATATGCTACAGCGTGACTTTTATTAAAGCCATAGTCAGCAAAAGGTTCAATTTTAGTAAACACATAGCTTGCTATATCTTTTTTTATACCATTTTTTATTGCACCAGAAATAAATTTTTCTTTTTGTTTTTCAAGTTCTGCTCTTTTCTTTTTCCCCATTGCTCTTCTTAAAATATCAGCTTCCCCAGCTGTAAAACCAGCAAGTGTTTGGGCAATTTGCATAACTTGTTCTTGGTAGATTATAATTCCATAAGTTGGTTTTAAAATTTTTTTTAAAGTTTCATGAATATAATCAGGTGTTTTTTGTCCGTTTTTACACTCATTATATGTAGGTATATTGCTCATTGGGCCTGGTCTATAAAGAGCGACTAAAGCCACAATATCATTGAACTCAGTTGGTTTCATTTGACGTAAGGTAGCTCTTACACCTGTACTTTCTAGTTGAAATAATCCTGTAGTTTCTCCGGTTGATAATAATTTAAAAACATTCTCATCCTGCAAATTAATTTTACTAATATCTAGTTTTATGTTTTTTAAGTTTAGCATTTTGATTGTTTTGCTAATGACAGTAAGAGCAGTTAGGCCAAGTATATCAAACTTTACTAAACCTGCATTTTCTGAAGAATGCATGTCAAACTGTGTAGAAGGTAGTATTAAATTAGCAGAGTGGTCTTTGTACAAAGGAACTTGTTCAGATAAATTTTCACCTGCTATAACAACACCTGCTGCATGAGTTGCCATATTTCTGTTTAGCCCTTCAATCTTTAATGAAAGTTCAATTAATTTTTCTACTTTTTTGTTATTTTTAATTTCTTCTTTAAACCTTGGTTCTCTATCAATTGATTCTTGTAAAGACAGAGGTCTTGATGGATCAAATGGAATCATTTTACTTATCTTATCTACGTGCCCGTAAGGTAAACCAAGTACTCGTCCCATATCTCTTATTGCCATCCTGGCTTTTAATTTTCCAAAAGTAATAATGTGCGCAACACCATTTTTATATTTTGATTTTAAATATTCAAAAACTAAATTTCTTTTTTCTTCGCAAAAATCTATATCAAAATCTGGCATTGAAATTCGGTCTGGATTTAAAAATCTTTCAAATATCAAATCAAATTCAATTGGATCAACATCAGTTATATCTAAACAGTAAGCAACTAAAGATCCGGCTCCTGATCCTCTGCCTGGGCCTACAGGAATATTATTTTTTTTTGACCATCGAATGTAATCAGATACAATTAAAAAATAGCCTGGGTAGTTCATAGAATTTATAATATTTAATTCATGACTTAGTCTGTCTTCGTAAAGTTTTATTGTATTTTCTTTATTAAGTTTTAAGTTTTTCTTTAAAATATAGTTTTCTAATCTATTTTTTAGTCCTAAATTTGCTTGAATTAACAATTCATCTTCTACAGTGGTGTTTTCTGCTGTTTTTATTGTAGGCAAAACTGGAGCTGATTTCTTAGGTTTAAAATTAAATCTATAAGGAAAATTATAGTTATTTTCTAAAGCTTCTGGAATATCCTTAAATAAATTAATTATTTCTTCATTTTTTTTAATAAAATGTTGATCGCTAAATTTTTGCCTATTAGGATCATCGACAAAGTTTTTTTGTCCTATGCAAACCAGAGCATCATGGGCCTCGTACATTTCTTTTTTTAAATAGAAAATTTCTTGTGTAGCTATTAACGGTATTTGATTTACTTCAGAAAGCTTGATTATAAAGTTTTCATAGTTTTCTTCACCAGCTTCATTATGTCTTTGTATTTCTAGGTAAAAACGATCTTTAAATATATTTTTTAATTCTTTTACCGCTTCTTCTATTTGTTTCAATTTGTTAAGTTTAAATAATTTACCAAATAAACCATGATGATTGCCGCTTAATAATATTAAGCCTTCATTGTTATTTTTAAACTCACTAATTTTACAATGAGCATCTGTTTTTTCATCAGAATCTAAATAGCTTTTTGACGATAATTTAATTAAATTTTTGTATCCATAAGAAGTGCTCGCAAACACAGGAAGCTTGCCTATAGAGTTTTCTAAAGAAAAATTAATTTGTGTTCCTATTATAGGTTGTGTTCCAGATTTACTAAGCTTCTCTGCAAATTCTAATGCTCCACACAAATTGTAACTGTCACAAATACCTATGTTGGCAACTTTATTTTCTTTGCAATGAATTGCTAAATCATCAATTTTAATTGCACCTTCACAGATAGAATACTGGGTGTGAATTTTAAAGTTGTTAAATATTTTAACATTAGACATCAGCTCTTTTTATATTACCATTTAAAATACTCAACTTGTAATCTGCTTTATTGGCTAAATCTCTATTGTGAGTTGCAAAAATTATAGTCTTATTTAATTTTTTTAGTTTAAGAAAATATGAAAATATTTCTTGTGATGTTTTGTAGTCTAGATTTCCAGTCGGCTCATCTGCTAAAATTAAATCTGTTTCAGAAATTAGAGCTCTTGCGATTGCTACTCTCTGTTGCTCACCACCAGATAGTTCATCTGGGTAATGATTCAGCCTACTTTTTAAGTTAAAATCAGCAAGTATTTTTTCCGCTTTTTTTTTTGATAATTTAATTTCCTCATTTCTTATTATTAGTGGCATTAATACATTCTCTAGAGCTGTAAAATCTGTAAGAAGATTATTTTCTTGAAAAATCATAGAAATATGTTTTTTTCTAATCTCATTTTTGTTTTCTTCATTTAAATTTTTAATATCTTTATTATTGAAGATAATTTGACCAGATGTTGGGGTGTCAATTAGCGAAATCATATTTAATAAAGTAGATTTTCCTGATCCAGATGGTCCAATTAAAGCTACTAGATCTCCTTTTTTTATATCTACTGTTACATTTTTAAAAATTTCAACTAGCCCATTTCTATGTTGAAACTTTTTATTAATTTTTTTAATTTCTAAAATTTTATTATTCATATTTTAATGCTTTTATAGTGTTCATTTTAGATATAGCTATAGCTGGTATTAACGAAGCAAAGCTTGTTGTTACTAGTGAAAAAATAAAAATAATTATAATTGAAAAAGAATTTATTTCACTTGGCATTTCATCTAAAAAATATACATCACTAGGAAATATTTCAACATTCAAAATATAAGACAAGAATATTCTTATAGTTTCAATATTTTCTGAAAATAAAACACCAATAATAATTCCACATACGCTGGCTAACAAACCAATTGTAAAACCAGTTAAAAAAAAAGATTTTATTATTGAACTATTGCTTAAGCCTAAGGTTTTTAAAATAGCAATTTCTTTAGTTTTGTTTTTAATCAGAATAGTTAATCCAGAAATAATATTAAATGCAGCTACAATAATAATTAAAGTTAGGATTACAAACATTACATTTCTTTCGACTTTAAGAGCGCTGAAAAATGATTTGTTTAAGTCAACCCAACTATAAACATAATAGTTATTGTTCATTATTCCAATCTTATCCTTTATGTCATTAGCCTTTAATGGATTTGATAGGTAAACTTCTAAGCTGATGTCACGTTTAGTTTTGTTAAAGAAATACAATGTTTCATCTAAATTTAAAAAAACAACATTTTTATCAAATTCATAAAAACCACTGCTAAAAATACCTGCTACTGAATAAGTTTCTTGTTTAGGAAGTCCTCCAAAAGGAGTACTGATATAAACAGATGAAAGAAGATTGATTTTATCTCCAACAGCTAAATTTAATTCTATTGCCAGTTCTTTGCCAACTACTATTTCTCTTTTTTGTATTTTATTAATTTCTCCTTCTGTCATAATTTTTTTTAAAAAAATTGAATTTTTTTCATTTTTTGGGTCTAGTCCTTTAATCATTACACCTTTCGCATAGTCATTATTGATTACCACACCTTCGCCTCTGTAGGATTCAATAACTTCTATGCTAGGGAAATTTTTCTTCAGCTGATCTTTATACCTTGAGTCAATTTTTATGTTGTTATAAGGTTCTATAGTCACATGAGGATTAAATCCAAGAATTTTGTTAGTAAGTTCTGTTCTGAAACCGTTCATTACAGACATAACAATAATTAGAATTGCAACGCCAAGCATTATTCCAACAAATGAAAAAATTGAAATAACTTTTAAAAAACCCTCTTTTCTTTTAGGTTTTAAATTTCTTAGTGCTATTAATTTTTCTGCTGAGCTAAACAATTTAATTTTTTATTATTTTTTTAATCTCTTCAATATTTAGTAATATTGCATCTTTACCCACTTCTTTAAATTCGAATCTATTTTCTTCAGATTTAGAACCTATTATAATTTGGTAAGGAATACCGATTAAATCATGTTTTTTAAATTTAGCTGACATTGTCTCGTCAACATCATCTAAAAGTGCGTCAATTTTTTGTTTCCGCAGTTCTTTGTAGATTTTAGTGCCGATTTCGAGGCTTTGTTTGTTGTTCTTATTTATGCTGGTTATAATAACAACATCATAAGGTGAAACTAATTTAGGCCATTTCATAACATCATTTTGGAAATTTACTTCAATTAGCGCGCCAACTAACCTAGAGACTCCTATCCCATAAGACCCCATTTTAACGGGAACTTTTTTTCCCTCTTTATGGTCTACTAGACAGTTAAGAGGTTTAGAGTATTTGTCACCAAAATAAAAAATATGTCCAACTTCTATTCCTTTTGTGGAAATCTGATCATTCTTTTTAACTTTTGAATCAAAATCTGTTTTGTTAAATTTTTCGTCTGTAGTAGCATAAAAAGAACCAAAATCTTCTCTCATTTTTTCTAAAGATTTTTCACTAAATTCATATTTATCAGTATCAATACGAAAGATATTTTTATCAGCGTAAATATTGCTTTCTCCAGTGTCTGCTAAAATAATAAATTCATGCGATAGTTCTCCTCCGATAGGTCCTGTGTCTGCTGTCATTGGTATAGCTTTAAGCTCAAGTTTTGAAAATATTCTTAAATAAGAATAAAACATTTTATTATAAGATTTTTTTGCTTCTTCATCACTAATATCAAAAGAATAAGCATCTTTCATGTAGAACTCTCGACACCGCATGATACCAAATCTTGGTCTTACTTCATCTCTAAATTTCCATTGAATATGGTAAAGCATTTGAGGTAATGATTTATATGACTTAATGCTTGAACGAAAAATTTCTGTTATAAGTTCTTCGTTAGTAGGGCCGTAAAGCATTTCTCTTCCTTGTCGATCTTTAATTCTTAGCATTTCGTCACCATAGTCATTGTATCTCCCGCTCTCTTTCCAGATATCAGCTGACTGTATAGTTGGCATCAACATTTCTTGAGCTCCAATATTGTTTTGTTCTTGTCTCACAATACTTTCAATTTTTTTCATTACTTTAAAGCCTAATGGTAGCCATGAATAAATTCCAGCAGATGATTGCTTAATCATTCCAATTCTAAGCATTAGTTGGTGGGATTTAATCTTTGCGTCGGATGGTAAATCTTTTGTTAATGGTAGAAATATTTTTGAAAGCTTCATTATTGTAAATAACCTCTTAAATTTAAATAATTTTGACTTACCATATAATATATAACTATAAATATTACCGAAGTAATTAAAGTGGTTATCAAAAATTTTTTTCCAATTTTAGGGTTTTTTGGAGCACCACGATCATTGCCGTACAATTCATCGCTAAGTTTTGCATTTTGTGATTTTATTCCAAAAGGTAAAACTGAAAAAAATACTATCCACCAAATAGATATATAAACTATTAAAGATCCAGTTGTAGACATTAAATTCTTGCTAAGTTAATTCTAGTATGGGGTTTTTTTCCTGTTTTTTCTCTTACAATTCTTCTGCAGTTTTGTTTTAAAGCATCTATTAAATTATATTCTTGTTTTTTATTTTGTATTGAAAATGTTTTACATATGTTCGTTATTTCGTCTTCCATGTCAAAAATAAATGCCTCGTCTAAATCGTCTATAGGAAGGCCTTTAAAAGAAATTACCGGTTTTCTGATCTTCCCATTATTAGCGATTGGTAATGTAATTTCTACATAGCCATTAATTGCTAGATTTCTTCTTTCTTTAATAGAATTAGAATCTTCTCTTACCGAAACAGATCCGTCTAGATACATTCTACCTGAAGGAGCTTTATCAATTATTTTTGGAGTGTCTCCAGGATAAATTTTAATAATATCACCATTTTCTACTTGCAAACTATGTGGAACTTTCATTTCTTTAGCAAACTTTGCTTGCTCAATCATGTGGCGATGCTCTCCATGTACTGGGATAATAGATTTTGGTTTTACCCAACTATACATATCTTTTAGATCGTCTCTATTTGGGTGTCCAGACACATGAACAAAAGCATTTTCTTCTGTTATAATTTCAATTCTTCTTTTAACTATTTCATTATGCATTGCATATAATTTTTTTTCATTGCCGGGTATAATTTTTGATGAAAAAATAACTGTATCATCTTTCTCTAAAAATACATCAGGATGGATGCCAGAAGTAATTCTTTTCATTGCGCCCATTGGTTCACCTTGGCTTCCAGTGCAAAGATAAATAATTTTATCTCTTGATATGTTTTTTGCATCTCGTGAATCAATTGGTTCTATTAAATTTTGTAAATAACCACATTGTCTTGCAGCTTTATAAATTCTATGCATGGATCTTCCAACTAAAGATATTTGTCTATTTGCTTTTTGAGCACAATAAAAAACTGTTTCCATTCTTGCTACATTAGAAGCAAAAGTTGTAACAATAATTTTTTTTTTTAAGTTTAATATAATTTTTAGAAGGCTTTCCCTTACATCTGACTCAGAACCAGCTCTACCTTCACTAAAAACATTTGTAGAGTCGCATACCATGGCTAATACATTTTGGTTCCCTATTTCTTTTAATTTTTTTTCATCAATGCTTTCACCTATTAATGGGTTAGGATCACATTTCCAGTCGCCGGTGTGCAAAATGATACCAGCGGGAGTATTTATGCTTAGGCCATTGGGTTCTAAAATTGAATGTGTTAAAGTAATAAATTGTATGTCAAAAGGCCCAAGTTTAATTTTACCATTTAATGGAACTATCTGTAAATAATTAGTGATATCAATTTTTTTTTCTTTAAATTTTTCTTTTAATAAAGCAGCAGTAAAAGGAGTTGCGTATATTTTACATTTTAGCTGTGGCCATATAATCGCAACAGAACCAATATGATCTTCATGGGCATGTGTTAAAATAATACCTAATAAATCTTTTTTCTTATCTATTAGAAAACCAGGATCAGGATAAATTAAATCTATGCCAGGAATAGAATCATCAGCAAAAGTCACACCCATATCTACAGCTATCCATTTCTGATTGTCTTCTTTTCCATAGGCATATAAATTTAAATTCATACCTATTTCGCCAGAGCCACCTAGGGGGCAAAAGAGTAATTCTTCTTTGTTCATTTGATTAAATTTTTATAAATATACATGATACCTTTTATAGTAATGTTTGGCTCAATAGTTGAATTATTATTAATAAATTTAGAAAAAGTTTTAGAGTATCCTCCTGTTAGAATTATCTTAAAGTTACAATTAAAAGAAGTTTTAATTTTTTTTACTATATTGTTAATTAATCCTTGATAGCCCCAAAGAAAACCAGCATTAAGAGCATCTTTAGTGTTTTTTCCAAAAGTCCTTTGATTAATTTTTAAGTCAAATACAGGTAATGACGCTGTAAAACGATTTAAATTTAGTATTGAAAGCTTCACACCTGGTGCAATAACACCACCTTCATAAATACCAGGTTTTCTCACAATATCAAACGTGGTCGCAGTACCAAAATCTATAATTAAACAGTTTTTTTTATACAAATTATAGGCTCCGATCGCATTAGCAATTCTATCCGATCCCAATTGATTGTATTTGTCAATTTTTATCTTTAGCAATTTTTTAAGTTGCAGTTTTTTTATTTCAGAAACTTGATATTTTTTTGTTTTAAGAAATTTATTAATTTTTTGATATACTTTTGGCACTACGCTAGAGAATAAAACTTTTTTTTTAATTTTTTTATTTAAAATAGAATTTAAAAATTTAACTAAATTTTTTTTTTTTATTAATTTAGCTGTTTCAATATTGTACTCTTTAATAAAAGTTGACGTTTCATCAGCTAAGCATAATTTTGTTAATGTGTTTCCGATATCTCCAATTAGTATTTTCATTTATTTATTTATATTTATTTTTTATATATAAAGAATTGTGATTATTTATATCATAGATTAATTTATCATAATTTTTCTTTATTTTGTCAATAATAATTTTATTATTGATCTTTTTATTTGAATTAATTTTTAAAGATGTAGATTTAAAATTTTTATTTAAAGGAGCAATTTTTGTATTTATTCCAATGCCAGTAATTAAGTATTTTTTTTTTTTATAGTCAATAACTTCTTGTAGTATTCCACATATTTTTTTTCCATCAATTAATAGATCATTTGGTTTTTTTATCTTTATAATTTTTTTTGTATACTTGTTTAATATTTTTTTAACAATCTTAGCGTTAATAATTAGATAATTTTCAATTTTTATTTTTATTAAATTTACTTTAAAAAATATTGAAATAAAAATATTTCCTTTATATGAAACCCATTTTTTCCCCATTGTTCCTCTCCCGTTAATTTGAGAATCACTAGAAACTAATCCTAGGAGAAATTTGTCAGATTTTATTAGTTTAATAGCTTCATCATTAGTGCTTTTTACACTTTTGAATTTTACAATCTTTAATTTCATTAATTTATTGATAATGTACTAACAATATTATTTAAAATTGAAGGATACAGGAAAAATAAAATAAGTATCGAGCAGCTCAATAAAACAGTGCTTGTTATTCCTAAATTTTTTATTTTATCAAAAGAATTTTTTACTTCATCGAAGTAGATAATTTTAATAATTCTTAAATAATAAAAAGCCGAAATAACGGTGCTTAACAGTCCAACAATTGCTAGTGTGTACATACCGCTCTCGATAACAGACATGAAAACATAAAATTTAGCAAAGAAACCTGCTAGCGGTGGAATTCCAGCTAAAGAAAACATGATTAATAAAAAAGAAATTGCTAATAATGGGTTTTGTTTTGATATTCCTGCTAGATCCCTAATGTCTTCACAGTATTTACCATCTTTTTTCATTAAAAAAATACAACCAAATACTCCTAGATTCATAACTACATAAATTGAAATGTAGGCAATACTGCTGTTGTACCCATTTACAGTACCCGTTGAAATACCAGCTAAAGCATAACCAATATGACCAATAGAACTATACGCAATAAGTCTCTTAATGTTAGTTTGTCCTATTGCTGCAACAGCTCCTAAAATCATAGATGCGAGAGACATAAAAACTAAAATATTTTTCCACTGATCTGTTAGCTGTTCAAAGGGAATCTGAACAAATCTTATAAGTATAGCTATACCCGCTACTTTTGGAACAACTGCAAAAAAACTAGTCACCGAACTTGGTGAGCCTTGATAAACATCAGGTGTCCACATATGAAAAGGAACTGCCGATACTTTGAATGCTAAACCTACTAAAATAAAGACCATCGCAAAAACAGCACCTGTATTCTCAAGTTGCATTTGTAGATTAATTTCTACAAAATTTGTCGATCCAGTAAATCCATATAAAAGTGAACACCCATAAAGTAAGAGTCCAGATGAAAGGGCGCTTAGCACAAAATATTTTATTCCAGATTCATTGGATTTTAAATTATCTCTGTCTATTGATGCTAAAATATACAAAGCTAAAGATTGTAGCTCTAAACCTAAATAAAAAGACATTAAATCATTAGAACTTATCATGAAGAACATGCCTAAAACTGAGAAAAGTAATAGTAACGGGTATTCAAAATAATTAATCTTCATTTCTTTTATAAAGTCTTGTGTAATAAGCATTACAAATAACGTTCCTAACAAAATTAAAATTTTAAAAAAATTAGTAAAGGAATTAGTGACAAAACTATTAGAAAATAAATTACCGGAGTCACTAAATGTTTTAAAAATAATTAATAATAAAGAAATTATGATTACGTAGGTTATATTTGTAACTAGATTATAACTATTTTTAACAAAAACTCCTACTATTAAAGTTATAAAGATGGACAGTGAGAGAAATATTTCTGGTACTATTAAATTTAAATTTTCCATTATTTTATTGTGCTTATATTAAAGATTATTGCTTGTTTATAATTTTTGATCAGCTCTTCAACTGAAGTATGCACAGTGTCTAAAATTAAATTTGGATAAAATCCAAAAAACAATACAAAAAATACAAGTGAAAAAAGAATAATCCCTTCTGATAAATTTAAGTCTTTAAGTTCTTTTAGTTCACTTTTTTCTAGTTTTCCAAAAACTACTCTTTTATATAGCCAAAGCATATAAGCTGCTCCTAAAATTATTCCTATACTTGCGAGAACCGCTACTAAAAAACTTTTCTGGAAAGCTCCTATAAGAATTAAAATTTCACCAACAAAACCACTGGTACCCGGTAAACCTAAGGCACTAAGCATAAATACTGCAAAAACTAGTGAATATTTTGGTAAAATATTAACTATCCCTCCATAGGAACTAATAAGTCTAGAATGAACCCTGTCGTAAAGAACCCCAACACACAGGAAAAGAGCTGCAGAAATAAGTCCGTGGCTTAACATTTGAAAAATACTTCCTTCTATACCCTGAGGTGTAAAAGTGAAAATTCCTAAAGTAACAAAGCCCATATGGGCAACTGAAGAATATGCAATTAGTTTTTTCATATCTTCTTGCATGAGTGCTACTAAAGACGTGTAAATAATTGCAATAATACTAAGTGTATAAATTAAAGGAACAAAATATTCAGAAGCAATAGGAAACATTCCAATTGAAAATCTCAAAAATCCATATCCAGCCATTTTTAATAAAATAGCAGCAAGTATTACAGAGCCAGCTGTTGGAGCTTCAACATGCGCGTCAGGTAACCAAGTATGAACGGGCCACATAGGCATTTTAACTGCGAATGAACTGAAAAAGGCCAACCACAAAACATACTGGTATTTAACAGGTATTTTAATTTGAAATATTTGCGTGATATCTGTCGTGCCTGTGATCCAATAGATAGAAATAATCGCAACTAACATTAAAACAGAGCCAAGAAGAGTAAATAAAAAAAATTTAAAAGCCGCATAAACTCTTTTTGGCCCACCCCATATACCGATAATTAAAAACATAGGTATTAACCCTGCCTCAAAAAAAATATAAAAAACTACAAGATCTAAAGAACAAAAAACTCCTATCATAAATGTTTCTAGAACTAATATTGCTATTAAAAATTCTTTAAGCCTTGTGTTAATACTGTTAACACAAGAAATAATGCAAATTGGAGTAATGAATGCTGTTAAAACTATAAATAAAATTGAGATACCGTCTACTCCAAATTTAAACTTTATAAATCCACTTATCCAATTTTGCTCTTCAACAAATTGAAATCCTGTGAAGCTTTTATCAAATGAATACCATAAAAAAATAGCTAGGAATAAATTTACCACACTTGTAAATAGAGAAAGGTTAATTATATTTTTATTTTTTTCACTTTTTGAAAACAAAATAAATAAAGCACCTATAGCTGGTAGTAAAGTTATTGATGAAAGTATTGGAAAGTTCATTTTATTTAATCATCAAATAAGTTAACAAAAAAGAAAGTCCTAAAAGCATTACAAAAGCATAATCATAAATATATCCACTTTGAAATTTTACCGCTTTATTAGAAAAATATTTAATAATTTTTGAAAAACCATCTGGTCCATATCTGTCTATAGTATTCTGATCTCCTTTTTTCCAAAGGAATGATCCAGCTAATTTTAGTGGCTTTACAAATATAGCTTCGTAAAGTTCGTCAAAGTACCATTTATTTAGTAGAAAATTGTAAAGTGGCTCATTTAATTTTTTTACTCCAGAAAGAATTTCAGTATTTTTAACGTATAGATAATAAGAAAGTGGTATTGCACTTACAACAAGTACTGGCGTTGAAAGTAGAACCCATAGAGGTAAATGCAAATGTTCTATTTCTTTAATAAAGAAAATAGATTTTTTCCAAAAGTCTACATAATGGTGTCCTATTAATAGTTCCTTAAAAGCATAACCTGCAAACAAAGCACCCAATGCAAGAAAAATTAATGGCACTAGCATGACTATTGGGGACTCGTGGGTTTCTTCAATTGGTAAGACTGAATTATTATATTTGCCATGAAAAGTTTTAAAAAATAATCTCCATGAATAAATTGCAGTTAAAAATGCTGTAAGGATTCCAACTGTCATAGCATAATATCCAATATTAGAGTTTTTAAAATAAGCAAACTCAATGATCGCATCTTTAGAATAGAATCCCGACAAAAAAGGGAACCCTGTTAACGCTAATGTGCCTATTAGCATTAAGCACCAAGTATAAGGAATTTTCTTCCAAACACCTCCCATTCTTCTTATGTCTTGTTCGTCTTTAAAAGCGTGGATTACAGAACCAGCTCCTAAAAATAGTAACGCTTTAAAAAAAGCGTGTGTAAATAAATGAAAAATTGCAACATGGTAGGCACCTATACCAGCAGCAAAAAACATGTAACCTAACTGACTACAAGTTGAATATGCAATAATTTTTTTAATATCATTTTGTACTAACGCAACTGAGGCAGCGAATACTGCTGTTACCATTCCAACTATTGCAATAAAATTTAAGGCAGTTTGTGAATATTCAAAAATTGGCGAGCATCTAACAACTAAAAAAACACCTGCCGTAACCATTGTAGCTGCATGAATTAATGCGGACACTGGAGTTGGGCCTTCCATTGCGTCTGGCAACCATGTATGAAATAAAAATTGTGCTGATTTACCCATTGCTCCAATAAACAAAGTTAGAGAAATTAATGTGATTAAATTTACGTTTAGTCCAAGAAAATTAATTTCTTTAGCTGTTTGTTCTGAAACTTTAGCAAAAACCTCGTTGTAATTGACTGTACCAAAGTAATTAAAAATTAAAAATATACCTATAGCGAGTCCAAAATCTCCTACTCGATTTACTAAAAAGGCTTTTATAGCTGCGTTGTTTGCAGTGTTTTTTTTGTACCAAAAACCTATTAAAAGATAAGAGCACAGTCCCACACCTTCCCAACCAAAAAATAATTGTAAAAAATTATCAGAAACTACCAACATTAACATAGCAAAAGTGAACAGTGACAGGTAGGACATAAATCTTGGTTTATTTGGGTCGTGATTCATGTATCCTATTGAATACAAGTGCACTAAAGATGAGACAACAGTTACAACAACCAACATTATCGAGCTTAATGGATCTATGTTAATAGCCCAGTTAACCTTGAGACTACCTGAGCTAATCCACTCAATTATTTTATAGTTTGTATACTCTCCGTAAACAATTCCATTGTAAAAAATTATTATTGATAAAATTGCTGATATAAATAAAAATGTTGTAGTTATTATCTCTGAATATCTATCCCCTAAAGATTTCAAACTGTAACCAAGTGAGGCACCTATTAATGGTAAAAATACAATTAAATAAGACATTTAACCTTTCATCTCATTAATATCTTGTACTCTAATTGAACCTTTATTTCGGTAATAAGAAACAATAATTGCTAAACCTATTGCTGCTTCTGCCGCTGCAACGGTTAGTATAAAGAATGTAAAAATTTGACCAGCTATTTCGTTTGAATAAGTTGAGAAAGCTACAAGGTTTATGTTTACAGATAGCAAAATTAATTCAACAGACATTAAAATGACAATTACATTTTTTCTATTTAAAAATATTCCTACCACTCCAAGTAAAAAAATTACACCCCCGAGTGTTAAATAATGACCCAATTCAATATTAATCATCAATTTTTACTCCAGCATTAAAATCTGCTTCAACAACTTCTACGGAAGTTTCGCTTTCTCTTGAAATTTGATTTATATAACTTTGTCTTTTAACCCCTTCTCTTTTTCTATAAGTTAAAACAATTGCACCAATCATTGATAACAACAAAATAATTCCAGCTATTTGAAATAAATATATATAGTCAGTATAAAGAACACTTCCAAGTTGGTGTGTATTAGAAGAATTTGAGTCTATAACTATAGAGTCTGTACTAATAAAATTTGCTTTGTATTTCCAGCCTCCAATAACAACTAAAACTTCTAATAGAATAATTATACTTACAATTAAGCCCACAGGTATGTGGGTTGATTTTTTTAATCCTCTAAACCATGATTGTTTTTGTTCTGCTACATTTAACATCATTACAACAAATAAAAATAATACTGCAACTGCACCTACGTAAACAATGAGCATAATCATTCCCAAAAATTCTGCTCCAATCATAATAAAAAGACATCCGACTGAAATGAAATCCAAGATAAGAAAAAAAACTGCGTGCACAGTATTTTTACTGGCAATAACCATTAGTGCGGATCCGACTGTAATAATGGAAAAAAAGTAGAAAAAAATAGTATGCGCTAACATTTTATCTGTATGGTTTGTCTAATCTAATGTTTTTAGCTAAAACTTCTTCCCATCTATCTCCATTGTCCATTAATTTTTCTTTATTATAATAAAGTTCTTCTCGAGTTTCTGTGGAAAATTCAAAATTTGGCCCCTGTACTATCGCTTCTACAGGGCAAGATTCTTGACAGAGACCGCAATAAATACATTTAAGCATGTCGATATCATATCGTGTGGTTTTCCTGCTTCCATCATCTCTTTCCGTGGACTCTATTGTGATAGCTTGAGCGGGACAAACCGCTTCACAAAGCTTACAAGCTATACAACGTTCTTCTCCACTTGGATATCTTCTTAAAGCATGCTCACCTCTAAATCTTGGACTCAAAGAACCTTTCTCGTAAGGGTAATTAATTGTTTTTTTTGGTCTAAACATTTCTCTGGTCGCTATCAAAAGACCTAAAACAAACTCTAATAAAAAAATTGTTTTTAAAAATCTACTTATTTTCATTTAAAATGCTCTTACTGGAAGTTTATCGAAATAAAAAAGGAAACTAGCTGTTAATACAACATAAAACAAAGAAAATGGTAATAATATTTTCCATCCAAGTCTCATTAACTGGTCGTACCGGTATCTTGGAACAATTGCTTTAACTAAAGCAAATAAAAAGAATATAAATAATATTTTTAAAATCATCCATAGAGGTCCAGGTACTGCATTAAAAGGAAAAATATCGAACGGGGGCAACCATCCACCTAAGAACAATATAGCACCCATGGCACACATAAGTAGGATATTTGCATATTCACCTAGCCAAAACATAGCGTACATCATGCCAGAATATTCAGTTTGGTAACCAGAAACTAATTCTGCTTCAGCTTCCGGTAAATCAAACGGAGGTCTGTTTGTTTCTGCTAAAGCAGAAATAAAAAAAACTACAAACATTGGAAATAATGGAATTACAAACCATAAACTTTTTTGAGCGTTAACAATATCTGTTAGGTTTAGTGAGCCAACACATAAAAGGACATTAATGATAATTATTCCTATTGAAACTTCATATGATACCATTTGTGCTGCTGATCTAATTGCACCAAGAAAAGGATATTTTGAATTCGATGCCCAACCACCCATTATGATTCCGTATACACCTAAGGAAGAGACTGCAAAGAGATAAAGTATGCCTACATTGATATCGGCTAGTACTAATTCATCGTCAAAAGGGATGACTGCCCATGCTACTAGAGCTAGCGTCATTGTAACAACGGGTGCTAATATAAATATAATTTTATTCGAACTTGCTGGAATAATAATTTCTTTAAAAATATATTTTAATGCATCGGCAATGGTTTGTAGTAATCCAAAGGGACCAACTACATTTGGACCTTTTCTTTTTTGAACAGCGCCCCAAATTCTTCTATCCAGCCAAACTACTAATGTTACAGAAATAAGAACTGGAATTAAAATAAATGCAATTCTATATAATTCATTTACTAATGAATCTAAATATTCCATCTAATTATTAGTTCTATTTTTTTTACTACCATTAGATATATTTCTACAGTCACTCATAGTTTTCGATGCTCTTGCTATGGAGTTGGTATAATAGTAATCAATATTATTAATATTTATTTTTTCACTAGACGGTTCTAATAAAGTATTTGTTTTGACTGACTTTTTATTCTTTGGCAATAAATCAATTTCTGAAAAATTTGGTATTTCTTGAAGAGCTAATTTTCTTATTGAAGAAAAATCCAAAAATAAATCTGAATTATTAAGACTGTAATTAATTAAATTAAAAATTTTCCAATCTTCTAAAGCTTCATTTGTTGGGTATGAGGCCTTTCTGGATTCTTGAATTCTTCCTTCAAGGTTTTCAAATAAACCATTTTGTTCAGTGTAGGTAGGACTTGGCAAAATAACATCAGCTATAGATGCGTTTTTATCGCCATGAGATCCTTGGTAGATAATAAACTCATCATTTTTTTTTATTTTAAAATTATCTGAACCAACTAAATATAATAATTTAAATTCATTATTTTTTAGTTTATCAAAAAATATAAAATTATTATCTTTATCTATATTGTAAAAACCTAAGTCTATCGCACCTATAGTAGAGGCATTTTGAGTTAATATATTTAAAGCATTCCAAGTCTCATTGATAAAATTATTTTCTATTAAAAAATCTTTTGTTTTTTCTAAAATATATTTTGAATTTTTAAGTTCTAAAACTGACTCACCAATAATAAAGATTGGTTTTTTTGCATTTTTTAATTTTTTATTTATTTTACTTTTTCCATCAAAAATATTTTTTATGTCATTAATTTCATCACCTAGTATAGTATAGTCATATGTTAGGTCACCAGGGTTACCGATAGAATAAACTGGAATTCTATTTTTTACAAAAGCCTTTCTTATTCTTGCGTTAACCATTGTAGCTTCGTGTCTGGGATTTGTGCCAATCAGTAAAATAAGATCGCTTTCATCTATACTCTGAATAGATGAATTAAATATATAATTTGTTTTATTTGTAGGATCGATATAAATTTTTTTTTCTCTGTAATCAAAATTACTAGAACCAATTTTTTTTAATAAATTTTTAAATGAAAAAATTGTTTCAATGGAAACCATGTCACCTACATGTCCTGCTATTTGCTCTGGTTTAATCGATTTTATTTTATTTGATATTAGTTCGATCGCATCGTCCCAGGTAGATTTCACTAATTTATTATTTTTTTTTATATAAGGTATATCTAGACGCTGTTTCAACAATCCGTCACAAGCGTATCTTGTCTTGTCTGATATCCATTCTTCATTAATTTCATTATTTAATCTCGGCAAAACTCTCTTAACTTCCCAACCATAAGTATCTACTCTAATATTCGATCCAACGGCATCCATTACGTCGATACTCTCTGTTTTTTTTAGCTCCCAAGGTCTTGCTTCGAAAGCGTAAGGTTTAGATGTAAGAGCTCCAACAGGACACAAGTCGATAACATTTGCTGACAACTCTGATGTCATTGACTGTTCTAAATAGGTTGTGATTTCCATGTTCTCTCCTCTACCGATAGCTCCTATTTCTGGAACACCAGCAACTTCTTCAGCAAATCGAATACATCTTGTGCAATGGATGCATCTTGTCATTTGAGTTTTAATCAATGGACCCATGTATTTATCTTTTACTGTTCTTTTGTTTTCAGAAAATCTTGATTTATCGAACCCATAAAACAAAGACTGGTCTTGCAGGTCACATTCACCGCCTTGATCACAAACTGGACAATCAAGTGGATGGTTTGCTAATAAAAATTCCATCATTCCTTTACGTGCTTTTTTAACAAATTCTGTGTTTGTTTTAATGTTCATGCCTTCGGCTGCTGGCATTGCACATGAAGCTATCGGTTTAGCTGATCTTTCCATTTCAACTAAACACATTCTGCAATTTCCCGCAATCGACAGTTTTTCGTGATAACAAAATCTTGGTATTTCAACATCGGCGATCTCACATGCCTGTAAGACTGTCATTCCTTTCTCAAATTCAATTTCTTTTCCGTTAATGTTTATTTTAGGCATTTTCACTTTCTAAAAGATGTTGGTTTACCAAATAAGGGTTTTTATTTTTTTTTTTGAAGACTGGTTCTCCTACGCATTTTTTTTCAATTTCTTTTCTAAAATGTCTTAGTAGGCCTTGTACTGGCCAAGAAGAGCCTTCTCCGAATGCACAAATAGTGTGACCTTCAATTTGTTTGGTTACATCATCTAACAAATTTATGTCCGAAAATGTTGCCTCACCTCTCCCAGCTCTTTCTAAAATTCTCCACATCCAACCTGTTCCCTCTCTGCAAGGTGTACATTGGCCACAACTTTCATGTTTATAAAATCTTGCTATTCTCGCCATACATTTAATAATATCTTGATCTTTATTGATAACAACTATGCCTGCGGTTCCTAGTCCACTTTTATTTGCTATTAGTGAATCAAAATCCATAGTGATGGTGTCACAAGTTTTTTTTGGTAGTAGTGGCATTGAAGATCCGCCTGGAATTACAGCTTGTAGATTATTCCAACCACCAATTACACCGCCTGCATGTTTTTCTATCAAATCTTTTAAAGGTATACCCAGCTCCTCCTCAACATTACATGGATGATTAACATTTCCTGAAATACAAAAAATTTTTGTACCAGTGTTTTTAGGTTTGCCGAGAGAAGCAAACCATTTACCACTTTTTCTTAGTATTGTTGGCACAACGGCAATTGTCTCAACGTTGTTAACTATTGTAGGGCAACCGTATAATCCTACAAGAGCAGGAAATGGTGGTTTGAGTCTTGGCTGACCCTTGTTACCTTCTAAACTTTCTAGCAAAGCTGTTTCTTCACCACAAATGTAAGCTCCAGCACCAAAATGAATATGAATGTCAAAGTTCCACCCTGTACCACAAGCATTTTTTCCTAAGAAATTTTTTTTGTAAGCTTGCTCGATTGCTTCTTGTAATCTGCTACCTTCGTTAAAATATTCACCTCTTATATAGATATAACATACATGCGCATTAACAGCATAGCCTGCTATTAGACATCCTTCGATTAATTTTTGAGGTTCGAATCTAATTATATCTCTATCTTTGCAAGTTCCAGGCTCTGATTCATCAGCATTAACAACTAGATAGTGAGGTCTAGACCCAACTTCTTTTGGAGCAAAAGACCATTTAAGTCCAGTTGAAAAACCAGCACCTCCTCTTCCTCTTAATTCTGAAGTCTTAACTTCATTTATAATCCACTCACGACCTTTAGAAATAATTTCTTTGGTTTTACTCCAATCTTCTCTTTTAACAGCTTGATCAATTTCCCAGCCAAAAGAATTGTAAAGATTTTTAAATATTTTATTTTCTTCTTTAAGCATTTTTACCACCATTTAAAATTGGTCTATCTTTTTCAGGGGCAGAACTAGTTCTGTTTCTAAAAGATTTTGATTTAAGGGGTTTGTCTACTAACAGGGATTCTATAATTTCAATTGTATTTTTTTCATTTAAATCTTCATAATAATCATCGTTGATTTGCATCATCGGAGCATTTACACAAGCGCCCAAACATTCGACTTCTAACCATGAACATAGTTTATTTTCTGATAATGTGTTTTCTTCTTTAGATATTTTTTCTTTACAAATTTTTACTAACTTATTAGCTCCCATAATTAGACAGGGGCTTGTTGTACAAACTTGTACAAAATATTTTCCAACTGGAGCTAAATTATACATCGTGTAAAAAGTAGCAATTTCATAAACTTTTATGTAGGGCATTTCTAAATATTTAGCTATATATTTCATTGCAGTTAAAGGAATCCAATTTTCATTTTGTCTTTGAGCTAAATAAAGAAATGGCATGACAGCACTTTTTTTTCTATTTTCAGGATATTTTTGTAATATTTTTTCAGCAGCATCTTTATTTTCTTTTGTAAATTCAAAATATTCAGGTTGCTGATCATGTATTTTTTTTAAACTCATCTATCAACCTCACCAAACACTATATCTAATGAACCTAACACTGCTGGAACATCTGCTAACATGTGTCCTCTAATCAAATAATTCATTGCTTGGAGGTGTGAAAAGCCAGGAGCTCTAATTTTACAACGATAAGGTTTATTACTTCCATCTGATATTAAATATACGCCAAATTCACCTTTTGGTGCCTCTACTGCAGTATAAACATTTCCCGCAGGGACTCGAAAACCCTCTGTGAATAATTTAAAATGATGAATTAATGCTTCCATTGAATCTTTAAGATCTTGTCTATTAGGTGGGGAAATTTTTCCGTCTATAGATTTAATTGCTCCTTTGGGCATTTTACTTATGCACTGTTCTATAATTTTTACGCTCTCTCTCATTTCTTCTATTCTGCACAAATATCTATCAAAACAATCTCCATTTTTACCAATAGGTATTTTGAAATCTAAATTTTCATAGCATTCGTAAGGTTGTGATTTTCTTAAATCCCACGCAACACCAGATCCTCTTAACATAACACCAGAAAAGCTATGATCCAAAGCTTCTTGTTTGCTCACAATTCCTATTTCAACATTTCTTTGTTTAAAGATTCTATTATCTGTCAGCAAACTTTCTAGGTCGTCAATTATTTTTGGAAATGTTTTACAAAAAGTGCCTATATCATCTACTAATTTTTGCGGTATGTCTTGGTGAACACCTCCAGTTCTAAAATAATTAGCGTGCAACCTTGATCCAGATGCTCTTTCATAAAACGTCATTAGAGTTTCTCTTTCTTCAAAACCCCAAAGAGATGGAGTTAGTGCTCCCACGTCAAGTGCTTGCGTTGTAACATTCAGGATATGGCTTAAAATTCTTCCTATTTCACAAAAAATAACTCTTATATATTGAGCCCTAATTGGGACTGTAATATTCAATAATTTTTCAGTCGCTAAGGTAAAAGCATGTTCTTGGTTCATTGGCGCTACATAATCAAGACGATCAAAATAAGGTAGGGCTTGCATGTAAGTTTTATGTTCAATTAATTTTTCAGTTCCACGATGTAGTAAGCCAATATGAGGATCAGCTTTCTCCACAACTTCTCCATCTAGCTCAAGAATAAGTCTGAGAACGCCGTGTGCAGCTGGGTGTTGAGGACCAAAGTTTAAGGTTAGAGATTTATTTTTTTTTGTCATTAATATTTTTTTCTTTTATTTCCTTAATATATTTTGTTCCTTCCCAAGGGCTCTCAAAGTCAAAATCTCTGTAGTTTTGCTCAAGTTTAACAGGTTCATAGATAACTTTTTTTTCTTTTTCGCTGTACCTCACTTCATTAAATCCAGTTAAAGGGAAATCTTTTCTTAAAGGATGGCCTTCAAAATTATAATCGGTCAGTATTCTTCTAAGGTCCGGATGTCCGATAAACTCTATACCGTACATATCAAATACTTCTCTTTCCATCCAATTCGCTGAAGGATAAATTTTTGTAATTGTAGAAACTTTTTTTTTAATTTCGAAATTTATAGAAACTTTAATTCTAGTATTTTTTTCATGAGACAGTAAAAGATAAACTAGACTAAATCTTTTTTCCTCTTCCGGGTAATCAACACCAGCAATATCAATTAGTTGCCTGAACTTAAGTTTATCGTGCGATTTTAAAAAAAGCATTACGTTAATTAATTCTTCTGCGCTCGTGTTGATTAATAACTCATTAAAAGTGATGCTAGTTTTTTTAATTTTACTAGTTAGTTCAGAATTTACTAATTTTTCAATTTCGTTTAGTTTTAGATTCATAAAAAATTATCTATTAACTGAGCCTTCTCTTCTTATTTTTTTCTGAAGTTGTAATATTCCATATAATAATGCTTCTGCAGAAGGTGGGCACCCAGGCACATAAATATCTACAGGTACAATTTTATCGCAACCCCTAACAACAGAGTAAGAATAATGATAATAACCTCCGCCATTTGCACAGCTACCCATAGATATTACATATCTCGGTTCTGGCATTTGATCATAAACTTTTCTAAGAGCAGGTGCCATTTTATTTGTTAAAGTACCCGCAACAATCATGACATCTGATTGTCTTGGTGATGCACGAGGTGCGGCTCCAAATCTTTCTAGATCATATCTTGGCATTGAAGTTTGCATCATTTCGACAGCACAACATGCCAAACCAAAAGTCATCCAATGCAACGAACCAGTTCTCGCCCAGTTGATAAGATTATCAGTTGATGTAGTTACGAAACCTTTTTCGCTAAAATCTTTTGCCAACTGTTTAAATTCACTAGGGATTTTTTTTTCTTTTTCAGTATAGGAGTCTATTTTTATTCCCATTCTAGAGCTCCTTTTTTCCATTCATAAATAAATCCGATCGTGAGAACAGACAAGAATATCATCATTGACCAAAATCCTAAAGCACCAATATTTCCCAATGAAATGGCCCAAGGGAAAAGAAATGCAATTTCTAAATCAAAAATAATAAATAAAATTGCAACTAGATAGAAACGAACATCAAACTCCATTCTAGAATCATCAAACGCTTCAAAACCACATTCGTAAGCTGATAATTTTTCCGGATCTGGGTTGCTAGGCGCTGCTAGGAAATTTGCTAATATAAAACCAAAGCTAAGCACGATTGCAATAAATAAAAATAAAATTATTGAAAAATATTCTGATAAAAAATTATAAATCATGATTTTTTTTATTACCCTTCATCTTTATTTATATTATATAATAATTTTTACCTAGTTGAACATATGGTAACTTAGCCACATTATGTTGAGAACTCTTTGCAATTCCAAGAAAAATGGCGGGAGTGATGGGGCTCGAACCCACGACCTCCTGCGTGACAGGCAGGCGCTCTAACCAACTGAGCTACACCCCCATTTTTACTTGGTGGGCGGTAAAGGACTCGAACCTATGACCCTCTCGGTGTAAACGAGATGCTCTACCAACTGAGCTAACCGCCCTAAACAAACAGAACCGAGGTATACAATAAAAACTTAATAATGTAAAAAAAAAAGCATGTTTGCTATTTAAATAAACTTTAATTAAAATGCTATTATATGTTGCTTAATTGTAATTCTTGCCAAAAAAAATTTATTGTCCCAGATAGTGCGATCACTCAATCTGGAAGATTAGTACAATGTGGTTCTTGCGGAAGTAAATGGACTCAATATCCAGTTAAAGAAATTTTAGCTAAAAAAACAAAAATTATAAAAGAAAATAAAAATTACAAAAATACTGTAAAAAAAACTAGATCAAAAAAAAATCTTTATACAGCTGAATATTTAAAAAAGAAACATGGTTTAGTAATCAATGAGTCAAAAGATACGTCTGAAAGTGTATTAGCCAAAGGTAAAAAAAAGAAGAATAGTTTTGGCTTCTACAGTTACATAATTATTTTACTTGTTTTCTTTGCTTCACTATTTGGAGTTTTAAACCTAACAAAAGAAATAATTATTTTACAATATCCTGTTACTGAAATTTATATTAATTATTTATATGAAGTAATTGATATTATTAAAATATCTTTAGCTGAATTTATAAATTAGTTTAATAGGTAAATTATTTTTCTAAATCTTTAATATTAATAAAATTATTACTTAAGTTAGAATTGTTTCTTTTTATTTCATTATAAAAATTCCAAGCCAAAACTAAAACTAAAACATCTTTTTCTTTAATATTTTTTTTATCTATAATTTTTATTTTTACACCTGGAATAAATTTATTGTGTTTTAATTTATTGTCTTCTACAATAAAATCAATTTGTTTCGAAATACCGAAAAAATTAAGAGCAGTTGTTGCTTTAGCAGGAGCACCAAAACCAATAATTTTTTTATTTGTTTTTTTTAGATTTTTAATATTCTTAACAACATTTTCTTTTAATTTGTTTATTTTTTTTCCAAAATCTTGATAGGTTTTAAAATTTTTTATACCAAATACTTCCTCTTCATTAAGTAAGATTTTAACACTTTTATGAATTTTTATTTTTTTTCCTTTTTTAATATAAATTCTTATTGATCCACCGTGTGTTTTTATTTTTTCAACTTTAAAAATTGTAGATTCAAATTGTTTAAAAAAATTAACCAAAGAAGTTAAAGACCAGTAGTTGTAATGTTCATGATAAATATTATCAAAAGTAAGATCTTTTAATGTATTTAAGAGGTGTTGAACTTCAATTATAATTGTTCCATTTTTATTCAATAGTTTTAACATGCACTCTGTCATCTCTTTAAGTTTGTCAGAATGCGCAAACACATTTGAGGCTAAAATCAAATCTGCGTTTTTTTTTAACTTTTGTAAATTTTTATTTTCAAGAAAACCATTAAAGGTTTTAATTTTATTTTTATTTGCCAATTTTGCTAAGTTTTTTGCGGGCTCTACACCTAGAAGATTGCTGAAGCCCAAATCCTTAAATGGTTTTAGGGCAACCCCATCATTACTACCGATATCAATTATGTAATCTTTTTTTTTAAGTTTTAATTGTTTAATATAATTTTTAGCAGATTCTATGAAATGGTTTCTGAATGAAGATGACGTAGATGACGTATAAAGATAATTTAAAAACATTTTTTTTGGGTCGACAGACACTGAGAGCTGGCAGTTGTAACAATTAGGACAGAAATTCATTTCTAATGGAAACAATTCACATTTTTCTTCTTTTTTATTTAGCAAGTTGTTTGCTAATGGTTGATAGCCCAAAGAAATAACTCTTTTTAAATTAATATTTCCACACGACCTGCAGTCAAATTTATAACAATTCATTAGCATTTCTCTTTCTTTTTCATCTACAAAAACGTGTTTAATAGTATGTGTAATTCCATAATTATCGTGCTCTCTTTCACCTCTCACTAAATTTAAAAAGGTTGTATCTTTAGTGAAAACCATAGTGTGGGCTACATTAGGTTTTATAATTGAAAGTTGGCCTTCATTGACTACTTGTGTAACCTTAGGAGCATTTGGGTTAAGGATATCTTGAAAAATTTCTATTATTTGCCCCTTAGTAAACAAACATTTTTGTTCTTGCTGAGGGTGGTAATGATTTGCCCTAATAGTCCCTTTCTTAGAATCTATTAAACCTATTAAATTAATTGGTTCGGTTAATTCGTGGTTACTGATTTTACCTCTTGAATCAATGTATTCATTATTTCCATCTCTTACATATTCTAGCTCTTCAATTAAATTTTGCTTAGACCATTTGGATATCATTTCTTGAATACTTTGATCTAAATTGTATAAAAATTTAAAACCTGTATTTAATATTTTTTTATTAGAAAGAAAAAAACCTAAGTTGGGTATTTCATCATTGGTTTCTTTCAAAACTACTTTTGGATTATGTTTTTTACATATTTCAGCAACATTTTTAACTGACACCGTATCTTTTGTTAAATTAAAAACTTCTGAAGAAATATCATCTCTTTCTTCCATTTCTTTAAAACACCTGGCAACGTCTATTAGAGGTACTAAGCTTTTAATCTGTCTACCGCCAGCAAAAAGTTTTATAGTTCCATTTTGTGAGGCAATTTTAGAAAAAAGATTTGTCATTATATCAATACGGGCTGTGTCAGTTGAGTAACCATAAACTGAGCCTAATCTTAAAATAATATAATTTTTTCCAGAATTTTTTAATTGTTTTTCATTTATAGCTTTTGAGTTTGAATAAGAAAGAACAGGTTTTACCTCTTCGTCTTCAAAAATTTCATTTTGAGTTTTTTCTATACCTTCATAAACAACATGTGTTGATGGAAAGATTATTTTACAATTATTGTTTATTGCATTTAGTACATTTTGGGTTCCTTCTTCTCCAACTATTTTTATCTTATCGTCATTTATTTTATTACTTTCACTTTTTGTTTTTGGTACATTTGTTATACCGGCAAGATGATGAACAACATCAGCGTCTTTGCAATATTTATTTACTAACTCTTTGTCTAGAATATCTCCATGTACAAAATTCATATTCCAGTTTCTTATCTGGTTTACTCTTTCTGATATAAATCTATTATCTATTACAACTATTTCGCTATTCCAACTTACACCTGAATACAGCCTGCATAGCTCTGTTCCTATATAACCAAGACCACCTGTGATGACTATTTTTTTCTTCATCTAGTTTTATAATAATTTAAAGAAATTTAGAAACAAACAAGAAATTTAAATTTAATGTCTACTAGTAACTGATGATTCATCTTTGTTTGTAGAAATTTTTTCCACCTCGGTCCACTCAACTCTTTTTAATGCTTTTGTAAGGGCGTGCTTTAAAACTTCATCGACGTTTTTGACTGGGATAATCTCAATATTCTCTTTAATAACACTTGGAATTTCTGCTAAATCTTTTTTATTCTCAAAGGGTATTAAGACTTTTTTTATTCCTGCTCTATGAGCCGCAAGCAATTTTTCTTTTAAGCCTCCTATAGGTAGTACAATTCCCCTAAGAGTAATTTCTCCGGTCATTGCAATATTTTTATCTACTGGTATTTCGGTAATTGCAGAAACGATAGACGTTACCATGCCAACACCTGCAGAAGGCCCATCTTTGGGCGTTGCTCCTTCGGGGACATGAACGTGAAAGTCTTTTTTATCAAACATTGGAGGAATGATACCGTAATCTAAAGATTTTGATCTTATGTATGATTTTGCAGCTTTAATAGATTCTTGCATTACATCGCCTAATTGGCCTGTAATTTCCATTTTACCTTTTCCTGGCATTATAACTGTTTCAATTTTTAATATCTCGCCCCCTACTTCGGTCCAAGCTAGTCCTGTAACTACTCCTATTCCATTTTGTTCTTCTATTTCCCCGTAGTTGAATTTTTCTATTCCTAGATAATTTGATAGCTCCGTTTCTTTAATATGATTATTAATTTTTTCATCTCCATCTATTTTTTTTACTATTTTTCTAGCGATTTTTGAAATTTCTCTTTCTAAATTTCTAACACCAGACTCTCTAGTGTAGTTTCTAATTATTTTTCTATTTACTGGTTCGTCAATTTTCCATTCGTCAGATTTTAGCCCATTATTTTCACTTTGTTTTGGGATTAAATATTTTTGTGAAATGTTAACTTTTTCATCCTCTGTATAACCAGGTATTCTAATAACCTCCATACGATCTAAAAGTGGAGGTAAGATATTTAAAGTATTTGCTGTTGTAACAAACATTACATCAGATAAATCGTAATCAACTTCCAGGTAATGGTCATTAAATTCTTTATTTTGTTCTGGATCTAATGCTTCTAACAAAGCTGAAGATGGATCTCCTCTATAGTCATTTCCGACTTTATCTATTTCATCTAATAAAAATAGAGGATTTTTTGTGCCTGCTTTTTTCATCATCTGAATAATTTTTCCAGGTAAAGAACCGATGTACGTTCTTCTATGGCCACGTATTTCAGCTTCGTCCCTAATACCGCCTAGTGATATTCGAATAAATTTTCTTCCAGTTGCTTTTGCTATTGATTTCCCTAATGAAGTTTTTCCAACACCTGGAGGCCCAACTAAACATAGGATAGGACCTTTTAGGATTTTTATTCTTTTTTGCACTGCTAGAAATTCAATTATTCTTTCTTTAACTTTATCTAAACCAAAATGATCTTCATCAAGTATTTTTTGGGCATTTTTAAGATCTTTATTTATTATACTCTTATTTGACCATGGTAGTTCTGTCATCCAATCCAAGTAGTTTCTGACAACTGTTGCTTCAGCAGACATTGGACTCATTGATTTTAATTTTTTTAACTCAGCCATACATTTTTCTAAAGCTAATTTTGGCATTTTCGCTTTTAATATTGCTTTATTTAAACCCGCAACTTCATCTTTACCTTCGTCTATTTCTCCAAGTTCTTTCTGAATAGCTTTAAGCTGCTCATTCAAATAATATTCCCTTTGTGTTTTTTCCATCTGGTTTTTAACTCTACCTCTAATTTTTTTTTCAACAGAAATTACACTTGTTTCTTTTTCAACTAATTCATTGATTTTTTCTAATCTTTTTCTTAAATCTACAATTTCTAAAAGTTCTTGTTTTTCAAATATCTCTAAATTCAAGTTTGATGCAATGTTGTCAGCTATTTGACCTGGTTCTTTAAGTTTTTTTATATTGCTTATTGAGTCCGAAAGATCTCGTTTATTAAGAATTAATAGTCTTTCATATTTTTTTACTAAATTTAGTCCATAAAGATCCAACTCTTTATTTTTATTGATGTCTTCAACAATTTCTACAACGCAACTCAGAAAATTTGAATCTTCTTTTTTTATTTCTTTAATTTTTACACGTTTTTCTCCTTCTACCAAGACCTTAACAGTTCCGTCAGGCAATTTGAGTAATTGTAAAACTTTACTTAAACAACCATATCCATAAATATCTTTACTTTCCGGCTCGTCTACTTCTGAGTTTTTTTGTGAAACTAATACTATAGATTTGTCAGTCTTCATTACCTCCTGAAGAGCTTTAATAGACTTTTCTCTTCCGACAAAAAGTGGAACGACCATTGAAGGAAATACAACAATATCTCTTAACGGTAGCAATGGTTTTGAATTTATTTTTCCCATAGATTATTTATATGGTACTTAACGTTGTAATATCAAGGGCGTAATTTAAAATTATGCTACTGATGTTGATTGTTTTTTGCCGTATGTGACAATAGGATCAGTGTCACCTACTACGGCTGATTTATCAACAGTAACTTTAAGAACATTCTCAAGTTCTGGCAGTTCAAACATAGTCTTTAATAAAACACTTTCAAGTATAGACCTAAGCCCTCTGGCGCCTGTTTTTTTACTTATAGCTTTTTTAGCTATTGCATTTAATGCCTCGTCTTTAAATTCTAAGTCAACGTTCTCAAACTCAAATAGTTTTTGATATTGTTTTATTAAAGAATTTTTAGGTTCTTTTAAAATTTTTATTAGAGATTTTTCATCTAAGTCATTTAATGTGGCGATAATTGGCATTCTTCCTATAAACTCAGGTATTAAACCATATTTAATTAAGTCTTCAGGTTCTAAATTTTTTAATGTTTCTGATAATTTTTTTTCTTCTTTGCTGTTAACCGTAGCTCCAAAACCTATTGAGGTCCCTTTTCCTCTCATGCCAATTATTTTATCCAGTCCTGCGAAAGCTCCTCCACAAATAAAAAGTATATTGGTTGTGTCGACTTGTAAAAATTCTTGTTGAGGATGTTTTCTTCCACCCTGTGGAGGCACGCTTGCTACTGTGCCTTCCATAATTTTTAAAAGAGCTTGTTGAACACCTTCTCCAGATACGTCTCTAGTAATAGATGGATTTTCAGACTTTCTGCTAATTTTATCTACTTCATCTATGTAAACTATTCCCCTCTGTGCTTTTTCGACATTATAATCTGCTGCTTGTAGTAATTTTAAAATAATATTTTCTACATCTTCACCAACATACCCAGCTTCAGTCAGCGTAGTCGCATCGGCCATTGTAAATGGGACATCTAAAATTCTTGCTAAAGTTTGAGCTAAAAGAGTTTTACCACACCCAGTTGGTCCAACTAAAAGTATGTTTGACTTTGAAAGCTCAACTTCTTTGTTGTTTTTATTTTCATGATTTAGTCTTTTGTAGTGATTGTGAACCGCAACAGACAAAACTTCTTTTGCAAAAGGTTGGCCAATTACATAATCGTCTAAAACAGTACAAATTTCTTTAGGTGTGGGCACGCCATCTTGATGTTTAACTACAGAACTTTTATTTTCTTCTTTAATTATATCCATACAAAGTTCGACACATTCATCGCAAATAAAAACAGTTGGCCCAGCGATTAGTTTTCTAACTTCGTGCTGGCTTTTGCCACAGAATGAACAGTAGAGAATATTTTTGTTATTTTTTTCTGACATATCGAATCAATGTTTTATTTGTAAATTAGGAGAATCTTGATAGCAAGCATAAGTTGTGTGAGAAAACTAGATGTTGTGTATTATTTTCTTTTTTCTACAACAGAGTCTATTAAGCCAAATTTTTTAGCTTCTTCAGCAGTCATAAAATGATCTCTCTCTAAAGCAGACGCTACTTCTTCTACAGGCTTTCCCGTGTGTTTTGCGTAAATTTTATTTAGCCTCTCCTTTAAAGTTAAAATTTCTTTGGCGTGGATTTGAATGTCTGTGGCCTGACCCTGAAAACCTGCTGAAGGTTGATGAACCATAATTCTTGAATTTGGAAGTGAAAACCTTTTGCCCTTTTCACCAGCGGCTAAAAGAAAAGAACCCATTGATGATGCTTGACCAATACATAAAGTTGATACTGGAGAGTTGATATATTGCATTGTGTCATAAATACCAAGGCCTGCTGTCACTAATCCACCAGGACTGTTAATGTAAAAATAAATTTCTTTTTTAGGATCCTCAGATTCAAGAAATAATAATTGTGCAGTGACTAAGGATGCTACATTGTCGTTTACGGGACCAACAAGAAAAACTATTCTTTCCTTTAAAAGTCTAGAATAAATATCAAAAGCTCTTTCCCCTTTACTTGTTTGTTCAACAACCATTGGGACAAGATTATTCATTTGCTCTTCAATACGACTCATGAGTAATTTATATAACTTAAGGCTTCTTTTTACTAACTTTTTTTATTTTTTTCTTTGTTTCTAATGAAGTTTTGCTAATTTTTTTTTCTTTTATACCTTTTGTTTTAATGTCATTAGGATGTTCGTGATCATGATCTGAATGGTTTTGTGTAGATTTATTAAAGTTAAAAATTATTTCTTCCGCATGTTTAGTTGAGATATCTTTTTTTGTAAGTTTTATTTTAGATTTAAATAGAGATAAAATTTTATCTTCGTACAAAGCTCCTTTTAAGCTTTGGGCTGCTGAAGGATTTTTTTGATAATAATCAATAACCATTTTTTCTTGTCCAGGCATACCTTTAATTTGTTTTTGAATTTCTGCTTTAACGTCATCGTCAGACACCTTTAAGCTATTTTTTTCTCCATACTCATTTAAGATTAAACCTAATTTAATTCTTGACTCGGCTATTTTTAAGTTTTTTGCCTTATGTTTCTCCACATCTTCCTTCTTAAGATTGTGAGTCATCGTATGAACTTCTTGCTCAACAAGATTTCTAGGGAGCTCGGTGTTGTGAAGTTTATCTATTTGATCCAAAATTTCTTTTTTTGTAATTGAGTCTAGTGATTGCTTGTATTGAGCTGATATTTGTTTTTCTACCAAGGATCTAAGATCAATTAAATTTTGTGCACCCATGTTTTGTGCAAAAATATCGTCTATTTTTATTTTATTTGCTATTTGAATATTTGTTATTTTACAATGAAATTTTGCTTTTTTGTTTGCAAGACTTTTGTTTGGATAATTTTCTGGTAAATTGACTTCTATAGTTTTACTATCATTTTTTCTTACGCCAATTAACTTATCATCAAAACCTTTAAGAAAGAGATCTTCACCTAAAACTAGTCTTGTACTCTTTCCCTCACTTCCTTCAAACTTCTCGCCGCCTACTGTAGCGTTGTAATCAAATATTACTAGATCACCTTTTATGGATTTATCATTCTTGTCTGAAAACGTTTTATTGTTTTTCGCAATTTCATTAATTTTTTCATCTATTAACTTACTTTCAGTTTTAACCAAATACTCATTAGCCTTATATTTTTCAAAACTAGCAAGATTAAGTTCAGGCAAAGAATCAACTTCCATTGTGTAGTTAAGATCCTTGCCCTCTCCAAAAGTTTTTAAATCTATCTTTGGTTGTCCTGCTGCTTTAATTTTTTTTTCTACCAATGCTTTGCTTGAAGTTTCTTGCAATAGCTTATCAATAACTTCGCCGTAGATGGCTTTTCCAAATTGACTTTTGATAACCGTAGCAGGAACTTTGCCTGGCCTAAAACCCTTTAGGCTAACTTCAGATTGTAATTCTGATAATTTTTTATCAAGCTTTTCTTGAATCGTTTTTTTATCGACAATTATTGATAAAACTGTTGTTAGGCCTTTTTTATTTTGTACTTCTATTTTCATTTCTATTTCTTGGTGGGCAAGAAGAGACTCGAACTCTTAAACCTTGCGGTACTAGTTCCTAAGACTAGCGCGTATACCAATTCCGCCACTTGCCCAAAATTTTAAGTGACTTGCTTATATATTAATTTGCTTTTTAGACAAACTGTAAAGTCTAAAATATATAGCTGTATAAAAGCCAATTAATAAGAAAAACCAATATTTTAAAACCAATCCATCATTTTGAAAATAAAATAAAGGAATTTGAAATGATAAATAGGTCAAGTTAACGAGTATTGAAGATAAGTAATTAGGTTTTTTTATTTTCTTTGATTTTTCTAGCCAGTTGTACAACAACATATGTAAATGTTTTCTATCGGGTTTTAGGGGAGAAACCTTCAAAACAACCTTTCTAATAAAAGAAAAGAAAACTTCGTAAAAAAGATAAAATAGTACAACTGCAAAAAAGAAGGGAGAGAGCGATGTGTTTAGTTCATAAGTTCTGATTGCATTTAATGCTATTAAAGTTCCTAATAAATATGATCCGCTATCTCCTAAAAATATTTTTGCTTTTGGAAAGTTAAACAACAAAAAAGAAAGTACGATGATTATTTGAGAAAATAAAATTATAGCTGTGCTTTCATTTTGATTAGCTAAATTAATTACTAAAAAAATTGAATTAATTAATAAAAAATGAATAGCTAAAAGACCGTTAAACCCATCAACTAAATTTGCTCCATTTATAACAAATAAAAAACACAATAAAACAAAACAAACCTGAAAAATATTATTTTCAAGCAAGGTGTCTAGAAATTTTAAACCAGACCTATTTATCTGAATTGAAAATATATTAACACTAACTAGTAAAATTATTAGCATTAATAATAAACGTATATTAGGATTCATTTTTATTTTTAAATCATCTAAGAAACCTAAGATAAATAATGATAAAGTTACTATAAAGTAGTCTTTTAAAAATACTCCAGCTATCGAAAAGTAAAATGTTACAAATAAAATAAATAAAAGTAAAATTGTAAATCCTCCTATTCTTGCGGTAGGCTCTTCATGAAATGCTTGGGGTTTTAAAAAATCTTTATCTAAAAGAAAGCCTCGAAAAAGAAATTTGGAATATTTAGCTGCAAAAAAGGTAGCAATAAAACACGTTAAAGAAAAAATAATAAAATAGGTATAGTTAAATTCTAGTTGCATTTATTTATTGTATTTTTTTACTATATATATGCCCGAGATTATTACTATAAGTGAAACTAAGACTTTCCAAGTGATTTGTTCATCTAATATTTGCGCTCCAAAGATGACTCCAAATATAGGTATTAGATAGGCAACTTGAGTTTGAAATACAATTCCGTTATTTGAAAGTATTCTAAATCTCAGCCACCATGCATAGCCAGTTGCAATTACTCCTAAGTAGATCAGTGATATCGTAGATTCAAGCGTAGGAGTTGATTTGAATGGATCTTCAAATATAAAAGAAAGTGGCAGCAAAGTAATCACTGACCAAATTAATGTTGATGCAGTCACGTTTATATTTCCTGATCTTTTTAATTTTTTTAAAATAATAATGCCAGAAATAGAATAAAAAGTTGAACCAAGTAAAATTATTAATACGAATAAATAATTACTTTCATTGATTATCAGTTTGTCAAAAAATAAAACTAAAATTCCAGTAAATCCTAAAATAATACCAAATGATTTCAAAAATGTTATTTTTTCATCTTTAATAAAAAAATGAGCTAAGATTGAGCCAGTTATTGGAGTTGTGCTCATTAACATTGCTGCCAAATAACTATCAATTTTATTGGTTCCGGCAGCTATCAGTGAAAAAGGGATAGTAATGTTACAAAGCCCTACCAAAGCATAAATTTTCCAATTTTTAGAAAAAGCATAAATTTTAATTTTATAAATAAACGAAACAACCAACATGGTAACTGTTGCTAAAATTACTCTAATTAATGCTAGTGTATAGGGCTCATAAGAGTATGTAGCTATTTTTATATTAAAAAAAGAAGATCCCCATATAGCGCCAAGGAGCAATAATAAAAAAACATCAGTCGCTTTTGCTTGTTTCATTGCAATTATAGATTGTATGTATGTGTTATATGCATAACTCTTATTGCTTTATATTATACTGTTGAAATATTGAATTCTGTTATATTTAATATAATTTTTAAAAACTTATAAAGGAATTATTGATGAGCGCAAAAGATATTTTCAAAATAATGAACGATAAAGAAATTGAGTTCATAGATTTAAGGTTTACAGACCCAAGAGGTAAACTGCAGCACTTAACTATGGACGCAACAATAGTTGACGATGAAATGTTGGAAAAAGGCGTTTTTTTTGATGGCTCATCTATTGCTGGATGGAAAGCAATTAACGAGTCGGATATGATTTTAAAACCTGATTTAAACAAACCAATTATAGATCCTTTTAACTCACATAATACTTTAAATATATTTTGCGATATTTTAGATGCGGTTAAAAAAGACCCTTATGAGAGAGATCCAAGAGGAACTGCAAAAAAAGCTGAAGCATATTTAAATAAATCTGGAATCGGTGACAAAGCTTATTTTGGTCCTGAACCAGAATTTTTTACATTTGACGATGTTAGATTCAAAAACGATATGAATGAAACTAGCTTTATGATTGACAGTGCTGAGGGTCCTTATAATACTGGAAAAAAATATGAGAATGGAAACATGGGACACCGACCTGGAGTTAAGGGAGGATACTTTCCTGTGCCACCAGTAGACAGCGCTCAAGACATGAGAGCTGAAATGTTGAAAGCTCTAAAAGACATGGGTGTTAAAGTTGAAAAGCACCATCATGAAGTAGCTCCTGGTCAGCATGAGCTTGGTATGTATTATGGTAAATTAACTGATATGGCCGACAACGTTCAGCTTTACAAGTACGCTGTTCAAATGGTTTCACATTCGTTTGGGAAAACTTCAACATTTATGCCTAAACCAGTAAAAGGTGATAATGGTTCAGGTATGCACGTACACCAATCAATTTGGAAGGGTGATACTCCGGTTTTTATGGGAGATAAATATGCAGGTTTATCTCAGCAAGCACTGTATTATATTGGTGGAATTCTTAAGCACGCTAAAGCAATTAATGCTTTTGCAAACTCAACAACTAATAGCTACAAAAGATTAATACCTGGATTTGAAGCTCCAGTAATTTTAGCTTATTCTGCTAGAAATAGATCTGCTTCATGCAGAATACCAATTATTATGAATAAGAAAGCTGCTAGATGTGAGGTCAGATTCCCTGATGCCGCTGGTAATCCATATTTAACTTTTGCTTCTATGCTTATGGCAGGAATTGATGGGATTAAAAATAAAATTGATCCAGGTAAATCATTCGACAAAGATTTATATGCCTTAAGTGAATCTGAAGTTAAAAAAATTCCAACTGTTTGTGGTTCCTTAAGAGAGGCTATGGAAAATCTTGATAAAGACAGGGCTTTCTTAACACAAGGTGGAGTTTTTACGGATGATCAAATTGATGCTTATATAGAATTAAAGTTTCAAGAAATCTATAAGTTTGAGCATACTCCTCATCCTATTGAGTTTGAGATGTACTACAGTCAATAAAAAATATTTAATCTCATTTTTATAAATGGGTTTAGAAAAATTAGACTTTAAAAGATTCTCCACATCCACAACGCTCAGTTTCGTTAGGATTTTTAAACACAAATTGAGAAGAAAAATTTTCTCTTTTATAATCCATTTCTGTACCTAACAGATACATAATAGCATTTGGGTCAATTAAAACTTTAACTCCTTTATCTTCAATTACTTCTTCATTTGGTTTTATGTCCTTAGCGTATTCCATAATATAAGACATGCCTGCACACCCACCTGTTTGGACTCCTACTCTAACACCAATGGTAGCGTTGTCTGCACTAGACATAATTTCTTTTATTCTACTAGCTGCATTATCACTTAATTTAATTACTTGGGTCATAGATTTAGCTCTAGTATTGCGGCTTCTGACATTTTATCTCTACCCCAAGGTGGGTCCCAGACCATTTTTAAATCAACATCATTAACACCATCGACTTCAAGTACTTTTGCCTTGACACTATTTGGCAGACTCTCTGCGACAGGACAATTGGGACTTGTAAGTGTCATTTCTATATTGACTTTATTATTTTCATCGACAACGACATTATAGATTAGTCCTAGATCGTATATATTAACTGGTATCTCAGGGTCATAGATTTTTTTTATTTCTTCAATTATTTTTTCTTTTAGTTCACTCATAATTAAATATTTAGTTTTTTTTATCTAATGCTGATAAAAAAGTATGCCATACCATTGTGGCACATTTAACTCTCATTGGAAACTGCTGAACGCCAGAAAGTGATGTAATTGTTGTTATCTGGTCTTCTGTTAGGCTGTTAAGAGTGATTTTTGTTTTATTTTTGACCATATTTAAAAAATCTTCAGTAACTTTCTTTGTAAAATTTAAATCTTTTCCTTTTAGTGTTTCTGTAAGTATAGAAGCTGAAGCAAGAGAAATAGCACAACCCTCACCTTCAAAGGTCATGTCTATTACTTTTTTTTCAGTATCTAATTTCAAATATATATGCACTTTATCTCCACATAAAGGGTTGTGAGCTTGAGCCTCATGGCTATACCCGTTGCATTTTCCTTTATTTCTAGGATTTTTACCGTGATCTAAAATAATTTCTTGATATAATTCTTTTAATTCCATTTAAATTTGAAACACTTTTTTACAGTTATCTATAGCTTTACACAAAATATCTATATCTTCTTTTGTATTATAAACACCAATTGAAGCTCTAGCTGTAGCCGCAATTCCTAACTTATCATGTAATATTTGACAGCAGTGATGTCCTGCTCGTATAGCAACACCTTCATCGTCTAAAATAGTTGCTATATCATGAGGGTGAATATCTTTTATGGTAAAACATAAGACAGATCCTCTGTTCTTAGGGCTTCCAATTATATTTATTGAATTATTTTTTTTTAACTTTTCATAGCCATATTCTAAAATTTCATTTTCATGGTCAGCAATATTTTTAATACCTAATTTTTCAATAAAATTAATCGCCTCTGCAAAAGCAACCACTTCTGCTGTTTGCATAGTACCAGCCTCAAATTTATTTGGTGCATCAGCAAATGTTATATTGTCTTTTTTGACTTCATTTATCATTCCACCACCACCTTGATATGGGGGCAAATCATCTAGCCATTTTTTTTTTGCATAGAGCACGCCTAAACCATTAGGCCCGTACATTTTGTGGCATGAGATTACATAAAAATCACAACCGAGATCCTGCATGTCTATTTGCGTGTGAGGAGCTCCTTGAGTACCATCAACTAAGACTGGAATATTTTTTTCTTTAGCTAGATCTACAATTTTTTTTATTGGCATCACAGCTCCTGTAACATTTGAAATATGTGTGATGGCAATTATTTTTGTTTTATCAGAAATAAGTTTTTTTATTTCATCAATTTCAACTTCACCATTTTTATTTACTGGTGCAAATTTAATTACCGCTCCCTTATTTTTTCGAAGAAAATGCCAAGGTACGTAGTTAGAATGATGCTCTAATTCTGTTATTAATATTTCATCACCTTCTTTAATATATTTTTCTCCAAAAGAAGAGGCTACTAAATTAATTGATTCTGTAGCTCCTTTTGTAAATACTATTTCCTCTCTATGTTGTGCATTGATATATTTTTTAAGAATGTCTCTTGTTGCTTCAAATCTGTTTGTTGCCTTAACTGCCAGAGTGTGAACGCTTCTTCCTACATTAGAAAATTCTGTTTCATAAAAATTTGACAATCTATCAATTACTGCTTTAGGTTTTTGGGATGAATTAGCACTATCTAAATAGACTAAAGGCTTTCCGTTAATTTTTTGTTTAAAGATTGGAAATTCAGATTTAATATTTTTAATGTCCATTGATTTGTCTTTCTAGTATTTCTTCTAAAAAAAATTTTAATTCACTATTATTAATATGTTCTAGTATCTCATTAAGAAAACCGTTAATTAAAAGTTTTACCGCTTCTTGTTTTGGTATACCCCGTGTCATCAGATAATGTACTGCGTCGGAATCTATACTTCCAGATGTAGAGCCGTGAGAACATTTTACGTCATCTGCGTATATTTCCAACTCAGGTTTTGCATCGAATTCAGCATCATCATTTAAAATTAAAGCTTTGCTTAGTTGATATGCATCGGTTTTTTGAGCTATTTTTTCTACAAATATTTTTCCCTGATAAACGCCTTTGCTTTTATCGTTTAATACATTTTTAATTTTTTGATAACTTTTACAATTAGGTGAATTATGATTTATACGTGTTTTAATTTCTTGATGTTGGTCTTCTAATAAATTTAAGGCCGAGTAAATACTACAACGACTATCATCTTTATTTAAATTTACCTCAATTTCAATTTTATTTAGTTTTAAACCAGAGCTTAAAATATAGTTCTCATAATTAGAGCCACCTTCTAATGAACTTTTTATGTATTTATAAAAATGACCATTACTTTTTAAGTTTTGAACCAAAATATTTTTAAAAATAGCATTTTCGTCTAAGGAAACTTTATCTATAGTATTTTTAATAAAATTACCTTCTAAACTACTATCGTTATAATCAATAAGTGTTAGTTCAGATCCCTTATTTAACTTAATAGAATTTTTGTTGTTTAATATTTTATTTTTTAAATCTTTCGAAAAACAATTATAAACAACTAAGGGTTTTTTTAATTTATAGTGCTTAGTAATTTCTAGTGAAAATCCTCCCGATGATAATGCGTTATTAAGTAATGTTAATGAATTGCCTGGATCAAGATTAATTGCTTCTTTTGGGTCAAAATCTTTGATTATAATTTTATTTTCTTCTTCATGAATAAAGTTTGTTGAAACTATTTTTCCATTAGTTAAAAAAATATAGTTGTGTTTAAAATTTTTAATAATTGCTAAATCTTTGTTAGAATCAAAATTAACTTCATTGCTAATAGTTTCAAAATTTTTGTTTAAAATTAAGTTTAAATCTGTAAATTTCCAATCTTCAACTTGTTTAGATGGAAAACCAGATTTATAAAATAAATCTAGATTTTTTCGTCTAGAAATTTTTTCTTCCAGAGAAAGATTTTTAATCTGTTCAATATTAAAATCGTAACTTTGCTTCATTTAGCTTAAATTTGCATAACCTGTTTTTTCTAATTTTTCACCTAAGTCAGCATTTCCTGTTTTAATAATTTTACCAGCAGATAAAACGTGTATGTAATCAGGCTTGATGTAGTCAAGTAACCTTTGGTAATGGGTAATTATTAAAAAAGCATTTTCTTTATTTTTATAAGAATTAACACCGTCAGCAACTATTTTTAAAGCGTCTATATCTAAACCTGAATCTGTTTCATCTAAAATCGATAATTTTGGTTCTAATAATTTCATCTGTAAAATTTCATTTTTTTTTTTTTCTCCACCTGAAAATCCTACGTTTAATTGACGTGATAAAAATTTTTCATCAATGTTAAGTTCTTTTGCTTTTTCTTTGATTAGCTTTAAGAAAGTTAAGGTGTCTAATTCTTTTTTGCCATTTGCTTTTCTTACTGCGTTTAAAGATGTTTTTAAAAAATTATTAGTATTTACTCCTGGAATTTCTAATGGATATTGGAACGCTAAAAAAATTCCCTTTTGAGCTCTCTCTTCTATTTTAAGATCATTTAAATTCATGCCATTAAAATTAATTTCACCTTCTATCTCATAGCCATTTTTACCTGATAACACATTTGCTAATGTGCTTTTTCCAGAACCATTGGGTCCCATAATTGCATGAACTTCACCAGATTTAATATTTAAATCTAAGCCTTTTAGAATTAACTTTTCATTAATAGTGGCTTTTAAGTTTTTAATTTTTAACATTAACCAACGCTTCCTTCTAAACTGATAGCTACTAATTTCTGCGCTTCTACAGCAAATTCCATTGGTAATTGTTGCAATACTTCCTTACAAAATCCATTTACAATTAAACTTACTGCTTCTTCTTGATTAAGACCTCTTTGATTACAATAATAAAGCTGTTCTTCGTTAATTTTAGTAGTAGTTGCCTCGTGCTCAATAGTTGAAGTTGAATTCTTATTTTTTATATATGGAACTGTGTGTGCTCCACATTTGTTGCCCATTAATAAAGAGTCACATTGAGTATAATTTCTTGAGTTGGTTGCTTTTTTGTTAATGTCAACTAAACCTCTATATGTATTGTCTGCATTACCGGCTGATATACCTTTAGAAATTATTTTACTTCTAGTATTCTTTCCTAAGTGTATCATCTTGGTACCTGTGTCTGCTTTTTGATAGTTATTAGTGATAGCTATAGAATAAAACTCACCTACTGAATTGTCGCCTTGTAAAATGCAGCTTGGATATTTCCAGGTTATTGCTGAACCTGTTTCAACTTGAGTCCATGAAATTTTAGAATTTTTTCCTCTACAAGCTCCTCTTTTAGTTACAAAATTATATATTCCTCCTACGCCGTTCTTGTCACCAGGATACCAATTTTGAACTGTAGAATATTTAATTTCTGCGTCATCTAAAGCTATTAATTCAACATTTGCAGCATGCAATTGGTTTTCATCTCTCATGGGAGCGGTACAACCTTCTAAGTAACTTACATAACTTCCTTTATCTGCAATAATTAAAGTTCTCTCGAATTGTCCTGTTTCAGAAGCATTAATTCTAAAATAAGTTGAAAGCTCCATTGGACATCTTGTGTTTGGTGGAATGTACACAAAAGATCCATCGGTAAAAACTGCAGAATTTAATGTTGCAAAATAATGGTCACTCAAAGGTATAACTGAACCTAAATATTTTTTTACTAGATCGGGATGTTTCTGTATAGCTTCAGAGATTGAGCAAAATATTATTCCTTTTTTTGTTAATTCATCTTTGAATGTTGTGGCTACAGAAACTGAATCAAATACTGCGTCGACTGCTATTCCATTTAATCTTTGTTGTTCAACTAGTGGTATTCCAAGTTTTTTATATGTTTCTAATATTTTTGGATCAATTTCATCTAAACTTTTGGGTTTTTCTGAAGAGCTTTTTGGTGCAGAGTAGTAATATAAGTTTTGATAATCAATTTTAGGATATTTTGGTTTTTGCCAGTTAGGTTCTTTTAAACTACCTAGTCTATTAAATGCTTTAAGTCTCCAATTCAACATCCATTTAGGTTCTTTTTTAATGTTAGAAATAAACTTTATGGTATCTTCGTTTAGCCCCTTTGGAGCTCTAATACTTTCAATATCGGTAGTAAAACCGTATTTATATTCTTTTTCGATATTAATTTCTTGATTTTTCATTACTTTTTATCTTCTTATTGTTTGTTAAATAATATTTCTTGTTTTGAAACTAGCTCATTAAGATTTTTATTTTCAAAAAAACCATTAATATGTTTTTCTAAATCATCCCAAAGATAGTGCGTTATACATTTTACTGATCTTCCATCGCAACCTTTTTTTGAATCTTTTTTACAATTAAGTGTTTTGACATTTTCATCAACTGCAGAAATGATATTAGATAACTTTATATCTTTAGCTTTTTTAACTAACCTATAACCTCCATGAGATCCTCTTACACTCTTAACTAGATGATTGTTTTTTAATTTCAAAAACAACTGCTCTAAATACGAAAGAGATATGTTTTGCCTTGTAGCTATTTCATTTAAACTCACGGGTTTTGTGTCTTCATTAGAAGCTAAATCTGCCATAGCCATTACCGCGTATCTTCCTTTAGTAGTTAATTTCATAGTTTTACCTTGTTTTTATAGTCTATTATCTTATTCCCACTAATTTAGTCAAGTATATAAAAAAAATAAATTGTCTCATGTAAAATATGCTATAAGACATTTTTTTTGAAACTAATTATCAATACCAACTCATGAAACCTAAAAGCATCGAAATTTTTATACCTGGACCAGCTGGAAGACTTGAAGGAAAGTACTACAAGAATCCAAAATTTGGATCACCCGTAGCAATTGTTCTTCAACCGCACCCACAATACGGTGGCTCAATGAATAATAAAATTGTACAAACTGCTTATAATATTTTTTTAGAAAATAATTTTTCTGTAATCAGAATTAATTTTAGAGGGGTCGGTAAAAGTGATGGTGTTTTTGACAATGGTCAGGGAGAATTGTCAGATGCTGCAGCCGCGTTAGATTGGATAGAAAGAGAAAACCTGGATTATAGTCAGTGTTGGGTCTCTGGATTTTCATTTGGCGCTTTAATTTGTATGCAATTAATCATGAGAAGACCTGAGGTCAATAATTTTATTGCTATATCACCTCAACCAAATGTATATGATTTTTCTTTTTTAGCACCATGCCCAACATCAGGACAGGTTTTGTATAGTGAAGATGATGAGCTAGTTACAAAAGAAAGTATTGATGAACTAGATAATAGAATTAAAAATCAAAAAGGTATTGAGGTAATTTTTACAAAAATTAAAAATTCCAATCATTTTTTTAAAGATAGAGAAAAAGAATTATCTAAAGAAATAGAAAAATATATCAAAGAAAAAACTGCTCTTATTTAATCTGTGCTAACATTCCACCTGTTGTTTCTTTTGATACTCCTGTTGTGTTGGGGAATGAAATTGGTTTTTTTAAAAATGATCTAATTGCGAGATAACCAAAAGCTTGAGATTCAACAAAATCACCATTAATTTTATATTCATCAATATTTAGAGTTGAAATATTACTTATTTGTTTAATCCGTTCATAAATATATTTATTTTTTCTTCCACCACCACATAAAATTATTTTTTTAGATTTTTTTGAAAAAAAATTCATTGAACTTACTATAGTTTGAGAAGTTAGTTCGGATAACGTGGCAATTGAATTTTCTATATTTATGCCCCTTACAGAACTAAGATTAAAGTCATTTACATCTAGCGACTTTGGTGGCAGTAATTCATAATATGGATCTTTCAAATAGCTTTCTAGTATATTTTTGTCAACACGACCTTTAATTGCTATATCACCATTTTTATCGAATTGAATTTTGCCATTGGATTTTAATTGTAAAAATTTATCTATTAAAAAATTTCCCGGACCTGAATCAAAACTTATCATTTCGTTGTTGTCATCTAAATAGGTTAAATTAGATATTCCTCCAATATTTACAAAAATAACTGGGGTTTTTAATTGTAATTTTTTTCTTAATAATTTATGAAATATTGGTACTAGGGGCGCTCCTTGTCCACCATTTTTCAAATCATTTTCTCTAAAATTATAGATGACATTTAATCCTGTCAGTTTTGATAAAACTTTTCCATCACCTAATTGTTTAGTTCTTTTATTCTTAAAATTATGAAAAATAGTATGTCCATGTAATCCAACTAGATTGATTTCAGATTTTTTTATTTTGAATTTTTCTAAAAGTAAATTTATAGCCTTGAAATGAAGAAGAGTTATCTCTTTTTCGGCATTAATGATTTCTAGATTATTTACTTCCAGATCCGAAACATTGTCTATTTTTTCTTTTAGATTTCTTATTTTAAGCTTTGTTTTGTCTTCGTAAGGAATAAAATTGTCTCCTATTAAATCTAATTTATCTCCTCCGTCTGATTTAATGATAGACGCATCTATACCATCGCAAGATGTCCCGCTCATCAATCCTATTGCTGTAATTAGATTTTCCATTAATATTTATTTTATTTATAGGTATTATTGTGTAAAAGTAATTTTAAACCAAACTATCTATGAAAAATAACTTTATCAATGAAATTACTCAAAGAGGTTTTTTTCATCAGTGCACTGATCAAAATAAGCTAACAAGCATAATTAGTCGTGATACTATTAAAGCTTATATTGGTTTTGATTGTACGGCCCCAAGCTTGCATGTTGGTAGTTTATTGCAAATTATGTGCTTGAGAATGCTTCAAAAATACGGACATCAGCCCATAATTTTACTTGGTGGAGGAACAACACTTATAGGTGATCCATCGGGTAAAGATTCTACCAGAAGAATTCTAGAAGATAAAACAATTGATAAAAATATTTCTAAAATAAAAAAAATATTTGAGAAATTATTAAATTTTAAAGATAAAAATACTAAACCGATATTTGTGAATAATGCTGATTGGTTAAAAAAATTACAATATATAGAATTTTTAAGAAATATTGGAAAACATTTTACTATTAATAAAATGTTAAGTTTTGAAAGTGTTAAGTTGCGCCTAGAAAGAGAGCAGTCCCTTAGTTACATGGAATTTAACTACATGATCTTACAGGCTTATGATTTTTATAAATTAAATGAGAAATATAATTGCATTTTACAGATAGGTGGCTCAGATCAATGGGGTAATATTATCAGTGGGGTAGAGTTAATTAGAAAAATCAACCAAAAGGAATCATATGGTTTAACTACACCTTTAATAACAGTTGCTTCAGGCGCTAAAATGGGGAAAACAGAAACTGGAGCTATCTGGTTGGATGAAGAGTTGTTGTCACCGTATGATTATTGGCAATTTTGGAGAAACACTAATGATGATGACGTAAAAAAATTCCTAAAATATTTTACTGAAATTGATGTTAATGATTTAGAAAAAATATCAAATGAAGAAAACAATATTAATAACTTAAAAATTTTATTAGCTAATGAAGCAACACAAATATTACACGGGGCGGAAAAGGCAAAGGAGTCAGAAAATACAGCAAAGGAAACATTTGAAGGGAAAGGAATAGGTAAAAATTTACCAGAAACTTTAATTCAAAAATCAAAAATAGAAAATGGAATGTATATAATTGAATTTATATATAATAGTAAAATTATGAATTCCAAAAGTGAAATTAGGAGAGCGATTAATGAAAAAGCTATTAAAATTAATGATATTCTTATTGAAGATGAAAAAAAAATTATTTTAATTAAAGACTTTAAGAAAAATAGTTGTGTTAAAATTTCATATGGTAAAAAAAAACATTTTATAATTAAACTAAAATAACGTTAATTTTTTTTCATTTTTTCTAAAGCTCTTGTGATAAATCTAGGTGTGATAGTTTTTAGTGGGTTAACGCTAGTTTTAATTTTTTCAGGAAAACCTTTCATTTTAAAGCTAACACCAAAAACTCCTTCACCCACCTTATCGCCCACCAAAATATTGCCTATCAAAGGAATTTTTGAAACAAGTCTGTTCAAAGTCTTAGCCGGTACTAAGATTCCACTTAAACTTACTAAGCCTGTTTTTTTATCAATATAACCCTCCATCCGCAAAGAAACACTTGACCCTAGAGCTAAAATTTCTTTTACAGTTATTACGTTATTTTCATCTTGCATATGTGCTTCTAGAATATCGAAACTCACACCATCACCAGACAAAAGATCGGCAAAACCATTTAGATCTGCTAAAGTTAATAAAGTTGCAAATGAGGGAGCTTTAGTAACTTTAAAATTTTCAATTGTTAGCTTTGAAACTGAACCTGTTTTATCAATAATTGAATTATATAAAAGTTTTCCGTCTCCGATTCCTTCGAAGAAACTAAAGTCTGAAAGTAATGCTTTAGGAGAATCAGAATAAACTTCCAATATTTTTTTATTGTTTAAATATTTTTTTAAAGAAATATCTAAATATTTTCCTTTTGAAAATTCACTTTTAGTAGAAAGTTTAATGAATTTACCGTTTTTAATTAAACCTATTAAATTGAAATTGCTTAAAGGTATATTAGATTTAGTTATTAATCTCTTTAATTGAATTTCCACTTCTTTATTAAAGTTTTTCAATATATTAAATTTATTATCTTTTTTTAATAATTTTATTAAATTAGTAGAGTCGTATTTTTCACCTGTTATCGATATTTTTTTCCCAAAATTAATTGTAAAATTATTATTCTCTTTACCTTTATTAAAGGTCAACACCCTAATACTTGAAAAATTTTTAATTTCGTTTTTATTGTTTAACGACAGTCCTTTTATTGAAATAGAATTCTTATCTTCAGTAAGGTCGATTGATTTAAATATAAGACTATTATTTTTTATACTAAATTCACTTTTAATATTGCTTATCTTATTGTTCTTGGTTTGAAAGTTAATCAAATTGATAAAAAAATTATTTGATAAATTTAAATCGACATAAAAATTTTGATTTTTTTTATTTAAATTATTTTTAATCGTAAACTTATTAAAATTTGATTTATTTGTACTATATAAACCCTCAAGTAATAAATTTTTTCTTTTTTTATTAAAATTCATAACTACTTTTGTGTTTTGAAATAAAATTTTTTCTATTGGTTTTTCAATAAAGTCTTTTTTTATAATATTTTTTAAGATTGTTTCAGATTGTAAAATATTACCACTAGATTTATAATCGTAATCAATAATTTTAAAATTTTTATTAATTTTTAAATTAAACTCATGAAGCAAAGATCCTTTTAATTTAATTTTGTTTTCTTTGAAAAATTTTACTTTTGCAAATAATTTCTTTAATTGTTTTTCTTGAAAATAAAATTTTGAATTAAACTTACCTTTAATTTCAATCTCTTTTTTTTGCTGAAGATCTATTGAACCATTAGAAACTGAAATACCTTCATAAGTTGCTTTTATAGAATTGATTAAAGCTAAGTTTTTATCTAATATAAAATTTAAACCTACGTTTTGTATTTCTAAATTATTTTTAATTTTAAAGTTAGTTTTTTTAATTGTACCTTTTATTTTATAGTCAATTATCGTGAAATCTTTATTTATGTTTATATTAAGTAATGCTTTTTCTACTTCACCTCCTTCTGTGTTATTAAGCAAATAAGTCTTAAAATTTGAAGGCTTAATTCGAATTGCAATTTTTTGTAGATCTTGAATTTTAAATTTTTCAACTTTAAAAATTATCTGATTTACTTCAATTATTGATTTAAGAATTTTACTTATTTTTGAATAAATTTTAATTTCTGTTATTGGAATTTTTGTATCTTGATATATAATATGTGGATTAGTAGTTGATAAAAATAATTGAATTTTTTTAAAATCTAATTTAATCTTGATTTTTCCTAATTTAAGTTCAACTGTAGAGTCTTTTTTTTTAACTTCTTTAATAATTAAATTATTAAATTTAGATGTTTCGATGCCAACCTTAGACAGGTAAATCATTGCTGCAGAAAATAAAAAAACAAACGTTAGAAGAAATAAATATAAAAACTTTTTCATGATGATTTAAATAAATTTCCCTCAATAAATTGATCTAAATTTCCATTTAAAACATCATCAGGGTTTGTACTTTCAATTTTAGATCTTATATCTTTTACCAATCTATATGGTTGTAAAACATATGAGCGAATTTGGTGACCCCAGCCAATATCAGTTTTTGAACTGATATTTTTTTGTTCTTGTTCTTCCCTTTTTTGTGTCTCATATTCATATAACCTTGCCTTTAACATTTTATAACAAGTCTCTTTATTTTTGTGTTGTGATCTCTGATTTTGACATTGCACAACAATTTTTGTTGGTGTGTGAGTTATTCTTACCGCACTATCAGTAACATTAACGTGCTGGCCTCCAGCGCCGCTTGATCTATAGGTATCAATTCTTAAATCTTTTTCGTCAATTTTAATGTCAATTTCATCATCTATTGAAGGGTATACCCATACACTTGCAAAACTTGTGTGTCTTCGTGCTCCACTATCAAAAGGTGATATGCGTACTAGTCTGTGCACACCTGATTCATTTTTCATTAATCCGTATAAATACTCACCAGTTACTTTAAGTGTAGATGATTTAATGCCAGCCTCATCACCTTTGTGCTCACTTATAATTTCACAGTTAAACGATCTTTTGTCGAACCATTTTAAATACATTTTTCTTAACATTTCTGCCCAATCCTGACTTTCGGTGCCTCCAGCACCCGCGTGGATTTCTAAATAAATATCTAAAGTGTCGTTTTCTCTAGATAGAAAACAACTAATTTGATTTTTTTTGATTTTTTCATTTATTTCTTCGATTTTTGTTAGGCAATCTGAGGTAATTTCTTTGTTGGACTCTTCTTTTGCTAAACTATAAATGTCTTTAAGATTTTCAAGATCTTTTTTGGACGCATTATATGTTTCAAGCAAAAAATCTAAATGTTTTTTTTCTTTGACAGTTTTTTTAACTTTATTTTTATCTTTCCAAAAATTCGCACCTGCAATTATTGAGTTTAATTTTTCTAATTTAAGTTGAATTTTATTAGCTTCAAAGATACCCCCTAATATTTTTGAGAGCTTTCTCTGCTTTGCTAATTTTTGTATCTAAGATTTCCATTAATAAAATTGTCTGAACTTAATTAGACTATCATAATTAGTATTTTTACCTAAATTATTATTTCTCATACTGTTAATACCACTTAACTTAAATGCTTCTACTATAGATTTAGAATTACTGAATTTTTCTCTTTTACCCGTATTATAGTTTATTGCAGCAAAGAATATTTCTTCTGGTATTAAGAAAGGTTTAAAATCGTCTTTGTACAATGCTTGTTTAATAAAATTCTTAAATATAGGTAAAGCTGCTTTCGCTCCAGTTTCATACCTTCCAAGAGATTTTGGATTATCAAATCCTACATAAACACCTATTACAAGATTAGACGTAGAACCTATGAACCAAGCATCATAATTGTCATTTGTTGTTCCTGTTTTTCCTGCTAACGGAACATCTAAATCTCTGAGTCTTTTTCCTGTACCTCTTTGAACCGTTCCTTCTAGCATTGATAAAATTTGATACGCTGTTTCTTTGCTTATGGCTTGTTGGTAATTGTCTTTAAAAAATGGAATTATATTTTCAGACTCTAAATATCTATCACAGCCAATACATTCTCTATTATCTGAATTAAAAATAGTTTTGCCTCTTCTGTCTTGAATCCTCTCAATTAAAATAGGTTTTATTTTTTTTCCTCCGTTAACAAAAGTTGCATAAGCATTTGTAATTTGTAATAGAGTTGTTTCTGCTGAACCTAAAGAAACAGATAGCAGTTCAGGTATTTCGTTGTAAATATTTAATTCTTGAGACAATTGTAAAACTTTTTTTAAACCTATCTCTTGTGCGATTCTAACTGTCATTAAATTTCTTGAATACTCAAGACCTTTTCTTAAAGTTGTTGGGCCATAAAATTCTTTTCCGTAGTTTTCTGGTTTCCAATTTTTTAACCCAATGCCTTGTTCCGCTATAAACGGTGCGTCTAGAACTATAGAGTTAGGTGAAAATTTATTTTCTAAAGCCGCAGCATAAACAAATGGTTTAAAGGCAGAACCAGGTTGTCTTTTTGCTTGAGTTACTCTATTAAATTCACTTGATTCAAAGCTAAACCCACCAACCATAGCTTTAACTTTTCCATTATAAGGGTCAATTGCAACAATAGCTCCATTGACTAATGGATATTGTTTTAGTTCCCATTTTTTTTGTAAATTCTTACTTGCGTAAATAATATCATTAACTTTAAATGAATCATAAATTGTTTGCTTAATAGCCCATTTTAAATCTTTAACTTGAATCTTTCCCTCTTCCTTAGAGCTCACAACTGTAAATACAATTTCCGATTCATTTACATCTATTATTTCTACAAATTTCCAACCTAGACTCGAATCTGTTTTTTTTTGTTTTAATTTTTCTTTCCATTTTACATCGAATTTTGTGTTTAAAATAGCTCCTCTCCACCCATGCCTTCTGTCATAAGATTCGATACCTGACCGCAGAGCACTTAAAGCATGTAGCTGATAGTCTACATCTAGTGCAGACTTTATAGATAAACCCTCAGCATACAATTTATCAAAACCATAATTTTCTTTGATATTTCTTCTAATCTCTTCTGAATAATAGTTAGCTTCTTTGAGTAGTTTAATTTTTCTTTTTTTTAAATTAATTTCTTCTTTTTGATATTTTTTTAAATCACTGTTATTTATAAAATTATTTTCATTTAAATTTTGTAAAACTAAATTTCTTCTCAATTTTGCTTCAGCATAATATTTAAATGGACTATATCTGCTTGGTGCTTTCGGTAAGGCAGCTAGCAGAGCTGCTTCGGCGTAGTTTAATTCTTTTACTGACTTGTCAAAGTACTCAAGACTCGCCGCTGCAATTCCATATGTTCCTTCTCCAAGGTAAATCTGATTCAGATATAGCTCTAAAATTTTTTCTTTTGTGTAAGCTTTTTCAATCCTAAAAGCTAAGATAGCTTCTTTTATTTTTCTTTTAAAAGAAACTTCATTTGTTAGTAAAAAGTTTTTAGCTACTTGTTGAGTAATTGTAGATGCGCCTTCTAGTCTTTTGTTTTTAGCTATATTTTTAAAATTATTTAATGTTGCTCTGATTATTCCCTTTGGGTCGATACCCGGATGATTAAAAAAATTTTTATCTTCGGCTGATAAAAAAGAATTTATCACCAAAGCTGGAATTGAATCATGTGGTATAAATAATCTTTTTTCAATGGCATATTCAGCGATTAAACTGCCGTTTCCAGAATAAACTCTGCTAGATACTGGTGGTTCATAGCTCTCTAATTTTTTATAGTCAGGTAGCCCAGAAGAAAAATACCATAAAGCCGAAAAGGCAATAAAAATTAAAGATAAAATAACAACAATAATTGCTTTAATTAAAAAATTAAAATAACTAAACATAAATATATCCAACTAAAGCTATAATTTAGGCTATCTTATGGCATGTTATGGTACTCATAGTTAATGAAAATAGTTTAAAAATTTTGTATAATAAAGCATGAAAATATTTATTCAAAATTCATCAAATTTAACCACCAAAGGATTCTTTTTAAAATGGAAAAAAATTTATACATCGATGCTTCGCATCCAGACGAAACTAGAATTGTTCTTAAATCAGACAATGGAATTGAAGAATACGAATACGAAGATAAGAACAAATTAAACTTTAAAAATAATATTTATCTTGGAACGGTAAGTAGAGTGGAGCCTTCTTTGCAGGCTGCATTTATTAATTTTGGTAGGTTAAAACATGGCTTTATGGCATTTAACGACATACAGTCAGACTACTATCAGATACCCACTGAAGATAAAGAAAAACTACAAGAAGCAGAAAAGAAGATAAGAGAAGATTTAAAAAATAAAAATACAGACGAATTAAATAATGAACTTAAGTCAGAAAATGAGACTACAAACGATGAAAATGAAAATATAGATAGAAAAGATAACAAAGATCAATCACAAGAAGAAAATACTTCACAGACCGAGGAAAAGAAACAAGATGTTAACGTAAGAGAAAAATTAAAAAACTCTTATGGTGTTAGAAGATATAGAATTCAAGAAGTAATAAAACCTGGGCAGATAATTTTAATTCAAGTTATTAAAGAAGAGAGAGGTAATAAAGGTGCAGCACTCACCACATTTATATCACTAGCAGGTAAATACATGGTGTTAATGCCTAACACCGCTAAAGGTGGAGGCATATCAAGAAAAATTTTTGCTTCTGCAGATAGAACAAAAATAAGAAATATTTTAAATGAAATAGATATTCCTGTAAATATGGGTGTAATTGTAAGAACTGCTGGTGCAAATAAAACAAAAAATGAAATAGAAAAAGATTTTCAGAATACAATTAAAACTTGGGATCAAATTCAAAATAAAGCATTAGATTCTAATGCACCATCATTAATTTATGAAGAGGGTGATATAATTAAAAGAGCTTTAAGAGATATATATGATAACGATACCACAAATATTTATGTTGATGGAAACGAAGGACATCAAAAAGCAAAAACTTTTATAAAAGAATTAATCCCTAAAAGTTCTAAGTTTTTAAAAAAACATAAAGGAAAAATTCCTTTATTTCATTCAGTTGGTATTGAAAAAGAATTAAATAATATTTTTGATCCAGTAGTAAAATTAAAATCTGGAGGCTACCTAGTAATAAATCCAACAGAGGCTTTAGTAGCTATTGATATAAATTCAGGTCAATCTATTAAAGCTTCTAATATTGAAAAAACTGCCCTGAATACAAATTTAGAAGCCGCAGAAGAGATAACAAAACAATTAAAAATCAGAGATTTATCAGGTTTAATCGTCATAGATTTTATTGATATGCTAAATTTTTTTAATAGAAAGTTGGTAGAAAAAAAAATGAGAGAATCTATTAGAAAAGACAGGGCGAGAATTCAAATTGGCAAAATAAGTCCATTTGGCTTACTAGAGATGACGAGACAAAGGCTGAGAGAAGGATCTATAAAATGGGAGACAAATTTATCGCTAGAATCTTTTGCGTTAAAAATAGTAAAAAAATCAGAGATGCTTTCATTCTCCGATAAAGTAAAAAGTGTAACCGTTCAAATTCCAGAAAAAGTTAAGCTATATATTGACGATGTTCTAAAAAAAGAAATTAAATATTTTAAAGATAAGTTTAAGATAGATATAAAGTTTATCGCTGACCCATATCTAATAATTCCTGAATATAGGATAAGCTTATTAGATAAAAATAAAAAAAATATAAATAAGGTTGATAATATAAATATTAATCAAAGTATTGAAAATATTTCTGAAGATAAAAAAAAGAAGGGAAAAAAAGAAATTAAAAAAGATACTAAAGTTTCCTCTGAAAAAAAAAAAAAGATAGATACAAAAATAGTTACAAAAAAAAATAAAAAAAAAATACTAAGGACTTTATGGGTAAGGAGAAAAAAAAAAGCAGCCTAGATTAGTCCCTTTAAAGGACTACTAGCTTCAGCGTAAAGTAATTTTTGCATTCTCCCTGCTAAAAAAGCTTGTCTGCCAGAGATAACTGAATTTTTAAAAGACTCTGCCATTAAAATTGGTTTTTTTGCTTTAGCTATAGCGCTATTTATGAGAACGGCATCGCAACCCATTTCCATTGCTATTGTTGCGTCTGAAGGTGTCCCAATGCCAGCATCAACTATTATTGGTACTTTTGAATTTTTAATAATAATTGATAAATTAATTTTATTTTGAATTCCAAGTCCCGACCCTATTGGTGAGGCTAGTGGCATTATTGCTGATGCTCCAAGGTACTCAAGTTCTTTTGCTAACAATGGATCGTCTGAACAGTAAACTAAAACTTTAAAACCTTCTTTAACCAAAATTTTTGTCGCTTTTAAAGTTTCAATCATATCTGGATATAAAGTTTCTTTATCCCCTAAAACTTCTAGTTTAACCATTTTCCACCCTCCCATTTCACGTGCAAGTCTAAGAGTTCTTAAGGCTTCTTCTGAATTAAAGCACCCGGCTGTGTTAGGAAGATATTTAATTTTTTTAGGATTAAGAAAATCTGTAAGTAATGGTTTTCTTTTATCTAAAATATTGACTCTTCTAACTGCTACAGTAACCATGTTTGCTCCAGAAGCTTTAACAGCTTGGGCTGTTTCTTTAAAATTTTTATATTTGCCTGTTCCAACTATTAATCTTGATTTTAAAATCTGATTTCCAATTTTAAGTATATCTTTTTTCATAAATATTAACCGCCACCTATAAAATGAACTATTTCTATTTTATCCTTATCTTTTACATAGGCTAATTTATACCTATTTCGATTTATAATTTTTCCATTCAACTCAACGGCAATTTTTTTACTATCCATTTTATATTTTTTTAATAACGTATGTATTGAATGTTTATTCTTCAATTCTAATCTACGTCCATTTAATTGTATTTTTGCCATAATTAAGATATTTAATATACTTACTTTCAAAAAAATGAAGCACAAAATTATTATTATTAATGGTCCCAATCTTAATCTTTTAGGTGAAAGAGAGAAGGAAAAATATGGAAGTGTAACTCTTAAGCAGGTTGAAAAAGAATGCAAAAGCTTTGGTAAAAAAAATAATATTCAAATTACGTTCAAACAGTCAAATATTGAGGGTAAAATCATTGACTATATTCAAGATTCTAGAAAAAAATTTGATGGAATAATTATAAATGCAGCAGGTTATACGCACACATCAATAGCTATAAGAGATGCATTAATGGTATTAAAAATACCAATTGTTGAGTTACATATAACAAATATTTACAATAGAGAAAAATTCAGGCATAAATCTTTATTAAGTAAAGCAGCCAGAAGTATTATTTGTGGATTTGGTACCAAAGGATACGTTCTTGCTTTAAAAGGATTAGAAGAAATAATCAAAAATGAAAATAGATAAAAAATTAATTAAAGAACTTGTAGATAATTTAGATGAATTTAAACTATCTGAATTAGAATATCAAAGTGGTGACACTAAGATTAAAGTTTCTAAAAGGACAGAGATGTCAAATACAAATAAATTATCTGAAACTGTAATGATAAATAATAAAGCTGTATTAGATGAAGTAGAAGGAATCGAAGTTAAATCTCCAATTATTGGTACGGCATATCTAGCTGCGGAACCTGGTGCAAAACAGTTTATTCAAGTTGGCGATAGAATAAAAAAAGGTCAAACTATAATGATAGTTGAGGCTATGAAAACTATGAATCACATCCCTGCTACCAGTGAAGGTACAGTAAAAAGTATATTGATAAAAGATGGCCAACCTGTAGAATTTGGTCAAACTTTAATTCTTTTAAAATAAATTTAATGTTCAAAAAAGTTTTAATAGCTAACAGAGGAGAGATTGCTGTTAGAATAATAAGAGCCTGCAAAGAATGGGGTATTAAAACAGTAGCTGTTCACTCTGATGTTGACGCTGAATCAATGCATGTTCGGCTGGCAGATGAAAGTGTGTGCATCGGTTCTCACCAACCACAAAATAGTTACTTAAATATTTCATCTTTAATGTCGGCGGTAGATTTAACTGGTGCTGAAGCAATTCATCCTGGTTATGGTTTCTTATCCGAAAATTCCAAATTTGCAGAAATTGTTACTAAACATGGAATTAAATTCATAGGCCCAAGTTCTAAACTTATCGGTGAAATGGGTGATAAGATTCAAGCAAAAAGAATAGCACAAAAATATGGACTACCTATTATTAAAGGTTCTGAAGGTGGGGTAAAATCTTTCGAAGAAGCTAAGTCTCTTTGTAAGGAAATAGGATACCCAGTACTTATTAAAGCAGCAGCAGGTGGTGGTGGAAAGGGTATGAAGGTGGTTGAAAAAGAAGATAAACTTGAAAATCTTTTTTTGACTGCCAAAACAGAAGCTAAAAAATATTTTGGAAACGATGAACTATATATTGAAAAATATTTTCAACATCCTAGACATATAGAAGTTCAAATAATGTCTGGTAAGAATAGAACAGTTCATTTAGGGGAAAGAGATTGTTCTGTTCAACGTAGACACCAGAAATTAATAGAAGAAACACCTAGCCCAGTTTTAACCGAGGAACAAAGAAAAGATTTACTTAATAAAACAGTAAAAATGGTTGAACAAATTGGATATGAAGGTGCTGGTACTGTCGAATTTATCTACGAAGATGGAAAATTTTATTTTTTAGAGATGAATACAAGAATACAGGTTGAACACCCTGTTACTGAAGTTCAAACAGGGATAGACATAGTCAAAGAACAGCTTTGGATAGCCTTTTCAGGAGAAACAGCTTTAAAACAAAATGATATAGACCCCCGCGGTCACTCTATTGAATGTAGGATAAATGCAGAGAATCCAGCTTTAGACTTTCAGCCTAGTCCAGGAACAATAAGTGTTTGTCACCAACCTTCGGGATTTAGAACTAGAGTTGATGGTTCAATTTTTCAAGGTTGCAAGGTAACACCTTACTACGACAGTTTAATAGCTAAAGTGATATGTAAAGGCAGAAATAGAACTGAAGCAATACAAAGAACGTTAAGGTCGCTGGATGAATTTGTTTTGGAAGGAATAACTACTACAATAGATTTACATAAGAAAATTCTAAAACATAAAAAATTTATAAATTCAGATTTTGATACAAATTGGCTAGCTAAAGAAAAAATTATTTAGACATTATCGCAACTAACAAGCCAAAAGTCGTAGACTGGGTGGTCTAAAGGCCTCAAAGTTGTGCTAGAAGAAAAAGTCCAACCATTAAAAACGAAAACTTGATCATTTTTGTTTTCTGAAAGGTCTTTAACCTGAATATACGCTGCATGACCTGGTTCTGTTAAAGATTTAGTACTTCCACATTGCAATGCCTTTATTTCCAGGATTCCAAATTTTTTTTTTTCTCCAAGTAAGATATGAATATTAGAAGTTTTTGCAGTAATTTTATCTAAAGCAATAATATTAACTCTTATTTCTTTAGTTTTAATTTGTATAATTTTTTTTTTTTTTAAATTGACATTTTCTTCATTAAAAATTTTTTTACTTTCAGCGTCTTCTTTTTCAAAACTAGGCTTTAAGTTTTCAAGATTAATTAATGGTACTGTACTTATTTTATCTTCTGAAAAAGAAGTGGTAAAAAAGCTCAGTACAAAGAAAAAAAATATAAAATTAATTTTTCCAGGTATCATATTTTTTTTTATTATTGTTTAGTTTTGATATAAAGTTTGGTTTATATGAATTAAGCGTACCTGTCTGATTTTCTACATGATCTTTTTGCCATAAGTATTTATTTGTTTTTTTTGTAGGTATTTCATTAATTGTGTGATGCATCCATAAAAACCACTCTGAAGTTATTTTTGATGCTTCTATATTTCCTTTATACACTACCCACCTTTCATCTTTTTTGCTCTTATAGTACAGATTGCCAAGAGAATCTTTTCCAACATATTTTCCAAAAAATAATGTTTTTAAAGATGTTCCAAATGTTTGTTTGTGCCACCAGGTGAAAATTTGTTTTGGATTTATCATTTTTTTAATTTACACACTCTACAAGTGTATATTAATTTATAGACACATACTATATTTGATATATATCTTCAATTATATTGATACCAAAATATTTATTATGAAAAAATTTTTAGTTGAAACATATTACACTTGTACTTTTAAGACCGTCCATACTCTTAATGAATTAAACGATGTAGAACTTTCTAAAATTGACAGTCGAAAGGATGGAGAAGTTGAGGTAATTGACGTTAAGCTTAATAATAGAAAAACGAAAAAAGTAGGCGATAAAAACGAATTAAGTGACAAGAAAATAAAAAATTCAAACGATATATCAAAAACATTATCTGACAAGATAGTTAGTTCAAATGGCACCCAAGTTAACGATGTTAGTTTAAGTAATAAAGTTAAAGGTCAGGTAGAAAAAAGATTTAGAATGCCGGACAGAAGAAAAGGGTACATCCAAAAAGCACAGATTGGTAACCACAAAGTTTATTTACATACAGGTGAGTATAACGACGGAAAAATTGGTGAGATTTTTATTGATACCAATAAAGAGGGTGAACTAGTTAAGGCAATGATGAATAATTTTGCTATAGCTATATCTTTAGGGCTGCAATATGGCGTGCCTCTAGATGAGTATGTAGATGCATTTATTGACACTAAATTTGAACCATCAGGTAATGTTGACGGTAATGATAGAATTTTAAGCGCCACTTCCATACTTGATTACGTTTTTAGAGAACTTGCTATATCGTATTTAGGAAGAGAAGAACTGGCTCACACACCTTCTATTGCAAGTACCACCGATGTTAGCGATAACGAAACTGACGATAAATTTCTTAAAATAGTAAAAAACATTACTTCCAAAGGTTTTGTAAGAAGTAATTACGAAGAAAAGCTTGTAGATTTAAGTGATATTAGAATTGATTTAAAAACTAAGAGTTAATTTTTTTATCTATTTTTAAACTTAGTTCCTTCAACTGTTTTTCATCTACTTCTGAAGGAGCCCCCATTAAAAGATCTTGGGCGTTTTGGTTTAGTGGAAACAGTGTTACCTCTCTAATATTTTTTTCATTTGCAAGTAACATAACTATTCTATCTATACCCGGTGCTATGCCTCCATGGGGAGGCGCGCCGTAACTGAGCGCATTGATCATACCACTAAATTTCTCGTCAACTTGATTTCTATCGTATCCCGCAATTGAAAATAATTTATACATTAGTTCTGGCGTATGGTTTCTTATTGCGCCAGATGAAAGCTCTATACCGTTACAAACAATGTCATATTGATATGCTTTGATTTCCAGGGGTTTATCAAAATTTATATTCTTTATGTCGCCTTGAGGCATTGAAAAAGGATTATGACTAAACTGAATTTTTTTAGATAATTGATCTTCTTCAAACATTGGGTAGTCAACTATCCAACAGAAAGCAAACTTATTATCGTCTATGAGGTTTAGGTCTATGGCAATTTTTTCTCTTGCTAATGCAGAAATTTTTTCTACATCATTTATTTTACCACAAGCAAAAAATATACTGTCTCCAACTTCAGCTGCCGTAATTTGCATTATTTTTTTTAAGGCATCTTCCTTAAAAAATTTACCCACGGGACCTTTAGCTGAAATTTCTTTATTTTCCTCTAAAGTAAAATAAGCAAGACCTGATGCACCCTGCTCTTTAGACCACTTATCTATATTATCAAAGAAGCTTCTTGGTTTATTTTTAGTGTTCTTGGTAACAATACATCTTACTTTTGAGCCAGATTTAATAAGTTTTTTAAAGATATCAAAAGTAACGTCGTCTCTTGTAAAAATACTTGTTAAATCATGTATAAATAAAGGGTTTCTTAAATCCGGTTTGTCTGTGCCGTACTTAAGCATTGCTTCTTCATATGGAATTCTTGGAAATTTTTCGTACATTAATTTTTTTTTCGAAAAATTTTTAAATAAATTAATCATTAATTTTTCTACAACCTCGAATACATTTTCTTGTTCGACAAAAGACATTTCTATGTCAAGCTGATAAAATTCTCCTGGACTTCGGTCTGCTCTTGCATCTTCATCTCTAAAACATGGCGCAATTTGAAAATATTTATCAAATCCAGATACCATAATTAATTGTTTAAACTGTTGAGGTGCCTGAGGTAATGCGTAAAATTTTCCAGGATTCAATCTGCTTGGAACTAAAAAATCTCTAGCACCTTCTGGGCTTGAAGATGTTAAAATTGGAGTCTGAAACTCTAAAAAATTTAATTTTGACATTTCACTTCTTATGAAAGAAATAACTTTTGATCTTAAAATAATATTTTGGTGCATTTGACTTCTTCTTAGGTCTAGAAATCTATATTTTAGTCTAATATCTTCAGGATAATCTTGCTCACCAAAAACAGGCATGGGGAGTTCTTTAGCTTCAGATAAAATGTCTATACTTTCAATATTGACCTCTATCTTGCCTGTTTTTAGATCTTTATTTTCGGTTCCTTTTTCTCTATTCACAACTTTACCAGAAACACTTATTACAGATTCAGATTTAATATTTTCTAGTATGGTAAAATATTTACTATTATTTTCAATAACACACTGTGTTATTCCAAAATGATCTCTTAAATCTATAAATAGTAAATTTCCATGATCTCTTTTTCGATGAAGCCAACCAGATAAAAGAACTTTTTTTCCAGAATCCGATTCTGTCAATTCTAAGCAGTTATGTGATCTATATTTATTCATTATTTATTTAATACTTTTTTTATTAGATTAATATTTATTGACTTTCCAGTAGATAAAGAAAGGGTGTCTAATTTATCAATTAAATCAAATATATCTTCATAAGATCTGTTAATATTTTTTAAAATGTACTCTAGTAACTTTGCTTCAATTTTTACTTGTTTATCTGAAAAATTTTTGGTCAAAACTACTCTAATTAAATCGTCTGTTGGTAGATTAATCCCCACATCTATAAAATTGTCAAATCTAGACTTTAAATCATTTAATCTGACTGGAGAAACTTTAATAGATTCTAATGAATTCACAATTACATATTGATTAATTTGATGACTTTGGTTCAGGAGCGAATAAAATAGTTTTTCTTCTATGTTGTTGTTGTAATCATCGATAATTAAACATTCTTTTAACTTTATTAAAGGTAAAGAGCTATCTTTTAATTCTGAAGCCTTTATCAAGAAAGAATTAATTTTTTTTTTAAAAATATTTGCTAAATGTGTTTTACCACATCCAGATGTTCCAAAAATATTTATATATCTGCTAGGCCATTTAGGCCAACTTTCAATTAATTTGTAAGCACTAAAATTATTTGTAGAAACATAGAAATCTTCTTCAAAATAATTTACTTTAAAGGGAAATTTAAATATTAACTGACTCATCTATTTAATTTTTAATTTCCATACGTTATCAATTATTTGTATATTTATATTTTGTTCAATTAACTTATCTTTTATTTTATTTATCCCACCTCTATATTTAAGTCTTATCTTGAAATAACTATTTGTCATTTCTAAAACTGAATAATTTTCTATAACATCTATAGTGTCTAAAGCAGATTTAAATCTTAAATAATCATCAGTTTTTTTCATCTCTAGAAAAAAATCTAGAAATGATGGTGTGTTTACGTCAATTAAATTTTGTTCTTTCCAAATTTGATTAATTTCTTTTTTTAAAATTTTTATAGCTTCTTCGTATGATTTGTTTTTATTTTCTTCATAAAAATTTAAATCAATATTTCTATCTATGTTTATATCTTGAATTGAAGTTTTAATAAATGCTTTAAGCTTTTCATCAGTCGAGTAGATTATTACCAAAGCATAGTTCAAATTTCCTTTAAAAGAATTTATTTTTTTAATATCAAATAAATTTATATTTTCTTTAATATTGTTTATATATTCTAAATCCTCAATATTCTCTAATGCAAGACTGTAATTAATTAATTCATTTTCTCTACTTGCTGGCGCTTCTGTTGCCTTGATCCAATTCTTATAAAAAAAATTTTCTTCATACAGCAAAATTTTTTTATTCGTAATAAGTACAGGTAGAATTGTTAATGATATATTTGAAATATCAGCGTATGAAATTTTTTTTTTTGCGAGAAAATTGTTTATTTTTTTTGAATCAAATTTGATATTTAGGGTTATTAAAGTTTCATTTATGATGGTTTTTTCACTTTTAATGATCTGATAAGTGAGAACTAAATCCTTGATAGTTTCAGGTTTAGTTTTATTCAAACTTTTAACATCCTTTGTAAGGAGTGTTTTATCAATAAAAATGGTGAATGCTTTTACAAAAGCTGATTCTATTAATTTTTTATTGGTTAAATAATTGTTTATTTTACCCTTAACCTCAACGTTGTTAACATCATAAATTAAACTATTAGAAAAAACATTTTCAGTTTTTGAGATAAATAGTAATATATAAAAAACACAAACAAACTTGTTCATTTTACGTAGTTATCATTTTATTCATGCAAAAAACAAAAAATACTTATAAAAAAAGCGGTGTTAACATAAATCTTGCTGATCGTTTTGTGGAACATATTGCAAATATCTCAAAAAAAAATGTCCGAAAAAAGAATAAATACTTGAATAAAGATAATATTGGAGCATTTGGATCTACTTTTGATATTAGTAAAATTAAAATCAAAGATCCTTTAATTGTTTCAAGCACAGATGGTGTTGGCACTAAATTAGATTTAGCAAATCGATTTGGTAAATTTGATACTATAGGAATTGATCTTGTGGCTATGTGTGTAAACGATCTAATTGTACAAGGTGCAAAGCCTCTATTCTTTTTAGATTACATTGCCGTTGGAAAACTAAAATTAGGCAAGATGAAAAAAATTTTAAAAGGAATTCTTAAAGGTTGTGAAATATCTCTTTGTAGTTTGGTAGGTGGAGAAACCGCTGAAATGCCCGGTATTTATGATGACGATAAATTTGATTTAGCTGGATTCTCAGTTGGCATTGTTTCAAAAAAAAAATTACTTCACAAAAAAAAAGTGGAAAATGGTAATATTGTTTTAGCTATACCGTCAAGTGGAGTTCATTCAAATGGTTATTCATTAATAAGATCAATTATAATAAATAAAAAAATTTCAAATAAATTAAAATCTGATTTACTAACACCAACAAAAATTTATACTAAAGAAGTTCTTAGTTTGACAAAAAAGAATTTAATTAATTGTGCAGCGCATATAACTGGCGGTGGTTTAATTGATAATATTAAAAGGTCTGTGCCTGATGAACTTTGCCTAAATATTGATCTTTCTAAAATTAAAACTAAAAAAATTTTTAAATGGATAAAATCAAATAATATAAGTGATCAGGAGATGCTTAAGACTTTTAATTGTGGTGTTGGTTTTTGCCTAATAGTAAAAAAAAAAAATATTAAAAAAATAAAAAAATATTTTTCTAAAAAATATACGCCTTATGAAATTGGTTTTATTTCAAAAAATAAAAAAATTGTAAATATTTACAATAAAATGAAATGGTAAAAATAAAGGCTTGTGTTTTTATTTCAGGAACTGGATCTAATTTAAAATCATTAATAAAAAGTTCTAGAGAATATAATTTCCCCATAAATATTAATTGTGTTGTGAGCAGTACTAAAAAAGCTAAAGGCCTGTATTTTGCAAGAAGAAATAAAATTCCATATTATATTTTAGATTTAAATAACCAATTAAACGTAGAGACAATTTTACAAAAGTTGAGAGAAAAAAATATTTCTTTAATTTGTCTTGCTGGTTATATGAAAATATTAAAAAAAAATTTTATTAACAAGTTTAATGGTCAAATAATTAATATTCATCCATCTCTCCTTCCTAAATACAAAGGTTTAGATACTTTTAGTAAAGTTTTAAAATATAAAGAAAAAATTACAGGCTGCACAATTCATCATGTAAGTGCAGATCTAGATTCTGGAGAAAAAATTTTACAAAAAAAAGTTTACGTTGACCAGAATGATAGTAAAAATTCATTAAGGACTAAGGTGCAAAAGCTAGAGTATAAAGCTTATTCTGAGGCAATTATTAAACTTTTTAGTATTGGTCTTTAAAAAAAAAATTAATTTCTAATTTTGCGTTTTCTTCAGAATCTGAGCCGTGCACAGAATTTTTATCTATAGATATGCCATATAATTTTCTAATGGTATTCGGTTCTGCATCTTTCGGATTTGTTGCTCCCATCAGCTTTCTATTTAAAGCTACGGCACCCTCTCCTTTTAGTACTATAACAAAAATTGGCCCTGATGAAAGATAAGTGCATAAATCATCATAAAAAGGCTTTGATTGATGGACCTTATAAAATTCTGCGGCTTCTTCTTTTGAAATGTGAATTTTTTTACTATTTAAAATTTCTAAATTATTTTTTGTAAAAATACTTTTTATCTCATCCACAAGATTTCGTTCTACTGCATCTGGTTTTATAATTGATAATGTTTGCTCTATATTACTCATAGTCTTCTTCTATTAATTGGTTTAATAATCTTACCCCGAATCCTGTCGCGCCTCCTGAGTTCAAGGCACCTCCATATTTTGAAAAGGCCATTCCAGCAATGTCTAAATGAGCCCATGGAGTTTTATTTAAAATAAATCTTTGTAAAAATTGAGCTGCTGTTATTGATCCTGCTCCACCAACATAATTTATATTTTGCATGTCAGCATTTTTAGAATTCATAAGTTTATCGTAATTTTTATGAAGAGGCATTCTCCATAGTTTTTCCTCAACCTTTTCACCTGCATTTAAAATTTGTTTAGATAGCTTATCATCGTTTGAAAAAAGGCCTGCATATTCCGATCCCAGTGATACTATGATTGCACCTGTTAAGGTCGCTAAATCAATCATAAATTTTGGTTTAAATTTTTTTTCAGTAAAAGTTAATGCATCAGCTAAAACTAATCGACCTTCTGCGTCTGTATTTAATACTTCTATAGTTTTGCCGCTATAAGATTTAACAATATCTCCAGGTCTTTGAGCGTCCCCGCTTACCATATTTTCTACAAGACCTACAACACCGACAGCATTAATTTTTGCTTTTCTTAATGCCAAGTTCTTCATTAAACCAACGACAGCAGCGGAGCCTGCCATATCATAGGTCATATCTTCCATAAATTTTGCTGGTTTTAATGAGTAACCACCAGTATCAAAAGTAACTCCTTTTCCAACAAATGCTAAAGGCTTAGAATTATTTTTTGCTCCATTCCATTCCATTGTTACAAGATATGATCCTCTGATGCTTCCCATTCCTACGCCAAGCAAAGCATTCATACCCAATTTTTTTAATTTTTTTTCATCGTATATATTTACTTTTAAACCGTCTTTCTTAAGAGAATTTAATCTTTTTGCATACTCGTCTGGGTGTAGAATATTTCCTGGCTCAGAAACTAAATCTCTCGCATAAAAAATTCCTTCTTCTAAAGCTTTAAATTTTAATTGATTTTGAAATAAAGTTTTATTTTTACTTCCCAAAACATTTATAGAAATAAGTCTTATTTCTTTTTTTGTTTTATATTTATTGAATTCGTAAGATTTAAGTTTTAATCCATGTAAAAAATAATCTGTAAAATTTTCATGTTTGCCAATAATGCTGTCAGAATTTATAAAATACTCACTATTCTTTCCATAGTTTATATATCTATAAAATTCAGCACCTAAATTCTCTACATCAAAACTCTTCAGATCTTTTTTAATAGAAATTAAAATTATCTTTTTTTTGGAATTAATTTCAAAAACAAATATACTTTTTTTCAAATCACTGGTTTTCAACAAATCGTTTATGTAGGAAAACTCAGTGTTAGAGGTGTATTTTTTTAAGTTGCTAATATTGAATTTTTCATCGGTAAATAAGACGAGATTAGCTAAAAATTTGCCATTTACCTTGTTTGAATAGTTAATTTTAATAGACATTAGTTTTAAATTAGCTCAATGAGAGTTGAATGGTATATATGTTCAAATATATCAAATTTCAATAAAAAAATTAGCCAATTCTATGTACGTAGATTGAGTTTTAATTAAAGTTGCTTTAGATATACATGACATTTTAATGCTTAAAAACAAAATTTACAACTATTTATCAATTGAAATTTTAAAAAATTTTATAACTATTTTATTAACTTTTACCGCAATTGCTTGGACGGTAAGAGCAGTAAATTTTTTAGATCTGTTGATTGAAGATGGATATTCAGCAAATATCTATTTTAAATATTCTTTGCTTAATTTTTTTGCTGTTGCAACTAAATTTGTTCCATTATCTTTTTTGTTGTCTTTGATTATTTCAATTACGAAGTTTGAAAGACAGCAAGAATTACTTATTTTATGGACAGTAGGATTAAATAAAATAAAAATTACCAACATATTTTTTTTAATTGGTATTTCTCTTGTTTTATTTCAAATTATATTAAATCTATTCATAAATCCCTGGACTCTAAATGAGTCTAGATCACTGTTGAGAGATACTAAAGGCAAAGAAATAAATACAATAATTAAAATTAATGAATTTAGTGACACCTTTAAAGGTATTACTTTTTATGTTGATAAAAAAGATTCTAATGGTGAATTATTAAATGTATTTATTAATGATACCATTGGAGGTTTAACTACGCTAACTGGAAACATAAAGAATACTCAAGATACAACTATTTTTGCAAAAAAAGGAGTGGTTACAGGAAGTAAAATAATTTTATTTAATGGTACCGTTCAAACCATAAATAAAAAAAAAGAAATTAAAAATATTTTTTTTGAAAAAACAGAATTAAGTACTATAAATTTTAATAATAGAACAATAATTCAACCTAAAATACAGGAAACTTCTACCTATGAACTACTCAATTGTGTAAAAGATAATTTCTCTACTGACTGCAGATTTAAAAATAATAAAGCTGTTGTGATAGAAAATTTGTCTCGTCGTATAGGTATGCCTTTATACATTCCTTTGCTTTCTTTAATAGCTTCTTTTCTACTAATCCACAAAAAAGAAAAAAAATTTAATTTTTTAAAAAAATATTATATTTTTAGTACTGCTTTTTTTATTTTAGTTTGTGCAGAAATTTTTTTAAAATTTTCTGGGTTTTCGTTGAGAAATTTTATAATATATTTTTTTTTTCCAATATTTATGTCTGTGATTCTTTATCTAGTTTTAATAAAGAAAATGATTTCTAAAAAAATTATATGATTAATAAAATTATCAATCAATACATTGTGGTTAATTATTCGAAAATAATAGTAAATACTATTTTAGTTTTTTTTTCTCTTTCTATAATTTTAAGTTTATTTGAAGAAATAGAATTTTTTAAAAATTTAAATGAATCATTTAGTGTTCCATTTATTTTATCTTTTTCATTTGTGCCGACTTTAATTTTAGATCTTTTTCCTTTTATAATTTTTTTAGCGTCTATGTTTTTTTTCTTACATATAAAATCTAATAAAGATTTGCTTTCTATAAAAATTTTTGGATATTCAAATTTAAAGATTACTCTTATAGTTGCCTTTTTTGCTTTTATATTGGGCTGTTTAATTATTGTTGTTGTTAATCCCATCACTTCTGGACTTGTTAAGTATTACGAGACAGAAAAAGCAAGGTATTCTGAGGATATAGACCACTTAATTTCAGTTAATAGAAATGGTGTTTGGATAAAAGAAGTTGATGTAGTTGGATATAAAATTGTTAAGGCTAAAAAAATTGAGGGCCGATACTTAAAGAGAATTTCTATATATATTTTTAATGAAAACAATATGATAATAAAACGTCTTGAATCTGATTTAGCTGAAATATCAAATATTCCTTGGATAATGAATAATGTTCATATTTATGATTTTGTAAATAATAAACGTGAATTTTTTGAAACCTATCAATTTCAAACTAAAAAAATATTAGATAAAATTAATTCTTTGTACAGAAATTTAAATACAATATCGTTTGTTTCTTTAATTAAAAACTACGATGAACTAAATGAAATTGGATACTCCAAAAAATTATTAAATGAACAAATACACAAATTTATTGCCCTTCCATTTTTTTTATTTGTTATGGTTGTATTAGCTGCAATTTTTACAATTGGTACGGTAAATCCTAAACAAAATTATTATTATATTATACTCTCTATATTAACTTCTGTCGTAATTTTTTATTTTAAAGATTTGTCTATAGCTTTAGGTCAAACTGGAAAGGTTAGTATGGTCCTGTCTGTTTGGATGCCTATAATAATAATAAGTTTATTTTGTTCAATTGGAGTTATTCAAATTAATGAAAAGTAAAATTTTTTCTACATTCTGTTTAATTTTTATTTTTTTAGATCTTAGTTTGCTAGCTCAAGAGCTAGAAATCAATTCATCTAAAATTCAATACGACAAAACTAATAAAGTTACAATTTTTCAAGGAAGTGTTGAATTATCAGATGCAAAAGGTAATAGGCTTTTATCTGAGTATGCTAAATATGATAAATCTAACCAACTTGTTGAAACCGCAGGTGAAACAAAAATTATAACCTCGAAGGGTTTTGAAGTTTTAAGTTCCAATGTAATTTTTGATAATAAAGAAAAGGTAATACGTTCTAAATACAAAACTCAAATTGTAGATGAGGATGGAAATAAGATTTTAGTTGACATGTTTAATTACTCTACACTTACTAATATTTTTTTTTCAAAAGGAAATATTAAAATAACTGATGTTAATAATAATAATTATAGTTTTTCTGAAATTTATATAGATGAAAATAAGAAAAAAATTATAGGTTCAGATGTTAAGGCTTTTCTTGATCAAAAAAATGTTGGAGCACCAAACAGTAAAAATGAACCTAGGTTTTTTGCTAATACCGTAGATTTATCTGAAGATATAAGCGTTTTTGAAAAAGGAATTTTTACTTATTGTAAAAATAAAAAAGATGAAAAATGTCCACCTTGGGTTCTACAATCAAAAAAAATTAAGCACGATTTAGCCAAAAAAACGATTTATTACGAAAATGTAGTTTTAAAAGTTTATGATTTTCCAATATTTTTTTTTCCAAAATTTTCTCATCCTGACCCAACCGTAAAGAGAAAGTCTGGTCTTTTAGCCCCGTCTTTAACTAATAGTTCTACTTTAGGATCGAGTTTTAGCCTGCCTTATTTTTGGAATTTAGCTGCTGATCGAGATCTTACTTTTTCACCAAAGCTATATCTTAAAGAGAAACCACTTATGCTGGCTGAATATAGACAAGATTTCAAAGATTCTTATCTAACTATTGATGCTGGTTATACTAGCGGATACAAAAAGATAGATAATAAAAAAAGTGGTGGTGGTCGTGCTCATTTTTTTACTAGGTTTAACAAAAAATTAATTGATGAAAAAGAAGAAAAAAGTGATTTAGAAATAACTTTTGAAAATGTTTCAAATGATACATATTTTAAAGTGTATGATATTAACACTACTTTGGTAGATAAGGATCAAAATATATTAGAAAAAACTATTGATTACTCTTATCAAAATAAAGATTTATTTTTTAGTTTATCTCCAAGTATATATGAAGATATTAATAAATCTGGAAATCTCAGGCATGAATATTTATTACCGCTTTCAATTGAAAAAAATATTATGTCTAATTCTAAGTATGGGCTTGTCGACTTATCTTCTAGTTTAAAAATAAGAAATTATGATACAAATAAAAAAACAGATTTTTTTATTAATGATTTTAACTGGATGTCAAATAAATGGATTAATAAATTAGGATTTGAAAATAAATTTGAAGGTCTGTTAAAAACTGTAAACTATAAAGCAAAAAATACCAGTGAGTACAAAAATGAAAAATCAAATGCAGAATTAAGTTCTGTTCTTGGCTATTTTTCAAATGTACGTTTATACAAAAATGATTTTACTAAGAATAATTTACATACTTTAACACCTAAAGTTCTTATACGTTATGCGCCAGGACATATGAGGTCTGTTGACAAAGGAAGACTAAATTATCAAAATTTATTCAACTTAAGTAAAATTAATGAACCCGATGTAATTGAGAGTGGACTCAGCTCTTCTTTAGGTTTGGAATATAAAAAAAATAGATTAGATAAAAATAAAAAAATAGGAGATGAAATACTTTCTTTTTCTGTTGGACAGGTTGTTAGTGATAGAGAAAATATGGATATTCCTTCAAGCACTTCTTTGAATCAAAGATTTTCAGATGTTGTAGGGGAAGCTAAATACAATTTAAATAAACAAATTAATTTAAATTATAGCTTTGCAATAGATCAAAACTATAAAAATTTTAATTATAATGAAATAAGTTCAGACTTTAATTTTAATAAGGTAAAATTTAATATTGGATATTTGCAAGAGAAATTTCATATTGGTGATCAAGAGTTTGTAAAAGCTGGCGTTGACTATAGGCTCAATGACTCTAATGAATTAAATTTTTCTACAAAAAGAAATTTACTAACAAGCTCTGCAGAATTCTATAATTTAAGCTACAATTATATAAATGATTGTCTAAAAGCTGGTATAGCTTACAGAAGAGAGTTTTACACAGACAGGGATATCGAGCCATCTAACAATTTAATGTTTACAATATCTATAATTCCTTTTGCTCAAATTAACAGTCCAAAATTATCAAGATGAAATATAGTAAACTTATAGCTAATTTTTTATGTATCTTTTTAATTTTTTTAGCCCCATTTGGTCTAAAAGCTCAAATTAACAGTATTATAGTTGTGAAAGTTGGAGATTTATTAGTTACGTCTGTCGATGTGCAAAATGAAATAATAACTAATTTATTATTAAATAATATCGAAATTACACAAGAAAATATTAATAACGGTAAGAGTTATGCTGTAAAAAATTTAATCAATAAAAGAATTAAAAAAATTGAAGTTAATAAATATCAGGAAAAAAGTTACAATAAAAAAGATTTAAGAAAGTATACTGATAACATTGCAAAGAAATTTAATACTGATGCTGTCGGTCTAAAGAAAATATTTAAAAATAACAACGTAAGTTATGATATTTTTATTGATAACCGTCAAATAGAACTTATTTGGAATACTTTAATTTTTAGGATCTATAAAAATCAAACCAACGTAAATATAATAGAAGTTGAAAATGAAGTTCTAAAACTAATTAATAATGATAGAGTAGAATATAATTTATCAGAAATTGAAATTTCTAATTTAAATAATAACAAAAATATATTTAATGAAATTTTAGAATATATTAAAATAAAAGGTTTCGAGGAGGCTGCTAAAAAATACAGTCAGGCAAACACTGCAGAAAATGGAGGCATTATTGGGTGGGTAGAAAAAACAACTTTATCTCCATCATATTTAAATGAGATTCAAAAACTTAAAGTTAAAGAAATTTCTACCCCTATAGGAAATAAAAATTCCAGAACAATTTTAAAGCTTAATGAAATAAAAAAACAAGAAAATAAAATTAAAAAAGACGAGCTTAAAGAAAGAATTTTATCAAAAAAAAAGGAAGAAAAATTAAGTTTGTTCTCTAGGTCTCATTTTTCTAACTTAGAACAATCAATATCTATAAATTTTTTATGATTAAATTTATTGCGGTAATAGCAGGTGAGCCAAATAGTATTAATTCTGAAATTATCGTAAAAGCTTGGAAAAAAATTAAAATAAAAAATAAATTATTCATTATAGGTAATTATAAATTTTTAAAAAATCAAATAAATAAAATTGGTCTTAACATAAAAATAATTGAGATTAATTCTCTTAAACAAATTAAAGACTTAAAAAAACTTTACATTTTGAATGTGCCCTTTAAATACAAATCTCTCTTTGAAAATAATGTGCTTGATACTAAAAAATATTTATTTAAATGTTTAGACGTTGCTCATGACTTGGCTATTAATAAAAAAATTAAAGGATTTATAAATGCTCCAATAAATAAAAAAATTTTTAGTAAAAAATTTTTAGGTGTAACAGAATATCTAGCTAATAAAAATAATATTAAAAACAAGGAAGTTATGATGATTTATAATAAAAATTTATCAGTTGTACCTTTGACAACACATATGGAAATAAAAAATGTCACAAACAATATTAAATCCAGTTTAATAAGAGAGAAAATACTTACTCTTAATCGTTCATATTCTAAATTGTTTAAAAAAAAACCAAAAATTGCGATTTTAGGTTTAAATCCACACAATAGTGAAAACCGTAAAGATTCTGTCGAAAACATAATTATTAAACCAACTGTAGAAAAACTAATAAAATTAGGTGTAAATATTAAAGGCCCATTTCCTTCAGATACAGTTTTCAATAACAAAAAAAAAATTGGCTACAATGTAATTGTAGGCATGTATCACGATCAAGTATTAGCACCGTTCAAAGCTCTTTATGGTTATGATGCAATTAACATTACATTAGGCTTAAAATATCTAAGAATATCTCCTGATCATGGTGTTGCTCAAGATATTGTTGGACTAAATAAAGCTAATCCACAGAGTTTAATTAGTGCGGTAAATTTTTTAAATAAAATTAATGATTAAGCCTAAAAAATCTTTAGGCCAAAATTTTTTAATTGATCAGAATATTATTGATAAAATAATAAACATTTCTGATATTAAAAATAATAATATTATTGAAATTGGACCTGGTACGGGTAATTTAACAAAAAAAATAATTGACCAAAATCCAAAAAGTTTACTTTTAATCGAAAAAGATCAGTATCTAACACTTAATCTTAAAAAAGAATTCTGTGTGGAAAAAAAAATAGAAATATTTAATGAAGATATATTAAAATCTCATTTAGAAGAAAAAATAAAGATAAATTCAATAGTGATAGGTAATCTGCCCTACAATATATCTTCACAGATATTAGCTAAATTAATTAAGTTTAAACAGTGGCCTCCTAAGTATAAAAAATTAATTTTTATGTTTCAAAAAGAAGTTGCTGAGAAAATAGTAGCTAAACACAAATCTGCATCTTTTGGTAGGTTAGCTGTTTTAACTAACGCTAGATTGAAAGTTACTGATAGTTTTAACGTTTCAGAAAATTGTTTTTATCCCGTTCCTAAGGTTAAATCTACGGTCTTAGTTTTTGAGCCATTTATAAATCAAGAATTTAATGTGAAAGATATTAATAATCTTGAAAAGATTACTCACATTTTTTTTTCAAAAAAAAGAAAAATGATAAATAAAGCTTTTAAAACTCTGTTTAAGAATGAAAAATTAATGGCTCGAAAAATTGAAATCGATTTAAGTTTAAGGCCTAATCAGGTATCTGAAAAACAATACTATAAAATTACAGAATGTTTTGAGAAAGATTGTAAATATTAATTATTTTTTGCTTCTATAATAATTTTTTCAATCTGAATAAAACAATTATCTAAGTTGTCATTAATTATAATATAGTCATAGTCCGACCAATGAAAAATATCATCATCATAAGCTTTAAGTCGTTTTTCAATAATCTTTGGTTTGTCTTGATTTCTTTGTATTAGTCTTTTTTCTAGTTCTTTCTTGCCTGGAGGTAATAGGAATATTTTAATTAAATTTAGTTCTTTAAATTTGGAAAGTTGTTGAGTTCCCTGCCAATCAATATCGAATAAAATATCATTTTTTTTTTTTAAAAGGTTGTTGACTGAATCTTTTGATGTTCCGTATAGATTGTCAAATATTTTAGCGTGTTCATAAAATTCGCCTTTTGCTATTTTTTTTTTAAAATCATCATGTGCAACAAAAAAATAATCAATTCCTTCAACCTCATTTGACCTTGGCTTTCTTGTTGTGTGAGAAACTGAAATTTTAAAATTTTGATATTTTTGCTGTATTTTTTTAGTTAGAGTGGTTTTTCCAGCACCTGAGGGTGATGAAAGAATTATTGTTATACTGCCATTACAGGGAGTCATGTCAGCTTAGATTTAAAATAATAATTAACTAGTAGATTTGCTCTCAATAAATTTAACCGCATCACCGACTGTTAGTATTTTTTCTGCTTCGCTGTCTGATATTTCGGAACCAAATTCTTCTTCAAATGCCATTACTAATTCTACGGTATCTAAGCTATCTGCTCCTAGATCGTCAATAAAGCTTGCTTCGTCTGTTACTTTCACTTCTTCAACACCTAGGTGTTCTGCAACTATTTTTTTAACCTTTTCACTTACATCTGACATTTAAATTCCTATTTTTCTGTTTATGATTTAATTTGTTATTAAATTATTAATAATAATTGTCAAGACATATACATACCACCGTTAACATGTATGGTCTCTCCTGTTATGTAATCTGACATGTCTGAGGATAAAAAAACGGCACAGTTGGCGATATCTTGTCCAGTTCCAAGATCTCCGCTTGGAATCTTTGTAATTAGGGTCTTCTTAAAATCATCATTAATTTTATCTGTCATCTCAGTTTGTATAAAACCTGGTGAAATGCAGTTAATATTTATTTTTTTTTTTGCGTACTCTATAGCCATACTTTTGGAAAAACCAACTATGCCTGCTTTGGAAGCGGCATAATTAGCTTGGCCTAAATTACCAGTGTGCCCAACTATAGAAGTAATGTTAATAATTTTTCCATATTTATTTTTTAACATTTTTTTAATAGAGTGTTTACACATTAAAAAAGTAGATGTCAGATTAACATCAATTACTTTTTTCCAGTTTTCATCAGCTAGTCTTATGGAAAGATTATCTAATGTTATGCCCGCATTATTAATCAGAACATCAAGACCTCTAAGATCTTCATAGCAAGAATTTATAAACCCTTCTATCTGTGAGTGTTCATCTAATTTAAATTTTTTAATATTAATATTTTTAAATTCATTTTTTAGTTTATTTAATTTATCTTGGTTGGTTCCTGTTGCCAAAACTACAGAACCTAGTTCATAAAATTTTTTAACTAAACTATAGCCGATTCCTCCAGTCGCACCAGTAATTAATATTTTTTTATTTTTAAGATTCATTGTTTAAATTTTTAATATCATCTATTGAATTAATATTAAAGGATTTACTATTTGGCATTATTCTTTTAACTAGACCAGTTAAAACTTTACCAGGTCCAATTTCTATAAAATCATTAACTTTTTTGCTACCCATAAAAAGTATACTTTCTCTCCACTTAACTTTTGAATAAATTTGTTTAAATAGTAGATTTTTAATTTCTTTAGGATTGTTTGTTGGGAGGGAAGTAACGTTGCTGATAATTTCACAATCAGGTTGTTTAAAGTTTGTATTGTCTATTTTTTGCTTCATTTTAGCAGCAGCAGAATTCATTAAGGAACAATGAAAGGGTGCGCTTACTGGAAGTGTGATGCATTTTTTTTTATTTTCTTTTAAAATATTTTTAATTTCTTCAATAGTTTCAATATTACCACTCAAAATGATTTGTCCTTCTGCATTGTCATTTGCAATTTCACATACACCTTTATTTTTTAGTTGAATTATATAGCTGTTTATATCTTCTGTTTTACATCCAAGAACAGCGAGCATGCCTCCTTGACCGACAGGCACTGCTTCTTGCATTGATTTTCCTCTTTCAAAAAGTAATCTCAAAGCATCTTTAAAATTTAAAGCGTTGGCGCAAAGTAAAGCACTATATTCGCCGAGTGAGTGTCCAGCAAAATATTTAACTTTTCCTAAATTAAAATTATATTCATTTTTTAAAACTGTAAAAATTGCATAGCTAACTAACAATATCGAAGGTTGTGTGTTCTGAGTAAGTTTTAATTCACTCTCTGGGCCTTCAAGTATGACTCTAGATATCTTGAAATTAAGTACCTCGTCAGCCTCCGAAAATATTTTTTTAACACTCGAAAAATTGTTATAAAATTCACTTCCCATGCCGACTAATTGTGAACCTTGACCTGGAAATAATATAGCTTTCATTTATATGAATGGTTTTTATAACATTATTAGTATTGAATTGACGTACTTATAATAGTATAAAACCCTTCTTTTAAAAAATAAACAACAATGATTGCACAATGAGTTTTTACGAACATACATTAATAGTAAAACAAGACATTTCTACGCCTGAATTAGAAAAAATAGAAAAAAAATATAATGATATTATTACAAAAACAGAAGGTGAAGTTATAAAAGTAGAAAAATGGGGTCTTTTAAGTTTTGCGAAAAAAATTAAAGCTTATAACAAGGGTTTTTATATTCACTATAAATTTAAAGGTGAAAGCAAAACATTAGAAGAAATAAAAAAAAATAGTATAATTGACAATTCTTTACTTAGGCATTTAACCGTAAGATATAAAAAGCTAGATACAGAAACAGAATATTTTAAAGAAAAAGATATAAATGAAAAGAAAAAGTAATAAAAAATTTAATAAGCGACCTCAAAACCCTTTAAATAAACTAAGTTTATTTCAAAAATCTGATTCTAGATTTTCCAAAAAATGCCCCCTATCTGGTAAGGATGCTCCAGTAGTTGATTATAAAAATGTAAAATTACTTAAAAGATATTTGTCAGACACAGATAAAATTATGCCATCAAGGATAACCTCGGTTTCTCAAAATAAACAAAGAAAATTAACAAGTGAAATAAAAAAAGCTAAAATTTTAGGCTTAATGTAGTCATGCAGATTATTCTTTTAGAAAATATTATGAAACTTGGTAAAATTGGCGACCAAGTTGAAGTTAAAAATGGCTTTGGTAGGAATTATCTTTTAAGACAAGGAAAAGCTTTAAGAGCTAGTAAAGAAAATATAGAATTTGTAAGTAAAAAAAAAGTTGAATTAAATAAAAAAAATGAAGAAGTAAAAAAACAATATAAAGAGATAGCTGCCAAAATTTCAAATAAAAATCTAAAATTCAATAAAGAATCTAAAGAAAATGGTGAATTATACGGCTCAATAAAACCAAAAGAGGTGTCTAGTGCTTTTAAAGATATACTCAAAGTTGAAATCAACCCTTCACAAATAGATTTGAGACAAGAGATTACTCAGGTCGGTAAATATATAATTACTGTAAATCTTCATGCTGAAGTTACGGTTAGTGTAAATTTACAGGTTGATAAGATAGATTCTATTTAAATAATATTTTTCCACAGGTAGAGAAAAAAGTGCGTAACTTTTAGGTTACTATTCAAACTTCTTTATCTATTATGTTTGTAATGGAAAAAGTTAAATTAAGCATCGATAACACAAAAGAAAATAAATTACCTTCAAATATAGAGGCAGAACAATCTTTAATAGGCTCTGTTCTGGTCAATAATGATATCATTGATGAAATCTCTAACATTATTAATGCTGGTAAATTTTTTGATCCTATACATAGAAAAATTTATGAGGTTATTGAAAATTTAAATAATAAAGGAATGATAGCTAATCCTATCACTCTTAAAAACTATTTTGAAAATGACTCTGGTTTAAGTGAAGTTGGAGGAGTTGATTATTTAGTCAAATTAACAAGATTTTCTTCTTCTATTAAACAGGCGATTGATTATGCAAAAATAATTCATGAAATGTATGTTAAAAGAGAACTAATATTTATTTCTGACGGAATTACAGATCAAGCTAAAGACGATCAAACAGAAAAGACAGGAGAAAATATAATTGAGGGAGCAGAAAAATCATTATTTGATTTGGCTGAAAGAGGTAATTTTTCACAAACCTTTTTAAAATTTAATCAAGCATTAGATCAAACTATAGAAATGGCAACTTTGGCTATGAAAAGTGACCAAGGAATTGTGGGTGTCCCTACTGGTCTAACAGATTTAGATGAAAAATTAGGTGGACTTCACAAATCTGATTTAGTTATTATAGCAGGTAGGCCATCAATGGGTAAGACAGCTCTTGCTACCAATATTGCATACCATGCAGCAAAAAATATGCAGGAAAATAATGAAAAAGGTTCTGTTGCTTTTTTTTCTCTAGAAATGTCTTCAGAACAATTGTCAACGCGAATTTTATCTGAACAAGCAAGAATTTCATCAAGTGAGATAAGAAGAGGAAAAGCATCAGAAGAAACATTAAGCCGTTATATTGAGACATCAAGAAACATATACGACTTACCTCTTTATATAGATGAGACACCTGCAATAGCAATTTCAACGATGAGCAATAGGGCAAGGAGAATCAAGAGACTTTTTGGTTTGAAACTAATTGTTGTTGATTACATACAATTAATGAGAACGTTTTCAAATAGAATGGATGGTAGGGTTCAAGAGATTTCAGAAATTACTCAAGGCCTAAAAGCACTTGCCAAGGAACTTAATGTTCCTGTTGTTGCGTTATCACAATTATCAAGAGCTGTAGAACAAAGAGATGATAAAATACCTCAGCTTTCAGATTTAAGAGAATCAGGATCTATTGAACAAGATGCTGATGTAGTCCTATTTGTTTATAGGGAACAGTATTATCTTGAAAAGAAAGAACCTAAACAAGGATCTATTGAGCACGCTGAATGGCAATCAAAAATGAGTGACATTCATGGTTTAGCAAGTCTGATTGTTGGTAAGCATAGGCATGGGTCTACTGGAACGGTACATGTAGAATTTGAGGGTATGTTCACGAAATTTAAAGATTTACCCAAAAATTAATACTTTAGTTATTTAAAATTTAAGATATATCTGGGATTAAGTGATGTTTGGTAAAATTTACAAAACACTAATTATCGATTTTTCAAAATTTGCTATTTTTTTAGTTTGTTTTGCACTGTCATTTTTTTTGTATTTTGCAAAAGACTTTAAATTAGATGCATCTTCTGACTCGTTGCTGCTTGAAAGCGATAAAGATCTAAAATATTTAAGAGAGGTTAACGAAAGATATGGATCTAAAGACTATCTTGTTCTTACTTATACACCTGTTTCAAGTTTTACAGATGAAGAAACAATAATCAATCTTCAATTTCTAAAATCGAAAATAGACAAGCTTGAGTGGGTTGATAGCACAATAACTATAATTGACGTCCCACTTTTCAAAAATAGTAACGAACCTTTAATGGAAAGGTTAAAAAATTATAAAACTTTATCATATCCAGAAATAGATAAAGAAAAAGGTTTTAAGGAAATTCTTAACAGTCCAATTTATAGAAATTATGTTATCAGCACTGACGGAAAAACGTCAGCTATGGTGGTTTATTTAAAAAAAGATAAAAAATTAAATAAACTTGTGAAAACTAAAAATAATTATTTTAATCTAGAATTAGAAGGAAATTTAAATAGACAACAAAAAAAAAATAGAGATGCGTTTAATGATGAGTATGATTCTTACAAAAATCTATATAATCAAAAAAATCATCAAAATATTAATGAAATTAGAGAGGTTATTAAAAAATATGGAGAGAATGCCCAAATACATTTGGGCGGTCTACCGATGATAACAGATGATATGATGTCTTATGTTCAAAGTGATATTGTTGTTTTTGGCATAGGAGTATTTTTATTTATTGTAATTACACTGTGGTTTATTTTTAAGAAAATTAAATTAGTTGTTATCCCTTTATTAGGATGTGCGTTTTCAGTGGGAACAATGATTGGAGTTTTAGGTTTATTAGGTTGGAAGGTTACAGTTATTTCGTCAAATTTTATCGCCTTAATGTTAATATTAAACATGGCGATGAATATCCATATCACTGTTAGATACCTGCAAATAAAGAAAGAATTTGAAAATTTTAGTATTCAAGAAGCAGTTTACGAAGCTAGTAGTAAAATGTTTTTACCTATTTTTTATACCGCTCTAACTACAATCTGTGCATTTTTATCTTTAATATTTAGTGGCATTAAGCCTATTATTGATTTTGGTTGGATGATGACGTTGGGGCTTATTGTGTCTGTAATCATAACTTTTACTTTAGTCCCTGCTCTTCTTAATACTTTTAGTAGTGTTGAGGACTCTGTGAACCAAAAAGAAGATAAATCTAGAATCACTAATGCTCTTAGTAATTTTACTAGAAATAATACTTCAGCTATATTTGGTTCTGCTTTGATTGTGATAATTTTAAGTATATTTGGTATCTCAAAATTAGAGGTGGAAAATAGTTTTATTAATTATTTTGATAAAAAAACTGAAATCTATAAGGGCATGAAGCTTATTGATGATAAACTTGGTGGAACTACAACTTTAGATATTATTTTAAAATTTCCTTCTGACAAAACAAACAAAAAAACAAAAGATGATGAGTTTGCTGAATGGGATGAAGATAATGAAAAAAATGAAGACGACCCATCTAAATATTGGTTCACTAGAAATAAAATTGATAAAATTTTAAAAATTCATGATTATTTAGATTCCCTGCCGGAAATAGGAAAGGTTATGTCTTTTGGTTCAATTATAAGGGTAGCGGAAGATTTAACTGGTGGTAAACTTGAAACTTTAGAGACTGGAGTATTGTATAGTAAAATTCCAGAAGAAATTAAGAAAGAAATTATTTCCCCTTATATTTCCGTAAAAAATAGTGAAGCAAGAATTAGTGTTAGAATTAAAGATTCTACAAAAGATCTTAGGAGAAATGATTTAATCAATAAAATAAAGGAAGATTTAGTTAACGAGGTAGGATTAACTAAGGATGAATATAAACTAGCTGGTGTTGTAATTCTTTTCAATAATTTATTACAAAGTCTTTTTAAGTCTCAAATTTTAACTTTAGGAGTTGTTATGCTTGGAATCTCGTTGATGTTCTTAATTCTATTTAGAAATGTCATGCTTTCTTTTATTGGTGTTGTGCCAAACTTTATGGCTGCTTTTTTTATTTTAGGTATTATTGGACTTCTTGGTATACCTTTAGATATGATGACTATTACTATAGCTGCGATTACAATTGGTATAGCTGTGGATAATAGTATTCACTATATTTACAGATTTAAAGAAGAATTTAAAAAAATAAAAGATTACAACCTTACAGTTGAAAGATGTCATAATACAGTTGGTGTAGCTATACTTAACACTTCAATAACTATTGTTTTTGGATTTTCTATCTTAATTTTATCGAACTTTATACCGACTATTTATTTTGGTGTCTTTACTGGAATAGCAATGCTTTTAGCATTAATTTCTGTGCTAACTCTTTTACCAAAGTTAATTTTAGTTTTGAAGCCTTTTGGTAATGAATAGCGTAATTGAATTTATAATAGAAGATATCTTGTTTTTTGATATTATTTTTGTATTAGTAATCTTATACAACATGATTAGATGTTTTTCAGATGGTTTTTTATTAAGCTTTATTTCATCGTTAAAGTGGATAATTTCTGTTGTATCCACGATAATTTTTGTTCCTAAACTTCAACCTTGGGTGGGTAATTATGTTGAATCTGACTTTATAAACAATGTTGGAATTGGTGTTTTTGTATTTATTATAACTTTATTTATTAGTATTATTTTAGGAAAAGCAATTGGAAGAACAGTGATATGGACTGGTGTAGGTTCTGTGGATAAATCTTTCGGTGTAATTTTTGGAGTTTTTAAAGGTTACATAGTTGTGGTTTGTCTTTTTTCCTTTTTAAACTGGTTTTATCCTTATGAAAAATGGGGTATTAAAACAACAGGTGCTTTTTCTTTTAATGTTGTCCAAAAAGGTAATAATTTACTTATAGATGAGTTTCCAAAATATCAAGACATTATAGAAACTAAGGAAAAAATTGAAAAAATTTAAGTTAGATAAGCCTAAAGAAGAATGTGGTATTTTTGGTGTCTCAAACCATGAAGATGCCTCTGCATTAGTGGCTCTTGGTTTGCATGCCTTACAACATAGAGGGCAAGAAGGTTGTGGTATTTCTTCATTTGATGGAGAAAAATTTTATCTTGAAAAAAGACAAGGTTTAGTTGGCGATCACTTTACTAACTCTGAAATAATTAAAAAATTACCTGGCAAATCAGGAATTGGTCATAACAGATACTCAACTACCGGAGAGGTTTCTTTAAGGAATATTCAACCTTTTTTTGCTGATCTTTATTCTAGCGGCGTGAGTTTGGCTCATAATGGAAATCTCACAAATGCTATAGAGCTTAGAAATAATCTTGTTAAAAATGGCGCTATTTTTAGAACAACTAGTGATACAGAAACTATTGTTCAACTGATAGCAAAATCCAATAGAAATAAAATGACAGACAAAATTGTAGATGCATTATTTCAAATACAAGGTGCCTACGCTTTAGTAATGATGACTAATAAAAAATTAATTGGTATTAGAGATCCATTTGGTATTCGACCACTTGTGATTGGAAAGTTAAAAAATTCATATATTTTTGCATCAGAAACATGTGCGCTGGACATTGTAGGTGCTAAATTTGTAAGAGAAGTTGAAAATGGAGAAATTGTAGTAATTGAAGATGGTAAATTAAATAGCTTAAAACCCTTTCCACCTAAAAAAGCAAGGCCAGATGCATTTGAATATATCTACTTTGCAAGGCCAGACAGTCTACTTAATAATAAATGTGCCTATGAATATAGAAAAAGAATGGGTGAAGAACTTGCTAAAGAAACAGATATTAAAGGTGATTTAGTAGTTCCAGTACCTGACTCGGGTGTACCTGCTGCACTTGGTTACAGTCAATATTCAAAAAAAAGTTTTGAATTAGGACTTATAAGAAATCACTATGTAGGTAGAACTTTTATTGAACCTACACAAAGTATTAGAAGTTTTGGAGTTAAATTGAAACTAAACGCTACTCAAACATTAGTAAAAAATAAATCTATTATTCTAGTAGATGACTCACTTGTCAGAGGTACAACTTGCCACAAGATAGTTAAAATGCTTTACGATGCTGGGGCTAGTGAAGTTCATGTAAGAATTGCCTGTCCTGAAATTCTTTTTCCCGACTTTTATGGCGTAGATATGCCAACTAAAAAAGAATTATTGGCTAGCGGAAAGAATAATAAGGAAATGTGCGAACACATTAATGCAAAAACATTAAAATTTTTAAGTTTAGAAGGACTCTATAGAGCTCTTGGATTTAAAGAGAGAAATAAACTATATCCACAATTAAGTGATCATTATTTTACAGGAGAGTACCCTGTAAAACCTACAGACACACTGGGTGGTGGTAAAATTACTCAACTTTCTTTATTGAGCTCAAAATCAAATAATTAAATTAATTAAATTTTAACAGTTTATTTTTATTGTCAATTAGAAGCATGTTCTCTTTAACAAAAACTGCTGCTGAACTAATACCTTTTTTACTTATTTTTTTTATATATTCAAGATTGCCATTACTATGATTAAAACTCAATAAGTAACCATTACTTGAAAATAAATTAATTTCATTATCCACCATTTTAAAATCATAAAATTTATTAATTTTCTCATTTTTAAAATACTTATAAATATTTTTAGACCATAAAACATCACCACTTTTATTGTTTAGACAGATCAACAAATTATTTTTAGAAAAAATATATACATAATTATTAGTTAAAATAGGTTTTAAAATTGAATCAGACGGAAAACTCCAATTTAGATTTCCAAAATTTGAATTATAATTCAATATACCTTTTTCTGTAGAAATAATAAAATTATCATTTTTAAATACAATTGGATGGCTCAGAAATAAATCTGAATTGTTTTTTACGGAAGAATCTTTAAAATTGATCAGCCAATTAATTTTTTGATCGATATAATTAATAGAATAAAACTCACCACTAGTATTTAAAAAAAATAAATTTTTTTTATCTTCATCTATTGCAATATTATTTTTGAAATCAACTTTTAAAAAAGTAAGAGATGTTGCGTATTGCCAATTTTTATCACCATTTTTTATATTTATCGAATAAATTACATTGTCTTGGTTGGCTAATAAAATTTGCTGGTTACTAATTTTAATATTGGATCTAAAAGGAATTCCATAATTTTTAGCCCAAACAAGAGATTCATTGATAAGATCAATAGCATATAGATATCCAAGATTATCAGCTACATATAAAATATCATCACTTATCGTAAGAGACATCTCTTTCTTAAATTTTTTAAAATTACCTTTATAAAAATCAAATTCAAATATTTTTTTTTTTACACTTAATGAATATATAAATATTTTTCCTTTGTGGTCATAGTTTACTAAATTATTTTTATAAAAAATTATATTTTTATTTAAAGAAGCCTTACTTAATCTAGAACTTTTTGAGACTAGTGTCCTATTTCCACTATACAAAAAATTAGAAATATTATTTGTTTTAGATCCATATTCTTCTAGCCAATAGTTAATTCTTACAGGCGGTGTAAGCTTAAAATTAAAATCATCTTGTAAATTTTGTTCTTCATTAAATATTTTTTTTTTAGTGAATATATATTCATATTGATTTACCTGATCTGTGTCACCAACTGGTCTAGTAATATTTTCGTCAGTTATAATGGAAGCATCTTTCCATATGCCAGTTTTATTATCAAATGAACAAGATGATGCTAATACGGTAACGAAGATTAAAATAAAACTCTTCATTGGTTTTTATTTATTATTAATTTTATCTAATAATTTAATATATTCATTAGCTTTAATACTTTGGCCATTTGATATAAAATACTCTGATATTAAATTAATTGCTAAATTTTTCCAAACAGAATTCGAGTTGATAATAGGATTAAGTGTTTCTAAAATTAATTTTTCATTATTTAAGTTAATCAAATAAATAGCTTTCTTTATCTTTATCAGATTTAAATTTTCATTTTCAATAGAATTATTATCTAGGATTTTATCAAACAATATAATAATTTTAGATGTATCTTTTTCAATATTTTTATCGATCATAATGTATAGTGCTAATGGTGAGTAAAATTGATGATCTTGACTAATAATATTTTCTAATAATAATTTACTTTCTTCTATTTTTTTTTTTTTTATTAAAATTAAAGCTTGGTTGTACTGTTCTGCAGTTTTGATATTATTTTGTTCTTGAGTGTTTTTATAAAATAAAAAACTTAATAAAAAAATAAATAAAATAATCAGTATAAAAATAATAATTTTAAGTTTTTTTTTAAAAAAACTAGTTGCCCGGTCTAGGAATTGATTTTTTAATATTTCATTTGACATAATTTAAAACGTATTTTTTTTATTTGGGAATTTATTGTTTAATATTGCTTTTCTATATTTTTTAACTCCCATTTCAATTATTTTATTTAAATTAACAAACTTTTTAACAAACTTTGGGTAAAAACCGCTTAAACCTAACATATCATCAGTTACTAATATTTGACCATCGCAATGCGCCGAGGCACCTATACCGATAGTTGGGATTTTTAATGATTTTGTAATAATTTTAGCTATTGGCTCGCTGATACACTCTAGCACTAAGCTAAAAACTCCTGCATCTTGATTTCTTAAGGCTTGTTCTAATAACTTATGTTTGTCTCTTTCTATGATACCTCGAATTTTAAACTTCTTAAAATATTGAGGTGTAAATCCTATATGACCCATTACAGGTATACCTATGTTGATAATGCTTTTAATAATATCATAATTTTTTCCATTACATTCTACTTTAACAGCATCACATTTGGTTTTATTGAATATTAGTTTTGCATTTTTTTTTGCTTGTTTAGTAGTTTTGTAAGAGTTAGCAGGCATATCAACAACACAAAGTGCATTTCTAAGATTAGATCTTACGCTAACGCCATGTTGTATCATTGTCTCTACGTTGACGTTATGAGTATTTTTCATTCCAAGCATTGCTGTAGCCAAAGAATCACCAACCAAAACAATATCACAATATTTATCTAAAATTTTTGCAAATGGTTTTGAGTAAGCAGTTAAGCAAACAAGCAATTTTTTATTTTTAGAATTAAGTATTTTTTTTATTTTTTTCAATTTATTCAAGTTCAATTGTGCCTGGTGGCTTCGAAGTTATATCATAAACCACACGATTAATACCTTTGACTCTATTTATAATTTTATTAGCAATTTTGTCTAAAAAAAAATTTGGAAAACTAAAATAATCAGCTGACATTCCGTCTTCTGAAACTACAGCTCTCAATAAACACATGTATTCATAAGTTCTTGCGTCACCCATAACACCAACTGTCTTAACTGGAAGTAGAGCTGCGTAAGCCTGCCAAATTTTATCATAAAGATTGTTTTTAACTAGTTGTTGTATAAAAATGTGATCTGCTTCTTGTAAAATTTTTACTTTTTCTTGCGTAATGTTACCAATAATTCTTATGGCTAAACCAGGTCCAGGAAAAGGGTGTTTATTAGATATACTTTTTACAAGACCAGCTGAAGCACCCAGAACACGTACCTCATCTTTAAAAAATTCTTTTAAAGGTTCTATTAATTTTAAATTCATTTTTTTTGGAAGACCGCCAACATTATGATGAGATTTTATTTTTGATGACTTACTTCTTGTTACTGAACTACTTTCAATAATATCTGGATATAAAGTGCCCTGTGCTAAATATTTAACATTATTAAATTTTTTTGCTTCTTTTTCAAAAATTTTAATAAAGAGACTTCCTATAATTTTTCTTTTTTTTTCTGGATCAATTATATTTCTTAACTTTTTGAAATAAATTTTTGAAGCATTTACAATTTTGACGTTAAGTTTGTATTTTTTTTTAAAAATTTTATAAGCTAACTTAAATTCATCTTTTCTCATTAGGCCAGTATCAACCATAATACATTTTAAATTTTTACCTATAGCTTGGTGGATCAGTAAAGCTACAACACTACTGTCTACTCCTCCTGATAGGGCGCAAATTACCTTATCTTTGCCAACAATTTTCTTAATTTCTTTTATAATTTTGATTTTTTCAGATTTTAACTTCCAGCTTTTTTTTACTTTGCAAATATTAAAAAGAAAATTATTAAAAATAATTTTTCCATGCTCTGTATGTGTAACTTCTGGATGAAATTGAATTCCATATATATTTTTTTTTTTATTTTCAATAATAGTCATGGGCGATTCTTTTGTTGATGCTATCTTCGTAAATTCTTTTGGCAACCTATAAACTGAGTCTTGGTGACTCATCCATACGTTGCATTGATTTTTGTGAAAGAACCCTTTGGTTAATAAAGAGTCTTTGGTTTTAGACAATACGGCTCTACCAAATTCTCTCTTCTTAATATTTGATTTAACTTTTCCTTTAAAGTTTTTTACAATTAGTTGAAGTCCGTAGCAGATGCCTAGTATAGGGACACCTGAATTAAACACTTGTTTAAGAACTCCTGGGAATTTTTTTCCTATAACGGTTGATGGCCCTCCTGATAAAATAATTCCTTTAACATTTTCAAATATGTTTTTTTTTTTTAAATCATTCGGCGTCAAAATTTCCGAATAAACTCTATATTCTCTTATTCTTCTTGCTATTAGCTTTGTAACTTGAGAACCAAAATCTACAACAATTATTTTATCTTTTTTAAGACCTTGGCTCATTTACTTTTTTGAGATTTGTTTAATTCTTCTTTCAATTCTATTTGAGCGGTACACATTTTTTCACATATAGAGGACATGGTTAAAATGAGTTCTTTTGCTTTTGAAAAATTAGATTTTTTAATATTTAATAAAACTAAGAGATAAATTGCTTCTTCGTTTTTCGGGTCTAGTAATAAAACTGTGTTTAAATTATTTTCTTCTAAGCTATCTTTTTTCTCTTCTTTAAAGATCTTTGCTAAATATAAATAAGAATTTTTATTTTTTGGATTAAACACAATATCCTTTTCAAAATAAAATTTTGAATCAGAATATTTTTTATCATCAAACAATTTTTTCCCTTCATTAAAATATGAATTTGTTGCATGCAATAGTTCATAAAAAAAAATGGAAAAAAAAATTGATATAAAGGGTGTTAATATTTTTTTTTTCATAATTTGTAATTAACTTCATCCTTGGTCATTTCAACACTATGTACCATACTCTCGTAGAATCCTGCTTTAGTAATTTTTACAAATTTAGCTTTTTTTTGTATTTCAACTATTTTTTTTGCTCCTATATATCCCATTGATGATCTCAACCCACCCTGCAATTGATGTAATATTTTATCAACTGCACCTTTATAGGCTACTCTAGCTTCTACACCTTCTGGAATAAATTTAGATTTATCTTTATGATTTTTTTGGAAGTATCTATTTGAAGAACCAGCTGACATAGCACCTATAGATCCCATCCCCCTGTAGGCTTTATAAAATTTGTTTTTGTATTTGTATTTTTTTCCTGGGCTTTCTTCGCTTCCAGCAAAAATTGATCCCATCATAATGGCATCTGCACCGGCTGCTATACCTTTAACAATATCTCCAGAAAATTTAATCCCTCCATCTGAAATAATTTTAATTTTTTTATTTTTCATGCTTTTTTTAACTTCTATAACTGCACTAATTTGAGGCATGCCAATTCCAGCAATCATCCTTGTGGTGCAAATCGACCCTGGACCGATGCCTACTTTTAGTATGTCCGCACCTTCATTGTACAGTTTTAAAGCTGCTTCTGCTGTAGCAATATTTCCTACACATATAGGTTTTTTTAAATTTATTTTTTTTATTTTTGACAATATTTTTATAACTTTATCGCTGTGACCGTGTGCTGTATCAATTACGATTAAATCTACCCCGGCATCAATTATTGATTTTGTTCTCATTAAGTCTTCATCACTAGTCCCTACCGCAGCACCTACTAATAATTTTCTATTCTTAACCTTTTTAATTTCTTTGGATTGATCTGCAATTGATAGGTTGCGATGGATAATTCCTAAGCCACCTTTTTGAGCTATAGCGATAGCCATGTCTGATTCTGTAACTGTGTCCATTGCAGATGATATAAAGGGGATTTCCAGTTTTAAATTACTACCTAAATCAGTATGTAAGTTTGTCTCTGAAGGTAAAACAGAAGAATATCTAGGCACAAGTAAAACGTCGTCAAATGTTAATGCTTCTTTGATTACTTCCATATAAGTTTATATACAATTTTAAAAAATTATAAAGTCTTTAGTGTAGAGCAAATTATATAAGTTTCTTTTGACTCACTTCTGCTTGATTCTGGTTTAAAAAAATCAACATTTTTAAAATTTTTCTTAGCTAAATTCTTAACTTCTAAAAAATCTTCACCCATAAATAGTTTGCATGCCAAGCTACCTTTTTTAGTTAGAGCTTTTAAAGAAAAGTTAATAACATCGACACAAAGACTGTTGGTTCTAATAGAATCAACACTTTTATTACCCGTTGTATTTTCCGCCATATCAGAAACTATAACGTCAATTTTATCTTTAAAATTTTTTATAATTTCATCTTGAATCTTTTCGTCAGAAAAATCACTGTTTAAGAATAATACGTCTTTCAATTTTTCCATTGGTATTATGTCTACAGCAAGAATCTTCCCGTTTGTTATGATCTTTGATGCAACTTGTGACCATCCACCAGGCGTAGATCCAATATCTAATAAATTTGAATTTTTTTTTATAAAATTAAATTTTTTATTTAATTCAATTAATTTAAAAGCTGCTCTTGACTTATAACCTAATACCTTGGCTTTTTTAAAAAATTGGTCTCGATGTTGTTTTATAACCCAGGTTCTACTTTTTTTTGCTCTTTTTGTTTTTTTCATTAAAGAATATCTTCATGCTCTTCCTCTTTCATGGTCTTGCTTAGTCTCTTATTTGTTTTTTTGTATAAAAAAAAACTAACTGGTATTGAGATCAAATACAATAAGCCTAACAACAACAATGCTTGAAATGTAAAAAATATTAACGAAACAAAAATAGTCACAATTCCAAACAATAGAAAGATAGTTAATTGACTTGATATTTTAATTTTTTTTAGAGAAAAGGTCGGAATATTACTAATCAAAAGTACAGCAACTATTACCACCGAATAAGGTGTAAATTTTTTAATATCTAAATTTAATTTAATCTCTGAAAGTTCATAAATTAATGGTAGTAGTATTAAGATTGCTCCCGCTGGGGAAGGTATACCTTCAAAATAATTTCGTTTCCATTCTTCATCTTCAGAAATCTTTGTTAAATTAAATCTTGCAAGTCTCAGTACACAGCACACTGAAAAAATTAAAGTTATTGCCCATCCTATTTTTCCATAATTTTTTAATTCCCAAAAATATAATATAAAGGCTGGAGCAATACCAAAACTAACGAAGTCTGTAAGTGAGTCTAATTCTTTTCCAAATTCTGAAGTTCCTTTAATTAATCTAGCTATTCTACCATCTAATGTATCTAGGATTGCTGCCAAAATTAAAAAAATCACTGCTAAACTAAAATTCTGGTCCAGCGCAAATTTTATTGAACTGATGCCAAGACAAACACCGATTAAGGTTAATAAGTTGGGTAAAATAAATCTAGATTTTTTTGATGCTACTATTTTAAAAGAATTTTTTTCTTCCATTTTATTTAACAGCTAGTAAACTTTCACCTGCAACTACGTTTTGTCCTAATTTAGCTAATAATTTTCTATTATTAAAATAAACATCAACTCTACTTCCAAATCTTATCATTCCAATTCGTTCACCCTGCTCGATTGATTGATTAACTTCCACTTCGGTTACTATTCTTCTGGCTATTAATCCTGCTATTTGAACAATTATTATTTCATCTCCATCTTTTAATTTTAGTCTATAATAATTTCTTTCATTTTCTTCGCTAGATTTATTAAGTGAAGCATTCAAGAATTTTCCTGGCTTATAAAGTATTTCCTCTACGTTTGCAGCAGCGGGCGTTCGATTAACATGACAATTAAAAACATTCATAAAAATACTAATTTTTGTAAATTTTTTATTTTCCAAAGCTAGTTCAGCAGGACCATCTACTTCTGAGATATTAGAAATTAAACCATCGGCAGGACTTACTAGAAAACTATCATCTTGAATAGAAATTCGATCAGGGTCTCTAAAGAAGTAGTAAACCCAGACAGTTAATAAAATTGCAATTAATCCTAGGACTTTAGAAATTAGCAGACATATAAAAGTGATTGCTATGGCTATAGCTAGAAAACGGTAACCCTCTTTATGTATTTTTGGTAAAACTGTATTTAACATTTTTTTAAATTTGATAATGAAGCCTAATATGTATAAAAATTCATTTTAATCAATTTATATTTACAAAATTAAACATGTCTAAAATTAAGGTAAAAAACCCAATCGTTGAGTTAGATGGCGACGAAATGACAAGAATTATTTGGTCATTTATCAAAAAAAAACTTATTTCACCGTATTTGGACTTAGATATAAAGTATTACGACTTAGGCGTAGAGAGTAGAGACAAAACTTCAGACCAAATTACTGTAGATTCTGCGAATGCAATAAACAAATATGGAGTAGGTATTAAATGTGCAACAATAACACCTGACGAAGAAAGAGTAAAAGAATTCAATCTAAAAAAAATGTGGAGATCCCCTAATGGAACGATACGAAATATATTAGGTGGAACAGTTTTTAGAGAACCAATCATTTGTAAAAATATTCCAAAATTAGTTCCTACGTGGACAAAACCTATTGTGATTGGAAGACACGCTTTTGGCGATCAATATAGGGCAACAGATTTTCTGGTTCCAGGAAAAGGTAAGATGGAAATTAAATGGACTTCTGAAGATGGAAATGAGGAAAAAAAATTTGAAGTTTTTAACT